>QFCH01002507.1_pt1:0-452500 | contig 490841 bp, 444 predicted proteins | sample 5346071 | NCBI WGS metagenome assembly QFCH01 (sample SAMN09062255, study PRJNA434731) | Human gut metagenome, whole genome shotgun sequencing project. | isolation source: stool timepoint B chromium assembly | host: Homo sapiens | collected 2015 | reverse complement strand
ACCCAAGCCACGGAAGCAATATGATCAGCAGCGGATTATATCGAAACGCCTGATATAGCTGTCCGTGAAGTAACGAATAACATGCCCTTCCCGCTCCACAGCCGGGGCAATAATAACCTGTCACTTCTCTCACAAGGCAGATAAGCCAAACTTTTTCCTGTGGTTTATTATAATATAAATACACCATTCCGACAAGTAATATTGCAAAAATACTCAAACTAATTATTATTCTGACAGATTTCTTCATCGTTTTGCGCCTATACTTTCTTTCTAGTCTGAATTTATAGATTTCATTTTGAAATATGGTCAATTATAGCAGAAAAAAAGAGTTTTGCAAATGCAAAACTCTTTCTGAGCGGAGAGGGTGGGATTCGAACCCACGCGCCCTCTCGGACAAACGGTTTTCAAGACCGCCTCGTTATGACCACTTCGATACCTCTCCACATATTCAATTCCGTCATTTTTCCTGACGACAAGTTGTATTTTATCATACAACATTTCACAAGTCAATAGATATTTTATAATTTAAGTTTTTTACTCAAAAATATTCTGGCTATATCTAAATCTTCCGGGGTCGTAATTTTGATATTTTCATAGGACCCCTCAAAGAGTTTCACAGGAAGACGCATCATCTGCTCGACAACCATTGCATCGTCAGTCACATGAACACATTCTTCTTCCATCAATCTTGCATATGCTTCGAAAATCAACGTTTTTTCAAAAACCTGCGGTGTCTGTACTGCCCATACATATTCCCGTTCCGGCGTTGTGACAGCAAACTGTTCCTCATTGATCAGTTTGATCGTATCTTTACTGGGCACCCCCGCCACACATGCTTTATACTTTCTCACAGTATCATAAGCACGTTCCAGCATCTCTTCATCCACAAAAGGTCTTGCGCCATCGTGGATAAAGACGTACCCGTCTTGAATATTTTCGTAATATTTATCATATTCTCTTGCTTTCAACCCTTGCCACACGGAAGCATACCGCTCATGTCCGCCTTCAACGACCGTCTTCACTTTCGTAAAATGATATTTTCGAACAATTTCTTCCTGCACATATTTTAACTGATCTTTTCCTACAACCAAAATAATATCATCAATAATTTCTGATTTCTGGAACACAGATAATGTATAATATATAATCGGTTTTCCTTGTAATTCAATATATTGCTTTTGCACAGAAGTGCCCATACGTTTTCCCTGTCCTGCTGACAAAACAATTGCCGTACAATCCTTCTTTTCTGCCTTCTTCATGACACTCCTCCTCACTCAATATTATCGTTCTCCAAGTTTCAAATTCGGAACCGCATTCAAATCCCATCCATGTCTTGTTCCTTTTATATATTCATAGTAGGCAGCTACACCGATCATCGCCGCATTATCTGTACAATAAATCGGCGATGGATAGTAAAATTTCACTCCCCGCTCTTCACATACCTTGCTCATGGCAGCACGAAGCGCAGTATTAGACGCAACTCCTCCTGCTATCGCAAATTTATCCACCTGATATTCTTCCACCGCGTGCATGGCATTCGCCACAAGCACATCTGTAACCGCCTTCTGAAAAGAAGCTGCAATATCTGCCTGACTGTAAGCTTCTCCTTTCATCTGACATCCATTGATGTAATTAAGAACCGCTGATTTCACCCCACTGAAACTAAAGTCATACGGGGCATCCTCAACCTTGGCTCTCGGAAATGCAATAGCCTCCGGGTCACCTTCTTTTGCCGCTTTGTCGATCTTCGGTCCGCCGGGATATCCAAGTCCGATAGCTCTCGCTACTTTGTCAAATGCTTCTCCTGCCGCATCGTCTCGCGTACGACCGATAATATCAAATTCGCCATAATCTTTCACTCTTACAAGGTGCGTATGTCCTCCGGAAACTACCAGCGAGAAAAATGGGGGTTCCAAATCTTTATGCTCAATAAAGTTTGCCGCAATATGTCCCTCAATATGATGAACACCCACAAGCGGTTTTCCCGCTGCATATGCAATTGCTTTTGCTGCCGCAACGCCGACAAGGAGCGCGCCCACAAGTCCCGGTCCGTACGTCACACCAATCGCAGTAATATCATCCAGTGTTACTTTCGCTTCTGCAAGCGCCGCTTCCACAACCTGATTGATCTTCTCTATATGCTTTCTTGATGCGATTTCAGGTACAACTCCACCATATAAGGTATGCAAGTCAATCTGAGAGGAAATGATATTAGACAGCACCTCCCGTCCGTTTTTTACAACAGATGCCGCTGTCTCATCACAAGAGCTCTCGATTGCCAAGATCAATACATCTTTTTCTTCACCCATATCTATCCCTCGTCTCTCTATTTACGAAAATACCAATTCCATCGAACGTCCGTCTTTCGCTGCAACAGCCTCCGGAAAGATTTCTCTTACATCATTCATGTATTCTTCCGGTCTGGTCAATGACGGACTGTAATGTGTCAGCCACAATTCCTTTACCTTTGCATCACGGGCAAGCTCTGCTGCTTCGTAGAATGTCATATGTTTATATTCCCGCGCTTTTTTCTGCTTATCCTTCTCACCATACATTCCTTCACAGATAAAAAGATCCGCCTCTTCTGCATTATTTTTAATGGATTCTGTCGGTCTTGTATCTGTGCAATAGGTAAGTTTCAATCCTTTTCTTGCAGGTCCAAGCACCATATCAGGTGTCAGTACTCTGTCTTCATACTCCACCGTCTCTCCTCTTTGCAAGATTCCCCAATATTTCTGTGGAATCTCTGCTGCTTTTGCACGTTCTACATCAAACTTTCCAGCCCGGTCAACTTCCATTGTATATCCATAACACAGAACATTGTGGTTAACGCGAAATGCCTTCAGTCGGTATCCGTTCATCTCGAAGGTCTCTTCCGGTTCCCGAATCTCAATGCATTTGACGGGAAACGGAAGCTCCGGCGCGATTACCCGCAGCGCATTCACTACACGTTCCAGCCCTTTCGGACCGATCAGCGTTAACGGCTCTGTCCGGTCTGCATTTCCCATAGTAAGAAGAAGCCCCGGCAGTCCGCTGATATGATCTCCATGATAATGAGTAAAACAGATTACATCAATGGGTTTAAAGCTCCAGCCTTTTCCCTTGATCGCAATCTGTGTCCCTTCTCCGCAGTCGATAAGCAGACTGCTTCCATTATATCTCACCATCAGTGATGTCAGCCACCGGTATGGCAGCGGCATCATTCCTCCTGTTCCCAACAAACATACATCTAACATATTTTACCTCTTACTTCTATCTAAATCTTTTCGGCTCTACTCTGACCGCTCAATCGGAATCAAGAAGCCGTCCACCCATTCATCATAACAGGCTTCACACAGATCAAAGCGGTCCGTCTGTCCGTCTTTCTCGGAAAAGTACCCCCAGCGCTTCTCTACTTCCAGCACCTCTTCTTCAGGGAGACCTTTTGTCACTGTGATTTCTTTTCCGCAGCGATTACAAATAATTTTGATTGTTTCTTTTGTTTCTCTTAATTCTGTATGATATTGGCGCATACAATTCCTCCTATAAGCATGAAATCATTTCTTACTTTTTGCTACGCCTACAGTATAACTGTTTCTTATTCCGTTTCCTATAGGGAACTGCTGTCAGTACTTCCAATTATTATCTGAGTTCACAACTCATGAGTATCGCATCTTCCACCGGATCTTTATAAAAATCTTTTCGGCGTCCGTCTTCACAAAATCCAAGCTTCCTATAGCAGGCAAGCGCCGCGTCATTTCCTGTTCTGACATCTAACATCCATTTATCAACGCCTTGCGCAAGACAGTTTTTCTTCAATTCCGAAAAAAGCAGTTTCGCAATTCCTTTGCGACGCTCCTTGGGCGCTGTCGCGATTCGGATAATCTCTCCTTCATCCATCATACAGGAAAAAAACAGATATCCCAGAAGTTCGCCCTCTCGCCACACTCCCAGATTCACATAATTCTTCTGTTCCAAGGTGCCTTCGATGCTTTTCAGGCTCCACGGGTCCGGAAAAGCCTCCCTTTCCAACGCTTCCACCTCTTGCGCATCTTCTCTATTCAATATTCGGATGTCCACTTTTCTCTAACCTTTCTTTTCGCTCACGCTCAGCCTGAGATACTCTGAGATAATCCGGCTGATGTTCTGCCGCAGTCTCTACTCTTCCATCTGCATAATAAGTAAGCGCCAATGCCCCCACAGATGCAGCCCTCTGCCGATTTAAATGTGCCGGTGCGAAAGAAACCGACCGATCTGCAAGCAGTTCTTCTGTGATTTGTTCTTTGAATACCGGTACGCCGTCTCCAAGGAACGTAACTTTTTCTCCATAACCTCGAAGCTTTTCTGCCAATTCTTCTATGCTGACCGCCATCTGATCTTCTACGATCCGAAGTTCTCCAACTGTATCAAACCGATAGATTCCGGTATAGACTTGTCCTCTTCGCGCATCCATGATCGGACATATAAGCCCCTCTATTCCATACAAATTATAAGCCAGTCCCTCCAATGTCGGAATATGAATCAACGGCTTTTCAAGTGCAAGCCCCAATCCTTTCGCCGTAGCCGAACCGATTCTAAGCCCAGTAAAAGATCCCGGACCGGCAGCTACCGCAATAGCGTCTATTGTCTTAAGATCCACTTCTGTCATTTTCACCAGTTCATCCAACATTGGCAAAAGAGTCTGCGAATGTGTCTTCTTGTAATTCATTGTATATTCTCCGATGGTCTGAGCATCTGCCTTACCATCCGCTCCTGCCACAACCGCCACGCTGGCTACAAGCCCGGAGCTGTCTAACGCTAATATTCGCATACACTAATCCTCCGATAATCAAATCCTTTTCCCAGATCTTTCTCAATCCTGATCTCTGTATAATGTTCCGGAAGAATATCCTCGATCAGATTCGCCCATTCGATCAGGCTAACGCCTTCTCCGTAAATATAATCTTCGTAGCCGATCTCATCCATTTCTTCCACATCGCCAATACGATAGACATCAAAATGATAGAAGGGCAGGCGCCCTTCTTCATAAATCTGCACAATCGTAAATGTGGGACTGTTTACAGGTTCGTCAACACCGAGTCCCGACGCAAAGCCTTGCGTAAATACAGTTTTTCCCACACCAAGATCACCTACCAGTGTATAGACTGCTCCCGGTTTTGCAGACTGTCCCATCTGAACACCAAGAGCATATGTTTCTTTTTCCTGATTGGTCTCTATCACCATAACAACATCCTCTTTCCACCAGAATTATTGTTTTGCATCCAGACGTTTGATCCGCACTGCCGGAGCCGGCATATGTGCAGAAATCATATCAACAATCTGAGCATACTCCTCTTGAATCTGATCAATCGGCAGAATCACTGCCTGTTTCTTATCATCATACAACAGAAGTAGCCGTTTTCTTGATACCGCCTTTTTAAATGCAGACCAGTCGGCCTTCCCGCTGTCATCTTTTGTCACTGTCTCCACCCCATCTTCGGAGAAGGTATATGTAACGAGCGCATCTTTATTCTCCATGCGTTCCATCTGACGTTTTACCCGATTCTTGATCGTCTGTGGATAGATTACCAAAACTACAACAGCAAATGCAAATGCACCCGCCATATACAAAAATTCTTTTCTGCTCGCAAACGCGATTCCTAATCCAATATTTAATATTCCGAGTATGATCGTGATCACTCCCACCGCGCTTGCATAAATATGATACAACATAAAGTCTATCATGACTTCTGCGCCCACTCTTACTTGCACTTTAATAGGCATAATATCTTCCTCCAACTCTGTTTTCATTTCATTTCTTTGCCTATTGTATCATATCTTTATTTTCTGCGCTACTTTTGATGGATTTATTTATTCATTTTTAAGATTGGACTGATCTTTTTATAGATCAAAAGCACGATCAGAGATACTACCACGCCTTTCAAAAGGTTAAATGGCGCTACTGCAAACATAACGAATGTAAAGAGATCGTTGATCTGTCCATTTACTTTTGTTCCCATTTCCACCAGACCTTCTATCGGCATACTAAATGCCTTCGCATAAGCCGGAAGTAAAACATACGCATTCAGAAAACAGCCGACAACTGTCATAACGATCGTTCCCGTTGCCATTCCTAAAACTGCTCCGCTGCGGGAATGTTTTCTCTTATAGATGAAGCCCGCCGGAAGAACGAACGCACATCCGATCAGCAAATTTGCGATTTCACCAACGCCGGCAGTAATCGTTCCATTGACCGCCAGATTCAAAAGAATTTTCACCAGTTCAATAGCAGCCCCCGCCATCGGCCCCATAGCAAAACAGCCCACCAGAACCGGAACCTCACTGAAATCAATCTCATAAAAAGCCGGTGCAAATGGAAGCGGCACTTCAAACAGCATTAACACTACTGCAATGGCAGAGAGCATTCCGATCTGTGCCATCCTTCTTACTTTGTTTTTGTTAGCCGCGTTCACTTTGTTCATTGTTTTTGTTTCCATTTTTCTTTCTCTCCTTTTGTTTTCACACTTTTGTCAAAGAAAGAAAATTCTTCTTATGCGATCTTAGCGTGCTGCCGGAAGATTGTTATGATATAGAGACAAAGTTTCCTGTATCACAAAACCCCGACACAATAAAGTATCGGGGTCACTTACATATCATAATAAATATCGCATGATTCTTCTCTCATCCAGACTGTACTGTCGGTACCGGAATCACACCGGTTCAGCCGCCACGAGAACACTCTCTCTTGACGGGTCGCGGACTCTACCGCCGGTTGGGAATCTCACCCTGCCCCGAAGAATTTCCTTAATTTACGTTACTTATTATAGAACTTCACTTCTGATTATTCAAGCCCTTTACAACAAAATACTATTATTTTACTGTAAGACTTTTTTCCTAAGAGTCCTTTCATCTTTCCTCTCCATATAATCAAGTGTTTTTTCAATAAATTCAATACTTTTTAATACCTGTCATTGAATAGAACTAAGGTTATGGAGTGATCTTTACCTCATACAGGATCATCCTCCTTACGGTGGGTCCTCACTTCCTTCGTTCTGCCTGTCCATAACCGGGGCGCCAGCTTAGCTTATTTACAGGGTCGTGCCCTCTGGTGAAAATTCCTGCCGGCTACCAGCTCATTCTTTGTACTTTCATTACTGATCTAACACTTCAATTACAGCTCCTTTCGGTGGACGCTTCCTGTAATCATTATGGTTGTTCTTTATTGCTCTGTTATGCAGCCTTCAGCTGCTCTTTCGGATGTCGGATATCTTCCAGCATCTTTGATGCATCATATCTAACTCCCTTGGTAAGAATCACATGGAATACTCTTATCAACTTACAGGCTACAGCTATCAGTGACTGCATCTTTTTTAATGGATTCTTTTCTCTAGTGGTATAATACCTGTGGATTTCTTTGAATTCTTCATTCTTTCCCACTACCGATATCGCAGCCTCGAAAAGAAGATAACGGAGACGCTTGCGCACTCTTTTGCTTATCTTTGTCCTTCCATTGTGCTTACCGGAACTATCTGCCACCAGTTCCAATCCTGCCAGTTTCTGAAGTTCTTTCGTGCTATCGAAGCGCGTGATATCACCAACTTCTGCTATGAAACCAGCTACTGTTGTTATTCCTATGCCTTTTATTTCAAGCAGCTTATCCGCATACCTGACCTGCCGGCACAGTTCTTTGATCAGGTCATTGACCCGTTCAAGGCGTTTTGTCTGGAGTTCATAATCCTCTATCAGATCCTGCATCTCCATCCGTGCTTCTGTAAGGCCCGCTTTTAACCCTATGCTTCTCATTGCCGCATTCAGGATCTTCATTGCCTTCTTATGCCCGTTTCCTCGGAGTTTTGCATCTTTCCATATCTTTATGATACCTTCCTCTCCAAGTTTTGTTATCTCCTCAGGAGTCGGTGCCTGTTTTAACACCATCAGTCCTCCTTTGGCATCTATGTGTGTATAAATCCCCTTATATTCCGGGAAATACACTGCAATCCATTTCTGCAGACGGTTTTTCGTCCTGGTCTGTTCTTCTACAAGTACAAACCGGCGATTTGAAGCATTCCGCAGTTCTGCATATACACCAGTCGGCATATATGAATAAAAATACCTTCCATCTTTTACAAGTCCCGCAATAATCCGTGGATCTTTTCTGTCATTTTTAGATGGACTGTTATCATCTAACTCCTTGGTCTTATGTACATGGTGGGGATTTACCATTACAAACTTTATGTTCTTTCCTCCCATGAACTGCCCAAGATCAAACCAGTAGTGACCCGTTGGTTCAATTCCTACCATTGCCTCTTCAAGTTTATTTTCCTGCATCAGTTCCACAATCGTATTGTAAAAGCTGTTGAATCCCTCCATAGAGTTTGAAAACAATACAGGCTTTCTGGTAAGTTCAATGCCTCTCCAGTTAAAAGCTCTGAAATAATGCTTTTCACTTCCAACATCAATTCCAACGATCATTGTTGTTTCTTTTACTTGCTCAATCTTCTTGTTTTGTGTACAATTCATTTGTAGATACCTTCCTTATTCTGTTCATTTGCTAACTGGCTGGTCAGCAATGACAGTTTAACTTAGGTATCTATTTTTGTAAAATCATTTATTTTCTACACTTTGAATTATACAGGAAGCTTATTTCACGACAACGATCTCATAATCTCTTGTTCCGAGTCCAATCTTCTCTGCATGAGCAAGACAAGTCTTATATTCTGAGTTCGGTGTTGTATTTTCAAAGTGATCGTGATGATCACAGAAATCTTCCTTTTCCATAGCTTCTGCAAGCTGACTGTTCGGAAGCGGTGTTGCTTTTAAGCAGGCGTCTACACATGCCTGATCAAGTGCCAGTGGATCAAAGGATGCAAACATTCCGATATTTGGCAGAATCGGCGCATCGTTTTCCGCATGACAATCACAGTTCGGAGATACATCTACAATCAATGAAACGTGGAAATTCGGACGATTCTGGATGACTGCCTTCGTATACTCTGCCATTCTGCAGTTGAGATCTTTTGTCGCTGCATAATTAGCAAATGCAATCGCATCGAAGTTACAAGCACCGATACAACGCCCGCATCCCACACAATTCTGTGTGTTAATACTCATTTTTCGTGTGCTCTCATCGAAAGAAAGTCCGTCATTCGCACATTCTTTCATGCAGGCGCGACAACCTCTGCAAAGTTCAGGATCAATCTCCGGCTGTCCGTTCATATGCTGCGCTTTTTTTCCGGCGCGGGAACCGCATCCCATTCCGATGTTCTTAATCGCTCCTCCAAAACCAGTTGTCTCATGTCCCTTAAAATGGCTCAAACTGATAAATACATCTGCATCCATCACTGCGCGTCCGATCATAGCTTTGTCAATATACTCGCCGCCTTCTACCGGAACTTCGATATCATCTGTTCCTTTTAAACCGTCGCCGATGATAACCGGACATCCTACTGTCATAGGTGTAAATCCGTTTTCCCATGCACAATACAAATGCTCAATCGCATTTTTACGACTTCCCGGATACAACGTATTACAATCTGTAAGGAATGGCACTCCTCCGAGTTCTTTTACTACGTCTACAATAGCTCTTGCATAATTCGGACGCAGGAAACTTAAATTGCCAAGCTCTCCAAAATGCATTTTAACTGCGACAAACTTTCCATCCATATCAATGTCGCCAATACCTGCCGCCTTAATCAGACGTTTCAATTTTGTCGGAAGTCCTTCTCCGATCTTCGCACGAAAATCCGTATAAAATACTTTTGATTTTTCCATAATCTCGCCTCTTTCTTCTTATTTTTTACTGTGCTTCTTTCAAATCCTGCGGAATTTCCTCAAATCCCACTCTCTCCATGGTGAATCCTCGTCCGCGTACTTCATTGATCTGTGTAATCGTAATAAATGCCTTTGGATCAATTGCTTGAACTAATTCCTTAACGGAATATAATTTACGATTCGGGATCACACAAAGTACACCTTTTCGATTTTCCTGTCCATATCCCGTCTCAATATGTACCATTGTTACGCCGGCATCCAGTTCTTTTAACATTTTTTCCCGTATATGCTCATACTCTTCCGAAATAATAAACAACTGAATCTGCGACTGTCCAAGAAGCATCACTTTATTTAAAATAGCCGTTTCCAAAACCAGCATCAGCACTCCGTACATAATCTGCTCCGTATCAGAAAAGAAAACCTGTCCCCCAAGCACAAGAAAATCTATGACATACAAAAGCCCTGCCACTGGAATATGAAACCACTTATTAAGTACAAGAGCCACAATATCCGTTCCTCCGGTGGATGAACCCACACGCACAATGAGACCGATTCCGACTCCAAGGAGCGCACCTGCATAAAGTGTTGCAAGCATCAGATTATCAGTTAGTCCGTCAATCCCCGGAATCTTCTGCACAATAGACAAAAACGTTGGATAGATAAATGTACTTGCAATTGTTGCTACCGCAAATTTTTTGCCAAGCACAGCCGCTCCCAGCACAAACAAAATGCTGTTGACAATGAAAATAATAATGGACAGATCAACCGGTACATAATGAGCGATCGTAAGACCGATACCTGTTGCGCCTCCCATAATTACTCCATGAGGTACAATAAATGCCGCTACTGTAAATGCCAGAATTGCATTTCCTACAAGAACTCCAAAAACGGTGTTCATATGTTTTTTCAAACTGCTTTTCATTTCCTCTTTTACACACCTTTCATCGTAAGCTGTATTCTCTTCTTTTTCAGATCTACACTCATTACTTTAACATCCACAATATCCCCAACGCTGACTGCTTCCAACGGATGTTTAATAAATTTCTTATCTGTGATCTCCGAGATATGCACCAAGCCGTCCTGATGGACTCCGATATCCACAAATACCCCAAAATCTATGACGTTACGTACGGTTCCTTTTAACACCATTCCTTCTTTTAAATCCTTCATATCAAGGACATCCGTTCGAAGAATCGGTTTCGGCATCTCATCACGCGGATCACGTCCCGGCTTTTCAAGCTCCTTGACAATATCCCGCAAAGTAATCTCGCCAACGCCAAGTTCCTCCGCAAGCCCCTTGTAATCCTTGATCGTCAGAGACAATCCCGTAAGCTTTCCGCCTTGTATATCCTCTGCCGCAAATCCCTGCTTTTTCAAAAGCTTCTCTGCCGCAGCATAAGATTCCGGATGAACGCTTGTTGCATCCAGCGGATTCTCTCCGTTCTGAATCCGCATAAAACCAGCACACTGTTCAAATGCTTTCGGACCAAGCTTTGCCACCTTAAGAAGCTGCTTCCGTGACAGAAACCGTCCGTTCTCTTCCCGATATGCCACGATATTCTTCGCAACCGCGGAAGAAATACCGGAAATATAAGACAAAAGCGGTGCCGATGCTGTGTTCAGGTCAACGCCGACTTTGTTTACACAATCTTCCACTACCGCCGACAATGCCTCACTTAATTTCTTCTGGTTCATATCGTGCTGATACTGTCCCACACCGATCGACTTCGGATCAATCTTCACAAGTTCTGCCAGTGGATCTTGAAGTCTTCTTGCGATAGAAGCTGCACTTCTTTGTCCCACATCAAACTTCGGAAATTCTTCTGTTGCCAGCTTACTTGCGGAATACACCGATGCACCGGCTTCATTGACGATCACATACTGCACCTTTTCGGGAATCTCTTTTAACAATTCCACAATAAACTGCTCTGATTCTCTGGACGCAGTTCCGTTTCCCAGCGAGATCAACGACACATGATACTTTGGAATAATCTTTTTGAGCAACTCTTTAGAGGCTTCGATCTTCTGCTTGGTAGTTGGTGCTGTAGGGAAAATCACGGTTGTTCCTACAACTTTACCGGTAGGGTCCACAACTGCCAGCTTACATCCGGTACGAAACGCAGGGTCCCATCCAAGCACGGTCTTCCCTGTGATCGGCGGCTGCATCAGAAGCTGTTCCAAATTCTTTCCAAAGACTTCGATAGCTCCGTCCTCTGCTTTTTCTGTTAATTCATTGCGGATTTCCCTCTCTATCGCCGGAGCAATAAGTCTCTTATAACTATCCTCAATAGTTTCTTTCAAAACCGGTGTCGTGTAGGAGTTTTCTTTTCGTATGATCTGCTTCTCCAGATATCTTAAAATATCTTCCTGCGGCGCCTCAATCTTTACGCTTAAGAACTTCTCTTTTTCTCCGCGATTTAAAGCAAGCACTCTGTGTCCCGCCAGACGGTTGACCGGTTCTTCAAATTCATAATACATCTCATATACCGATTCCGCTTTCTCGTCTTTTGCCGAAGAAACGATCTTACCTTTCTTCATTGTAATCTGCCGAATCCAGATACGATATTTTGCTTCGTCCGAGATACTCTCAGCAATGATATCTTTTGCTCCTTCAAGCGCATCCTGCGCTGATGTCACCTCTTTTTCCTCACTGATATATGCTTTTGCCAGCTCTTCCAATGGCTCCCTTGCACTCTGCAGCATAATAAGCGCCGCCAGCGGTTCAAGTCCCTTCTCTTTCGCAATCGTTGCCCTTGTTCTTCTCTTCGGTCGATATGGTCTATACAGATCTTCCACTACTACCAACGTTTCTGCCGAAAGGATCTGATGCTTCAATTCTTCTGTAAGCTTCCCCTGCTCCTCGATGCTTGCAAGAACCTGTTCCTTTTTTTCTTCCAGATTTCGAAGATATGTAAGCCTCTCATGAAGCTTTCGAAGCTGCTCATCATCTAAGGTGCCGGTCGCTTCTTTTCGATACCTCGCAATAAACGGGATTGTATTTCCTTCATCAATTAACGTGACTGCGGCATCTACCTGCCATTTTTTCACGCCCAATTCTTCTGTAATCTTCTGATTAATGTCCATGCCGATTTCCTTTCTTGTCACTCTATCCATAAATGGACTATCTTATATTATAACTTACTTTTCATTCATAAGCAACGAAATAGCAGATACCGAGGTCACTCTGTTTTCTTGCCTTTGTCCTTCTTTTATGTTACAATGTGTAGACACAAACAACGACATTTTAAAGAGGGGATTAAGACTATGAAGCATCAGGAACAACCGTCAAAAGATTTATCAAAACAGCAGCTGAAATCCATGGAAACAAAAGCCCGGATCTTCAATGCCGCCAAAAGGATTCTTAAAAAAAGCGGCTACGAACAATTATCCATCAAGAATATCTGTGAGGAAGCCGGTGTCTCTAATGGAAGCTTTTATCACCACTTTAAGACGAAGGATGATCTTCTTTCTTATTATATTGAAGAACAGCCAAGCATCAATCCGGATCTTCTTGATCTCCCTTCCTCGAAAGAAGAAGCACGGGAAACGATTGTCTATGTCTATTTAAACTATGTCCGCTACTGTCGGGAACTGGGTGTGGAATTTATGGCAAACTACTATACTCCCAAGAACCAGTCCTTAAATCCGCTGATCCGTACCGAGCGGCCCTATCCGATCATCACCGTGCACAACTATCTTCAAAAATGTATCGATGCCGGAATCATCACCTTAAGCGATTCTCTGGAGCACATCACCACCGATATCCGTATGATCGTTATCGGAAATGTATTTGAGTGGTGCCTTAAAAACGGGGATGCAGATTTCGAAGGAAATATGCGGCGCTGCCTTGAAAATTATTTAAATGGAGTATTCTAATGTATACATTTATCGTCAATCCTAATGCCAAGACCGGTCTTGGCTATCAGGTGTGGTCTTCCCTGGAAGCAATCCTGAAAGAAAAAAGCGTAAATTATCAAGTATTTTTTACAAAATATCAAAAGCACGCCACACGCCTCGCACAGAAACTCACTCAGGAAAGCGGGGCAAAAACTCTTATTGTATTAGGCGGCGACGGTACGATCAATGAAGTGATCAATGGAATTGAAGATTTGACAGATACGGTTCTCGGATACATTCCCATCGGATCGAGCAATGACTTCGCAAGAGGTATGGGACTATCCACTGATCCGATTCAGGCATTAAAACATATTCTTTCTCCGGAGCGTTTTACATATATTAATATCGGAGCTGCTATGTATGCCGGCAAACCAAGACGATTCGCGGTAAGCTCCGGTCTTGGTTTTGACGCCGGAGTCTGTCATCAAGTATATGTATCGAAGTTAAAAAAACTGTTGAACAAACTACACTTAGGCAAATTATCTTATGCCGCCGTAGCGCTTCAACAGATTCTTACAATGACACCGTCGAAAATGACACTCACATTGGATGACAACACTCCTATTGAATTATATAAAACCTATTTTGCCACAGCAATGAACCAAAAGGTTGAGGGCGGCGGCTTCAAATTCTGTCCGAAAGCCGATCCAACCGATGACATGCTGGATGTGATCGCAATATCAGATATTTCAAAATTAAAAATACTCGCACTCCTTCCTACCGCTTTTTTCGGATGGCATGTCCACTTCCGCGGGGTTCATGTTTACCGCTGTAAAAAAGCTGTATTTCAGAGTGAACGCCCACTTCCTGTACACACAGACGGGGAGCCTGTTTTCCTTCAGCAAGAAATAACTTACTCTCTGGAAAACAAAAAACTTCGATTGATTCTCAGCTAGAGGTGATCCACTATGATCTTAAAGCTTATTCTTGTTTTACTATCTTTTATATTCGCATACCTTTTCTCCATTCTCCCAAGACGTTCTATGCGCAGGCGAATGGAGAAATATCACCAGACCATGTTTGCACACCGCGGATACCACTGCATTGAAAAAGGAATACCGGAAAATTCTATGAGTTCTTTTCAAGCTGCCGTGGATCACAATTACGGAATCGAACTAGATCTACATCTTACTTACGACGGACATCTCGTCGTCTTCCACGACAATACTTTGGATCGAATCTGCCACTGTTCCGGTGTTATTGAAACCATGACCCTTGCTCAATTAAAAAAATGCAGGCTCTCCGGTACCACCGAGACAATTCCTCTCTTTGACGATGTATTAAATCTGGTCGACGGAAAAGTTCCGCTTTTAATTGAACTGAAAATCCCAAAACACTCTTTGAAAATATGTGAAAAAACTTATGAACTCCTAAAAATTTATCATGGCGACTATCTCGTTCAATCCTTTAATTCTCTTGGAATCTGGTGGTTTCGGATACACGCACCGGAAATTTTACGCGGACAGCTCTCCTCCAGACTTACAAAAGAAAAGCTAAAGGAACCGTGGTTGCTTTGTTTTTTGACCGAAAAATTAGTCTGTAATTTATTTAGCCGACCGGATTTTATTTCTTATAAGCTAAAAGATCTTCCAACTTTCCCGGTAAGCTTTCTCCGCACAGCATTCCACACTCCTGTGGCAGTGTGGACACTTCGTACACGTGAGGCATTAAAAGAAGGTTCCAAGCAGTATGATATGCAGATTTTCGAAAAACATAGTAAAAATTATTAAGAATGGATGAACTTCCTTGTTGATTGTATTTTTTCATGTTATAATCCGTGGAGTAATAATATAGTATTAACAATAAAGTTCACATATCTGAAGGGGCGTATCTTTATGAGAACAGCCATAGAGTCATTTAAGAAACTAATTAAAAAATATCGTCACGCATGGGTTCTTCTTTATGGATTTATTTATTTCCCGTGGTTTACTTATCTGGAAAGACATAATGCCAGCGAATACTTTTTCATCCATTCACCATTGGATGACTATATTCCATTTGTAGAATACTTTATCGTCCCATATCTATTATGGTTCGCTTTTATTGCTGCGGCAATCCTGTACTTTTTGTTTACAGACAAAGAAGGATTTTACAAATTGACAGCATTTTTATTTACCGGCATGACAATCTTCTTGATCATTTGCTCCATTTTCCCGAATGCTTTACAGCTTCGGCCGGAGACCTTTGCAAGAGATAATATTTTTGTAGATATGGTGCGCACACTGTATCAGACCGACACACCAACGAATGTACTTCCGAGCATGCATGTTTTCAACTCTCTTGGTGTCGCCATTGCAATCTACCACAGCAAAGCTTTGAAGAAGCATCCTGCAATCCAGATCAGTTCCTACTGTCTGGCAGGACTCATCATTCTGTCAACGGTATTTTTAAAACAACACTCTGTCACCGATGTGATCGCAGCATTCGCACTTGCCTGCATTATCTATCCACTGGTCTATGCGACTCAACCGAAGAAGATTACGAAAGTGGCACAGCAATTAAGTTAAAAACTTTCGAAAACGAAATTTCCTATACAAAAAACTCTGTGAGATACACTCCCACAGAGTTTTTTATTCTTCAAAAAGTTTTACTCCAGAATTCCCCTGACTTCTTCCACAGAAATATTACACATTCTTGCAATCTCTTCTATTGATTCCCCACTGGAAGATAACTGAAACACCTGTTTTGCCAGCCTAATTCCCTCTTCATGTCCCTCTTTGCGTCCTTCCGCTTTTCCTCTCAGATCTGCCTCTTTTAGTTCTTCTGCAAACAATTCATTTAACGCCTCACACATTTTCTTTTCCACCTCCATTTGTTCCCAATTCACACGAGTAACAAGGTTCATTACCGCTGTGTAATCTTTCGATTTTCTATTTTTTTCGTAGTTTTCCATTAATGAACGTATTTCTCTTCCCGCTTTTAAATCATTTCTTAATACTTGAAGCCAATAATTCTCTTCTCTGCTAAGTTTAGGAATATGAATAAACTGCATAGGGATTGGATCACCCGTTAAATAATAAATTCCATTCCCCTGATTTTCAATTACTATCTTTCTCACTTCCTTTAAATGTCGAAACATCTCTCTCGGATAATGATTGCTGACAAATGTAATTGTAAGTTCTGCTGGATCAATTTCTTTTATTTTCTCTGTATTGGACTGATAAAAAAAAGCAGGGTGCCATTGTAAATTTTCATTTTTCATTTATTCTCCTTTTAGTATAATACGAATAATTTATCAAGTGCAACATCTTATTTTAAAGCATTATATAAGCATCACTCTCCTGTTCTGATTTATAAAAAGATTGGGTAAGGTTATTAAAGCCTCTCGGCTCTTAAGAAGATAAGATTAATTGAAAAATCCTACAGTTGATTCAGCGATACGCTGCTGCAGGGATATTTTTATTTAAAATATAAATCGAAATTTTATTTACTATAGCATTGCTTCTTTCTATTTTCAATAAGAATAAGGAAGTCTTAAGAAAAATCTCTCAGCACTTTGTTTTCGACACTGAGAGACTCTTGTTTATCTTATTTATTATTCTTTTGGCATATACATCTCAAATGCTGCCGGTATCGGATACGTTTTCTCAATCTCATCCGGATGGATAAATAAAAATTCTTTTTTATTTGTCTTTTCCAGTTCATCCACCCTTATATCATAGCCGATCATATGCCACTCAACATGGCTGAAAATATGTTTTGCCGCAGGCAGCTTTTTAATCCGGATCGGTGAAAGTCCAATTTCTTTACAGTAATTCTCCACTTCTTTTCTGCTCAAATGTTCCGGAACATTGGGTAGTTCATAAAGCCCTGCCAAAAGCCCTTTTTTATCTCGTTTTCCAATGGCAATCTCTTCTTCATCCCGAAATACAAGCACCGTCTTTTTTTCTATGCGTCTTGCCTTTGCTTTCTTCTTAACCGGAAATTCACTGATTCGCCCTTCTTCCCTTGCTCTACATAAATGTGCGACAGGACATTCACTGCATTTGGGTTCTCCATTCGGCACACAGACAATTGCCCCCAGTTCGATCAGTCCTTGATTAAAATCGCTGGACGCCTCTTTGGGAATCACTTCTCGAAGCATCTTCTCTATCTTTGTCTTTGTGCTTTGTTTCATAATATCTGAATCGTCTGCCAAAATTCTCGTAATCACACGCAGCACATTTCCATCCACCGCCGGCTCCGGCTTCCCAAAAGCAAAAGAGCTGATTGCTCCTGCGGTATAACTTCCGATTCCGGTAAGAGAACGTATTTCTTCATAATCAGATGGAAATACACCATGATAATCTATCATAACCTGTCTGGCAGCTTTCTGCATATTCCGCACTCGATTATAATAGCCCAGTCCTTCCCACAATTTTAACAACTGATCTTCCTCTGCCTCCGCAAGAGACTGAACATCCGGAAGAGCCTTTAAAAATCGATTATAATAACCTTTTACTGCTTCCACCCTTGTCTGTTGCAGCATAATCTCCGAAATCCATACGCGGTAGGCTTCCGGATTGTTTCTCCACGGAAGATCACGCTTATTCTTCCGATACCACTGAACCAAGGGTTCCCTCATCTCATATAACTGCGGACACTCTAAGATTACCGGTATCTCCTCTGCAATCTCAATCGAATCTTCTGTTACATAACAGTCATATGCAAGAATCTTCACACCATTTTCTTCCGCCTCTTTGAGTGCATCTGCAAATGCCGGATGTGTCTGTCTGTTCGGTGTAAAATAACGCACGCCCTTCATCTGGATCACAAAAAATACATATGCTTCATATCCGTCTTTGACTGCCTTTTGAAGTTCTTCCACATGCTTAACCGCTCGTTCACTTGGCGCGTCCGGGAAACGTACTACCCCATCCTCTTCTAAAGTAACACCTTTGACTTCAATAAAAATCTTCCGTTCTCCTGCTTCCACATATAGATCAAACCGAGAATTACCATACGTATATTCCGGACGGATACAAGTAATATTTTCAAACAAATGCCCTTGCTCCAGCCACTCTTTGACAACTCGATTGGGAATCTGGGAATCCATATTGATCATGCGTTTCCCCTTCTCTACCGCGATCAAGTCCCACTTTGTTTTTCTCTCTTTCTTATCACTTTCCTGAACATATACACAGGCGCCTGCTTTTAAGAGTTCCGCACATCTTCCGGTATTTTTCACATGTACGACTTCTTCTTCACCGTTCAATTCCACATACGCTTTGAATCGATTCGGTCTGCTTATAAATTTCCCTTTTGTAATATTCTCGTACTTCATGACTGCTGTTCTTCTCGCTGCTTTCTTAAACATGCCAAAATCTCTTCATTTAAGGACAGCATTTTTTCATCTAAAGTTGTTACCATATCCGCACATTCCCGAAGTTCACGACTAATGTGATCCGGTGCATTACCTTCAAATTTATAATAGATCTTGTGCTCCAGACTTGCCCAGAAGTCCATAGCGATCGTTCGGATCTGAATTTCTACTTTTGTATCGACTACACTATCCGATAAAAAAATCGGCACCGATACAAGCATATGATAACTTTTATATCCGCTTTCTTTTGGATTTTTAATGTAATCCTTAACCGCCAGTACTTTTAGATCGCTCTGGTTTCCAATCATACCTGCTAATCGGTAAATATCGGAAGTGAACGAACAGATCAAACGGACTCCGGCAATGTCATTAATATATTTCACCATATTTTCAATGGAAGTTTCATGTCCGTACCGTTTCAATTTTTTCACAATACTCTCTGGCGTCTTAATTCTTGTCTTGATATGCTCAATAGGATTATACTGATGAACATGTTGAAATTCATCATTTAAAATCTCTAATTTTGTCCCCACTTCTTTTAACGCTGCGTTATACAGGAACATGATCGTCTTCCAGCTATCCACATCTTCGTAATTTTTGATCGTTGTATTCATATTCATGTCTCCTTGTACTATATTTTTTAATATTCGATTCCCTCTCTGGCTGACAGTCCTTGATCGAAAGGATGCTTGATCTTCATCATTTCCGTCACATAATCGGCGATTCCCAGCATTCGTTCCGACACATCATGACCGGTCATAATAATCTCAAGTCCTCTTGGTTTTTGCTCCAGAAAACGGAGCAATTTGTCTTCATTTAAAAGTCCGAGCTGTACCGCACACAAAATCTCATCTAAAAACAGTACGTCAAACGGACTGCAAAACTTCACGATCTCGTCCAGTGCTTTTGTATTATAATGCTTAAGTTCTGCCCTTTCCTCTCCATTCATCTGATTGAAAAATTTTATCTTTTCTCTTCCGGGAAGGCAGGTAATATTCGGAATCTGTTCCAGAATAACCCTCTCACTGGAAGAATTATCTTTTAAAAATTGAAACACAAGCACGCGAAGCCCACTGCCCGCAGCGCGGACAATCTGCCCCACTGCTGCTGTCGTCTTGCCTTTTCCATTTCCATAATAGATGTGAATCTTTCCGGTGCCTGTCATGTACTGTCCTCCTAATTTATATAAAATCTCGCCTTCACTGCCGCGTGCTCTCGCACTCGGTACTGGGGCTCTCGCCCCATCATAAGCAACAAAAGAGGATATTCCTGCAAGCAGATATCCTCTTTCATTCCTTATGGCACTGCTCGTTGCTTATAGTATATCATACATCGAGTTTCATATCACCATTTTTGATCCATCCTTTTTTACGCATGCATTCGCTGATGCCTAGGGTGACGATAGCGGGCAGGATAATTTGGATGATGAATATTTTGATCAGTACAGTGGCTGCCGGTTCTGTCTGGATCATGGTCTGCCATGTCATGATCTGTCCGACCAGTCCTGCGGTTCCCATTCCTGAACCGGTTGCGTTACTTGTCATGTGGAAGATCATTGTTCCCACCGGTCCTAAAATGGCGCTTGAAAGAATGGCTGGAAGCCAAATAATCGGCTTTTTGACAATATTAGGTACTTGCAGCATAGACGTTCCGATTCCCTGTGCAAGAAGTCCTCCAAATTTATTTTCTCGATAGCTTGCCACTGCAAACCCTACCATATTACAACAACACCCTATAGTTGCCGCTCCTGCGGCAAGACCTGACAGATTCAAAATAATCCCCAGTGCGGCAGAGCTGATTGGAAGTGTAAGGATCATGCCCATTAACACAGACACCACCACTCCCATTAAAAATGGCTGCTGCTCTGTGCCCCAGTTGATGAGAGAACCAAGCCACGCCATGAACCTGGAAATCGGAGGACCAAGCAATATTCCTACAAAAGATCCGGTTCCGATAGTAACGATCGGTGTGATCAGAATATCAATCTTTGTTTTCCCTGCCACTATATGTCCAAAAAAGATTCCCACATAAGCTGCTAGAAACGCTCCCAGCGGTTCTCCCGGTCCTGCATATACCATAGCTCCATCTACAAGCACTTTCCCGGCTAATACATTTCCGGCAAAGGCACCCATCATCCCCGCAGTTGCCGCAGACACTACGACAAGCGCACTTTCTTTAAATCGAAAAGCAAGCGCTGCTCCGATGCCGGCTCCTGTTAAAGACGCCGCCACTTTCCCTGCCAAAAATACAAGTGTTCCTACCTGTCCGGGAATCAGATTACCGATCTGCTGAATGATCGTCCCGATAATAAGAGTTGCAAAAAGCCCCTGTGCCATTGCACTCAATCCATCAATAAAAATTTTATCTAATGCTTTCTTAATACTGTTCATCACTTACTCTCCTTGTACTCAAAGACAAACCTTATTCATACACCACTGTCTTGTCACTTGAAAAATTTTATCATACCGCTTTTATAAAAGCAAGGCAGGACGCTATAATCATACAGTTCTACTACATCTTATACTATAAAACCTCCGAAAAATTTTCTGTCATTTTTTAGCAAAAATGTATGCTATAATTTTGTAACAAAATGGAAATTTATGCGTCTTATGGATGAAGAAATAAAAAGGAGGTGTGGAACATGGACATGCAATTTGAAAAAATCTATGAACAATTTTTTAAAGATGTGTATTTGTACATATTTGCATTAAGCCGAGACCCACATCTTGCCGAAGATATCACTCAGGAAACATTTTTCAAAGCAATGAAAGGGCTGAAACATTTCCGAGGAGACTGTTCTGTCAAATCGTGGCTGTGCCAGATTGCTAAAAATCTCTATCTCTCACATGTGCGCAAGAACAAGAATGGTACCCTTGAACTGCCGGAAACCCTTCCGTCTGATATCGACTTGGAGAATTCCTTTGCTAATCGAGAGACCGCTATTTCCATCTATCGGATTCTTCACATACTGGAAGAACCGTACAAAGAAGTGTTCACTTTACGGACATTGGGAGATTTAAGTTACCGCGAAATCGCTGACATCTTCGGCAAACAGGAAAACTGGGCGAGAGTCACCTATCATCGTGCAAAGCTTAAGATTCGGGAAACTCTTGTCGCCAGTGATCCCACACACATTTACCCGAAAGGAGGAACCACTCATGACCAGCACAAATAAACTCCCCTGTGAATTGATACAGGATCTTCTTCCACTCTATGAAGATGGACTGTGCAGCGAAAGAAGCCGTGATCTGATTGAAGAACACTTATCAGAATGCGAAACCTGTCGAAATATTTATAAAACTATACATGAGGAAATTCATGTCACTGCGCCTGTTTCTGAAAACTGCGCTGAGGATGAATCCTTTACACAGACTGCGCAGGCTGACATTTTAAAAAAATTATCCCGAAAACTTCGGCAGGACAAATTATTTGCCGGCGGCTGTATGTTGATCATAGGTCTTATTTTAGCAATTCTGTTCTCATGGTTAAGTGAAACTATGTTTTTTGACAAGCAGTTTGGAACTGTTCCGATTGTTGATCACCGGATTAAGGCAGAAGACATTACTGTAACGGAGCTATATGAATTGAAAAACGGAGATATTTACTGTACCTTGGATAGCCGGAAACCATTATCTATCATAACTTCTTCCGCAGAAATACACGTGCCCAAAAAATATAAAGACCGCACTTACAAAGAAGGATGGCAGACTGTAAGCGGAAAGGTTCGTTTCCGAGACAAACTTGACGGCGGCAGTCTCACTTATACACAGTTCTCGGCTATCTTCCATCGAACAGAATCTTTAACCTCTCTGGAAACCGGAGACGCCATTACGCATGAAAGCTCCGCTCTCTATTATGAGGGAAAAGATGATGAGAGAAAGCTGATCTGGAAGGAAGGACAAGACATAAAACAGGCGCCTGCATCTATCGAGAAAAAAGCAGAGCTGGAAAAACAAAAGAATGAAGTTTCTGCCAACACAGACGAGCTTGTTACTGTCATTTTCCCGGAGGACACTCGTTTTATAACAAATGACTAAGGGCTCTCTTCCTTTTCGCAAACTTTATTCTATCCTTTACATTCTTCGCAAAAAAGGCTATACTTGGTTCATTATAGAAGAAATGAGGACAGACCATGTTTCGTTTATGGGGAAAAGAATTTAAGGACAACCGGATGCTTCGAGATACAGTTATCTGCGACGAATCCGATGACACAAGAACACATAAGATCTTTCACGCGCTGGATGAGATCTGTTATGAATTTGACTTGAGCAAGCCCATCTGGCTTGACTCTACCATCGAGGAATTTAAGCGTCACGACAAAGCGCGCTTCTATCAGGATAATTTCGTGGATTCTATTGATTTTGATTATCTGGAAATCCATGTGATCGAAGAATAATCGTCAGAAAAATCATAATATATAGCAAAAGAGGATAAGATGCAGTTTGTCACATAAAACTGCACCTTATCCTCTTTTCTTCTCGTCTTCTTCGTTGCCGGTCTTCTCTTTGACAACAGTTCTCTAATGCCTGATCGCTTCCAGCGGACTTAATTTCATCGCTCTCTTCGCCGGAAAATATCCGGCAAGAAGTCCGACCAGCATCGCAAATCCTATAGATGCCAGCATCAGCCAAATCGGAATATAAGAGATCTGCGCCATTTCATTCATAACTCCTGCACTTGACGCCAGTGTATTGATAGCTGCCGATATGAGAAAGCTTAATATATTTCCGATGATACCTCCGATCACGCCAATCAGCCCCGCTTCCATCAGGAACATTTTCTTGATGTTTTTGAGACTGCATCCAAGCACCTTCATAACACCGATTTCTTTCGTCCTCTCGTAAATGGACATCATCATCGTATTCGCAATACCGATGGCGGCTACGAATAAAGAGACTGCACCAATACCGCCAAGAACAGCCTGTATGATTGCCATCTGACGTTTCATGCTGTCCATCAGCTCTGCGTTTGTTTCCACCTGATATCCCATCTCTTTGATCTGGTTGCTGACTGTAGTGACATGATCTGCATCATCCACTTTCACTTCTGCGTAAGTATAGCAGAATTTATTCATAGGTTTCCCGTTTTTCGTCTGTGGCTGTCCCGGAATTGCTCTGCCTGAAAATTCCTTTTTCAAAAGCTGCTTTAATGTTTCCAGATCACAAAACGCATAATAGGAATTGGCATTGTACTCATCAATACCACCTGCAACAACACCGCTTGCTTTCACTACATGCTTCTGCACCTGTATCGGCTTTGCGGAAGTTCCGCCGCCTTCTGCTCCTTCTTCACTGCTTCCTGCATCAAGAGGTGATCTCTCCTGCGAAGAATAGTAATTGTCCATATCAAGAATCAGGAACAGGGAGTCTTTGGCAAGATCAATATCCGGCAGCTCCCCGGTATCCCAATATCCATTTCCGCTTCCCTTTTCTGTAAAATTCGTCAGAAGCTGATTGCCATATACCAATTCCAACTGTCCTCTGTTTGATTCAGGGAGCTGTCCTTCTTCCAGATCAATCTTCCGGCTCTTTAATCCTTCCGGTGTCATAGCCAGCAACTCTGTATATCCTTCATAAGATCCTTTTAACAAAAGCACCGACATCTGATATACCGGCTGAGCGCTCTCCACATGTTCAATCTTTCCTAATGTCTCTATGCAATGATCGTCCACATATTCCTCTGATGCTTCCTGCTCTTCGCCTCCCATGCTATACCCCATCATCTCTTCACTTCCGGCCCCGTATACTTTAATCGTCGTTAAGCCTCCATATTGCTCAATTTCCTGATACATGGATTTCTGCATGCCAAGACCAAGCGACACCATGACTACGATAGATGCTGTACCTATGACAACTCCAAGGACCGTTAAAAATGTTCGCAGTTTTCTCCGTCTCAGATTACTGCTGCTCATCCTCAGAAGTTCCGTCAAGTTCATACAACAGCTCCTCCTCTTCATCTTTATCTTTTTTCTTCTTTCTTTGCTTTAATACAATAACCGTAACTACCGCTCCGACAACCAGAAGTACAAGCACAACTATTAACGGGAACGGAAGTCCTTTACCGGGCTCTTCTTCCTCCGGCATCATTACGTCCATATCTTCCGGTGTCTCTTCCGGCATTACCATAAGCTGAAATTCTTTTTGCTCTGTAAATACTTCTCCTTCTTCATTTTCATAGCTCATTGTCATTGTCAGTTTTCCGTCATCTGCAGTTTCTTTTTTTCCCTTTACCATTGCATCGATGGATGCAGTGGAACCCGGTTCTACATTTCCCACAAAGAGCTCTTCCTTCTCAATGCTGTCTCCCTCGAAGACTGCCTTCACATTATAGAGCTTCAGTCTTCCCAGATTGTAGAGACTACACATGACATTTGCCTCTTCTCCCACTGCAATGCTCTCCGGGCTGATCTGAAAATCACTGAATTCAAATCGAGCATCCTGCTTCACCGGGATCGACAGACTGGAAGTTGCCTCAATCTGATTAAAACCGGCATCCTCGTATTTCATACTAAGCTCCACACTGTACGGCTTCTGCAATAAATCCGACTTGGCATTTAGCTTCATAGAGATATCCGCAGTTCCTCCTGCCTTTATACTCTCCAGATAAACAGTGCTGGACCCTGACGCCGGTAAAAATGCCGGTGCGGTTGTCTGTTCATCCGCCCCTTCAACCGGTGCATTCAGGTCAAACAGCATATTTCCGACTTTCGATTTCTTCGATGTGTTTTTCAGATGAATGGTCAGCGTAAAATCGCTTCCCGCCTTAACCTCTACCGGATCTGTCGTAAAACCGGTAACGATCACTCTCGGAACGGAACCGTCCGCAGCACCTCCTTCTGCGCCTCCTGCGCTTACTGCACCTACATCTCCGCCGCCAAAGTCAGAATACAATGCGGCTCCGTTACTTACACTGCCTCCGGCCATTCCGGCAGCTGAATCACTATCGGCTTTCCCGGATGAGGAATTTCCGCCCCCGCTTGCTCCAGTATTCTTATCCTCCGGCTTCTTACTTGTATTTACATAGAAAGATACTGTTCCCTCGTCTATCTGGTCAGCAGTATAGGAGAAGCTTAAGAGATAGCGGTTTGCCCCTGCATCATCTCGCTGGGTAAATGAAAACTTCACCTGTGCATGATTTCCCTTTTCCCCTTTTTTCTTCAGACTCTTAACCGTAGCAGAATATTTCTGATAATCTGTCTTGAATGGCCATCTGGATGAATCGTCTCCGCGAAGTTCCGGCTGAATCACCAGATTGGTGATCTCGCTGTCCCCGGTATTTTCAATATTTAATATGAAATCCTGCGATTTTCCATATTGATAAACCGGCACTTTATTATCCGGCACGGTAATTCTTACAGGTGTGTTTTGACTTCTGTCCTTCCCTTCTGCATGTGACACAATGTTCGGAAATGCAGAACATACCATCACTACAAGTGTAAGTACCACCGCCAATGTGCCGGTCAGTCTTTTCCCATTCTTTTTAGTTTCCCTCATGTTCATACTCTTCGTCCTCCCTCTTCTGATTCGTTTCTTCTATTTTGAGTATCTTGCCGTCACGGATGTGAAAAATTCGATCTGCATAAGACGCCAAATGGTCGTCATGCGTAACCATGACAAGCGTTTTATTATGTTTTCGAACAACCTGCTGCATCAAAGTCATAATCTCTTCTGCTGTATGAGAATCCAAATTTCCCGTAGGTTCATCTGCAAAAATAATCTGCGGATCTACCACAAGTGCTCTGGCAACTCCGACTCTTTGCTGCTGTCCGCCGGACATTTGATTCGGCATATGTTTTTTATGCTTTTCAAGTCCCACCAGCTTTATCATTGCTTCCGCCTTCTTCATCCTATGCTGTCTTGCCTCCCCTCGGAAGCTCAGCGGCAGCGCCACATTCTCTACTGCATTCAGCGTTCCGAGAAGATGAAAAGACTGGAAAATGAATCCGACTTTCTCTCTTCGAAATGCGACCAGTTCCTCTTCACTCAGATGCTCGATCTTCTGACCTCCAATGACAATGCTTCCTCTGGTTGGTCTCTCCAGCCCTGCCAGCATATTAAGAAGCGTAGACTTTCCGGAGCCGGAAGTTCCTACAATCGCGCAAAACTCTCCTCTTCGGACAGTAAAATCAACTCCGTCCAACGCATGCACGATCTCGTCTCCTACTTTATACAATTTGTATAGATTGTTTACTTTAATTACTTCTTCCATAACTTTCACCACCTTCTCAAAAGCTATCATATAAATCCAAATATTTCCCTTGTAAAAAACGAAATATTTTCTTAATTTTCTTCTCGTTGCCATCTCTCCGGCGCTATGCTAAGATATATGAAGATAAGAAAGGGGAAATTACCATATGATTGAAACGATTGGATTATCCATCCTGTTTTTGAAAAAGGAAGCCTATACCGGCTCTCACCATGGCATCCGCTATCGTCTGTCCAAAGACGAAGACACACTGAAAGCCTGTGTTTACCCGGAACCATATTGCTTTGAAGCGACCAAAGATGAACAAAAGACATGGAAAGATTTTGAATTTTCACAGGACGGGCTTCAGGAAGCTCTTACCTGGATTGAAGAATGCTATGAAATGACAAAAGACAACAGCTCCCACAACTAGGAAACTGTTGTCTTTATTTTTTAATCTGATTATTTTCTAATTACCTAATACTTCTTCTGCAATATTTCGCGCATGGTCGGAAATACGTTCCATACATACAAGTGTATCAAGGAATACAACACCTGCCTCTGTATTGCACTCGTTCTTTGCCAGACGCTTCATATGTCCGGTTCTTAACGTAATTTCAAGATCATCCACCTGCGTTTCTTTTTCAATTACTTTTAATGCTTTTTCTGTACTTTCTTCTTTAAAGGCATCCAGTGCATAATTGTAACTGTCTACACTGGCAGCGATCATCTCGTCTAACTGCTCATTTGCAATATCCGAAAACTCCAGCTTCTTCTCAATCATTGTCTCTGCGAATTCAGAAATATTTTCACAGTAATCACTGACACGTTCAATATCTGACAGCACCTGCAGAAGATGCGCCGTTGTCTGGTGTTCCCGTTCGCTGATCTGAAGTGCACTCAGCTTAATGGTGTAATCTGTAATACCGGCACATAGACGGTCTACCACGCTTTCATCTTCTTTCAAAACACAAAGGTCTGCTTCACTCTTAGTGTGAAGCACATTCTTAGCAACATTAAGAGACTCTCGTACAATTTCACCCATACGAACAGTTTCATTGATCACAGACTGGAGTGCAATGCTTGGTGTCTCTAACATACGGTCATCAAGAAGGATCTTACTTCTGTCTGCCTCATTCTCTTTCACACCACCGATCTTCTTCGCCAACTTGATGATCAGATTGGATACTGGGAACAAAAGAACTGTCGTTGCAATATTAAAGAATGTATGCACCGTACTGATCTGAGTCTGTGTGATTAATCCCAGACCTGCTGCCGGATTGAGCACCTGGAAGTATACGATTGCAACTGCGCTGAAGAGCACGGTTCCTATCACATTGAAGAGAAGGTGCATAAGCGCTGCTGTCTTCGCATTTTTCTTTGCGCCAAGACTGGATAAAATAGCGGTCACACAGGTACCGATATTCTGTCCCATGATAATATAAATCGCTGCGTTAAAAGGAACCAGTCCTGCTGCTGCCAGACTCTGCAAAATTCCGACCGAAGCCGAAGAGCTCTGGATCACTGCGGTTACAAAAGTTCCTGCCAGAATTCCAAGTATAGGATTGCGTCCAAGTGTCACGAAGAGATTCACAAATCCCTCGGATTCCTGTAAAGGTGCCACCGCAGATGACATACTGGAAATACCGATAAACAAAAGACCAAATCCGACGATAATGCTCGCAATCTCCTTAGAGGATCTTCTCTTTCCTGTCAACATAATGATCACACCGATCATTACTGCAATCGGCGCAATTTTCGCCGGGCTTAAAAATTCCGCCCACTCTACAGAAGATACCAACCATCCGGTAACTGTTGTACCGATGTTGGCTCCCATGATGACTCCCATTGCCTGTGTAAGATTCATGATTCCTGCATTTACAAAACCAACGACCATAACTGTTGTCGCAGATGAACTCTGGATGACTGCCGTGATGGCTGCTCCGAGAAATACACCCATCAGTTTGTTTTTTGTAAGGACTTCTAAAATAGACTTCATCTTGCTTCCTGCTGCATTCTCAAGTCCCTGAGCCATGATCTGCATGCCATAGATGAACATTCCAAGTCCCCCTACAAAGGGGATCAAGATATCTAAGTAATTCATTGTTTTCCTCCTAATAACTATCACTTATATCTCAAAACTAACCATTGTTACAATAACATCTAACTTCCCAGAAAACAACAAATTTTTTACTTTTTGTTTATGTTTTTTACAAATATCTTACTTTTTCATTTTCGGACTGAACACAAGAGAAGCCAAATAACCGAAAACCAATGCCGCGCTGATTCCTGCTGCGCTTGCCTTGAAGCCGCCCAAAAAGATGCCGATAAATCCTTCCTGATCTACCGCCTCTTTGACTCCTTTCCAAAGAAGATTTCCAAACCCTGACAGTGGTACGCTTGCCCCCGCTCCTGCGAAATCCTGCAAGGGCTGATACAATTGGCAGGCCCCCAGAACCGCCCCGGTGCATACGAGAAGTACCATGATTCGCCCCGACATCAGCTTGGTGCGATCCAACAGAATCTGCACAAGTGCACAGATCAATCCTCCTACCCAAAATGCATGTATATAATCCATTTTTCAACTCCTCCTTTCTTACACCTTATCCATCAACAATGTTCCAGTACGATTCCGTGTGCAATTCCCGGCACACTCTCACCTTCATTGTAGCTTACCGTAGACATCAATGCTCCCGTAGGTACGAACAGAATACGTTTCCACTCTCCGCTTGCCAGTCTGGGAAGAATATAAGCAGACAATGTCACCGCCGCACATCCGCAGCCACTTCCACCTGCATGGGTATCCTGCGTATTCTGGTCGAAGATGGTCATGCCGCAATCCATATGATTTTTCTTAATATCAACGTGACGCGCCCGCATCAGATCAAACAAAATACTCTGCCCCACATACCCCAGATCTCCGGTGATGATTCGGTCATAATCCTCCGGTACCCGATCAAAATCATAGAGATTCTGTGCGATTGTATCACATGCTGCCGGAGCCATGCATGCCCCCATATTCTGCGAATCCTTCAAACCATAATCCACGATTTTTCCCACGGTCACTCCCGCGACCCGAACATGACTTTTTTTCTTTCCCACAATAAATGCTCCACTCCCGGTTACCGTCCAGTGTGCAGATAACGGTCTTTGACTTGCATAACTAAGCGGGAAACGAAATTCCTTTTCCGCGCTTCCGAAATGGCTGGAGGTAACTGCCAGCATTGCTTCTCCATATCCTGCTGCCACCCCCATGGAAGCCAATGCCAAAGCCTCGCCTGACGTAGAGCAGGCACCGTAGAGCCCGAACATCGGAATCTTTAATTCTTCCACTCCCATGGAAGTTGCCACTCCCTGTCTGAGCAGGTCTCCGCCATAGAGAAACCGGATATCTTCCGGTTTCATATGTGCCTTTCCAAGCGCCAGCGTACATGCTTCTTTCTGCATGGTACTTTCCGCCGCCTCCCACGTATCTTCGCCAAATAAATTCTCTTCTTCTATCACATCGAACATTGCTCCCAGCGGGCCTTCTCCTTCTTTTTTCCCTACTACAGATGCACTCTCTATAATATAAGGCTGCTCTTTAAAGGCAATACTTTGCACTCCTTTGATCATGTCACTTCTCCGCCTTTCTTTATTTTCATTTATAATATTCCACAGACCTTCAATATCCAGTAACCAAGTCCCAGAAGCCAGCTTACAAATGTCCCATACAAGATCACAGGTCCTGCAATCGTAAATATTTTGCAGCCGATTCCCATCACCTGACCTTCTTTCTGATACTCAATTGCAGGTGCGGCTACTGAATTGGCAAATCCGGTGATCGGAACAAGCGCCCCTGCTCCTGCCCACTTGGCGATAACCGGATACAGATTACATCCGGTTAAGATCACACTGATCAAAATCAACACAATGGATGCCCAACTTCCGCTAATATCTTTATCCAGTCCCAGTTTCTCACACCAATTCAGAATTCCTTCCCCAAGCACACAGATCAGTCCCCCTGTCACAAATGCTCTCGCCATATTCTTTGGGAGACTATGCACCGGAGTCTTCTTCTTCACATAGTTTTTATATGCTTCCTGCTGCTTCTTTTTATCCATCTTCCCTGTCTCCTTTCTTCTTTCTTTTTTCCCTTTCATCCGCAGGCAGTTTACCAACGATTCACAAAAAACAGCCATGCGCCGATTCCTCTTCCCAGCGCCAGACCTAAAATGATATATGGAATACATCTTGTAAGCTTCATTCTTCTTATCGCAATCGGAAATACATTTAAAATCTCGGCAAGCGCCATTGCCCAGCATCCCGCGAATATTCCTGCGAACAATCCGACAAACGCAAGAAAAGCCTTTCCCCCCGGAACTGCTATCGGATAAATATAAAACAAATTTCCCAAAATGCCGCCAAGTGCCGCACTGTCTTCATATAGCAATACGTGTTCTCCTGTATGCGTACGGTCTGCGAAATCCGAAATCACGCCAAGTTCTATCATAAAAGCTCCCAGTCCGGCTGCCACGGTAAATCCTGCACTAAGTCCTATGACTGCCATAAGGAAACTATTTATCCACATCCATCTCTTTCTCCTTTCTCGCAAAATCCTCGATCAACGTCGTCTGTATATCATTTTCGTAGAGGCGCATTTCCACCTCCATAGGCGTCGGATCTACCGTAAACTTCCGTTTTCCGAAATGGTTAAAAAATATTAAGATTCCGATGGTCAGTCCCACGCTGTAAGTAAGCTCCAAAATTGTAAAACCGTCGGATGCGCTTCCTGTGATCAGCTCATAGATCTGTCCGAATAGTTTCGTAGTATCTACATCATTATTAAACGTCATAATAGAAAAAGCCGCACCAATAAAGCTGGTCACAACTACAGCTGCTGCTTTCAGAAAATGTACGACTCCTCCTGCCGTCTTGGCTTCTTCATAGGTGACGATAAAATCCTGCTCACCCATGTTCTGAACATCTGCATTGGGATAAACCTCCTGAATACATTCCACTACTTTCAATATAGATACTGCAATCCGGCTGCTATGTTTCTTATCTGTATGGTGAAAACGCAGCAGACGCAGAGACTTGACTTTCGCAGCAACAGATGGATTGACACACGATATTTTAAGTACATCCCCAAGTGTGACATCCGGTTTTGTCACTTCAATGTTGCGATCTGCTTTTATATAGATCGTCTCACTTCCCGAAGCCATACGTTTCTCCACCTCCCCTGTTCAACATAACCAATGTCCCTTCACTGATCGTCTGACCGGTTCTCTCTTCATTGATATAGTAAATACATCCGGCGATCACCGCGGCAATCACAATACAAAGCAGGCATATCCTGAGTTTTTTTCTTGCCTCATCCATACTGTCACCACCTTTCTTCTTATTTGTGGTTAGTATGGATGATTCATTCAGAAAATATACCCTGATATGCCTGCTAGATTTGTTCTCTCATACTTTTTAAAATCTTTTTTTCCAATCTTGAGACCTGTACCTGAGATATGCCAAGCTCTTTTCCTGCCTGCGCCTGTGTCCGGTCTGCAAAATAGCGAAGATAAATCAACTGTCTTTCTTCTTTTTCCAGTCCGCCCAGAAGTTCCTTCAAAAGCAAATGATCCAGAACCGCTTCCTCAGGCTCTGCCCGCCATGGAAGCCGGTCCATCAGACTGACCTCCTGACCGTCACTTTGGTAAATCGGCTTGTGAAGCGACTCCACCTCAGAGCTTGCGTCCAGTGCAGCCATCAGCTCTTCCGGTTCCACTCCAAGCTCGCCTGCAAGCTCTGTAACCGACGGTTCTCGTCCAAACCTTTCCTGAAGCTTCTCCCGACAGAGATACGCCTTATAAGACAGCTCTTTTAATGAACGGCTCACCTTGATCATTCCGTCATCCCTTAAAAATCTTTTGATCTCTCCGGCAATCATAGGGACCGCATAGGTAGAAAATTTCACATCATAATTCAGATCAAATTTGTCAATCGCTTTCAGCAGACCAATAGTTCCAATCTGAAACAGATCCTCCATTTCCACACCCCGATTGTAGAACCGCTTTACAACACACCAGACAAGTCCGGTATTTTCTTCTACCAGCCGCGCCCTTGCTTCTTTATCCCCTTCGTGAGATTTCTGAATCAATACGATTGTATGGTCCATAATTTTCGCCCTTCACCTATTGTCTTTCTCATCTTCACCAAAGTACCTACATGCGGTTTGGATATCACTTCCAACTCATCCATAAAGGCTTCCATAAAAGAAAATCCCATCCCGGATCTGTCCTGCTCCGGTTTTGTTGTAAATAACGGCTCCATGGCCTGTTTCACATCTTCAATTCCTTTCCCCTCGTCTTCCACCTCTACATACAAGGTCTTTCCTTCTATTCTGCATCGGATACAGATAGAATGTACTTCCCCTTCATATCCGTGAATGATCGCATTCGTAACTGCTTCTGAAACCGCAGTCTTTACATCCGATACTTCCTCCACGGTAGGATTTAATGATGTCATAAATGCCGCCACGGTCACTCTCGCAAAGGATTCGTTGATTGAACGGCTTTCAAAAATAAGTTTCATTTCATTCGCAGACTCCATTTACTGCTCCTCCTCATATATATGCATGATTTTTGCTGTTCCTGACATGGTCAGAATCTTTTTCACCCGATCACTTGTATGTACGGCACATACTTCTCCGCCCATCATGTAGAGACGTTTGTACCTTCCCATGATCACACCGATTCCGGAACTATCCATAAAATTCGTTTCCCGGAAGTCGAAGATCACATAGCGGATGTGATGCTTTTCAATCAGGCGATCGGATTCTCTTCTTATTTCTTCCGCATTGTGGTGATCCACTTCATGCGGAAGAAAAATGGTCAGGCAATTTTCCTGTACTTGATAATTCATATGATTCCCCTTTCCTGTACATCCCCGGAGGGCTTTTATTACACAGGAATATCTTTCCCGCGCAAACATGAAAAAAGGATATGCGTTTTTTCGCATATCCTTTATCTTTCGTATCTTACAATCTTCTATTCATCTTCTTTTGCATTTTGCGCATCCAAAGCTGCCTGCGCTGAAGTTGCAATATCGGTATCTTTATAATCCTCTACAAGCTTCTGGTAGAGTGCATTAGCCTGATCCTTATCGCCGCTCTTCTCATACGATTGTGCGAGAAGAAGCTTCGCGGCGCCGTCACCATAGCCTTCATCCATTTGAAGAACCTGTGTCAGCTTAGATATCGCATCTTTATAATTCTCTGCATCAAAATTATCCTTTGCCTCAGAATAAATTTTCTCGCATTGCTTTGGATAAAGCTTTTCTGTCATCTCGTTGTATCTTTCCAGACCGATGGTTCCCAGTGAGTCCGGATTCACTTTTATAAGTTCTTCTACCATAGCTGCATTACTCATGTCTGAATCCGAATAATGCTTATATATATTCATTACGATCTCGTAACTCTCCTGTGTAGATTCTCCGGTTGCCTTCGCATTCTCACTCTCTTCACTGGTAGAACGATATTCTTCCAGCTCTTTCTTAAGCGCACTGATCTGCGCATCTTGTGTCGCAATCTGGTCACTGAATTCAACAGTCTGTTTATTCAGCTCCTTTTGACGGGAAGAATTAACTGCCGGCATAACGAGAAACCACATCACAGCCACTCCGACAACAAGACCAATCAACATATTAAGCACTGTGTGGAGCCCTGTACGCTCTTTAAAATTAGTGGATACCGGCTGTATGATCGTCTCATTTCCGATATTATAAGTAACCGTCTGCTGGTCTTTTTTCTCATTTTCCTTAAATTTAACAGTCCGGTTTTTGCGAATTTGATTTAACTCATGCATATAACGCAGTGTAAAATCATCGGTCGTATCTAATTTATGCGCAGTTCGCAGCACTTGCCTTGCCGCAGTATACTGCTCTGTCTTAAGATACAAAAGCGCAAGAAGCTGATACGCTTTCACATAAGTAGGATGCACGGCAATTGCTTTCTTAAGCTGAATAATTGCCATATCTTCTCCATTTTGCGCCGCATAATCCAGACTCAGATTGAATTTCTTCACCGCCTGATTGATTTCTTCCAATTCTCCCGGAACTTCCTGAACCTTACTGATGTAATAATTGGCAATATTGTCATGGGATTGGAAATTCTTGCTTAGAATCCACTCTACCAATGCCTCCACAACATCTCCTCGTCCATAATACACAAGTCCCAGAAGATTACGCGCGGCAATGTTCGATCTATTATATTGTAGACTTCGCCGAAGTGACACAATCGCGCCGGACAGATCACGGATATTGGCTTTCCGAAGTCCGTCATTGTACCAGAAATTCGACTGATATATGAGTTTTGTTGAATAGTCCATAGAATCCCCTTTATTTTGTCTGTTCGATCACTTCACGCAGAATATCGGTCATATCGGTAAGATCTTCCTGATAAACTGCCCCCTCTATATCTTCTACTTCCAGACTTGGCTGGAATTTTTTAAGTTCTTCTTCAAAATTCAGCATGATGTTAACCTCCTGCCAATAATTTTTTCACCATTCCCACAAGGTACAGAGAACCAAGACAATAGATTTCACTGTCTCCCCTGACTGCAAACGCAGTTTCAATGGCGCCCTTTAACTCTGTTCTCACAAGCACTTCCCGCTTCGTAAATTGACGGAAAACCTGCCCCAGTTCTTCTGCCGGTACACGTCTTTGATCCTCAATCTCTGTGACTATGTACGTCTTCGCAGGCACGTGCTCACACAGATACTTGATCATCTTATCATATTTCTTATCTGACACCGCCGAAAAAATAATGATCGGCTCTTCTTTTTTATCTCGATTGATAAGTTTTACACTTTGTGCAAATGCCTCGATCGCTCCCGGATTGTGCGCTCCGTCAAGAAGAAAATGTTCCCGGATCTCTTCCATCCGTCCTTCCCACTGAACAGATGCAATTGCTTCCGCCCATTTCTTTTCTTCAATCGGAAGTCCTTCCTTCTGCCATGCATATTCCATCGCTTCCAGCGCAAGCTCCGCATTCATAACCTGATACACACCTCGAATCGGGACATGCCAGATAACATCTTTATCATACGCACTCTTCCTTGAAAATGCAATACGATTTGTCTCAACTTCCTGAATCTCGAACGCATTTTTCGAGATTTCTCTACATGGAGCCTGCTGCTCTTTGGCACACTTTTTAATTACCTTCGAAGCCTCCGTGTCATTCCCGTCAAAGAATATCGGAACTTCTTTCTTAATAATCCCCGCCTTCTCATATGCGATCTTTTGGATGGTATCTCCGAGAATATCTGTATGATCGAGACTGATCGAGGTAATCACTGTAAGGAATGGATGCTCCACAGAATTAGTTGCGTCAAGCCTTCCTCCAAGCCCAGTCTCTAATATAACATATTCCACTTGAGTCTTTTCAAAAGCAAGCATACCCATTCCGAATAAAAATTCGAAATAAGAGGGATGTGTAAGTCCCTCTTGTTCCATTTCTTTTGCCGTCCGGTACGCCTCACAAAATACTTCATAGAAAATATCGTCTGACACCGGAATCCGGTCAATCTGTATTCGTTCATTTACGGATACCAGATGAGGCGAAGTAAAAAAACCGTTTTTCTTTCCCTCTGCAGCAAGAATTGCCTGAATATAAGCGCATACAGAACCTTTACCGTTCGTTCCTGCCACGTGGATCACCTTGCATTTTTCAGCAGGATTGCCCAACCGCCGCATAAATTCTCTGGTATGATTAAGTGGATGTTTCTTTGTAAATTTAGGAAGCTCTTCAATATATGCTGCCGCTTCCCTATAATCAGCAGGTATATACTCCGGCATTATTCTTTCTCGTCCTCCGTCTGCTCCATCCATGAGATAGAAGTATCCGTTCCGGTTCCTTCCACAACCTGAAGCTGTCCTTGTTGATAGATATAATCATTTGCCTTTCGGAACAAAGTATCACTGGACCCCATCTGCCGAACAGAGATTACATCTCCTTCTTTTAATTCCGTCTCCGACAGATCGATTCTCGTATTGTTAAGGAACCGGCTCTTTTGTTTTTCTCCATTAACATAGACTTTACTTTGCTTCGTAAAGTTTTCTCCGTACAGACTGCATCCGCCATTCAGCTGGCTTACCACATTGCTCAGCGTAACATCCTTTACGCCCATCATCATGTGACCTTCTGTAATAGGAAGTTTTCCGTCATAGACATACTGATTTCCATATAAAATATCATATTGAAGGAGTTCCAGATCTGCCAGATAATTTTTACTCTTACGTCTCTCCTGATGGTAGTTAAATACTGTACCGGAATGGATATCCAGACGATCCAGAACATCCGACATAATCTGATAAGCCGGAATATTGCGGTCCTGTTTCTCAAGACCGATATTGTCCCAGATCACATAATTTGTATTATAGAGGTAACGGCTCTTTAAATCCTTTGCCTCCAGTCCCATCGTCGGAAGGTGATCTCCGTAAAATACGACTACGGACGGTTCTCCTCTTTCTTCAATTGCTTTCACAAGATTTCCGGCAAACTGATCCATCTCATAGACTTGATTCACATAATATTCCCATCTATTATGAAGTGCTTCATCTTCGATTCCTTCTACCGTAACTGCCGGATTCTCAAGTACCTTCTCTTCCGGATATTCTCCATGTCCCTGCACACTTACTCCGAATACAAAGTCCTGCTGTTCTGTAGTGTCCATCGCCTCCATAATGTGCTGGATCAATATGTCATCCTTCGCCCAGCCGTTCTCTGTCAACTGAAGGATATTCATAAATTCCTTACTTGTGTAGCTGTCGAATCCGATATTATTAAAAACTGCTGCACGGCTGTAGAAATTACCACCATTATTATGCAGGGCATGTGTCCCGTAACCAAGCGCTCCCAGAGCACTTGCCGCACTTTCACTGACGCGATGCTTCAGTACCGTCTTATATGGATACTCTCCGGGTCCGAAGTAGCGAAGATTCATACCGGTCAGCACTTCAAACTCCGTATTGGCAGTTCCGGCTCCCACAGACGGCACTTTAAAATATCCCGCCGAATGCTCCGCTGCCATTGCATGAAGGTTTGGTGTTGCATCTTGAGAGGTTGTAAAAAATTCCGCCTCTGACACATCAAAATAAGACTCTAACTGGATGAAAATAATATTCGGAAGTTCCTCTTCGCTTCTTCCTGTTTCACTCTTCGTAATCTCCCTGTCATTCGTAATTTCTTCAATCGTCTTCTCATTATAATCATCCGGTTCATTGATTCCGGTATTAAACAGACTCGCCATAAAACAATATGGAAGTCCGTAATCCTCATATGCAAATGCAATATTTCCAAAATAAGTAGATACTACTCGTTTCTCCACAGCCTGATCTGCCACAATGCTGTAGAGAAGAGCACACACACCAATTCCAAGCAATGCACGAATTCTGTGCACTTTTCCTGCATACTGTCCGCCGCGCTTCCACATAGAAATCATCCAGATAATAACTGCCGCAACGCCAACCAGCACAATCACAATTTCAAAACCATTGAAATAGTTCTTCACAAGGGTAAGACCATCTGTAGCAACTTTCAAATCCTGCGCATTAAACGGTGTTACACGAACCATCAGCATATATCCATTTGCGATACCGAGGATCAGCCAAAGTACACTGATAATGATGCGGACAAAGACTCGCCGCTTAAAGAGATATACAATGGAAAATGTGATAAATATCATAAATGCGTTATACAAAAATACCATCGGCGATCCTGTCATATAATCCCATGCTTCAAATGCAGAATGCCTTGAAATTGCTTCAATGCCAAAATTGATCAGGCAGGCAAGAAGCCCGTGGAAAATCAGCGAGAACTTATTCATAAATGCATATACCGGCTGCATCTTCTTCGCAAAAGCACTGTTTCTTCTTGCTTCAAGAATCCGTGCACGCCTTTCTCTGCTGGCTTTCCAATGTGCTACAATATCTTCTTTTTTCAGATTTTTTAATTTCTGAAGTCCTCCTTTGAGGTCGGGCTTCTTGATATGAATTTTCTTCATTATATCCCCTTATTTATTTTGCTTTTAAACCATTTAATCTCTCTGTTACCTGAGCCATCATCTGCTCATAAGTCTCCAGTTTCTCACGCTCTTCCTGAACCTTTGCCTCCGGCGCTTTGCTTACGAATTTTTCGTTATTCAGCATTCCTTTTGCACGGGCAATTTCTTTTGTAAGACGTGTCTGTTCTTTTGTAAGACGTTCAATTTCCTGTTCAAAATCAATCAAATCTTCCAGTGGCAGATACACAGTTGCATCCGGCACTACAACAGATACTGCATCATCTGCAATTCCTTCTTTATCCTGTCTTAGGACAAATTCATTTAAAGAAGCCATCTGTTTTGCAGAATTGCTAAGAAGGGCAAGTCCGTCGCGAAGAGACACATCCTCGCTCACTACATAAGCAGTTGCTTTTCTTGCATTCGGAACATTCATTTCTGCACGCACGTTACGAATACCGCGGATAATCTCTTGATAATGGGCAACAATCACTTCCTCTGCTTCGAAGTTCCATTTTTCATCATAAACCGGCCACGGAGAAATCATCAGGGACTCCTCTTCCGGAATCAGCTTACTGTAAATTTCTTCTGTTACAAACGGCATATATGGATGAAGCAGTTTTAATGCGTTCTTAAGCACTTCTCTCAAAGTCCAAAGCGCATCATTTGCCGCCTCTTGATCTTCGTCTGCATGATAAATACGATATTTTGCAAGCTCAATATACCAGTCGCAGAATTCATCCCAGATAAAGTCATAAATCTTAGATAATGCGATACCAAGCTCAAACTTATCCATGTTCTCTGTAACTTCTTTTACCACATGATTACATCTGGATAAAATCCAACGATCCGCCGGATTCTTCTTAAGATCCGTTGGCGCTGTCAATTCTTTACCATCTAAGTTCATCATAATAAATCTGGAAGCATTCCATACTTTATTTGCAAAATTACGACTCGCCTCAACTCTTTCGTTGTAGAAACGCATATCATTTCCAGGTGCATTTCCAGTAACCAAAGTCATACGAAGCGCGTCTGCTCCGTACTGGTCGATAATCTCCAACGGATCAATACCATTTCCAAGAGATTTACTCATCTTACGTCCCTGAGAATCTCTTACGAGACCGTGAATAAATACGGTATGGAATGGTGATTTATCAGTATGTGCATATCCGGAGAATACCATACGGATCACCCAGAAGAAAATGATATCATATCCGGTTACAAGTACATCTGTCGGATAGAAATAATCAAGCTCTTCTGTCTTTTCCGGCCATCCAAGTACAGAGAACGGCCACAGTGCAGAACTAAACCAAGTATCTAATGTATCTTCATCCTGTGTGAAGTGCTTGCATCCACACTTCGGACATACTTCCGGCATCTCTCTTGCAACTACGAATTCACCGCACTCGTCACAGTAATAAGCCGGAATTCTGTGTCCCCACCAGATCTGTCTGGAAATACACCAGTCACGGATGTTTTCAAGCCAGTGCAGATAAATCTTATTAAAACGCTCCGGTACAAACTTAAGCTCACCGGTCTTAATCGCTTCAATCGCCGGTTTTGCAAGCTCTTCCATGCGGACGAACCACTGCTGTTTCACCATTGGCTCAACCGTTGTATGACATCTGTCATGAGTTCCTACATTATGAGAATGAGGAACAATCTTCACAAGATATCCCTGCTCTTCAAGATCAGCAACCATTGCTTTTCTTGCCTCGTAGCGATCCATGCCCGCATATTTTCCACCATATTCCTCATTGATCGTTGCATCATCATTCATCACATTGATCTCTGGAAGATTGTGACGTTTTCCAACTTCAAAGTCATTTGGATCATGCGCCGGTGTGATCTTCACAGCGCCGGTTCCGAATTCTTTATCTACATAATAATCTGCAACGATTGGAATCTCACGATCTGTCAGCGGAAGAATACATTTCTTTCCTACGATATCTTTGTATCTCTCATCATCCGGATGTACTGCAATCGCAGTATCGCCAAGCATAGTCTCCGGACGAGTTGTTGCGATCTCAAGGTAGTCATCTGTTCCAACGATTGGATATTTGATATGCCAGAAGCTTCCTTCCTGCTCTTCATGCTCAACCTCGGCATCAGAAAGAGAAGTCTTACATACCGGACACCAGTTGATAATTCTGGAGCCTTTGTAAATATATCCTTCTTCATATAATTTAATAAAGACTTCTTCTACTGCTTTGGAACATCCTTCATCCATTGTAAAACGCTCTCTGTCCCAGTCACAAGAAGTACCGATCTTCTTGAGCTGCTCGGTGATCGTTCCGCCGTACTCTTCCTTCCATTCCCATGTGCGCTCTAAGAATTTTTCTCTTCCTAATTCTTTCTTATCAATACCTTCGTCTTTTAACTGATTGGTAACTTTCACTTCTGTAGAAATAGCCGCATGGTCTGTTCCCGGCACCCACAAAGCATTGTAACCCTGCATTCTCTTATAACGGATCAATACATCTTGAAGAGTATTGTCAAGCGCATGTCCCATATGAAGCTTACCGGTAATATTCGGCGGCGGCATTACAATCGTAAATGGTTTCTTATCTCGGTCTACCTCTGCGTGGAAGTATTTCTTCTCACACCACTTTTCATACAATTTTGATTCAATCGCTTTTGGATTGTACGTTGTCTCTAAGTTCTCACTCATCATTTCTCTCTCCTTTGCTGTGGACTTGGACACGCCAGGCACGCACCCTGCGTCTTTTCACACATTGTTCACATTTCAGGGCATAGAAAAACGCCCCTTACTCTTCATAAAGGGCGAATATATCGCGGTACCACCTTCGTTTATCTTCTCATCTTATTCTATAACGGGAACGACTCCGGGATATCTTACTGCTATGTTCGGATATCCGGCTTGGAAGCTACCTTCTGTATCTTCTTATCTGAAACTGCCTCGCAGCCCTTGGGCAGTTCTCTCTGTCAGGGAAGGATACATACTCCTCTTCTTCAACGCCTTTTCGTATAAACTATTCAATATGATATCTAGCAAAGTGCGGTTTGTCAAGGAATTTAGGGAATTTTCAGAAAGTCTTAAGGAGTTCTCCTATATCCATCCCATACTTCTTAGTACAAACAGCCACCCCGTCAAAGTGAATGCGCTGAACATGGTTGTAAGCATGACAATACTGGATGTCAATACTCCCTCATGCCCCATATTTTTTGCCATCACATAACAGCTTACCGTTGTCGCAGAACCAAGCATGACTAAGATTGCCACCAATTCTTCTTGACGGAATCCCAGAGAAACTGCCAGTGGAAGAAATATCACACAAAAGCCTATAAGCTTCATAAATGCTCCGGTCAGAGCCGGTTTTATTTTCGCAAACCCTTTGTCCAGTTCAAAGCTTGCGCCCATTGCCATCAAACCAAGAGGCGTAGCAATACCGCCCACACTATTTACAGTCTTTTCTAACATTGCGGGCATGGGAACTCTAAGAAGTGACCACGCCAGTCCCAATACAATACCGATAATAATAGGATTGGTGACAATTCCTTTGAATGTTTTCTTTAACACATTCTTATCCAGTCCTTGATTGTCCGGTTGGAACACGGACAATACCAGTACCGCCATCACATTGTAGAGCGGTACGCTTCCAATAATCATAAGCGGCGCCATTCCCGCTGTTCCATAAATGTTCTGAATCAATGCAATTCCGAGAATTGCAGCGCTGCTTCTATAAGAAGCTTGAATAAATTCTCCGCGGATACTTCGATCCTTCCACAACAAAGCCACAAGCAAAGCTGCCAGAATACTAAGTAATGTGACTATAAAGCAGAATAGCACAAACTTCATATTCCATACTTCTTCAAAATCTACTGTGGCAAGGTCACTGAACACCAACACCGGAAGCGGAAATTGAAAGACGAATTTATTCATCTTAGATGCAAAACCATCATCAATCCAACCGATTTTCTTGAACAACAGCCCAAGGAGCATCATGGCAAAAACCGGCACAGTGGCATTTAAACTGAAAATAAGATTATCCATTCGTTTAAATCTCCTATCATTTTTCCGTAAATACAGAAGTTGTAGTTTCTTTTTTAATCGGATGTCTGATCACAGTTTTCCATTTCTCCGGAGCTACTCTCCTTGCATCCGACATATAGATTTCATGGTGAAGTCTATTTTCATTTATATCATTCACATATCCATTTTGCTTCAAGTATTCATCCATTAATGCCACCGTTTCCGGCTCATCATCAAAGGAACCCAAGTGCATGATCTGAACACAAAGACCTTCCTCAACAGTTAAAAATTCTGCGGATGAACAATCCAGTTTTTTCTTTTTTGTCGCTGTTTCTATTGCCCACTCAAAGTCTTCTTTCGATACAAAATCGGGTAATCGAATAACAGAAATCCAATGAAAGGTGGATTTATCAGAGTAATCCACACCTTCAACATGTTCCTGCCACCAAAAACCCTCTAGCGGTGGAACAACATATTCAAAAAAGCCTTTTATTTTATAATCTGTTTTATAACTCATTTTCAAAGTATATGCCACAGCGTATAAGACACTAATCGCCTGCTGATACGCACCGCCTTCTTCATTTGGATCTCCTTTTCCTCTTACTGCGATATAATTCGCTTCGGGAACATCTACGATCTGTGGTTTGTTCTTTGGCATATAGAGCTCTTTATATTCTTTTTTAAAATCATAAGCCATTACATTTTTCTCCATTTATCTTAATTTTTTCATTCTATAAAAATAATTTCTTGATTCCTTTAATAAATCAAATCATCTGCCGGAACAGTCCATGTTTATTACAATAAAGATAAAGTATTCCATGTCCTTTCTTTCGGAATCTTATATCAATATTCTGCTCTGGATACAGCTTTACAATCTCCACGCTCCCAGATGTCACATACGCCACAAATGAAATATAATGTTCTTTCCTCATAGGATGCGCCGCGGATACATAGTACTCATTATCGATCGTTTCAATAGATAAGATACCTCATGTATCTCATCACCTTTTTCCGCCTCCTGCTCCGGTAATGTAATTCCACAACATGAAAAACTGCCCTGTCCCACAGATGTGATGATATTTCCGCAAATCGGGCACACATAAAAATGTATTTTTTTCATATTTCCCGACGGATTGTCATTTATTTTCAATTCTCCGGTAAGCAACTCCGCAATGGAAACACCAAGCGCATGGGATAACTCTTCTATAATGCTGATATCCGGAAGACCTTTATTGGTTTCCCACTTGGAAATCGTTTTATCGCTCACATTAATCATATCTGCCAGCTCTTTTTGAGTGATTCTTTTCTTCTCCCGCAGATTTTTTATTGTTTCACCTGTCACATAATTCATAATTTCTTACCTCGCTTCGTTATTATGAATATAGTTTATTTCATACCGCCCTTTCAAACAACCTACGAAGCGTAGACAACTTCCCCTTCTGACACATCAGCTCCTAATTCAGCCCCACTTCTTTCAACTGTTTCCTGCACTTCTTATAATCTGGAAAAAATCTCTTCACTTCTTGCCAGAAATCCTTAGAATGATTCATATGTCGTCTGTGTGCCAATTCATGAACGACTACATAATCAAGCAATTCCTCCGGCAGATAAAATAATCGATAATTAAAATTCAAATTGCCTTTACTACTGCAACTCCCCCATCTGGTTTTCTGATTGCGCACAGAAACTCTGTTGTAGGTCACATCCATTTTCAAACTATAATATTGAACACGCTGCGTAATTTTCTCTTTGATTTCGTCTCTTTCTTTTTGCGAGAGTTTATCATATAGCGGAAATGTTGTCGCACTTTTATGCTTCTCCCTTGCCTTTACAAGAGAGCATTTTTCAATAATCCACTTCTTATGAGAATCAATAAATTTCTTAATATCACGGTCTGACACATACATCGGCACTCTGGCAAGAACTTCACCCGTTGGCTTCACTTCTAAACCAAGCGTTTTTCTATTAGAACGCTTAATTTTCACTAAAATACTGTTTCTTATTGTTATAATTTGGTACTTGGTAATCATTGATTTTTCCCTTGTAAATAATAGAATTGGTTTTTATTATATCACTTACAACAGGTATCGTCATCACATTCAGTTATGTAATACTATATAAAATTTCTCACATTTTTCTAGTGATTTTCCCAAGTAGTACTACACGGTATAAAATGATACTATATGAATAAGTTTTCATTCAATAATCTTTCTATGAAGGACATTAATAATATATTTACCCAGGGAACCGTTGAGGTGCTATGCCAACCGCCGGACGAACAGAAAGGAGGTTGGTGCTATGGTTACATACTCTGATTTATTCACGTTTGTAATTATGCTTTGTGCAGTCATAACCCTTGTTGTTACGATTTATAGACACAAAAAATAGCGCCCCTGCTCTGGTAAAGTAAGGCGCTATTTCTTATAACACTTATTTTGCCGGCGGTCAGGCTTCATCTGACTAACGGCTCCCTTGTTAAGTATATTATAACCAATGATCTAAGTTGTTGTCAATGTTCTTAACCCTTCTTGCAGGGTTGTTTCACGAACTATTTCTAAGATATTTCCAACTTATAAATTCTATCTCATAGATTTTTTTCAAACTGTTCACTAAAAAACACCTTGCCATTTGCAAAAAAACGCAAAATTTCCCCTTCCCCTCTTTACAGGTCTTTTTTTCAAAGGTATTCTTTATATATCAATATAGGCTGGCTATACCTTGGAATACATACCGTTCTCGCAAGCTGGCATCATCACAAAAACAGTCCATCATTTCTGTCATTATATTTGTCAGCCCCGTCTCATTCATTGCCAGACGTAGGATATTGTATGCATATTTTCTGATGAGGGCTAGATTGTTTCGGGATTTTTTCGCGGGTGAACGGTCTTCCCTGAATGTATCATCCAACACGTGGTGGAGTCGGTTCTCTATTGACCAATGCATTCTTTTTATGTTTCCTAGTTCCTCTGCTGTAAGGATAAGATCTGATATCAATGCCGTACATTGAATATCTTTTCCAACTCCCTCGTCAGCAGAAGGAGCTGGGATTCTTCTGGATCCGCTTCGTAAAAAACTTTCCATTGTCGGAGTGATATCATTTCCCCGGCTGTCTTTTTCACTTGGTATTCTTACCTGCTTGATCCGTCCAATGCTCCGAACATGCAGCCATTCTTTTTGACTTTTGCTCAGATTTGAGGCATCTTTACATATTTGGCACGTTCTGTATTCTTGCCTGTCCCGGTTCTTTTCCACCCAGCTGATTTCTTCATATTTCTCAATGAGTTCTCTCATTTCCGGATTCAAAACTTCGCCTTTTTTCTTTTTTGCTCCTTCCTCTTCCATTTTATCCATAAATGCATGAATCTCCTCATAAGCTTCTGGCTGGTTTTTCTTTACCTGCAAAACAAAATGTCTGTTCTGTTCATAGATTTTTTCCATAACCGCAGTCTGCGTTCCAATCGCATCAATCGTTACAACACTTCCTCTAATATCCAGAATCTTTAACAATTCAGGTATCCCCGTAATCTCATTCGTTTTGGAACCTACCGGAAGCTGTGCAAGTATCAATCCCCTGACCGTTTCCACCGCATTCAATAACAGCGGTGTCGCCTCACTTTTCGTCTTCTCCGTTGCACCGCGCAGTGCTTTCCCGTCAATTGCGATATGGGTATTTTTTGTATCCGTAATTTCACCAATCCATTCCATAAAAGCATACAACGCTAATTCCTCATCAATACCACACAGCATTCGGGTAATGGTAGATGGCGAAGCAATCCCGTATTTTAATTTCATATATTGACGCAATTCTTTCAAATGGTTTTTACACCATTTCAGACTCCTGCGGATTGTTGTCCGTCCACAAAGGAATCCAAGAGTAACACATACCAACATTTCTGCAAGATCGTGTCTTTTCTCCCTGCTGCATCGGTAATCCGGTATCTGCCTAAAATAATGGATCAGTTTCTCTGTCTGAAATGTTCTTTCAGCACATTTCTAAGACCACCTGTATTTTCTGTAAAAGCTCCCTCTGTTCCTCATTCACTTTCGAAATGATTTCCATTTTATCAAGACATACTAAATAGATTGTCTCTAATCGGTGTAATCCTTCCAGTCCAATCTTTTCAGCCTAATACTTTTCATACTGACATTGTTCTGTTACCTGATTTCCTAAAAGCGTGATTGCTTTTTTAGGACAATGGCTAATGCAACGATAACACATCGTACATTGATTGCCGGCAACAGCCTTTCCATTTTGAATAGAAATATTTTTCATAGGGCATAAAGAAACACATAAATTACAACCAATACAATCCTGATTGATTTTTAACTTATCCGTGTATCCTGTTGTTTTATTGTAAAACCACAATCTTTGCCCAAATAGCCCTAGTAGATGAGAAAAAAAGAAATACCATCTTTGGTATATTGCCCCTGTTTTATTTTTTCTGCAACAAGTTCTATTTTTTTATCAGCCTGCTTTACTATTTCTCTGTTTTCTTCAAGTGTCTTTTTCAGTAATTTACTATCACACACAGAGTCGGGCATTTTTATATGAAGCCCGCCTAAAATTAAAGCACCATATTTTTTAAGTAATCTAGCAGTACACCCGGCACCATCTCCACTAAAAGCACTCATTGTTGCTACACAAAATATTTTCTTATCTTTCCACAAAGAACTATTTTGCTTTATAAAATCTCTTACCATATAAGGTGCATTTGAATATTGTGTCGGGTATCCCAAAATAATGGTGTCGTTTTTCTTTATTTCATCAATAAGATTAGGCATTTCTAGCGGAAATACTTTTGCAGAATTATCTATCAATCCCACTAATTTTTCAATGCAATGTTTTGTATTTCCTGTACCACTTAGGTATATTCCAATCATGTTTTCACTTCCTAAAGTTTTATTTTGACATATCCACATTATACCATTCACATATTACATCAACAATAATTTTCTATGCCCCAATCATGCTATCCCCAAAATATACCTGCTAAAATAGCAAGTGTAAGTCCTACTACCCCAATAACACAAAATATGTTTATAACGGTTTTTATTGTTGTTTTTGCGGAACTTATATCCTCATAAATAGAAGATAGTTGTTTTTCACTTAAATTTTTACTTCTAACATCTTGCACATCAATATCTTTTAAAAGTTACTCATCTTCATCACAGTAAAAGAAGGGCGTACATTTTCACGTACGCCCTCATCTCAAAGAAGATTAATATGTTTTCGGTGCATCTGGAATAATGATTGCCGCTATAAAGTAAGCAAGTATTCCAGAGCCGGAGCACCCTAAAAGTACCATTCCCAGCCGGATCAGGGTAGGGTCTACATTAAAATATTCTGCCACGCCTCCGCATACACCGCACAACATACGACTGTCGTGGGATCTGTATAATCTTTTCTGTTCCATATCTAAAACTCCCTTCTTTTTCGTTTTTACGCTCCTGTAAAATCTACGGTAATATCACCGACATTACACTCGATATTTATAAGTTTCTGAGCATTGTTATTGATTTTTTCTTCCGGTTTTATTCCATAGTACACTTCTTCACCTATAACGATTTCACCTGTTCCACAGGGAATCTCATAATTATACTCCTTTTGGTTTCCAGCGGCATGGTAGATAATATTTCCAACATCATTTTCCATGTCCAGTTCCTGCGTTGCACTTCCCGTTGCTTCCAGTGTACCGGTGCCACATTCCAGACTTGCTTCTGTTGCCTGGAAGTTATGGACAACGCCATTGCCTACTCCAACTTCCACCGATAAATCTCCGGCGCTTATATCCTCCACCTGAAGTTCTCCCACGCCAACCTGAAGGAAAACCTCGTCCAAGCTCAGATCTCTCGGGATCCGGAGGTACACTGTACCGTCCTCTGCACCTTCAATCCCTGTTACACGTTTTTTCGCCTCCAGCTTCAACGTATTTTCTTCCATATAACTGTGGAATTTCAATTCTTCTGCTACGCCGACAGTTTCTACTTCAATCGTATCCCCGTCATGGTGCTCCACGGTCACATTGCCGACTGCCATCTCCAGTTCCACTTCTCTTACGCCCGAATAACTTTCCACTGCGTCAGTTCCGAAATCGCGCCGGTCTGCTCCGTCGTGACGATGAAGGAAATCATCATCGTCATCATTCCAGTCATCATCCCACTCCCAGCCGATGTATCCTTTCGGAAAATGCTTCTAGATTTCTTCTGTTGTCACGCCAAGTGACAGCGATATAATACAACACACAAATCCTGAGATAAATGTCACGCCACAAACTATCCAGAATATTTCCCATCCTTTTTTCATACTCCAACCTCTTCCTTTCTGTGAAATGGTTTCCTGCAAATTGAAACGATTGCCCGGAAAATTGCCGGAAGAACGATGACACAAAGCCTCACGCCCGCCACGGTTCCGACAACGCCAAGAGCTGTCAGAATCAGACCAAAGCCCAATAGTCCGATCCCTACTGCAAAGTCCGGTATCAGTAGTATGATCCCATTTACAACCAACACAACACCAGCAATAACCGCTGACACCGCCATCACTACAACCGAGGCAAAAACTGCCACCAGTGCAATGAGGCATCCTGCCACTAACGCTACAAGACCAAGCGCCAACGGAATGAGAACCGGACCACCTACTAAAACAATCGCTATAATCAGAATTATTTTCATTGTGTTACTCGTCCTCGGCGGTTCTTTCTGCTCCGGCATCATCAAAATAATCATTATAATACTGCATCGCCTCTCTGCGTTCTTCTACCGGCACATCCTGCAATAATGCTGCCAGTTGTGTCATAAATCCTATGCGATTCATGCAGTCACACCTCCCTCAAACATACTTGTAATCTTCTTTGAATAATTTTTCCACTCTACACGATATAAATTAAGCTGTGCAATTCCTTTTTCCGTCACCTTATAATATCGGCGGTTCCGCCCGTCAAACTGCCGGTCATAAACTTCCAGACATTCATCCTTCTGAAGTCTGCGAAGAACCGGATATAACGTAGACTCTGACACATCCAGCGCCTTTCGCACATCCTGGGTAATCTTGTACCCGTAGGTTCCCTCTTGTTCTCTTGAAACAACTGCCAGTACAATCGCATCCAAAAGAGCTGCTCCGGTATTGAATACCATTCATGTCACTCCCTTTCTATGTAGCTTCTAACCATTGTGAAATTCATAATATTATTATTTGATCTATATTATATGCTGTATAATATAGTTTGTCGACAAGTATTATATCAAAAACTATTTTTAAAAAAATTAGTGAAGTGAAAAGTTTATTTCCACTTTGAAAAAGAGAAGAATGAAAGTGGCAATTACTCTTACAAAAAGGGATAATTGCTACTTTTTCTGTTTTATAAAGTGGAATTCAATGTTACAATAAGGAATATAAAACAATAGGATGACTGCCGAAGACCTGTTTTTTTGCATCACAAAAAAGCGGAGTTTAGTCGTGGTTTTAAAAGGTGTAGGACTAAATTCCACTTGCATAGAGGGCATATTCAGTTGCATAGACAGTCGCCTGTTGTTTTTTTGTTTTATTTTATACGTTTATTTTTTTAACAGGTATGGTTTTAAAATCACATGATCTTTATCAATCTGTTGAATACCGAAATCGTATAACTTTTTGTAAAGATCATGGTACATAAAATCAGTAAGTTCTAATGGACTTTTACCGCCTAGTAATTCAACAGGAGCAGAATTCACATGACTGATAGCAAGATTCAAGTCCTCCTGTCCGTTTAATCCTAAAGCTCTTAGGTCAGCTCCTTTTGGAAGGATATAACGAAGTTCAACATGTTTGTTTTCCAAAGTTCCCTTTTGTCCGGATTGCATGGGATCGCAATAGTATACGCGTGTACGTCTGGTGCCGTCAGGACTGCACTCCATCGCTTCGGCTGCCGAGAATTCACTCCCACGGTCGGTAAGCAGGATATGGACATATTTGCGGAATAGCATCTGCCCAAGAATGGATTCCAACAAGTCAACTCCGCTTTTCATGGCGATGGCCGTTTTCTCTTCGTGGTAAATGGCAAAAAGGAGACCGGCTTTTACAAACTTAAAGGTTTGTAAAAAAGGACCATTCGATTCATTGTTGTAAACGGTATCCATCTGAACAACGAAAACATCGGGATTATCAGAAATGTATGTTTTGTAATCCCGATACGTTCTGCCTTTTAGATACTTGTTATCTTTTCTTTTTTTGTAAACCTGAGCTTTCTTTTTAGGAAGCTTTCTGCTGACTTGTCGTCTGAGATCCAACGAAGTAATCCCGGCAAGTTCGCGGAAAACACCGGATTCAATGTAATTATAGAGCGTTTTCTCGGAAATATTTAACTCAGGATGGTTGGCAAGGATCTGATAGGGAGAATGTCCTTGCTTAAGAAGAGGAGAGATAACAGAAGCCATAGATTTTGCTTCCTGAACAGTAAGATTTACACCTTGTCTGGAATCAATGAGAGTTGTGCGATAATCCATTTGTGCGTCTTCAGGGCAGTATTGGAATTTATCAAATCTGCAACGAGACCAATGGGAGCAACCATTACAAGCACCCGGAGAGCGATCACGCCTGGAGCAACGGAAAGGGCTGTATTCCGGGCAATCGAGTGTGCAGTTACGACCAAAGGTACATTTACGGTAGTTATTACATTCCAAAGGCATTTTGCATTTGTGTGTAAGCACACGATGTAGTTTGATTTCTTTTCCAACCGTGGATTTGTCTTTGCCGATAGTTTGGGCGATGGCAGTCTTGGTGGAATTGTTAGTAATACCAGTAAGAATGATTCTCCGTTCTTCTAAAGTTAAATGTGAAAAAGCATTTGTAGTTTTCATATGACACCAGCCTTTCTGCGACTGTCACAAAGGATAGTGTAAGACTAAATGCTACATCTGTGGAAGTGGAAATGAGTGAAAGACTAAAATCTACTTTGCCCTATTCAAAGTGGAAATAAACTTTTCACTTCACATTTTAAAAAAATTGAAAGAAATTCGAAAGAACTACCTTGATTTTCATCTTCAACAGCATTATTATATGTAGTGTGCAGATATAGTTCATCGGTAGAATGCTAGCTTCCCAAGCTGGAGAGGCGGGTTCGATTCCCGTTATCTGCTCTTAAAAATCCGGAACCATTGTAATATCAATGATTCCGGCTTTTTTGACTCTTGAATATTTACGCCTACGCAAATAATTTCCGATAAATATATTCATCCTCTTCTTTAAACACATTGAAGATGACTCTCTCTAATTTAGACCCTGACAAATATCGATCTACCGTCTCCACAGCAATCTGCGCCGCCAGCTTATTCGGAAAATGAAATTCTCCGGTAGAAATACAGCAAAATGCAATGGACTTAAGACCGTTCTTTTCTGCCAGTTTCAGACAACTTACATAGCATGATTTCAATTCTTCTTTCTGTTTCTCGGTAACTTTCATGCCCACGATCGGTCCCACCGTGTGAATCACATGTTTTGCAGGAAGATTATAACCTTTTGTAATCTTTGCTTTTCCGGTTGGTTCTTCGTGTCCTTGCCTTTCCATAATCTGGGCACATTCATTTCGAAGCTCTACACCTGCTGACGAATGGATCACATTATCAATACATCCGTGACAAGGCACAAAGCATCCCAGAAGCTGACTGTTCGCTGCATTTACAATGGCATCTACGGAAAGTCTCGTGATATCTCCTCTCCATAGCGACATCTTATCTATATTTTTTATCGTTGTACAAGGATAAATCTCTCCGATCGCCGGTATATCTGACAGCTCCACAATCCCTTTTTCCTCTGCCTCTTTCCTTAAAAGTTCATCCTGCATTACCAGATATTCCTCTGAAATTCCCATTGGAAACCGGACATTCATAAGACTTCTTAAGAGTCTGCGCTTTCCATCATAATCGTAAGGCTCCTGCAATGTATCATAGCTTGGATTTTCTTTCTTCAAATATGCAATTAAGCTGTCTACTCTTTCTTCTCTCGTCATGATTCATTCCCTCTATTTATAAATAGTTTTTAATCACTGCGTACGCGTCGTAAAGTTCCTCGTAACTCATCCGACAGTTTGCAGGACTGGTAGAAGGCAAGCTGATTGCTTGTATCCCCGTCTGCGGATAACAATATTTCTTATATAACTGCGCCGCCTTTGTACCTGTCGTAAAAATCGCCTGTATGTCTGAATGTTCTAAGATAAGATTCATATCATTGGGAATTGGGTTTCTGATACTGCTGTCCTCCGCTCCCCTGATCTCACAACCAGCCAACACATCCCATACAGCAATTTTATTTTTCAGTGCGAATAAGATCTTCTCCTCTTTCGTCACTGGAAGCGCTTCCCCACATACATCAGAAACCACTTTCCAAAAACGGTTTCTTGGATGTCCGTAATAAAAGCCGACTTCTCTGGACTTAGGCGAAGGCATTGTCCCCAGCATCAAAATTCTGGATTCTCCATTGTAAATCGGTTGAAAATCATGTGTCACATGTTCTAATTCCATAAAAAATCCTCCATGTCATCAGTATAACATGAAGGATAAATTTACGGAAATTTTTTTCAATGCTAAAATAGCCTTTAGAGAAGTCTGCCCCGCATCTTATTCCAAATGTGTCCCTGCACATACTCATAAGCTCTGTCATAAATAAACAGCCCTATTTGCCCTGCCACAAACGCTCCTATCATCAACGCTGCGGGAAGCTTTCTTCCGAAAAGCAATTCTTGGAATCCCAAAAGCATAGGAAGATACATCACATTAAATACGATGTATTTCACAATCCAGAAGATTGTAGAACGACTGATCTTTCCTTTCCATTCTGCGATTTTCCGAAAAGCAAATTCATTTACCAGAATATAAAATCCCATAGCTCCATAGGACAGGATATAGAATTTATTTGGAGACACGATAAAGCCAAGGATCACTCCCGCAATATAAAATGCCGCTCCCATCTTTCCGCCAAATTCCCGATAAATAATCCCTACAAAATAAGAAGCTGCCGCCAGTAAAAACAATGTATTTGTCTCGATCACACTTCCCATTGCGATACAAACGATTGTAAATGCAAGCAGTAATCCTGCTATTGCTGTTTTCTTTGCCTTTACATGCATGAACAAAGATCGCCTCCCATACATTCACACAACGTGTCTGCCATCCACAGATCACAGCACATATTTCCGGTTCCGCAAGTAGACTGCTGTCCGCTATATCCACCGCCATAAGGATTGGACTGATATTGTCTTGTATTCCAGCTGAGCTGATTCAGAAGCTGACGGTACTGGAGATTATTCGGCTCCAGATTTACAGCCTGCGCCGCATGTTCCTGTGCCAGAACGTTATTGCCCACACCTGCATTTGCCGCAGCGCTTAAATAATACCACTGAGCATCTCTTCCCTGCATACGGTTCAACAGATTCAGTGCATCCTGGTATCTGCGGTTATTGATAAAATTATAGACCGCCTGTGTCTCTGTGCTCGTATTCTGACCGGAACTCTGCTGCTGGTATCCGCCGCCATAACCATAGCCGTAGCCGTAACCGCTTCCGCCACCTTTTTCACGTTCTTTCATAATGGTGTCATAAGCTTCTTGGATCTCTTTGAATTTTTCTTCTGCCAGATCTGCCAGCGGGTTATCTACATTCGCATCCGGATGATATTTTCTACTCAGATCGCGATAAGCTTTTTTTACTTCATCATCAGTCGCGCTCTGCGGCACGCCCAGTACATCATATGGGTTTTTTGTCATTTTATAATTCCTCACTTTTCTTCTCGTGTCGTTTCATTTTTCTTTTCTTGTAATTTGCGATAGCGTTTCCAAACTCCATCATATAATATATTTCTTAAAATGTCTATGTCTAATACAAGCGGAAGTTTTTCAAATTCTGCTGTACATTCTCCGAGCATCATACACAAGATCTGCCTTATTTTTTCTTCATAATCTTTCTCCTGCGACATTGCTTTCAACGGATTGTAATTTCCCTCTTTTTTATCTTTCTCAAGATCTTCATAGGCATCCATAATGTATATGTATTTACCAAGATAAAAAGCCAGTCTTCGAAGCCCGCTCTCCCAGTGATCTTTCCGATAAACTATAAGCTCTGCCATAAGGCGTCCAAAACAGCCCGCAGGTTCGTCAATGGACATGGTGTTCTTTTTTTCATAGTATGCAAGCTTTTTTAATTCTTGCTGTATTTTTCTGCTCTGTCTGGGATATTTTCGGATTGCAGACTTCACTCTTCTTCGAAGTGCACAAGTTCCGAGAAAACCGGATACTTTCAGTTCATCGATCCAATCATCCTTCAAATGATAATATGCCAAAATAAGATTCATATCTGCGGCATACTCCGTAATTTCATTTTGCAAAATAGCCTGTTTTTTCACCGGATGTACTTTGCAATGGCATTTCTTCTGTTTTGTCTCCGGCTCATAGAGAGAGGTAAGAAGCAAAATTAAAAATGTCATATCGTAAGTTAGCGTAATCTGCCCAAGATGTCCATATTTTTTCTTTAACATTTGGCACAGACCACAATAATATGATTTGTATTTTGCAAAATCTTTTACTTTCAACTCTGGCTCGTGAGCTGTCACATATCCAAACATAATCTTCTCCTGTTATGTGCTATTTTAATATCGTACCATTAATATGTCATTATAGCAGATTTTCTCTGATTTTGTTAAATTCTTTTCAATTGTACAATGTTTTTTCCTGTGATATACTTTTAATAATCGTACTGACCACAAAGGGTAATTCCTGCGTGAAAAGGCGCACAGTTTCTTTTGGATATAATGAGTAGGGATCTCCTGCTCTTTTTGTGGACCTGACGCCTGTGCGACAGGTTCTTTTTGTTATCTGTACTTTGATATACAAAGGGGATTCAACGATTAGACAAATTCAAGCGATAAGGCAGGTTTTTATGGCGGCAAACAATGATGTGACACAATTACTTCATAAATTAAATAAAGAACATTCCCTTTCCCACGAAGAATGGGTTGCACTGATTCAAGGGAGAACTCCCAAGCTTGCTGAAGAACTCTTCGCACTGGCAAGAGTACAGCGTCATCATTTCTATGGTCATGATGTCTATATCCGAGGACTTATTGAATTTACCAATTACTGCCGCAACGATTGTCTCTACTGCGGCATTCGTAAAAGCAACAAAAATGCTAACCGGTACCGGCTGACGCAGGAGCAGATTCTTGACTGCTGTAAAACCGGATACGAACTTGGCTTCCGCACTTTTGTACTGCAAGGGGGAGAAGATGGATATTTTTCAGACAACCGAATGATCCGGCTTATCCAAACAATTCGTAAGACCTATCCCGACTGTGCGATTACGCTTTCCATTGGGGAGAAATCTTATGACACTTATCGGGCGTTTTACGAGGCAGGAGCTAACCGCTATCTTCTGCGCCATGAGACTTTTAACGCCGAACATTACGAAAGTCTTCATCCCACCGGACTAAGCGCACAAAAACGTCAACAGTGCCTCTGGGATTTAAAAGAAATCGGCTACCAAGTGGGAACCGGATTCATGGTCGGCTCACCCGAACAGACGGAAGAACATCTGGCTGAGGATATGCTGTTTATCCAAAAGCTGAATCCACAGATGGTCGGCATCGGTCCATTTATCCCGCATCATGATACCCCATTTGCCAAGAAAAGCGCCGGAACACTGGAACTGACGTTATTCATGCTGGGGCTGCTGCGGCTGACCATTCCAAATGTGCTTCTGCCCGCAACAACCGCCCTTGGAACGATCCACCCGAAGGGGCGGGAACTGGGCATCCTTGCCGGAGCTAATGTTGTCATGCCGAACCTGTCACCTTCCGACGTACGAGGAGACTACCTTCTGTACGACAACAAACTATGTACCGGAGAAGAGGCGGCAGAATGCAGAAGCGAATTAGAAACGCGAATGAATGCCATTGGGTATCGCGTTGTAACCGACCGCGGCGATTCACTGAATCGGGGTTAGGACTGAAAAAAGCAAAAAAGGACAGGGCAAAATTCAATTTGGAACGTAGACTTTTTGCATTTTGCTACGTCCCAAATATAAAGGAGGAACTAGAATGTATGATGTAAATTCGAAACACGCTGAAGATTTTATTAACCACGAGGAGATTCTTGACACGCTTGCCTATGCAGACGAAAACAAGAATAATCTTCCACTGATTGAATCTTTGATCGAGAAGGCTTCCAAACGAAAAGGACTTTCTCACAGAGAGGCTTCTGTTCTCCTTGCATGTGAAGACAAGGAAATGAACGAGAAAATTTTCCGGCTTGCAGAGCAGATCAAAAAAGATTTCTATGGAAATCGTATTGTTCTGTTTGCGCCGTTATATCTCTCTAACTACTGTATTAACGGATGTACTTACTGTCCGTACCATATGAAAAATAAACATATTACCCGTAAGAAATTATCACAGGAAGAGATTAAAAAAGAAGTGATTGCTTTACAGGATATGGGACACAAGCGTCTGGCTCTTGAGGCAGGCGAAGATCCGATTCACAACACCATGGATTATTATTTGGATTCTATCAACACCATTTACAATATCAAACACAAAAACGGTGCCATTCGCCGCGTAAATATCAACATTGCCGCAACAACTGTAGATAACTATCGTCTGTTGAAGGAAGCAGGTATCGGAACCTATATTCTCTTCCAAGAAACGTATCACAAAGAGAGCTATCTTGAGCTTCATCCGACAGGACCAAAGCATGACTACAATTATCATACCGAGGCAATGGACCGCGCCATGGAAGGCGGCGTAGATGATGTGGGAATCGGGGTTCTCTTCGGTCTCGATAAATTCCGCTATGAATTCGCCGGACTTTTAATGCACGCAGAACATTTAGAAGCGGCATTTGGCGTTGGGCCTCATACCATCAGCGTGCCAAGACTTCGCAATGCCGATGACATTGATGCAAGTGCATTTACAAACGGAATCGATGATGATACTTTTGCGAAGATTGTAGCATGTATTCGAATTGCGGTTCCTTATACCGGTATGATCATTTCCACAAGAGAAAGTCAAAAAGTTCGCGAACGAGTGCTTCACCTCGGTGTTTCCCAGATCAGCGGCGGTTCCAGAACCAGCGTTGGCGGATACTGCGAACCAGAACCGGAGGACGAAAAATCAGAACAATTTGACGTCATCGACAATCGTACCTTGGACGAAGTTGTCCGCTGGCTTATGGAAATGGATTATCTTCCAAGTTTCTGTACCGCATGCTATCGCGAAGGAAGAACCGGAGACCGCTTCATGTCACTATGTAAGAGCGGTCAGATCCAGAACTGCTGCCATCCGAATGCGCTGATGACTTTGCAGGAGTATTTAATGGATTATGCTTCTCCTGAGACAAAACGCATCGGAGATCTGTTGATTGACAAAGAAGTTCTGAATGTGCCAAACGAAAAAGCGCGTGCAGTTGTATTAGAAAATCTGAAATTAATCCGTGAAAATAATCGTCGAGATTTCCGATTTTAGTTTATCTTATCCACATTTTCACACAGGAGGAATACTATGACTTTAAATAACACCCCATCTTCCGAGCGGATTCACATCGGCATTTTCGGCAGGCGTAACGCGGGGAAATCCAGCTTGATCAATGCTTTGACAGGACAGACTCTTGCCATTGTCTCTGATGTCAAGGGAACTACGACTGATCCTGTCTTAAAGGCGATGGAGCTTCTTCCGCTTGGGCCGGTAGTAATGATTGACACCCCCGGTCTTGATGACACAGGTGCGCTTGGAACTATGCGTGTACAAAAGGCCTATCAAATCCTCAATAAGACAGATATTGCTCTTCTTGTCATTGACGCTTCCACCGGAATAACAGATGTGGATTCTGCTATTTTAACACGGATTCAAGAGAAGAAGATTCCTTATCTTATCGTTGGGAATAAATCGGATCTTCTGGAAGATAACAGGCTTTCTGCAAAACAATTTGAGGAACTTCTTAATGACTATCACACACCGGAAGACCACTTGATTCTGGTAAGTGCAAATACAGGGCACAACATTTACGCATTAAAAGAGCGAATCGCTGCCTTTGCACCTACAGAAGACGATAAAAACCACATAGTCAGCGATTTGATCCGCCCCAATGATTTTATTGTTCTTGTGGTTCCCATTGACAAAGCAGCTCCAAAGGGAAGGCTGATCCTGCCACAGCAGCAGACTATTCGGGACATTCTGGACACTGGCGCAACCGCTATTGTCACCAGAGATTCTGAATTTGCTGATACTTTAAAGAAACTTAGCGAACCTCCGGCTCTCGTGATCACTGACAGTCAGGTATTTGGCAAGATCAGTAAGCTGACTCCACCGGAAATTCCACTGACGTCTTTCTCGATTCTATTCGCAAGATACAAAGGAAATCTTGACACGGTTGTAAACGGCGCCCGTGCATTGGATACTTTGCAGGACGGTGACACCATTCTCCTGTGCGAAGGTTGTACTCATCATCGGCAATGTGAAGATATCGGTACTGTGAAGCTTCCGAAATGGATACGGGAGTATACCGGAAAAACATTAAACTTTGCATTTACAAGCGGTACGGAATTTCCACTGGAACTTAAGCAATATAAACTGATCATCCACTGTGGCGGATGTACGTTAAACGAGCGAGAAATGAGGTACCGTCTGAAATGTGCCGAAGACGCAAATATTCCGATTACCAATTACGGAACTGCCATTGCATATATGAAAAGAATTCTTGAGCGAAGTCTCCAGATTTTTCAATAAAATAAACCAAACAAAGTAAGCCGAACACTTTGCTGTCCGGCTTCTTCTCTTCTTCAACGCTTATTTTTTCTTAAATACTATTTCGACTTCACAAATAATTCATCGTTCCATCTGGAAGAATCTGCTTGGAACAGTAATGATTCTGCATCTTTTCCACAGTTCGCATAAATCTCATAATCCATACATTCTTCCACAATGATCTGCTCGTCTTCCAGCTCCCAAGTCCCAACGGATGTTTCCTGCTCGTCCAATTCTTTGTAATAGCTGCTTCCATCTTTATTAAGCACAAGAATCGTTCCCTGAGTACCAATCCATGTTCCTACATATTTGTCTTTCTTCCCACAGGCACACAGAGAAAATGCAAGACATAAGATCAGTACTCCTACCGCAAATCTCTTTGCTCCAATTCCTTTGCCATTCTTTTTTTCCACCATTACATTCATTTTTTCTCTCATTGTTCTTTCTCCTTTGTCTGATATTTTTCTTTCCCACTACTCAGACAGGAGAAAAAACAAAAAGGTTTTATTTTAAAGTAAACTTTTTAAAAATTTTCAACTAATCCGCGTTACTTGCCGCAATCTTCACTCGGCTCCACAGATCTCCCATAATTTTCTTTGTATCTTCGTTATACACGAACACTTCGTCATTTGGATTATCAATTCTTGGTATATAGGCTTCGATCCCCTCGTAATCTCCGCCCTCTCCGTAAATGTCATCCATAACCTCTTGATTTGCAGATGTATATCCTACATAACTGGAGTTATCATATGCACCTTCATAGTCACTTGCATAATTGATAAATGCGTGAGCAAGCTCCGGATTCTTCGCATTCTTCGGAATTACCATAGCATCAGACCAGAGATTGGTTCCTGTCTCCGGCATATAATAACCCATGTTCTCATTTTCTTCCATCACATAAGTTGCATCACCGGAATACATAATTCCAAGGGCTTTTCTTCCCTGCGCCATATTGTCAATAATCTCATCTGTCACAATTTCCACGTCCATCGTCTCTACACACTGAACCAGCCAGTTATAAGCATCTTGAATCTCCTTTTCATTGGTCGTGTTCATCGAATATCCAAGTTCTTTTAATGCCATCATAAAAGAGTCGCGCTCCGAATCATAAAGATACACCTCTCCTTTATATTTCTCATCCAAGAAAATGCCAAAACCTTCCGCCTCTAAATCTCTGACTTCCACCTTCGTTTTATCATACACAATGCCCACTGTTCCCCAGAAATATGGCACAGAATACTCATTTTTCGGATCATAAGGCAAGCCTTTTACTGCGCCTGCCAGCTTATCCATACAGGTAAGTTTCGACTTATCAAGCTTCTGAAGAAGATCTTCCTCAATCAATCGCTCGATCATATAATCACTTGGCACTAGAACATCATATGGCTCTTGGTTTGCAACTTTAATATACATCTGCTCGTTAGAATCAAAATTTTCCTGTACAACAGTTGCTCCGGTCTCTTCCTCAAAATCTCTGATAATATTTTCACCTGTATACTCGCCCCAGTTATAGAGATACAGTGTCTGTCCTTCAAACGGTCTTTCTTTCTCTTCACCGCCGAATTTTACAACGCCGATCACCACTACAAGCGCTGCTGCCACAAGCGCCACCGGAAGAATTCTTCGTTTCTTGATTTCTTCCTTCCTTCTTCGTTTCGCCGATAATACAGGCGCCAGATTAATAATTACAAGCGCTGCTGTAATGATCAAAACCATACAAGTGGAAATAGCGTTAATACTTGGATTTACACGCTTACTCATTGTATACACGATAATACTTAAGTTCTTTACGCCGCCTCCGGTGACGAAATAAGAAATGATAAAATCGTCAATGGACATGGTAAATGCAATCAGGCCTCCGGAGATAATTCCCGGTGTGATCTGCGGCACGATTACTTTGCGAAGTGCCTGCCAGGGAGTTGCTCCCAAGTCCATGGCTGCATCCGCAAGGTTGGGATCTAACTGCTTGATCTTCGGCATCACGGACAGCATCACATACGGAATACAAAATGCAATGTGCGCCAGCAGCATAGTCATATAGCCTTTTTCTACCTTAAAGGTAATAAAAAGAAGCATAAAACCAATCGCTGTCACGATCTCCGGATTCATCATCGGAAGATTATTCACCTGCTCCATCAGCCCTCGGATCACTTTCTTCGACTTGCTAAGTCCAATGGCAGCGATCGTTCCGGCTACTGTTGAAATAAACGTAGCAAGAAGCGCTACACTGAACGTAGTATACAACGCCTCCATCATATCCTGTGATTCCAGCATATGCTGATACCAGCGCAAAGAAAATCCTGTAAAGCTGGTCAGTGATTTTCCATCGTTAAACGAAAAGATGATCATATATGCAATAGGAAGATAGAAGAAAATGATCATCAGAATCATAAGTATTTTCCCAAACGGTCTTTTCCCTTTGTTCTGCATGACTATTCCTCCTTTCCGCCCTGATTACGAAGTTCCACTTTTCGAACCGCCATCATAAGAAGCATCATGATCACCGCCATGATCATAGAAATGGCGCTTCCGAAGTTCCACTCGCCTACCGTAATAAACTGATTTTCAATCATATTTCCAATAAGGAAATACTGTCCGCCTCCCAAAAGTTTCGGGATAAAGAACGAACTGACTGCCGGAAGAAATACGAGCGTAATACCATTGATCACGCCGGGAAGTGACAACGGCAATGTCACTCTCCGAAAAGTCTGCGCCGGACTTGCCCCCAGATCTGCGCTGGCTTCCAAAAGCGAATTGTCCATCTTTGATAAAGATGTCTGTATCTGCAAGATCATAAATGGCAGGAAGTTGTAAACCATGCCGAGAAGAACTGCACCTTCCGTATATAGAAGATCCACATTCCCAAGCCCTAAAAAATGCAAGATTTTCTGAATCAGTCCACCTTCACTGAGCATTCCGATCCACGCATAAGTTCTCACAAGCATATTGATCCACATTGGAAGTGTAATACATAAAACCAATGCATTCTGCACTTTTTCTCTGCTTCTTGCGATAAAATACGCAACCGGATACCCAAGAAGCAGACAGATAACAGTCGTCTTTACTGCAATCATAAGGGAACGCCAGAGAATCAACAAAAAGTCACGGTCGGTAAAAAACTTAATATAATGCTCCAGCGTAAAGGAGAACGATATGATACTGTTTCCCTGCTCCATCACAGAATAGAGCGCGATCAGCGCCATCGGGAGCACAAGCATCATGACCGCCCACACGATATATGGCAGCGCAAGCTGCGAAAATTTCTTCATTAGTAAGTCACCTTAGACATCACATGAATATCTTCCGGGAAGAATGTCAGACCGACCTCCTGACCTTCCTCCGTATAATCAGTTGTATGAATCTTGAATTCTCGTCCTGTCGTAGAGAACGTAATCGGATATACGCCTTCCGTGATCTCATCAGAATCAAAATCATAATCTACACTGATATCTACACTCTGGTCTTCATTGCTTAATTTCCATCCCTGAGCATTTGCCCATGTTTTAAGATCTGTATCAAGCGCTTGAGATTCTTGAATCTCCACAACTGTTTTAATAAAGTTAAATGCCATAACCGCCTCATTTGCTTTTTCATTTTTCACAAATGGCTGATCCACAACAAAGATTGTACATTCAATACTTGTTCCGTTTGCTGTGGTAAATGTAACCGGATACTGACCTTCTTCTTCAGACAGCTCATACTCCACCTTGGCAATGGACACATACTCGTCACTTTCTACTTCCCATGCCTGTGCGTTGGCAAGCGCAATGATCTCTTTGTCATCCATGTCTTCTACATCATCAATATCTATGTAGAAATTATTGGCGCTGATCTTCTCGGTTCCGTCCTCGCTGGTTACGTCATGGTTACGGATCACGCGCATATTTACCGTTACCGAAGTCCCCGGCACAGTCTCTACCATAATTTCATAGTGAACACCTTTGAAGAGAACACTTAATACTTCTCCGGTCATTTTTCCGTCCTCTACCGGCACAATATCAATATCCTCCGGTCGGATGACCACATCTACTTTTTCATTTGCCTTAAACCCATAGTCCACACAGTCAAATACAATATCGTCAAACTGTACTTTATAGTCTTCCAGCATGGTTCCCGATAAAATATTACTTTCTCCGATAAAGTTCGCCACAAACCGGTTCGCCGGCTCATTATAAATATCCTGCGGCGTTCCAACCTGCTGGATCTCTCCGTTTTTCATAACAACGATCTTATCCGACATCGTAAGCGCTTCTTCCTGATCGTGGGTAACGAAAATAAAGGTAATTCCTACTTCCTGCTGAATCCGCTTCAACTCATACTGCATTTCCTTGCGAAGCTTCAAATCAAGCGCTGCCAAAGGCTCATCGAGAAGCAGAACTTTCGGCTCATTTACAAGCGCTCTTGCAATGGCAACACGCTGCTGCTGACCACCGGAAAGTAAGGTTGTATTTTTGTCTTCATAACCTTCCAGACCAATGAGCCTTAACATCTTCATCACCTTCTGGTCAATAACGTCCTTACTTACTTTTTTAATCTTTAATCCAAATGCAATATTTTCGTATACGCTTAAATGTGGGAATAGCGCATATTTCTGAAACACCGTATTTAATTCCCTCTCATAAGGCGGTTTGTTACTGATCTCTTCTCCGTCAAAGATTACTTTTCCTTCGTCTGCATCCAAAAATCCACCCAAAATACGAAGCAATGTAGTTTTACCGCATCCACTTGGACCTAAAAGCGTTACAAATTCATTTTCATAAATATCCAGATTGATTCCTTTCAACACAATCTGACTTCCAAATTGTTTTACAATCTCCCGAAACTCGATAATCTTGTTCTCTTCCATCTCACATCTCCTTCCTGTTTTAAGAAAACCCTCTCATAAAATCAACCACTTGCCACATTTCCTATTTTTCTAAAACATAGGCGGTGTTGTCACCCATAACACTTTTGCCTCACTATTCCCATGATTATATAGATAGTGGCTCTTATCGCCGCTCATATAAAATGTTTCTTTCGCCTTTACTTTGTACTTCTTATTTCCCTGTACAATTGTAATCGTTCCCTTGAGAACGTAGCCGAACTCTTCTCCCTGATACGATGACATTTCCTGACTCTTGCCATGAGGATGAAGCGTAAGCACAATCGGCTCCATCTGGTTTTTCTGAGCATTTGGAATCACCCACTCAATCTGATAATCTTCCTGCTCATCCACAAAAAAGTCCTGATTAGAAAAAACAATCTGTTTTTCCTCTTCCTCATGGAAAAATTCGGATAAATTACTGCCCAACGCCTCTACAATATCTGCTAATGTGGCAATACTTGGCGTTGTCAGATTTCTCTCTACTTGAGACAAAAATCCCTTCGTCAATTCACTGCGTGACGCCAAGTCTCCCAGCGTCAGTTCGTTCTGCAAGCGCAGCTCTTTTAACTTCTTTCCTATGTCCACTTCATCACACTCTCTCGTTTAGTATTATTAAACTTTTCTTTTAAATTTATCAAACAGCTTATATTATACAATATTCTTTCGAAAATGCAAGTATAATTCTTCTACACAAGTCCTTTCATTACTTCTCTGCGTTTCTCAAAAACTCTATCGCATTAAGATGAATGATTCCATCTCTTGAGAAATCCATCTTATCCATCGAAATCACATATTTAGGATAATTGTCTGCTATTTGTCTGTAACCCCCGAATTCCCTGTCAATTACCGCCTGATCATACAGATAGTATGCTACTTGATAATACTCTTTTTTTCCGTCTTTTAAAGCAACAAAATCGATTTCTCCATTTGGAACCTTCCCAATATAGACTTCATATCCTCGATTTAACAATTCATTATAAATCACGTTTTCTAAAAGTGCTCCCATTTCAAGCTTAAACCCACTATTATGAATTCTTCCGATTCCCAAATCCGTTAAATAATATTTATCCAACGTAGTTAAAATCTTTTTCCCCCTGATATCGTATCGCTTCGCCTGACTGACAATTAAGGATGTCTGAATATGATCTAAATAATTGTATAATGTCTGTGTGCTGACGGAGCGATCCACACTTTTGAAATATTTCAAAATACCCTGAGAGGAAAATGTTTGTGAAGGATTCGCCATTAAATACTCCATAATTCGATTTAATAGATCAATATCTTTTGCTCCCGTTCTTTGTACGATATCCCGAAGAACGATTGAATTATACAAATCCTTTAAAAATGTTCGAAGCTCTTCTTCACTTTTCATGGAAAATCTCTGCGGCATTCCTCCCCAGTTCATATATTCTATAAGATCTTCGTCTTTTGGTTCCTCCACTTCTTTCATCTCGCAATATTCTGAAAATGAAAATGGCGCTACCCGAAAACTTACATAACGTCCGGAAAGAAGCGTTGCAAGCTCACCGGATAATAATTTTCCATTAGATCCTGTAATAAAAATGCTCACATCCCATGTTGCGCGAAATGAATTAATCACACGTTCAAAATCTGAAACCATCTGAATTTCATCAAAAAACAAATAATATTTATTTTCATTTTTTCGCTTCTCACAAATATATTGATACAACGCTTTTGCATTTGTAATAGAATCATATTGAAAATCTTCAAAATTAATATATATAATCTGATTCTCTTTTACTCCGCTTTGTCTCAATTCTTCCATGATCTGTTGCAAAAGGACTGACTTCCCAGAACGACGTAATCCAATCAATACTTTTATTAATTCGCTTTCATAAAACGGACGTATTTTTTTTAACATGTATTCTCTTTTTATCATGCAATATCCCTCCAGCTCTATTTTATGCCTTAAATTTTATTTTTATACATTTATAATAGAACAAGCGCGCAAAAAAGTAAAGTTATTTTGATTAATCAAAATAACTTTACTTTTTTGTTCTATCTCTTTGATCTACTATACAATTTCTTTCATTACTTCCCCAATAGGCGCCGCAATTGTAAGCTCCGCACGAACCTCTTTTGCCGTCGCGCTCTTATTAATGACTACCAGATGTTTCCCACGGAAATAATCGATGAAGCCTGCTGCCGGATACACCACAAGAGAGGTTCCGCCGATGATCAGTGTATCCGCTTCGCGAATCGCCCGAATACTATGATCGATCACCCCGGGATCAAGTCCTTCTTCATAGAGAACCACATCGGGTTTGATCAAACCGCCGCACTCGCACCGCGGTACACCATCTGCGTGTTTCACATAGGACGCATCATAGAACTTTCCGCATTTCTGGCAGTAGTTGCGGTGAATGCTTCCGTGAAGCTCCCACACCGTCTTACTTCCTGCCGCCTGATGAAGTCCGTCAATATTCTGTGTGATCACAGCTTTCAATTTTCCTTCTGCCTCCAACTGGGCAAGCTTCAAATGTGCTGCATTTGGCTTCGCTTCAAGAAACATCATTTTGTCTTTGTAGAACTCATAAAACGCCTCTGTGTTTCTCACAAAAAAGCTGTGGCTTACAATCTGCTCCGGCGAGTACCGGTACTGTTGATGATAGATTCCATCGGCACTTCGAAAATCAGGAATACCGCTCTCCGTCGACACTCCCGCACCTCCAAAGAATACAATATTCTCACTGTCATCAATGATTTCCTGTAACTTTGCTATTTCTGCTTCGTACATAAAGCATCACCTCCTGTTTTCTTCTTTGATCCACTCGGTCACACAAGAAAGCTCCGGTAACTCTGCTGTAATTCCTTCTTTCACTTCTTCCGGCACCTTCATGATATCCGGAATATAGATAACATAACCGCCGGCAGCCTTTCCCGCCAGCACTCCCGATATACTATCCTCGATAACGACACAATCTTTCGGCTCCTGCCCAAGCTTCTTCGCCGCCTCAAGGAAAATATCTGGTTCGGGTTTGCTCGCCTTCAACATATCTCCATACATAAATGCAGTGAGATCTTCATACACCCCTGCCATCTTTAAAACCATTTCCGCGCTTGCCCTGCCGGTAGAAGTTGCAACTGCCGCCGGAATCTTTTGTTCTTTCAGAAATTCTAACAGCTCTTTTAGACCGTTCTTTACCGGCACGCCATTTTCTTGGATCATTTCATGGTAAATGTTATTCTTAAACAGACAGATCCGGTCATAATCAAAATCTTCTCCAAACTCTGCTTTCAAAAGTTTCCCGATTGCTTCCGGGCTTTTCCCACGACACGCTTCCATAAGCTCCGGAGAAATAACAACCCCCATTTTCTTAGCTGCCTTGTCCCACGCAACCGTTAATAAGCGTTCCGTATCAAACATCGTACCGTCCATATCAAATATTACGCCTTTTACCATGCTCCTATACCTTTCCTTCCCAGATGTCGTTCCAACACTTCCACAAATTTACAAAGTCCCTCTTTATCTTCTGCATCGAATCTGGCAGGAAGCGGACTGTCAATATCCAACACACCTACCACTTCTCCATTTTTATGGATGGGAAGCACGATCTCAGAATTAGACGCGCTGTCACAGGCAATATGTCCCGCAAATTCATGTACATCCTCCACCACAAGAACTTCATCCTTTTCCACTGCTGTCCCGCAAACTCCACGCCCGATTCCAATCTCTGTACAAGCAACTTTTCCTTGGAACGGACCAAGAATCAGTTTTCCTTCTTCCATGAGATAAAAACCTGCCCAGTTAATATTCTCAAGAGTTTCCCACAAAAGTGCGGAGGCATTTGCAAGCCCGGAGATCCTATATGGTGTTGCTTTCAAAAGCCCTTCTAATTGTTGATTCATCAATTCATACATTGCCTGTTTATCCATTGCTTTTTCCCCCATATTTTACTTATTTCTCAAAATTTTTTCAACCAGACGACAATACTCTTCGTAAGCATCCACTCCTTGAAACACCTCTGAAAGTGCTTCCATGATCCCTTTATAATACCAGCCAATGATTTCTTTATCTTTCATTCGGAAACGATTCCACAATTCTTCGCCACACACCGGATAATCCCGATTGATATCCCTCATGTTCGAAAGTTTATCTGCAAGCCCTACCATCTGTACTTCTCTTGGAGCTGTTCGTATATGTTCAATGGTAGCTCTTTTCCTCTCCATCCATGTACGAGATTTGTCTTCACTTTCCTGCGCTACAATCGACGCCACGCGCTCAGAAAATTCCCGTGCGAGAAGCTCTCTTGTAACGTCCTCACAATCTTCGATCGTATCATGAAGTACCGCCGCACTGATAATTTCCTCGTCATTGGTCATCGTAGACACAATATCTCCTACTTCTACCGGATGGACAATGTAAGGCCGCTTCGTCCCCTTTCTCAACTGTCCTTCATGTGCTTTGGTTGCAAATTCAATGGCTTTGTTGATCATCTCATTTCCCTCCTAATTGTCTTCCATCTCTTCCACAAGTCTTGCCTTTTCTCTTTTGTGGAAAAGAGAGAAGATACACGGAACTACTACCAAGGTTAATATGGTTCCATAGATCAGACCACCGATCGTCACTACCGCCATCGGCTGTACCATGTCGGCTCCCATTCCTACTCCCATCGCCAGCGTAAATAATCCGAGAATAGTCGTAAGCGCTGTCATAATGATAGGACGAAGTCTCGTCTTGCCGGCAGTGACAAGTGCCTCTTTCTTCAGCATGCCTCCCGCTATCAGTTGATTCGTATAATCGATAAATACAATTCCATTATTTACAATAATACCGGACAACATTACAAAACCAATCATAGCAATAACGCTGACAGACATACCAGCCAGCCATAATGCCAGAAGTCCTCCGGTAAATGCCAGCGGTACTGTAAACATAATGATAAACGGTGAACGAAGTGATTGAAATTGTGCCACCATGATCAAATACATAAATACAAGCGCAAGACCTAACATTTTAAATAGTTCCGTCATAGCTTCATTAATAGTCTCATCTTCACCTGCCATCTTAATTTCATATCCTTCCGGAGTCTTATATTTCTCCAGCTTTTGTTTCAACTGATTGCTCACAAGCCCTATATTATATCCCTCTTTGATTTCTGCAGTAACTGACATATAACGATTCTGAGCAAAATGATTAATGGACTGAAGCGTTGTCGTATCTTCAAAAGAAGCTATTTCTGACAGCTTCACATCTTTTGATGTCCCATCCTGCTGTTTTGCAGAAATCACCATATCCTTTACATCTTGTCTCGTCAATTTTTCCCTGTCATCATCTATTACATACACATCGTAATCATAAGTATCCGTTCCAAGAGTCATTGCCTGTTTTGGCTCTGCCAACTCCCCGTACAGTTCTTGATAGACCTGCGCCACTGTAAGCCCATATTTTGCTGCCTTTTCTTTATCTACGGAAATTCTTAATTCTTCACCATTTTCCTCAGTTCCGTCAAATACATTCTGAGTTCCTTTTGTATCTGCTACGATCTTCTTTACATCGGAAGAAATTTCTTGAAGCTTATCCAAATCTTTTCCTTGAATCTGTACATTAACACCCGCACTTCCAAGAGCACTCATATCCATATTTGACATGTGGATGGTCAATTCTCCGTCTACATCCTTCGTCCGCTTCTCAATCTCCTTTTGTAATTCTTTATTTGAAAGCTTCGGGTTCTCATTAGTGATGGCATAAAATGATACTTGATTGGTAACAGTCTGTGTCCCCATCAGATCAGAAGTCGATACCAACGCTCCCACATCTTCTACATCACTGATCTTGCCAACCTCATCCATCACTTTATCTGCTTCTTTTGCCGTATCTTCCAAGCTTGTACCTTTCTCCGTTTCAAGAGTCATGCTAATCTGGGTACTCTCCATCGTCGGCATAAATTCTGTTCCTCTGGACAATGCCAGAGCAATACTTCCAACAAATAAAACAAACGCTCCTACAATGACATACCCTTTATGATCTAACGCTTTTTCCAAAATATTTCCGTATATGTTTCGTATTTTCCCGAAAATCTTTGTTTCTTTTTCCTCCGTTTTCCGCAACACACCAGCTGACATCATAGGTACGATCGTAAGCGCCGTCAGAAGACTCGCCAGAAGAGAATACGCAATCGTCAGTCCCATATCCACAAATAACTGTCTTGTGATTCCTTTGGTAAATACAATCGGAAGGAACACACATACCGTTGTCAAAGTCGACGCAAGGATTGCACCGCTGACCTGACGTGCTCCCTCTATTGCTGCCTTCTTCGCCGATGCACCTTCTTCATTTCTCATGCGGTAAATATTTTCAATCACTACAATGGAGTTATCTACCAGCATTCCCACACCAAGCGCAAGCCCCGACAGTGAAATAATATTTAATGTAACACCCGAAAAATACATTGCCACAATGGCAGCCATGATACTGATTGGAATCGAACATGCGATTACAAAAGTAGGGCGTATGCTTTTCAAAAAAACAAGCAGAATCAAGATGGCAAGGATTGCGCCGTAAATTAAATTATCCAGCACGGAATCGACGATCATATCGATATAAACTCCTTGATCCATCAAGTTGACTACTTTAATATTTTTATGCTCTTTTTTTAACTCTTCTAATTTATTCTGCACGCGGTGAGATACATCGCCGGTTGAATATCCGGTCTGCTTCTGAATACTTAACATCACACCCGGTTTTCCGTTAATCTTCGCATAAGTTTCATCCGCGTTATTGACCACCGCTACATCTGCCACGTCTGAAAGCTTAATTGGGTCTATGCCTTCCATATCAAGAAGAATAAGATTCTTCATCTCATCTACGCTCTCAAATTTATCACCTATACGCACCAGATAATCAATACCTTCTTCATTTACATAACCTGCAGGCATACGGAAATTCTGTGCTCCAAGCATTGCCTCGATAGTCGCCGCAGACAAAATACTGTCCGTATCCAGAGACGCTTCTGCTTCTTTGGATGCCGCCTCCATCTGCGCTTCCTGTAAGGCAAGGGCAGTCTGTCCTGCTGTAAGCTGTGCCGCCCCTTCTCCCAGTCCAACTGCAGTCTCTAACTGGGTAGATGCAAGCTGACCTCTTGCTTCTGCCAGAGTCATTGCACCATTGTTCACCTGTGTCTGCATATCTTCCAGTTGTTTTTTCCCTGCCGCCATCTGCTCCTTGGCATCTTCAAGGTCTTCTTCCTGCTCCACCAGTTTCGCAAGGGCAGCGGTAAGTTCTTCTTTCGTCGCCTCATAAGTTGCAACAATCGGCTTTAATTTCGCAGTCAAACTTTCTAACTGCGCTTTTTCTGCCTTTTCTTCCTCTGTAAGGTTATCGCCCTTTTTGTTTAATTCTTCCAGACGGGCAACTGCCTTATCATAACTTTCTTTTGTATCTTCCAGACTCTCCAACTGAGCCTCAGCCGCTTCTCTTCCAGCCTTCACCACAGCATAACTCTGATTCAACTGCGTCTCAGATACATTTAACTGAGCCATTTTCTCCGTGATCTCAAGCTGCGCCTGTTTTAATTCTTCACTTTTTATAGAAATCTGAGCTTCTGCCTGTCCGATACCTGATGACGCTTGATTCTTTCCGGAAGCCAGAGCGTTTTTCCCGCTTTGCACCTGATCCTTTGCTTCATCAAGCGCACGCTTAGCCTCATCAAGCTGCGCCTGCATTTCTTCCTGAATATCATCGCTTAAGCCATCAATCTTCTCCTTATTCAATGTCACTTCCACAGTCTCTGTAATATTTCCTGTCGCCATGACCGAAGCCACACCTTCTACGCTCTCTACTTCCGGAATGACTTCGTCCTCAATGATCCTACTTGACTCCACCGCATCTTTCCCTTTTGCGCTGACCGCCGTAACAAGTACAGGAAGCATGTCCGGATTCAATTTCATGATCATGGGACTCGCGATTTCTTCCGGCCAGAAGCCACTGATCTGATCCAAATTCTCCCTCATTTCAATGGTCACAGAATCCATGTTAGCTGTCTGCTCAAATTCCAGCATTACAGTGGATGCATTTTCACTGGATATGGATTGAATATTTTTGATATTGCTCACGGTAGCCATTGTCTGCTCTACCGGTTTTGTTACTATTTCTTCGACTTCTTCCGGACTCGCTCCGGGATATGTGGTCATGACAATCGCATAGGGAAGATTCATACTGGGGAGAAGATCTACGGTCATATCCCGAAAGGATACGATTCCCAGAATAATGATAAGTACAATACCCACAACAACTGTGTAGGGCTTCTTTACACTGAATTTAGATAACATCTGAACGCCTCTCTCAACTTTGCTGTTACTTCAAATATAAATTTTATACGTAAATAATAGCACCTGAATCTTTAAATGGCAACGTTTTCGAGCTATAATAGTAGAAGCAAATTCCTGTAAGGAGGAACTATTATGATCAAAAAAAATGTGCTCATCACCGGAGCATCACGAGGAATTGGAAGAAGTACAGCGCTCCTTTTTGCTGATAAAGGGTTTCACGTCTTCTTAAATTGTCATAAATCAATAGAGGAATTACAGAAAGTACAACAGGAAATAGAACAAAATCACCCTGACTGCTCAACGATCATTACCGGAAATGTAGGGAATCCCGAAGATGTCCGTTCCATCTTCCGCGAAATATACAGCCATTGTGACAGTCTTGATGTTCTCGTCAACAATGCAGGAGTTGCACATATCGGTCTCCTTATGGATCTTACTGATGAAGAGTGGCGCCGGATTATCGACACAAATCTATCCTCGGTTTTCTACTGCTGTCGGGAAGCTGTCCCGAAAATGGTATCGAAAAAATCCGGTCGAATCATCAATATCTCCTCCATGTGGGGAACCGTCGGCGCGTCCTGCGAAGCCGCTTATTCTGCTTCCAAATCCGGTATCCACGGTCTCACCCGTGCCCTTGCAAAGGAACTTGCTCCCAGTGGCATTTCTGTTAATGCCATTGCCTGCGGCGTTATCGATACAGTCATGAATGCACAGCTTGACAAAACCGAGCGTCAAGAACTTGCAGAAGAAATTCCCGCAGGACGGTTTTGCAGCCCCGAAGAAATTGCCGAAGTAATCTGGCAGACTGTCAATACTCCCGTTTATATGACCGGACAAATTATCGGCGTAGATGGTGGATATATTTAATAATTGAACCTAAGTCTATTAGGTATTACTATATTTTCTCATTCTCTTTAAGATTTCTTAAGAAAATTTCATTTTCTTTAAGGGTTTTAACACATTTTGGACATATTTTCGGATTATACTAAGAGCCAGATAGTTGAAAGACACATCAACTATCTCCCCCTCATAAAGTAAATCATCGGGAGGAGCATTTCCCGATGCCGCACTTTACTCTCATTCCTTTAAAAAAAATATAGCAACAGAAAACTCCGCTTGGGCAATGCTCAAGCGGAGTTTTCCGTTTTACTTCTGAAGTTTCTCTTATCACCTATTAATCTATCTGAATCATTACTTTTCCGGTTCTTCTGTATTCCAGCTTTACAAATACATCTGCAATTTGTTCAAGTGGAACAATATTTGTAATTAAGCTTTCTAATTCTATCGTTTTAGCCTCCAATACCTGCATTGCTCTTTCAAATGTATAAGGATTAATATAAGAAGACATCACTTTCAATTCTTTCTTAAAAAGATCGTCCGGACAGATTGGGAAACTTTCTCCCGGAGCAGCCAATCCAAACAGCATAACTGTAGCCGCTTTTCCCGCAAACTGTACTGCCTGCTCTTGTGTCTTGATATTGCCGACACATTCAATGACTACATCTACGTTTTTACAGTACTCATTCAATACTTCCTGCACATTTTCCTCTAATGGATCGATGGTCTTCGTTGCGCCAAGCTTCAATGCCTGTTCTCTTTTTTCTTCCACCGGCTCAGAAAGAATCAACTTAGACGCTCCTGCATACTTGGCAAGCTGAAGCATGATCATCCCAATCGGACCGCCGCCTATCACCAATACCGTGGAGCCCATCTGGATATTACACAGATCAATTGCATTTAAACAACACGAAATAGGTTCTGCCATTGCCGCTTCAATAAAATTAAGGTTTTCAGAAAATTTGTATACCTGTTTCTCATGCATGACAACGTATTCTGCAAAACCGCCATCTACTGTCGTTCCCACTCCAATATTATTTTCACAAAAATGTTCTTTTCCATTCTTACAGAAATAACACTCTCCACACATGTCATTGGGGTTTCCTGCTACCCGATCTCCCGGCTTCACAGTCTTTACAGCAGCCCCGACTTTCTCAACTACTCCCGAAAACTCATGTCCCGGTATTAATGGCGGGGTCACATCGCATGCTCCTCCGTCACCATGAAAAATATGGATGTCTGTTCCGCATACGCCACAATACTTTACACGGATTACTACTTCATTATCTTCCGGTTCTCTAATCGGTACTTCTTTTACCCTTAAATCTTCTTTTCCACAATACACTGCCGCTTTCATAATCATTTTCTCTCCTTATTTTGTTTGCTCACAAGACACCCTTGCCTCCAGATCATAATATTTCTTCAGACACTGATATCCCATTTCAAATAATTCTTTCTGTTTTCTATATACTTCTCTGTTCTCTGAATTAGGTTCAAATACCTTCTCCCGTTTTACAAATTGATTTACCACCGAAAAATCATCAAATACTCCAACGCCTACTCCTGCGATAGTCGCTGCCGCAATGGATGTGGCTGATTCTACATTATCCAATCGATACAAAGGCAGTTCCAGAATGTCTGCAAGAATCTGAGCCACCACATCTCCTCTTGCCCCGCCTCCGGTAAGTACTAATTCGTTGATCGACACATTTTCCCGATGTGCTGTAAGAATAATGTCTAAGTTCATCGCAACGCCTTCTAATACAGCTCTGACATAATCACATTTCTCATGCTCCATCTTGATTCCAAGAAAGCTTCCCGATGTGTCGGGGTTCCATCTGGGGCTTCTCTCCCCTAAGAGATACGGGAGAAATACCAGCCCTCTGGCGCCGGCCGGTGATTCCATAACCAATCGATTCAATATTTCATACACAGATTCTCCCGTCTCTTTTGCAATTTTTTCCTCTTCTTTGCAAAGTGCTCTGCGAATATAGGAATAAGAACTTCCCGCCGCCTGCATGGTTCCGCAAGGCATATATTTTCCGGTAATTACATGACCAAAACAAATCAGAGTCTTCTCTTTATCTAAAAACACCCTGTCTGAAGTTCCGGCAATCCATGCGGAAGTTCCGAACGAAAGAAAATGCTGTCCATTCTGGAAACTTCCTGCACCAAGAGCAGAACATGGTCCGTCACCACCGCCGCATACAACTTTCGTCTCCCGTGTCAATCCCAATGCCTTCGCTGCATCATCTGTCAATTTTCCAATCACGTCCACAGACGCGTGAAGCTCCGGCATTTTTTCCCGTTCAATTTCCGCCGCTTCCAAAATCTCCCCAGACCACTCCATCTTATGAAGATCAAAAGCATCTGTCCCTGATGCCTCCGAATAATCCGTCACAAATTCACCTGTCAAACGACATATAATATAATCTTTGGCTAAAAGCATTTTATATGTATTTGCATAAATCTCCGGTTCATGATCTCGAATCCACATAAGCTTCTCTATACTATAGCTTGCGCTCACACGATGACCGTTCAATTCATACATCCGGTCTTCTCCGACTCGCTTTGCTAACTGTTCTGCCTGTTCTTCTGCCCTTAAATCTGCCCATATCATAGCAGGACGAAGTGCTTTTCCCTCCTTATCTACAGCAATACATGCCTGCATCTGAGAAGAAAAAGAGATTGCCAGTACGTCCTTTTTATCAATTCCTTCAATAATCTTCCTTGTCGCTTCACACACTGCATTCCACCAATCTTGCGGATCCTGCTCCGCACAGTTGCGCCCAAAAAAGTGTACTTCATAAGGAATGGTACAACTTCTGATCAATTCCCCACTTGTCGAAAATAGTGAAGCCTTATTTCCGGATGTCCCAAGATCGTGGGCAATCAAATACTTTCCCATATCTGTTCTCCTTTCAAATCTTTTATGTATCCTTTTTGTAAATAACTCTCTATCTATTATATATAAACATATACCACAAATCGCATAATTTGTAAACTACGAAGTTTTTTAGCTTTCGTACGAAACTATTTCCGTTGACATAAGTCAATATTTGTGCTATCATGTTTTCGAAGAAAGCAGGGAGGATGATTATGAATAAACGCCATACGAAATTGTTGGAATATATCACGCTACACGGTAAAACGGAAGTCTCTGCTCTTGCCGAATACTTAGGAACTTCAAAAGTTACTATCCGTAAAGATTTAGACTTCTTATCTGAAAAAGGAATTCTGAAACGGGAGCGTGGTTACGCTGTTCCAAACGATCCCAGTGATATTAATTACCGAATGGCTTTCCATCTGGATACAAAACAGCGTATCGCTCAAATAGCCGCTACTTATGTAAAAGATGGTGAAACTGTCATCGTAGAGTCAGGTTCCACCTGTGCACTGTTTGCGGAAGAGCTTGCAAAGACAAAGCAAAACGTAACGATTATTACGAACTCTATGTATTTAGCAAATTATGTCTGTTCATATACCAATATCCAACTCATTCTTCTGGGCGGCACCTTACAGCCCCACAGTCAGTCTATGGTTGGTCCATTGACTAAAGATGCTATTCGTTCTTTTCATGTAGATAAAATATTTACCGGAACAGATGGCTACTCCAGAGAGTTTGGTTTTACCGGCGAGGATCTGATTCGCGCCGACACGTTGAGTGCTATGATCGCTTCTGCCAATCACACTTATGTATTGGCAGATTCTGCGAAATTTAGGCAGACAGGCTCTGTATACTTTTTGAAACTCGAAGATGTTTATCAAGTTATCACTGACTCAAATATCGACCTTGACGAAAAAGACTATCTTGAAAGACAAGGTATTCATATTACCATTGCGTAACTATTATTTATATATAAGGAGGCTCTTATGAAATACTTATTAGACACTGCTAATCTGGCAGAAATCAGACGCTTTTATGACATTTTCCCAATCGCAGGAGTAACATCAAATCCTTCTATTGTAAAACGAGAAGGAAACATTGATTTTTTCGATCACATGAAGGAAATCCGTTCCATCATCGGAATAGATAAACCGCTTCATATTCAAGTCACTGCTTCCGATACAGACGGTATGCTTCGTGATGCAGATACGCTTCTTAACAAAGTTGACTCTGAAGTATATGTAAAAATTCCTGTTACTATGGAAGGTATTAAAACTATTAAACTCCTTAAGGCTCAAAATATCCATGTCACAGGAACCGCTATCTATAGCAAACAGCAGGGATTCCTTGCTATGGAAGCAGGCGCCGACTGTATTGCTCCTTACTTCAATCGTATGGAAAATATGGGTATCAATTCTGATGATGTCATTGCTTCTCTTGCTGAAATGATTGATCTTTATCATTATAATACAGAGATTTTGGCAGCAAGCTTTAAAAATGCAGGTCAGGTAGACCGCGCTTTCCTTGCCGGAGCTCAAACTGCAACAATGGACCCATCTATTTTAGAAGCCGCACTGACATTTTCTCATATTACAAGTGCGGTAGATGCTTTCGAGCAGGATTGGAAATCAATTTATGGGGATAAAACCCTTTCCGATTTGTAATTTCTCACTTCAACATATAGACTATTCCCCCAAAAAGGGGCTGTCGGGAAATAGATAGTTCCAAACAGGGGCAGATTTGACTCACATGAGTCAAATCTGCCCCTGAAACTTTTCTATAAAAAAAGAAAAAGATGGCTAACGACAACCATCTTTCACTCCGTTCCATGTTATAATAGAACTATGCAAAAACAAGATTATTATAACGAATTTTTTGAATTAGGGCAACAGAAAATTAACTTCAGTTTCTTCGAATTGTGTTTACCTGACGACGATCCAGTCTATACCCTGAAAAAAGTAATGGAGGATTTAGATTTTTCTGGCTTGTTAGCCAATTGTTCAGATAAGGGAAGAACCGGGTTTAACCCAATTATGATGTATGCTGTCGTTACTTACGCAAACATGCGAGGGGTTCGAGCTGTTGACCGTATTGTGGAGTTATGTGAAAGAGACCTTGCGTTTATCTGGCTTACCAAAGGACAGAAACCAAAAAGAGATGCGTTCTATGAGTTTAAAAATAAAAAACTAACAGCTGATGTATTGGATGAACTGAACTATCAGTTTCTTCGCCGTCTGCAAAAAGAAGGACTCATTACTTTAAAATCTCTTTTTATTGATGGCACAAAAATAGAAGCCAATGCAAACCGTTATACGTTTGTATGGAGAGGAACGCTCAATTACCATCTAGCGGGATTGTTAGATACCATTGATTCGCTGTATCAGAAATATAATGTTCTGATTGATGAAAATGAGTATGGCATCAAATATGACATTCCCCATGCTCATATGTTTGTGATCGAAGGAATGGAGAAAGTAAGGGATGTCATTGAAAAGAACCGGAAACGAAAACTGACAAAGCATAAAAAGTTGTCCAATAATACAATCATCGAAATTGACAATTGTTCTCCGTTGGAGATTCTGAAACTCCAGAAAAATCTGCTTCAGATCGCAGAGCAGGAACATATCACATTTGTTTATGGAAAAGGGAAAAGAAAACCAGAAATCCAACAACTATATGAGGAGCTGGAAACCTGTGGTGAACGTCTCATGGGCTATAAAGAATGCTTCGAAATCATGGGGAAAGATCGGAACAGTTATTCCAAAACAGATTTGGAAGCTACATTTATGAGAATGAAAGAAGACCATATGCTAAATGGACAATTAAAAGCAGCATATAACATTCAGATAGCAGTAGAGAATTATTTTATTGTTCAGGCATATGTAAGCAATGACCGGACAGATTATAATACGTTAATTCCGGTCTTGGAGAAACATAAAAAAGCATTTGGAGCTGTCTTGAGAGAAGTTACGGCAGACAGTGGTTATTGTAGTGAAAAGAATCTTCTGTATTTAAAAAAACAGAACATTTCCAGTTACATCAAACTGCAGGATCATGAAAAGCGAAAAACACGTGCTTATCTGGAAGATATTGGGAAGTATTACAACATGAAAACACAGATGTTCGAGGATGAGCTTTATTATGTCTGCCATGACGGAAGAGAACTTCATCATATCAGAACCGAAACAAAAGAACAGGCTGGTTACACTCAAACGTTTGAGGTGTATGGATGTTCCGATTGCAACGGCTGCGAACATAAAGCAAAATGTCTCTATAAATATGATGCTGAAAAAGATGCAGAGAAAAATAAGGTCATGAAGATCAATGAACAATGGGAAGCTTTAAAAGAAGAATCTCATGCAAACATCCAAAGTGAGAAAGGGATTTTGAACCGCCAGATCCGTTCCATTCAGACAGAAGGACATTTTGGGGATATCAAAGAAAATGACGGTTTTCGCCGTTTCAATTACCGGACAGCCGAAAAAGTATATAAAGAATTCATGCTGTATGCGATTGGAAGAAATATAAATAAATACCATCGTTTTCTTCATGATAAGATCAAGAAATTTGAGGGAAAGAGCGAAGAAAAGGCTGCTTAGAAAAGAGTGTTTTCAAAAATGCAGTTGAGGGGATTTTGCGCCCTAAAATACATGCATAAAAGAAAAAAATAAGAATCTCCTGTAGAAAATCAGGTATAAAAACACTGATTTCTACAGGAGATTCTTATTTTAAGATTTAGAAGCTAAAAATCGGTATTAACCGACAGCCTCTTTTTCTTTATACTACTGTCTTTTCTATTACTCTGCAAACCGTACTCGATCTATCAGACTTTGTTTCTTAAAATTTGAATTTACAAGATAGGTGATCAAAATCTGGAGCAGCAAAACCACCACGATGAGAATAACTGCCGGAACGACTGGATATTCATAATAACGAACCCCAAACATTCCCTCTTGTCTCGCCTTTAAGAACAAGGCATAGCCTGTCAGACTTCCGACTCCAAGAGATAAGATCAGCGTTCCCACCGTATATACAAGACCTTCTAATTGAAGCATCCGAACGGTCTGTCGGTCTGACATGCCGATTGCCTGCAGCATTCCAAGTTCTTTCTTCCGCACATGAACGCTGTTGATCATTGTATTGACCAGATTTAAGATTCCGATAAGTCCAAAGACGCCCAACATTCCATATCCCATGTGGGACAACATTCCGATACTTTTTTCCATTTCTTGGTAGATACTCTTGTAATCAGACGTCTCAAGGAACTCTTGATTTGCAATAAGTTCTTCAATTGTTTTTTCTGCTTCCTCGTAATGAGATGGCGCAATAAAAATATCAAACTGATCTGTAATGTCTTGCTCACACATGCCTTGAAGTACCTTTTCCGGCACAGTCAGACTGTTTCCCAACATACTGTTCGGCGCATCTACAACTGCCACAATCTCAAAACGTTTCGGCACCAGTTTGTCGCCGTCTTTCAATTTGACTTCTACAATGTCGCCGACGGTCAAATCTGTATAGTGTGTAATATAGCCTTCTCCCAGAATCACTCCTGTTCCATCGCGAAGCTTAGGATCTTCCAGAGAACCTTGGGTCACATATTTCTCAGCTGCCTCTATCAGTTCGTCACTGACACCGGAAATCCCACTGTCTAATGGCGCTCCGTCATCTTCCTTTAATTCCTCAATATTTGTGATCAGCGCTCCTGCAAAGAAGCTTTCTTCAACCTTTTCCACTCCTTCTATCGATAAGATCTGTCCTTTCAGTTCATCTGTCAGCGGATTGTTTTTTTGAATATTCTGAATCTCACGCTCCGGATGCATCTTATCACCAATCCAGTTGTTGATACTGACACATACATCACTTCGTATCTCTTCCTCCGTCATCGTCTTGGGATTCACACAACTCAAAAGCGTTGCAACAGTGATAAAGAAAATTCCGGTCATACCAAGCGCGGTAATGGTAATTGCAGTACGCTTTTTATTTCTTCCGAGATTGGATAATGTAAGCTTGCCGATACTAAGTTCCTCGTATCCCTTTCGTTCTTTTCTCTGCTTCTCTTTTTTCCCTGCACGCCTCTTCTTGGTTTTTTCTCCCTGATACCGGATTGCTTCGATGGCAGTGATCCGGCTGGCGATTTTCATTGGACGAAGAAGTGCAAGATAGACTGTTGCAAATGCAACCACTGTCGCAAGCACCAAAATCCACGGTTGGATGATAGACACCTTTCCATCTTCCAGCAACTGCTTCATTGTTTCTGACAAAATATTTTCTGTGGAAATGCCATGCCGCACAACTGCTTTCATAATCTGTACACTACTTATGCTTCCAAGGAGCAATCCAATCGGCACAGTGATTCCTGCAACTGCAAACCCTTCGCGGAACACAAGCTTTCGGATCTGTTTTCTGGTAGCGCCGATTGCCCGAAGTTTTCCATACTCCTGCACTTTCCCAAGCATAGACACGTAATAAATACTGTAAATCGTAATGACGCCTGCAAATACGGTTACAAGAAGGAATCCTGCCAGTCCCATATATATTGCCGGATCTTTATACGTTGCCGTGAGCATATCGGAATTTGCAACAATATCCCGCTCTTGAATCCCGTAGTCCTCTCCAAGCTCCTTAATCATCGCTTCAATCTCATCTGTTACTTTCCTGTCCACACCGGCGAGCTTCACATATAAGCGATATGCGTGTTGTCCTTTGGGAATGACTGAGTCTGCAAATGCTTTGGACACCATTGCCGAATAGATTCCTTTTTCTTCCGACTCTTTGCTGTCCGGCTGAAAACCTGTGATGGTAAATTCCTGTTCATGGGCAAGGGAGAGACCATCGTCCTCTGACACTTGATAGGGTACGGTAATGCGGTCACCGATTTCCCCTTCCAATCCCATTTTTTTAAGGAGCCCTCTGGTCACTACGATCTCATCTTCCTTCTTCGGGAGACGTCCCTTCGTTAGATTGAGCCGGTTCTCCCGACAGACCATCTCATCTGCATACACCATACTGATTACGATATCCTCGTTTTTTGCAATCATATATGCCGGATCTTCCCGAAAACCGATCTCCTTAATCCGACTATCCTCTTCCATTTTTTCGGCTGTTTTTTCGTCCACATTTCGATACATTGCATGATAAGTAGGATAGATCTCTTTAATCGCTTCATTCTCTATTACAAAGCCTCCAAAGAGTACCATCGGAACTGCAGTCAGTAAAATTGTAGTCAACAAAACTGCAATACCAACCAGAATATTCCGGCTCTTATTTCTCCGGAAATTTGCAAGCGCTGTCTTTGTCACAATATTCATCTAGCTCACCACCTTACCATCCGCAATGACGATCACGCGGTCTGCCATCTGTGCAATTGTTTCATCATGGGTAATCATAACAAGCGTCTGCCCGTATTTGCTCACACAGTTCTTCAAAATAGAAATCACTTCCATCTCTGTGTGGGAATCCAGATTACCGGTAGGTTCATCTGCCAAAATAATTGCCGGACGGGCTGCAAGTGCGCGCGCGATTGCAACACGCTGCTTCTGTCCACCGGATAGTTGATTCGGCATAGCATGAAGCCGGTCTTCCATTCCAATACTCTTTACAATGTCCAAGACAAAATCTTTCTTCACTTTTTTCCCGTCAAGCCCGATGGGCAATACAATATTTTCCCACACATTTAGCGCCGGCATCAGATTATAGTCTTGAAAAATAAAACCAATCTTTCTTCTTCGGAATACAGCCAGTTGTTCATCCTTTAAAGCGAAAATATCTCTTCCTTCGATATAGACTTTGCCGCTGTCCGGACGATCCAGACCGCCGAGCATATGAAGAAGCGTACTCTTCCCAGAACCGGAACGCCCTACCACTGCAACAAACTCACCGTGCTGTACCTGCATACTGGTGTGGTCGATGGCTCGCACCTGATTTTCTCCTTCTCCGTAATATTTTACAAGATCTTCTGTCTCTAAAATTGCTTTCATACAAAAACTCCCTTCTCTTAATTCTGACTCTATCGTACCTCAGGAGTCTTACAATTCACTTTCAGAAAAGATAACAAAATTGTTATTCTTTGTACGCGCAAGTTATCTTTCTTTTGGAAGCACCATTTGAAAAGTAGTTCCCGATGCGCCGGATTTTAATACTCTCACATTTCCGCCTTGTTCTTCTAAAATCTTTCTCACCAAATAAAGACCTACACCGGCGCCTTCTGAAACCGTTCTCTCCGCTTCTTTCCCTCGGTAAAACCGCTTAAAGATATGGACATATTCCTCTTTATCTATACCGATCCCCTGATCCTTAACTTCCACAGATATATAAGATATATAGGGCTCCACCCGAATCTTCACGCACGATCCTTCCGGCGAATATTTCACACTATTTTCAATTACGTTGGCAAATGCTTCCGCTGTCCATTTCACATCATGACAGATTTTAATATCTTCAAACGGTTCCATCTCAATCTCAATATGCTTCTCATTTGCTTTCAAATATACCCCATTGACCGCTCGAACCAACGTTTCTTTCAAGCTTGCCCGTTCCGGTGCAAGATAAATCATTCCGCGTTCCAGACGTGATAATTGAAATAACGTCTCCAAAAGGCTATTTAACTTTTTTACTTCCTTTTGCGCCCGATCCAAAAATTCTTGTTTTTCAGCCTCCGTTGTCTGCGTATCTTGCAGAAGTTCCAGACTCATATGAATTGCTGAGATCGGAGTCTTGATCTGATGAGAAATATCTGTGACTAATTCATTTGTCTCTTCCTTTTCTTCTATGAGTTGTTCCTTGATCACGCAAAAAGCTCTTCCCAATCGTTCCAACTGTTCAATAATCTGTGAGCGTATTCCAAGCTCCACACCATTTTCTGTTCCTTGAAATTCATACTCTCCGTTTTCAAATGCTTCCAGATACGCTTGAAGAGACAGAGCTTCTCTGTATTCCTTCCGGTAAGAAAAAAACTGCCACAGTACATTTCCGATTAGTGCCAACACAAAAATACTGAAAAACAAGATCCAGAAACCTTCTTTTTGTCCTCCTGCTCCGTACAAAATTTCCAATATAAATAAGAAAAGAAAACATGCCGTCACGAACACTGTCGTTACGGCAAGATTTTTTCTTAATCTCTGTTCCAGCCAGATGTATCCCCGTTCTCTTTTTTGTATCACTGCGTCCAAACTTCCATTGTCCATAGATATCCAAGCCCCCTGACATTTTTAATATATTCTGTATCATCCTTTTCTGCCTCATTCTTACTTCCAGACCTCTCACTGTCTGCAAGTCGTTTCTTCAATCGGCTGATCGTCACAGGCACCGTATTGTCATCCACAAATTGCCCGTCAATATCCCACACCGCTTCCAAAATCTGCTCTTTGGAAATAATCTGCCCAGAATGCTCCAGAAAATAACACAGAAGTTGAAGCTCTTTTTTGCTGAGATTCAACTCCTCTTCTCCGTGATATACTTTCATCTGCGCGCGCTGTACACGGATATTCCCCGAACAGATCTCCTGCTCTTTCTCTGCCGTCCCTCCACTACTCTGATCGATCCGCCGCATTAACGCATGAACTTTAGAGATCAGCACAAGAAGACTGAAAGGTTTCGTAATATAATCATCAGCTCCCACATCATATCCATTTACAATATCCACTTCTTGATTAAGCGCAGTAAGAAAGAGAAGATGTACGTCACTTGTCTTTCTTACCCATCCGGCAAATTCCAGCCCGTTTCCATCTTTCATAGTAATGTCACTGATGATCAGATCTATTTTCTGACTGCCAAAAATCTGTTTCGCTTCCGTCACGCCAAACGCACTGAACACTTGATATCCTTCTTTTTGAAGTTTTAAACTGATTCCCCGATTTAGACTTTCGTCATCTTCCAGTAATAAAATATTTGCCACGTCCATTCTCCTATCTGTTCAACTTTGCTGCTTTATGGAACAATACAAAACCTACCATAAATAAAACCGCGATAATTCCAACTCCTGCATTTGCCACATTGGTAACCTGTGCTACGATCCCCACAAGCGTTGTCCCCATAAAGGATGCGCCTTTTCCGCAGATATCGTAAATTCCAAAATATTCTCCCGATTTTTCTGCCGGAATAATTTTCGCAAAATAAGATCGGGACAACGCTTGAATCGCTCCTTGAAACATTCCCACCAATACAGCCAGAAGCCAAAATTCCCACTGTTTATCTAATTGGATCGCAAAAACCGCAATTCCAAAATATGCCAGAATACAGATTTTGATCAAGAAATCTGTTGCATATTTCTTAGATAACTTCGAAAAGATTAACGCACACGGAAAGGCTACGATCTGTGTCACAAGAAGCGCCAGCAAAAGTCCCGTAGAATCAAGTCCCAACGCACTTCCATATGCTGTCGCCATCTCAATGATCGTATACACTCCGTCAATAAAGAAGAAAAATGCCAGAAGATACAGGAAAATATTTTTCTCCTTCTTGATCGAAGACAAGGTGTGACCTAATCTTTTAAAGCTGTCCCGCACCGGATGCTTCGGCATTTCTGCGTAATAATTTTGCTCATATTTTCGAAGCAGTGGAATGGTAACTAACAGCCACCACGCCGCATTGATGAAAAATGCGATTGCCATAGCCATTTTCATTGTAATTCCTATCTTCTCATACATAAGAACAAATACTAAAGAGATTACAAACGGAATGCAACTTCCAATATATCCCCACGCATATCCATGAGAAGATACCATATCCATCCGTTCTCCTGTCGTTACATCCACTAACATAGAATCATAGAAAATAAGACTTGCATTATATCCTACTTTTGCAATTACAAATACAGCAAGAAACACAATCCACGAAGTTGGAACTGACAATGCCGCACAGCCGATCACTCCCACCATCATGGAAATCACAAACAAAGGCTTCCTGTAATTTTTTGTATCTGCCACCGAACCCAAGATCGGACCGATCAAAGCCACAATCACCGTTGCGACAGAAGCTGCATATCCCCAGTAAGCCAGATAATCCACTTCGGATATTCCGGCATTCCCTGCAAGATAATTAAAATAAATCGGGATAATGGTAGACACGAGCATGATAAATGCTGAATTCCCCACATCATAAAGTATCCAATATTTTTCTAATTTTGTTAGTTTCATCTCATCCTTCTCCTATTCAAACGTGCGATCAAATCGTTCGTTTAATCGCAATCCACTGCGCAGACTTTCATCAAAACTCTCCATCATCATAACCGCTAAATCAACTGCCCCCTCAAGCCTTTGATTTAGCCCTTTGTTCGTCTCTGTACATTTCGGGTGATCCTTTTTCTGGTGCATGAGACCTTTGATCTTATCATACTGTCCGGTCAGCCGCATGACAGTATTGATGGTTCCTCTCTTCAAGCTTCTCGGCGCGCGGAACAGATTCTTCACAAAGCGAAGCCAGTACAGTGATTTTCTCGCGGTCTTCCACGTGATATTTTCATAAAACGGAGCAATCGCCTTGGCGGTCATCACATCCGTCGGAACAAGCGCTGCAAGCCGGAAAGAAAGCGGGTCCTGCCCGTCTTTTTTAAGCAGATATTTTTCAAACTCCTCTTCAATCTCCAGATGTTGCACACCCGTCTTCTCAATCATTTGCTCCACATAAGGATGACATTCGCTGTCTAAAATATAATGACAGATAAATCCAAGAAGATATGCATACTGTGCGCTGTCTCTTCCACGTTTGTTAATGACTTTCATCGCATGTTCAAAAAATGGTTTCGCAGAAATTGCATGTAAATGATTCCCATATTTTACAACTCTGTTTTTCGTATACGGACGATAGAAAAAGAAGATATCCGGTCCTTGAAGACCGATTTCAAACTGTGGGTAATATTCAAAAACAAAACGTTTTAGCTCCCCGTCTAATTTTTTAGCGACTTTTTCACCAAAACGATCATGTGCATAAATTGCAGGCATAATATCCCTCCTAACTTCTCATATCTTAACTATAAAAGTATATCGCATAAATGTAAATCAAAAACAGGGAAGAATGCTAAAATTAAGAAAAAAGATGCAATCTCAAAAGAGAATTTGCATCTTTTTTTCTATTATGATTTTTTTCCAATATGATAATCTCGCTTCATTGCATTCATGATACTTCTTGCCACAACATCCACAATATTGAAGCCAAACGCGATTGCAAGACACGTTGCCAACAGGATCACTGTCTCACTGAATGCGAGGGGGATATCTCTGGTTACACATCCGTACATCATATAATACAGATTCGGTCCTGGAATGAGCGGGAATACGGACGCTGTCAGGAAAATAGTTGACGGTGCTTTGTTGATTCTTGACATCACAAATGCGTAAGTTGCTACGAAAATTGCTGCAACCAGCGTTGCTAAGAAGTTACTTGGCTCAATCTCAAACACGATCAAATAAATACTCCATGTAATAAATGCGCCGATTCCTGAATAAATTACCTGCTTCCCTCGAATCTGAAACCAGAAAGCAAAGCCGACACAGGCAATCGTACAGGACACTAACTGAATCGGGATACTGTGATTCAGGATAAATCCTTCTGCAGAAAAATCATTTAACATCAGCATAGCAAGCGCTGTACCGACTGCGATTCCTGCTGCCCCTAAAATAGAGTTCATGATATTGATAAATCCTGAAATATAGTCTTTCTGCAAAATTTCACGGATACCATTTGTTGTGCTGAGTCCGCTGATAAGAAGCATAACAATTCCAATCATGATCCGTTCCGGATGATCTGCGAATCCATTTCTGACAGATAATACAATAATAACTTCTGATAAGAAAGATAGAATCGTATTATATACAAACAGATTTCCCTCTCTCTTCTCTAACCATTTTCCTACAACAACGATCATAAGAGAGACAATCACCGCTACAATTGCATCTTTAAAATTACATCCAAAGAAAACCGCAAATCCGGTTCCTCCCATAACGCTGGCAAAATATTTGGCTGCCGGATGCTGTGGCGGACGATTCTTCACTTCCTGATATTTTTTCTGCAGCTCCTCTTCATCCGGTGTATGACTGCATATATATCGGCATAAGTTATTCATATAGTCAAGCTGATCAAAATCAATATCCGCATTTTCAATATGACGCACCTGCGTAATAATATCTCCATTCTCAGTCTCCACTGTAATCTGAATATTACTTGGAATAACAAATACATCATATTTTACAAAGCCATAGCTTCTGCACATTCTATATAAACTATCCTCAATTCGATAGTTTTCCGCTCCACTGATGAGCATAGATTCTCCAATATCCAGAATTCCCTGCACAATCTTGTTATAATTCATTTCTCATTCCTCCGATAAGTCCAATATGCCTCTGAAATATCAGCATATGTCACAGGCAGCGTATTGTCAAGAGATTTTCTTTACATTTTTAAACGAATGCTTTTGTAACGTAACAGAGAGGTGACGCATATGCCTCACCTCTCTGTCTATGTATTCTATTTTAGTCTTTTTTTATGATATATGTATTACTTTTTACTGTAATCACAGTATCCTGTTCCATATAGCTCCATACTTTCCAGATGATCTGTATGTAACAACATATGTGCTTTATGGCTGTTCGGCTTTTCAAAATATTCCTCGTACAGAAGATTGATATCCGGATTCTCATGTGAATAACGCAAGTTTGCAGACTCATCTAACTGGTACAGGTTCTTGCCACGCTCAAATGCACGTTCCTCTCCATCATGGATCGGCTGACCACCTCCGCCTACGCATCCTCCCGGACATGCCATTACTTCTACGAAATCATAGTGGACTTCCCCTTTTTCAATCTTATTGAGCAGTGCACGAGTATTTCCAAGACCGCTGACAACCGCAGTTCTCACTGTAATGTCATCAATCTTAAATTCCGCTTCCTGCACACCATGATTTGCATTAAATCCTTCTGCTCTTACCGCTTTAAAGGCATCTACCGGAGGATTTTCACCTTTCAACAAGAAATACGCGCTTCGAAGTGCCGCCTCCATAACACCACCAGTTGCTCCGAAGATCACACCTGCCCCGGTTCCTTCCTGCATCGGACGATCACTTTCGCGGTCTTCCAAAGTTTCCGGACTGATATGTGCTGCACGGATCATCTTCACTAATTCTCTCGTGGTAAGAACAACGTCAATATCCTTCCCGGCATACTCTTCATAGAAAAGATCCATTTCCTGTTCGCCCTTCTTAGCGACACATGGCATAACTGATACTGTAAAGATCTGCTCCGGCTTTACTCCGAGCTTCTGCGCAAAATACGTTTTCATCACTGCGCCAAACATCTGCTGCGGTGATTTTGCAGAAGAAAGATATTTCACAAGATGCGGAAACTGAGACTTCGCAAATCGTAGCCATCCCGGACAACAAGAAGTGAACATCGGACGGTCTTTCAACTCGCCGGAGGTAAATCTCTGAATAAACTCTGTTCCTTCTTCCATAATGGTAAGATCTGCAGAGAAGCAAGTATCAAATACGTAATCTGCTCCCATTCTCTTCAATGCGTCCAGAATCTTTCCAACCGTTGCTTCTCCTGGTTTAAATCCAAGTTCTTCTCCCCACGCCGCACGGACAGCAGGAGCCACCTGTGTCACAACAATCTTATTCGGGTCTGCCAATGCATCCCACACCTTCTCTGTATCATCACGCTCTCTAAGTGCCCCTACCGGACAGTGTGTAATACACTGACCACACAGCGAACAGTCAGACTGCTCAATTGTTTTATGACCGGATACATTTACAGTTGTTCTTGAACCTGTGCCTTCCACATCCCATATATTTAAGGACTGTACTTTATCACAGATCTGAATACAGCGCATACATTTAATACATTTTGAAGAATCGCGGATCAGTGGAAATTCCTTATTCCAAGGCTGTTTCTCGATTTTCATTTTGTATGGAATATCAATAATATTCAAATCATTTGCAACCGTCTGCAGCATACAGTTTCCGCTTCTCGGGCAGGTTACACACTCACAATTGTGCTGTGAAAGAATCAGTTCAACGTTCGTACGTCTGTGTCTCCGTACCTTCGGACTATTGGTATGAATGACCATTCCCTCTTTCACCACATTGTTACAGGATGTAATCAGTCTGTCTTTTCCCTCCAGCTCAACCACACACACACGGCAGGCTGCAATTTCATTGATCTCTTTTAAATAACACAGATGTGGAATCGGAATTCCATTTGAAGCGGCAGCTTCCATGATTGTGGTATTCTCTTTTACAGAGATCTGTTTTCCGTCTATTGTAAGATTTACCATAATTTTTCTCTGCCTCCTTTAAAGATTCCGTATCCGAAATGATCACATCGAAGACATCTTCCTGCCTCCTGCTTTGCCTCTTTTTCTGTCATACAGTTTTCACAGGCATCCCAATCATTTACACGTTCATTTGCTTCTCGCTCTGTTAAGTTTACTCGTCCGCACGGTGTACGGTCATCCAAATTTGCTTCTGGGATCTCCACATCACAGGAAATCTCATGGTGATAGCCAAGATATTCATCAATATTAGCCGCAGCAACCTTAGCCCCTGCAATCGCTTTGATTACAGATGCCGGACCGCTGGCACAATCTCCACCTGCAAATACTCCCGGCATTCCTTCGATTGATCCGTTACTCTTAGTAACAATCTTTCCTCGATTTACCGGAATTCCAGCATCTTCAAAGTGTTTTGTCTCAATATTCTGTCCAATAGCTACTACAAGCACATCACATGGAATATAAATATCTTCTTCTCCTGTTGGTTTGATACTTGCGCGTCCGTCCTTAATTGAACTGATCATCTGAGGCGTTACATAAATTCCTTTAATCTGATTATTCTCGTCTACATCAAGGGACGCCGGCGCCTTTAATGTCTGAACCTCAACGCCTTCCGCGATTGCTCCTTCAATTTCAGATGGAAGCGCTGTCATATCAGCAACTCTTCTTCTATACACAACACTAACCTTCTTTGCTCCGAGACGTTTTGCTGTTCGAACAGCATCCATCGTTACGTTTCCGCCTCCGATTACAGCCACCTCTTTACCGGTCAGATCCATAATGATATTTTTACCAACATTTCTTAAAAACTGCACTGCTGAGAAAATGCCCTCTGCGCCTTCTCCTTCCAGACCAAGTTTTTTATCCGTGCTGGCTCCGATAGTGATCAATACTGCGTCATATTCTTCCTGAAGCTGCTGTATCGTAATATCTTTTCCGATTTTTAATCCATATTTTACATCCACACCCGTTTTTAAGATTGCATTTACATCTTCCTCCAAACGGTCTTTTGGAAGTCTGTAATTCGGAATTCCATAACGAAGCATTCCGCCAAGCTTTGGAAGCATTTCATATACTGTGGTCTGATGTCCCATAAGCTGTAGATAATAAGCAGCACTTAGTCCGCCCGGTCCTCCGCCAAGAACCGCGATTCTCTTTCCTGTAGAAGGCGCGCATGCCGGAGGATCTACCTCACCAGCAAAGTCTGCCGCTACTCGTTTCAAGCCACGGATATTAATTGCATCATCCATCATATTTCTCCGACATCTTGCCTCACATGGATGCTCACAGATAAAGCCACATGTAGTCGGAAATGGATTATCCTTGCGGATCAATCGAATGGCATCCGCATAACGTCCTTCTCGTACAAGAGCTACGTAACCCGGAATATCTACATGAGCCGGACACAAAGATACACACGGAACCGGCTGACTATATGTACATGTACAACGTCCATTTTTAATATGTTCCACATAATCATCACGATATCCGATCAGTCCTTTATAAACCGTGTGTGCCGCCTCATAACCAATGGCACAATCTGCGGATTCCATGATCGACAGCGCGGTCTCCTCCATAATATCCAGTGTTTCCATTGTTGCATTTCCATCAAGTACATCTTTAATAAATCCATTCAACTGTCCAAGTCCAATACGACATGGTACACATTTTCCACAAGTCTGTGCATGACACAACTCCAAAAATGCTCTTGCCATATCAACCGGGCATAACCCCGGAGGGCTGGACTCAATTCTACGTTCCAGATCCTTGTAGAGTTCTTCCATAATAATGTCAGCTCTCGTCGGGGAAGCAAGCTCTAATCTGCTCATTCTTTTTACCGTCCTTTCCTTTACAATCACTTTCCCACAGCAATTGTAAATCTATGTTATCTGCATAAGTGTATATATTATATCATCTCTATTACAATTTGTAATTATATTTGACAAAAGTAGATTATTTAACACAATAGTCAGATTTTTAACGAATCCAAAAAAGACAGAGCCTGTTTGACTCTGCCTTTCATTTTGCTTTATTCTTTTTTCATTAATAGACAATTAGAGCGTTTGTCCTCTTAATCTCTCCATAAGTTTCCTTATCTGAAATACTAAGATCTGCTTTTAATATTTCATCCTGCGGCAGCGGATGCAAAGAAAACAGCACTTTTACGGCATACGGATTACGAAGTGACTGAGACAGCCCATTCAACAACCCAGTTGTCGTTTTCTTTGTGGAAAATGTTGACTTTGCGCAAATTGCAATTTCGTCACAGGGATTATACAGATTTTTACAGAAAAAATTCGTTGTAAAATCGTGACATGACATTGTCCCTGTATATATATATCCAGAATCCACATAATTCTCTAAATCCTCACACGAATAATAAAGTGACACCTTATCCAGTTCACCTTCGTTTCCATTCGTCACTTCAATGACACAGGCGTGAATCCTTTTATCAATTCCAAAATATTGATACATGTAAAACAAGTTGCTTCTTCGAAAGAAATTAATCGTATTAGTCCTGTACTTCTCCTGAACCACCGGCTCTCGATAATCCAGCAACTGATTGGTCGTAACACCAAGAGCTTCTGCAATACGATATAATGTACATACATCAATAGATAACTTTGCATTTTCATATTTAGAAATATTCGAAGGACTTAAATGCACCTGTTTCCCCAATTCCGTAATTGTCATTTTTTGTCTTGTCCGATACAATTTAATACGCTGACCAATATGCTCCAGCACTTCTTCCTGGATCACATTTTCCATAGTAATCTCTCCCTCACAAATCATATTGTAATATTATATCATATTTTTAATACCAGTACCATATCATACTTTCTTAATATTTGTTTTCCAAATCAGAAACTTTTTATGAATTGTTAAACAATTAGCTATCTTTCATTTTTTTATATGTTCTTTTATCGCACTAATTTTCTTTCCAAGAAAAATATATTCATTATTTTTTCTTCAATGGATATTTCATCCATTTTCCTTTTTTCGTATATTTGTTAAAATATAGTCAATATAAAGCGTGACGCTATAAACTCTAGAAAGGAAGTGTAGTTATTATGGAAACTCGCAGTTACAAAAAGAATCGCTTTGTTATTGTATTAGTAGCTATCGCAGGTATGAGTGTATATCTTCTGCCTTATTTCCGTTACTATTACTATGACGCTTATGTGTCTTACTTTAACATCGACGATTTACAAATAGGAATGTTAGGAAGTATTTATGGTGTACTTGCCATTGTCGGTTATGCCCTTGGGGGATGGGTTGCTGACAGGGTATCACTGAAGCTTGCTATCTCCGGTTCCCTTATTTTAACAGGTGTTGGTGCTATTATTTTGTTATTTAAGCCACCATTCCCAATTCATGTTGCAATTTATGCTCTCTGGGGTGTTACTTCTATTTTGACATTCTGGAACCCATGTATGAAAGCATTACGTGCTTTATGTAAACCGGAAGAACAGGGACGTGGATTCGCTCTTTTCGACATGGTAAGAGGTATCCTCAATTTCCTCACAGGACTTGTTGTTCTTGCCGCTTACACAACAGTTGCTAAAAAAATCGGCGAAGCTGGGGGACTTACAGGTCTGATTATTTTCTACGGTGCAGAAGCTATTATTGTTGGTATCATTGTTTACTTTGCACTCAAGAAGAACTTACCTGATTCTCTTGACAAAAACACAGCTCAGAAGAATACAAGTTTTGCAAAGAACGTAATTGCAACCTTAAAAATGCCTACCACATGGTGTGTTGCTATTATGATGTTCATGACTTATGGTGTTATCATCACTTACAATTACGTTGTTCCTTACTGTACTGCTGCATTCGGAATGTCTGCTGCTTTAGCAAGTATTATGGGATATGCCGCAAATGGTTTCCGTTTCTGCGGATGCTGGCTCGGCGGACAGCTTGCTGATAAAAAAGGTCTCTCCAACATGTTAGTTGCTGATATCGTTTTAATGATCATTGGTGTATTCGGACTCCTTTTCACACCTAGATCAATGAGCTTTATGTGGATGCTGATTCTTTCTATTGCTTTACTTTGCAGTTTTATGTACAGCGCACAGGCTCTTCACTATGCAGTTCTTGAGGAAGGAAATTATCCAGTAGAAATCATGGGCGCTACAACCTTTATTCTTTCCCCTATCGGTTACGGAATTGCAGAAAGTATTATGCCAATGTATAATGGATGGTGTCTCAATCATTTTGAAGGATTAGCTGGATACGAAGCAATCTTTAAGACATTTATCGCAATGCTTGTTATCGCATTGATCGCAACAATTGTTTTCCGTAAACTCACAAAAGATCGCCGTGCTGAACTTGCAAAAATGCGTACACAGCCTTCTGGTGAAGCAGAAAGCAAATAACACCATCACATATAACGATATACAAAATATAAATATAATTAAAATTACATATTAATAAATCAAAACAGGAGGTATTTGATTATGATGAACAAAGAACGTTTTCAACGTGTAATCGCTGAAATGAAAAAACAGGGATTAAAACAGATTCTCGTAGCAGATGATCCATCCATTCTCTGGCTGACAGGACGAATTGTTAATCCAATGGAGAGATGTGGCGCTATCCTCATCAAAGACGACGGAAATGTACATGCTTTTATGAACAATCTGTTTTGCTTTGCTCCAATTGACGGAATGACAATGCATTACTATGCAGACGGTGAGAATCCATACAAATTGATTGCTGACGAATTAGTTCCTGGTCCGGTAGGCTTTGACAAGAACTGGGCAAGCAAACATACAATCTCTGTGTTAAAAGAAAGGGATGATATCACACCTGAATTTGGTTCTGAACCAATTGATATCTGTAAATCACGCAAAGATGAGGCTGAAAAAGATGCTCTCCGCCATGCTGCAAACATTAACGATATGGCTGTAGAATTTGGTATTAAGCATATCAGTCCTGACCTTGACGAGCTTACATTATCCAGCATGATCGAAGAATTCTTTGAAGAACACGGCGCTGTACAGGATATGCAGCTTCAGTATGTATGCTACGGTAAAAATGCCGCTGAACCTCACCACGGTGCTGTTGCCGGTGAAATGCTTCACGAAGGCGATGCAGTTTTATTTGACCTCTGGGCTCCAATCAACAATTACTGGTGTGATATGACAAGAACTGTTTTCTATAAGAGCGTAAGCGAAGAACACAGAAAAGTATATGAAATCGTAAAAGAAGCTCAGCAGGCTGCCATTGATTTCGTAAAACCGGGTGTGAAAATGTCTGATATTGATGCAGTTGCACGTAAAGTAATTACTGATGCAGGTTACGGCGAATACTTCTTAACACGTACCGGACACGGAGTGGGAATGACAGTTCATGAGCCACCGGAGGCAAGTCCATCCTGTGATCTTATCGCAGAGCCAGGTATGTGCTTCTCCATCGAGCCTGGTATTTACTTAAAAGACGATGTAGGTGTTCGTATTGAAGACCTCGTAATCGTTACAGAAGATGGCTGTGAAGTACTTACAAAATATCCAAAAGATCTCCAGATCGTAGAATAATCTACCAAATGATAAAATTATAATGAGGGTATCGCAAAATCATCCTTCCGAAGATAGAGCGATACCCTCGCTCTATTTATAAATAAAAAAGAAGCGCTGCTCTTTAAGTGAATATCACCTATAGAGCAACGCTCTTTAATTTAATTATACAAAATTATACAAGCTCGATAAGAACTTCCATTGCTGCGTCACCTTTACGCTGACCGATTTTAACGATTCTTGTGTAACCACCGTTACGGTTCTCGTATTTTGGTGCGATTTCATCGAAAAGTTTTGCAACAAGATCGATTTCCTTTGTGTTTTTCTTCTTTCCTGCCTGTGCTGTTGGCACTTCTTTTACAGGATAGAGAACTTTTAACATCTGACGACGAGCATGCAGTCTGCTTGGCATATCTTTCTTGATTGTCTTTTCAACTTCATCGTATACAGTAACTTTCTTACCGTCTACAACTTCTTTCACACGTTTTCCATCTTTGTCTTTACGTGCTACTTTAGCCATAACTTTAACTTCTTCGAAGTTATCTTTCTCTTTTACAGCTAATGCAATAAGACCTTCTGCGATCTTGCGGATCTCTTTAGCCTTTGCTTCTGTTGTTCTGATCTTACCGTTGTTGATAAGAGCTGTTACCTGGTTTCTTAATAATGCTTTTCTCTGGCTTGATGTTCTGCCGAGTTTTCTATATTTTGCCATTTTTCTAATCCTCCATTATTTAACACTTGGTTATGCTTCTTCGGGCTTACTAGCCAAATGCTCCGCTGTGCACTTCGGGCTTATCAGCGGAAGGCACAAGGTAGTTCTTCTTACTAAGCTCATGCTTCGCTTAACAGCTCGCATTCGCTAAGTTTCGAAGAACGGAATTCGTACTAAGTTCGTGAAATACCTCACTAAGTACTCTATTCCTCCCCTTTGCTGAGAGCTAATCCTAACTCATCAAGTTTTGCAAGTACTTCCTCTAAAGACTTACGTCCAAGGTTACGTACTTTCATCATATCTTCCGGAGTTCTGTTTGTCAGTTCTTCCACAGTGTTGATACCTGCTCTCTTTAAGCAGTTATAAGAACGTACAGACAACTCTAATTCGTCAATGCTCATCTCAAGCACTTTCTCTTTTTCGTCATCTTCTTTTTCGATCATTACCTCTGCTGCCTGAGCAACTTCTGACAAGTCTACGAAGAGTTTCAGATGCTCACTCAACACTTTTGCAGCTAAACTTACAGCCTCATCCGGAAGCAATGTTCCATTAGTATATACATCTAATGTCAATTTGTCAAAATCCGTGATCTGACCGACACGTGTATTTTCTACAGTGAGGTTTACACGCTCTACCGGAGTGTAGATAGAATCGATCGGGATTACCGCGATCGGTAACTCGTCGTTCTTATTCTTATCAGCACTCACATATCCTCTTCCCTTTGTAATGGTCAGTTCCATGTAAAGCTTGCTGTCTGCCCCGCCGTTAAGAGTTGCGATAACTGTCTCAGGATTCATAATCTCAATATCCTGATCTACCTGGATATCTGCTGCTGTGACAACACCTTCACCCTCGAACTCAATGTATGCTGTCTTCGGCTCATCTGTCTCAGATGTGTTCTTAATAGCCAGCGTCTTCAAGTTCATGATGATCTCAGTAACGTCCTCTTTCACCCCCGGGATGGAGCTGAACTCATGCAGAACTCCATCAATCTTTACCTGGCTGATTGCAGCACCCGGCAATGATGAAAGCATAATTCTTCTCAGAGAGTTACCTAATGTTGTACCATAACCTCTTTCCAAAGGTTCTACAACAAATCTTCCATATTTCTTATCTTCTGAAATTTCAGCTATTTCAATATTAGGTTTATTAAAATCAAACACTAAGTCCACCTCCTGTGGTGTTACGGGTTATTATTTAGAATATAATTCGACGATGAGCATCTCATCTACCGGAACATCGATCACTTCACGGTTAGGAAGTTCTTTTACTGTTCCTTTCAGAGCTTCTGCATCAACATCAAGCCATTCCGGTACAAGACGTCCGCCTGTTACCTCTACGATCTCTTTGTATCTTGGTGAGCTCTTCTTAGCTTCTTTGATTTCAATCACATCTCCACCCTTGATCAGGTAAGATGGAATGTTAACCTGTTTACCGTTAACAAGAACATGCTTATGGTCAACGATCTGTCTAGCTTCACGTCTTGTTCTTGCAAATCCCATACGGAATACTACGTTGTCTAATCTTGACTCAAGAAGCACCATCAGGTTTTCACCTGTCATACCTGTCATCTGTTTTGCTTTCTTATAGTAGTTTCTGAATGGTTTCTCTAATACGCCATAGATAAATTTTGCTTTCTGTTTCTCACGTAACTGAAGACCATACTCGCTCATTTTTCTATTTGCTCTCTTTAACTGTCTGTTAGACTTTTTATCAATTCCTAAATATACTGGATCCATTCCAAGGGAACGGCATCTCTTAAGTACTGGAACTCTATTTACTGCCATGTTTATTTCCTCCTAATATGACCTTATGGTTGAATGCATATTCGCAATCTGATTAGACTCTTCTGCGTTTCGGTGGACGACATCCGTTATGTGGTACCGGAGTAACATCCTTAATGCTTGTTACATCGATTCCGCATGCCTGAAGGGCACGGATTGCTGCTTCTCTACCTGAACCTGGTCCTTTAACCATAACATCAACAGTCTTTAAACCATGTACTAATGCTGCTTTTGCTGCTGTCTCAGCTGCCATCTGAGCTGCATATGGGGTAGATTTCCTTGAACCTCTGAATCCCAGACCGCCTGCACTTGCCCATGACAGAGCATTTCCCTGAGCATCTGTTAATGTAACGATTGTGTTATTAAAAGATGACTGGATGTGAGCCTGTCCGTGTTCAACGTTTTTCTTGACACGTCTTTTTGTCACTTTTTTTGTAACTTTCTTTGCCATAATAAAACTAACCTACTCTTTCTTTTTTCTTTGATTATTTCTTCTTGTTTGCTACTGTTCTCTTAGGACCTTTTCTTGTTCTTGCGTTAGTCTTTGTCTTCTGACCACGAACCGGAAGTCCTCTTCTGTGACGGATACCTCTGTAGCATCCGATCTCCTGTAATCTCTTGATGTTAAGAGCGATCTCTCTTCTTAAGTCACCCTCTACAACCTGTGTCTCATCGATTACAGCGCTGATCTTTTTAACATCCTCGTCTGTAAGATCTCTACAACGAATGTCTGGATCAACTCCTGCTTCTGCTAAGATACGAGTTGCGCTTGTTCTACCGATTCCGTAGATATAAGTCAATCCGATCTCAACACGTTTGTCTCTTGGTAAGTCTACACCTGCTATACGAGCCATTGTGAATTTCCTCCATTTTTCTGTTTTTTGATTTTTTGTTCTTGCTGAAAAGCAATTCGATTTCGCTATCGTCTTTAATAGGGGTTGCGCTTCGCGCCACCCAGGTGCGTCGGTATTCGCACCCTTTCCGGCACCCGATTATCTTCTATAATAATTCGGTAATGACCTGCCGGCATTAGAAGCAATATACGAAGGATGTCCACCGGCTACAGGTGTTCCTTGTATATTTGAAATAGTCTACACACGTCCCCGCGTGTCGGCTATCAGCCGCCTTAACTAGCTTCCAATTCTCCATAAACATTCCGGTGATTAACCCTGACGCTGTTTATGCTTGGGATTTTCGCAGATAATACGAACGCTTCCTTTTCTTTTGATTACTTTGCATTTTTCGCAAATTGGTTTTACTGATGATCTAACCTTCACGTCAAATCCTCCTTTCATCCATTGCTCCGCCTCTTGTCTCTACACGATTTCTCACATTCTTCCTTTGCTCTTTGTGCAACTCTAAGACCAAAGGGCAGACTAATGCCTAGAAACGTGCTCATATAGTATAGCACTATATATACAAGAAAGTCAATAATTATTTTATAATAATCGCAAAAACCTTGTACCACCGACAGCTGTCTTTGATACAAGGCTTCTTCCACATATCTTCTTATTTATCTCTCCAGATAATTCTTCCTTTAGAAAGATCATATGGGGATAACTCTAATGTTACTTTATCTCCCGGTAAGATCTTAATGAAGTTCATTCTTAATTTCCCGCTGATGTGTGCCAGAACCTGATGACCATTTTCAAGTTCAACCTGAAACATCGCATTTGGCAATTTTTCTACTACAGTTCCTTCAATTTCAATTACGTCAGCTTTTGACATGTTCTAATCCTCCTATGATTCCTCTTCCTGATTCCATTCTTTCAATATCCGTTTAATCCTGACATCGTCTGCATTTGAAATGTCATATTTCTTTAAAATAATCTGCACGTGTTTCTTTTTCTTTTTTTTCGGGCGGGAAAATGTTCTAAGTTTACCGTCCACCAGATATACATATGCGTCATCTGTATCTGTTATTACATATACTGAACCTGCATCATGTCCGGCTTTAGAACGTGCAAGCATTCCCGTTTCATATCTGTCCATAGTTCTTCTCCACTTTATATTAAGGAAGTTCTTCTTGATGTGTCCGAAGAGACTCCTCAAACTCTGACCTCACTTTTTAATTCTCAAAATTACTATACATTTGAGGTCAATGTCAAAAGTTTTGGTTCGCCCTCAGTGATCAACACTGTATTCTCATAATGTGCAGACAATGAATGATCTCTTGTCACTACAGTCCAATCGTCATCCATCCAGTCCACTTCCCATCCCCCGATATTGATCATTGGTTCAATGGCAAGTGTCATTCCCGCTTTCAGTTTTACACCTTTTCTATTCATTGCATAGTTAGGTATCTCCGGGGCTTCATGGAGGGCAGTTCCAATACCGTGTCCACATAAATCACGGACTACTCCGTATCCTCTGTCTTCGGCATATTTACCGATCGCTGCTGAAATATCAAATAGATGATTGCCTTCTCTGGCATATTTTATACCTTCGAAAAAACTTTCTCTTGTAACTTCGATCAGTTTTTTTGCTTCTTCGCTGATCTCACCAATCGCATGTGTTCTTGCTGCATCAGATTGATATCCTTTGTAAATGACTCCGGCATCCAGACTTACGATATCTCCTTCCTGAATTATGCGGTGTTCGGAAGGAATTCCGTGAACAACTTCCTCATTCACAGAGACGCATATCGATGCCGGGTATCCGTTATAATCCAGAAATGACGGAATACATCCATAACTGCGGATCACTTCTTCCCCCAGTTTATCAATAGCTTTCGTACTCATTCCCGGACGAAGTGCTTTTCCAAGCTCATTATGAACAATCTCCAATATCCGTCCTGCTTCCGTCATAAGCTCTATTTCTCTGGACGATTTAATTGTAATTGGCATGTTCTTATTCTCCTAAAATATCTACGATCGTCTGAAATACATCATTAATATCGATCGTTCCATCTACTGTTTTCAGTATTCCTGCATTTGTATAATAATCAATCAATGGCTGTGTCTGCTCATGATATACGCCAAGACGTTTCAGCACTGTCTCTGGCTTGTCATCGTCTCTTAAGATCAGCTCTTTGCCGCATGTATCACAGATACCTTCTACTTTTGTAGGTGCGTATTCCATATGATAGGTAGCTCCGCAGCCAACACATGCACGGCGTCCGCCCATACGGCGCACAATATTCTCATCCGGAACATCTACATCAATGGCATAGTCTACTTTCTCTCCCAGACCGGCAAGCGCTTTGTCAAGAGCCTCTGCCTGCGGGATTGTTCTCGGGAATCCATCAAGTACATAACCGTTTTTTGCATCTTCCTGACCTACGCGGTCTACTACCAGATCTACTACCAGTTCATCCGGAACAAGAAGTCCTTGATCCATATAAGTCTTTGCTTTTTTTCCGAGCTCTGTTCCGTTTTTAATGTTAGCTCTGAAAATATCTCCTGTAGAAATATGAGGAATGTTATATTTTGCGGCAATTTTCTTTGCCTGAGTACCTTTGCCCGCACCTGGCGCGCCTAACATAATTATTTTCATATGTAAGTTCCTCCTTATAGCATTTTAACCCGCGAAAAATTTCCGCGAGTCAAAATACATTTATTGCTTAATTACTTAAAAAACCTTTGTAGTTACGCACAAGCATTTGCGATTCTATCTGCTTCAGAGTCTCTAAGATAACACTGGCGATAATAATCAATGATGTACCACCGAAGGACACATTTGCTCCGAACCATCCATTGAAGAAGATTGGAACAACCTGCACTACAACGAGACCGCATGCTCCGATAAAGATAATATAATTTAATCTCTTTGTCAGATATTCAACTGTTGGTTTACCCGGACGGATACCCGGAATAAATCCACCGCTCTTTTTCATATTGTTTGCGATCTCCAATGGGTTAAATGTGATTGATGTATAGAAATAAGCAAAGAATACAGTAAGTACAATATATACAATCAATCCCCATGAATATTTGATCTGATCAGGATTCAACCAGTTGCCCTGATTCATTCCTCTTAAGATCTCACTTCCGATTCCGCTTCCATTTCCCTTACCAAGGAAAGATGCGATAACAATCGGGAACTGCATCAAAGATGATGCAAAAATGATCGGAATAACACCTGCGGTGTTTACCTTTAATGGAATATGTGTGGACTGTCCACCGAAAGTTTTTCTTCCGGCGATCTTCTGCGAATACTGTACCGCAATTCTTCTCTCTCCATCCTGAAGAAGAATAACAAATACGACCATAGCAACAATGATTGCCAGAATGATCAGTACAGCAAGTCCACCGGACGCAAGACTCTTGCCTTTCACAAACTGATTGAACAGTGTTGTCATATCACTTGGCACACGAGAGAGAATGTTAATTACAAGTACGATAGAAATACCATTTCCCACGCCTTTTTCTGTAATTCTCTCACCAATCCACATAAGGAATGCAGATCCTGCAGTCAGCGTCAAAACTACGATCGCGGCATTTACAAAATTATATTCTTTCAGCAGTCCCTGACGACCAAATCCCACTGCCATTGCTGTAGATTCAATCAATGCAAGCACTACTGTAAGATAACGGGTAATTGCCACAATCTTCTTTCTTCCATCTTCACCTTCTTTTTGCATTTCTTCCAGTTTTGGAATTGCAATGGTAAGAAGCTGCATAATGATAGAAGATGTAATGTACGGTGTAATGCTCAGAGCAAATATAGACATCTGCTCAAAAGAACCTCCGGTGAAAGCGTTAAACAAGTTAAACGCTTCCCCGGTATTCTGTGCAAAAAACTCTTTAATATAAGTCGGGTTGACTCCCGGTGTCGGCAGTTCGGAACCAAGTCTGATCACGATCAACATCAAAAACGTATACCCAATTTTCTTACGGATATCCTTAATTCCAAATGCTCTTCGGAAAGTTTCTAACATTAGATCACCTCTGCTTTTCCACCTAAAGCCTCAATCTTAGCTACAGCGCCTGCGCTGAATGCGTTAGCCTGTACAGTAAGCTTCTTAGTAAGCTCACCATTTCCAAGAATCTTAACTCCATCTCTTGGATTTTTAACGATTCCCTGTTCGATCAATGTCTCAACAGTTACTACTGCATCGTTTTCGAATACTTCCAGGGCATCTACGTTAATACCAACGATTGTCTTAGAATTTCTGTTTGTGAAACCTCTCTTTGGTATTCTTCTATATAACGGCATCTGACCACCTTCGAAACCAGGTCTTGTACCTCCTGAACGAGCTTTCTGACCTTTGTGTCCTTTACCGGCTGTCTTACCATTTCCAGAACCGTGTCCACGTCCTCTTCTGAAATTATCACTCTGTTTTGCGCCATCAGCAGGTCTTAAGTTTGATAAATCCATTGTGACACCTCCTTATCTGTTTAATTCAATTATGCTTCTTCAACTTTAACCAGGTGAGATACCTGTTTGATCATACCTCTTGTTGCTGCATTGTCCGGCAGTTCAACTGTTTTGTTTACTTTGCGAAGTCCCATTGCCTCTACAGTTTTCTTATGCTTTGGTACAGCACCAATTGGAGATTTTACTAATGTAACTTTTAAATTTGCCATCTTTATTTACCTCCTTAGCCTAAGATCTCTTCTACTGATTTACCACGAAGCTTAGCTACTTCTTCCGGAGTCTTAATCTGACGTAATCCATCGATTGTAGCCAGAACAACATTCTGTTTGTTGTTAGAACCAAGAGATTTTGTACGGATGTTCTTGATTCCTGCCATCTCGATGACTGCACGCGCCGGACCACCGGCGATAACTCCAGTACCTTCCGGAGCTTTTTTAAGCAGTACGGAAGCTCCTCCGAATTTACCGATAAAATCATGTGTAATACTTTCGTTTTCATCTAATGCTACTTTGATGAGGTTCTTAGCTGCATCCTCTTTACCTTTGCGGATTGCCTCTGGAATCTCAGTAGCTTTTCCTAAGCCTGCACCAACGTGACCATTTCCATCACCAACAACTACTAAAGCTGTGAATCTCATGTTACGGCCACCTTTAACAACTTTGGTTACACGCTTAATTGATACTACTTTTTCATTTAACTCTAACTGACTAGCATCAATACGTTCCTGTCTCATGTGTGCTCCTCCTTCTAGAAATTCAACCCAGCTTCTCTAGCTGCGTCTGCTAATGCCTGAATTTTTCCCTGGTAAATAAATCCGCCTCTGTCAAAGACAACGTCTTTAATACCTTTCTCAAGTGCCTTCTCAGCAATCACTTTACCAAGATATGCTGCAGCATCAACGTTGTTTGTCTTCTCTAAGTTTGCTTTCACATCTTTCTGAAGAGTGGAAGCGGAAACCAGAGTTGTCTGAGCTACATCATCAATGATCTGTGCATACATGTGATTGTTACTTCTAAATACTGCTAAACGTGGGCACTCTGCTGTACCACTTAAACGGTTACGTAATTTTCTGTGTTTGTTAACACGAACTACACTTCTTGATTTTTTGCTAACCATTTTTACACTCTCCTTTCTTATTTCTTACCAGTCTTACCAACTTTACGTCTGATAACTTCATCAGCATACTTAATACCTTTACCTTTGTATGGCTCCGGTCTTCTCTTGTCTCTGATCTCAGCTGCATACTGGCCTACTTTTTCTTTATCAATACCCTTAACGATGATCTTGTTCTGACCTTCAACTGCTGACTCTACGCCTTCCGGATCTTCCATCTCTACCGGATGAGAATATCCAAGGTTTAATGTCAATGTCTTTCCAGACTTAGCTGCTCTGTAACCAACACCGTTTACTTCCAGAACCTTCTGGTATCCTTCTGTAACACCAACAACCATGTTGTTGATCAGTGTTCTTGTAAGACCATGTAAAGATTTCATTTTCTTTAAGTCATTTGGTCTTGTAACTACAACTTCTTCGCCCTCAACTTTGATGGACATTTCTGTTGGGAGTTCTCTTTCAAGAGTTCCCTTTGGACCTTTTACAGTCACTTTATTATTCTCTGCAACTTCAACAGTTACGCCTGCTGGGATTGCAACTGGCAGTCTTCCAATACGTGACATTGCCTTATCCTCCTTAACTTAAATTTTCGGAACGGTTCTTGCCGCTCTGTTTTCAGTTTCTGATAATTACCATACGTAGCAGAGTACTTCTCCACCAACGCCAAGTTTTCTTGCTTCTTTGTCAGTGATCACTCCATGGTTTGTAGAAATGATCGCTGTTCCAAGTCCTCCGAAGACCTTCGGTACATCTGCACTGTTTGCATATACACGAAGACCCGGTTTAGAGATTCTCTTAAGACCTGTGATTACTTTTTCATTTTTGTCCGCACCATATTTTAATGTGATGTGGATTGTCTTAAATACTCCGTCTTCAATGACATCATATTTCTCGATGTAACCTTCATCTAATAAGATGTTTGCGATAGCAAGTTTCATCTTAGATGCAGGTACGTCTACTGTATCATGTTTAGCAGTGTTTGCATTACGAATTCTTGTAAGCATATCTGCAATTGGATCGCTCATAGTCATGAATTGTTTTCCTCCTTTACCAACTTGCTTTTTTAACGCCTGGAATCTGTCCTTTGTATGCCAGTTCGCGGAAGCAAACACGGCAGATGCCATATTTTCTTAAATATGCATGTGGACGTCCGCAGATTTTGCAGCGGTTATATTCTCTTGTAGAGAATTTCTGCTTGCGCTGCTGTTTTACTTTCATTGCTGTCTTAGCCATAATTTACCTCCTTATTTTGTAAACGGCATATTGAACTGTGTTAACAATTCACGAGCCTCTTCGTCAGTTTTTGCTGTTGTAACAAAAATAACATCCATACCTCTTACTTTGTCAACCTTATCGTACTCAATCTCCGGGAAGATAAGCTGCTCTTTGATTCCGAGTGCATAGTTTCCTCTTCCGTCAAATGCGTTAGGGTTAACACCTCTGAAGTCACGTACACGAGGTAATGCAAGGTTGATCAGGCGATCAACGAACTCATACATTTTTTCTCCTCTTAAAGTAACTTTACATCCAATTGCCATTCCCTCTCTTAATTTGAAGTTAGCAACTGATTTTTTAGCTCTGCAAACAACTGCTTTCTGTCCTGTGATCTTCTCAAGATCACCGATTGCTGAATCTAACAGTTTTGCATTGTCTTTTGCTTCACCAACACCCATGTTGATAACAACTTTATCGAGTTTTGGCACTTCCATAATATTTTTATATCCGAACTTTTTGATTAATGCATCAACGATTTCGTTCTGATACTGCTCTTTCAGTCTACTCAAAGCTCAAGTCCTCCTTCCTTCGATTAATCGATCACTTCGCCTGTTGATTTTGCGTAGCGTACTTTTTTGTCTCCATCCATTTTAACGCCAACTCTTGTAGCAGTTCCTTTGTGCACATACATAACATTAGAAATGTCAATTGCACCTTCCTGATGGATGATTCCGCCATTTGCATTGGCAGCGCTTGGTTTTGTGTGTTTTGTCAGCATATTCACGCCTTCAACAACAACTTTACCTTCTTTCTGGTTTACAGAGAGAACTTTGCCTTCTTTGTCTTTATCTTTACCAGCGATTACTTTTACAGTGTCGCCTTTTTTAATCTTTAACATTGACATGTCCTGACCTCCTTAAAGTACTTCCGGAGCTAAGGAAACAATTCTCATGAACTGTTTGTCACGAAGCTCTCTTGCTACTGGCCCAAAGATACGGGTTCCTCTTGGTGTCTTATCGTCTTTTATAATTACAGCAGCATTTTCGTCGAAACGGATGTAAGAACCATCTTTACGACGAGTACTGTTTACAGTACGAACAACTACAGCTTTTACTACATCACCTTTTTTAACAACGCCGCCTGGTGTTGCATCTTTAACGCTGGCAACGATCACATCTCCGATACTAGCGTATCTTCTTGTTGAACCGCCAAGAACACGAATGCAAAGTAACTCTTTCGCACCTGTATTGTCTGCTACTTTCAGTCTGCTTTCTTGCTGTATCATGCAGGTTTCCCTCCTTATACTATTTTGCTTTCTCCATAATCTCAACAAGTCTCCATCTCTTGTCTTTAGATAAAGGTCTTGTTTCCATAACTTTTACTTTGTCACCAATGTTGCACTCATTTGCTTCATCATGTGCTTTTAATTTGTAAGTTCTCTTTACGATCTTTTTGTAAAGAGGATGCTTTACATGATCTTCAACTGCAACAACTATGGTCTTATCCATTTTATTACTTACAACCTTACCAACTCTGGTTTTTCTAAGATTTCTTTCCACAGTCTTTACGCTCCTTTCTTTGTCGATGAAGTTCTTTTCGCTTTGCTCAAAGAACGACCTCAGTGCTAAGCTCGAAAAAACCTCGCTAACTACTAGCGGTCAGCTTTTTCAGTGATCACTGTCTGGATTCTGGCAATATTTCTTCTTACCTCTTTAATTCTGCTTGTATTATCTAACTGATTTGTTGCGTTCTGGAATCTCAAGTTGAAGAGTTCCTTTTTAGCAGCTACTAATTCTTCATTCAGCTCTGCAGCTGATTTTGTTTTTAAATCTTCTACAAATGCATTAATTTTCACTGTTATCACCGCCTTCTAAATCTTCGCGTGAAACGATTTTACATTTACAAGGTAATTTGTGCATAGCAAGACGGAGTGCCTCACGAGCTACTTCTTCCGGAACTCCGGCAAGCTCGAACATTACGCGTCCTGGTTTTACAACTGCTACCCAGTACTCTAAAGTTCCTTTACCGGAACCCATACGTGTTTCAGCTGGTTTTGTAGTTACAGGTTTATCTGGGAATATTTTGATCCAAACTTTACCACCACGCTTGATGTAACGTGTCATAGCGATACGGGCTGCTTCGATCTGGTTAGAACGGATCCAGCATGGCTCCATTGCAACGATACCATATTCACCATTTGTAATTTTATTTCCGCGGAGTGCTTTTCCTCTCATGGAACCACGGAACTGTTTACGACGTTTTACTCTTTTTGGCATTAACATGATTATCTATCTCCTTCCTTTGATGCTTTTTCCGGAAGAACTTCGCCTTTGTAAATCCATACTTTAACACCAACTTTTCCGTAAGTTGTGTCAGCCTCGGCGAATCCGTAGTCAATGTCTGCTCTCAGTGTCTGAAGAGGAATTGTTCCCTCGCTGTAGAACTCTGTACGAGCGATATCAGCTCCGCCAAGACGTCCTGATACAGCAGCTTTAATTCCGAGTGCTCCAGATTTCATTGTTCTTGACATGCAAGATTTCATTGCACGTCTGAATGAAATACGGTTCTCAAGCTGAAGAGCGATATTCTCTGCTACTAACTGAGCATCCTTATCCGGTCTCTTGATCTCTTTGATGTCTACGATTAACTTCTTATCTGTAAATTTAGCAAGTTCGCCTTTTACTTTTTCAATCTCAGCTCCGCCTTTACCGATAACAACACCCGGCTTAGCTGTATAAATGATGATTTTCACGCGGTCAGATGCTCTTTCGATCTCGATCTTAGAAACACCAGCGCTGTATAATCTTTTCTTAAGATACGTTCTGATTTCATGGTCTTCTACTAAGTAGTCTGCGAAATCTTTCTCTGCATACCATCTAGAGTCCCAGTCTTTGATAACTCCGACTCTCAAACCATGAGGATTAACTTTCTGTCCCATGTTTGCCCTCCTTATCTTTCATCAAGCACAAGTGTAATGTGGCTCATTCTCTTCTCGATTCTGTAAGCTCTACCCTGCGCTCTAGGTCTGATTCTCTTCATTGTTGGTCCTTTGTTTGCATAAGCCTCTGCAATGTAAAGGTTCTCAGCGTTCATGCCGTTGTTGTTCTCAGCATTTGCAATTGCAGACTCTAATAATTTCTTTATTAAACTAGAAGCATATCTTGGATTGTAAGTTAAAATACCAAGTGCTGTTGTTACATCCTTACCTCTGATGGCATCTAATACGAAACATGCTTTCTGAACAGAAACTCTTGCGTAAGATAACTTAGCAGAAGGTCTTGTATCTTTGTTAGCATTTCTCTCTCTTTTAATTTGGGATCTATGTCCTTTAGCCATGGATGAACCCTCCTTTCACAATGTAATTATCTAACTTTTGATTTCTTTTCGTCTTTTCCGTGTCCTCTATATGTTCTTGTAGCAACGAACTCACCGAGTTTGTGTCCTACCATATCCTCTGTTACATATACAGGTACGTGTTTTCTTCCGTCATGTACGGCGATTGTATGTCCAACCATGCTTGGGAAGATTGTAGAACGACGGGACCAAGTCTTGATTACAGACTTTTCTCCAGCTGCGTTCATAGCATCGATCTTCTTAAGCAGGCTTGCGTCTGCGAATGGTCCTTTTTTAATTGAACGTGCCATAGGTTCTAACCTCCTTAATTATTTGATTGCTTTACCATCTCTTCTTCTTACGATCAGTTTGTTAGAAGATTTATTTTTCTTTCTTGTCTTAAGACCAAGTGCTGGTTTACCCCAAGGTGTTGACGGACCCGGACGACCGATTCCTGTCTTACCTTCACCACCACCGTGCGGATGGTCATTCGGGTTCATAACAGAACCACGAACTGTTGGTCTGAATCCCATGTGACGCTTACGTCCAGCTTTACCTACGTTGATCAGGCTGTGATCACCGTTTCCAACTACTCCAACAGAAGCTCTGCAAATGATCGGAACCATTCTCATCTCTCCTGATGGAAGACGAAGTGTTGCATATTTTCCTTCTTTAGCCATTAACTGAGCACTGTTTCCTGCTGAACGAACAAGCTGTCCGCCTTTTCCAGGATAAAGCTCGATATTGTGAATCTGAGTACCAACCGGGATTTCAGACAGTGGCAGGCAGTTTCCTACTCTTACTTCTGCTTCCGGTCCGTTCATAACCTTCATTCCATCCTTTAATCCTTCCGGTGCAAGGATGTAAGCTTTCTCACCGTCTTCGTAACAGATCAATGCGATGTTTGCTGTTCTGTTCGGATCGTATTCGATACCAATAACTGTAGCAGCGATTCCATCTTTATTTCTCTTGAAGTCGATAATTCTATATTTCTTCTTAGCTCCGCCTCCGCGGTGTCTAACTGTGATTTTCCCCTGATTGTTACGTCCTGCCTGTCTGCTCTTTGGAGCTAACAGAGACTTCTCTGGTGTTGTCTTAGTGATTTCTGCGAAATCAGAACCAGTCATCTGTCTTCTGGAAGGCGTATATGGGCGGTATGTTTTAATTCCCATGATTGTTCTCCTTTCAAATGTTTATTATCACGGTTTCTGTCCGTATGCTTTGAGCACTTAGCGAGGTCCTTTCGAGCTTAGTGCGAAAGCACACCCGGTCCACTTAGCGAGGTTTTTCAAGCTTAGTGGCTGTGGTGTTTCCTCGTGCTCCTGCGCTTTATAATCCCTCGAAGATCTCGATATCAGCGCTGTCTGCTGTAAGTTTTACTACAGCTTTCTTAGTTCCGGCAGTTTTACCAAACTTGAATGTTCCGCGAACTCTTTTTTTCTTTCCTTCGCAGTTCATTGTGTTTACGCTTGCAACTTTTGTTCCTTCGAACATTTTCTCAACTGCTTCTTTTACCTGAGTCTTTGTAGCTTCCGGATGTACTAAAAATGTGTACTTTTTCTCTCCCATCAGCTCCATGCTCTTCTCTGTTACAACTGGTTTAAGGATTACATCATAATACTGAATGTTTGCCATTATGCGTACACCTCCTCGATATTGCGAACAGCGTCTTTTGTTGCGATCACTGTGTTGTATTTCAGAATGTCATACACATTGATTGTGTTAACTTTTGCCGTTTTAACATCTGCGATGTTTTTAGCAGAGATTGTTGCATTCTCGTCCTCTAACACTACTAATGCCTTTTTAACATCTAAATTCTTCAACATGTTAGCAAAGTTCTTTGTCTTGATCTCATCAAATTTAATCTCATCAACAACGATGAATTTCTTCTCTTCTACCTTTGCTGTAAGAACTGATTTAAGAGCAGCTCTCTTCTCTTTCTTATTCATCTTGAATGAATAATCTCTCGGTACCGGAGCGAATACTACTCCGCCGCCTGTCCACTGTGGAGCTCTTGTAGAACCCTGTCTTGCATGACCTGTTCCTTTCTGTCTCCATGGTTTTCTTCCGCCACCGGAAACTTCAGAACGTGTTTTTGCTTTCTGTGTTCCCTGACGATTATTTGCAAGCTGGTTTACAACTGCCATGTGTACAAGGTGCTCATTTACTTCAACACCGAATACAGCATCATTTAAGTCGATTGTTCCAACTTCGTTACCTTCGATATTGTAAACAGATACGTTTGCCATCTTTAATGTCCTCCTTCCTTCACCAAATCCTAGTTAGCTTTAACAGCTTCTCTAATTGTCACTAAAGATTTCTTTGGTCCCGGTACAGAACCTTTAACCAGAAGAAGATTGTTTTCTGCATCTACGCGTACAACTTCAAGATTCTGGATTGTGATCTTCTTGCTTCCCATGTGACCTGGCATCTTCTTTCCTTTGAATACTTTACTCGGATCAGATGCAGCTCCATTAGAACCTGCGTGACGGTGGAATTTGGAACCGTGTGTCATAGGTCCTCTGTGCTGATTATGTCTCTTAATCGCACCCTGGAAACCTTTACCTTTGGAAATTGCAGTAGCGTCAATTTTGTCGCCTGCTTCAAAAATATCAACCTTGATCTCCTGTGCAAGTTCATACTCGCCTGCGTTCTCAAGTTTAAATTCTCTTACAAATCTCTTTCCGGAAACTCCAGCTTTTGCAAAATGTCCCTGCTCAGCCTTTGTCACACCATGACGGTGAACGATTTCTTTCTTTCCAGATTTGTCTTTGTTGACGATCTTGTCTTTCTTATCCATGAAGCCAACCTGAACCGCTTCGTAACCGTCATTTTCAACTGTTTTGATCTGTGTTACTACACAAGGACCAGCCTGAAGAACTGTTACCGGTGTCAGTGTTCCGTCTTCATTGAAGATCTGTGTCATTCCGACTTTTGTAGCTAAGATAGCTTTCTTCATTATAATTACCTCCTGTGATTTACAGCGGAACGCCACTTGGACGTTCATCCTAAATTATAGGATCTGCTTATTTGTTTTTCATTTTGATATCAATGTATACACCAGCTGGCATCTCTAATCTAGATAATGCATCAACAGTTTTCTGTGTTGGTGTGATGATATCGATGAGTCTCTTATGAGTTCTCTGCTCGAACTGCTCTCTGGAATCTTTGTATTTGTGAACAGCTCTAAGAATTGTAACAACTTCCTTCTTTGTTGGAAGTGGTACTGGACCGCTCACCTGTGATCCGTTCTTTTTAACAGTTTCGATGATTTTCTTTGCGGACGCATCTACTAACTGATGATCGTACGCTTTCAATGTGATTCTCATTACTTGACTTGCCATAAAAAAAGTCGCCTCCTTTTCGTACTTTTAACTTCAGTACGACAAGCGGTGACTGTACACTCTCCCGTGTGTGTCGTGAGAAACTCACACGTTGTTTCATACCTTTTACCTGTCTGGTAAGCAGTAATCAGTTGTGATTCGTACAGTGACTTGTCGCCAGTTTCCTAACTTGACATTCGCTCCACGGAAAACCTGCCATCACTGGCAGCAACCTCACGCTTCAACGCTATCATGTCACAGCTTTTTCAGTATATATGATGTCATACATATTTGCAAGGTTTTTTTACAAAAAATTGTATTTTTTTCAAAACAATCAAGCCATGCGGCAATATCTCATATAGGCTATACAAGCTTGCTTGTATTAGACTATATGAGATCATTGGCATGTGGCGCTAACTTACTCCTTCTCTTCCCCTTTCAGCTTTTTTATATAAGGGCGGAAGAAATTCATACTGACTTTCTCTAAAGGGCCAAGCATAAGCATTCCAATGATAGTTCCTTCCCGAACCTTTAAAGATACGCCGCCGAAAAACGACAGCACAAGCGATGCGGCAATACATACTGCATCCAGACCCACACGGATCTTCGCATAATCAATTTCATATTTTCCACTAAGAACTACACACATAGCTTCACTTGGCATATTCACAAGATTCAGCAGTAACAGTGGTCCAAGAAAAAGCGCCAGCCCTAAATACGCCAAAATCACAAACGCGAATTTCACCACATAACTTTGAAGCTCAAACGTCAACACATCATAATAGAAGAAATTAAGAAAACTTCCAAATATAATCACGTACGGGATCTGCAAAAACTTCCATATATTAAATGTCTTTCTCTGCACTGCCAACTGCACCAATACACATACAATATGCATGATCATGCTGAAAGTTCCAACTTTAATCCCATACACTTCATACATATTCAGTCCCACTGCATCCCAGCATGCACATACGCCAATATCCGCTTTAAGCGCCAATGTCTGCGAAAACGCAGTTCCGGCAGTCAAAAATAAAAGCAGCAAAAACTGTATCCCTATCTTTTTCCCTCTCATCTTCTCGTTCCTCCCATATTGCATCCCTATCTCCATTATACATAGTTTCCTTATATAAGGAAGAGATAAAAATATTTTTCTCTTTTTTCTTGTATTATTCACCCTTTTTCGATACTATAAAAACTACTGATACGTCACACACAAAGAGTGTCAACACTGATACAAGGAAGGATAAATACTATATGGATATCAAAAAACTTACCCTTATGCTTGCCGTAGATGAATATGGCAGTTTCACACGCGCCGGCGAAGAATTAGGATATACTCAATCCGGTGTCACACAGAAAATGAAGGCTCTGGAAAAAGAGGTAGGGTTTCCTCTGTTTGTCAAAGACAAGCAACGCATGTCTCTTACAAAAGAAGCAAAATCTCTCATTCCTTCCATTCGGACTTTACTGAGCGCAAACGAAGCTGTTCAACAGGAAATCGCCGCATTAAAGGGCGCCAAGATCGGCACCATCAAAATCGGCACTTACCTCAGTTGTTCTATACACTGGATTCCTAAAATCATTCAGGAATTCCATCAACAATACCCGGATATTCACTTTAAAATTATTGATGGCGTTGAAGGAGAATTAGTTGAATGGATTCAGGAGCGCAGAGTTGACATCGGTTTCCTCAGCTATCAAAAAGGACATTCTTACCAGTTCTGCCCTGTAATGGAAGACGAGCTCTTTGCTGTTCTTCCCGCCGACCACCCGCTCGCAGCATACAACGAGATTCCAATGGAAGAATTTCAAAATGTTCCTTTTATCATTACAGAATATACCCCCGGAAGTGATTTGCACCGTGCATTAAAAAAATATAACTTAAAACCGGATATCCGTTATATTACCATAAATGAATTTTCCTCTCTATCTATGGTCGAACACAAACTCGGCATTACGATTCTCCCCGGACTTCTTCTCCGGGGACAGATTGGAAATTATGTAACACGACCTTTAAAGCCACGTACGCATCGCACATTAGGACTTGCATACTCCTCCTACGAAGATTTATCTCCTGCTTCTCGTATTTTTCTGGAATATGCAAAAAGTTTTCTGTTAGATGACGAGATATAATAATTATCATATTTTTAGTATAAGTTTTTGTAATGTACATCATTAGAAAATGTGATATTTGTCTTGACATTCTTTTCACAAGGATTTATAATTAAGAAGAGGTTTAAAAAAGATGCTCTCACCACACACGAGAGCATCTTTTTTTCTTTTCCCCAAAGATATCTCAGGGACGGAAAACATCCCCTTGATATATATTCAAAGACAGAAAGAGAGGTAATCTTATGAGCGCTGCAACAATTTTACTTATTATTATGTGGATCTTTGCCGGAGTATTTCTTATCATACTCTTCAAAGATGTAATCGCACACAAAGACGAACTCGACAAAACAAAGACCGTGTACAATGCACTTGTCAGCATGGTATCCAACTTCTTTGACACTTTGGGAATTGGAAGTTACGCCATTGCAACATCTGCCTGGAAATTCAACAAGGCTATGCCGGATGATCTGATCCCCGGCACATTGAATGTGGCATTTGGTGTACCGATTTGTGTGGAGGCAACAATTACCATGACAAAGATTGATGTAGAACCTTTGACACTGGTACTCATGATCGGTTCTGCAATCATCGGTTCCGTAATCGGCGCCAAGATTATTTCCAAAATGGATATTATGAAGATCCGGGTTGTTATGGGTGTTGCTCTTATCATCGTAGCCGCCATTACACTATGTAAGATCAACGCAGTGGGACCATTCGGAATCATCGGAACTGCCAGAGGTTTAAGCGGTGCAATGCTCGTAGCCGGTGTGATCGGCAACTTCATTCTCGGTGTTCTTATGACCGCCGGAATCGGTCTTTATGCCCCTTGTATGGCATTAGTTCTTCTTCTTGGAATGAGTGCCGACGTTGCGTTCCCTATCATGATGGGTTCCTGTGCATTCCTTTGTCCTGCATGCGGCATCACTTTTATTAAGGAAGGAAAATATCAAAGAGGCGTTACTATTCCAATGGTAATCACCGGTGTGATCGGCGTATTGATCGCAGGTTTTATCGTAACATCCCTGCCGCTTACATTACTGACTTATCTCGTATGTGTTGTTATGGTTATCTGTGCAATTCTGTTCTTTCATGACGCAAGAGCACAGAAGAAATAATACATTAATTTGCATAATTGATTTTTATGAAAAAAAGTACGTTTTTACGTGCTTTTTTCTTTTTATTTTATTGACTTTCAACAATATTACAGGTAAAATGCCTATAAGAAGCATTCATATTTTATCTAATTCAACGACAAATCGGGGTGTTTAGAATTAGATTTTTATTCAATATGCACGTGCTTGTTCCAATTACAATTTAATATTTTATGATCTGGAGGGATGTTTTATGGCAATGTACATTATGAAAGGATTATGCGTGATCGGTATTATCCTCAACGTTGTTCTTATGTATCGGAAGAACAAACAGCTCCGCGCTAACACTGAAAAAGACCCTGTAATCGGTCTTACAGGCGAAGAGCAGTGGGAATTCGGTAAGAAACATGCTATTATAACTGCAATCATTGGTTTCGTAGCAAACTTCCTTGACACACTTGGTATCGGTTCTTTTGCTCCATCATCCGCAGCTTTCAAAATGACAAAGTCTGTTGATGACGTATTAGTACCGGGTACCCTGAACGTTGGCGATACCGTTCCTGTCTGTGTTGAGGCATTCTTATTCTTCGGTTTTGTAGAAATGGATGTTCTTACACTGGTTCTGATGCTCGTTGCATCTGTATTAGGATCCGCGTTGATGGCAAATATCGTATCAAAATTTGACAGAAAGAAAGTTCGTTACGCACTGTTCGTTGGATTATTCTTACTGGCTACATCTGTTCTCATGAAAGTTATGGCATGGGGACCATTCGGAACTGTTGGTACAGCCCTTGAATTACGTGGTGTTAAACTTGTAATTGCTGTAGTTGGTAACTTTATCTTTGGTGCTCTTATGAGTATCGGTGTAGGTCTTTACGCACCATGTATGGCTATGGTTCTTGCACTCGGAATGGATGCAGGATGTGCATTCCCAGCTATGATGGGATCTTGTGCATACTTAATGGCATTCGGTAATGGACCTAAGTTCATCGCTGAGGGAAGATACGATATGTTCGCATCTTGGATGCAGGCAATCTTCGGAGCTTGTGGTGTATTCGTAGCTTACTTATTTGTTGAGAGTTTGTCACTTAATACACTTACAAAGGTTATCGTAGTAATCGTTTACTTTACAGCTTTCTTATACCTGCACGACGCTATCAAGAAAGGTTCCAAAGCATAATAAAAGCGTAATTATAACCTTAATACAATTAAATAGAGAACTCAAAAGGACGTCGGGATTTTCCAACGTCCTTTTTTGACCTATTATTTACTTTCCCCTCTTCTTATCTTCTTTTTTCGACTTCTCATTACCTTGAGAATCATTTCCGGTCTCATCCATTTTCTGATGTGCCTGAGACAACATATTTTTCCATATATTTAACAATTTTGCCGGTTTCCACGTATATTTTGCACCGCTCTTATCTAAAAGAAAGTCCCGAAAGCTCTCTGAGTCACCTTCTTTGAAGTTCGCCTTGGGTAGAATCAGCAAATCATCATTATCAAGTCCTACATAGTAGTTGTCTTCATCCTCCCACAGATGGTAAACTGTCTTATAGTACCCCATGTCTTCAATTCCGTCTATCCTCTGCGCCCGTATCCCGCTGTTCCCGAAAAGATATGTAATCTCCTCATTTTCTTTCACTTCCGGATTGCCCTTCATCATGTTGACCGATATATGGACTCTGAACAATGCAATACTAAGAAGTAATGCGCCAACACATACAGCAATAATCTTACCTGTAGTCCCCGTATCTTTCAATATGACAGGCACAAGCAGAAGAAGCACTCCGACCAGCCCCATGTTCACACCCATTCTCGGATGTCTCACCCGGTTATCAAATCTGATAAATGTCTTCATCAACTCCGTATCTCTTTTCGTATACACCACATATCTTTTTTTATGCGGATCTTGAATTTCCGGTCTCTCTAATTCTTTTTTCTCATTTTCCACCCCGTCAATATCCTCCGTTCTTTTCTACGCCATAATCACATCGGCAAATCTAAGAGTAGTATACCATATCTCCATCTATTTTCCCACTATAACACAGATAATATTTTGTCTTAAATTTATTTACCGCGTACTTTCTTATAGCGCAGTATTGCATTTGTACATTGTTAAACTCGCACAAAGCATTTTTATATTTTTACTTCTCAATTGTATAAATATACAAATCTGTATTTTTTTATTCTTTTGGCGTTGACACTAAAAAAAAGAAGTGCTATATTGATACCAACCTAAATAAAGGTTGTTATTGCAGTTACGCTGTTGCCGACAATTTTCCCCAAGAATCGTCCTGCAGCAGTGAACTCCAATTATTATATATACTTTTCCTCTTCAATCAGAGGAGCATTCCCCAGCTTTGTATATACAAACAAAACTGCAATGCAACGAGGAAAACCTCTCAATGACATACCAAAAAGAAAGGGGCTGTCGGTTAATACCGATTTTTAGCTTCTAAATCTTAAAATAAGAATCTCCTGTAGAAATCAGTGTTTTTATACCTGATTTTCTACAGGAGATTCTTATTTTTTTCTTTTATGTATGTATTTTAGGGCGCAAAATCCCCTCAACTGCATTTTTGAAAACACTCTTTTCTAAGCAGCCTTTTCTTCGCGTTTTCCCTCAAATTTCTTGATCTTATCATGAAGAAAACGATGGTATTTATTTATATTTCTTCCAATCGCATACAACATAAATTCTTTATATACTTTTTCTGCTGTCCGGTAATTGAAACGGCGAAAGCCGTCATTTTCTTTGATATCCCCAAAATGTCCTTCTGTCTGAATGGAACGGATCTGGCGGTTCAAAATCCCCTTCTCACTCTGGATGTTTGCATGGGATTCTTCTTTTAAAGCTTCCCATTGTTCATTGATCTTCATGACCTTATTTTTCTCTGCATCTTTTTCAGCATCATATTTATAGAGACATTTTGCTTTATGTTCGCAGCCGCTGCAATCGGAACATCCATACACCTCAAACGTTTGAGTGTAACCAGCCTGTTCTTTTGTCTCCGTTCTAAGATGATGAAGTTCCCTTCCATCATGACAGACATAATAAAGTTCATCCTCAAACACCTGTGTTTTCATGTTGTAATACTTCCCAATATCTTCCAGATAAGCACGCGTTTTTCGCTTTTCATGATCCTGCAGTTTGATGTAACTGGAAATGTTCTGCTCTTTTAAATACAGAAGATTCTTTTCACTACAATAGCCGCTGTCTGCCGTAACTTCTCTCAAGACAGCTCCAAATGCTTTTTTATGTTTCTCCAAGACCGGAATTAACGTATTATAATCTGTCCGGTCATTGCTTACATATGCCTGAACAATAAAATAATTCTCTACTGCTATCTGAATGTTATATGCTGCTTTTAATTGCCCATTTAGCATATGGTCTTCTTTCATTCTCATAAATGTAGCTTCCAAATCTGTTTTGGAATAACTGTTCCGATCTTTCCCCATGATTTCGAAGCATTCTTTATAGCCCATGAGACGTTCACCACAGGTTTCCAGCTCCTCATATAGTTGTTGGATTTCTGGTTTTCTTTTCCCTTTTCCATAAACAAATGTGATATGTTCCTGCTCTGCGATCTGAAGCAGATTTTTCTGGAGTTTCAGAATCTCCAACGGAGAACAATTGTCAATTTCGATGATTGTATTATTGGACAACTTTTTATGCTTTGTCAGTTTTCGTTTCCGGTTCTTTTCAATGACATCCCTTACTTTCTCCATTCCTTCGATCACAAACATATGAGCATGGGGAATGTCATATTTGATGCCATACTCATTTTCATCAATCAGAACATTATATTTCTGATACAGCGAATCAATGGTATCTAACAATCCCGCTAGATGGTAATTGAGCGTTCCTCTCCATACAAACGTATAACGGTTTGCATTGGCTTCTATTTTTGTGCCATCAATAAAAAGAGATTTTAAAGTAATGAGTCCTTCTTTTTGCAGACGGCGAAGAAACTGATAGTTCAGTTCATCCAATACATCAGCTGTTAGTTTTTTATTTTTAAACTCATAGAACGCATCTCTTTTTGGTTTCTGTCCTTTGGTAAGCCAGATAAACGCAAGGTCTCTTTCACATAACTCCACAATACGGTCAACAGCTCGAACCCCTCGCATGTTTGCGTAAGTAACGACAGCATACATCATAATTGGGTTAAACCCGGTTCTTCCCTTATCTGAACAATTGGCTAACAAGCCAGAAAAATCTAAATCCTCCATTACTTTTTTCAGGGTATAGACTGGATCGTCGTCAGGTAAACACAATTCGAAGAAACTGAAGTTAATTTTTTGTTGCCCGATTTCAAAAAAATCGTTATAATAATCTTTGGTTATCATAGTTCCATTATAACATGGAACGGAGTGAAAGATGGTTGTCGTTAGCCATCTTTTTCTTTTTTTACTTTATAGGAAAGTTCGATATTTGCTGGATTCACGAATGAAAAAAGCTCGCATAAAAGTGAGCATGGTAAAGAGATGGCGCTGGTTAAAAGATATAAAAACCGTCTACACCAGCCTCATCGGAAAATAAATCATCTTCATTTAAGAAATAATCCATATCCAAAAGATCATCATCGCTCATGTCGCGGACTTCGTCAGAAGTCATGCCTTCTGGAGGATTTTTAATATACTGTTCCCGAAGTTCCTTTGCAAGTTCTGCCTCAGTGATTCGTTTCATAGTGATAGCCTCCATTTCCATATTAGATACGTTGATTGTACCATGTAACAGGAGACTGTGGAAGAGAAGAAGGAGAGGCAGGAGAACGGCATCGGTGCTTACGCATCACTCTTTCATATAATTCATGCAAAGGAACAGGTTCATGGTTGAAATATAACTCAAGGAAAAGCATAGTTGTACTACAAGAAGGGCATTTTAGAGGATCATAACCAAAAGTATGAAGGATAGAATCTCGCCACCGATTAAAGGAAAGGAATATTTTGTGCTTTTCCCTGGAGATTGCTCTGTGAAGAGACTGGTCAGATTTACGATGTCTGGCATATATACCATAATAACGAATCATCTTGAAATGTTTTTCAGGGATATGCTGAGTAAGTCGTGCCATGAAATCAAGAACAGGGAGAGTTTCAGTGACCAGTTTTTCGTCTTCATGACGATTATAGTGAAAAGTAACAAATTCACCGTCGTAAGAATCAATACGAGAAGTTGCAATGACTGGTCTGCCAAGATAACGGCCAATGTACTTAATCACATGAGAGGGATTGCATTTATTGGGCATAGCTCGAACATAAAAACCATTTTTATGTTCGGTGTAGATAGAAGCCTTAAGTTTTTTAAAGGGGTCACCGAGCTTAGAATGTAACTCGTTCAAAAGAGCCGTTTGGAATGAATCGCGCAAAAGCCTATAATTGAAGTGTTTTTTGTGACGCCAGTGAAGGGAATTACCAATGCCACCTTCAGAAATTAGACAATGGATATGAGGGTTCCACTTTAAATCTCTGCCAAAGGTATGAAGGACACAGATAAAACCAGGAGTAAAGAGTTCTGATTTGTTATCTTTATGGAACATGCGTGTGACAACACTGTTAACAGCAGAGAAAAGGCAGTTCAAAAGAGAGCGGTCATTTAAAAACAGAGGACGGAGTTCTCTGGCAATGGTAAAGACACAGTGGCGATGCTGGACATTGATGATCTTAAAGGACATAGAGGTAGTTCTGTCAATGGAATACATGTTACCGCAGGTAGGACAAAAGCGGGAATGACAACGGAAAGGAACAAATTTGAAATTTCCGCAGGAAGGGCAGGTATACATGGCACCACCAAAAGAAGGATCACCACAATTAATCATTTTTTCTACATTTTCGATGACAGAGTCGCGAGGGTGTTGAATATAAATCATTTCCTCAAAATGGTCTTTAAAAATCTTTTGTAAAATATTCATAAGTCTATTATGAGGGAAAATAAGGAAAAAAGAAACCCCCAACCCCTCAAGATTGAGGGGCAGGGGAGTTGAAGTGTCGAAGACACTTTTTTATAGAAAAGTTTCAGGGGCAGATTTGACTCATGTGAGTCAAATCTGCCCCTATTTGGAACCATCTATTTCCCGATAGCCCCTTTCTTTTTCGTGCATATTATCTAATTTGGGGAGATCAGATCTTCCAGAAGTTCTTTCATTGTTTTCCCATAAACAGGATGGCGTTTATATGGAGCAATTTCAACCATTGGTTCCAGAACAAACTGACGATTCTGCATATCTACATGCGGAATGCACAGCTCGTTCTCACCAATCACTTCATCGTCATAGAGAAGAATATCAAGATCCAGCGTTCTGGGTCCCCAATGAATCAAGCGCTCTCTTCCTGCTTCTTGCTCAATCACGTGGAGCCGCTCAAGAAGTTCTTTAGGACTGAAAGTTGTCCAAAGCTTCAACGCACCATTTAAGAATCGATCCTGCTCAACCTCTCCGTATGGTTCCGTTTCTAAAAGCTCCGACACGCATTCCACCCGGCAGTTTTTCGTATCTTTTATTTTTTCTACTGCCTGCTCTATGTAGCCTCTCTTATCGCCCATATTGGAGCCCAGCGCTACATAGACCTCATGCCATTTACGACGAATCTTCACCGACACCGTATCAAGCGGAAGTCCGATTGGCGCCCACGGTTTTTTAACTTCTACCTCCACCTCGCGAACGCACGTATCAAACGTCAAAATCACATCCGCCAAATGTTCAGCCACAGCCTCGATCAACATAAAGGTATGCTCTTCCATCTCTTTCTTTATAAGATGGCAAATCGTTCCATAATTCACTGATTTATTCAGATCATCCGTCTTCCCGGCTTCTCTCGTATCAAGAGATAAGACACAGCTTATCTGAAACTTCTGCCCCAATTTTGTCTCTTCCGGAAATACCCCATGGTTGGCAAATATCTCCAAGTTCTCTATTTTTATACAGTCCATTATACTCTCCTTAAAATTGCTTCTGTCATCTGAATCGCTCTGCGGTTTTTCTCTACATCATGCACACGCACAAACCCATATCGCTGCTGCACCGCCATCACCGTTGTCACAAGTGTTCCCTCTTCTCTTTCCGTTACCGGAAGGTCAAGCGTCAGACCAATCATAGATTTCCTTGATGTGCCAAGCAGCATTGGATACCCAAGTTTTGAAAATAAATCAAGATGCTTCATAACGTCAAGATTCATCTCATAAGTCTTGCCAAACCCAACCCCGGGGTCAAGCATAATCTTATCCTCTTCAATTCCGGCTTTTTTAGCTGCCTCCACACACTTTTCAAGATCCGCGCACATATCTTCTAAAAAGTTCTCATATACCGCTTCCGAACGATTGTGCATCAGACAGCACGATGCTTCATACTTTTTCACAACCGATGCCATCTTCGGATCATAGAGAAATCCCCAGATGTCATTTACCAGGTCCGCTCCGGCTAAAAGCGCCGCTTCCGCAACGTTACTCTTATATGTGTCGATAGATACCGGAAGATCAAAATTTTTCTTTACTGATTCAACGAGCGGAGTAACCCTTGCTATTTCCTCCTCTTCGCTGATCTGATGATGTCCGGGCCTTGTCGACTCTCCGCCAATATCCAAAATATCGCAACCGCTTTTCTGCATTTCTTCCACATGGCTCATCGCTCTGTCATAGTCATTCCATTTTCCGCCATCTGAAAAAGAATCAGGAGTCACATTTAAAATTCCCATAATATAAGTATGATTTTTCGTATCAAATTCTCTGTTTCCTATCTTCATGCCTTATCCTTCCCGTCTCATTATCTACCAGACAATGTTATGATTTTTCTTTTCTTCGCTCCAATCACATAACTTCCGCGCTCCACACGCATAACAGGCTCGCGATAGTTTATCTGCATCGTACAAAAGCTCCGCAAGAGGATTTTCCTCTTTCTGTTTTCCCTTTTTTCTGTGCTTTAAGATAGCATCCAGCACCTGTGCCTGATCTTCTTCCGAAAAACCGGACGCTTCAAGAATTTGTTCCGCAAGGTCTGCCGATGCCTTCTCATGCGGTGTGCCGTCTTCATACTGCTTCCATTTTCCAATATCATGAAGAAGCGCCGCCGCATAGATTATTTCTTTTGATATTGCATAAGCTCCGTCTACAGACAATATGTACGCGATCCTTGCCACATCCATTAAATGCTCCATTCCGTGCTTACAAAATATACGCGTCTCTTCTGCTTTTTTATTTTTCTCCAGACATTCCTGATAGAGCGGATGCCTGTATAATTTCTGTACTTTCTCCATCACCGCTTACCTGCCCAGCATCTGGAAGAACAGATTTCTAAGTTGTTCGTCTTCTTTAAACGCGCCTCTTGTCACGACGCTCACCGTCGTTGTTCCCGGCTTTTTCACACCGCGCATAGTCATACACAGATGTTCTGCTTCTACCATAACTATCACACCTTTCGGACACAAGTGTTCCATCAGCGCATCCGCGATCTGCGCTGTCATCTGCTCCTGAAGCTGCAGCCGCTTCGCATACACTTCTACCGTTCTTGCCAGCTTACTCAATCCAGCCACTTTTCCATCCGGGATATATGCCACATGAACCTTGCCGTAAAATGGAAGCATATGGTGTTCACACATAGAATAAAATGTAAGATCTTTTTCTAATACCATCTCATTATTGTCAACCGTAAATGTTTTCCGCAAATGCTCTTTTGCGTCTTCATCCATTCCACTGCAGATCTCCTCATACATTCTGGCAATTCTCGCAGGAGTTTCGACAAGACCTTCCCTTGTCACATCTTCACCGATTCCTTCCAGCAGCAGTCGTACTGCACGTTCTACTTTCTCTCTATCTACCATCTTCTACTTCCTTTCCGCACGTTCTTCCAAACGGATCACTTCTCCAAGATAGGATAAGGAACCAAATGCAAGTACCACACCATCTTTTCCCGCTCGTTTTTTTGCCTGCACCAATGCCTGTTCTATGTGAACTGCCTGTTCTGCACAGATTCCATATTTCGCCAGAACCTCACAGAGTTCTTCTTTCGCCAAAGTTCTGTCCCGATTAGGAAGGTCTATGGCATAAACATAATCAAGATAAGGCGTCATTATCCCAATCATTTTCTCATATTCCTTATCTTTGAATACGCCAAGAACAGCAGTTACTTTCTTTCCCTTCAAATAAATATCTAAATTTTCTGCAAGGCGCCGCACAGCGTCTTCATTATGCGCTCCGTCCGCGATCACTAACGGACGGCTCCCAAGTACCATCAGCCTTCCCGGCCACTTTGTTCTCTCAAGCCCCTTTCTCACAGCTTCCTCTTCGATCCTTACCCCTTGTCTTCTAAGCGCTCTGACCGCTTCCAGCACTGTGACTGCATTTTCTATCTGATGTTGTCCCGCCAAATGGATTTCCATTGTCTCAAACTCACCATAAGAGAATTTCTGCACTTCGAGACTTTGCTCTAGCACCTGTATCTCCTCCGGTTCTGCTATCGTTATCCGACACCCTTTTGCGCGTGCAGTCTCTTCCAACACTTCTTTCACACATGGTTGCTGTCTTCCGGTAACAACCTCCGAACCACTCTTAATAATTCCCGCTTTGTCCCTTGCAATTTCTTCTAATGTATTTCCAAGAACTCCGATGTGATCCATACTCACAGACGCAAACACACACAGCTTCGGATTCTCAATCACATTGGTCGCATCCATCAGTCCGCCCAAACCGGACTCCAATACAACAAAATCACACCCGCTTTCCTTGAAATACAAAAACGCCATCGCTGTCTCTATCTCAAATACCGTTGGAGATGGCTTTCCTGCCTCCACAAGCCTCTCTGCCGCCTCTTTCACCTGGCAGGTAAGCTGTGCAAGTTCTTCTTTCTCCATAAATGCTCCGTCAATCTGAAATCGCTCCAGATATTCCATCACCGTAGGTGAAATATATCTTCCTGTCCTGTAGCCTGCTTCTGTCAAAATTGTAGACAGATATGCCAATATAGATCCTTTTCCATTGGTACCTGCGATATGTATAAATGTCAGCTCTTTCTGTGGATTTCCCAGTTCTTCTAACAATTTTTTTATACTGTCAAGACCAAGTACACTTCCGTATTTTGATACACTATCCAAATATACCCTTGCTTCTTCGTATAACATAGTTTTCCTTTCTCATTCAGTAATAGTTTTAGCTCCACTGCAAAGGGGGAACCTGTTTCGCAATGGAGCTATACAGCAATTATTTTATTCATTTTCCGCCTGTCTCATTGCAGCACATACCACATGCTTTGCAAGCACCGACGTTGTAATACTTCCGACTCCTCTTGGCACCGGACTGATATAAGATGTCTTCGGCTCTACTGCATCAAAATCTACATCTCCGCAGAGGTTTCCGGATTCATCCACATTAATTCCCACATCCGCCACAACAGCGCCGTCTCCTACCATATCTGATGTTATCATCTTCGCTTTACCTGCTGCTGCCACCAAAATTTCAGCTTCTCGGCAAGTCTTTGCAAGTTCCACTGTTCTTGTATGACAGACCGTAATGGTTGCATGCTTTTTCAAAAGCATCATGGCAAGCGGTTTCCCCACTACCATACTTCTTCCCACTACCGTTACGCGTTTTCCTTTCACATCAATTCCATAATGATCAAGCATTTCTATTACCGCCTCTGCGGTACATGGCGCATAACCTGTTTCATCTCCGGCAAATACTTTCGCTATATTGACCGGACTCATACAATCCATATCCTTTTCCGGATTGATCATCCGTTTTACTGCTTCCTCATCAAGATGTTTTGGCAGTGGTCGGAATAAAAGGATTCCATGAACTGTCGGATCATCATTTACCTTTCTGAATTCTTCTTCAAATTCTTTCTGTTCAATGTCCTCTGCAAGTTCCACAATCCGACATTCAATCCCGATCATTTCCATCCGTTTTTTTGCACCGCGTTCGTAAGAGAGGTCATCCGGCCGGCTTCCCACCCTCACAATGGCAAGACACGGAGTAACTCCCTGTTCTTTCAGATGGTTCGTTTTCTCTATGAGCTCTTCTTTCATGGCATTTGCCACGTCAGCCCCTTTCATTAATACACTCATTGCTTCCTCCTATCGAATCTTAGCAAGCACGCCCGTATATATTTTCTCCTGTAACCTGCCGGCCTCTGCAATCAACTCATCCGATTCTTTATTTAATCGTTCTGCCTGTTCCCGATTCTTCATTAACCGGGTATTAATATAGATGTTAAGAGAAGCTCCTTCCAGCGCCGCACGCGCAAATAAGACTGCGACACCTACATCACTGACCGCAAGGCGGCTTCCTTTCTCTCCAAGCACTTCCAGATCTTCCATCACCCGGAACACGGTCTTCATAATCTGAAGCGGCACAACGCTTGCTTCGTAGAGCGCTTTTTCCATCACTCTTTCTTTCTTGATCCTCTGTTCCTCGGTTTCTTTCGGAAGCCCATAAGCTTTCGCCAGCGGCTCAAAGGCTTCCGCATCCCGGTCCGTAAGTCCGACAAGCTCTTGCCTAAGCGACTCTAAGCGACTTCTTACGTCCTCCATCTCCGCTTCCACGTCGATATATTTCTTCTTACCGATCGTAAGATTTGTCACCATCATTCCCAGCGCAGAAGCAAATGCTCCCACTGCTGCAGATGCTCCGCCGCCGCCCGGAACCGGTGCTGACGAGGACAAAACATCTAAGAATTCTGTTGTTTTTTGTTCTAGCATCATCATCTGTTCTTCTCCTTAAAACAATCCAGAAATCACACCATTTGCATCTACATCGATTTTCTCCGCTGACGGAACTTTTGGAAGTCCCGGCATCTTCATAATATCTCCTGTCAATGCCACCAAAAATCCTGCTCCTGCGGATGCAGTAATATCACGGATCGTAATTCTGAATCCACTCGGTCTTCCAAGTTTCTTCGCATCATCCGTTAAGGAATATTGGTTCTTTGCCATACAGACCGGAAGATTTCCAAGTCCGATCGCTTCCAGATTTTTAATCTCTTTATTCGCCTTCGGTGTATAATCAACACCGTCCGCTCCGTATACTTTTGTCGCAATCGCTTCAATCTTCTCTTTTACGGAAGCTTCCACATCATAGACAAACCTCATGGTACTGTCCCCTTCGCAGAGGCGAAGTACTTCTTTTGCAAGCTCTTCTCCTCCTTCTCCGCCTTTTGCCCACACTTCAGACAACGCAACATTTACGCCGAGCTCTTTACATTTTTCACGCACAAGCTCAAGCTCTTCCTTCGTATCCGTCGGAAATGCATTAATCGCAACAACGACCGGGAGGTGATAAACGTTTGTAATATTCTCTATATGTTTCAAGAGATTCGGGATTCCTTTCTCAAGTGCGTCCAGATTCTCCTGCTGCAGATCCGCTTTTGCCACACCGCCATTATACTTCAACGCCTTGATGGTTGCAACTAAAACAACTGCATTCGGACGAAGTCCTGACATTCTGCACTTAATATCAATAAATTTCTCAGCGCCCAGATCCGCGCCGAATCCTGCTTCTGTAATCATATAATCCGATAATTTCATTCCCATTCTTGTTGCAATCACACTGTTGCATCCATGTGCAATATTGGCAAACGGTCCGCCATGAATAAATGCCGGCGTTCCCTCCAATGTCTGTACAAGATTTGGTTTCAACGCATCTTTAAGAAGTGCAGCAACAGCCCCTTCTGCATGAAAATCGCCTGCTGTGACCGGTTTCCCCTCTCTGGAATACGCCACGATAATTTTAGACACGCGTTCCTTCAAGTCTAAGATGTCTTTTGCCAGACAGAAAACAGCCATGATCTCAGATGCAACCGTAATATCGAATCCATCCTGTCTGGTCACACCATCCGCTTTCGCTCCCAGTCCGTCTACAATACTTCTCAGCTGACGGTCGTTCATGTCCACACATCTTCTCCATGTTACTTTATTTGTATCGATATCCAGTGCATTTCCCTGATGAATATGATTATCCAGCATTGCCGCGATCAGATTATTTGCCGCACCAATTGCATGAAGGTCTCCTGTAAAATGAAGATTAATGTCCTCCATCGGAACAACCTGTGCATATCCGCCTCCTGCTGCTCCTCCCTTCACACCGAACACCGGACCAAGCGACGGCTCTCTTAAAGCAACCATTGTTTTTTTGCCCAGCCGATTCATTGCATCCGCAAGACCAATTGTCGTCGTTGTCTTGCCTTCTCCTGCAGGTGTTGGATTGATCGCCGTCACAAGGACTAACTTTGCATCTTTGCGCCCTTCTAATTCATCCGTATAATAGCGATAATCAATTTTCGCTTTATATTTACCATAATTCTCTACATATTTATCCGGTATTCCGATCGAATCCGCAACTTCATTAATTACTTTCATTTTCGCTTCCTGTGCAATCTCGATATCACTTTTAAATCCCATCTCACATACCTTCCTTTCCGATTCTTTCCTCTAAAAATCACGCAATCTTTTTCCTCTTATTTCGCCGGCTTCTTCTTCGGCATTACATGCACCGCACCTCCGAGAAGCTCCTCCAGCGCCTCCTGTACTCCCTCGTTATAAGTAGGATGCGCTCTCATTCCCCGCAAAAGCTGCCGCACCGTCATACGGTTTGCTATCGCAGTAACAAGCTCTCCAATCATATCTGTTGCCCTTGCACACATCATCTGTGCACCAACAATCACATCTGTCTCTTTTTCAGCAAGGATCTTAATAAATCCTCTTTCCTCTTTTGTAATGAGGCTCTTTCCATTAGCGCTCATGATAAATTTTCCTGTTTTTATCTCAAGCCCCTTTTCTTTCGCCTCGTCCTCTGTCATTCCTACAGACGCAATCTCCGGATCTGTATATACACATCCCGGAACTGCTGACAAATCTACGGATGCTTCTTCTCCGGCAAGCATTTCTGCAACATACATTCCCTGCGCACTGGCAAGATGTGCAAGCTGCAACCCTTTCACCAGATCACCGATCGCATATACGCCCTCGATACTACTCTGGAATTTCTCGTCTACTACAACACGTCCACGCTCCATCTCCGGTTCTGCGCCTTCGCCAAACAAGCCTTCTGTATTCGGACATCTTCCAATCGCACACAACACATACCGGGCAGATACTTTGACTTCTTTCTCTTTCTCCGTAAATACACAGGTGTACAGTTCCCCTTCTTGTTCCACTCTCTGTACGGAGGCAGAAGTATGAATATTCACTCCGCGTTTCTTTAAGATCATTTTCAAATTCTGCGAGATCTCTTTGTCCATATTCGGAATCAGCCTCGGCATCGCTTCTACAATGGTCACTTTGCATCCCAGATTTGCATACACACTTGCAAACTCCACGCTGATTACACCGCCCCCGATAATCACAAGGCTCTCCGGCATTTCCGTCAGCTTGAACAGCTCATCGCTTGTTAATACTCCCGGAAGTTCCAGCCCCGGTATCGGCAGTATCACAGGCTTTGAACCTGCCGCTAAAATCACATGCTCCGCATCATAATATTCTTCCGACTCTTCCCCGGTCACCTTCACCTTACGTCCCTGTTCCAGACTTCCTTTTCCAAATAAAATAGTTACGCCATTTCCTTTCAACAGCTGCTCGATTCCCCGGCAAAGCTTTTCCGTTGTTTCTTCTTTGTATGAGACAATCTTCTCATAGTCAAAAGTAATCCTTTCTGCGCTGACTCCGAATTTTTCCGCTTCCTGCATCTCCCGATACAAAGAGGACGCATGGATCATTGCTTTTGCCGGAATACAGCCTCTGTTAAGACAGGTTCCTCTAACTCTTCTATTTTCTACGATTGCCGTCCGAAGCCCTGCTTTGGCACATTTGATTGCTGCCACATATCCTCCCGGTCCGGCACCGATCACAATTACATCAAATCTCTCTCCCATAAAGCACTCCTTTATAAATCCACGGTTCTGATCCATGCAATGATTTCCTTCATCATCTGCTCCTCTTCCCTGTCTTCTGACCAGTAAAGGCCAAGTTCTGCGCAGATTGCATTCCTTTCATATCGGATATTACGAAGATACTTCTTCACCGCAAGAATCAAATCCGGTTTCATAGCATCTGAATACACATTCGCTTCTTCAATTCTTCCGTCTTTTACTTTCATCTGCAGCACCACTTCTCCCCAACTGAAACGATGCGACAATTCATATTGAAAGTCCAGCTTCTTACCAAAGATCCAATCCCACGAAGCAAAATGCATGGTCCGCTCTTTAATTTCCTTTTCATTCAGATCTTCTATCTCACATATGTTCACCGGTAATCCATAGACCTCTCCAAATGCTTCCCGAAGCTTCTCTTTTAACAGATCAATGGACAGCTCCGGAACATATTCTGACAGATTTACCACTCTTGAGCGCACAGAATCCACCCCCTTGGATTCCAGTTTCTCTTTTGACACCGTCAGATATTTTGATAAGTCTTCCATATTTACGTTTACCATCAACGTCCCGTGGTGGTAACAGTAGTTGCCTTTTTCATAAAATGCATTCCCTGAAAACTTACGTCCATCTGCAAGAATATCATTTCTACCGGATTTTTCTGCCGCAATTCCCAGTTTCTGAACCGCTTTTAAGATGACATCCAATTGTTTTGACACATCATAATTTTCTTTTCGTACAAGAAATGTAAAATTGAGATTTCCCAGATCATGATAGACTGCTCCGCCTCCGGAAAGTCTGCGGACAATGTGCCCATTATCTTGCTCCAGACGACTTACCAGACACTCTTTCCAGACATTCTGATTTCTGCCCGCCACTACAGTGTTCTGATTCTGCCAGAGGTATAAAATGCACTCTTTTTCCCGGCAGTGAAGAAGCAGATACTCCTCCACCGCCAGATTTTTATATGGATGTGTATTGTCAGTTTCTATATAAGTCAATTGCTCGATCATTTTCTTACACTCCATCTTATTATTTATGAAAATTCATATCTTAAAACCGGATGTCTTGCAGCTCCCACTTCATCCAACCTTGTCACCGGAGTTGTCACCGGCGCACCGTGAAGGCTCTCCGCCTCCTTCTCTGCCATTTCGTACAAATTCCGAAATACTGCAACCGCCTCATCCAGTGTCTCCTTTGATTCCGTCTCTGTGGGCTCAACCATAAGCGCCTCGTCTACGATCAGAGGGAAGTACATTGTCGGTGGATGGATTCCGTTGTCCAAAAGTCCTTTGGCTATATCCATCGCAGACACACCGGTTTTTTTCTTTAGATCTGCAAGGCTCATAACAAACTCATGCATACACACTTCATCATAAGCCATCGTATAGAGATCTTTCAGCTTGTTCATCATATAATTTGCATTCAGCACTGCATTCTGACTTGCTTCCGGTATTCCTTCTTTTCCAAGCGTCATTAAATAGGTCAGCGCTCTCACAACAACTAGGAAATTCCCGTAGAAGCTCTTTACCTCGCCTATACTGTGGCGTGCTTTTACAAAGGAAAGCCGGTCTTCTCCTTCTACACTTACTGATGGGAGAAATTCTGCCAGAAGCTCCTTACATCCGACAGGACCACTTCCCGGGCCTCCTCCTCCGTGCGGAGTAGAGAAGGTTTTATGAAGATTCAGATGAATGACATCAAATCCCATATCGCCCGGTCTAACTGTTCCCATAACCGCATTCAGGTTCGCCCCGTCATAATAACACAACCCTCCGCACTCATGGATAATTTTCGTAATCTCCAAAATGTTTTTATCAAATAGTCCTACTGTATTCGGATTGGTAAGCATAAGTCCTGCTGTATCTTCGCCCACTGCCTCACGCAGTTTCTCAAGATCCACACATCCATCCGCACCGGAAGGAATACTGACTACCGAGTATCCTGCCATAACCGCACTTGCCGGATTCGTTCCGTGCGCGGAATCCGGAACAATGATCTTGGTACGCTTCTTGTCGCCTCTGCTTTCATGATAAGCCTTGATAAGCAGAAGACCGGTAAACTCTCCATGTGCCCCTGCTGCCGGCTGGAAGGTCATGTGATCCATTCCCGTAATCTCGCCCAAATAGTTTTCAGCAGTTTTTATAACCTCCAGACACCCCTGCACTGTATGTTCCGGCTGAAGTGGGTGAATCTGTGTAAAGCCATCCAGCGCTGCCATATCTTCATTGATCTTCGGATTATACTTCATTGTACAGGAGCCAAGTGGATAGAACCCGTCATTGACTCCATGACACTTCTTCGCCAATTCTGTGTAATGTCTGCTAAGTTCATTTTCCGATAATTGGGGAAGGTGAAGTTTTTCTTCTCTTCTGTCTTTTTCTTCCGGAAGTACAACTTCTACATCACACTCCGGGAGAAGGCTTAATCCTCTTCCTTCTTTTCCTTTTTCAAATATTAACATCCATTACACCCCCTTTACGATTGCTGCTGCCCGGTCGATTTCCTTTTTACTGTTCATCTCCGTACAACACCACAAAATTCTATGTTCATCCAGTGGATATCCTCCCAGAATTCCCTCTTCTTCCAACGCTTCCAGTATCTTCTCTGCCGGAGTCTCTGATACGGTTACGAACTCATGGAAAAATTCTCTTTCATTTTCCAGTCTGCAGCCCGCATCTTGAAGACGCGCCGACATATAATGCGCTTTTGATGTACACTGAACCGCTGCTTTTCTAAGTCCTTCATTTCCCATTGCTGCCAGATACACTCCGACTGCCAGCGCGCATAATGCCTGATTTGAACAGATATTGCTGGATGCTTTCTCTCTGCGGATATGTTGTTCTCTCGCCTGCAGCGTAAGAACATACCCCGTCTTTCCATTGTGATCTGTCGTCTGTCCTACAATTCGTCCCGGAAGTTTTCTCGTCATTGCTGCTACACACGCCATAAATCCAAGATACGGACCTCCGAATGCAAGTGGAAGTCCAAGCGGCTGTCCTTCGCCAACTGCTACATCTGCTCCGTATTCCTTCGGTGTTTTTAATACACCAAGCGAGATCGGATTCACTCCCATAATGTATTTCGCACCTGATTCGTGTGCAATCTCACCAATCAGCGCAGCCTCTTCCAGATATCCGCAATAATTCGGATGCTGAATATATACACATGCAGTCTCTTTATCGACCATCTCTTTTAACGCCTCTGTATCTGTCACTCCATCCTTTGAAGGAACAAATACAAGTTCCATTCCATTTCCGAAACAATATGTTTTGATTACATCCAGTACTTTGGGGTCCACTGTTTCGGAAACCAGTGCTTTGCTTCTCTTTCTGTCTCTGCACATTGCAATTCCTTCTGCGGCTGCAGTCGCACCATCATATACAGAAGCGTTGGATGCATCCATTCCGGTCAGATCACTGATCATCGTCTGATATTCAAATATGGACTGCAAGATTCCCTGACTTACTTCCGCCTGATACGGGGTATAGGCTGTCATCAAATTTTCTTTACTGATCACGCTTTTTACAACCGACGGAATAAAATGTCTATAGGCTCCCGCACCTCTGAAGACAACCGGGAATACTTTATTTTTTTGTGCGATTTTCTGCATCGTTTTTCTTACTTCAAACTCTGACATACCTTCCGGAATTTGAAGTCCATCCTTTACCTTTACTTCTTCCGGAATATGTGCAAACAACTGCTCAATAGATTCAAATCCAATTTCCCGAAGCATCTCTGTCCGTTCCTGTTCTGTACCCGGAACATAACTTCCCATATCGCCCACCACCTTTTTATTTTTCTCGCTGCTCTTACTGTTCGCTCTCTACAAATGCTTGATATTCTTCTGCGGATAACAGCGCTTCTTTTTCTGTCACATCTTTTACTCTTACAAGCCATGCCTCATAAGGGGCTTCGTTAATCTTTTCCGGTGCATCCAGTAGCTCTTCGTTGATTTCACTTACCGTTCCCGCTACCGGCGCGTAGACATCTGAAACCGCTTTAACAGATTCCACATCGGCAAATGCCTCTCCAACAGTCAATTCATCGCCTTCTTCCGGAAGGTTCACAAATACAAGATCTCCAAGCTCTGACTGTGCATAATCTGTCAAACCGATGACCATTTCTTCTCCCTCTTCTTTTACCCACTCGTGTGATTTTGAATACAATAATTCTTCTCTTAATTCCATGTTAAATTCTCCTTTTCTTTAATTATTATTGATTTTATTTGATTGGTGTTCTTATTTGCTTCTCTTGTAAAACGGTAATGCAGTAACTTCCGCTTCCACTTTCCGTCCTCTTACTTCTACTTCTACTTTGGAGCCGAGCTCTGTGCTTCCTTCAGAAACCAGCGCCATTGCGATCGGGTATCCCAAGTACGGACAGTGTGTTCCTGATGTCGTAACACCGATCTTCTCTCCGCCCAGTAAAACATCCTGATGCTCTCTTATAATTCCCCGTCCGGTTACTTTCAATCCGATTCTTTGTCTCTTCTGTCCTTCACCTGCTTCCAAAGCGGCTTTGCCGATAAAGTTTTCTTTTGACATTTTCACTGCAAATCCAAGCCCCGTCTCCAGAGGTGATACCTCGTCGTCCATCTCATGCCCATAGAGCGGCATTGCTGCTTCCATTCGAAGTGTGTCTCTCGCTCCAAGCCCGCAAGGGATCAAACCTTCTTCTTTTCCCTTTTCCAAAAGAATATCCCACATCTTCTCTGCGTTCCCGCTGTCCAGATATAACTCTACACCGTCCTCTCCGGTGTATCCGGTCTTGGATACGATACACGGAATTCCTGCTACCTCTGCTTCAAACACTGCATGGTAATATTTTTTAGGAATACACGCCTCTTCTGTAAGCTTCCTCAGGATTTCCATTGCTTTCGGTCCCTGCAGTGCAAGCTGCGCCCAGCGATCTGATACATCCGTAAATGTCACATCTCCGAATTGATGATCCAGCATCCACTGATAATCTTTATCCTTGTTGGCAGCATTCACAACGATAAAATAATGTTCTTCTGATTTCTTGTATACGATCAGATCATCAACCGTTCCGCCATTTTCATTACACATTGGACTGTATCTTGCCTGACCATCTACCATGTTGTCAAAATTATTCGTAAGAAGCATCTGGAGATTCGCTAATGCATCCTTCCCTTCACACAATACCTCTCCCATGTGTGATACATCAAATAAGCCTGCCTGTGTCCGAACTGCCATATGCTCTTTGATTACACCTGTTTCATATTGAACCGGCAGCAAATAGCCTCCAAAAGGTACGATCTTCCCTCCTGCCTTTACATGGGCATCATAAAGTGGGGTTTTTAGTTCCATATTCTCTTCCTCCTTCATTAAGCTTTCACTCTGTCAACAAAGACTATGGCATGATATTTGTTCCATTCCATACTACAAAAACAGGGAAATCCAAGACCTTTCCAGATCTTAAATTTCCCTGTCGTTTTTCTTCAGAGTTATGTCCAAACCCGATTCCTGTGCCTGAGAGTTTCAGATGATTCCTTGCCCCTTCGGCGCTTCCGATCTACCGGAAGAGCTCTCTCGGATTTTTCAACCAATGTCTGCGCTTTATTTTTTCTTAATTATAAACAGCTTAATTTTGTTTTGTCAACTCCATTTTTTTGTATATTTAGCACAATTTAAGTGTTATGTTTTTCACATATTTGTTGCTATTTTCACATATTTGCAATTTCCCCAGTAATTACAGGGGTTCCAACGATTCTCATTTTTCAAACAATATCGAGACTTTCTATAAGTATATTATTTTTTTCATTATACTTTTTTGACCAGCGGCAGCAAAATTCCGCCGACACTGTTTCCCAATGTCATGAGCAAAAGATATGTAACAGCCCGCAATGACCATGCTCCTGCCAACGAAAAGTAAAACATATTCGCGATACAATGTTCAAAACCACACAATATGAAAACAGTAACGCAAAAAAATAAAATCAATGGATTCCCTTTTTCACGAAATCCCTCTACCGCAACATACATCAGTATTCCGCAAAATACTGCCAGAATCAAAATGCTATGCGGTGTATCCGCAAGTTTTGTCTTACAGATTACTTCTGCCGTTCTTCCAAGATTTCCGATTCTCGTTGCTGAAATGGCAGCTGCTGCAAGCGCTGTTCCTGCAAGATTCCCTGTCCATGTGAAAATAAGCTGTAAAATATATGCTTTTTTATCTTTGGCACTTATAAGATCTCCGACTTTGCCCGTGTATAGAAAAAGCCCGTTCAGCACAATCGTATAGAGACCCACACCAAAAAGTACCGCTCCGATCACTTTATTTTCCAGCGTCAAATAGACCGCTCCCCCAATGCCGATCGTTATGCCGGCAGCAGCAGCCTTTAGAAATATCCTCCCATTCTCTTTCACCTTATTGTCCCTCCTTTCCACACATTAGATTTACATTCCCCGAATTCCTATATCGTCGTTATATCACAGACATAATTTTTCTGTCAATTAATTTATTTTTTCACGAATAACTGACAATATTTCTTTTTTCTATAATATGGCCAAAAAAACGCCACATCCCTATAAATATAGGGATATGACGTTTTAAATCAATTTATCGATTTTCCTGATCTTTCTTTCTCATTTTCAGTTTTAATAAAGCTTTTGCTTTCAGACAGTCTACACGATCCATGTTGTTTTCACCTACAACGTCTGTCTCTTCACCGCTTTCACTCTTATTTATATCGACAATGGCATCCAGATAATCATTTACAACGACAAACTGGGCAACCGTACCGTTAAATGTAATACCTGTTACCGGAATTCCGCGCATACCAATCTGTTCAATGGTATTCGTATAATCTACGTGGCTGTTTCCCCATCCATCACAGGAAAGGATGACTCCGTCTGCACGCATACATTCTGCCCACACAGCGGCTCTTGTACCAACAAGCATTTTGTCCTCATTGCCGTCCGGAGAACCTACGAGCATGACTCCCATCAGATCGAGGTCTGTATCTTCTGCAACAACTTCTAACAACGGATCTCTGAAATGATGCAATGAAGTTTCCTTTGTTGAAGGACCAATTCCCATGTCTTACACCTCCTATTGCATAGAACGGATAATTCCGTCACGATACTCATTCGGAGTTACGATAACCGGCATATTACCCATATCAATAATCGATTTTCCGCCCTCTACACCAGATGGCTCTTTTGCAAACAGGTGTGTGTCATACATTGCGCCCTGCCCTGCAACCTGCTTGATGATCAGTACCTTTTTCTTGCCAGGTCTCACAATATCGTGATACTCATGACGTTCTGTACATTTATCACCTTTGAATTTTTTCAATTTGTCTCGGTAGCTCTGAATAAATTTATCGCATGCTCTGTGAGCTGCTGTAGGCCCCGGCCTTTCCTGTCCCATTCCTGCTGCAAGAGTTACGTCAAACGAGATAATGTAATCGTTGTCTCCCGGTGTTCCTGCACGATTCAGAACTAACTGTTCTTTTAAGTTTCCTTCCGAAGAACCAAACTCATGACATTGCTTTCCATTAACATCCACGCCTGTAAGAATCACATAGACACCTGTAATGGTATGTGTAATTCCTTCTCCAAGCTTACCAAGCACTTTGGTTGAGATCGGGATGATATCCATCATTGTGTTTGTCCAGCGATCATGATCGCCTGGTTTGATGATCTGAATATCGATCTTCTCCAGACAATCCTCTTCTGCAACCAGCTTATCGAGCATCTCTTTACTGACAGTCATATGACCATCTGTCGTAATATCGTTGTGCTCGCCCCACTCTACGTCTGTCATATGGAATGCTTTGATGACCAGACGTCTTAAATCTTTTACTTCATCAGCCAACTGCTTCACCTCCGTTTTTAGAGAATGTGCCCTCTTTTTTCAAAAAAGGGCAGATGTATATAAATACATCTGCCCCTCCAGCCTCATAAAATTAGATCTTAGCTACATACTCGAATGGCAGTGGTACGATCTTTCCAGGTGTCTGGATTTCAACTAACTGCTCAAGAGTTGCTTTTACGATCTGTGTCTGCTGTTCAACATTATGCGGTCCACCAGCATTAGCCCCCATAGGTACCAATGGAGCAACTGCACGAGGAGTACCAGTCTGACGAACAACCGGTGGAAGAGCTGCAATAATAATTGTAGGAATTCCAGCTTCTTCAATCGCTCTCTGCACCAATACTGCAGAGCGGTGACAAGTTCCTCATCCAGCAGTGAGAATTACTGCATCAACATCCTCTTCCTTAAACATCTGTGCGATAGCAGGACCAGTTTCACCTTTGAATTTTTCCTGGTTTCCGCCACCACCCATGAATCCTGCGTGTACAGGAGCACAAGCTCTAATAAATCCTTCAGCAGCTAACTCATGGATTCTGTCAATTGGGAACATACAGTTAATGTCTTTGTTAACATCACTGTTATCATATCCACCATGGGATACCATCAGTTCGCTTGATGGTGTAGTATTTTCGATCTTTCTCCATGTGAAGTCACCAGCAAGATTGAATCTTTCCTGGTCTTTCTTATGAACACCAGCAGCTGTAGCAAGAGCGATAGACATATCTTTCAGCTCTTTTGTTACAGGAGTCCATACTGACGGTGGAGTAATCGGAACGAAGATTTCAGATTGTAAACCTTTAACAACCGTTAAACTCATTTTTAAACCTCCTTATTATCATCCAAACGCTTACTCATTTCTTGTTGTTTGCGTCTTTCTTTTTCTATGTTGCTGACGTAGTGCTCATTTATCTCAGGTCCGAGCTGCTCCGGGAAACTCATGTTCCATCCGAATTCCTGTCCCACTTTTGGTTCAGTATCGCAGATAAACATTCTTCTCGGCGCTTTAAAGAACCCCAGACGTCCTTTCAAGTCAACGCTGATACTACAATCATCAACATCCACTACAACGCCTTCCATATAAATGATTCTATCGCCATAATTCAAACGTTCGTTATTCATTTAAGAACACCTTCAGCCTAGCTGTATTTTAATCTACGCTTTTCGCTCATCGGAAGTTCCTGCTCGTTTCCTACGAGATCAATCTTTGTTCCGTATGCGCTCTCGATCAACTCTACGTTTGTAGACTTAACGTTTGGATTCCACTTCTTCTCAGCAGCCTTAACGTCTTCACCAGCCATAGCTGTTTTCAGCATAGCGAGTGCACGTACAGCATCCTCTGGACAAAGTGTGTTGTTACCAAGAATCTCATTCTCGATACCAGCTTCAGATTTGTTGTTATCAACCATGTACTGCATGTACTTGTTACCAACAACGAGTGCTCCCTGTACTGCACAGTAAGACATACCTACTACCGGAATTCCTCTCATACCAATCTGTTCGATGTGGCTTGCAAAGTCGATATGGTTGTTACCAAATCCCTCTGTTGTAACAAATGCTCCATCAGCATCCATCATTTCTACTGTGTGACCAAGACGGCGGGATACGTAGAATTTCTCAGCGTTGATCTGAGGAGATCCAACGAATACAACACCACAAAGGTCAACTTCCGGATCATGTAATGCTTCGAGTACAAGCGGCTCTCTCCAGTAATGTCTGGACATCTCTTTAGATGCTGGTCCGATACATGTTAATGCATGGATACATCCGTCAAGGACTTCCAATGGAGATACGCAGATCGGAACGTTTCCTAAGTCTACGTTAGCTCTTGCGCCAAGAACCCCAACAGGCTCTACAGGAAGGATGAAGTTATCATGCATAGCTCCCTGTCCCATGATTTCTTTAACGATAACAACTTTCTTCTTACCTGGACGACGAACCTGCTTTAATTCCTGAGTATCAACTACAAGGCTCTCGTCAAGTTTCTTCATAACGTCACGGATTTCCTGTGTGATAATATCAAATGCTGTATGAGCAGCCATAGGACCACGACGCTCCATGTTTGTCTTCTCCTGGATAACAATGTTACCTTTGATGAAGATTTCTCCTTTATCCGGACAGCTTGGACGATTCCACATAATGTTCTCATCTAAGTATCCTTCCGAAGATCCGAACTCACCGATCTGAACTCCGCCTTCATCAACACCTGTCAGCATCATAACAACGCCGTCAAGTACTCTTGTAACACCTGTTCCGAGCTCAGAATCGCCTTCTTTTGTAGCGATTGGCTGAACGTCCATAATTGTCTCAGAATATGTGTGATATAAATCAGGAGTAATGATCTCTAAGTGGAAATCTTTTACTAATTCCTGATCAGCGATGACGTCTGCTTCGATTCCTTCACGAATGTAAAGAGTTGTTCCTTCGATCTTTGTCTCTGGTCCTCTCTTAACTTCTGTGATGTTGAAGTGTTTTCTTGTAAGAGATCTTACAACTTTCTCTTCTTCAACTTCTGCTGCCGGTGCTGCTGCGCCTGCTACTACTGCCTCTGCTCCTGCTGGAACTTCTGCAACTGCTGCGCCGCCTGCTCCAAGTGCTCCAACCGGAATTTCAAGATTGATATCTTTTCCTTCTCCGATGTGGATCTTTAATGTTCCGCCTGCTGCTACTGGTGCTGCCGCTACCGGTGCTGCTACTGGCGCTGCTTCCTCTTCTACCTCTTCCTCTGCTGCCGGAGCGCTTACTGCTTTTACTCCATCAAGTACGTCTGCTGTCAATGGTGCAAGAGAATCACAAGTTTTTGTAAGTTTTGCTCCCAAAACTTCTTCGATGGTTAAGCAACCATCCAGGTTCAATAATCCTGAATCTACCAAATCATCAAAGATCGCTGGATCTTCCAGATTTGCTGGTTCAATTGTAATACCAGCTTCGGCTCTACAACATAATACCGCAGGATCATGAGCATGTTCTTTAGCTGTTTCAGCTGTGATTGACATATTGTTTTCCCTCCTTATTGTGGTAAAAATGTACCGGCACATCATTGTGCGGTAAATTTGTATATATACAGTCATATCAGGTAAAAGAATACCTCTCGCTTACTTATTAAGAAAGGCGGCGGGATCGGGGACCAGCCGCCCTTACCCTCTATGACAGTAATACCATAACTATCAGGTTCTATTAAAAATCAATATCCTGACTTACCTGTTTGGACACTCTCAATGTTCTGTAAAGAGCGTGGCCTACACTTCTCATAGCATGGTCAGTCTGATGGAATACTTTCAGTCCCATCTTCGGACCAGATGCCATAACTGTGTTAGAACAGTCTGAGCAGTTACCGATAATGATGTACTCACATCCATCTTTCTTGAACTGCATATTGTTCTTAACCTGTCCAGGACAGTTACCAGGTCTTAAGCACTTAAGCGGTGCTCCCGGCTTTGTCTCAATTGCCTGTTTACATCTTGCAACAGACACCACCTCTGCATTCATCTTCTTAGCGAGCTCGCGCATACGATCTTCGGAGCCGCCGCAAGCACATACAAGAATACCCATTTTCGCTCCGTGAAGGTCTGGGAATTCAACAGTCACAATGATACCGCCTGTTGTCTTTGTAATCGGTGCATCAAGCTCTGTAGATTTACCTGTAAAGGCTCCACCCATAATGATTTCGCCATATTCTCCGTCGATTCCGCCGGCTCTTTCGATCATTTCGCCAACGCTTACGCCAACCGGAACGTCCATGAATACATGCGCTGCGTTTCCGCCATTTATTTTACCGCGAACTGTTAAGTTCTTTGTAATACATGGTCTCTTCTCATCAATTGCCTCTGCGATTCTTGCAACAGTTTCAAGGTTAAGTACCACACTTCTTGCTGCAGAAGGAAGCTGAACCGGTGTAAGATTTACACCAAGACACTCTCTTACTACCGCACGCTCTTCTCCCATTGGATAAATATCCGGAAGAAGGTGCATTGTAATATCCGGCTCATTTGCAAGTGCTGCCTGCAATGTCTTGATCGCTTTCTGATTTTTCTTCTTAATAGCGATAATACACTTATCAGCTTTCGCGATCTCCATGCTGTACTTAATACCTGTGATCACTTTGTCGCACTGCTCTTCGATCTGTCTGATATTGTGCTCTAATCCCGGCTCACACTCCGCCGCATTAATCAAAATATATCCGTGCTCAATTTTAAAGTCCGCCGGAAGTTCCGGATTGATCTCAGCATCCATCTCTCCCATCTCTGTTGCAGACAAGTCAATTCCCAGTTTTATTCCTGTTGGGAATCCGGCGCCTCCCATACCAACAATTCCAGCCGCTTTTACCATGTCAAGCTTAGAAGCATCTTCCGGTACATCAATCGGAACGAACTCATCCGGCTGCTCATCTGCCGGCTCAATGATGATTCTGTCCTCTGTAATCTCTGCCACTTTACCATAAACACTTGAAAAAATATTTGCTCCAAGTCCTGTTGGTGTAGCAATGAGTGTACCTTTTTTTACATCTGCCCCAACTTCAACACACGGTGCGCAAGGTGCGCCTACGTGCTGACGTAATAAAATCTGTACATTTCCCATGACACATTTCTCCTTTATTAATTTTATCTATAAATGGCTTTGCCATTTTTTTAACGTGAAATTTTTCTTTTTTGGCGAGGGCATGTGGGAATCGAACCCACCCAGGACGCTCTTAACGCCCAACACTAGTTTTGAAGACTAGGAGGCACACCAGTCACCCATCTACCCCCATATACTCTATTTCACTCTAAATACCATAACATATCTTTTTTGAGATTTCAACAGTTTTAGCGCGTTTTTATTTATTTTTATAATACCAAAAAAACATTGACTTTTCAAGGCTTTTCATCCATAATAAAGGTAGTGAATTAAACGCGATACTAGAACGTGGTCTAATTGTTAATTTTATATCGTTTCAGACCACAATACCTAGTGTTATAGAAAAAGGCACGGAGAAAACATGGGGGTTTTCGATGTGTTTTTATAAAAGCTTATAGATTTTATCTATAGTTAAAACTTTTATTTTAAAAGGAGGTAATTATTATGGAGTTAAAAGCTAATGTTAACTTCGATCGGTTTGAAGCAGCTCTTCAGGTTGTAGACGCTCATACCGTTGGAGAATTCTGTCGTATCGTTATCGGTGGATTCCCAGAGCCAGAAGGCACCACAATGATTGAAAAGAAAAAATGGATGGAAGAGAATTACGATAAGGTTCGTACAGCTCTTATGTTTGAACCAAGAGGACATCATGACATGTTCGGTGCTTTCTTATGTGAACCGGTTAATCCGGAAGCTGACTTCGGTGTAATGTTCATGGATACAGGCGGATATCTGAACATGTGCGGACACTGTACGATCGGTGCTGTTACTGTTATCCTTGAATCTGGATTAAAAGAAATGCACGAAGGCGAGAACGAAGTTGTTCTTGACGCTCCTGCAGGACTTATCCGTACAACAGCTCTTGTAAAAGACGGAAAAGTAGAACACGTTACATTAACAAACGTTCCTGCATTCGTTTACAAAGAGAATCAGAAAGTTACTGTTGATGGAAAAGAGATCGAATTTACAATTTCCTTCGGCGGAAGCTTCTTCGCATTAGTTGATACAACAAAATTAGATCTTGGTGAGATCAATGCAAAATCTGTTCCGGCATACACAGATCTTGGTATGAAAATGTTAGACGAGATTAACAAGACAATCCCTGTTAAACATCCTCTTCTTGACATTGATACAGTTGACCTCGTAGAATTCTACGGACCAACACCAAACCCAGACAAAGCTAACATGAGAAACGTAGTTATCTTTGGTGATTACATGGCTGACCGTTCACCATGCGGAACAGGTACAAGTGCAAAACTTGCTACTCTCCATCATTGGGGAGAGATCAAAGTCGGCGAAGAATTCGTTTATGAAAGCTTTATCGGCAGTCTCTTCAAGGGTGTAATCAAAGAGACAACAAAAGTTGCTGACTTCGATGCTGTTATCCCAATGATCACAGGAAGCTGCTACCTGACAGGTGTTGCTACATACCTGATCGATCCTACAGATCCATTGAAATATGGTTTCCAGGTAGGTTAGTCTGAATATTTGTTGATTCAGTAAAACTATAATGTCATAGAAGCGGGTTATTTCATAATCCGCTTCTATTAATATCATCCATATATCTTATTACTTATATATTATTTACAGCTTGGAAAGGAATGATGACAATGCCACGAAAACGGCAATCCACCAAAAGCCGCATCGTGAAGGCTGCGTGGAACCTGTTTCACAAAAAAGGATATGACCAGACAACCGTAGAGGATATTATTTCCGCCTCAAAGACATCAAAAGGTACTTTTTATCACTATTTCAAAGGTAAAGAGGCGCTTCTCAACTCCCTGTCTTATCTCTTTGATGAAAAATACGAAGAACTTGCAGGGATTATCGACCCCAACCTTTCCGCCAGTGATAAGCTCTTTTTTTTAAACCGTGAATTATTTCAGATGATCGAGGAAACAATAGACCGTCACCTCATCGCCTATCTGTATTCGTCACAGCTTATTACAAAAGACAAAAAATCTCTCGCTGACAAGAAACGGTTTTATTTCAAATGGCTGACAGAAATTATCGATGACGGCATTAAAAGCGGCGAATTCAAAGACACTTCCACCGCCGAAGAATTAATGAAAATATATGCTCTGTATGAACGGGCTATCATCTATGACTGGGCACTATTCAAAGGCAAATATCCATTGGCAGAATACAGCAGCAAACTATTACCACATGTTTTACGAACATTTGTTGAAGGAGTTTAATATGCGCATAATGCCTGAACCTAAAAAGACGGACACTTCGTTTTGATTCAAAGTGTCCGTCTTTTTTTGCTTATACCATGCATTCGTGCATGTCTTCTTCTTCAATGCCTGCCTTCTTCATCATGGCTGCAATTTCTTCTCTCTCTTCGAGAGCTGCGCACCACGCCAGTCCGCATCCTGCGGAAATAGTTCTTGGCACCGGTATGATACGGCCCGGAACATTCTGCTCTTTACAAGCCTTCTCCATCGCCATAGCATCTGCTGTCGTATGAAATGTTACGACTAATTTCAATTCTTTTTTTCTCATGTCTCTACTCGATCACAACTTCGAAGTATCCGTCCTTCTCCGTAGATGTTGGTGTTTTGCCATGATCTTTAGCAAATTTCTCAACGTTCATTTTCTGATGTGGTTCTGTAACCAGTACCTTTACAGCCTCTGTAGCTCCTTTGAGCGCATTTGCCGTCAGCATTAACGGTTCCGGACAAGAAAGACCTCTTGCGTCTACTTCCTTCATATTTATTTACCTTCTTTCCTAGGATACTATGATAAAACAGTTTTTTCAATCCTTATTTTCCAAATTATGTTGTCTTTATTTTGCCTCTTCTCTCTTACATGTGAATGCAATAATAAAGCATACTACAATACAGATAATACAAGCTACTTTCCCATTTAACGGAACCGCTCCTGCTACAAGCTCTTTTGTCTCAGGATTGAGAGCTGTGCCGCTTGCTGCAAGACCAAGGTTATGGCAAAGTGCTCCACCTACAAACATTCCGACTACAGTTACTGCCGCATCAGAAGATCCCTGTCCTGCAAGGATTAACTGACGAAGAGGACAACCGCCTGCCAGAACTGCCGCAAATCCAACTGTATACATACCAAGAATATTCCACAAATGTTCAGAGTGCGCAATCACACCCGGTGTGTCAAAGCCAAGAACGAAACGTCCTGTTGCCAGATTAAACACAAGCATTACTACAAATAAGCCTGCAATTACTGAGAACAGATCAAAGTTCTTCATCAAAATAATGTCACGCATACTTCCTGCAAAACACATTCTTGATTTCTGAGCAAAGGCGCCAAAAACTAAACCGCCAAGCAGTGATGCAATAACCGGAGCGTGCATACTTCCAGGACCTGTCTGGCTTACCTTCAGGAGGGAGGTACAAAGCGCCACCACAAGGATACCTGTTACGATCACCGGAAGAACTGCTCCATTTACTTTGTTCGTTACGTGCGCTCTTCCAAGGCTGAAGCCTTTCTTAAGGGCAAACACGCCTGTAGCGATACCAAGAATAAATCCAACAAGTGCCACCCACGCATTCAAGTCGCCTGCTGACATACGAATAATCATACGCAGCGGACAGCCAAGAAATACAAGTGCCCCGATCATAATAATCACGCCTAATACAAAACGGATCATTGGTGACGAACCTGCTGTAGAACGATATTCCTTTGTTGCTACAGAAATCAAAAATGCTCCAAGCACGAGACCGATGATTTCCGGTCTTGCATACTGTACTACTTCTGCCTGATGCATTCCAAATGCTCCTGCCGTATCACGGATAAAGCATGCAATACAAAATGCCATATTGGCCGGGTTACCTAAAAGTGCAAGAATTGCCGCTACGATTCCACACACCGCGCCGGCTAACGCCAGCTTCTTCTTTGAATCTGATAAGTTCATGTTCTTTCCTCCTACTGTCTTCTCTCATTGTACTAAAGATAACTATTCCTCATCCTTAGCGAGTTCACGGACCGCCTCAATCGCCGTGTCCACTTCTTCTTCCGTGTTATAATGCGAGAAACTAAATCTCACTGCCCCCTGTTCTACCGTTCCAAGTGCTTCGTGCATTAGCGGTGCACAATGTCCTCCCGGTCTCGTAGAAATACTATATTCTGTAAGAAGCGCATCACTCACTTCTGAAGAATCATACTCACCAATATTCAGCGTCACAATGGCACATCGCTCTTTTGTGCTGAAATCTCCATATATGGTAATCTCCGGTATATCCTTCACCCCTTCATAGAACCTCCACATCAGTTCCTGTTCCCGGGCGCGGATATGATCCACGCCCGTTTCTTCCAGGTATGACATGGCCGCATGAAGGCCTGCGATTCCATGTCCATTCAGGGTCCCTGCCTCTAAGGCAGTAGGCATTTCTGCCGGATGTGTCTTGCTATATGTCTGAACACCGCTTCCACCTGTTTTCAGCGGTCTGATCTTAATTCCCTCTTTTACGTACATTCCCCCGGTACCTTGTGGTCCCAGAAGTCCTTTATGTCCTGTAAAACACAGCACATCAATCATCATGTCCTGCACATCTATCGGAAATACACCTGCTGTCTGAGAAGCATCAACTACAAATAAAATATCATGCTTCTTCGCCAGCTCTCCTACCGGTTTAAGCGGAACATAATTTCCTGTAAGATTGGAGCCATTAGTACAAACAATCATCTTCGTATTCGGTCGAATTGCCGCTTCCATATCTTCCAAACGAAATCTTCCATTTTTATCGCTCTCAATGATTGTAAGTCCTACGCCCTTTTCCTTCATTTCGTACAAAGGACGAAGAACCGAATTGTGCTCCAGCATCGTAGTGATCACATGATCTCCCGGATTTAACAAACCTTTGATCGCAATATTAAGACTCTCCGTCGAATTATTAGTAAACACAATCTGTCTCGGATTTTCCCCATGGAAGAAACGGCAGAGCTTCTCTCTTGTATCATAAATGATTCTTGATGCGCTCAAAGATGCTTCATTTGCCCCGCGCCCTGCATTTCCCATGGAACTCATAGCGCAGACAACTGCATCGATGACCTCTTTCGGTTTATGCATCGTTGTGGCAGCATTATCCAAATAAATCATATTTTTCCCTCTCAAATCTGTGAATCTTTTATCTATCCACTGTTATTAGTATAGTCGTTATTCACTTTTTCGTCTAATTGAAATAGCAAATAAAAAACGCCACTTATAGATATTTCCTATATATGGCGTTTCTTTTTCTCCAGTTACCCCTTTTTCTTATCTTGGTATATTGTAAACTTCTTTTACCACCTTAATAAATCGTTCCGCACTCCTTGTCATCTGGTAGTTTTTGTTATAAACAAGGTTGATGTCACGCCCCTCATCACTATTTGGAATCGGGAACGCCAGAATCTCGCCATTTGCCACTTCATCTGCGGTGGCAAGCTTAGACAATATCGAAATCCCCATCCCCTGTCGGACAGATTTTTTAATTGTCTCCTGATTTTCAATGCTTGCAATGATATCAAGGCCTGCAAATTTCACACCGGCTCCTTTTAACTGAAGCTCCGCCTCTTTTCTTGTACCGGAACCTTCTTCTCTCATGATTACATGTTCTTTCTTAATCCATGAAATATCTTCTTTATTTCCTTGCGCCAATTCCTGATACTTCGGCGTATTCGGCGTGATGATCACAAGCTCATCCTTATAAAACGGAATATATTTACAATGCTTCTTTTCCAGTACCGTTCCGGTAAACCCGATATCTACCCGATGATCCACAATCTGCATGACTACTTTACTACTATCCGTCTCTTGAATCCGAATCTGCTCCTGTGGATATCTTTCACTAAATCTTGTTAACACCTCCGGAAGAAGATACTGTGCCGGAATCGTGGAAGCCGCTATGGTCACCGCATGTGACTCCCCTTCCTCATCCATTCCGAAAGTAACTTCAATTTCCCGCTGAAGATCCAGCATCTGCTTCGCGTATTTGTATAATTTAATTCCATCTTCCGACAGGCTTACCTCTTTGGTATTCCTCACAAACAGCCTTGCATTCAGTTCTCTCTCCAGTGAAGAAATATGAGAACTGATCGTGGGCTGTGTCAAAAACAATTCTTTTGCCGCCTTTGAAAAGCTGCCTCCCTCCGCAACCTGTACAAAAGCCTCCAACTGCTTCAAATTCATTAGTATGCCACCCTCTCACTCTCTGCTCCGGTTTTCTTTGTCACTTTAATACTGTCCATATATTCCAGTATCGGTTTTGCGCTCTTCCTGCTCGTCTCAAAGATATCTCTCACCTGAGCAATCGTAATAAGTCCCTCTTCCTTTAATTTGGTCTGAATGACTGTCTTTGCCTCTTCCATATAAGCGGTCAGTGTATACATGTCATCTGTAACCTTTACAACCTCTTTTTCCTCTAATAAAATATTCAATATATCGTCTGACACTGCTCCGTCTTTCCCCTGAAATTCAATCTCAGAGTAGCGGACAAAGTCATATTTTGCATTCTTCAATGTGGCAAGAATCTTGCGCGATACACGTTCATACACTTCATCTTTACAGATTTCAAACTCCGGTGTACCAAGGAACTCCTCCGTTCGCTTAATCTCGCCTTCCTCTTCCAGAAGCTCCACAATTTTATCAAATACATTCGGTTTCACTTTCTTAAAGTACGTCATCTGAACTTCCGCTTTTTTCATTCCATACCGATACGGATACTTCTCTTCAAATGTCCTCAGCGCATTTTTCAGCGTATGGACTGCTGCTCGCTTAGAATCCGCATGCCACACATACGTATCTTTTCTCATGACAAATGTATATACCAGCTTTTGCTCTCGCAGTTCTTCTACATCCTTTTGCACTTCTTCCATAGAAAGCGCAGTCAACTTTGCAAGCTCCGAAAGCGTAATTAATGTATCGGCATGCTCCCGTACATGAAGTTCAATGACATCTGCGGATGAACCTGACTCTTTGCGTTTTAACTCCTCGATAACCTGCGGCTGAAAACGTTTCTTAATCCCCGGATTAGGTTCCAGTACTACGCCTCCACCAATGGTCTCCATTGGCGAATAAAATCGCACTACAAATTTATCCCCACGTCTTACCGCAATTTCCTCTTCCAAGCGAAGCTGCACGTAACCGCTCTCTCCCGGTCCGATCTCCTCTTTATCAAGAAGTACTGCACGACATAATATCTCACTTGTACCGGTGAAGAAATGAAGTCTGGAATGATTGGTCAGTACTCGCATAGACGAATCCAAGACCGACAGCTTCACATCTAAAAGATCTGTATTTTTCATACTGTTTGGAGGTGCAAGTACGCATCCTCTCTTAATCTCATGCTTCTTCACATTTGAAAGATTAATCGCCACACGCTGTCCCGCATAACACTCTTTCTTGTCCTCTCCGTGTACCTGAATACTTCGTATCTTACACTCTTTTCCGATGGGATACATTTCCAGCGCATCTTCCTTGGAAATTGTTCCCGACACAAGAGTTCCCGTTATCACCGTTCCAAACCCAGACAAGCTGAAAGCGCGGTCGATCGGAAGCCTTGGAATTGTGCTGGTATCTTTCGCATTTACACTATCAGAAGTAAGTCTTACAATTTCCTCTACAAGTCCCGCAATCCCTTCCCCTGTAGCCGCTGATACTTTCACAACCGGCGCATGCTCAAGAAAAGTTCCAGCCAGCTCTTCTCTGACTTCTTCTTCTACAAGTTCCAGCCACTCTTCATCAACTAAGTCACATTTATTTAATACAATAATACTTTTCTCAATCCCAAGAAGACTTAAAATATCCATGTGTTCTCTTGTCTGCGGCATAATTCCCTCATCTGCTGCAATGACCAAAAGAACCAGATCCATACCTACCACACCGGCAACCATGTTATTAATAAACTTCTCGTGCCCCGGCACATCTATGATTCCTGCCCGATCGCCTGTTGGCAGATCAAAATAGGTAAATCCCAGATCGATCGTAATTCCTCTTCGCTGCTCTTCTTCCCATCGATCTGTATTTCTTCCGGTCAATGCTCGAATCAAAGTTGTTTTCCCGTGATCGATATGTCCGGCTGTACCGATAATAATATTTTTCATCTTTCCTCTGCTCCTAACGTACTTCTACCTTGCTGTCTTCTTCCATAATTCCGTATTCCACAAACTGATCTGTAATCTTTCGGAACTGGCTTCTGTCCACCGTCCGCACATCGATCAAAACCGTATCATTGGCTGTTCTTGGTATAATCGGAATCGGAAGATGGCGCATGCGCATTTCCAATTCTGCCACACTAATCTTCTCCGGCTTCAACGCCACAGCCATACTCGGAATCCGTTCTAACGGAAGCGATCCGCCGCCAATCTGTGATTCGCACGCTTCCGTCTTGATACTTGCCGGAAGCTTTGCCCGATTTAACATTCTGCTTAAGCTTCTGGCATCCGCAGTCACTTCTTCCAGAGATTTTGTAATCATACGGAGAACCGGTATATTCTGAATTGCCTTTTCTTCGGATAAATATTCCTGAAGGACTAGTTCCAGTGTAGCCGCTGTGAATTTATCGATTCGGAGCGCACGTGTCAGCTGATTTTTTTTCATCTTATCAATGTATTTCTTCTTACCGATAATGATTCCTGCCTGCGGGCCTCCAAGCAGCTTATCGCCGCTAAAGCACACCACATCCGCGCCTTTGGCAATAGATTCCTGCACCGTTGGTTCATGGGTCAGTCCATATTTTGCAAGATCTACAAGAACACCACTTCCCAGATCTTCAATCACCGGAAGATCATGTTCTTTCGCCAACGGAATCAATTCATCAATTCCCACTGTGTCCGTAAATCCGACAATTCGATAGTTACTCGTATGAACCTTTAAGAGCGCTTTTGTCTCTTCGGTAATCGCTTCTTTATAGTCACTATGGTGAGTTTTATTGGTAGTTCCCACTTCTACAAGTGTAGCGCCGCTCTGCTCCATCACATCCGGAATTCTAAATTTCCCGCCGATTTCTACCAGCTCTCCACGGGAAACTACAACTTCTCCACCTTTTGCCAGCGAACTTAAAATAAGCATCACAGAAGCCGCATTATTATTTACCGCCATCGCCGCCTCTGCTCCGGTAATTTTACAGAGAAGTTTCTCAAAGTGAGAATAACGCTCTCCGCGTTTCCCCGCCTCAAGATTATATTCCAGATTCGAATAGCCGGTTGCAATCTCGGCTACCCGCTTCATATGTTCTACCCCAATGGGAGCGCGCCCCAGATTCGTGTGGAGGATTGTTCCCGTACCGTTGATTACCATGCGCATATTTGGTGTGTGCATGGCCGTTACTGTCTGTTTGATATGACTTGGCAACAGCTCAATCTGACGTCTTCCCTTTTCTTCCTCTTCACACTGCCCGATATAAGATCTAAGCTTATCCATTTCTACATGGACAGCTTCCATGACGGTCTCTCTGCTGTAACGTAAGATCAGCTCTTTGATTTCTTCCTCTTCCAGCAGTACGTCAACCTTCGGTATACTGCGGTACAACATATTCTTATTCATCTTTCTTTTCCTTTCTAGAACAGTCGGATTAATTTATCACTCTTTGGCGCAACCTTACCGATAATCGATACGGTTGTATCCATATTCGCTGCTTTAAAGTCCTCCAACATCGGTTTTACATCCTTTTCTGCCACACTAATGAGCAGCCCGCCGGACGTCTGCGGGTCATAGAGAAGGTCCAGATAGTGCTCAGCAACCGAACCGGACTCAACCTTGCCAATAGAGTAACCACGATTCTTATACGCTCCTGCCGGAATCAATCCCATTTTGGCATAATCAATAGCATCTGTCAGATACGCAATATCTGTTACATTGATCTCAAATGTTACATCACTTGCGGAAGCCATCTCCACACAGTGTCCTAATAGTCCAAATCCCGTAATGTCTGTACATGCACTGACATCGTATTTTTCTACCGCCTGTTTTCCTTTTTTATTCAGAGACGCCATAACTCTCTGCGCTTCTCTAATTGCCTCCGGAGAAGCCATATCTGCTTTGATCGCTGTATTTACGATACCGCTTCCGATCTGCTTCGTCAGCACAAGCACATCCCCCGGACGACAACCATAATTTTTGAAAATCTTATCCGGATGCACGAAGCCTGACACACACAGACCGTATTTCGGCTCATCATCCTGCACAGAATGTCCACCCACAAGAACAGCTCCCGCCTCTTTTACCTTATCGGCTCCTCCGGCAAGAATATCACCTAAGATCGCCGGGTCCAGACAATTCGGAAATCCTACGATATTTAATGCCACCGCAGGTTCTCCTCCCATAGCCCAGACATCACTCAAAGAGTTGGCAGCTGCAATTTGTCCGAACATATAAGGTTCGTCTACGATCGGTGTGAAGAAATCCACCGTCTGGATCATAGCAATATCGTCCGTTACTTTATAAATCGCAGCATCATCAGAAGTCTCAATTCCAACGATCAGATTTTTATCCTCAAATTTCGGAAGCTTACCCAGCACCTGGGCAAGGGTCTCAGGACCTATCTTCGCTGCTCATCCTGCGGTTTTACTTAAACTGGTCAGTTTTACATCCTTTTTCATTATAATCTCGTTCTCCTTTAATTCTTCATCCCATATGCAAATGAAGGCCGAACTCCCTGTTTCTACACATAGGTCCGGCCCTTTCTTTCCATTGATATAGTCTTTTCCTTTACTCTTCTATGGACGGATAATCTTGCCAGCGTTCGCCATTGTCTCTACGATACTGTACATATTTGTCACTGTTCCCACTGCCAGCTTTTCCTTCAATCCATAGTAATCAAGACATGTTCCGCAAGTCATGATCTCTACTCCCTGAGCCTCCAAAGATCTCAAATCTTCCAGAGAATCAGAGTCTTCTGCTGTTAATGTAGCACCACCATTATAGAATAACATAGTCTTCGGCAGTTTATCAAGCTGTGTAACCGCAAAAATGAACCCTTTGATCAAAACCTTACCAAGCGCATCATTTCCTTCTCCCATGCGGTCTGACGCAATAACTACTACTGTATTATCTCTGGCATCCGGCTGGCATACTGCTTCCTCAGCTCCAGCTTCTACTGCACCTTTTGCCTGAATTACAACTTTAAATTCTTTATCTGCAATCTTCTCAGATGAAACCTCCGCACCTGTGCTTGCAGCCATCTTCGTTACATTCTGCACTGCAATTTCATTATCTACTAAAACTTCAATCGTCTCCGGTCCCTGAAGTTCCTGCATTGCCTTCTTCGTCTTAATCACCGGAATCGGACAATTATCCCCCATAGCATTTACTGTAATCATGATATTTTCCTCCTTTTGCACTCTTCCCCAAACACTTATAGATATATTCTATCACTGTTGTTTGGAAAGGTAAATATGTTTTTTATGATTTACCATATGGTATTCACCATCTTTGTAATACACCGGACGCATTCTTCCCTCTTTGAACGCTTCAAGAAATTCTTCCATACTATGAACCTCTCTTGGGAAATAAGTTGCGCACACGCCAACCTTCTCCGGCACATGGCAATCACTGGAGCCTAATGTAAAAAGTCCCAATTCTTCCGCATATTCCGCCGCTTTATAACATGCCTCTACAGAAGTGCTTCCATTTAACACTTCCAGACCGTCCAGACCTTTCACTTCCTTTAAGTGTTCTTCCAGCCCGCGTCTGTTATTGCGAAACGGATGCGCCGCAAAGCACACACCACCCTGTTTCTTCACAAGATCAATAAAATCCTGTGCCGGAATCCGCTCGTTCGGATATTCGTCAATTCCAAACGCTACAATATCCCCTTGGAGAGAAAAATACTCAATTCCCACAAAAACAGGAAAGCCGGTCATCTTTGTATATTCCGCCGCATAATCTTTCAGCCCCATACTATCATGGTCTGTAATACAGATGGCATCAAGACCTTTTTCTTTCGCAATCCGAACCATTTCATCTAATTTTAAAAAGCTGTCTTTTGAAAATGTCATTTCGTGCATATGCATATCGATCAACATTTAGCTCTCTCCTCTTTTACATTGTTCTTATGTTCCATTTCTATTATATAAAGGGAATGCACAGGCTTCAAATAGAGTTTTTTAATAAATTATCTCTTTTTATAGATGTTGTCTATAAATGCTTTCTTTTTCCATTTCTTCATGCTATAATCCTAGAAGAATCACGATAAGAAAATAGAGAGGTTAATTACCATGTGGATTGCAGATAATTGGAAAGATTACGAAGTGATAGATTGCAGCAAGGGCGAAAAACTGGAACGTTGGGGAGAATATCTCTTGGTTCGTCCGGACCCTCAAGTCATTTGGGATACCGAAAAAACGCTGCGCGGATGGAAACGAATGAACGGGCACTACCACCGCAGCAAAAAAGGCGGCGGCGAATGGGAATTTTTTGATCTGCCGAAGCAATGGCAGATCCATTACCGAGACCTTACTTTTAACTTGAAGCCTTTCAGCTTTAAGCACACCGGATTGTTTCCGGAGCAAGCGGTAAACTGGGATTGGTTTTCTGAAAAGATCAAATCCGCCGGTCGTCCAGTTAAAGTGCTAAATTTATTTGCGTATACCGGAGGCGCCACTTTAGCGGCTGCCGCTGCCGGAGCCAATGTTACGCACGTAGACGCTTCCAAAGGAATGGTAAACTGGGCAAAAGAAAATGCCGCTTCTTCCGGCTTGTCAGACAAGCCGATCCGCTGGCTTGTAGATGACTGTGTAAAATTCGTAGAACGTGAGATCCGCCGCGGCAATCACTACGATGCCATTATTATGGACCCGCCTTCTTACGGAAGAGGACCAAAAGGAGAAATCTGGAAAATTGAGGATGCTATTCATCCATTGATCAAACTATGCACAAAAATTTTGTCCGATGAGCCTTTATTTTTCCTCGTAAATTCCTACACTACCGGGCTTGCTCCGGCGGTCCTTACTTATATGCTCGCCACCGAACTAAAACCGTGGAAAGGTCGTGTAGATTCTCAGGAAATCGGACTTCCCGTCACTCACTCCGGTCTAGTCCTTCCTTGCGGAGCTTCCGGACGATGGGAATCTATTTAAGAGATAACATCCGCTTTTGTGACTTGGTCACAGAAACTTCAAAATAATTGTTGTATTCTCTTCAAAGAAATAGTAATATTAAACAATAATAAATGAAATATATGGAGGTATTGACTTATGCAGAAATATGTATGTGAACCTTGTGGATACGAATACGACCCAGCAGTAGGTGATCCGGACAACGGAATCGCTCCAGGAACTGCTTTTGAAGATATTCCGGAAGATTGGGTATGCCCACTGTGCGGAATGGGAAAAGAAGTATTTGTTCCTGCAGAATAGGATAGGAATCCGAAAAGATAAGGCGGAAGATCTTACGGTCTTCCGCCTTTTATTATCTGCTATATTAAAATTCTATTCCTCTTCCCAAAGCATCTTTTAGATAATCAGATACATCTTCTAACTTCTTTACAATATCCATCTTCTCTTCCAGGTCATCACCGGACATCTCTTTGTTGATCAGGCAATGCTGAATGTGCTTAATATCTTTGATCAATTGTTCCGTCATAGTGCACTCCTCCTTTAAGCCACAAATCCAACTACGAGTATATTGTTATTATAACACACCAAACCAGAACAAATATTAAATAATTATTTCATTTTTCTTACATTTTTACTAATTTATCTGACGATTTCCGCATCTCTCTCAGCATCTACGATTCTCTTTGAACCGCAACGGTAATCATCGTAATATAATCGTCTCCTCTTCGAAGAGACATCTCATTCAGCCCTTCTTCATAGGCATAGCCCTGTAGAATAAGCCCATGCTCTTTTGCATACACCATAATCATTTGGTACACATCTTTCAGCTTATCCCAGCCTCCGATGCAAAACGTGCGCAAATAATCTCCCTCAGGTCTCATCTCTTCATACTCGTCTACATCCTCCCGCCCATAGGAAAAAAAGGCATCATATTTCTGAAATTCCTGTTCCATAATATGCTCTGAAGAAATCCGACTCCCAAAATTATCATAAAGCCCAAATAATTTCTTAAGCCGCATAGAAAATTCCGCAACAACAGAAAAATCAACTTCATCATAAATTCCAGTAATTGGCTCCGACAATAGAATCCTTCGCTCCGGTAAATGAACAAGTTCTATTTTCCCATGCTCGGCTGATAATCCAAGCTCCAGCTTATCTAATTTCTGTTGCAAAAAATCTTTTGCTTCCATAAGCTGTTCGATTGATTGGTTGATCAGTCTTTTCTTATCCGTGAGAATCTTCGCAAAAGAATCATCGGACGGACTGTTCGTGTATTCACGGATATCGTCAATGGTCAATCCTAGTTTCCTCAAAAGCAAAATCATTTCTAGTTGCATAGATTGCATCAAGCTATAATAGTGATAACCGTTTTCTTCCGTGATCTCCGGCTGAAACAAACCAATATCATTATAATAGTGAAGCGTGCGCTTATTCACTCCATTTAGTTTTGCAAATTCTCCTGTAGAAAATAAATATTTATTATTTTTCATATCGCACCTCTTGACCGTACAGTTACTGTACATAATATGATACAGCACAGAAAGAAAAAACTCAAAATTTCACATGGAAACTTTATAATTCAGGAGGAACTAAAATGAACATCACACCCATACTTGATCATCAATGGAAAGACGTAAAATCCATTTATCTGGAAGCATTCCCAAAGTCAGAAAGGAAGCCATTTTTCACGGTCCGGCATTCTGTAAAAAAAGGAAAAGCAAAACTATTTACCGCATCAGAAAATAACGCCTTACTTGGTTTTGTCATGGTCATCCCTTACAAGAATTTCGTCATGGTAGATTACCTTGCCGTCTCCAACAAAGTACGAAGCAAAGGAACCGGAAGCCTTCTTATGCAGGAAATGTGCCGTCGGTTCAAAGATCGTAAAATCGCCCTTCTTATTGAACAATTGGATGAAATTGCCGAAAACAGCGCACAACGTATTGCTCGCAGAAATTTCTATTTAAAAAACGGTTTTACCTCTTCAAATATTTTCATTGAAGGTACCAGCGGAAAGATGGAAATTATGAACTGGGGCAAACAAATTACACCACAAGAGTATTTAGCTCTTCAAGAATACGCACTCGGAAAACTATTCTTCCGTTTGTCAATCGAGTAGGAGAAATTCCTCTTAGGCGAGAAATTTCGACCTCTCACACCACCGTACGTACGGTTCCGTATACGGCGGTTCAATCAACTTAACAAGTAACACACCTTTTGGTGTAGTAATCTAACATTGAGACTAATCCAAATTGGGTTAGTCTCTTGTTGCTTATCGCAACATTTACAGCTCCTTTATTGCATACATACGCTATTCTGTATCCTGCGTATGCGACGTGAAAGGCTCTGTTCTTTTCGATTCCTAGTTTCATCAAGTTCTTTGCTCTATTTTGTGGCGTTTTCCAATGTTTCCAGATGCACATTCTCAACCGATAGCGAATGTTACTGTCCAACTTCGCACAAAGGGTTTTCATACTTCCTATCTTGAAGTAGTTAATCCACCCTCTGATAAGTTCGTTGAGTTTCTGTACCTTGTAGGAGTTGCTTACTCCCCAACTTCTGCAAGTAAGTTGTTTCATTCTTGCCTTAAATCTTGCTACCGATTTTGCATGTGGTTTTGCCTTGTATTGGTGTGTTCTGCTATCAAAATAAAATCCAAATCCAAGGTATTTAAGCCCTCTTGGTCTGTCCACCTTACTCTTTGTCATATTTACTTTGAGCCCCAGTTTCTCTTCAATGAACTTCGTGAGATTTCTCATCACTCGCCTTGCAGACATTTCACTTCCAACCATAATAATACAGTCGTCTGCGTATCTGACAAAGTTCAGCCCTCTTTGTTCCATTTCCTTATCGAGTTCGTTCAGTATGATATTAGCAAGGAGTGGCGATAGATTTCCACCTTGCGGTGTTCCTATCACAGATTCCCTGTATTCATCGTCTACCATGATTCCACTTACAAGAAACTTTCTGATGATTGAGATTACATCCCCGTCCTTGATTGTTTTGCCAATTAAGGTCATCAGTTTGTCATGGTTTACTGTGTCAAAGAACTTCTCCAAGTCAATGTCTACAATCCAATCGTAGCCGTCATTCATCATATCAAGCGCTGTGATGATTGCCTGCTGTGCACATCTATTTGGTCTAAATCCATAACTATGGTCATGGAATTGTTTCTCATAGATTGGTGTTAGTACCTGTGCTATGGCTTGTTGTACAAATCGGTCTGTTACTGTTGGTACTCCCAAGTTTCTGACACCACCGTCTGGTTTTGGTATCTCCACTCTGTATACTGGTTGAGGTTTGTATTTTCTTGTCCTCAACTGTTCCTTGATAATTTCGCCGTTCTTTGCAAGATGTTCTTTGAGTTCCGTGTACTTCATTCCGTCCACTCCCTCTGCACCTTTGTTTCGTACGACTTGCAGATATGCCGTATTAAGATTATCTTTACTTAATATCTGCTCCATTAGACTACTTGTGTCCATGCGTTCGTTCCTTTCCGTCTCGCTTGAATTGACCACCCTTTACCCGATTGGTTACGGCAGATGTTGTCTTTTCTGCAATCGAGACTCTACTAAAACTGATTGATTGTTCGCCCCTTCGCTCCATTTCCATTACAGAAACTTCTTCACTACTATGGGCTCTGCTGACTTCTCACCGTTCGTTGTTACTAGGCTAATGAAACCTCTGTGAGACCTCCCCAGTTAAGGTGCAAACTCTTTCCCTCCATATATCTGCCACATTTACTCTGTTCCTACAAATGTGATAGTTATTAGATTTTGCTTTATTTTGCAAGCTTATCTATCAGAACCTAGCCTTATATGTGATTTCTGTCCGTCAGACCAGAGGTTTGCTTACAGCTTCTTTCAGATTTTGCCTCACGACAAACACCCTTGCTGTTCAGCTATACACTTCCCACTATCTGGGCATGTTCGGGACTTACACCCGTTAGAGTTTGCCCATGCTGGGCAAACAAAATAAAGATAGCGGAGTAGTCCCCGCTATCTTTTAAATACTTTCTACGAATTCAATCTGGTTCCGCATTTTTCACAAAAGACTGCATCCTGAGTCGGTACTCTTGTACCGCAGCAAGTACAGAAGCGTGCAACTCTCTGCCCCTGTTTAGGCGACACTGTACCTTGACTCTTCTTTAACTTTTCATTCTGCATTTTCTTATCCACCCAGTAGAAAAGAAACAGCGCAATCATTGGAACTAAACCACATGCCAGAGCACAATTTAAGTCTGCCATAAGAAGATCACCAAACCGCATGAACCCCTGCTGAAACGCCTGTATTCCTCCTCGCTGCATGAATGCATATGGAATGAACAAAATCATATATGAAATCAACAAATGAGGAACATATACTTTGTGCTTCATAATTGTTCTTATAATGCATATTAAAAAAACAACAAGCGTTAATATCATTGGAAGTACCATTAATATTGTTGCCCAGTTTACACCATATTCAGAAAGAGTAGCATGGACAACTCCGTATTGTTTTACCCATATAACCACCAAACCTATTATCGACACTATCACACTCAAAATAATTCCTATAACTATAATCGGTCCCATAACAGCCGCTGTCACTGCAAAGGCTGCTAGCATTCCAAAAAATGCTCCAATTCCTCCAATCAGTCCTCCGGCACTTACGCCCCCTCCGGCGGCGCTTGCTCCTGTCGACTCGGTTGCTCTTGCTGGCGTGGAATCCTTTTTTTGCTTCACACGCAAATTCTCTGCTTTCTGTTCACTTCTCATTTTAGCAAGCCGCTTATTTCGTTCTTCTAGCGTTTCTTTTAAGTATCCATTTTTTACATTGCCATAATAATATTTCCCATCCGTCCCTCTGTAATATCCATTTCCAGCCGAATCAGTACAAGTTGGTCTTACTTTCATTTTCTCTTCCTCCTGTTGTAAATTAGTTACTGTGTTTTTTCCATGCATTGATAGAAGCTGCAATCGCTCCGATTATAACACCATAGATAATACTTTGACAACTTTCTTTTTCATGTTTTCCTCTCCAATCTTTCTCTAAATTATTTAAAGCTTGAGGCTTCATAACCTCTTTGTTCATAGCTTAGACAAGTGAAGGTTCGAAAAAGTTTTATGAAAAATATATTTTTTGGATTTTAAAATTTCTTCTTAGTAATAGCACACTTTATTTTTTTATGACACTATGTAAACAATAATAAATTTCCGGGGAGGATTATAATGATGAAAAAAGAATCTTGACAATGATGTTGAGTTTATTTGTGGCAGCATGTTTGTTCCCGACAGTCGCTCTTGCCGCAGAGCCAACGGGAAATAACGTAGCCGAAATAAGCGGCACAAAATACGAAACCTTAAAAGCTGCTGTAGAAAATTCAAAAGAAGGGGACACAATCACCTTACTGTCTGATGTCACAGAAGACGTCAAATTCAACAAAAACATTACGGTGGATGGCGCCGGCAAGTACACGATATCAGGTCTGTCCGAGGTACAAGCAGGTACACTTACAAATCTTACTTTAAAACCAAATGAAAACGGCAAACTTTTAACACTTGGCAATAGCACAGAAACTTCCATTAACCTTGAAAATGTCACAGTTCACTATTCCGTAACTAAAAGAGATTCGGGAAGTGCTACAACTGTAAGCGGCAACGAGGCTGCTATCAAAATCAATAATTGCCGTTTTATTAATACTCCAAATAACAACGGAGTGACAGTTGATGCCCCTGAGTGGTCTTATGGTCTATATGTTAACGGACAAGACAATACCGGAAGCATCACCTTTACAAACAATGAGTTTAACGGAGCATTCCGCACAATGCTTCCAAATGTAAGCGGTAATTTCCTAATTGAAAACTGTAGATTCATAAACAGTGTTTACAGCGTGAAAGACGAACCTACCGGAGGTGCCGGTAGTGAAGCCACAACAATTACTACTTCATCTGCTACCAACAATCAAATTGTTGTAAAAAACAATACTTTTGATAATGCCGGAGCAATTTATTTGCAAACGCAGGCGAATTTCACAGGTAATACAATTAAAAATGATAAATTTGAGCACTATATCCAAGCAAAAGGAGGTATCGGACAGCCTATCGACTTCACGAAAAATACTTTCCAGTTAGGCACAAACAATTTAGTGATTATTGATGTTGCCGCCACACCGATTCTGCTTCCTGCCGGACAACCTGCAGTAAACTATTGGATATGGGCAGACACTCCCGAAGATGTTCGACCTGCCGACTACAGTGATTATAAATACATGTATAACGAAGACGGAAGCATTACATTTATGCCCCAGTCCAATGTGGCATTAGAACAGTTTTTTAATCAAAACAAGGGAAACATACAAGTAGACAATCATGACACGGTACTCGTTGAAGAGAATTTAGAATTAGGCAACATTACGATTGATAATAGTAAAAAAATTACTTTTGAAATAGCTGATGGCTCAACCTTAGAGATTACAGGAACCTTAGACATCCAAGGAAAAGTTACTATAAAAGGCGAAGGAAAACTCATAATACCAGAACAAGGAAATGTAAATATTGACCCTGATGCTGCATTAGATGTTGCTCCGAATGCTAAGTTCGAAAACAATGGTAAAATTTCAAATAACGGTGAACTGACAATCCCAGACACTTCAACAGGAAGCGGAACGATCGAAGGTACGGGGACAACTGAAAAAGCGCATAACGCGAAACATTTTGAATCCAAAGCCCCTACCTGCGACGCCGACGGGAACATCGAATACTGGTACTGTGAATCTTGCGATAAATACTTTTCTGATAAGGATTTAACTTAAGTTACTAAAATTCAGTCTGTTTTTCTTCTATTTTCGGAAAATTATTTAAACTTATCATCTCCAATGTCTGCAACTGTTGCACCGCCAACTGTCGAAGTAATTCCATCCGCTCTTTCTGGTTCTTCCCCTGATTAATCAAAACCGCATTATAGCTTTCCAGATTTGCAAGTACCAGTAATTGATTCAGTGTTGCTACATCTCGCATATTTCCTTTCACTGTTGGATTTTCATTTTTCCATTGCTTAGCTGTCTTTCCAAACAAAACAACATTCAATAGATCCGCTTCATTCGCATAGGTATATGCCACCTGTGCAGGCGTTAATTCTGGTGGAATTAGATTTTCTTTAATTGCATCTGTATGTATCCTGTAATTCAACTTAGAAATTTCTCTATTCAAATTCCAATTCAAAGATAGCCGACTATTTTCGTCTGTTTTTAAACGCCTATAGTCTTTCATAATATACAACTGGAACTCTGGAGAAATCCATGTTGCGAAAGACATGGCAATATCGCTATGAGCATATGTTCCTCCATAGCGTCCTGCTTTTGAAACGATACCAATGGCATCTGTCGCTTCAATCCATTTCTTAGGTGACATTGTAAAAGCATTTGCGCCAGCCTGTTTTCTAAACCCCTCGAATTCGAGGGGTTTAAAATCTGGATTATGCAGCCTTTCCCAGAGACCTAAAAATTCTATCACATCCCGATTCCTCATCCAGTTTTGAATAACTGCTGTCGGATCATCACTCTTATATCGGGCAATATCCGTCAAGGAAATAAATTCATTTTCAAAATCCTGCGTATAAATTCCAATATCAACTCCAGCCGCATGAAGTGTATCTTTAATTATTTTCCCCATTGTACCTCCCATAAGCAAACCATAACATTTTGAAACACCGTATCTTTTTCCCTTTAAGAGAAATCTACTGAGTAACTATCTTCATCTTCCCACATTTCCCGATATGCTTCGATGTAAAACTTAATACAGTCAGGATATACATCCAAATACTTTCTACATACCCTTTTGTACAATCTCAAGATTTTTTCATCACACGCAAAATCCAGTAAATAATCAAGCAACCGTGACAATTCATCCTCTGAAACTGTTCTATTGCACACATCTTCAACCAATGGCAGATAAACCTCATAGGCTTTCTGATGTAATTGGACTATCTGCTCTGCAATCTGGTAAATATTTTCATCCATTTAGATTACCTCAAAATACTTAAGTGCCTCCATTATCGCTTCTGCCTCTTCTTTCGGCGGATGTTTCCTCGGCTGCTTCAATTTCTCTGTCGCATTAGGCGCATTATACATTGTCAAACCTAATGACCTCTTTACCTCCGCAACACAAGCGGTATGTACCTTAAATCCATATTTCTTCTCCACATATTCCTGTATCATCTTATATGTGACTTTCGGTTTTGGCTGATATTTCTTCGCCCGTTCTGCAATCGCATCCAACGATATCTTATCATCGCCTTCTCCAAATTCTACCTTTACGTTGATAACGCTATCTGGTGATTTGTTGGGACAAAAGGACAACCGTCTCCACATGCACCGTATGCGGGAATTGATCTACCGCCCGAACTCTCTCAAGCTCATACCCATTCCCTCTCAAGAACTTCACATCCCTCGCCAGCGTCGCAGAGTCACAACTTACATACACGATCCGCTCCGGTTGCATATCCGCCATCGTCTGAAGAAGTGCCTCTTCGCAGCCTTTTCTCGGCGGATCTACCACGATCACATCTGCATGCGCAGTCTCGCCGCCATGCTCTTTCGCATAATTTTCGTAATACTGAGGCAGCACCTCTTCTGCCTTTCCAACGAAAAACTCTGCATTTTCAATTTCATTTATCTTCGCATTATTTCTGGCATCATCGATTGCCTGCGGCACAATTTCCACACCATATACTTTTCCAGCCTTTTGTGCAAGGAAAAGGGAAATCGTTCCAATTCCACAATACAGATCCCACACAACCTTATCACTTGGATTACTGCAAGAAACATCATTTAACCCCGAATATTCCAACGCCAGTTTATACAATTTCTCTGTCTGCACCGGATTTACTTGGAAGAACGACAGTGGAGAAATCTGATATTTTACATTTCCGATGTAGTCGGTAATGTACATTTGCCCCCATAGAGGTTTTATTACATTTCCCATAATCACATTGGTTTTTTCTCTATTGACACTTAATGTGACACTGGTCATTCCTTCAATCTCAGCCAAACGTTTCGCCAGCACTTCACCATGTGGCAGACGCTCCCCATTTATCACAAGGCAGACCATGATTTCTTTTGTCGTAAATCCATACCGGATCAGCACGTGACGCACAAGCCCTTGGTGCTTCTCTTCGTCATACGCACTAATGTGATATTCCTTCATAAATTCCAAAATCAGCTTCAAAATCCGCTCATTGATCTCCACACCAAGCACACAATTCGTATTAGAAATAATGGAATGAGTTCTGCCCGCATAAAAGCCAGTCACAATATTGCCATCCTTATCTATCCCGATCGGAAACTGCGCTTTATTCCGATAATGATAGGGACCTCCAAGACCTTCCGTCTCATCCATTCCGACAATCGGCTCCATAATCTGATCAAGAAGCTGCTCCGGAACCTCTCCGATCCGCATAAGATTTCCTCGCACCTTCTGATTTTTAAATTCCAATTGACGGTCATACTTCATCTCTTGAATCTGACATCCCCCGCACTTTCTCGCCACTTGGCAGACCGGTTTTTCCACGCGATATTCTGATGGTGTAAGAATATTCATAAGTCTCGCATAACCATAGTTCTTTTTCGCTTTCATAATTTTCGCTTCCACCACATCACCGATGATCGCATCCTTAATAAAAAGCGTATATCCTTCAACTTTCCCGATGCCCTCGCCACCAACACCGACATCCTCAATTTTCACTTTTACAATATCATTTTTCTGCATATATATACTCCATTTCTCAATTTGGGACAGCTCATATTGTAATTTGGGACGTAGCCTTTTGCAAAAAGGCTACGTCCCAAATTACATTTTTGTTTTTCGCAAGTTTGATTCAAACATGCGATTATATCCTAACCACTCTGTCGTATGTTTATCTTTAAAGATTTCTGTCAATGTCTGCATTTTTGCGTCTGCAGAGTCTGCGAAATTCAATGCCAATGCTTCTGCCAACGCTGGTTTTTTCGGGGAACCGTACTCTAATTCTCCGTGATGGGCGATAATGCAGTGTTTTAATTCGCTCACTAAGCCTGCCGGACAGCCCGGAACATTTCTTGCTGCCTCACTGATCATTTCCACTCCCATAACAATGTGCCCGAGGAGCTGTCCGTCATCGGTGTAATCGTTTTCCGGAAATGGTGATAATTCTTTTGTCTTTCCGATATCATGGCAGATTGCTGCGGCATACAGAAGATCTTTATTTAAAATCGAATATGCTCCTACCATATACTCGCAAAATTTCACTACGCTTAATGTATGTTCCAACAATCCTCCTGCAAATCCATGATGCACGGTCTTGGCTGCGGAATGTCCTTTGAATGTCTTGACAAATTCTTCGTCATTTACGAAATAATATTCTACGATCTGACGCAAATATGTATTCCCAATCTGACGGATAAATCCTAATAATTCTCCGTACATACTGTCCGCACTTTTTTCACTGGTCGGCATATAGTCTGCCGGAATATATTCATCTTCATATGCCTTTCTGATCTGTTTGATATTCAGCTGCAGATTGTTATTGTAGCTGACCACATCTCCATATACTTCGATAAAGTCCATCTCGTCATAATCTGCGATACCGCTGGAGTTTGGGTCCCACACTTTTCCGTCTAATGTCCCTGTCTTGTCCTGCAAGATCAAGTTGTCATACGGTTTCCCGTTTCTCGTCTCCGCACTTCTCTTTCCTTTGCACAAATAAATATTTCTTATTGTCTCGCCTTCTACTAATGTATTGATATATCTCATATTCCCTGCTGCCTCTTTCTACTGTTTTTGTCTATTTATTTTTTAGTTCCAACGGTCACGTTAAAACTGATATCCACATATTCGCCGCCAGCCCCTTTGCGGAACCCTTGCAGCTGCAAAGTGTCTCCTTCTTTCTGATCCATCAGCTGATTATTATAAAACTGGATTCTGCTGACAGATTCTCCGTTTACCGAAGTAATGACATCACCACACTGAATCCCTGCTTCCATTGCCGGAGAATCCGCTTCAATCTCGTCTACGTATACACCTTGCGGAATCCCTCTCTGTTCTGACATCGCTTCTGTGACATCTGTACCGAGAATCCCCACATAAGGAACTTTACTTCCATTGGACAGAAATTCTATAATTCCTTTGATATCCGAAATCCCATATCCGTAAATGAGCCCTTCTTTCGCGCCATTTCTATCCGAAAATACATTTTGTGAGATAACTCCGATAATCTGCCCTTCCAGATTTGCGATTACTCCATTCCCTCCTGAGAGACCGGCTGCCTCTACGCCGAAGAAGCCATATTCTCCATCTGCTTTTTTTACTTTCTCTTCGTAGGAAATAATTTTCCCGTAGCTCACCGCATTTTCTGCTCCAAAAGGTTTTCCTAATAAGATTCCCACATTTCCGGACTCTACCGAATAAGAACTTCCAAGAACCGCTACGGAAATCTCCTTCCAAGTCTCGTCCGTGATAGCTGCACGACTGACACTATAGATACAAAGCCCCAGATTCTCATCCTGCATCTTCAATGCTGCCGGATGGATCGCTCCGTCAACAAAAGAAACTTGAATCTTTTCGCTTTCCTCTCCTGTTGACTCTGAACTCAATATCAACAGCTCCTGCCCATTATCTGCTACGATCACGCCGGATAGTATGCGCTTCTCATTCTCAGACTTTCCATCAACTGCATCTGACGAAACAACTTGAATCTCCACCATACTTTTCATAACCTGTCTGGCAGTCCCATCCAGACGTTCCATCATAACGCCAAAATCTTCTGTTGATAATTCTTCTTCCACAGTTCCCGAATTTTTTGTTTCCTTCTCTTCTTCCGTATCTCTTGGGATTGTAACTTCCTTGGGATCTCCGGATAAATGCTCAGAAACCATCGGATAAAGCAGACAAAAACTAAAACAGGCAACGATTCCGAATACGAATCCCAAACCGATCATACGAAGAATCTTAGCTTTTAATCTCTTCGGGCTGCCTGCCTCATCTTTAATCACTTCTTGTAAAAAAGAATACTCTTCCGGCGCTTCATTAAGTTCCGGCTGTTCTTGATTCTTTTGCTCATCCATAAATGATCCGTTCTCCTTTACAATCCTTTCTACAGTATAGCGTATCCGTGGGAAATGTTCAATATTTATCCTTTTCTTTATCGTTCAAATAGGTTAGAATAGGTCTAGGTGAGATTATGAATAAGAAAACATTAGCAAAATTAGAATACAACAAAATTATAGAATTATTAACAGATCATGCATCTTCATTTAGCGGAAAGGAATTATGCCGGCGTTTAAAGCCGATGACCTCTCTTACTGACATTCAAATTGCTCAAGAAGAAACCGGCGCAGCTTTCACAAGGATTGTCAAAAAAGGCCGCCCTTCTTTTAGTGGCTGCAATCCGGTAAATGATTCCCTTCGCCGTCTGGAAATCGGCGGTTCTCTTGGAAGCGGAGAACTTCTTCGCATCTGCAAACTTTTGGAAACTGCCGGACGCGCGAAAGCTTACGGACGCCACGATAACGCCAATGATACCGAAGACTGTCTGGACAGCTATTTTTCCCAGTTAAATCCGGTATCCATTCTGACAACCGAAATTCGAAGATGTATTATCGAAGAAGATGAAATCAGCGATGAGGCAAGCCCTGCACTGAAACATATCCGAAGACAGATGGGGCAGATTAATGACAAGGTACATTCTACTTTGTCCAGTATGGTAAATGGCTCTCTTCGCACCTATCTTCAAGATCCGATCATCACAATGCGCGGAGACCGCTATTGTATTCCAGTAAAAGCCGAATACCGAAGTCAGGTTTCCGGTATGATCCACGACCAGTCCTCCACCGGTTCTACACTTTTTATCGAACCTATGGCTGTCGTAAAATTAAATAATGACTTAAAAGAATTATACGGAAAAGAGCAGGAAGAAATTCAAGTGATCCTTGCCCGCTTAAGCGCTGATGCCGCAGAATATATTTCCGATATCCAGACCGACTACACAGTACTTCGAACACTGGACTTTATTTTTGCAAAAGGTTCTCTTGCCATTGATATGAATGCGTCCCTTCCCCTATTTAACACAGAAGGGCGTATCCACATACGCGAAGGACGTCATCCTCTCCTTGATAAAAGGAGTGTTGTCCCGATTACGCTGACACTTGGCGATACGTTCGATCTTCTGATCGTCACCGGTCCGAATACAGGTGGTAAAACTGTTTCATTAAAAACAGTCGGACTCTTCACATTAATGGGGCAGTCAGGTCTTCATATTCCGGCTTTGGACCGATCCGAACTTGCTGTTTTCACAGAAGTTTATGCAGATATCGGAGATGAGCAAAGTATTGAACAGAGCTTAAGTACTTTCTCTTCCCATATGACAAACATTGTTTCTTTCTTAAAGAAAGTGGATGACCAATCACTGGTGTTATTTGATGAACTGGGCGCAGGAACAGATCCGACCGAAGGAGCAGCGCTTGCAATTTCCATTTTAAATCACCTTCATATGCGCGGTATCCGTACAATGGCTACCACCCATTACAGTGAATTAAAAGTATACGCGCTTTCCACACCGGGAGTTGAAAACGCCTCCTGCGAATTTGACGTAGAGACACTTCGTCCTACTTACCACCTCTTAATCGGAATCCCCGGTAAAAGTAACGCTTTCGCAATTGCCGGAAAACTGGGACTTCCCGATTTCATTATTGAGGATGCTAAGACAAGACTTACTGAACAGGACGAATCCTTTGAAGATCTCTTGACCGATCTGGAAACCAGCCGCCGAACTATTGAAAAGGAGCAGGAAACTATCGCTTCTTACAAACGCGAGATCGAACGTCTCAAACAAGAGACCGAGAAAAAACAAGAAAAGCTGGAAGAACAGCGCGACCGCATTCTCAGAGAAGCCAACGAAAAAGCCCATGCCATTCTTGCAGAGGCAAAGGAAACTGCTGATGAGACAATGCGTAACTTCCACAAATTCGGCAAAGCAAATATTTCCGCCTCTGAAATGGAGCGGGAGCGAGAACGTCTCCGAAAGAAAATGGAATCTACCAGAAGCGGTATGATGAAGGAACCGGCAAAACCGAAGAAAGAATATAAGCCATCAGATTTCAAATTGGGAGAATCTGTCAAAGTTCTGAGTATGAACATTAACGGTACTGTAGCTTCTCTCCCTGACAATAAAGGAAACCTCACGGTACAGATGGGTATTCTTCGCTCACAGGTAAATATTTCCGATCTGGAGATCATCGACGAGAAGCCCGCTTATCTTAAGAAAACAACCCGCGCCGGAGGCAAAGGCAAGATTAAAATGAGCAAGTCTCTCTCCGTCAGCACGGAAATCAACCTTCTTGGAAAAACCGTAGACGAAGCGATTGCAGAACTCGACAAATATTTGGACGATGCAAGCCTTGCACACCTAAGCTCTGTACGCATCGTACATGGAAAAGGAACCGGAGCTCTCCGCAAAGGAATTCATCAATATCTGCGGAGACAAAAACACGTCCGTTCTTTCCGATTGGGTGAATTCGGCGAGGGAGATGCCGGTGTAACAATCGCAGAATTAAAATAAATAAAGGGGAGTAACATGGTAAACAAACAAAAAATCTTAATTGTAGACGATGATGAAAATATTGCAGAATTGATTTCTCTCTATTTGACAAAAGAATGCTTTGATACAACAATGGTCCACAACGGAGAGGACGCACTCACTGCATTTGACACTTATCATCCGGATCTCATCCTTCTGGACTTAATGCTTCCGGGTATTGATGGTTATCAAGTATGCCGCGAGATCCGTTCCAGATCCAACACACCTATCATTATGCTGTCAGCCAAAGGAGAGGTCTTTGACAAAGTCCTTGGACTGGAGCTGGGTGCAGACGATTATATCATTAAACCTTTTGATTCAAAAGAAATGGTTGCCCGTGTAAAAGCTGTCCTGCGCCGTTACCACGAAATTCCGAAAGCAGAGACTTCTTCTGAAGACCGTGGTAAATGTGTCGAATATGCAGGTATCACAATTAACTTAACAAATTATTCTGTCATAGTAGATGGAAAAAATGTAGAGATGCCTCCGAAAGAATTGGAACTTCTTTACTTCCTCGCTGCGTCTCCTAATCAAGTATTTACAAGGGAACAACTCCTTGATCAGATATGGGGATACGAATATATCGGAGACACTCGTACAGTAGACGTACATATTAAACGTCTCCGCGAAAAGATCAAAGACCACGACACATGGAAACTGAGCACCGTATGGGGAATCGGATATAAATTCGAAACAAAATAACTATGAAAAGCACGTTATATTTAAAATTTATTATTATTTATATTATTTTTGGATTCCTGAGTCTTTTTACCGTGGCAACCTTGACTTCCGGTCTTGTAAATGCACCACTGACTAAAGGGATATCTTCCGCGATTTATAAGGATGCCAACATGGTTGCAACCAATTATCTGCCCGAATATTTTTCCGGGCAGACTTCTTTAAACAATGTGCATATGCAGTTATCCGGAATGGAACAGCATTTAAATGCTGCTATCTGGTTTGTAGACAGTGATGGAACAATGATCACCTCTGCACAATCCGATGATTTTCCATCAGTCCCCTACAATGTTGTTGATTTTAATCCGGCAGAAAGCGGAAATGAACAATATCAGATCGGTGATTACCACGGCTATTTTAACGAAGATGTAATCACTGTCATTGCGCCTGTTATTTATGATTACTCTCCAAAAGGATATCTTCTGATTCATAAAAGTACAGATGACATCTATGAGCTTCACGACATTTTGATGCACTCTGCTTATATTACATTAGGTGTTATTTTCACCTTGTCTTTCGTGATCCTGCTTGCCTTCCAGTTCTTTGTGTACCGACCGCTGAGCAAGATTACCGAAGCTGCCAAGCAGTACGCGTCCGGCAATCTGGAGTATGAGATTCCCGTCAACACCGAAGACGAAATGGGCTATCTCTCTGCCTCCTTGAACTATATGTCTTCTCAGCTTCGTGATATGGAAGACTATCAGAAAAAGTTCGTGGCAAATGTATCCCATGATTTCCGCTCGCCTTTGACATCTATCAAGGGCTATGTGGAAGCTATGGCTGACGGAACAATTCCACCGGAAATGCAGGAAAAATATTTAAAAATTATCCTTTTTGAAACAGAGCGGCTCACGGATCTCACTCAAGATCTGCTGACGCTCAATGAATTTGACACAAAGAATCTTCTTCTGAATAAGGCACCTTTTGACATCCACGAAGTTATCAAAAATGTGGCTGCTTCCTTCGAAGGTATTTGCACTCAGAAAAAGATTTCTATTGAACTTGTATTCGCCACAAAGCATTTGGAAGTTATCGCCGACAGACGAAAGATTCAGCAGGTATTGTACAACCTCCTCGATAATGCGATAAAATTCAGTGATTTAGATTCTATCATTACAATTGAAACAACTGAGCGCGGAGACAAAGTCTACACATCCGTAAAAGACTACGGCATCGGAATCCCGCGAAGATCTTTGAACAAAATATGGGAACGCTTTTACAAAACCGATTTATCAAGGGGAAAAGATAAGAAAGGCACCGGACTTGGTCTTGCCATTGTAAAGGAAATCATCCAGTCTCACGACGAAAATATCAATGTAGTGAGCACCGAAGGCGTGGGAACAGAATTTATCTTCTCTCTGCCAAAAAGGTAAGCCCCTTATCACATACCATATCACTCTTATTTTAGAATAATAAATAAAAATCTGTCAGAGATATGCCTACACATTATATGCTTATATCTCTGGCAGATTTTCTATTATAATCCAGAAAAGTAAGCACACATTGCTTTTCACCGAAGAATGTGATATTATTAACAAAGATAAAATACGGAGGTATGATATGTTAAACGAATTAAACAACATTGTAACTTTCCTGAATAATTACATCTGGGGAATAGGAATGTTGGTGCTGGTTGTAGGAAGCGGACTCTATTTTACAATCAGACTACATGGTTTCCAATTTGTACATTTCAAGGATATGTGGAGCAGAATTATTGACAAACAAGATTCTGACTCAGGAATTTCAGCATTCGGTTCCTTCTGTACGACGATGGCGATGCGTGTTGGTACAGGTAACGTAGCCGGAGTAGCGGTAGCAATCTACATGGGAGGTCCGGGAGCACTGTTCTGGATGATCCTTGCAGGTATGACGAACTCAGCAGTATGTTTCGCAGAATGTACCTTGTCAGTTCTTTACAAGACAAGAATCGATGGACAGTATCGCGGCGGCGGCGCTTACTGCGCAGAGAGAGGACTCGGATGGAAGAAATATGGTGCATTTATGGCTCTGATCCTTATGATCGGAACTTCCGTATTTATGCCGGCAGCCGCTACATATACAATCTGTGATGGATTCCACAATGCGATCGATATTCCGATGTGGGTAAGCGCATTGATCATTGCATTGATTCTTGCAGTTGTAGTCATCGGCGGTGTAAAACGTATTAGCGCAATCGCATCTATGATCGTACCATTCATGGTAACCGTATATCTGATCGCAGCAGTTGTAATTATTGTTATGAACATTACAGCAGTACCGGCACTGATCAAAACAGTTGTAACATCAGCATTTGCGAAGAATGCCGTATTTGGCGGTACAATTGGTGTGATCATCCAGCAGGGTGTTAAGCGAGGCACATTCTCTAGTGCAGCTGGTATGGGTGAAGCGTCTCCTACAGCAGCAGCAGCAGAGACCAGCCACCCAGTAAAACAGGGTATGGCCAATGCAGCAGGTGTATGGCTTGATACAGTTATCATCTGTACCGCATCAGGGCTTATGATTCTGTTGACAGACTGCTTTAACACAGCAGGCGGATATGTAGGAAGCGGTTCTGCAGAACTTCCCACACTTGCAGCAGCAGGAACGAACGGAGTTGTCTTCGTACAGCTTGCATGTAAAACTGTTATGGGCAAGATCGCTCCTACATTTATTGCAATTATGTTAGCGCTGTTCTCCTTCACATGTCTGATCAGCTACTATTACGAAGCAGAGACAGCAGCTATGTACCTGTTCCAGGGTGAATCAAAGGCAAAAGCTCGTAAAATCGTTACATGGATTATGAGAATCGGTATGCCGGTTCTGATCTTTATCTGGGGTAATTTGGAATCAGATATTGCTTGGAATTTATCCGACCTTGCACTTGGAAGCTGTACATGGGTAAATATGTTGATCGTGCTTCTATTATCACCAAAGGTAATCGCACTTTACAAAGATTACGAAGAACAGATGAAAGCAAAGAAAGATCCATATTATAATCCGAATAAACTCTCATGGTCCGGAGTTGATAAAGAAATGTGGAAAGACATCAACAAGAAATATATTGAGAATGATAAATAAAATGTAAAGCAAGCGGGGCTGTCGGAGAAAATAGACAGCTCCAAACAGGGGCAGATTTGATTCATATGAATCAAATCTGCCCCTGAAATTTTTCTTTATATATACAACTTATATCTGCAATCTTACTAAGCTAATTTTAATGGGTTGATCTTAACACCAGGTCCCATTGTAGAAGTAAGTGTCACGCTCTTTAAGAACTGACCTTTTACTGCTGCTGGTCTTGCTTTGTTGATCGCATCAATCAGCGTCTGGAAGTTGTCCGCAAGTTGTTCTTCAGTAAAGGAAGCTTTACCTACTGGCACATGGATAATGTTTGTCTTATCAAGTCTGTACTCAATCTTACCGGCTTTGATTTCCTGAATCGCTTTTGTAACGTCCATTGTTACTGTACCAGCTTTCGGGTTTGGCATAAGACCTTTTGGTCCAAGTACACGTCCAAGACGTCCAACAACACCCATCATATCTGGTGTAGCAACAACTACATCAAACTCAAACCAGTTCTCGTTCTGGATCTTTGGAATCAGCTCTTCGCCGCCAACAAAATCTGCTCCAGCAGCTTTTGCTTCTTCTGCTTTTGCGTCTTTTGCGAATACTAAGATACGAACTTTTTTACCAGTTCCATGTGGCAGTACAACTGCACCACGGATCTGCTGGTCTGCGTGACGTCCGTCACATCCGGTTCTGATATGAGCCTCGATTGTCTCATCAAATTTTGCTACTGCTGTTTTCTTAACTAATGATACTGCGTCAGCTACATCATAGAGTGTTCCTCTGTCGATTGCTTTTGCAGCTTCCACATATTTCTTTCCTCTTTTCATTCTAAATAAACCTCCTTGTGGTCATATCGGGATACCCCTCCCACTTATTCTTCAACTGTTACACCCATGGAACGACATGTTCCTGCTACCATGCTCATAGCAGCCTCAACAGATGCTGCGTTTAAGTCTGGCATCTTCAGTTCAGCGATTTCCTGTAACTGAGCTTTTGTGATTGTAGCAACTTTTTTCTTATTCGGCACGCCTGAACCAGATTTCAGTTTACATGCTTTTTTAATAAGAACTGCTGCCGGTGGTGTCTTTGTGATGAAGCTGAAGCTTCTGTCATTGTAAACAGTAATAACTACAGGGATGATAAGATCTCCCTGATCTGCTGTTCTAGCGTTGAACTGTTTTGTAAATTCAACGATATTTACTCCGTGCTGACCAAGTGCTGGTCCAACCGGTGGTGCTGGTGTAGCTTTTCCAGCAGGAATCTGTAATTTAATATAACCTGATACTTTTTTTGCCATTTCAATTACCTCCTTGTGGTGATGTCGGAACTCTCTGGCTCCTCCCACGATTTTTTACTTTTAGCAATTACATCTTTTTCACTTCTGCGAAACTAATTTCAACCGGTGTTTCGCGACCGAACAGCTCAACATTGATCGTAAGACTCTGCTTCTGAACATTGATCGTCTGAATAACTCCGACTGTATCTGCCCATGCACCTGCGATTACCTGAATTGTATCGCCCACTTCAAAGTCCACAACAATATCGTCTCTTTGGATTCCAAGCGGAGCCATCTCTGCATCTGTAAGCGGAACCGGCTTTGATCCCGGACCTACAAATCCAGTCACTCCTCTTGTATTCCGCACAACATACCATGTGTCATCATTCATGATCATATGAATGAGCACATATCCCGGAAACATTTTCTTCTGAGTCGCTTTCTGTACTCCATTTTTAAGTTCCACTACATCCTGCATAGGAACACGAACTTCCAGGATCTGGTCTTCCAGATGTCTGTTTTCGATTGTCTTATCAATATTGGCTTTTACCTTGTTCTCATACCCTGAATAAGTATGAACTACATACCATTTTGCCTCTGACATAAACTCACCTTTCTTGTTCGTCAGTCAATTAACCCAGATTTGTCAGGAAATTAACCCCATACTGGGCAAGGAAATCAATCAGTGCAATGATTGCTCCTAACACTACGGATACAGAAACAACTGCCGCTGTGTGTTTCGCAAGAGTCATCTTATCCGGCCAAATGATCTTGTTAAATTCAGCTTTCAGACCTTTGAACCAGCTCTTTTTCTGAGTTTTTTCACTCATGACTTTCACTCCTTTACGGCGATTATTTTGTTTCCTTGTGCAGTGTGTGTGACTTACAGAATTTGCAGTACTTCTTTGTTTCCATGCGCTCTGGATGAGTCTTCTTATCCTTTGTCATGTTGTAGTTACGCTGCTTACATTCTGTACATTCCAATGTGATTCTTGTACGCACAACTTCCACCTCGCTTTATATTTCTTAAGTTAACGTGTTACTTGACAGTTTGCGAAACTGTCGCATTTTTAGGCATAAAAAAAAAGCCTACTTCCATTCGCCAGAATATTGTATCACACACATATAGTAAAATCAAGTTTTTTTTATTTCTTCAGTTACTATCCCATATATTTTCTGTTGGATTTATTTCCTTGTATATTTTCACCCTAATTATTTGCATTATCATCCGGAAAATTGTATAATATTGCTTAAGAAAGGATGAAAGAGAGGGCTCACTATGAAGCAAAATAATATGTTAGCAATGATTTTAGCTGGTGGTAGAGGATCTCGTCTGCATGAGTTAACCAACAAAGTTGCAAAACCTGCTGTTTCCTATGGCGGTAAGTATCGTATTGTTGATTTTCCACTCAGCAACTGTGCCAACAGCGGTATTGACGTTGTAGGTGTTCTGACGCAGTATGAATCTATTTTGCTGAACAGCTACGTGGCTGCCGGACGTCGTTGGGGTCTGGATGCCAAAGACAGCGGAGTCTATGTACTTCCGCCACGTGAGACAGCAGATTCGAATCTGGATGTATACAGAGGAACTGCTGACGCAATTTCACAGAATATCGATTTTATAGACACATACTCTCCGGAGTATATTCTGATTCTCTCAGGCGACCATATCTATAAAATGGATTATGACAAAATGTTAGACGCCCACAAGGCAAATAATGCGGATGCAACGATCGCAGTTCTTCCCGTACCTATGAAAGAAGCAAGTCGTTTTGGAATTATGAACACTGACGAAAATGGTAAGATTGTTGAATTTGAAGAAAAACCAGAAAAGCCAAAGAGCAATCTGGCTTCTATGGGTATCTATATTTTTAACTGGAAACAGCTGCGCAAAGCACTGACCGCAGATATGAAAAACCCTGATTCCAGTCATGATTTCGGAAAGGATATCATCCCTAACTTCTTAAATGAAGGCAAAGCTCTGTATGCTTACAAATTCGAAGGCTACTGGAAAGATGTGGGAACGATCGATTCTCTCTGGGAGGCTAATATGGATCTTCTTGATCCTAATAATCCACTGGATCTTAACGATCCTACGTGGAAGATCTATACCGAAGACGTTACTACTCTTCCGCACTACATTGGACCTAATGCAGATATCAAACGCGCATTTATTACACAGGGCTGCGTGATAGACGGTTCTGTAAAAAATTCTGTTTTATTTACCGGTGCAAAAGTCGGTGAAGGTGCTAAGATCATTGACAGTGTTCTTATGCCGGGCGTAACTGTAGAAAGCGGCGCTGTTGTTACTCGTGCTTTAGTTGCCGATGGAGTAAAGATCTGCAAAGACGCTAAAGTCGGTGACAGCAAGAGCGAACACATCGAACTGGTTGTCAAAAATGTAAAGGGGGTAGAATAATATGGCTAAAGCATTTGGAATTGTAAGTTTTGCGGGAAATCATGTCCGCGTCGATGGCTTACGAGCATATCGTCCTGCCGGTGCATTCTCCTTCTTAGGAAGATACCGTATTATCGACTTCCCGATTTCTAACATGAGCAACAGCGGAATCGATCAGATTCAAGTATATATTAGAAGACAGCCTCGCTCTCTCGCTGAGCATTTGGGAAGCGGACGTCACTACAATATCAACTCAAAACGCGGAAAACTCCAGTTGCTTTTCACAGAGAACAGTCTGGGACAAGATTTCTACAATACAGATATCGCAGCTTATGCACAAAACATGGAAAGCATCGAAGCTGCTCACCAGCCTTATGTCATTATCGCACCAAGCTATATGATTTACACACAGGATTACAATGCACTTCTCAATGCACATATTGAATCCGGTGCAGATATCACACTTTTATATCACACAGTAGATAATGCCAAAGATTACTTCTTGAAATGTAATTGTGTAAATCTGAACAAACAAAAAGGGGTTTTAGGACTTGAAGTCAATCAGGGAAATGCTAAAAACAAACACATTTCCATGGATACATATATTATGAAGACTGAACTCTTCATGGAAATTGTAAAACGTTCTGTTGAAGTTTCTTCTATGTATACATTGGCAGATATGATCAACCTGTCCTGCGAAGCACTCGATGTACGTGGAATTTCCCACAAGGGCTTCTTCGCAGCTGCCAATGATTTCAAGAGTTATTACGATGCAAATATCTCTTTGATCGACCTCAAAACAGCTTCCGGGCTGTTCCATGAAGACTGGCCGATCTACACAAGAACCAACGACTCCTGCCCAACACAATATTTTGATTCAGCAAGTGTAAAAAGCTCTGTTGTCTCTAACGGATGCCTGATCAAAGGTCAGCTGGAGAATTCTGTTCTCGGTCGTGGCTGTGAAATCAAAGAAGGCGCCGTAGTCAAGAACTGCGTAATTCTGGCTGACGTTGTAATTGGAAAAGATGTACATGTTGAAAACATGGTAATTGATAAAGGTGCTAAAATCACTCGAATGAAAGAGATTGTCGCTGATCCGGCTACTCCCGGATATATCAAGCGCAGAGACCTCATTTAATATCATTGCCATCTAACCTCATGGGTCCCTCCTATGATTTGCTTCATAGGAGGGACCCATGATTTTCAAAGGAGGATATCATAACATTGAAAGAAATATTAGAACATGCCATGGAACTAGCAAGACAAGAGATCCCTTATGGAGAAACCGCTTCCTATATTCCGGAACTGGGAAATGTAAACAAAAATCAACTGGGTGTTTCTATTTTCACCTGTGATGGCAAACGAGAGTCTGTCGGGGACACCAAGGTCCGATTTACAATCCAAAGTATTTCCAAAGTGATCACACTTGCTGTAGCATTGGAAAAATGCGGCTTCTATAAAGTATTTGAAAAAGTTGGCATGGAACCTTCCGGTGACGCTTTTAACTCTCTGGTCAAACTGGATGTATCCAGTGACCATCCATTTAATCCTATGATCAATTCCGGCGCCATCGCAATTACCAGTTACCTTCTTCCTCTTGTAAGTTTTGACGATATGCTTGAAATCACAAGGCAGCTTTGTATGGATCCGGACATTGTAATGGATGGTAACGTCTATCAGTCTGAAATGAATCATTTGTCCCGCAACCGCGCAATTGCTTATCTGCTGGAAAGCAAGGGAATTATCGCCATGGACTCCGTTCAGGACACACTGGATCTCTATGTACGGATGTGCTCTCTTAGCGTAACCGCCGAAAGCCTTGCCGGCTTCGGGCTCGTTCTTGCCACAAATGGGCTTCACCCTGTTACCGGAAAACGTCTGCTTAATGAAAATGTAGTAAAGGTTGTAAAAACAATCATGCTCACCTGCGGTATGTATGATGGTTCCGGTGAATTTGCGGTTCACGTGGGCGTTCCATCCAAAAGCGGTGTTGGAGGAGGAATTCTCTCTGTTGTGGACCACCGCATGGGAATCGGTATTTTGGGTCCGTCTCTTGACAGCAAAGGAAACAGTATCGCAGGAAGACACATCCTGCGCCACCTGTCTAAGGAATTGAATTTGCATCTTTTTGGATAACATCCCCCGGGGACTTTAACAAAACACCCCCGGGGACTTTTGCAAAAGTCCCCGGGGGATATCTCATTATTTCAAATCTTCACCTGTCAGCATTTTGTATGCCTGCAAATATTTTGCGATCGTCTTATCTGTGATTTCCTGTGGAAGTGTCCAGTCATGGTTATCATTTTCTTTTAACCAATCGCGGGCAAACTGTTTATCAAAGGATGGCTGTCCGTGTCCCGGCTCATATCCTTCCACTGGCCAGAAACGGGAGCTGTCCGGTGTAAGCATCTCGTCTCCTACCACAATGTTGCCTTCCTCATCAAGACCAAATTCAAACTTGGTATCGGCAATGATGATTCCCTTGCTCAGTGCGTATTCTGCACATTTCTTATATAATGCAATGGTGTAATCTCTCAGTTTCTCTGCGTATTCCTGACCTTTTCCTGGGAACTGTTTCTCCAAATGCTCAATACTCTGCTCGTAAGAAATATTCTCGTCATGATCTCCAATTTCAGCTTTTGTGGATGGTGTGTAGATAGGCTCCGGCAATTTATCAGATTCTTTCAAGCCTTCCGGGAGTTCAATACCACACACTTTACCAGTCTCCTGATAACTTGCCCATCCGCTTCCGGTAATGTATCCACGTACAATACATTCGATCGGAAGCATCTCAAGCTTGCGGCACATCATGCTGTTTCCGTCAAACTTATCCTGCTGAAAATACTCCGGCATATCCTTTACATCAACAGAAAGCATATGGTTTGGCAGAATATCTTCTGTCAGATCAAACCAGAATTTAGACATCTGTGTAAGGACAGTACCCTTCTTTGTAATCTCATTTTTTAAAATCACATCAAAACAACTGATACGGTCAGTTGCCACCATGATCAGGCTGTCGCCATTATCATAAATCTCACGTACTTTACCTTCTTTGATCGGTTTCATTTCCTGCATTTTTTACACCTCGTATTTTTTTCATAATTACTGTTAAATAAGTGTGCCTTATTGAACACATTCTTTCAATAAGTATTATTAATATAACATTTTTCGATAGAGAATGCAATACCTTTCACATCCTTTATCCTCGAAGCCACAAAAGCTTTTCCTTCGGAATTTCCAATACTACATCCTGCCCCTGTTCAAATACCTTCTCTTCGTTTTTGGGAATTTCCACTCTGACACTCTCCTTTTCCCGCGCTTTCAGCCGAACAACATAAATATAATCAAAGGGCGCCTCAATCTTTCGCTCCACTACAGCTAACATTCGAAATTTTCCGCTGTCTTTTTCTATTTTTGTTTCATACTTATCAGCCGCTTCATACATCTGTATATCGTGCGCCCGGCTTCCTACATGAGTGATTCCATTCTCCTTCCTGTTCCCGACAGCTTCCATAATATTTTTACACCCTGTTAATATTGCCGCCGACACGGTCTGTGGATTCTGAAAAATCTCTTTCTTTCCTCCACACACTTCCATATGCCCACAATGGATCACTCCCATCTTGTCACATAATCTATAGATTTCATCCCGATTATGGGACACAAGAAGTGTTGTCACCTGCGCCCGCTCCAGCCACTCCGTAAGCTGCTGTTCCATCTTCCATTTCAAATAGCTGTCAATAGCTGAAAATGGCTCATCAAGCAAGATAAGCTCCGGCTTTGTCACCATCATTCTCGCAATCGCAACGCGTTGTTTCTGTCCGCCGGATAATTCGGATGGATATTTCTTTTCCAGCCCAATGAGAAAAAAACGCTCTATATATTGCTTCACAAGCTTTTCTTTCTCTTTTTTATCCCGCTTTTTTTTCTGCTTTAACACCACACCTGCCCCGACAGCAATATTTTCTTCCACCGTCATATGCGGAAACAGCGCATACTCTTGAAAAAGATAGCCCACTCTTCTTTCACGAGCCGGAACATTGATGCCTTGCTCCGAATCAAATAATGTCCTTCCATTCAAGACGATCCGTCCTTCGTCCGGCTTCTCAATCCCCGCAATACATTTTAGTGTAAGACTTTTTCCACAACCGCTTTCCCCAAGCACTCCAAATACTTCTTCGCCTGTCCGAAACTCCACATCCAATTTAAAATCGGGAAAACTTTTTTTAATTCTCACCTCTAATGCCATGTACGTCCTCCCTTTCTGCCGGTAATTACATTCATCAACACGATAAAGAAGACGGACATCCCGACAATCAGCAATGCCCATTGAAACGCCAGTTCTCGATTCCCACTCTGCATAGCAGTATAAATAGCGATTGCCGCCGTCTGTGTTTTATCCGGTATATTTCCCGCCAGCATAATGGTCGCGCCAAATTCTCCCATTGCTCTTGTAAATGCAAGAATCACACCTGCCAAAATTACCGGCAGGCAATTGGGACAGACAATCTTTAAAAAAATCGTACCATTTCCAAGTCCCAACGTCTGCCCTGCATACACAAGTGTTTTGTCCATCTGCTCAAATGCGCCTCTTGCAGTACGGTACAAAAGCGGAAAGGACACCACCGCCGATGCAATGACCATCCCGGTCTGAGAAAAGACCACCGGAATTCCATGCTCCATAAGCCATGCTCCAAGCATGCTGTTTTTTCCAAAAAGGAGCAACAGAAAAAAGCCTACTACTGTAGGCGGCAGCACCATAGGAAGCGTACAGATCACATCCACGATACTTTTCCCACTTTTCATATGAGCCGCCAGATAAGATATGGGAATTCCGATTAAAACTACCAGAATCGTAGCAATTGTCGCCGCTTTCAGCGACAATATAAGCGGTGTCATATCCATTTTCCTTCACTCCTTTCTTTTTGTTATACTTCTTTTTTTACTCTCTCTATTTATTCTTCATAAGGGGTAAATCCATAGCCCTTTAAAATCTCAGAGACTTGCTCCGTCTTTAGAAATTCTAAAAAATCTTTTGCTTCTTCCTTCTGTTCTGAGGCAGATACCACACCGGCCGGATAGATCACCGGTTCGCAGCTTCCTTCCGGTGCCTCACATACAACGTCTACCTTTTCTTCAATCTTTGCATCCGTTTCATACACAACTCCGCAAGGAGCATTCCCTGTTGCCACCCAGTCAAGCACCTGTCTGACATTGGATGCCAAATTCGCCTTCTCTTGAATCTGTTCCCACAGCCCCAGATTTTGATAAATCGCTTCCGTGTACTGTCCCACCGGAACATCTTCATTTCCAATAGCGATCATGGGAACTTCCTCTCCCGCCGCATCTTCAAAAGAAGTAATCTTACCATCTGAATCTTTTGGCACGATCAATACAACTTTGTTTTCCAACCACGAAAAAACACTGTCTTTCTCTATCAATCCGCCTGCTTCTAACTCATCCATCTGCTTTGTTGCAGCAGAAATGAAAATATCCGCCGGAGCACCCTCTTCAATCTGTGTCTTCAACGTACCGGAGGAATCAAACTGATAAATAAATGAAATGTCCGGATGTTCCTTCTGATAAGCTTCTCCAATCTCCTGCATGGCATCCGTCATACTTGCGGCAGCAAGCACCGTAAGTTCTGCCCGCTTTTGAACCTCCGTCTCTTCCTTCTCCCCTTTCGTCTGCTGCTTAGATGCTCCGCAGGCGGAAAGTCCTGCAGCCATTAAGATTGTAAGAAAAATTGCTGTCACTTTCCCCCATCTTCTTTTCATCCGCTGTTTCCCCCTTCTTCTAGTTCCCTTTCTCCAGTATTTCAAAAGAATCTCCGACTTGGATCGTTCCACCATGTTCTACCACACAGAAAACACCTTCCCTTGGCATAATGCAGTCTCCCATTGTCTGGAAGATCTCACATCCGTGATGACATTCTTTTCCAATCTGCGTCATCCTTAAAACTACCGTTCTGCATTGGAACTTTGTTCCTACCGGAAGTGTCTTGAAATCATATCCCTCCACCACCAGATTTTCTCCGAAATCTCCAAATTGCACCTCTGCTCCTCTATGGCGAAACTCTTCGATCTTCTCATAGGAAAGAAGGCTCACTTGACGATGCCAGTTTCCCGCATGTGCATCGCCTACAAGCCCATGATTCTCTTTGAAAACAGCTTCTTTTACGTCCTCTTTTCTTGTCCCTTTCTCTCTGCTGATACAGACCGCTTTTACTAATCCCATTTTCTAATATCCCTTTCCAAAACTGCACGCCGGATAATGACATGTCTCACACCCAAGACAAAGTCCTCCATGTCCAAGCTCTGCAATCTCTTCTCTTGTAATCTCTACATCCGCCAGCACTCTTGGAAGCACCAGATCAAATACGGTGGCAGCTGCATACATCACACAGCCCGGAAGTCCCAATACAGGAGTTCCGTCTTCATAATAGCCAAGTACCAACATTGCTCCAGGAAGTACCGGAGCGCCATATGTCACAATGCGGGCACCGGATTCTTTGATCGCTCCCGGCGTCCGGTCATCCGGATCCACACTCATTCCTCCGGTACAGAGAATAAGCTCCGCACCGCTTTCTCTCGCCCTGCGAATCGCTTCGTCAATCTTCTTCCTGTCATCCGGTACGGTTTCATGGAACATTACCTCCACACCATAAGCTTCCAATTTTTCTTTGATCACCGGTGTAAATGTGTCTTTGATCCGCCCATGATACACCTCATTTCCGGTAGTAATCACAGCCGCTTTCTGTCTCACATATGGACGAATCTCAAGAAGCGGTTTATCACCGCCAATACTCTTCACTTTCTCCATCTTCTCCGCTTCGATCACTAATGGAATGATTCTCGTACCGGCAAGCTTATCTCCTGAATGTACTGCCTGATTCGTATGCCTTGTAGCGATCATCATAGCATCCAGACTGTTGATCTTCCGGAGGCGTTCCACATCCACAAGAAATACTCCTTCTTTCTCGGCGATAAGCTCAATCTTTCCTTCCTTTACCGGAGTCTCTTTCATATATTGATTGCGGCACACGGAAACCAGAATTTTCGCCGCATCATTTTCGTGCAGCATCCCCTCTTCTTTTTCCCACACGTAGAGGTGATCTTTTCCGAGAGACAGAAGCTTCGGAATATCCTCCTTCGTAACAATGTGCCCTTTTCGAAAAGCAGTATCTTTGATTTCGTCTTTTATAATTACTGTAATATCATGACAGATCACATGCCCTTCCGCATGAATCGTTTCTATTTCTTTCATCTTGCACTCCTAGCTCCCTTCTATTATTTGATCCATTTAAGCTCTGTCATTCCTTCTTCCACATTCGCTTTCTCGATAAAATAATCTCCGTCTTTGTAATATACAAACTCCCAAACCGGATCAGCTGAACTCTTTCCTTTTAATGTATACAGCACGCCTCCGTAAGCCTCTGAGCCTTTTCGTATGGTATAGGAGATACTGTCCTGCTCACCCGTTCCTGACATCAGCGTATCCATCCTCACCGCACCGGATGATTGGATCGTCATAGACGCTCTCAATCCACCCACGGGTGCGACATAAGAATAAGAACCGGTTGGAATATCCTCCTTAACGGTCTCTTTTTTCCGTTGAGTTGGCTGGCTATCATCCAACGCCTCGCGACTAATCTCTTCTATCGACACAATTTTGAATAACCCTTCTGAATTAGGCTTTAAGATTGCTTTTTTCTCTGCTATATAACTTTCATCCCCATAAGCTCCCCTGCTATAAGTATAATAAAGTTCCATCTCTTCACTGTTATATTCCGCAGAAGTAATCGTCGCCTCTCTTACATGATTTTCTGTGGCTGCCCAAAACATAATCTTCTCTCCGTCTACATTGACATCTCCGTAATCTCCTTGTTCCACGTCATTTTCTTCCGTAAACTGAAAATCGCTAAAGGATTCAAATAACCGATTTACATCTTTTACCGAATACTGTGGCATATAATCTGGAGTAGATCCATAATACTGCACCGGTCCTCCCGTTCTTTCTGACGGTTCACAGAGTGTATTTAATATCCGCATATAGTCCTCCATGCTAAATCCCCCGTTCGGAATCTCTTCCGGTCCATAACTCAGCACATACTCCAGTTCTTCTTTTGTCAAATTTCCAGCGATCAAAGAAGAATAATCTGAGTCTTTTACTTCTTTTGGTTCCTTCGCCTGTTCTTCTTTTTTCTCTTTTTCTTTCTGCCGCTCAATTTCTTCTTGAACTTCTGCCTCTTTCGCCTCTTGCCTTGCTTCCATTACCTGCGATACTCCAAAGAAGGTGGCACCTCCTGCCACACAGATTCCAAGAACAATTGCTGCTGCCTTTCCGGCTGTTGTGTGGAGAATTCCCGCCTTTCCGGCAGCTCCCAGCGCATCTTTTGCTTTCACCGCACTTCCTGCTGTTTTTGTGGCTTCTTTCGACATGCCTTTCACTGCATCAGTGACCGCCTCTGTCGTTGACAGCACACCTTCTCCGGAGGATAAGGATGCAAACACCTGATCCGCCACAAGTTTGCCGGCTGCTGACAGAATCCCTTCTGCCGCCAGATATGTTTCCTCGCTTCGAAGAAGCATAAGGAACAGAGGAAGCGGAGCCACACTGTACAGTTTGTATCCTTTCTTCTGAAGATCCTCCGCTTTCATTCGAAGATTCTTCCGTCCATAGTTCAAACGTGACTTTACCGTATTTTCAGAGCAGTCCATAGTGCGTGCAATCTCACTGATCGATATGCCTTCAATATGAAACATCAAAATACATAATCTCTGCTCCTCCGACAACGAATCAATCAACTCATGAACTAGTTCTTTCGTTTCTTGTCTTGTATAAGAAAGTTCCGGCTGAACCTCCAGATCATCGTCCTCAATCTGGTATTCAAACGCTTCCCCTTCATCATCCACTGCCAGGTCAGAAAATAATAAAGGACGCTTCTTTGCCAACATATTTTTCGCTGTATTTGCCACAATCATTCCGAGCCACCCTTGGAACGCTTCTGGGTTTTCAAGTGTATCTAATTTAGAAAACGCCTTAATATACGCTTCCTGCAATACATCTTCTGCTTCCTCTTCATTTTTCATATATTGAAGAGCCAGATAATATTTACTTTTGTATGTCTTCTCATATAAGAATCCATATCCTCGTTCTTCTCCTGCTCTCGCAAGATTAATCGCTTCTCTATATGTCATGTTTCTATCCCCTATCTATTGTCTCGTTCCTTCTCCATCTTTTGCCTTGCTGTAATATATATACATTTCTTAATTTTTACGTCCTCTTCATAGTTTTTCATATCTTGTCGGACCAAACGGATAAACCATTCTATAAATTTCATTCTTTTTCTCCATATACTTCTATTTTAACTTTCCGTCACCAAAATTCAACAATAAGTTTTTCTACAACACACATTGTTTTCCCAATGTTGTCTTCAGCAGCACATCTGCCGCTTCCGTTGCTTCCATTCCGAAATACAACATTGCAGCGCGCACCTGCTCTCGAACTTTCCAATAATTTACACCGGCATGATCTACAAACATCCGACAGGAAAGCTCCGGTTTCTGCATAATCGGAAACGGGTATTGTTTTTGCGCAAGAATTCCCGTGTTCGCAAGCCCTTCCAGATCCTCTCTCACATGAAGATCAAATTTTTCGATTCTGTATGTTGCTTCCTTTTTCATTACCTTATTCCAGAAATATATAACTGCTTTTTTCATCCTCTTTTCCCTTCTTCCTTTGTTCTTATCTCTGTTCTTATATTGTTAAGACAGGAACACACAGGAAAAAGTTTTATAAAATCAAATTTTTTTTAATTTTCACATAAGAAAAGACGCTGTCATTTCCAATGGATTCGATAGCGCCTTGCAATTCTCTATTCTGTTATACAAAAATCTTTATAAACGATGGTATTTATTTATATTTCTTCCAATCGCATACAACATAAATTCTTTATATACTTTTTCTGCTGTCCGGTAATTGAAACGGCGAAAGCCGTCATTTTCTTTGATATCCCCAAAATGTCCTTCTGTATGAATGGAACGGATCTGGCGGTTCAAAATCCCCTTCTCACTCTGGATGTTTGCATGGGATTCTTCTTTTAAAGCTTCCCATTGTTCATTGATCTTCATGACCTTATTTTTCTCTGCATCTTTTTCAGCATCATATTTATAGAGACATTTTGCTTTATGTTCGCAGCCGCTGCAATCGGAACATCCATACACCTCAAACGTTTGAGTGTAACCAGCCTGTTCTTTTGTCTCCGTTCTAAGATGATGAAGTTCCCTTCCATCATGACAGACATAATAAAGTTCATCCTCAAACACCTGTGTTTTCATGTTGTAATACTTCCCAATATCTTCCAGATAAGCACGCGTTTTTCGCTTTTCATGATCCTGCAGTTTGATGTAACTGGAAATGTTCTGCTCTTTTAAATACAGAAGATTCTTTTCACTACAATAGCCGCTGTCTGCCGTAACTTCTCTCAAGACAGCTCCAAATGCTTTTTTATGTTTCTCCAAGACCGGAATTAACGTATTATAATCTGTCCGGTCATTGCTTACTTTGTGCCATCAATAAAAAGAGATTTTAAAGTAATGAGTCCTTCTTTTTGCAGACGGCGAAGAAACTGATAGTTCAGTTCATCCAATACATCAGCTGTTAGTTTTTTATTTTTAAACTCATAGAACGCATCTCTTTTTGGTTTCTGTCCTTTGGTAAGCCAGATAAACGCAAGGTCTCTTTCACATAACTCCACAATACGGTCAACAGCTCGAACCCCTCGCATGTTTGCGTAAGTAACGACAGCATACATCATAATTGGGTTAAACCCGGTTCTTCCCTTATCTGAACAATTGGCTAACAAGCCAGAAAAATCTAAATCCTCCATTACTTTTTTCAGGGTATAGACTGGATCGTCGTCAGGTAAACACAATTCGAAGAAACTGAAGTTAATTTTCTGTTGCCCTAATTCAAAAAATTCGTTATAATAATCTTGTTTTTGCATAGTTCTATTATAACATGGAACGGAGTGAAAGATGGTTGTCGTTAGCCATCTTTTTCTTTTTTTATGAAAAAGTTTCAGGGGCAGATTTGACTCATGTGAGTCAAATCTGCCCCTATTTGGAACCATCTATTTCCCGATAGCCCTTTCTTCAACCTATGATATGTCTATTTTACGCCTCTTCCATCTCTTTTTCTTTCGGAAGAACGATATTCAACAGAATTGCAACAACTGCTGCCGGTACGATTCCGGATCCGCCGAAGATTAACTGGATCTGTTCCGGCATATGCTGAAGGATTGCTGTATTCGCACCGAGTCCATATCCGAGACCTAACGCAACAGAAAGAATCGTTACACTTCTTGCTGTCACCGGGTTCTTCGTCACAAGCTGGATACCGCTCACTACAATAGAAGAAAACATCATAACTGCTGCTCCGCCAAGGACACTGTCCGGCATAATGGAAATAATCGCAGCAAGCTTAGGGAATAGCCCACACGCAATCAGGAAGAGTCCTCCAATTGCAATCGAAAATTTATTTACGACCTTTGTCATTGTGATCAGACCCACATTCTGGCTGAAAGATGTATTTGGGAGCACACCAAAGAGTGCCGCAAGAGAAGAACCAAGTCCATCACAGATTACTCCACCGGAAAGTTCTTTGTCTGTTGCTTCTCTTCCGATACCACCGTCTGTAATTCCGGAGATATCTCCTACTGTCTCCACTGCTGTCACGATAAACATAATTCCAATTGGAACAATGGCTCTTGCATCAAATTGAAGTCCCACCGGAAGTAACTTAGGAATCGCAAACCAGCTTGCGTCCTTTACCTGCTGCCAGTCAAGCACCCATGACTTCGTCGCTGTAATTGTCTCACCTGCCGCATTGACATACTCGTAAGTTGTCGGAAAAATCTGCGCCATAATGCTTACTACAATGTATCCTACAATGATGCCGATAAAAATAGAGGCATAGCTTGTAATACCTTTTGTTCCGTGCTTTAATGCAACAATTACTACCAGTACAACAAAACCTACAAACAGATTTTCCAGAGAACCAAAGTCTCCGTTGTTAGCGCCGCCCCCAAAAGAGCCGACTCCAACAGAAATCAAAGACAGTCCGATAGACAATACAACCGTTCCTGTCACGATTGCAGGGAAAAATTTGCGGAGTGGTTTTAAACAGAAACCGAGCACGCCTTCAAACAGGCCTCCCAACAAAGAAGCCCCCATGATCGCACCATAGGTATAGGTTCCGCCGCCAAGCCCAACTGCTACACTATTGCATACACCGATAAACCCGGAACTGGTTCCCATAACAATCGGAAGCTTTGCACCGACCGGACCAATGGCAAAAATCTGTATCAACGTAACGATTCCTGCGATCAGCATTGCATTCTGAAGTAATGTGACAAGAAGTGCGCTGTCATTCAATGCACATGCTGTTCCGCCGGTGATTAAAATAAGCGGAGTTAAGTTTCCGACAAACATCGCAAGCACATGCTGAAGTCCTAGCGGAATTGCCTGTTTAAGAGGAAGCTTTCCTTCCATTTCATAAGGGGTAGAATAATTTTTTTCCATATTTCTCTCATTTCCTTTTCGATTCATTTCTTTTATTTATATGCATTTTCGCCTTTTTTTGCAGTCCCTATTACAACAAAATAGAAAAAAACGTCAATATACAGGCAAAGATCATTGATTATTGTTTCTAATAAGAATTAATAAGTTTTTCTAAACTTTCTTCCATAACTTGGCTTCCATCCACAATTACTCCTCAGACTCCTCTCACGCAAAAAGACTGTGCCAGAATCGGTAGCTTTTCTTACTACTGTTCTGTCACAGTCCTTTATTTTCTAATATTCCTTTACAAAAAGCTTTTTACAAATAACTCTCCAGCACTTTCCGCACAGATCCCGGACCTTTTAATTCTTCTCTTAAAATATCCTCGATCTGTTCGCCAATGCCTGCCTCATAAAGATCTACTCCAAAGATATTTACGTTAGAAAGAATCTTTCTTGCGCGGTCTCCGAGACTGGATGGATCTCCGATTACAACTCCCGAAAGCTGTTCCTGCAACTCATCATTCATCGGGTCCGGAGACAGTTCATAACTGTTTCCTTCATCATCAATCGCCAATAAGTAACGAAGCCATCCGGCAATCGCAAGCGGAATCGCTTTTAATTTCTTCGCATCGCCATCACGCTCAACATACGCTTTCACTGTTTCACCAAATCGTACTCCTACACCTTGAGAAATATCTGTCACCAGTCTCTGCACTGTATCGCCAAGGTATGGATTTTGGAATCTCTCATACAGACACTCATCTAAAAATTCTTTTGGAGAAAGAATCTTCGGATCCGGTACTACTTCCATTCCTTCTGCTCCGACCGCTTCTGCAAATTTCAAAGAAGCCGGATCTTTCATCTGGTCTGAGAACAGTGTATAGCCAAGAACACATCCATATGGTCCTAATGCTGAATGCACCGGATTCAAGCACACAGTCACTTTCATTCTTTCTGATTTATTTACCGTATCTCTGTCAGTCATATAAACGCCCGCCTTTGACTTCTCAAGCGGAGGACGTCCATTCGGAAAACTGTCTTCGATCACAAGGTACTGTGGACCTTCCGCATTGATAAACGGGGCAATATAAGTACGTTTGGAAGTGATAACCGGCTGCATATTTTCCACACCGGAAGCCTCCAGTGAATCTGCAATCTCTGTGCTCGGGCGAGGTGTGATTTTATCGATCATTGTCCATGGGAATGCTACTTTGCTTTCATCACTGACATAAGCGATAAAATCATCGTCTACAAAACCTTTTTCCTTCCATGCTTCTGCCATTTCTACAACAGATGCACGAAGTCTGGCACCGTTCTGAGAGCAGTTATCCATAGACACTAATGAGATTGGAAATGCTCCTGCGCGGAATCTCTCTAACAGCATTGCTGTTACGATCGCCATTGCACAGGTTCCCTTCTCCGGTCCGTTTTCAATATCACTCTTCACAAATGGGAAATATTCTCCATCTGCATTGCGGAGCGCATAGCCTTTCTCCGTGATAGTGAAAGAAACCATCTGAAGTCCTGACGCTCTGAAAATTTCTTTCAACCGTGTCCACTGAGCTTCATCTGACGGAATCGCCTTCACTGCCTCACTCATAGAGCCAAGAACTCTTTTTTCAACTGCTCCATCATTATGAAGGATCACGCTTATCCCCAGATTGTCATACGGATCATAAATCTTATCCACTAAATCAAAGTCAAAGCTTTCCACACATGTAATACCTTTATCCATATATCCTTCATTTAATAGACGATCAGCAATTCCTCCAAGAAAGATACGGAAAATGTTACCGATTCCAAAATGAACCCATACCGGATCTTTTCTTGTTTTTTCTACAACCTCTGCCACATCGTAAGACGGCAGTGCAATATCGGCAGCTTCCCATGCCGCCTTATCTTTTAAACTCTCTATTGTAAGCTTCATACACAATCTCCTCTCCGGCGCCTTATGCCGGCATTTATACGATTTTAATCTTCTGTGATCTTAATTACTGTTTTTACAATATCTGCCTTGTTATTCATGCTGTAGTCCATTGCTTTCTGTGCTTCATCTAATGGGAATATATCTGTAACGATTCCCTTTAAGTTCACTTTTCCTGACGCAACTGCATCAATTGCAAGAGGATAAATATGACGATAACGGAACACTGTCTTAAAGGTCAGCTCTTTATCCAGCACAAGGCTCATTGGAAGTGTCATCTCACCGCTCTTACTGTATCCAACTAAGACAATATTAGAGCCTTTCTTCGCCATATGAATTGCCTGAACTGTTGTAATCTGAGTTCCTGCTGTCTCAACAACCAGATCAGCACCCATACCGCCTGTTAATTCTCTTACCTTAGCAACAACGTCCTCTTTTGCTCCATTGATCACGCCTGTTGCACCAAGTTCCATTGCTTTCTCCAGACGTTTTTCCATAATATCTACAACATATACTTCGGATACGCCTCTCGCCTTTAATGCCATCATAGACACAAGACCAATACATCCGGCACCCATAACAACTGCTTTCTGTCCTAAATGTGCATCTCCTTGAATAGCTGCATGGAAACCTACTGCCAAAGGTTCGATCAGCGCACCTTCTAATGTACTTACATTGTCAGGAAGCTTGAAGCAAAGGTCTGCCTCATGTGCCACATATTCTTGGAATACTCCGTCAACCGGTGGAGTTGCGAAGAAAATAACATCTGGACACAAATTATATTTTCCCTGTTTACAGAATTCACAGTGACCGCATGTTTTTCCCGGCTCCAATGCCACTCTGTCTCCAACTGCTAAATGTTTTACATTTTCTCCAACTTCTACTACGACACCACCCGGCTCATGTCCCAGTACAAATGGCGGTTCTACCACATAATCTCCGATCGCACCTGTTTCATAATAATGCATATCAGAACCACAGATACCTACATACTCCAGTTTTACCAATACTTCATCCGCTGCCGGCTTTGGAATCTCTCTTTCTACGAAGCCCATTTCGCCGATTCCGTTCATAACAGCTACTTTCATTTTCCCATCCATGTTTTGTACCTCCATCTTTTTCAAACTTTCATTAAACACTTTATTAAAGTACTTATATTATCGTCCGTTTTGCATAAAATGTCAACTAAAAAGCAAAAAAAAGTAGTGATACCAACCAAATTTCCTTCTCTATTTTATTCGTAAGATATCAATTTCTGCACTTCGGAAAGTGTTTGATACTTTCCACATGCCAGCAATGCAAATAATCCGGAACCATAAGCCGCTTCTTCTGAGTATTGAGGAATTTTCAAATTCATTTCAAAGCGGTCACAACAGATTTTCTGAAACAGCGGATTCATACGCACTCCGTTTCCGCTTCCCACAAAAAATGTTGCCCCTTTCGACTCATCCGGAAGTGTACAATAATGCTGATATAATTCTTCACAGATTCCTTTTAAAACTCCCAATGCAAGATGTCCCGGCCGGAAATTATCCACCGTAATTCCTGTAACACTTCCTGTAATAGACGGATTCTGTCTTGTCCCGTTAAATCTTGTATCAACAGTAAGCTGTTTTTCTTCTTCATATGCTGCCCCTGCTGCCTGATTCAAAATCTCATAAATTGGTCTTTTCGCTTCTGTCTCTGCAAGTTCTAATGTTTCTTCAAAAAAACGCTTCATCAATGAATAAGCATAACCGCCGCACAATGCCGAACCTGCCAACAGCCAAGAATCTCCCACATATGGTCTGCACTCCAGATTTTCTCCTTCTGCGATTTTTTCACTGTAAGCTGATAATTGTGCCCCTGTTCCTACATTCAATAATACTTTACATTCTTCATTTACCGAGCCCAAAAAGCTGGCTTGATTATCCCCAAGAGAAACCGCTACCGGAACACCTTCTTTCGTCCTTCCACACAAAGCATTCTCTTTTGTTACCCGAGGAAGCATTTCTATATCCATTCCTGCTCTTTCGACAGCTTCTGTATCAAAACATCCCTTTTGTATATCATAAATCCCAAGACTTGCAGCCATGCTTTGATGAAGTAATGGTTCTCTCTCCTGTGCGATCGAAAAAGCGACATAGTCCGGAATTGTACAAAAAGATACCGCTCCTTTTGGAATTAAATGATGTTTCGTATTGTAGTAATGTGTTGTAAGACCAAAACCGGTTGCCATTGCATAGCCTGTGATCTCGGACAATTCTTTTGCATAACTCTTTCCACTTTCCGGATTTATCTGATCTCCTCTTTGATCCTGCCATGTATACAGCGGACTTACAGCCTGCCCTTCCTTGTCAGTGTAAAGGATTCCATGCATTGCACCGGTTACCCCTATACTTTCAACATCATCATATTTGTCCAGATATCCGGCAAGGAGTTTTCTACATAACTCCAGAATCCGTTTCGGATTCTGGATCCTCTCCCAGCTTTTTTCCGATTTCAAATGTGCATCATTTGTCAAAGTCTGTACGTTCAAGAGCTTTCCCGTCTCTGCATCTGCCAATATGGCACAAACTGTAGTTGTACCAATGTCCATACCAATTGTTTTCATAACTTCCCCTCCTCAAATTATAAACTGGTTGATTCCAGATCCAGTCTGGTAATAATATCTTCTTGAATCGCCGGAGACAAATCCAAGAAATTCACAAATGTTCCGTGAATCCTCATAATATATACTCCGCTCGGTGCATATTTTTTCGGATCAGCCAATACTTTTCTTAACATATCCGGCGTTGTCACATTGACATACAGATAAAACGGCTTAATTCCTTCATTTGCCGGATTGTAGAAAAGCGGTGTAATAATCTTCTCTTTAAACTCTACCCCTTTTCCTTCAAAAGAATCAGCACGGAAATAATTTGGATTAATACCAAAATGAGAAGCATAACCTCCATTCATCTTTTCATAAGGAAGTTTCATTCCCGACAATACTCGAAAGCCAAGTCCCGAATGTGCTTCTCCATATAAAGGATCCACTCCATAACCAAGCATATCTCTTGACTTTCTTCCGTCCGGTGTTGCACCTACCCAGTAACCATATAACAAGTGCGTAGATGGTGTCGCAAAATCACTTCGGAACGGATTGCCCAGATAATTTTTTCTGGAAGAAATGATATCGCTGACCCTCTCTGCAATGCGTCTTGCCTCCTCGTCAACCACCGGCTCATTATTTCCGAATTTTTTACAACTCAAAAGATACTGATGCATCTTAGGATCATGTTCGAAATTCGTTCTCAACGCTTCTACCAATCGATCCGCATCTTCCGGACGTTCTCTCAACAATGTGTCAATCGCAATAAATGAATCTGCCACCACAGACAACCCATGGATCAAGCAGCCGCTTCCATTGTATTTTGTTCCCTGCTTTTTCGTATCTCTTGTGTCAATTCCGGATTCTACACCGCCCATCATCGTGGACAAAAATGGAACCTGAAGAAGTCCAATAGCCTCAGACGCAGCATTTGCCGATGCTGTCATTTGATCCACATAATGCTCCACATTCCGGTAGAAAATTTCACGGATATTTTGAAGTACTTCCAACTTACTTTCGCATCCATTTTCCGCATCCGTTTTTCCAAGTTTTTTTCCTGTGATCGTCGATACTCCACCGCTAATACACAGCTCTAATATCTTTCCGAGATTCAGCCAGCTGTTTGTCGTATTTCCGTTATCTTTTCCCATAATAAGCGGTTCCTGACATCCGGCTACCGAATAATCCGGCAGATCTTCTTTGTCCACACCGTGCGCCTCTAAGATTGGGAAAAGACTGTCATCGTTAAAAAGAGATGGTGTTAAACATCCCGGAGTAAAGAAAAATCGTCCGAGACTTTCATATAATTCCTGCGGCGTATTCTTATGTAATTTCACTGACAGGATCGGCTGCGGAAGATTCATATCATAATAAGCATCCAACAGCGCATATGTGGTAAGATTGGTCAAATCTTTTCCGTCTGCATCTTTTCCACCTATCAATAAGTTTTGCGAAATCGCCCAACTTCGATCTGCTACGTTGAAAAACACGAGAAGATGTTTTAATAGCGCCGCAGCTACTTCACGGCTCATATTCGTCTTTGCGCGATATGGTTCAAAAATTCTGTCTGCGTTTCCTACGGAAAATGCAAATGGGTTCGGTGTCTGCTCCAGACACATCGTCTGCCAGATTAAAATAAATGACTGGATTGCCTCATATAAATTATCTGCCCCTTTTCTCGGCACTTTGTGAAGCGCCTCTTTCATCAACCGATATCTCTCTTTATCTTCCGGTGAAACTGCCTTCCGTTCTCTTTCTTCTGCCAGTAGCGCATAGCGGTCTGCCAAAACTTCCAGCGCCTCCAGCGAAATTTTCATCGCTTCAAAATAACTCTTTCTTTCATCATCACAAGACGCTTGATTTCTCAAGATTTCTTCTTTTACTCCTGTTGTCCCGCGCGCAAGAAGGGGACGCACATCCGGAATTAAGTGACCGGTCACCTGCTCGATAAAGAAAATCGCTTCGCTGGTACTATCTCCGGCAATGTCATACGCTTTTCTAAGCGCATTCGCAAATTCTGTCTTGTTATTGTACTCTCTAAGACTCTCAATTCTCTCCTCTGTAATATCTCCGATTGGATCAATGTCTCCAAACACAGCCACCGGATCACAATAGCCTGAAAAAGAATCTACGGTAAATGCCGGATTGATCAAAGCATAAGACCGTGCAAACGAATCATCCTGCGTACCCGCAAATACATGATATTCTCCCAATGTGAGCGGAATACGCTTCATAACTTCCACCTGTGTCTTGGCTATACGAATACAGTCTTCTTCATTTTTATATTTTTCATCACATTCCCGCTGAATTTCTTTTGCCAGAAACCATCCTTCCAAATGATTAAGAGCTCTCTCTTCTTGAAATCGTTTTTTCGCCAGATCTGTGATCCGATCTGCTTGAAATACTGCCTTTACTTCCATTGCTATCTCCTTTCTTTGAATCAACTCTTCTTTAATTGAATTCCATTCTTTTTTAGCTTCTCTTGAAAATAATGAATCTGTTCCACTGTTACATGTGCTTTTTCTGTCATTTGATATTCCATACCGCATGCTTCCCATTTATTTTTTCCGAACTCGTGATATTTCAAAATTTCCACAGTTACATTTTCTCCTGCAAGTTCTTGAAGATACTGCGTAAACATCTCCATATCCTCTTCACTGTCATTTACCCCTCCAATGAAAGGTATCCTAATATCCAGACATTTATGCTCCGACGCTGCCCGCCTTAAATTTTGATCTACTGTCTCAAAAGGAATCCCTGTATACATCACATGTTTTTCCGCATTCCAATGTTTGCAGTCCATAATCAACTGGTCGATATATGGAAAAAGCTCCGGAAGTCTGGGATGCGTTCCATTGGTTTCGATCGTCGTATGTATTCCCGCCTGCTTAAGCCGCACCAAAAGTTCTTTCAACACATCAAACTGCATCGTTGCTTCTCCTCCGGTAAAGGTTACCCCTCCGCCGTCATAGAACATCGGACTGCTCCTTAGAATCTCATCAAAGATTTCATCCGTTGTATATTCTTCAAATGATAACCGAAGTCCTTTATTTTTATATTTTACAGTCTGACATTCCCTGCCGCTGCATTTTGCGCATATGGAACGATCCAGCACTTTTTCTTTTACAGCGCCTTTCGGACAAAGCTCATCTTGAATCCAATCTTTATCCAGATAAAGAGCTCCTTCCATCTTCATTCCTTCCGGATTCGCACACCACGGACATTTCATATTACATCCTTGAAGGTGATAAACAAGGCGGTTCCCCTGTCCATCCTGCGAATAGTTGAAGCCCTTCTGGAAGATTCTTATCTTCTTCATTTCTTTCTTCTGCCTTTCTATTGGTATTGTTGTATATAACCATTCTGGGTATGAAAATTCTATTCCCCACTGGATATCTTTTCAAAATGTCCTTTTACCGGACATATTCTCGCTTTCCATTTCGCGCCTTCTTCCATCTGACATTTCAAGCATTCAAAAATCTTTTCTGCACTTGCCTGCAAGTCTTGATTGTAAAGAAGAAACGAATATTTCTTCGCCCCCTCAAATTCATCAATGACCGCCAATGTTACCTTCGGCCGTTTCTCGGAAGGTTCAAATTCGTTTTGATCTGTCAGAAATTCTAACACTTGCATTCCAATCTCTCCTGCCCCGCACAGGATAAGACCGTTTTCCATCTTTTCTGTCAATCCTTTTATTCGTTCCAGAGATTCCCTCTCAATCCTTCGATCTCGCTTCCACGGAACATTTTCGACTTTCCCATCGGGATGAATTTTTCGATATGCCTCTTCTCGTTTTCGGATATTGCTGACATACAGATTGTCCCATCCAACATACATGAATTCTTCAAATGCATCACCTGCTCGCAGAAGTGTTTCCACCGCATCCTTGTTATCCAAAAAAACACTGTCCGCAAAAGGATGTGCGGCATCCGTATCAAAAAACACCAGATTCATACCGATACTGCGAAGCCTAAGAAGCTTTTCCTCATCCACTCTCTGGTCATCCGGCCACACAACCGCATTCCGAATATCTTTACAATACAAGCGGTAGAGACAGTCCTCCAATGATGTGTATTCCGGAACCTCCACATACAAAAGCAGCGTATCCTGTTCCCACGCACATTTTTGAAACTCCGCGATAAACCGTACAAAGAACGGATTTTTAGAAGGCGCCACTAATGCGATGACATCCATGAGATTCCGATTCCCATAATTTTTAAGCGTCACTTTCGTTCCATTTCCGACTTCTCTGACGATCAGATCATCCTCTTCCAAAAGCTCCAATGCTCTTCTTACCGTAATACGGCTCATTCCATATTCTTCTGCCAGCTGTCGCTCTGATGGAATACGTTCTCCGCTTTGATAGACACCCTCGTATATTTTTTTGCACAACTCATTTTTCAGTTCCAAATATCTAAGTTCTGCCGCTTCTTTTCCCATGCTTTATTCCTCTATATCTCATCTTATCTATAAATATAAACTCATCTTCTTAATGGTATTGTATAGCAATACCATTAAGCGTGCAATATGAATTTTTAACAAAAAAAGCATGCTGATTCTAGTAAATATGCCATGCTGTTTTACAAAACGTAAAATGAGGACGGGTTTTAAAAAGCCCGTCCTCAAATATCATTACATTTTTTCAATCTTAATCTGGGGATAAAGTCTCTGCATATCTTCCATTACAAAATATCCTGTCTCTTCTCTTAATGCTGCTGCCGCAGATATGGCACTTGCCTTCCGAAGCGTTTCTTCTATGCCAAGTCCTTCTGCAAAGCCCAGTGCAAATCCGGCGATCATGGAATCTCCACATCCCACCGTATTTACTGCATCGATTCTTGGAACAATCGCACGAAATACTCCTTCGTCACTGACCGCCAGAGAACCATCTGCTCCCAGAGATACTGCCACAACTTCTACGCCTCTTGCGTGAATCTCTTTTGCCGCTTCAACGATCTCACCAATCTCATTACACTCTTTGCCTGTCAGCATTCGAATTTCATCAATATTCGGTTTGATCATCGTCGGACATGCTTCAATTCCCATCTCAAGCAGCTTTCCGCTCGTATCGAGAATCACCTTTTTACCGGCATCTTTCACAACCTTTACAAGTTTCTGATACGCGGTTCCATCCAAGCCTTTCGGAACGCTTCCGGACATTGCCACCACATCCGCCTTTTTTACCAGTTCTTTGAATTCTTCTACAAACCCTTGAAATTCTGACTCAGTAACCGTGAAGCCGGGTTCCAAAAATTCTGTCTGTACACAGTTCTTTTCATCCCAGATATTAATACAGGAACGACTCTCTGACTCCAAATGATAAAAAGCACTCTTTACATGATAGTCTTTTAAAGATGCTTCAATGTAATTTCCTGCATGGCCTCCTACAAATCCGGTTGCAACAACTTCTGCACCCGCTACCGCTGCCGGCTTGGACACATTGAGCCCTTTTCCGCCGGGCACATATGCACATTCTTTTACCCGGTTCACTTCTCCAACCTTAAATTCTTCCACTACATATCGTTTATCAATCGCTGCATTCAGCGTAACTGTCAATATCATGACTTCCTCCTACTCTTCATTCATTAACAGTACTTTTCCTTTTACAAGCCCCGGTGTTTTGAACATCTGGAATGCTTCCTGCGCCTGACTCATCGGCATCTTCTTATAGATAAAACCAGGATCAAACTTCAACTGTCCGGTTGCAAAATAGTGCGCTGTCAACTGCCACTCTTTTCCCGGGAACGGGGAACTATAAGACATCCATGATCCCGTAAGCTTAAATTCTTTCCGGTTCATATTCTCCCACATTTTCGGTGTAAATGTAAGATCTACATGCGGTGTTCCGATAAAGCAGACATGCGCCTTGTTGGCAGCCAATTCAAATGCCATATGCATGGTAGGAACCTGTCCGGCTGTTTCGAACACATAGCCATAACCTTTTCCTCCGGTAATTCCCATTGCTTTTTCCATATAGCCTTCTTCCATCGTATTTACAACTTCGTCTGCTCCGAGCTTCTTCGCGAGTTCCAGTCTCTCGTCACTGATATCAAAAACAACTACCTTTTTAGAACCGAAGATCTTCGCCCACTGCATGGTGAACATTCCGATTGTTCCTCCGCCGAGAACCGCTACACACTCTCCGCCCTTATAATCATTCTGCAGCACTCCATGAAGTGCTACAGTGGAAGGCTCAAACATTGCGCCCTGCTCATAAGAAATGCTCGGATCAAATACAACTGCATTCTGTTCCGGTATTACTACATAATCCGCATTGCTTCCCTGCTGTCTTGAACCAATAAAACTATAGTGTTTACACAATGAGAAGTTACCGTTTTGGCAGTCGTCACATTTCATACATGGAAGAAGCGGCGCTCCGGAAACACGATCTCCGACTTTTACAGTTGTCACTCCTTCGCCAACTTCCACAACATCTCCGGAAAACTCATGTCCCAGTACGATCGGGTAAAAATGCACTCCGTTGTGGAGAACTCTTGGAATATCAGATCCGCAGATTCCAGAAGCTTTCACTTTCACCTTCACGGTTCCCGGCTCTACTTTTGGCTCCTCATAATCCAAATATTGTACATCTTCATTTGCACATACAACTGCTGCTTTCATTTTATCTTACTCCTTTCTTCCCATTACACTCTTCAGCTGTTCATACAGTTGAAGATAGGTCTCATAATTTTTATCATACACCGGTTTCATTTCCGGATTCGGTTCATGTGCTCTTTTAATCTCTACCGTACGCTCTACTGCTTCTTCAAAGCTGTTGTACATACCGATTCCCACTCCCGCCAGAATCACTGCGCCAAGTGTTGTCGCAGTATCGGAGGACGGAACGATGATCTTCTTACCTGTCACGTCAGCCTTGATCTGTGTCCAAAGCAAGGAATTTGCAGAACCTCCCATTGCACGCAGTTCACTTGCGGTTGCTCCCGCCTGCTCTGCAACATCCAGATTATGGCGAAGTGATAATGCAACTCCTTCCATAGCGGCTCTGACAAAATGTCCTTTTGTCTTACTGAAATCCAATCCATAAAATACGCCTTTTGCGTACGGATCCCAAATCGGAGATCTCTCACCGGACATGTACGGCAGGAATACAACGCCGTCACTTCCCGGAGACACTTTAGCTGCGATTTCATTGAATAATTCCAGAGAACTCTTTCCCAGTTCTGCCCCTTTCACTCGTTCGTAATCAGCAAACTCTTTCTCCATCCAGCGCATCACACCGCCTCCGCCGACAGTACCTCCCTGAAGAATCCACTGTCCCGGAACTGCATGGTAGCTCAAGATCAATCTCTTGTCCGCTTTGTATGTATCCATACAAATACTCATTCCACCGGCTTGACCGCCTTGCTCCTGTGTTTCTCCCGGATGAACAACACCTGCGCCAAGTGTACCGCAAGCCGCATCCAATGCTCCTGCTGTCACTGGTGTTCCTTCCATCAATCCACATTCAGCCGCTGCTTTGGCAGTTACTTTTCCCACTACCTGATGACAAGGGAAAATATCAGGAAGCATTCCCGGCTCGATTCCCAACTCTCGGCACATGTCCATATCCCATGTTCCGCGGCGCATATCAAAACAATGCAGTCCATAGCCCTGCGACAATTCCTGCGTAAATTCTCCTGTCAGCTTATATGCGATAAAACTATTGGACTGAAGCACTTTATAAGTCTTCTTATATACATCCGGTAAATATTTCTTATACCACAAAATCTTTGGTGTTGTATAAGACGGTTTAAACGGATTTCCGCACACTTCAAAAATCCGGTCTTCTCCCACTTCGCGTCCGACTTCTTCGCAAATATCCGCTGCTCGTGTATCCATCCAGATCGGTGTATTTGTCAACACTTCACCGTTCTTGTCCATCGGAATCGCAGACCAGCTCTGTCCGTCAATTCCGATTCCCGCTATTTCTCCCGGATTCACCTTTCCTTTTTCCAGTGTCTCACGCACTGCACGACAAACAGCTGACCACCATTCTTCCGGATTCTGCTCTGCCCATCCGGCTTGCGGATAATAAACCGGGTAATCTCCGTTTCCGCTGGCAATTACCTGTCCGTCTCCGTCAAATATAGCAATCTTGCAGGCGCTTGTTCCAATATCAATTCCTAATAAATATTGCTTCATAGCGACCTCCTATGTATGAATTATTCTGCTTTTCCTTCACATCCGCACATTTTCATGCGTCCTTTTACCGTCTCCTTCACAGCTTCCATAGCTACAACGCCAAGCTTCTTTGGATCAAATGTTTCCGGTTTTTCAGCAAGTAATTTCTTACATGCGTCTGTATATGCAACACGAAGTTCTGTTGCAAAGTTCACCTTACACATTCCTCTTTCCACACATTCTTTTACATCCTCTTCACTAAGACCGGATGCTCCGTGAAGAACCAATGGTGCAGAAACGAGTTTTTTCACATCAGACACACGCTCTTTATCTAAAACCGGTGTTCCCGCATAGAAACCATGTGCTGTTCCGATTGCGATTGCCAGAGAAGTAACTCCCGTTCTCTCTACGAACTCTTTTGCTTCCTGAGGATCGGTGTTTGTATCTGCCTCAGCTTCTAAATCATCTTCTTTACCGCCAACTTTACCAAGCTCTGCTTCCACCGGAACGCCAAATGCTTTTGCCACATCTGCCACTTTTTTTGTAATTGCCACATTTCCCTCGAAATCTTCGTGAGAACCATCGATCATAACAGATGTATAACCTGCTTTCATCGCCTGCACAGCCAGCTCAAAACTATTGCCATGATCCAGATGCAGACATACCGGTACAGATACTTTTTTAGCCTCTGCTGCAACAATTGCCGCAAAAGTTTCTAATGTGCCGTATTTTACAGTTGATGGTGTTGTCTGTAGCATAACAGGTGCATGTAATTCTTCTGCTGCCGCAAGAACTGCCTTTACCATCTCCATATTTTCCACATTAAAAGCTCCTACTGCGTAGTTGCCTTTCTGTGCGTCTGCTAACATTTTTTCTGAAGTTACTAATGCCATAATTTTTTCCCTCCTATTTATTTAATATTTTTATATATTACTTTTTTCCGGATAAACACAATCTATCCTCAAACGTTCAAATTCTTTCAGCCAATCTCTCGACGGTTCTTTATCCGTCACTGCCTTGGTCAGCTCTGTCCACTCTGCCACTTTCGCAAACGCCATTTTGTCAAATTTGGAATGGTCCGCAACCAATATACGTTCCTTTGCCGCATTTAACATCAATCGTTTGCTGCAGGCATCCTGCTCATCTGAATCCATCATCCCCACGCCCAGGTTCATTGCTTTGCAGGAAATAATTGCCTTATCTACATGATAAGAGCTAATCATGCGATTCGTATTCGGTCCCACAAGGGCAAAAGATTTTTCTCTTGATACTCCGCCGGTGGAAATCACATTCCACTCCGGCACATCAAACAACTCAAGAATGATTTCTACCGAATTTGTAATGATCGTAAGTCCTTCTTTCTTCCCTTTCAACTCTCTCGCCACATACGCAGCTGTAGAACTGGCATCCAGCATAAGAGCCTCGCCGTCTCGAACCATATCCGCAATCATACACGCAATTTTCTGTTTTTCCACAATCATCTGATTTTTGCGAATATTAAATGGAAGATCAAAAATACTATGTTCGTTTAAAACTGCTCCGCCATAGCTTTTGATTACCAGCCCGTCATTTTCCAGTTTTTCCAGATCCCGACGAATGGTTTCTTCCGACACTTGATATAAACGGCTCAACTCACTGACCACTACACGCTTATCCTTTTGAAGCTTCTCTAATATGCAATTACGCCTCTCAATCGCAAGCATTCAGGCACCTCCTTTTCCCTATTATCCATATAGACCATCACAATATTCCACACAAATAATGTTGTTTCTATTGAAATAGTACCACTTATTCAAATATAAATCAACATTTATTTGTTGCTTTTATGTGGCTTTTGACCTTTCGCAAAAAAAGAGACGGAGCATTTCAAACTCCGTCCCAATTTTTGTATTTTATTCATACATCCGTATATGGAAAGATTTCCTTATACATGCTCTTGCTGCATCTAAGTCTTCAAACATACCGTCTCGAAGCATCTGTACCGCAATATTTCCTATGGAAGTTGCCTCACCCGGTCCCGCCGATACTTTTCTTCCCGTGTATTTCGCAGTTAATTTATTCAAGTAATCTGCATTCGATCCGCCGCCCACTACGTAGACGGTGTCATAATACTTGCCGGTCAGTTCTTCTAAATGTGCCAATGTATCTGCGTAGCACCGCGCCAGACTATTATATATAACTGCCGCAATTTCACCTACGCTCTCTGGAACCTGTTGATCCGTTCGCCTACAGAAGTCTTGCACCGCTTGTATCATGCTTTTCGGCGCCATAAATGATGCATCATTACAATCTACAATAGAAGCGATCTGTTCCTGTTCTGCCCGTTCACATATTTGTGCAAAACTTAATTCCTCTTCAAATTCTTTTTTTACCGACTGGATCATCCATAATCCCATGATATTTCTCAGATAACGATATCTGTGATCATAGCCGCCCTCGTTGGTAAAATCAGCTTTCATACTTTCCGGTGAACAATCCGGTTCTCTACGCTCAACACCCATTAAGGACCATGTACCTGAGCTTATGTAAACCACGTCATCTCCTTCCGCCGGAACTGCAAGCACTGCCGATCCCGTATCGTGCGAAGCAGGAAGTACAACCGCACAATCATATCCTACCTCTTCCTTAACTTCTTTTCTCAAATGTCCTGCTAACGTTCCCGGCATATCTACAGACCGGAAGATCTTCTTCGGAAAGCCCAATTTTTCAATCAACTCCCAATCCCAATCTCCGGTTTTTGCATCAACCATCTGACTTGTAGATGCAATCGTATATTCCATTTTTTTCTCTCCGCTTAATAAAAAATGGAAATAGTCCGGAAGCATTAACATCGTTTCCGCTTCCTCAAGCTGTTCCGGATATTTTTCTTTAATTGCCTGAAGCTGATAAATCGTATTGTATGACTGCTTCTGAATTCCCGTCCGCCGATAAAGTTCTTCTTGAGAAATCACTGATTCGATCTTTCGATCCATTCCTTCTGTTCGGTTATCCCGATATCCCACTGTATCGCCAATTACGTTATCTTCTTTATTAAGCAATACAAAATCGACTCCCCATGTATCCACAGACACCGACACAGGTATTTTCCCTATTTCCTTACATTTCTTCATACCTGTTTTTATTTCCGAAAACAATTGTTCAACGTCCCAACACAAGGCTCCATTTTTCTCCTGCATTCCATTTTGGAAACGGTGCACTTCTTGAAGATCCATCCGCCCATCATGGAGTTCTGCCAAAATATGACGTCCGCTGGATGCTCCTATATCCACGGCAAGATAATATTTTCCCATATTTGTTCCTCCTTTTTCAGACTCGCCATATGTCAAATACTATTTTACAGCCGGATGTCTTCCCGGAAGATTCATATTTCTGCGAATCTCATTTAACTCTTCCACTTTATTCGGTGGAATGATCTTCGGACCGCCAAGCATTCTTGCCTGATACATCAAACGTGCATAAAACTCAACAGATTCCATACGATGATATGCGTTCATCAATGTATCTGAATAAGTCAATGCTCCGTGATTTTCCAGAAGCACTGCATCATAATCCTGTAAAAACTCCTGAATAGAGTCCGGAATTTCCATCGTAGAAGGAGTTCCGTATTTTGCAAGCGGCACACCTCCTAAGAAAATGACTGCCTCCGGCATGATCGGATCCATTAACGCTTCCCCTGCGATCGCAAAAGTAGTCGCATACATCGGATGTGCATGTACAACCGCATTCACGTCCGGACGCTCTTGGTAAATACGCATATGCATCTTCACCTCAGAAGATGGACGGAATCCCTCGTTCGCTTCAAGAACTTCACCTTTCGCATTCACTTTACAAATATATTCCGGCGTCATAAATCCCTTGCTCACTCCTGTCGGGGTACACAGATACTCGTCCTCGCTTAATTTTACCGAAAAATTCCCGTCATTTGCTGCAACCATGCCTCTGTTGTAGACACGTCTTCCAATTTCACACATTTCCTGTTTGATTTCTAACTCGCTCTTCATAATGATCCTCCTTTTGTTTTACTTGGGTTTGTTTGTCTGTTTTGTTGTTTTTTCGTTCTTTTTTATATTGTTTTTATTTGTTTTCTTCATTTTAGCACAGAAATCAACGTAAATCAAATTATTTATTCATTGTTTTTCGTTGTTTTCGCCACTAAAATTTGATATAATAACGTTAACGGAAAAATCTCTTGAATTTTCTTTATTTTCATCGTGGAGGTCGTATGACGCAGAGTAAATCAATTCATAAATGGAATCACAAAGCTGCTTTCACTCTCGGAAGTATTTTTTGTCTCTTTTTGTTCGGACTCTTTGACAGTCTGAAAGGTTCTACCCTTTCTACAATACTCAAAGATCTGAACCTTAGCTATTCGCTTGGCGGAACTATCGTTTTGGGTCAATATGGCGGATATTTTTTATCTACTTTTATCACCGGAATCTTCATTGACCGGCTTGGACACCGCGCAACACTGATCCTCTGTGCCGCAAGCATGATCCTGGGGACAGCAGGCTACGCTTCGGTTTCCTCCCTGCCATTTTTGTTCCTGTTTATTTCCTTTATCGGTTTCGGGCTGGGCACTTTGGAATTGTGTGGAAGCAATATCATCACTACCTATTATCCGGAGAAAAAAGGACGTTACTTAAATATGCTGACCGCAATTTCCGGAATCGGTTCTATCCTCTCCCCGATACTTGCCAGCCAACTGCTGCACGCAGGACATTCCTGGCGTTTTGTCTACTATATGGGACTTGTTCTTCTGATACCGATTGCTCTTTACTTTATCTCCATACGCGCTCCAAAGCAGAGTGGCGTTTCCGGTGATTCTGTCTCTTTGGCAGAACACAGGGAGAATGCTCCGGACAGTTCCATCCGGTTCTTCCGCAAAGACTTACTGTTAATGTACTTCATCAATTTCATGTACATGGCTGCTGAGATGGGGCTCACTACATGGCTGGTTGAATTTTATATTACAGATCGCCATTACACTGCTGTAAAAAGCGCACAGTTATTGTCCTTTTTCTATATTACCATGACATTTGGTCGATTTGCCGGCGGCTTTTTCGTTGATCGCATCGGCAGATTTACCAGTACGGCAGCGGCATCTTTTGGCGTTTCCTTTTGTATTCTTATCGGACTCATAAGTTCGGGACCATTATCGATGATTATTGCTTTATCCGGACTATTTTACTCCATTGTATTTCCTACCGCCACCGCAATGCTTGCCTCTCTCCCATCCGGAAATGCAGGAAGAGTTCAGGGACTTTATTTTGCCTTCGGTGGTCTTGGCGGAATGTTCGGACCTTGGTTCATGGGAATTATAAATACATATTTCGGTTTAAAAGCCGGTATCTTCCTTCCGGTACTACTATTTCTTTTTATTTTAACGCTTCTCATTTTGTTAAAAAAGCAGAGATAACTTCAAAGGCAGGTGCCACTCATACGAGTGATACCTGCCTTTGTTTTATGCCGCCAATTACCTGTCAGCTCTTTTTATTTCCAACTTTGATTAGCGAATTCTTGTCAATTCTTTCATATCATCTTTTAAGTGGTGATAGATATTCTTATAGAGTTTGAAGTATTCATTATACTTCTCGTGTGCTTCTTTATTTGGCATAATCTTGTCATCGAGAACCTGCCACTTCTTTACTTCCTCATATGTAAGAAGACCTGTACCGATTCCCGCCAGCATAACATCTCCCATATTTGCTTCCACATCATAAATCGGACAAACCACCGGATAACCTGTCACATCTGCAAAAATCTGACGCCATACTTTTGATTTTGTAACGCCTCCTGCGATCAGAATATACTCTCCTAAATCGCTTCCTGTTGCTTCCATCGCGTCACGCAGACAATATGCAACAGCTTCCAAAAATGCGCGGTAAAGGTGACCTTTTGTATGCGCCAATGACAATCCCACGATTGTTCCTTTTGCATCAGAATCCCATATTGGACTTCTCTCTCCCATGAAATAAGGAAGCACTACCAGTCCTTCACTTCCTGCCGGAATCTCTTCTGCCTGTCCATTCAGAACATCATAAAGATTCGGACCGCCATTCTTCTGGTTTTCAATTTCCCACTGACACAATGTATTTCTAAACCATTTTACAATTGCTCCTGCGGTATTTCCTCCGGCAAAATAGTAAGAGAGGTTTTTCGCATCATATAAATATGGCCATACGATCAAACCTTTTCCTTCTACCGGTTTATCAGAAATTAATGCTCCACACATGGATGTTCCGATAGCCGCTGCATATACTCCTGATTCAAATACACCAAGACCGATATTAGCTGCACCGCAGTCGATTCCACTTGCAATAACCGGAAGACCTTCCCACAATCCAAGATCCTCAGCAGCTTCTTTTGTCATTCCACCTACAATGTCTGTGGATTCTACAATTTTCTGAGGCATCATAGACATCGGAATTCCCATTGCTTCCATCAGTTCTTCAGACCATGTTCTCGTATTCATATCGAAGATACCGCCGATATTTCCTGCTGAAGAATAATCAATCGCGATTTCTCCTGTCAAATGATAAATCACATAATCATTCGGAGGCAGGAACAATTTCGTTTTCGCCCAATTTTCCGGCTCATGGTTCTTCATCCATAAAATCTTCGTGTATCCGTAATATGGATCTGCCCCATTATGCGTAATCTCTAACAGTTTTTCTTCTCCGATATGATCCAATACCCATTTCGTCTCATCATCCGCTCTTCTGTCCATCCATATCATACAAGGACGAATTGGTTTCATATTTTCATCTAACGGAATTCCGGAACCTCCATACAATCCACTGATCGCAATTCCTTTAATATCTTCCGCTTTCACTCCGGCCTCTGCTGCTTTTGCAACTGTATTGCGGATAGAATCTTTGGTAGCTTCATACCACACATCCGGCCACTGCTCTGCCCACAGCGGCTTTGGTGTCAAAACATCATATTCCTGTAAGTCTTGTGCGATCAATTTTCCTGTCGTATCCATCAAGATCGTCTTTGTTCCTGATGTTCCGATATCCGTACCCAATAAATAGTTCATTTTATTCCTCCTTCTCTCTTATATAAACCTGTTTTATAAAAGTTATTTATATAATAAACCGCAGATAATCTTTTGTCAATTTGCATATTCAAAGAATTATCTGCGATCTTTTTAGTTATGTTGCACAATGCTGACTCCGCAAAATAATCGTATTAGATGTTCTCCAGAAAGTGATCCACAAAAAAGATGGCTGCTCCAGCCGCCGTCGCTTCAACCTTATAACGACATGGGCGAAGATAATTTTCAGCTCTATCTCCAAAAGGATTTCTCTCATCCACCCTTCTGTTCAGTTCTTCCATATATTCGCCAATATAAGCTCCTACATATCCGCCGAGGATTACCGTTCCGTCAAACAAAATCCGGATGTTATGTATCGATAGGGACAGATCATCCAGATATTTCATCCAGCGTTTTTTCGCTCCCTCATCTCCATTTGCAAGAAGTTGAAAAAATGCTTCCAAATTGCCATCCGTATACTGATCCAGATTACCGGCACGACAAAGCGTATCAAAGCAGCCTCTTTTTCCGCAATAACAAAGTTCTCCGCCTTCCGGCACAACTGTCATATGTCCGATCTCTCCGCCTTTGAGACTGTCTCCTTCATAAATCGCGTTGTCAATGATCATTGCTCCACCGATACTGTTGCTCAGACTAATATAAAACGCATTTTTCACTTGACGGTCCACCCACGTTTCCATATAACCTGCCGCATAAGAATCGTGCACCAGCCTGTTCTTATAAGGAATATATTTCGCGATCTGTGCCCTTGTCTTTCCTGTAAATCCAAGTGTCAGTCCGTATGTTACTGATTCTCCGTCACTGGAGATCAATCCCGGAACAGCAATTCCTACTCCAAGAAGCTGGTTGTCAGCAATACCTGCCTTCTGTTTAATCTCTTCTACGGATTTTCCTATCTTCTGCAAATAAGCATCATCCTCTAAATCAAATGCCACGCTTTCTCTCAAATGACAGACGACTTCTCCGGATAAATTTATAGCTACTACACCCATATGATTCGCGGACAAATATACACCAATTGCCATTCTTGCATCAGCAACGTATGTATACGCCATTGCATTTCGTCCACCTGTATTTCGAATTTTCTTTGATGTATCAATTAATCCACTATCTCTTAAATATTCCAAATTCTGAGTGACTGTCGGTAGGCTAAGCTGTAATCCCACTACAACATCCTGCTTAGACACTTGATGATTTTCACGGATAAACTGATAGATCCGCTGTCTGTTTTGAATTTTAATTTCATTGGCACTTAATTTTTCTCTTTCCATACGCTACCTTTTCCTCTGGAGAGTCTTTTTACCTCTCTATTTCAAACTGCTCCGCATCACTTAGTTCTACCACTGTACAATCATTGGCGTATGTACATTCCGGAAGGATGATCATAGCATGAAGCGTTTCCTCATTTACCGGAAGAGGCGCCAAATGCCAAATCGCTGTATGAATCTTCACCAATGTTCCTTGTGGAACAACAAATGCTTTCGTAAGTTCTGTTACCGGATGCCCGCCCGATGCAGGCCCTACATGTATAATCATATCATCATTCAGCGGCAGTATCAACTCCGGTGTTGTCGTATGATATTCCACTTCTTTTATGATGATACGGTCTTCTTTTTTCACTTCTATTGGCGAATATCCCACACGGGTTCCACACGACTCACTGATCCGATCCGGATAGAATTTGTGAATTTCACCCGCCAGCGCATATCCACTCGGATGCAGCATATCATAATATTCTCCAAACGGAGCGAACGCCTCCCTGTCCAGTGGCATTGCTTGAATTTTTCTCATGAATCTCTTCCTCCTTGACACATAACTTTTCTTCTATATACGCAAACTCCCAGCAAATAGATATCTGCTGGGAGTTATTATCATAGTTCTTACGTTCAACTTAAGCTTTATCTCTTTTTCTCTTCTGGAAGCAGTCAAATCCAACAGCAAGAGCCAATACGATACCCATAACGATCTTCTGTGCATAAGAGTTAACATCCATAAGCACCATACCATTTTTCAGAGCACCGATAATAAATGTACCGGCTACAACACCTGACATTTTACCATAACCACCTGTAATAGATACTCCACCGAGAACTACACAAGTAATAACTTCAAACTCAAATCCGTCAGCACCTGCTGATGTATTACCGGAATTTGTACGAGACAACATTACGATACCTGCAAGTCCTGCGAAGAAGCCAGATATTGCGAATACCAGATATTTGATTCTGTTAACAAGGATACCGGAAAGTCTTGCTGCTTCCACGTTACCACCTACTGCGTAGAAATAACGTCCGAAATATGTCTTGTTAAGAATAAATGATCCAATTGCAAAACAGATTGCCATAATAATAACCGGAATCGGAATAACACCAACGTATCCCTGACCAATCATAGCAAATCCTTTAGAGAATCCACTGATCGGCATACCACCACACATGATAAGCGCAAGTCCCATAAAGGCAGTCTGTGTCGCATACGTTGCAATAATTGCAGGAATTCCTACTGTAGATACCATGAAACCATTTAACACACCGATCAAAGTAGAAGCAACCAGTGAAATAAGGACTGCAACCACCGGATTCATTCCCATGTTAACCATCATGTGCGCACACAGAATGTTTACAAAAGAAATCACAGTACCTGTGGAAAGGTCGATGTCACCAAGTAAGATAACAAATGTCATACCGATAGATGCGATACCATACATAGAAACCTGACGTAACAATGTAAGGATATTATTTGGATTGATAAATCTCTCGTTTGCGATCGTAAATGCAATTACCAATACTACAAGTACAAGCCAGATCGCTTTGTCTTTTAATTGATTTGTAATTTTATTCTCTTTCATATTAGCCCTCCTCAACGCTGGCTGCGGACGCATGTGCCATAATCGTTTCCTGACTAAACTCATCCTTGTTGAGTTCGCCGGTCATATTTCCTTCAGACAGTACAATAATTCTATCAGACATACCCATCAGTTCTTCCATTTCAGAAGAAATCATCAGGACTGCCTTGCCCTGGTTCTCCACCAGATCATTCATTAATTTATAAATCTCATATTTTGCACCTACATCGATACCACGTGTAGGCTCGTCAAAGATAATCAATTCTGAATCCGCTGCAAGCCATCTTCCAAGGATTACTTTCTGCTGGTTACCACCACTTAAGTTCTTAACAAGCTGGTTCAGTGACGGAGTTTTAATTGCCATATTTTCTTCATATTTTTCAGCAATACTCCACTCTTTCTTCTTATTGATCACACTGAGTGTCGAATTCTTCTTATAAATCGGCATATTAATATTATTTTTAATAGATATGCCAAGCATCGCTCCATGACGTTTTCGGTCTTCCGGAACAAGCGCGATTCCAAGATCGATCGCTTCTCTCGGGCTCTTTGGATTTACTTCTTTTCCTTTGAAGAACATCTGTCCAGATTCCTTGTGTACTGCTCCAAAGATCATCTCTGCAAGCTCTGTACGCCCTGCTCCTACCAGTCCGCCAAGACCGAGAATCTCTCCTCTATGAAGCTTTAAACTAATATTTTTATCGCCATTGCCTGTCAGATTCTTCAGTTCCAACACAACGTCGTTTTTGTCAATACAGTCTTTTCTCGGTGGATAACTTTCTGTCAATTCACGTCCAACCATAAGTTGGATAAGTTCCTGCACATGGCTGTCCTTTGTAATCAGTGTCTTGACATATTCACCGTCTCTCAGAACAAGGATTCTATCAGACAAGCGATAGATTTCTTCCAGTCTGTGAGAGATATATATAATAGATACTCCCTGCTTTCTAAGGAGCTCTACTACTTCAAACATACTTTCTACTTCTGCGCTTGTTAAAGGTGCAGAAGGCTCATCCATGATCAGGATTTTTGCATCCTGCTGGATCGCTTTTGCAATCTCGACCATCTGCTGATATCCGACAGTTAAATCTTTCATCAGAGATTTCGGATTGATTTTGATATGTAAACGTTCGAAGGCTTTTGCAGCCTCTTCTTCCATTGCTTTCTTATCTACAATGATTCCTTTTCTAATTGGTCTACCCAAAAACAGGTTCTCTGCAGCAGATAATTCTTTTACATTGTTGAATTCCTGATAAATAATTGCGATTCCATTCTCCGCCGCAAGCTGAGGCGTCATACTCTTAAATGTTTTCCCATTGACTATGATGTCACCAGAAGTAGGTATAACTGCTCCTGAACAGCATTTGATCAATGTTGATTTTCCGGCACCATTCTCTCCGATAAGAGCGAGAATCTCACCTTTTTTCAATTCCAGAGTAACATCTGACAGCGCAACAACACCCGGGTATTCTTTTCTTATATGCTGTAATTGTAATACATATTCTTCGCTCATATTCGTCCCCCGTGATTATATTATTTAGAGGCGGCGCAAGCCGCCTCCATCTCATCTGTGCTATTTAATAGTTTAAACTATATTATATTACATCCCCTTCTGAATCTCAGCGATATTGTCAGCGTTGATTTCCATTGTAGGTCTGTATACGTTTTTATCTTTAGAGAAATCTTCTCCGTCTAAAATTCTCTTGAACATTTCGAAACAAGCTTGTGCTGTATCTGTGTTAGATCCTTCAAATCCAACGATAGCTCTTACTGCCTCATCGCCAGCTTCCAGAGAGTCTAACTGTTCAGAAGTAACGTCTGTTGTGATAACTCCACAATCCTCAGGAATCTTGCCAGCTCCGCCGTATTTAGCAAGAAGAGCTGTGTTAGAACCAATCATAGCGCCTGCACCAACACCTACCCATACTTTACAATCTGGGTTAGCCTGAAGTACAGATTCAGCTTTAGACTGAACTTCGTTATTAACAACACCGTCAATTGTAGCTACGATTTCGTAGTTGTCTTTACAGTTTTCTTTAAGACCAGCTTCGATACCATTCTGTCTCTCTAAGAGAACCTGTGTATCTGGTTTACCCATTACACATACCTGAGCTTTGTTGTCAGCTGTGTAGTGCTCGTTGATAAATGCAGCTGCTGTTTTTCCGATTTCTTTTCCAAGTTCTGTATTATCAAGAACCCAGTTAGCTGTTGTATTTTCCATCGGGTTATCCCAGCACATTACTTTGATACCTTCATCTAATGCACGTCCGCAAACTTCTTCTACAGCGTCAGCATCATTTGGGTGAACCATGATAAGATCACATCCGGAAGTGATGAAGTTCTCGATCTGCTCGATCTGTTTTGCAGAGTTTTCTTCACATCCAACGATTGTTGCATCATATCCTTCGTCTTTCAGAATCTGTTCCAGCTTACTCATAACACCAGCCCAGTAAGCATTCTCATAGTTCTGGATTGTGATACCGATCTTTTTACCACCTTTCCCATCATCTTTCTTGTCATCTCCACCAGATGTTGGTGATTTTGTGGTACATCCGATCATCATAGATGCTACCATTGCCACGCACAGAATGGCTGCTAAAACTTTTTTCTTCATAATTTTTCCTCCTTAATTTAATTATTTTATAGCTTTCGCTTTAGCTATCTTCTCCAAATGGTTTCCTAGAAGCATGTAAATGCTCCGTCTACCACGATATCTGAACCTGTTGTAAATGTACTTGCGTCTCCTGCCAAGTATACCAAAACTGCTTGAAGCTCTTCCGGTTTTCCAAGTCTTCCCATTGGAGCCATTCCATTCCACTCTTCAATCAGTGGTTTCAAATGTTCAGCATTCATAATCAATTCTGTTCCAATATATCCAGGGCTGATGCAGTTTACACGTACACCTTTTTTCGCCCACTCGATCGCCAATGATTTTGTCAGCATGATAACTCCCGCTTTAGAAGCATTGTATGCACACTGTGGCTGAGGAACATTTACAATGTGTCCTGACATAGATGCTGTATTGATGATTGAACCATAACCCTGCTTCAGCATCTGTCTTCCTGCTGCTGTCGCACAGAGGAATACACCGTTTAAGTTGATGTCGATAACCTTGCTCCACTGTTCGTAAGTCATATTCTCAGCTTCAACATTCAAAGCGATTCCCGCATTATTATAACAAGCGTCTAATTTTCCGTATGTATCAACAACTTTTGCAACCATTGCTTCTACCTGATCCTGTTTTGTTACATCACACTGGATTGCAATTGTTTTAGATCCTGTAGCTTCCGCGATTTCTTTTGCAACCTTTTCAGCGCCTTCTATGTTGATATCAACAATCGCTACATCTGCTCCTGCCTCTGCGAATGCCGTAGCTGCAGCTTTTCCGATTCCACTTGCAGCTCCTGTTACATAGATTGCCTTTCCGTCCAGTCTCATTTTTTCAATAATTCCCATCTTCGTCTTCCTCCTTCTGAATATGGTTGCTAGCATTACCCGTTAGCAATCGTCCCTGCCTTAGTTTTGTAAAGGTGTTTTGTAAATGTTGTTGTAATTATATTCCTTGTACCATTTTTATGCAAGATGTAATAACAAACAAAATATTAAATTATTTTTTATACATTTTGCACAAGATTTTTCAAAACCTACAGAGAACATTTATATTGATTCAATGTACTTCTCCATTTGATAAATTGCACTTCCAAATGCGGAAGCTTCACTGCGACATCCACACGCTCTCACATAATTACCGCGTCTTTCGAAAATATCCAATTCTGAAAGCCTCTTTTGCAGTTCCGGAATATAGGGCTCCATATAACATCCTACATAACCGCCCAGCACTACATCCATATCGAAGATCATTCGAAGGTTATCTACAGTAAGAGCCAGATTCTCCATATACTCTTCCCATACTTTTTTATGTTCTTCGCTTCCTTCCTCCAGATGAACAAAGAAATTTTCCAGTATACCATCTTCCATATCTGCCAGCCGAAGCGCTGAACAGTAAGCATCCACACATCCTTTTTTTCCACAATAGCATTTGCGGCCCTCCGGATGGATCACCATATGACCGAACTCTCCGCTTCTCCAATTATTGCCCAAATGCATGCTGCTGACATCCTTCAGATATCCATCCCGGCTATATACATTCCCGCGATCCGACTGATATACAACCGCACCGCCCACGGTATTGCTCAAAGACAGATATACCATACTTTCACATGTCTCTTTTCCAATCCACTCTGTCAATACTGCCGCATTAGCATCATTTAACAACGCGCTCGGATAAGGCATATAAGTTGTCCAGTTTTCACAAGGTACATTATGAACGCCAAGCGCATGGGAATTGGAAATCATTTCACGATCCCGGTCGATAATTACCGGTGCCGAAATCCCCAGCCCAACAATACGTTCATCGGGAATTTTATTCTGGCGAACAAATTCTTGAATCTCTTCTGACACCGCACGAAAATATTCCGCTGTATTTTCAAACGGTTTATACATACGTTCATAATTCAAAACCTGCTGTGTCAGGTCTGTATATGCAATAACAATATGATTTTTCGTGATATCCAGTCCAAGCGCATAACGAATCCCTTTTACCGAAGCAATTGCTTTCGCTTTTCTTCCTCCGGTAGATTTATACTCTCCGACCTCTTCGATCATCCCTGAATCTCTCAACTCATTCACCAGAGAAAGTACTGTCGGTCCACTCATCTCCAATGCCGAAGCAATCTCTGTCATACAAGTCTCTTTCTGTTCATTAATATATCGAAAGACCCTGTTTCTATTTATTTTTTTTACTTCTGAATTATTTGTACTTCTTCTCATATTGTCACGTTCCAACTTAAGTAATGTCTTTAATTAAGTATTTTATTAACTACGCCCATTATAGCACTGTTCATTTTTGAATGCAACATTTTTTATAGATTTTCCACAATTTATCGTGAAAAATCACACATTTACCTGTCTATTTTTTATCAATACTTGGTTTTTAGTTGATTTTTTTATATTCTTTTATAATATTTTTGGGTTTTCTTTGTTTCAGCCAAAAAGCAGTCCGTCGGACTATTTTATAGAATTTCAAACAACGCAAAACGGGGACGGTTAAAAATACCATCCCCGTTTTCATATACTTTTATCTCTGTAAAATATTAGCCACTTCTATCTCTCCGTACGGAGTCTCAACAACTGTGCATGGCCATTCTTTTGTTCGTGTAAAGATTTCTACATTTTCATCGGTCAAATAAGTCGTCTCTTCACATTTTGTTCCCTGAATGGTCGGATTCCACGCATAAGCCTGTCCCACATGAAGCATTTTATCAAGACCGGGAACAACAACAAATTCCCTGCAGCCATATCCGGTGGGGCCTCCTTGATGATGCATCTGCCATTCCTGTGCGTATCCTGCCTCTTCATATAATTTCTGCACATTCGCAAAATATTCCGCATATCCCATACCTTCGCGCATCATCTTTTGCATACAGGCAAAGATATACTGTGTTTTTTGATATCGTTCCTTGATTTCTTCCGGAATCTCATCAAAATACACGATTCGCGTCATACTGATATACAAGCCATATTTCTCTCCACCCAGCACAACCATCAGACTTTTTTTAATCTTTTTATCCGTTGGCATCGGATGACGATAATCTAAGATTCGTTCATCCGCTCCGACTAAAACGCAATCCGGACTGATCCCCTGTTCGATACATCTGCACTTCAACCGTTCTGCGATTTCAACCTCTGTCTGACCGGACTTTGCTTCCTTACAGATTCCTTCTACAATCTGTGCGCACGCCGCTCCAATCTCGCGGTAACGCTCTACCTCTTCTTTTGACAGATGCATTCTAAGATCCACAAGAGCTTCCTCGACATTTTGCGTCCCTGCGATCCCTGTATCTGATACATACTTTTTCCCTTGAATCTTTTCTTTGAGCTGCTCTTCCATAGACATATACCACGGAACTAAAACAGGCTCTGCTCCAAGAGGATTCTGTTCTTCTGACATTCTGGGAAGATCGCTGCTGTCTGCAAACAGCCAGATCCGCTCCGGCTCAATCACATAATATGCAACACCTGTCTCTGTATTTGACGTTACGTGATTCTTAGCCCCTCCGCTGATCCATGTATAGTTGTCTCTTCTGCCGAGAATGATTCCGTCATAGTCATTTGCAGCCATCCATTTCCTAAGCTTTTCTACTGTTTTCATCCCGGAACCTTCCTTCTTTCTTATTCCATTTCGTGACAAACGCATACCTTTCCGGTCTTTCCTGTGGCAAAGATCTCAAATGCTTTGTCCGTCTCACGCAGCGGGAATCGATGTGTAATAATCTGGCTTGGATGAATTTTCTTGCGGTCTAAGAGCTCCACAAGTTTTTCCATATTACTAACCGAAGTAACCCATGAGCCATGCAGCGTAATATTTTTGTGAAGAAGAAGCGGACTTGGTTCAAAGGTAACCGTTCCCTGCTCACCTAAATAAACAACATTCGCCCACATTCTTGCAGCTTCCAGACATCTGACACGTCCGATACTGCTTCCGGAGCAATCTACGGCAACCTCTACACCTTTTCCGTTTGTCAGACCCATAATCTTCTCTACAACGTCATCATCACCTTTTAATACTTCATCGGCGCCAACTTTTCTTGCCATTTCCATACGTTCTTCTGCAATATCCACTCCAATGGTCTTTGCTCCAAGTGCTTTTGCCAGAATAATTGCAGCCTGACCGACCGGTCCAAGCCCCATAACAAGTACGGTATCATTTCCGGAAACATGCGCTCTTAAAAGTCCCTGATATGCAGTTCCGAATCCGCACGCGATCATAGCTCCATCTTCATAAGTAAGGAAATCCGGAAGATGGATACATGTACTTTCATCCGCTACCATGTATTCTCCCAATGCGCCATCTCTCTGCCAGCCATACGCACGTCTCTCCGGATTCTGACAGTTGATAAAAAATCCTTTCCGGCACTCGTCACAGTAACCACAGCCCTGAATATGATATACGACCACTCTGTCTCCGACTTTAAAGTCACTGACATCTTCACCTACAGCGACAACCTGTCCGCTTGGTTCATGTCCTGCGATCACATCATCATATCTGGCGCCGCCTGTTTTGTCCGTATGTTCATAATAAATATACTTCAGATCACTTCCGCATAAGCTGGCAGCTTTCATCTTCAAAAGCACCTGCCCCGGTCCCGGTTTTGGAACCTCCACTTCCACAGCTTCAACCTTAGCGCCTCCCGGAAGCTTCATTCCGAGCATTTTCTCTGGTAATTTTACTTCTGACATTATAAAATCCTCCTTTATACTATCTAATATTTATCTTTTTGTTTCCTGTATTCTATGTTCAAAGTATAACACTTCTCTTATATCTATGAAATTCCATATGTTATCCTTTGATGGACAATATTACTGTCATTCTATACTTACTTATCCACTGTAAAAGTAGTCGCCGTTTTTGTAGTCTTTCGGAGACACCCCTACCACTTTCTTAAAGATCCGCGAAAAATAATACTGGTCTGTATATCCAAGTTCAGAACTCACCTCATAAATATAATAGTCTGTAGATTTTAAAAGCTTACATGCCTCCTGCATTTTTAAATGGATAAAAAACTCTACCGGAGATTTCCCTGTCTGTGCCTTAAAAACCGCATTCAGATAACTCTTTGACAACTGCACTTCTTCGGATATTTCTTCTAAAGTAAGATTTTCGCGCAAATGCTGGTACATATAGCGGATTACCATTGTAACATGCCGGTCCTGCGTACTGCTTTCATCCACCCTCTCCCGGAAATACACCTCCGAAAGAATCAGTGACAGCACCTGCGAGATATAAATAAAGTTCCCAATGGTATAGTTTCGCTCCAATACCCGGAAGAGCAGTTTGAACAGAACCATCATTCGGTTATCACTGTGTCCGGAATTAATATGGACGATCTTCCGCTCTTCCAACGGAAAGTACTTCGTATTTTCCCCTTTAAAATGAACCCACAAAATACTCCATGGTTCTTTCTCATCCGCATAATATTTGTGTCGAACATTTCTCGGAATACAAAAAGCATCTGATTTCTCTAACCTGTATATTTGATCCTCTACTTCTATGATACCTTTCCCTTCCGTACAATAGATTAAAATATACTGATCTGCTCCCTCTTCTCTCTCCCGATAGTGCTCTTTTGCTTTCGGGAAGAAACCCACATCCGTAAGATATGTCGCTCGAATCAAAGGATGCGCCATATATTCTGTAAAAGACTCCGTTGGGACGATCATATATTTTTCATCCCGGAAGCCATCTGATTTACCATTCATATCTGCCATAATCTCATCCACTCCTTTGGGAACAATATAGCACCGAAGAGGAATATTGTCCATCTTTATATGCTATATGCCATTTTATCTGTCGGATACTTATGCTATTCTGACTACAGAAAACAAAATTAGAACAGGGTAATTGTCCATGGATTCTACCAGATCAGGATCCGCACAATTACACAAAAACCGCAGAAAGGAGTATTATTATTATGGCGAACAACAACGTACGCGTCTGGGAAGAGCAGATCGTTCTCCCTACATACAAACCGGCAGCTCCGGAAAAAAGCCCACTTTTCTTAGAAAACCGCGCTTATCAGGGCAGCACAGGAAAGGTTTATCCTATGCCGGTAACTGAAAAAATATCTGATGAGAAAGAGGATGTAGAGTATCATGCAATCTACATGGAAAATGACTATCTTCTTGTGATGATCCTCCCTGAACTGGGTGGACGTATCCAGAGAGCCCTTGACAAAACGAATAACTATGATTTTGTCTATTACAACCATGTGATCAAACCTGCACTCGTAGGACTTACCGGTCCGTGGATCTCCGGCGGTATCGAATTCAACTGGCCGCAGCACCACCGTCCATCCACTTACGCTCCGGTTGACTTCTATTTTGAAGAAAACGAAGATGGATCTTCTACCGTATATGTAAGTGAAATCGACAAAATGTACGGAACAAAGGGAATGGCGTCCTTCACACTCTATCCTGATAAATCTTACATCGAGATCAAAGGACAGCTTTACAACCGTACCGATACGCCACAGACATTCCTCTGGTGGGCAAATCCTGCTGTTCCTGTCAATGACAATACATATTCTGTATTTCCACCGGATGTTCACGCAGTTATGGATCATGGAAAACGTGCAGTCTCCACTTTCCCGATTGCAACAGGAGAGTATTACAAATATGATTATTCCGCAGGTATCGACATTTCCTGCTACCGGAATATTAAAGTGCCGACTTCTTATATGGCAGCCCACTCCGACTATGACTTTATCGGAAACTATGACGAGAAGCTGGACGCCGGACTTCTGCACGTAGCAGATCACCACATTTCTCCCGGCAAAAAGCAATGGACATGGGGAAATGCCGATTTCGGACAGGCATGGGACCGCAATCTTACCGATGAAGATGGACCGTATATTGAATTAATGACCGGCGTATACGCAGATAATCAGCCGGATTTCACGTGGCTGAAGCCTTATGAGGAAAAAACATTTACACAATATTTCATGCCTTATAAGCATGTAGGTCGAGTGAAAAACGCAACGAAAGATGCTTCTGTCAACTTAGAGCTTGAAGGTCACAACTGCACCATCAAAGCGTATGCTTCCGGTGTATTTCCACAGTGTCAGATTAAGGTCTGCAAAAACGATGAAATCTTATTTGCAGATCAAGCAGACCTTTCACCTACCGAAATTTACGATGCAACTTTCACTACTGAGCTTGACAGCCTAACTGGATGCACATTAACAATTACCGATGTTCACGGAAACACACTCGTATCTTACACCGCTGTCGAAGAGAAATTAGAGGCAACTCCTGATCCGGCAGATCCTCTGCTGCCTCCATCTGAATTAAAATCAACAGAGGAATTGTATCTTGGAGCTCTTCACTTAGAGCAATACCGACATGCCACATTCTCTCCTGACGATTATTATTTAGAAGGACTTAGAAGAGATCCTTCCGACATCCGTTTAAACAATGGTTATGGATTATTACAGTATCGCCGCGGAAATTTCGAAGAGGCAATAAAATTATTCAAAACCGCCATTGAAAAACAAACATGGAAAAATCCAAATCCATACTACGGAGAATGTTACTTCAATCTTGGTCTTTCACTTGTGATGACCGGAAAGCTTGATGAAGCTTATGACGCTTTCTATAAAGCAACATGGAGCTACGAGACACAGAGCAGCGGCTTCTACTGGTTAGCCGCACTCTCTTGCAGACGCGGTAATTACAAAGATGCGTTAAAATTTATTGATGAATCTATGATCCGAAACTGGCACAATATGAAAGCCCGCACTTTAAAGGCAGTCATTCTCCGCACACTCGGACAGGACAGCAATGCTTTCCTTGAAGAAAGCAAACGTATTGATCCACTGGATATGGGTATTCGTTATGAAATCTCCATAGTTTCTTCTGATTCTGATAATTGGAAACGGACAATGCGAGAACCCGCTCACAATTACTTGGAGCTGGCTCTTGATTACACAAAAGCAGGATTCTACAAAGATGCTTTATATATTCTCAGCTCCTGCGATACCGAATCTCCTATGATCAGCTACTATAAAGGCTACATTTATGAATTGCTGGGAGAGGTTGAAAGTGCAAAAGAAGCACACACAATCGGCGAAGCTGCTGATTACGCATGCTGCTTCCCGAATCGAACGGAAGAAATACTTATTCTGGAAAGTGCAATCCGCGTACTAGGAAAGGCGCCACGTGCTCATTACTACTTAGGTTGTCTTCTGTATGACAAAAAGCAAAACGAAAAAGCAATCAACCACTGGCTTCTTTCCACAGAAGAAGAGCCAACCTTTGCAATAGGCTACCGTAACCTTGCAATTGCTTACTACAATAAGGAAAAAGATATAGACAAAGCTCTTGTTGCCATGAAACGTGCTGTAGAACTTGACCCCGATTACTCCCGTTTCCTTCTTGAGTATGACCAGTTATGCTCGAAAGCCGGTTACTCTAACGAAGCGCGTCTGCAATTATTGGAGGCGCATCTTGACCTTGTTACTCACCGTGATGTCCTTTATCTTGAATATATTACATTACTTAACAACACCGGTCAGTATGACAAAGCACTGGAATGCTTAGCTAGTCACCAGTTCCATCCATGGGAGGGCGGAGAAGGAAAAGTAAGCGCACAATACCGCTACGCATTAACCCAGAAGGCACTCCTGCTTCTGAACACAAAACAGTATGATGAAGCAATTGAATTATTGGAAGCAACTAAAACTTATCCACAGAACCTTGGTGAAGGAAAACTTCCGAATGTACAGGACAATATTGCTGACTACTATCTTGGAATCGCTTATGAAGAAACCGGCAACAAAGAAGCGGCTACTGCTCATTATCTTGCGGCCTCTGTCGGACTGGACGAACCCGGAAGCGTTCTTTATTACAACGACCAACCTTCTGACACGATCTTGTATCAGGGCTTCGCAAATGAAAAACTGGGCAACACAGCTGCAGCAAGAAAATGTTACCACCAGCTTCTTGCATTCGGGCAGAAGCATCTGTTCGATAAAGTCGGATATGATTACTTCGCTGTATCACTTCCAGAGATTGAAGTATTCCCAAGCAATATTCAGGATCGAAATGATACCTACTGCCACTACTTAATGGGATTGGCGTATATCGGATTGAAAGAATATGAAAAAGCAGAAAATGAATTACAGGAAATCTTAAAAGAACAACCTGGATATCAGGGGGCAATCCAGCACTTGATGATGATTTAATGAATAAGGGAGAGGGTTAATAAATCCCTCTCCCTTATTCATTTATATATCCCCAACAATATAGGAACTGCGGGTTTAACCCACACCCCACACACATTCATTGTAGAACCATCTAAAAAGAGACTTCTGTAAACAGAAGTCTCTTTAAAACATACATTATGATATTCGAATTACTCGATGATGTTTTTAACAACACCAGATCCTACTGTACGTCCACCTTCACGGATAGCGAAACGAAGTCCCTCTTCCATAGCTACTGGGTGAATCAGTTCAGCTGTCATCTCGATGTGGTCACCAGGCATACACATTTCAACACCTTCTGGAAGGTTACATACACCTGTTACGTCTGTTGTTCTGAAGTAGAACTGTGGACGGTAGTTGTTGAAGAATGGAGTATGACGTCCACCTTCGTCTTTTGTTAATACGTAAACCTGTGCTGTAAATTTCTTGTGACAGTTTACAGAACCTGGTTTAACAAGAACCTGTCCTCTTTCGATCTCTGTTCTCTGAACACCACGAAGAAGAGCACCGATGTTATCTCCAGCCTGAGCCTCATCAAGAAGCTTACGGAACATCTCAACACCTGTTACAACAGTTTTTCTTGTCTCTTCGTGAATACCAACGATTTCTACTTCATCATTTACGTGAAGAACACCACGCTCTACTCTACCAGTAGCAACTGTTCCACGTCCTGTGATAGAGAATACGTCCTCGATAGGCATAAGGAATGGCTTATCTGTAGCACGCTCTGGATCTGGAATGTAGCTGTCAACAGCATCCATAAGTTCCATGATCTTGTCTCCCCATGGTCCGTTTGGATCTTCAAGAGCCATAAGAGCAGAACCCCGAATAACCGGTGTATCATCACCTGGGAACTCGTACTCGTCAAGGAGTTCACGAATTTCCATTTCTACTAATTCAAGAAGTTCTTCATCGTCAACCATATCACATTTGTTCATGAATACAACGATGTAAGGAACACCTACCTGACGAGAAAGCAGGATGTGCTCTCTTGTCTGAGCCATAACACCATCAGTAGCAGCTACAACAAGGATAGCACCATCCATCTGAGCAGCACCTGTGATCATGTTCTTAACGTAGTCAGCATGTCCTGGGCAGTCTACGTGAGCATAGTGACGTTTCTCTGTCTCATACTCAACGTGAGCTGTAGAAATTGTGATTCCACGCTCTCTCTCTTCTGGAGCTTTATCGATGTTTTCGAAGTCTACTTTAACGTTTCCTGCAACTCTTTCAGCTAATACTTTTGTGATAGCAGCTGTTGTAGTTGTTTTACCATGGTCAACGTGACCGATTGTACCAATATTACAATGTGGTTTGTTTCTTTCAAATTTAGCCTTTGCCATTTTGAATATCCTCCTTATTATACCGCCTTTTTCAGGCATTTTTAAATAATTTACGATTTACTCGGCTATCTCTGATTATATTTCAAATCATGCAGTTTTTCAAGCCTTTTTCGTATTTAATTAATCATTTTTACCGGATAATACTTTTTCCTGTACAGATTTCGGAACCGGCTCATATTTCTCGAAGAACATTGAGTAGTTACCACGTCCCTGTGTTCTGGAACGAAGATCTGTAGAGTATCCGAACATTTCTGACAACGGAACATATCCACGTACGATCTTACCGCCGCCAAGATCATCCATACCTTCAATACGTCCACGACGAGAATTGATATCACCGATAACATCTCCCATGTACTCTTCCGGCATAGTTACTTCAACCTTCATGATTGGCTCACAAAGAACCGGAGCAGCTTTCTTCATAGCATCTTTGAATGCCAGAGATCCGGCAATGTGGAATGCCATTTCTGAAGAGTCGACCTCATGGTAAGATCCATCATATACGTTAGCCTTAACACCAACTACCGGGAATCCACCAAGGATACCAGACTTCATAGCTTCTTCGATACCTTCTCCAATCTTCGGGATGTATTCCTTCGGAATTGCTCCTCCGACTACAGTAGACTCGAACTTGAATGTCTCTTCACCGTTGATGTCCATTGGCTCAAATTTAACTTTACAGTGTCCGTACTGTCCACGTCCACCAGACTGTTTTGCGTATTTACTGTCAACGTCAACCGCTTTTGTAAACGCTTCTTTGTATGCAACCTGTGGAGCTCCTACGTTAGCCTCTACCTTAAACTCACGAAGAAGTCTGTCTACGATGATTTCAAGGTGAAGCTCACCCATTCCTGCGATGATGGTCTGACCTGTTTCCTGATCAGTATGTGCACGGAATGTCGGGTCTTCTTCTGCCAGTTTTGCAAGAGATTCACCAAGTTTACCCTGGGAAGCTTTTGTCTTAGGCTCAATTGCAAGCTCGATAACCGGCTCTGGGAATTCCATAGACTCAAGAATTACAGGATGCTGCTCGTCACAGAGTGTATCACCCGTAGATGTGAACTTGAATCCGATCGCTGCTGCGATATCTCCGGAATATACTTTATCAAGCTCTTCTCTCTTATTTGCGTGCATCTGAAGGATACGTCCTACACGCTCTTTTTTACCCTTTGTAGCATTCAGTACATAAGAACCTGCGTTCATTGTACCGGAGTAAACTCTGAAGTATGCAAGTTTACCTACGAATGGGTCTGTCATAATCTTAAATGCAAGTGCTGAGAACGGCTCGTCATCAGAAGAATGTCTTACTGTATCATTTCCATCTCCGTCAACACCCTCGATTGGTGGGATGTCAAGTGGTGATGGCATAAACTCAACAACTGCATCGAGAAGCTTCTGTATACCTTTGTTTCTGTAAGCGGTACCACAGCAAACCGGTACTGCTTCACATTCACAAGTTGCTTTTCTCAATGCTGCTTTCAGCTCATCAACAGAAGGTTCTTCACCCTCTAAGTAAGCCATCATAAGATCGTCGTCTAATTCGCAGATCTTCTCAACTAACTCTGTACGGTAAAGCTCTGCGTCTTCTTCCATATCAGCCGGGATATCTGTAATAGAAATGTCATCACCCTTATCATCATTGTAGATGTATGCTTTCATTTCAAACAGGTCGATGATTCCTTTGAATTCATCTTCTTTACCGATTGGAAGCTGAATGCAGATTGCATTTTTACCTAATCTTGTTTTAATCTGTTCTACTGCACCATAGAAGTTAGCGCCCAAGATATCCATCTTGTTGATGAACGCCATTCTTGGTACGTTGTATGTGTCAGCCTGACGCCATACGTTTTCTGACTGTGGTTCAACTCCACCCTTAGCACAAAATACACCTACTGCGCCGTCGAGTACACGAAGTGAACGCTCTACTTCTACTGTAAAGTCAACGTGTCCCGGTGTATCAATGATGTTGATACGGTGCTCTAAAGCTCCTGCTTTCGGCTTGCAGTTTTCCTGCAATGTCCAGTGACATGTTGTAGCAGCGGAAGTAATCGTGATACCTCTTTCCTGCTCCTGAGCCATCCAGTCCATAGTAGCAGTACCTTCATGAGTATCACCAATTTTGTGGTTAACACCGGTATAGTAAAGAATGCGCTCGGTTGTGGTAGTTTTACCAGCATCGATATGCGCCATAATACCGATATTTCTTGTTCTCTCTAATGGGTATTCTCTTCCAGCCATTATTGCCTCCTAATAATTTAGAAACGGTAGTGAGCAAATGCTTTGTTTGCTTCTGCCATTTTGTGCATGTCTTCTTTCTTCTTCACAGATGCGCCTGTGTTGTTTGCAGCATCCATAAGCTCGTTAGCCAGTCTTTCTTCCATTGTCTTCTCTCCTCTTTTACGAGAATACAATGTTAACCAGCGAAGCGCCAGAGCCTGTCTTCTGTCAGCTCTAACCTCGATCGGTACCTGGTATGTTGCACCACCGATACGTCTTGCCTTTACCTCAAGTACTGGCATAATGTTATTCATAGCCTCTTCGAATACTTCGATTGCAGGCTTGTCGGATTTTTCAGCGATTCTTTCAAATGCTCCATATACAATTTTCTGAGCTACACCTTTCTTACCATCAAGCATAATGTTGTTGATAAGCTTTGTAACCACTTTGTTGTTGTATAATGGATCCGCTAATACGTCTCTTTTCTGAGTATGTCCTTTACGTGGCACGGTTCTTCCCTCCTTAAATATCTTAATTTAATTCATCGGTACTCACATGTGTCTTTCTAATGATACAGTGTAGTGCAGCGGGCATACAACATGTTTTATATACCTTGCAGCTTACTTCATCATAGTTCTGTTTGTGAATATTCCTATTCTGTAGTTCTCCTTATAGAAGAACTGTTGCTCTTATACGCTTTTTACTTCTTAGCGTCTTTTGGTCTCTTAGCGCCATATTTAGAACGAGCCTGTCTTCTCTTTGCAACACCTGCTGTATCAAGTGTTCCACGAACGATGTGGTAACGTGTACCCGGAAGGTCTTTTACTCTTCCTCCACGGATCAGAACAACACTATGCTCCTGAAGGTTGTGACCTTCACCTGGGATATAGCTTGTTACTTCGATTCCGTTAGACAGACGAACTCTGGCGATTTTTCTAAGAGCTGAGTTAGGCTTCTTTGGTGTAGCTGTCTTAACAGCAGTACACACACCTCTCTTCTGTGGAGAAGAAGTATCTGTGCTTTTCTTTCTCAAAGAATTGTAACTTTTCTGAAGTGCCGGAGCTGTAGACTTCTTTACAGATGTCTGACGTCCTTTTTTCACTAACTGGTTGAATGTTGGCATTCTTTTCACCTCCTACGATTTTAATAAGCTGCATTTCATTGCATAGATATTGGCGCACAAAAATACAATGCATTTCCATGCACACTCACTTAGTTTATTACGAATTTTCGGCGTTGTCAAGGGATTTTATTGGAAATCGCCTGAGGAAGTGCTTAATTTGTAGATAGTAGATAGGCCACACCTACTCATATAGCAATATTTCACTTATTTTTTTCTTCTATAAAATAACGGAACTCCGAATTAAGGCTCTCTTTAAAGTTCTTATATTCTTTGCAACATTCCTCAAAAAGCTTATAATAATTATCCTTCATATCAGTATCTGCAATAGTTTCCTTATGTTCTTCAACTATCATTATGCACGAATCTAAAATATCAATAATATTTTTTAACCTCGTATATGAAACATTTTTATTATTATACAAATCCAGCGCATTGGAAGAATATAATTTATCAACAGAAGTTGTTGTAATCGACAAACTGTAAATCGTTTTATTTATATAAAAGAATGTCTCAATAAAGTTGTAAACGCAAAATAGTAAGTACCTGTTCAAAATCATCCAATGTGAGATAATAGACTCATCACTACAAAGTCCAAATAGTTTAGTACTCAACTTTTTAGACTTTATCACAGGAGGTGAGCCATGAAATCTCACACAAGTTTAGTTGCACAGCAAACCCGTCTGAGTGAATGGACTGAACTAATCAGGGACTGTCAAAGCCGTCCGCAAGGAATGAAGATTGATGAATGGTGTCAGCTGCACGGCATTACAAAAGCGAGTTATTACTGGAGGCTCCGGAAAGTCCGTGAGGCTTACCTGGAAACTGCGGAGCAGACACATGCATTTGTAGAAGTTCCCTCTTCCGCAATCCAGCCGGCAAATATAACATCGGAGCATAAGATTGCTGCTGTGATCAGAGGAAGAAGCAACCTTACTTTGGAAATCACAGAACAGGCATCTGCCTCATTTCTAAAAACACTCTTGGGAGTGCTCAGCAATGCTCAATGATGGCTCCGGGTTCAAAAAAGTATATCTGGCGACTGGATTCACGGATCTGCGCAGTATAATGGCTCAGTTGTCAAGACAAAAATCTAAGGTTTTTATAATGAACTGATATAATTGGTAGTTACCTGGAATCAGGGAAAAGGTCCCTTATCCATATATGCATTAAGCTACATAAGGCAGAAGCATTGCCGGATAATAGCATTCAGCTGGTGTTTTATAATCAAGAGCAGAATGGCATCGCTCAAAGTTGTATGTGTGAATATACCGGCCGATGGCAGCTCTTGCTTCTTTTATGTTGTTGTATTGCGTCAGATATGCTTCCTCATACTTGAAGCTACGAAACCAACGCTCGATCACGATATTGTCAGCCCAGCGACTTTTTCCATCCATGCTTTGACGGATGCCGTTTTCTTTCACAAAGTCAATGTATTGCTGGCTTGTAAACTGACAGCCTTGATCTGAATTCAAAATCTTTGGTTTTGCTGTTTTAAATGCCTTTTTAAGAGCATTAATAACCATTCTGCTGTCTAGGGTATCATCAACTTCCCAACCAACGATACATCGACTGTACCAATCAATTACAGCAGTTAAATAAAGAAATCCATGCTTGATTGGAATGTAGGTAATATCAATGGACCATGCCTGATTTGGAGCATCAATGACAGCATTTCGCAGAAGATATGGACATACCTTGGCCTGTTGCATTCGCTTAGAAAGATTTATCTTAGGATAGATTGGATGAATATCCATTTCATTCATATATCGACGAGCCTTACGGCGTCCCACTTGATAACCTCTGTTTTTTAGTTGTGCTGACATTTGCCTTGCTCCCCAAGTTGGATTGTCTGTATGCAGATGATCAATAATCTCTTTGCACTCCAACTCTTCTTTTGAGATGGGTAAGCTTTTATAATAAATGCTTGTACGGTTAATATCGAGTAGTTTTGCTCCAACAGAAGCAGGGATTTCTTTAGTCGTCAAAAGGTTTCGGACTAAATTTACTCTCGTAGTCTGGTCCGCAAATTTCTTCAGATTTTTTTTTGAGCCAGTCAACTTGCATTGTTAACTGACCAACTTTTTTCGCATACTCTGCTTTCTCTTTACGTTCTTCGGCAAGCTTTTCCTTGAGATTTTCTTCACGCTTGTCATCGAATACAGCAGAAGCATTGTTTAGGAATTCTTTCTTCCAATTGCGAAGCAAGTTTGGTTGGATATTATTTTCAGTTGCAAGAGTGTTGAGATCTTTTTCACCCTTAAGCAGCTCGATCACTAGATCTGATTTAAATTTGGCACTGAAGTTTCTTCTTTGTCTGGACATAATTATGAATCCTCTCTTTCATACTGAATTTAGTATATCAGATTCATTAAAAAATGTCCGAAAAAGTGTCTTAATTTATGAGACCATTATAATACTTTATCTTTCACATCATCTAAACAATCATTATATCTATTTGCAATGATTGCCTGACTCTGCTCCTTAAATTTATCCAAATCATTCACAACCTTACTTCCAAAGAAAGTGCTTCCATCTTCCAATGTTGGCTCATAAATAATAACAGATGCTCCTTTAGCCTTGATTCTCTTCATAACTCCCTGTATAGAAGACTGGCGGAAATTATCTGAATTTGATTTCATAGTAAGACGATATACACCAATCACAACCTCTTTTTCCATAGAAGCATCATAAGTATTTTCATCATCATAAGCATAATACCCTGCTTTCTGTAAAACACGATCTGCTATGAAATCTTTCCTGGTTCTATTTGATTCAACGATAGCAGACATCATATTCTGTGGAACATCTTCATAATTAGCCAAAAGCTGCTTAGTATCCTTTGGTAAGCAATAACCACCATATCCAAATGACGGATTATTATAATGTGATCCAATTCTTGGATCAAGACACACACCGTTAATGATCTGCTGTGTGTTCAACCCTTTCATTTCGGCATATGTGTCAAGCTCATTAAAATATGATACTCTGAGAGCCAGATATGTATTAGCAAATAACTTCACTGCTTCCGCTTCTGTAAATCCCATAATCAAAGTATCAATATTCTCTTTAATAGCGCCTTCCTGCAATAATCCAGCAAATATATTTGCAGCTTTTACAAGTCTGGCATTTTGAATATCTGTTCCTACAATAATTCTTGATGGATACAAGTTGTCATACAGCGCCTTAGATTCACGCAAAAACTCAGGGCTAAAAATAATATTGTCACAATGAAATTTTTCTCTAATACTTGCTGTATATCCTACCGGAATTGTCGATTTTATAACCATAATCGCATCTGAATTATATTCAATAACCAACTTGATCACAGCTTCTACTGCTGATGTATCAAAGAAATTTTTCTTACTATCATAGTTTGTGGGAGCAGCAATAACTACAAAGTCTGCATCTTTATATGCGGATTTTGCATCTAATGTAGCTGTCAGATTCAATTTCTTCTCTGCCAGATATTTTTCAATATATTCATCCTGAATCGGAGATTTTTTTTGGTTGATTAATTCTACTTTTTCTGGAATAATATCTACTGCCATCACTTCATGGTGTTGTGACAACAAAGTAGCTATGGACAGTCCCACATATCCAGTTCCTGCAACTGCAATTTTCATGTTCACATACCTCCTGCTTTACACTTCTGTTTCTACTGAATTTTAGACTATATCATAAAATTCTTTCAAAATGGATGTTCCATTTTCTAAGATTTCTTTTGTCTTTTTATAATAATTTTCTGCAGTATTTTCTACATAATATGGATTAATTATTTCTTCGCTTTTCCCGGTAATCTCTTTCATTGCCTGACCAATTATACTACTGTCACAAGTAACATCAATAACACTGTTACCATGCACTCGTCCCCTTTGTCTATCTCCAATATTAATTGTATACCTTCCTAATGACGGTGTTTCAATAATTCCAGAAGATGAATTTCCTATTAGTGCTATAGAATTTTTTACTAAATACAAAAACGAATCCACATTCAAATTTTCATAGTAATACGCATTTTCATGCTCATCTACATAATTAAGCCATGAAGAACGTATAATATCAGATTTTGTATCTGCATTCGTCCCCATAAAAATAACGCTCATTCCATCAAGATTTTTCTGCAATGCAGTCAATACTTCTTTCACCTGATCTTCCATTTTCACATCAGTTAGTGTTTCGGGATGAAAAGCTACAACCCAATATTTTTGTGGAATAAATTCTTTTACTTTTTCAATTACTTTCTCTTCATCTATCTTGCAACAATTTTCTGCCCCTAATGCCCCAAGATAAAATACTCTTTTAGGATCTTCTCCTAACTGTATTACACGTTTTCTATATTCTTCTGTACTGGTAAAATGATACTGACTCATTTTGGTAATAGAATGACGTATAAATTCATCATAATTGCCATATGTAACTTCCCCACCATGTAAATGCAAAATTGGGATTCTTTGCATAGCTGCTGCAATCGCAACCGCCATCATTTCATATCTATCTCCAAGTATAATTAATAAATCAAATTTATTATTTTCAAAATAATTTCCAAAACAATCTAAAGCTGTTGCCATGCAATGCATCACATTCGCATTACTGTCATTCTCTATATTTAGCGGAATCTCCAAATCGATTTTAAATCCATCCTGTCGTATTATATCTACAGAGTGACCAAACTTATCTTCTAAATGTGAGCCTGTAACCAATACTGAAAACTCAATATCTTTGTCATTATCTAATAATCTTAAAAAATTTTTTACTATTCCATAATCTGCTCTTGAACCAGTCGCATACGCTACTCTATACTTTCCCATACTAACCTTCTTTTACTGATTTATAATAGTTTCGGCAATTTTAAAATCAAGTTCTGTATCTATATCTATACTGCGCTCTGCCGGCATTTTATATGCGTAACAATCTTCTCTATACAGATTTGTATTTTCCAAAAAAGCCTTCACATCTGCCATATAAATTGCCCCATTTATCCTATAAAACGTTTCTAATTTCTGTCTTTGTTTATTACTGTCTGCCCGCAAAAATCCGGATAACGAATTATTTTCTGGTAAAGTATTACTCCACAATGGCGAATGCTCCATTTCACAAACTGATACAACCGCTATTGCATTTTTCTCTTTAAATAATTCATAAGCTTTTTTTATATCTTCGTACTTTCGCAATGGAGATGTTGGCTGTAAAAGCGTAAATGTATCAAATACAATTCCCATCTCCTGATATTTTTTCAATACTTCTTTTACAACATCCCATGATGACGCTACATCTGATGCATTTTCTTCTGATCGATAAAAAGGTACTTCTGCTCCATATTGTATTGCAATCTCGCCATATCTTTCAGAATCCGTAGAAACCAATATGTGTGAATAAATCTCTGATTTCTTCGCTGCTTCTATGCTATATGCAATTAACGGTTTTCCATTTAATAATTTTATATTTTTATCTTTCAAGCCTTTCGAACCACTTCTTGCAGGTATTATTGCTAAATTATTCATCTTCTCTATTCACTCCTTTACAAGAAATCAATTCATCTATTTCAAAATCTTTTTCAGCTTCTTTCCCCAACACCTCATACCAATGAATCGGAGAAATTCCATTTCCTGGTCTTTTACAAGTGATATTCTCTTCGGAAAACATTTCACCTCTCATGATTTTTCTTTTTGCTACAATAGATTTTCTTGCAACGAATATATTGCTTCGTTCAGATTCAGTCACTTCTTTCGTTTCATTTCCAAGCACAATTTCAGCTTTATGCACACCTACACACAATTCTTTTAGTTCTTCTGGTGTAATAGACGCTTTATGATCAGGTCCTGGCATAGCTTTATCTAAAGTAAAATGTTTTTCGATAAATTTAGCTCCCAATCCAACAGCCACAAGAGAAGCAACAATTCCTTCTGAATGATCTGAAAGTCCGATTTTCCAATCTGGTGCTAATTCTTGAAGCTTATTCATGGCAAGCAAATTCATATCTTCCGGCTCTGTTGGATATTGTGTATTACAATGTAATACCGTAAAACTTGTGTCTTTACTTTGTTGCAAAACATTTATTGCATATTTAACTTCATCAATCGTAGACATTCCTGTTGATAGAATTACTTGTTTATTTTGACATTCAATTGCTGCTACCCTCTGTAAATAAGGAAGATTTGTAATCTCTCCTGATGGTACTTTCCATATATTCTGACCGATTTTTTGCAAAAATGAAAAAGATTCAAAATCAAATGGCGTAGAAAAAATCTGAATATCTAAAGTAGAAGCATACTGTACCAATTCCAAATATTCAGTTTCCGTTAATGCCAATTTTTTTAACATATCTAGCTGTGAACCATTTCCATCATTTTTTTTCTGATATTCGGCTTTAGGGGCATATCTTGAAACAAGATTTTCTGGCACAAAACTTTGGAATTTAACTGCATCTGCTCCAGCTTCTTTCGCTTTTTTCATCATTTTTTTTGCCAATTCAACACTTCCATTATGATTGCAGCCAATCTCTGCAACAATTTGAATATCACTCATTTCTAATCTCTCCTCTTTATAACTCTAGCAGGTACACCTACTACAGTTACTTTCTCCGGTATATCTTTAATAATCACACTACCTGAACCAATAATTGCATTGGAACCGATTTTCAATTGACCGTTACACACAGATGAACTGCCCAAAAAAACACTATTTCCTACAATTACATTTCCATTTATGACAGAATTTGTTGATAAATGATTGTGATCACCCACTTTACATTCGTGTTCAATCAAAGCCTTTGTATTTATAACATTATTATTTCCTATCTCTGCATCAGCATTTATTACTGCCATTTTACCTACAAAATTCCCTATTCCCATTTTTGCACTGGCCGATATAATTGCTGAAGAATCAATAATATTGATTATGTTCAATCTTCGTTCTCTAATTCTGTCAAACCATAACTTACGGTATCCAACATCTCCAATAGAAACAAAATAACTATATTTTTCACAATTTAGAATATCTTCAAGTCCCGTACCCAAGATCGGTAATCCCATATGCATACCTTTTTTGTTGCTATCTATGAATCCACATAATTCATATTCTGATTTATTAATTGAATCTGCAACTGACTTTGCATGTCCACCAGCTCCTATTAAAATCAGTTTTTTCATCTAAAATCACCTCAAATCTATTTTCTAAAATATTTTTTTATCTTATTTCGATTTCGTATTCCACATATAATAACAATTAATACGATCAAGATAATTACTAATATTCTTATTATGTTATTTTGATATAAAGCTAAGGATAAAAGCATTGCTCCTAAACATAGACCTATATTTATTACCATGATCCTTTTTTCAAATAAATCCCTATATATGGTTCGTCTACAAACAATATAATGGAACAACAGTGAAAAACCATACCCCATTACCGTAGTATATGCAGCAACAATATATCCAAATCTTGGTATCAGCAAATAATTCAGTACAATATTAATTATTGTTGCTCCTGCTGTAGCAATTGATATGTATGTCATTTTTTTTAGGAAAAACTCTATATTAACATACAATGTATATATAAATTGCACCTCGATAGCCAAACATACTGGCGGAATAACATATACCGCCTCTGCATAAGATTTTCCTCCAAAAACCAGTATCATTTCCGGCCCAATAAGCATTAATCCTATACATCCAAGTGTGAATCCTGTTACATATTTTGGAACTACTTTTCTAATTATTGAAACTTCATTCTTTTCCAATTTATCAAAAAACCAAGGTACCCACGCCTGATTAAGAGATGATAATACCACTGTAATAACCATTGCAATTGTATATGCAATTGAATATAAAGCGGCTTTTGTAGCTCCGCATAATTGATTAATAATTATTCTATCCGATGAATTTAGTAGCACTCCTGATAGCTCCTGAATCAATAATGGCAAAGATAAAGCACATGCATATTTACACATTCTCAGCGAAAATGATTTCCCCTGAAATATAACATATATCCAAAAAACAATATCAACGACAGCTATAATTGCATAGTTTCCAATTACCCTACCCATCAATTTATTGCTCATTACATACGTTAATCCTAGTGAAGCAAAAGTAGAAACAAGCAATGTAATCCAAGTTAACGCAATAACATTTTTATATTCATTATACATTCGATGTTTAGTAATTAGTGTCTGTACTGCTGGTGTAAACAATGAATAGAGCATAATGCTACGAATGTACAGTCCATCCATATCAAATATGCTTTCCCAAAATTCCATTTTAACTTCAATTAAAAGCCACACTATAAGTGTAAAAACACTTCCCAGAATTGTAATGGTAGACATATATTCCTTTATGCTTTCATCATAATCATACTTAGCTCTACTAATAGATGAATACAAGCACAATGTAGCTATAATTGATATAATATTTGCCCAAGAAGATATATTACTAAAACTACCATATTCTTCCTGGCTCATTAACCTTGTAAAAATTGGTGTCGTTAAAAAGGCCATTCCTTTAATTATTATATTACTAAGTGTATACACCATGCCAATCTTTACAAACGAAACTGTTTTTCCTTTATTCATTTAATTGCTCCAATCTTCTGTCTTCATAATTCTGTCTGCTTAATATATATAAATACATATACCAAAAAAGGACATCATATAATCCAGGAAAAGCAATCCAATCAAAGAACATTCTAGCTGACGCAGCTAATAAAATTATTATCATAATATAATTTTTCTCTTTTATTGCTTTATGAACAACTAAAAAAATTAAAACAATTAATAGACCCAAAGCTAATAAACCAAATTTTGCATGTAACATTAAAAATGAATTATGCGTATTCCCATTATAAAAGCTCAACCATTGATATGTTCCATTAGATGTATTTGCTCCTAAAAAGAAATTACCAATATTTTCCTCTATACCTTGTATATATTCTCTCCATATCTCTGTCCGGATTGAACCACTTCCATACCTATCAAGTTTAGCTGTCAACCCTAATAAATATTTACCCAAAAAGTGATTCACGGCCCATACCGCAAAGCAAATCAACACACACCACTTAACCAATGATTGTATCTTTTGACCTTTAATCGCAAGGAAATTATATAGAAATGTTCCTACAAGTAATAAAGATGCCGAAATAATACCAGCTCTACTTCCTGTCCACAGGCATATTGCAAGTGTTAAAAAACCCGCATAATACTTTAGTGCTCTCTTTTCCTTCATTATGGATAAATAACCCATTATCACAAAGAAAATTACATATGCCGAAATATTATTTTGGCTTCCCATAGACAGCAGATTATCTGCTGCTCCACCTTTAACTACATAAATGCATATTAAAGCTATAATAAAATATGCGATATTCCAATATGTTCGTTTAGAGATTTCAAATTCATAAGTTAAAATGGCAATGCCCATATATGTCCATATCCATAACAGATCCATATAATCAGCATTTCCATTATAAAAAAGAGAAAGTATCATAAATACTGAATACAATACACCAATCAAGATAAGATATGCATTTATACCCCTTATTCCTTTTTTCAAAACACTATACAATAATGCACAAAGTCCAACTAATGCAATAACAAAATTCGCTACAAGCGACTGTATTTTCAAAATATGTCCACCCATAAAAGCAATTGCAAACAATGTATATATCATTGCCGCATTATTAATTTTTAATCTTACCTTCACATTAATGCTCCTCTAATACTTTTAATTCTAATGAGGACAAGTTCTTAACTGTTTAATTAAAAAAAACTCTCCTCTTGTTTCAATTCATAATAATGTTCTTCGTTTCTTTTCTTGAATACTTTTGCAGGATGTCCTCCTGCAATCGAACATGCTGCTATATCAGAAACTACAACACTCCCAGCTTGAATAATTGCTCCCTCCCCAATTTTAACTCCCTGTAAAACTGTGACATTTTGTCCAAGCCAAACATTATCCTCAATAACAACATCACCATCTATCATAGTATCATCATAAGGAATTGTTTTTCCCTCATAATTATGATTAGATGTTAAAATTAGTATGCCCCCCCCCGAATGAAAATTGTTACCTATAGTAACAGTTCCATTTCCGGTAATCTTCATGCCATTAAAATGACAATTATCGCCAATATACGTTTTCGAGGTAAATTTGCTCCAATGATTTATATGTAATCCCTTTCCATATTGCTTAGCTGTTTTTTTACATAAATTTGTATAAAAACCCGTTCGTATTTTTTTTATAATTGTTCCTATCATACGCTTTTCTCCAATACTTCTGATAAAATTCTATGTTCCTTATAAAGGCAAACATATCCCAATTCTTTCAGTTTGTTAAAATTTTCAGGATTGCTCATATTATCTATTATTATTGGAATTGAATTGCATAATGCCTGATTCAATACCGTTGAATAAAGTGAAATTGCAGCACCAGATTGTAATAAGGATTGCTCTATCGAAATTTTTGCTGTATCCTCTACATTTGCAAAATCAAATATCTTTTTAACAAGATCCATATTAGAATATCTCGGATGTGGACGTATTGAAATTTTCTTTCCACTCTTATATAGCTGTTCCAATATTTTTGATATTTTCTTTAATACCTCTTCCGATTCTGCACCTAAATAATATGTATAATCATATTTCTGTGTTCTGATCAGCTCTCCATCGAATTTCAAAGAAGCCGGAACTTCAACAACAAACTGATTTTTATCTGCCTTCATAGCCGTCAATATTTTCCCGTAGTATTCATCCCAAATATAGCATTCATCGAATTTAAAGAACGAATCTCTCATATAGTACATTTTTTCTCCATGCATGACATCTATATGCTTGATGTTTCTTTTTTTACAGTAAGCTGTCAGTACTGAAGACGTAAAAGAGTATTCCGCACAAACCACTATTGCTTCAGGTGAATATTCTTCAATGGCAAAACTATATCTTCCAATTTTAATCAAACATTTTAAAATAAACTGCCAAGAAAATGGGTATCTACATATGATTCCTTTTATAAACTTTTTATCTTTTGCAGTTAATAAAGTTCCTTCTACCGGATTACATTCAATAACTTTATATCTTTTTTTCAAAGATTTTGGTAAAATATTTTCCGGTTTACCATCTCTAAAAAATACCAAGTTTTTATGCTCTAGCCGATTCACCTGAACCTTTTTTCCATATTTGAACCAGTAGAGAATCGCCACTGGAAATGAAACCAGATTTAACAAAAAAGTGATTCCTTTTCCATTAAACTGCATCTGACACTTATACTGAAAATACGATCTTTCAATCTCATCTCGTGGATTTCCTAATTTAGCAATGTATTTTTTTTGTTTACTGACATCATATGAGAATAATGCGTCTTGCCTTCTTTCCAAAAGAACAGCCATTTTACGCAGCATATCATTCATACCCATAATTAACTCACCTTTTTAACGTACCGCACCTTTTTCCAGCATCCATAAATTAAATTTTGTAAAGTCAAAAATAACGATGCAATACTATTCTTATTATCTGCTTCCTTGAATAACTTATAGTGCCATTTTACTAATTTTAAATAGCCATGATTAGATATTGATCCTGACCGTTTTCTATACTGTGCCAGCACTTTATCATAATGATAACAGTTTGCCTTTTTGATTACTTTCAGCCACATGGCATAATCGTTATTCTTTTTAATATCTGCAATCTGTATTTTGCCAATCTTCTCCGCATCATACATTACGGTCAAACACCCCGGCCAACAATAACGATACATTCCCATTTTCGTAATCTTCTTAGGTCCGGTTACTTTTACTCCATTTGTCACATCATTTTCATCAATTTCTTCATAGCTAGTATATGAAAAGGAGTATTTATTTTTTTTCATATACTTTATCTGTTCTTCCAGCTTAGTCGGATACCATAAATCATCACTGTCCAAAAATGCAATCCACTTACCTTTTGCATTTTTTAATGCTTTATTTCTTGATACAGCAGCGCCAGAATTTTTTTTGTTTTTTAAATAAATAATTCGGTCATCATCATACTTCGATACAATCTCATCTGTATTATCAGTTGAACAATCATCAACTATCAACAGTTCCCAATTTTTGTATGTTTGCCCTAATACAGATTCTATTGTCTTACTAATAAATTTCGCAGTATTATATGAGGGCATTATTATTGAAACTAACTCGTTCATTACTTTAATCCTTTTAGTAGTTCTTTTGCTTCGTTCTGTTTTTTATCGTATTCTTCTTTACTTATCTGTTTTGTTTGGAGAAGATAATCCCCATAATCTGCAGCAGTTACACTACCTTCTTCTGTAATTCCCTCCTGCTTAATAAATGCTTTTTCAACAGTTTTAAAAAGAATTTTTAAATCACGCCCAAAAGAAACATGTTCTATATACTCCAAGTCATACTGCAATTTTCTATCCCATGAAATTGCATTTCTACCACTTACTTGTGCAAGCCCAGACAGCCCAGGTTTTGCAGTATGACGCATTCTTTGTTCTTCTGACATAAACACCATATCTCGAACTAACTGCGGACGTGGTCCTATCAGTGTCATCGTACCATTTAAAATACAAAATGCTTCTGGTAGTTCATCCAAAGAAGTAGCTCTAAGCCATGCACCAAATTTTGTCAAACGAATTTCATCTGGTAGCAAGTTTCCCTCTGCATCTTTCTTATCTGTCATAGTCCGAAACTTATACATTTTAAAAATTCGTTCTTTTCCCGTTTTCGGATCAATCAGTCCAGGTCTATATTGAGTAAACAACACTGGACTTCCCAGTTTGATTCGAACCAGCAGAGCGATGATTGCATACAGCCAACAGAATACAATAATTGCCAATCCAGAGCAAAAAATATCAATCGCTCTTTTTATGTATCTTTCGTAAAATCCCATTTTACGGTACAATTTATGATCTTTTTCTTTCTTCATAAATCTCTCCTAAAACACTTCCTTATTCAAAGCAAGCCTTTATTACTTCAATAATTCTATCCTGCTGCTCTGCTGTCATTTTATTGTCACTTGGCAGACATAATCCTCTTGTAAAAATATCCATACCTACATCAGCTACTCCGCCTGCAATATACGCATTTGATCTGGCACGTCCGTTTCCATCTCTGACAACAAATGGATTCAAACGATAAATCGGCTGCATATGCATTGGTTTCCAAATTGGACGCCCCTCAGCATTAATAGATGCAATCGCTTCCAGAATTTCTGTTGGACAAGACTTTCCTATTTCTTTTACATAGCACACATCCTGCTCACCACGAACCTGTTTGCACATTGCCTCTTTATCAATAATCAGACATGACAACCAGTAATTCGGCTCAGAATTTTCAAAGTCAATTGGATTCATAGAAACTGGAAGACCTTTTAAGCCCTCTTTATATCTCTCATAAATCGCTTTCTTCTGTGCAATGTGTTCATCCAGATACGGGAACTGTCCACGGACTACTCCTGCTATTACATTACTCATGCGATAATTGTATCCAAGCTCTTCATGCTGATACCAAGCTGCATTTTCTCTCGCCTGTGTAGACCATTTGCGTACTTTATTTGCCGCTTCTTCATCATCTGTCAGGAAACACCCTCCGGCACTTCCGGTAATAATCTTATTACCGTTGAAAGAAATTGTGTTATATTTTCCAAATGTACCGGTCTGTACCCCTTTATATGTAGCCCCCATAGATTCCGCGGCATCTTCGACAAGGATAGCTCCATGCTTTTTGATAATTGCATTTAATTCGTCAATTTTTCCTGGTGTTCCATATAAGTGTGCGATCACTACAACTCTCGTATCTGGATAAATTTCAAATGCCTTTTCCAATGCCACCGGGTCCATATTCCATGTGTCATACTCTGTATCAATAAATACAGGTTCTCCACCTTCATATACAACTGGATTTACCGTTGCATCGAAAGTCATATCAGAGCAGAATACTTTCTTTCCTTCTAGTGTCCCATGCCCCACCTTTTGCATACCATATGCTTCAATTCCTGCCAGCTTCATTGACAAATGCAGAGAAGCTGTTCCCGCTGATAATGCAACTGCATATTTGCACCCAATATATTCACATGCCATTCTTTCTACTTCATTGATATTCTTACCAACTGTGGACATCCAGTTTGTTTCATACGCTTCTTTCACATATTCAATTTCCGGACCATGCATGGTTGGGCTGCTCAACCATACTTTAGACTCAAATTTTTCAAATTTATTATTTTCTTTAAACATAACTTTCTACCTCTTTTCGCCTAATCTCGTTTTTTCAGAATGTATTAACTTGTTATTAAGCAATCTCTTTGTTTACGTCTTCCGGTCTTTTAAATGTTGGAACAACACTTCGGAGAGCTTCTTTTGCAATCAGATCATCACCTGTATCACATGCATCTCTAAGTACATTAATCTTTTTATAGATTTCTTCTTTACTCAGTGCATTATCTCTTTCAATGAAAATCATACTGTTGTCTGTTTTATCGAGTTCTTCTGTCTTAACTAACAGTTCCTCATACAACTTTTCTCCTGGCCTTAATCCAGTTTCAACAATTTCTATTCCCTGTACACCGGACAGACGAATCATATTTTCTGCCAGATCCATAATCTTTACCGGCTGTCCCATATCCAGAACGAACAGCTCTCCATTATTGGCAATTGCACCGCTCTGAAGTACAAGCTGTGATGCTTCCGGAATTGTCATAAAATATCTGATGATTCGTTTATCTGTAACTGTAACCGGTCCGCCATTAGCGATCTGGCGTTTAAATAACGGAATAACTGATCCGGCACTGCCAAGTACATTTCCAAAACGTGTTGCACTATATTTTACTTTTCCATGTGTGCTTGCACTCTGGACAATCATCTCGCACATTCTCTTAGTTGCGCCCATAACATTTGTAGGATTAACTGCTTTATCTGTTGATACCATCATAAAGCGTTCTGCACCATACTCCTCACAAAGCTCCACCAGATTCTGTGTACCAAATACATTGTTGTAAATAGCTTCTACACAGTTATGCTCCATCAAAGGAACATGCTTATGAGCGGCTGCATTGATAATGATCTGCGGATGATATTTTTCAAATACTTTTTCCAGTGCTTTTCTATGAGTAATAGAGCAAATTTCAATCTGTAAATCCAGTTTATTTCCATAGGCAATCTTCAATTCCTGCTGAACATCATATGCACCATTCTCATAAATATCTAAGATAATGATTTTCTTCGGATTCATCTTTGCCAACTGTCTGCAAAGCTCTGATCCAATGGAACCACCACCGCCAGTGATCAGAACAACTTTTCCTCTATAATATTCGTTTGTACGTTCATCAGAAACAGCTAATGGTTTTCTAAATAAAAGTTCCTCAATATCAAATTCTCTAAGATGCCTCTTTCCACCTGCAGTGTACATGGTCGGATAATCATAAACCTTTAACTTATATCCTGTATTTTTATAATATTCATAAAGGGCTTTTTTCTTGTCTGCATCCATTGACGGAATTGCAAAAATAATCTCCTGTACTTCAAATTCACCCAATCTGTTAACTGTTGCTTCATCCTCTGACCAAACCGGGATTCCATGTATCTCACGCCCAACTTTTTCCTTGCTGATATCTATAAAACATCTCGGAATGTACGCTGCTTCTTCATTATTTAAAAGTTCCTCTGCCAGACTTACGCCAACACGTCCAGCACCAATAATTGCAACCTTGATTTTCTGAACTTCTTTTTCATTTCCCGCTTCTATACCAGAGAACATATGTAATAATGTAGAAAGAATTTTCCCTCTTGTTGTTTCCTGATTTCCATACTTATATGCATAGCGATACATCATACGAAGTGCTAACGCTCCTAAAAGGTTCAGGCTGACAAGTGAAAGCATTCTGGCAAATGTAATTTTTTGAACTGGAAGTAATAACTCCAGACACAGATAGGCAACAAAAGCAATAGAATCGGTAAACAGCAGCCGGATATAACATTGTATCCCACCATATCTCCATACCTGCCCATATACTTTACCAATAAGACGTGCTACAAAAATACACAGTACAGAGAGGCATACTTGTTGAAGTATTCCTGTAGTTGATAACTTATCCATTCCTCCATACAGAACCAACAGTATTACTGCATACACAATCAAATCATACCTGACCAGCATCCATCTGATATTTGGCGTACTGTTCTGCTTTGTACGATTCACGTTCATATTATTCTCATTCGATCTATTATTCATTGCTTACCCCCCCCCCACGAAAATTGGGTGGGTTCCATCCTTTCATAATTCTTTTTCAATTTTGTGGTTTACTTCTTTTCAAGTGGTGTAAACAAAACAGTTCCCTGCTCTGTTTCAGTTCCCATTTCAAGTACACTTGTTGATTTTACAATCGTTCCTGATTTTAACGTGCAACTATCTCCAACGAAGCAGTATGGTTCAACCACTGCATTTGCACCAACAACTGTTGCCTGACCAATAGTGCTTCCACAACCAACAACTGCTCTCGGCTCAACAATGCAACCAGGCATTAAATTAGCTGATGGAGAAATTGTAGAATCCATATGGAATAAAACCGGAATATTATAAAGTGTTTCTAATTTCTTATTCCATTCAAGTCTTTTTGTTCCATTATCACATACAGCTATCGCACAGTTATATTCTGGATAAAAAGTTTCTACTTCTTCCCATTTTCCAATAGCACCTTCTCTGTCATTATCTACAAAGGAGATTGCCTCAAAGCAGCCCATTGACTCTGCTATTTCCTTTACATAATCTCCATATCTTTCTGAGGCAACAATCAATAATTTTCTTCCCATTCTCAACACTCTCCTCATGCGTTATAAATATTTTTCTTATTAATATAGGATGTTTCTCTAACACGACTAAGCCAGCGAAACCCCTGTAAAATCAAGGTTTTTCTTGGTTGTCCCTATTATACCGCTATCTCCTAAAACAATATTTATTAACTGCGGCAATTCATCCAAACGATATTTACGAAGTTTTTCGCCTACCTTTGTAACTCTACTGTCATTGGATACGGTAACCTGGGTGCCAATTTTATCTGCATTAGCAACCATTGTTCGGAACTTAAATATCCTGAATTTTCTTCCGTATTGTGTAACACGCTCCTGGCGATAAAACACTCCTCCTTTAGAATCTCTTACAATCATGATCGAGATAGCAATCAGTACAGGAGAAAATGTCACGAGCATAACAGATGCGGCAAATACATCAAATCCTCTTTTTAAAGCCAAACTAATTTTTTTCTTTTCCAAACTGTCATAATATAGACGAACTTCCTCCGTCTGCATAAATTTTGGCAATTTCTCCCATTCTCGTAACATTTGTATCTCCTATTTCTACTATCACATTTAAATATATTCTTTCACGATTCTACTAAACTGCTCAATCACATAATCCACTTCTTCATCTGTAAGTTTGGTATGAAGTGGTAGAGTGATCTCATTTTCAAATCTCTTATATGCATTAGGATAATCTTTAATATCAAATCCCATATTTTTGTATGCAGTCATCATTGGCAACGGCTTATAATGCACATTACAAGCAACACCTGCCTCTGCCATTTTCACAATAATTTCATGCCTCTGCTCCAACGTAATTCCCGGAACTCTTGTTATATACAAACGCCCAGATGACTGGTGGTTTTCTGTATAGTGATTTAATACCTCTATCCCGATTGGTTTAAATATTGCATCATATTTACCTATGATTCCTTTTCGACGTTCAAGTAAACCTTTATATCTCTTCATCTGTGCCAGTCCAATTCCAGCTACAACATCAGTCATATTACATTTAAACCAAGGGTCGATAATGTCATACTCCCACGCTCCGAGCTGCGTTTTCGCAAGTGCATCTTTAGACTGACCATGAAGTGACAATAACTGATATTTATGATAAATTTCCTCGTTATCAATCCCCTCAATATCTTTCCAAACTGCTGCACCGCCTTCTGCAGTTGTAAAATTCTTTACTGCATGGAAGCTGAAATTGGAAAAATCAGCAATGCTTCCAACTGGCTTCCCTTTCCAGGTTGCACCAAATGCATGTGCTGCATCTGCCATAACAATCACTCTGCCGATACTTTCCTGTATTTTATTTGCCGGATAGAACAAGTCTTTCTTACGTTCTACAATAGAAAAAATCCTATCATAATCACATGGTACTCCGCCGAGATCTACCGGAATAATTACTTTTGTTTTTTCAGTAATTGCATTCTCCAACTGCTCATAATCCATTTCAAAAGAATCTCTCTGAGTATCAATTAAAATAAGTTTTGCCCCTACATGGCATACTACAGACGCACTTGCTGTATATGTATACGCACATGTAATGACTTCATCGCCTTCTTTAATTCCTAATAAACGCAAAGCCATTTCTGCACAAGCGGTCTGTGAATTAAGGCAAACAGCACGATTCACTCCACATAAATCTGCCACTTCTCGCTCAAGTTCTTTTGTCTTAGGTCCAGTTGTAATCCATCCAGATCTCAAGGCTTCTGAAACCTGTTCAATTTCTTTTTCCGTTATATCTGGCGGTGAAAATGGTATCTTCATAATATCGTTTCCTTTTTATCTATTTCGCTCTTTTTTTAAGTGGAGAATAACCTTGCCATCCCCATATATTTTCTTATTTCTTTATGATATAGAATGAAGCGATATTCCAGTACTGTATCAATAATTATTGCGTCCATTCGTTTTCTGCTTTGCATAAATACAGTTTCCTATATCGTAAAAAAGAGTATGCCTCACCATTTTGACCACTTTTGTTCCCAAATGCTCTGCACACTCTTACTACTCCTCATACTTTTAAATGTGACAAATCGGCAAATCGGCAATTTAAAAGTATAAGTTTTTGTCTTTTCTTCTAATCCTCTTTCGGATGATATGTCGGTACAATCTCTTCCACGATCTTCTTAATCTCTCCCGACTCCTGCTTGCTTGCCTCATCCAACTCATCCAGTTTTTCCATAAACCAGTCGTCATCCATTTCAATTGGATGTCCTATATGGATCAATTCATTCTCTGTACTCTGAAGACCTTCTTCGTCCATCAGAAGCTCTTCGTACAGTTTTTCACCTGGGCGAAGACCTGTATACACAATAGGAATATCTACATCCGGCTCAAAACCGGACAACCGGATTAAATTTCTTGCCATATCGTCGATCCTTACCGGATCTCCCATATCCAACACAAAAATCTCTCCGCCCTTTGCATAGTAAGATGCCTGCAATACCAGTGACACTGCTTCCGGTATTGTCATGAAGTAGCGGATAATATTTTTATCTGTTACTGTAACTGGTCCACCTTCTGCTATTTGCTTTTTAAAAAGCGGGATCACACTTCCATTACTTCCAAGCACATTTCCAAAACGCACTGCCACAAAATCTGTTGAAGTTCTTCGATTCATCATCTGCACTACCATCTCACACAGCCTTTTCGATGCACCCATAATATTCGTTGGATTAACTGCTTTGTCAGTGGAAATCAGCACAAACTTCTTTACCCCATATGCTACTGCCGCTTGTGCTGTCTTATATGTACCGATTACATTGTTCTTAATTGCCTCGTTCGGACTGTCCTCCATCAGCGGCACATGCTTATGAGCAGCGGCGTGATATACGATGTCCGGATGATACTTCTCCATAACCTCATTGATCCGATTTGTATTTCGAACGGAACCAATAAGCGTGATCATATTCAAGTTCTTATGCGTTCTGAGAAGTTCCTGTTGAATCTCATACGCATTATTCTCATAGATATCAAATATAATAAGCTGTTTTGGATTGGCTGTAGCAATCTGACGACACAGTTCGCTTCCTATAGAGCCTCCGCCTCCTGTCACCATAACTACTTTTCCCTCTATGGATGACAGAATTTCACTGTTATTAACTTTCACCTGCGCTCTTCCAAGGAGATCGCTGATTTCTACATTGCGCAGTCTGCTAACGCTTACTTCACCATTCACCAGTTGATAGAGTCCTGGAATTGTCTGCAACTTACACCCTTTTGCTTCTTTACAGATATTTAATATATCCTTACGGTTCTTGCCTGTTGTTGCTGGGATTGCGTATATAATTCTGTTAATCTTGTACCTCTTCACCATTTCGAGAATCTTATAACGATTCCCTACAATTGGAATTCCCTCCAATACTCTTCCTAACTTATTCGGATTATCATCGATCACACAGCAAATCTTTACATTCATTCTCCGATTATTAATCAATTCTCGAATCAATGCCTGCCCTGCATTTCCCGCCCCAATAACCATAATACGGTCAAGGTAGTCGCCTTGTTCACGTTGTCCTGCATAATACCGAAGCATCCGATAAGAAAAACGCAGTCCTGTGGTCAAGAGAAAACAGAGAATATATCCCATGAAATAATAAGATCTCGGCATGCGAAGCTGCATGAACAGAATACCTAATCCATATACTATAATCAATGCCGCATATGCACTTATGCACATCTGAAGCTCTGAAATGCTTGCCAATCGCCAGACACTGTGATATAATCGGAACACATAAAATACCACAATCGTCGATGTGATCCAAAATGGCATTGACCATAGATAACCAGCTATATACTCCTGTGGTATCTGCGAAAAGATAAAGTCAAAACGCATAAGCAGTGCCATAAAATACGAACTTAGCACAATCAACCCATCCATGAAAGCAATGAGCATTGCTTTATGCATCCACAAAAACCTTGATTTCCCTTTATTCTCTTCCATAACTGAATAATCCCTTTACACTTTCTCTGTTTCTGACAATAAAGATTAGCCCCCCACCGACAACTGTTAATATTGTTGCCAAAATCGCTTTTTCCGGATCCACTGCCATAGTACTTACCATACTTCCGACAATCCCCTGCAAGTATTTCATATTAATCTCCTCTTTCCTTTGTATCTATACCCCACATTACTTTTCCTTCTACTCTCCGGCAAGAACTCTCTGCATTTTGCCAGAAATATCTGCAACAACCACTTCATTTGGACGCATCACATACAGCTTCTGCGAACCAGAGGAATAGCATGCCTGAGAATCTCCAGATCCGGTTGCCGCCTCTGAAGAAATGTTCCAACTAGCTCCATCTGTCAACTGCATATTGATAAATTTTGCCATCTCTTCTCTCGTCATATTTGTCTCTACGCAATCACTCACACTTGCTAATATTTCATTTGCATTTTTGAGAATTGCCGGTGACATAGCTTTCTGAAGAATCGCAGTTAGCACAGCCTCCTGATTCTTACCTCTCTGGTTATCCCCCGCTTCGAAGCTATAACGCTCTCTGGAGAAGGCAAGTGCCTCTTCTCCGTTCAGATGATTCACGCCCTTCTCAAAACTATATCTTCCTGAGCTGAATTCATATTCTGAATTTACATCTACCCCTCCCAGTGCGTCTACAATTGTAATCAGAGATGTGAAGTTCACTCTTGCATAATAGCTGATATCAATATTGTACAGCGCTTCCAAAGTTGCCATAGAAGTATCAACTCCATAGATTCCTGCATGGGTCAGCTTATCTCTCTGATCTCCAGATATCCCCGGTATGGGAACATAGAAATCTCTCGGCGTGGTGGTAAGCAGAATCTTCTTCGTGGTTGGATTCACGGTCATTATAATATTCACATCGCTTCTGCTGTTTGTCGTAATCGGTCCGCTTACATCGATTCCGCTGATGTAGACATTGAAAGGTTTCGCAATATCTGTTTCTTCCTGCTTAATCTCTGTGTCAATGCCGTATTGATACAATATTCTTACATTGTCGGCATAATCTTCTACCGTTTCTTCTATGATGCCATCAAATGCCTCGTTATAGATTACCGCATCCACTCGTCCCCACAAGAGAGCTTCCGCCATTTCCGGGAACGTCTTATACTCTACAATTTTGGGTTCCTTTCCATTCACTTCTTTCACATCAGCGATCATCTTCTTATTATTTTCCTGATCTACCGATGTCTGGGTTCCGAAGCGGTAGTTATAGGTATCCATGATATTTTGTGCCGGATCGTCTTTGCGCACAACGACAATCATATTGTCTGTTTTATAGGTTGCTCCTCCTACATCGGATAATAATGAATTCACTCTGTTGAAAGAAAACAGCCCTACTGCCATTGACGCGCTGATGATTATACTCAGGATCATTCCCGCAATCCTTGCCGCCTTACGCATATACTGCATACTTAAGGTTGCCGCAAACAGAGCCGCCAATATAATCGCTGCCGGAATCAGATATTTCTCCGGCACCATTCCGCTATTCCACAGCAGAATCATCAATGCGCCGGAGGCCACTAACTGTACGATGGTAACTATTTTCCCTATTGTATTTTTATTCTTGTGATGGTGATGATTTCCCATTATGTATCTTGCTCCTCTATTCTACTTTTAATGTCAGTTCTTTTACGTCGGAGGTATTTCCGTCACTGTCCTTGACATAATACCGAATGGAGTATGTTCCCGCCTTATTCGTGTTTCTCTCGCCGTCCGCCGAGATTCTCTGATATAGCCGGTTGCGGTCGTCCTTATCATCCACAACTCCCTTGACGACGCTTAACGGATCAAAGGATTCCCCTCTTTTAATTGTCACTTCCGACTGCGCAAGCGCAATTGCTGGGCGGCTGCCGTCCGGTTTCAATTCTTCATCTTCGGCATCAGAGTCTTCATCGTTTTCAGGCTCTTTTGTCTCTTCTTCTGTCTTCTCCTTCATCGCGCTCTCTTCGCTATCCGGCTCCGGCTCGTTCTTCTCCTCTTTTTCCGACGCTTCCCCTGTATAGGAGACTGTTCTATGTGCTATCGCCACATTATTATTGCTGTCAGTAACTCCGTAATACACCTCTGCATAGCCTTCTTTGACGGGTACGATTTTCTCTACAAATATCTCATCGGTCACATCTCCGTCTCGATTATCCTTCGCGGAAACACCCTCAAGCAGAACGTCATACTTATCCCCTTCCGCATAGCTGATCTCTTCATCTTCAATCGTAATTCGAGGCGCTTTACGATCTTGTCCAGCATTCAGTAAAAATGCTGCTGCCCCCATAACGATACATCCCGCTAATAATGCCATCGTTAATAATCTCTGTTTCATGTCTTCGATCCTTTACTTTTTCTTCTTTTGGTCTCCGTAATATTCTCCGTAGTATTTCCCATAATATTTTCCGTAATACTTATTCTGTTTCATATCTACTTTATTGAGTACTACTCCGAGGATTGGACACTCTGATTTTTCTAATTGTTCTTTCACAAAGCGTGCGAATTTATAGCTGATTGTGTTCGCTGAAATGACTAGTACAGATGCGTCACAATTTTTGGCAATAATCGCAGCGTCAATGACACTCCCCAGTGGGGGCGCATCGATAATAACGTAATCGTAAGACTTTCTGGCTCCATTTATGAGTCCCGCAAATTTTTTATTTCCTAAGAGTTCTGCCGGATTCGGTGGGACAACTCCTGCAAAGATAACAGACAGATTCGGGTCTTGCGTCTTAGTGATCACATCCTTAAGTTCTGCCTGTCCGGACAGGAAGTGGCTAAGTCCTTTTAGGTCTCCGACTACTTTATGTCTTCCCAGCAAAACAGATTTTCTAAGATCCGCATCGATGAATAAGACTTTCTTCTCCCCCTCTGCTAACGAGGCAGCCAGAGAAAGCGACACGGTACTTTTCCCTTCATTCGGCGTACAGCTTGTAAATACAATTACCTTCTTGTCCGCGCCCGAGAATTCGATATTCGTACGGAGACTCTTATATGCCTCATTGCTCCGATAGTCTTTAATCAGATTTTTTAATACTATTTCCTGCATAATGATCTCCTTCTATCTCTTCATATTCCTCATTAATTTTTTTGCCGACATCCCTTTCACTTTCTTAGATTTCTTAAATCCTTCCGATACCGGAATGGACGTCAATACATTTAAGCCGAGGAAGTTTTCTACATCTTCCGGCGTCTTCAGCGTGTCGTCTAACACATAAATAAGGACAATAATTCCAATCGCCAGAACGATTCCCAGAATCCCCCCCAGCGCCATATTCTTCATAAGATTTGGCGATGACGGACTTGTGGGCAGATTCCCTTCTTCGATTGTATTTACAGAATCGGCGTCCATTATCTTCGGAATCTGGATGCTGACAGATTCACGCACTGCATCCGCAATTGCTTTCGCTTCTTTCGGATCTTCGCTTTCCACCCGAATTGTAAGGATTCGCGTATCTGGCGCATTTTCCACTGTAATCATCTGACTTAATTGTTCCGTTTGTATATCCAAATTCAGAACCGCAATGACTTGTTCCAACACCGGGCGGCTCTTCACCAGCTCCATATAGTCCTTCGTTAGGTAAGCGCCTGTCTGAAGATCATTAACCGTAACTCCTGCGCTGCTATCCTGCTTCGTCAACACGTATATTTTCGTATCTGAAGTATACTTAGGCGTCACCAAAAGTTTCGTTCCGACAAACGATACAAGGGCTAATAAAATTCCTGTAAGCAATATCACATGAATTTTTGACCAAAGAACAAAAAACAACTCGGCCAAGTCGATCGTAATCTCATCATTATCATTTTCTCGATTCATAATTCTATCTGAGTTCATCTTTTTCCCTCTTTTTCAGCATAATCTTTGCGTTGCTGAAAAATATCCTCCTCATATATTCTTGTCCATACTTTTTCTGTACATATTCTGCCGCCTTCTTCATATGCGGTGCCCGACTTCCGGAACTGTGTGCATCTGTCCCTACACAAAAGATCATGTCATGATCCATCAAAGTCTTCACTGTTTTCTTGATTTTCCGTCCATTATCTCCACATATGCTTCCTGCATTCACTTGCAGTAAAACACCCATATCCTGTAATTGTTCTACCCGTTCAAGATCTTCCGTTAGACATTGGTAGCGCTCCACATGCGCAAGAATCACTTCATATCCTTTCATCTGAAGCTGCTGCAGACTTTGTCTGATGTAATCAAACCTGTCTGATGGTGAAAACTCCACTAAAATAAACCTTCTGCGATTCATAGTCAAAACTTCTTTTTTCTGCAGCTTATCCAGAATGTCTTGACCGAAGTAAATCTCTGTGCCCAAATATATTCGAAAATGCGCATCAATCTCATGTGCTGCTTCTCTTAAAATAACAGCTTTTTTGCGAAGTACTTCCGCACTTTCTTTTCCACGCCTTGGATGGTGATGTGGTGTTGCAATAATACATCGTATTCCTTCCTTGTACGCAATTTTCAACATTTTTTTCATTTCTTCCACATCTTTTGCCCCGTCATCTACACTGGGCAAAATGTGGCAATGCATGTCAATATAACCTTCCATATACCCTTCTTTCTTGCATTTTTAACATATTCTTACACTTTAGAATACCCCCCCCCCTTGCACTTTTGTCAAGGTTTAGCATTTATTACCTAACTTTCCATTATATTCCGCCCAAAAAAGTCTGTTGATTTTACATTTTCTCCATCAATATAGTTTCTATATAGCAAAAAAGCAGCCATATTCTGACTGCTTTTCTTTCTCTATTTCGTCCACAACTTCTCCGGATATACGCCTGTTTCAATTAATCTCGCAAATTCTTTCTGCACCGCTTCTTTATCTTCTTGATATGTAATGCCAAACCAACGGTCATGTGTCTCTAATATTTTCACGCTTGCGGCTTTATTCTGGATCATCTGATCTACGATCGTCGGAAGCAAGTATTCTTTCTTTCCAGCTTCTCCATTAAGACTTTCCAGAAATTCTGTAAAGCCGGCTTCCAGCTTATCAATGAACGCTGCCGGAGCCGCCCACATATTCATCGACACTCTTTCACCATGATGAATCCATTTTGCAACCTCCGGGTCGTCGCAGACGATCACTCCGTCCTCTTCTTTAATACCGTAAGTTTCCACAACACGGGTAAGCTGTTCTCCTTCGGTTATGCAGACGCCTCTTGTCACTGTTCCATTGGCGCTCAGCGTATGATCAAGAAGGAACCCTGCCATTGCCATCGACAATTCTTCCTCCGTCTTTTCTTCAGATACAAGGAAATCATGCAGCTTCACAAATGCTTCTTTTCCATAATAATCATCCGCATTGATCACAACGAACGGTTCTTTCACCACATCTTTACAGCACAGTACCGCCTGGCCGGTTCCCCACGGCTTCTGCCTCTGTTCCGCAAGCATCTGATACTTACATGGAACATCGGAAATCTCCTGATATACATAGGCAACTTCCATCTCTTTGGCAATGCGGTCACCGATCACCGCCTTGAATTCTTCTTCTATATCCTTGCGGATAATGAAGACAACTTTGTCAAAACCGGCTTCTTTCGCATCATAGATAGAATAATCCATAATAATCTCTCCGTTGGGTCCCATCTTTGCAAGCTGTTTGTGCCCCGCTCCGTATCTGGAGCCGATCCCGGCCGCCAGAATTACCAATGTGGCTTCCATTTGTTCTTCCTCCTATCTCTTACAATCCCAGTATATCTGCGATCGCTCCCATCTCTTCCAGTGCAACATCAATAAGGTCATCCAGGCTTAATCCTGTAAATTCAATTGCCTCCATATAATCTCTGTTAGCTCCCGCAGCAAAACGCATCTCATTAAAACGCTTCATCACAGATTTATGTTTCACACTTGCAATTTTCTTATCCGGGTAAATCTGAGCAACTGCTTTCACAAAACCACTCATCGGATCTGCTGCCAGAAGCGCATATTCAATCTTCGTCTTCGCCTTCTTTCCACATTTAGGATTGTGTGCCTTGATTGCTTCGAAAAGCACCGGATCATCAATGCCTTCTTTTTTCAGAATTTCTACGGACGTAGGTCCATGTACACTCATATCATTCTGCCAGTCGCACTGTTCTTCATCCAAATCATGAAGAAGTCCTGCGATTCCCCAATATTCTTCTTCTCCCGGCGCAAGTCTCTTTGCAAGACCTTTCATAATCGCCTCTACTGCATAAGAGTGGACAATATAATTTTCACCCTTCATATATTTCATCAAAATCTCATGTGCCTGCTCTCTGTTCATTTTCTATTTCCTCCTTAAGCTCTCTTTCCAAATTTTATTGTAACATAGAAGCAACTTCTAAAACAACTTGCTTTCCTATTTCCTTACCGCTATAATCTAACTTGTCTTGTTTACCGTTAAGAACCGGACTAATTTCATTATCGAAAGGACTTTATATATATGGAACTAACACCAATGACTTTTCTCATTATCTGTCCCCTTCTGTTTCTCGCCGGAATGGTGGACGCCATCGGCGGTGGCGGAGGTCTTATTTCTCTTCCTGCCTACCTTATTGCCGGTGTTCCCGCGCATGCAGCCATTGCCACCAACAAATTATCCTCCTGCTGCGGCACTTCTCTGGCAACTTGGCGTTTCATCCGGGCAGGGCTAATTAATTTCAAACTTGCAGTTCCGGCAGTAATTGCCGCCGTAATCGGTTCTTCTATTGGTGCGAACCTCTCTCTTATGGTGCCGGAAAAAATCATGCTCTATGTGCTTACCGGAATTCTTCCGTTCGCTGTTCTTCTTGTGTTAAACAAGAAGCTATTTAACGATTCCGGTACGGATGAGATCACCCTTGACAAAAGGACTTATCTGACCGCTGTTATTTCTGCATTCGTCATTGGCATGTACGACGGTTTCTACGGTCCCGGAACCGGAACCTTCCTTATTATTGCTTTCACAGTGTTTGCAAAGCTCAGCATTAAGACTGCCAACGCACAGGCTAAAGTCATTAATCTGACCACAAATATCACGTCTCTTTGTATCTTTCTCTTCAACGGACAAGTGCTTTTTCTGTTAGGAATGATTGCCGCTATATGCAATATGGCAGGCGGATATATCGGCGCCGGTCTTATCATGACAAATGGTGCTAAAATTGTAAAACCAAGTATTTTATTTGTACTCGTGCTTCTGGCAATTAAATTATTCAGCTAACATCTGCTTGACTTCTTCATTTTTCATATTGTCTTTTGTAACCCACACATAGCCCGTGTTCACATAAGCTTCATTCCCCGCTCCGATGGCAGCCCTTGCGGCTGCGATCACGGATGCATAGCCCATGCCAAACGGATTCTGCACAAGAAGTCCGTCTACCGTTCCGTCTTTCAACATCTGAAGCTGTTCTTCATCCGCATCATAGCCAACAACAGTCAAACCTTCCCGTTTTCCACGTTCGATTCCGTCAACCAATGCTTTGACTGCAACTTGATTTGTTCCATATACACCCTTCAGATTCGGATGTTTTTTCAACACGTAATCAAGCACCTGTTCTTCGGTAATACTTTTCGGTTCAACCTGTGTTTCTTCCGAGAGTGCTGTGCCTGTCGGTTCTCCGCTTAAAGCGTAGGTTCCGGCATTAATTTCAGCCGCAATCTGCTCCTGCCAGCCATCCAACGCATCCAAATATACTGTATCTACGATGGAAATCTCCGGATAGCTTTCCTGAAGTTTCGCTGCAAATGCATTCACTCTTTCTTTATTATTCTTTGATTTTGAATCATTGGCAACAACTACAATCTCTCCGGCACCCTCAAGCTCCTTCCCGAGATTGTCGGCCACTACCTGCGCACTCTCCGAATTATTTGTAGACACGGTAGCCATTAACCCCTGATAATCACTGCCGGAATCAAATGCCACGATCGGAATCTCACTGTCCGCCGCCAGATCAAACTGGACATCGCAGGCATTCTCATCTACAATGGCAATCCCAAGCGCCACCGGATAGCGGGATAATTCTTCATCCAAAAGATTCACCTGTTCGTCTACATTGTCTGTCTCTGCCGGAGCGCTGTATACAACCTTAATCTTATCCTTACCTTCATAGCCCAGCTGTACATTCAGATCTTTGGCAGCCTGATCAACGCCTTTTTTCACCTGTTTCCAATATTGTCCTTCTTCTCCTTTTCCGATAATGGAAATATACGAACCCTTTTCAAGCTTTAAGCCTTCCGCATTCCCATAAGCTGCCGGTTCGATGACATCAAGCTTCGCCTGATACGCCGGCTTCTTGGGAGCCTCTTGTTCTTCCGTCTGTTCGGAAGTTTTTTCCTCTTTATCTTCATTTCCTCCTGCTGCACACCCGCCAAATGCAAGGGACAAACAGAGTGCGGCAGCAATCCATTGTTTCTTCTTCAACATTTTCATCACTCCAATTTCTGCTTTTCACTGTTAACATCAAACATCATACACCATATTCGTGAAAAAATGTTGAAATTTTTCTTAATTTTTTGTATTATGATAGATAAAGGCAGAAGTCTTATAATCACAAAAAGGAGGTACATACCAATGGCACACGTAATTAGTGATGAATGTGTTAGCTGTGGCGCTTGCGAAGCTGAATGTCCAGTAGGAGCTATTTCTCAGGGAGCAGATCATTATGAAATCGATGCTGATGCTTGTGTTGACTGTGGTGCATGTGCAGCTCAGTGTCCAACAGGAGCTATCTCTCAGGGCTAATATATCAAACGAAAAAGAAGAGCATTGCTTTCCTTCCCGGAATGCAATGCTTTTTTTCGTATGTGCGACGTCTTTTGACTTATTTCGCCTGTTCCTTATGTTATTCTGGACATGCCAAGAACAACTATTCAGCTGTGACAACTTAAGCACATCCGAATAGTTACGAAATAATAAGGGGGTTTTATTATGGGCAGTGCACTGGAACAATTAAAAAGGGAGACAAGAGATGACATGAAGCTATACGGCTGCATTAAAGAATTATACGAACAGGGAGTACCTTTTGCCGAATTAAAGGCGCTGATCCCCGATATTAAAAGGACGCGGGAACAGCTGCATATGAAACGAATGCTGGAAAACAATAACGAAGTCTTGTTATCTATGTTCAGCAAAGAAATGTCTTTCTTACTGGATGCGAAAGAGCGTCAAGAAGAGGAAGAATTCAAAAAACTGGACCAGCTAATCAGACAACAGCAGTCTTTTCGAAAGTCTGCTTCTGAATGTGGTCCAGTTCAAAAATTTAAAAAGTTATTCCTGCCGGCTTAAGTTCGCAAATTTTGTGTACTCACCAAGCCAAGCCAGATGAACGGTCCCCACAGGACCGTTTCTTTGTTTTGCAATAATGATCTCTGCCTGTTTCTTGTATTCTGAATCTTTATTATAATATTCGTCACGGTAAATAAACATTACCACGTCGGCATCCTGCTCGATGGCTCCCGATTCACGAAGATCCGAAAGCATCGGACGTTTGTCCGGTCTTGATTCCACCGCTCGGCTTAACTGTGACAGTGCAATTACCGGAACGTTCAACTCTCTGGCAAGTCCTTTCAGCGAACGGGAGATTTCGGAAATCTCCTGTTGTCTGGACTCCGAACGTTTTCCCACACTTCCGGTCATCAACTGCAAATAGTCAATGATAATAAGATCGAGCCCGTGCTCCAATTTATATTTTCTGCACTTCGAACGAAGCTCTGACACAGAGATTCCGGGTGTATCATCTATGATCAACTTGGACTTTCCTATAATTCCTGCGCCCTCAATCAACTTCTCCCAGTCAGAGTCTTTCATGTTACCTGTACGAAGCGCCTGCGCATCGACTTGTGACTCCAGCGAGAACAATCGATTCACCAGCTGCTCCTTCGACATCTCCAGACTGAAAATGGCCGTCGCCCTGTCCTTTTTAAAAGCCACATACTGCGCAATGTTTAACACAAAAGCAGTTTTACCCATAGATGGTCTTGCCGCCACAAGAATAAGATCTGAGGGCTGAAGCCCTGACAACTTGTAATCCAGATCAATGAATCCGGTCGGAATACCGGTAACGGTTCCCTTGCTCTTGGATGCTTTCTCGATTTTATCCAGTGCATTTAACACGACCTGACGAATCGGTACATATTCACCGGTATTTCTCTGCTGCAACAGCTGGAACATTGACTTCTCTGTAGTTTCCAAAATAGTTTCCAGAGATTCTTTTCCCGCATAGCAGGTATTCGATATCTCGTCATTTAATTTAATCAGTTTCCGAAGCATCGACTTGTCCGCCACAATCTGCGCGTAGTATTTCACATTTGCCGAAGTAGGTACCGCAGACACCAGATCTCTTACGAATTCAAGGCTGGCAATCTCCGGCGGAACATCTTTCTCTTTGAGACGCTCCTGCAAAGTGACCAGATCGACCGGTTTTCCTTCATTGAAAAGTTCTACCATAGAGTCAAAGATCACACCATAAGCCGTCTGATAAAAGTCCTGCCCACTGACAATCTCTGCCGCCGTGAGGATTGCGTCCTTATCCATCAGCATAGCGCCGACTACGGACTGTTCTGCTTCTATACTATGGGGCATAACTCGTTTAATGAGTGCCTCTTCCATTGATTTTTCCTCCTAAGCCTCTTCTGTTACAACAACCTTCAGTTTGGCTGTCACCTTCGGATGAAGCTTCACCGGAACTTCATAGGTTCCGAGTGCTTTGATCGCATCCTTCAACTGTACTTTCTTCTTGTCGATTTCAAGATTCATCTGCGCTTTTACTTCCTGCGCAATTTCTTTAGAGGACACACTTCCGAATGCTTTGCCGCCTTCCCCTGTCTTAATAAAAACTTCTACCTTTCCAGCCTCAATCTTTTTGCCGAGCTCTACTGCTGCCTCGTAATGCTCCTGTGCAATTTTATCATCGTTTGCTTTCTTAAGCTTCAGATCATTGAGGTTTTTCGCATTTGCTTCAATACCTTTATTTGTTTTCAAAATGAAATTTCTTGCATATCCGTCATTTACATTTACAATGTCACCTTTTTTTCCGAGAGATTTTACGTCTTCTGTCAATATTACCTTCATTAGATATCTCCTCCTTCTACCATCTCGTCTATTACTTTCTTAAGGTCTTCTACCGCTCGTTCCATGTCCGTATGTTCAAACTGTGCGCCGGAAGCGTTCATATGTCCGCCTCCTCCAAGACGTTCCATGATAATCTGCACGTTCACTTCATCGATGGATCTGGCACTGATATAGATTCTGCCATTATAATTCGTAAGAACAAAGGACGCCTTTACCGCATTGATGTCCAACAGATCGTTTGCAGCCTGTGCCCCTACGATCGTCGGGCTCTCAATATCCAGATTTTCTCCTCTGGCAATGGCAAACTTCTCCTGATATACTTCCACACTGCTGATAATCTCTGCCTTTGCCTGATAGGAAGCCATATCATCTCTGAACATTTTGCGAACCTGCGTAATATTTGCACCACATCTTCTTAAAAATGCAGCCGCTTCAAAGGTACGCACACCGGTCTTATTCACAAAATTATTCGTATCAATCATAATACCTGCGTAGAGACTGCTTGCCTCCAGATCCGGAATCTCGATATCATCTACAATATATTGCAGGATTTCCGCAACCATTTCACAGGAAGAAGAAGCATATGGCTCAATATAAGACAACAGTGCATTTTCGATATTATCACTGCTCTGTCTGTGATGATCCAGCACTACAATGGTTCTTGCAATTGATAACAATTCTTCACATTCTGTCATCTTCGGGCGGTTTGTATCCACCACCACAACCATCGAGTTCTCATCCGCAATTTTCAGTACTTCCTGCGGCTTCAGGAACATTTTCTCACCATATTCCGGATTCTCCGCGTAGGAAAGATACAGCGGTTTTAAAGATGCTGAGATTTCATCGATCACAATATACGCTTTCTTCTCAAGTGCCTCTGCCGCACGGCAAATGCCTACCGCCGCCCCGAAAGAATCCGCATCCGCAAATTTATGTCCCATTACAAAAATCTTGTCTTTGATCGTGATAAATTCTCTGAGTGCCTCTGCCTTTACACGGGCTTTCACACGTGTATTCTTGGAGGTCTGTTCCCTCTTACCACCATAATAAGTGATTCCCTGACTGTCCTTAATAACCGCCTGGTCACCGCCTCGTGCCAGCGATAAATCAATTGCTACACGCGCATAGTTATAGCTCTGTGCGTAAGATTCTTCACTGAGACCGAAGCCCATACTGATCGTTGCCGGTATCTTATTTCCGATATTTACCGTTTTCACTCCTTCAAGAAGAGAAAACTTATCTTCCTCCAACTGTTTGAAATGCTGTTTCTGAACGGCAATAAAATATTTGTCCGTTTCCATCTTTTTGACAATACCATTTGCTTTTGCAATGTATTGATTGATTTTCCGATCTACAAGCGCCACAAGAAGTGATTGGCGAACTTCCTCTACACTGTCAATAATCTCATCATAGTTATCAATATAAATAAGTCCTGCTACAAGCCGCTGTTCTTCATTTGCTTTGATATACTGATTTAATTCTGTAACATCCTGAAGATAAACAGCAATAAAATATTCTTTTTCTTCGGGCATTTCCATCAAGCGCTCTGTCTCTGAAAAGCCTTCTACAGACACCTTTCTGAGTTCTGCCTGATACTGTCTCTCATTATAGTATACGTCCATATGGACAATATCATTTTCTTCTTGCGGAAAAATGGATCGGTTCAACTCCGGCAGATATTTGCTCAAATACGCATCGCCTTTGACTTTTCCACCCAGAATCTTGAGAAACTGGTTATTCATCCATATTACTTTTCCGTCATCCAGAAGTATCGCATAAGGAACTGCCAACTCCTTCAAAAGTGTATTCTGTACGATTCCATACTGCGTGGCAAATTCCACCAGCTCTTTCATCAACATGGTCCTTGTATACACATACAAAATCACCACCATGATAATATACAGAAGTACGAATGCAGACATTACAAGCCCGGCCTTGCGGTCCATCCTGTAGATCCAGACATTCATGCCCATCAGCAATATCCCAAGAATAGCCGGCCACTGCATATATGTACGAAGTTGTCCTTTTACTCGAATTTTCTGTTTCTCTTTCATAACTTCTCTACCTCTTCAAAACAGTTACAGTTTTAAGATATACGAGGCTATTATAACACTTTTCCGGCGAAAATAAAAGAGCATAAATTGGGGGGGGACATAATTTGGGGACACCCCCTCTCTTCCGCGAGCACACGGTTACTCTGTGTACTATGCTCAGAGAGGAAATGTCCCCTTTAATACTTTTTCTTATTAAGATTTCTTATTCGTTATATCCCTTAGGATTCTGTGACTGCCATCTCCATGTGTCTTCGCACATTTCGTCTAAGCCGCGCTCTGCCTTCCAGCCGAGTACCTTTAATGCTTTAGCCGGATCTGCATAGCACATTGCGATATCGCCTTCACGTCTTGGTTTGATCTCATATGGAATCTCTTTGCCACATGCTTTACTGAAAGCTTTCACCATATCAAGCACGGAATATCCTACACCTGTTCCAAGGTTGATCACATCTAATCCTGGGTTTGTGAAGATGTAGTCGATTGCTTTTACATGACCAACTGCCAAGTCTACTACATGGATGTAATCACGTACGCCTGTTCCGTCCGGTGTATCATAATCATCACCGAATACACCAAGCTTCTCAAGCTTTCCTACTGCCACCTGTGAAATATAAGGCATTAAGTTGTTCGGAATCCCCTTCGGGTCTTCTCCGATACGTCCGCTCTTATGCGCTCCAACCGGGTTGAAGTAACGTAACAGGATTACATTCCAGTCCGGTTTTGCTTTCTGAACGTCTGTCATGATCTGTTCCATCATAGACTTTGTCCATCCGTAAGGATTGGTACATGCTCCCTTTGGGCAAGCCTCTGTGATCGGCATTTCTTCCGGACTTCCGTATACCGTAGCGGAAGAACTGAATACAATATTCTTCACGCCAACTTCATCCATGACTCCCATAAGAGAAAGTGTTCCTGTAATATTATTATGATAGTATTCCAATGGTTTCCGCACAGACTCTCCAACTGCCTTCAAAGCTGCACAGTGAATCACTGCATCTACATTTTCCGCCTTGAACATTGCAGTAAGCGCTTCTTTATCCAGAATATCTCCTTCATAAAATGCAACTTTCTTACCGGTAAGTTCTTCCACACGTCTTAAAGATTCTTCAGAAGAATTACTGAGATTATCAAAAACAACAACCTCATATCCTTTGTTCAAAAGTTCAAGCGCTGTATGGCTTCCAATGTATCCGGCACCGCCTGTGATCAATATTTTTGCCATTCTTCTACCTCCATTAATTATCACTGTATTTTTTAACTATTTCCTGCATAGTATACCACTTCTGTTCCATATCTTCAACCAGTTTAAACTGTGTCCGGCATCTGTCCAGATTGTGTCCTTCTCTGTGAACTTTAAAATAAGTATCTCCTTGAAGGTAATCTGTGAGGAAACGCATACCACACTCAAAGGTCATTGTCTTTGCCCCCATCGGCATAAGCTCTATCTCTTTTCTGGTAAGTCTTCCGGCGCATCCCTCAATATATCCTTTTGCGTAGAGATCAAAGAGCTCCATGCTGCAGGATACCTTTGACAGATCCTTCTCATCCTCAGCAGCTGTACTTGCCCCAAAACGGATGGAATCACCGAAATCATTCATGGCAAGTCCCGGCATAACCGTATCAAGATCAATGACACAGATTCCTTTTCTCGTCCGATTGTCAATCATAATATTATTTAATTTGGTATCGTTATGCGTTACGCGAAGCGGCAATTCCCCTTTTGCCAAAAGATCACAGAAATAATCCGCAATCTCTTCGCGGTCCAGTACAAACTGGATTTCCTTCTCCACGTCTTTCGCTCTTCCCATCACATCGGCTGCCACAACTTCTTTAAACACTTGAAAACGTGCCTTTGTGTCATGGAAGCCTTTGATGGTCTCGTGGAGTGTCTCCGCCGGATAATCAGCCAGCAGGCGCTGGAAATTACCAAAAGAGACTGCACTCTGGTAGAAATCATCCGGATTTTCTACCTTGTCGTATCCAAGGGCATCTGTAATAAATTTATACGTTCTCCAATAATCGCCCTTAGAATCTTTGTAAAACATAGCCCCATCCGGTGTCGGGATCACGTTCAGTGTCTCCCGCTCCGGATCTCCGCCATTTTCAATAATCCGTTCTCTCAAATAAGACGTAACCCCAACCACATTTTCCATAAGCTCTTCCGGCTTTGCGAAAATATCTTTATTCATTCTCTGAAGGATCACCTTCATACGTCCCATTCTCTCAATGTCATATACCAGAAGAAATGTGTCATTGATATGACCGCTTCCGTATGGCTCCTGCGAAAGCAATTCACCTGTAAATTGATAATGATTGATTACTTCCATTTTTTGTTCCGGTGTCACCTGAATCATTATTTTCCCTCCCACAGATGTTTTGGATAAATTCCATCCTCTTTCATTTTCTTCACTGCTGCCATTACTACCGGCTTATCCTCTTTGTACGTCACGCCATGCCATTTATCCGCAGACTCCAGCACTGCAACCGTTGCCTTATCTTCACCCAGAAGGTCACTGACAACAGACGGAAGGAAGTATTCACATTTCATTGGATTTTCCTTTAATCCTTTGTCAAGGAATGCAGGGAAGCCATCTCTGATCTCCGTAAGGATGCTCTTTGTAAATCCCCACATATTCATGGACACAACTGCTTTTTCAGAAACATTTGTCCATGTCTCGCCGCCATCCTCTGTAAATGCAATTCCACCGTCACGCTTCTCAATCTGCGTTCTCTCTTCAATCTTCACAAGCTTCCCGTTTTCGTCCATTGTGCAGATTCCACGTGCAACGTGACCATTATCCGTTACTGTATTTCCAAGGTAGTAGCCCACCATCGTGTAGCGGTATTTGTCATCATCTGGATGAGACTCCAGATAGTCATAGATTAATTTGAATGCTTCAACACCATAATAATCATCTGCATTGATTACTGCAAAAGGTCCATCGATCTGATCGATACAGCTTAAAACTGCATGTGCGGTTCCCCACGGTTTCACACGTCCTTCCGGCACCTCATACCCTTCTGGAATGTTAGACAGCTCCTGAAATGCATAAGATACATCCATGTACTCTGCCATACGATCGCCTACTGCCGCCTTAAAATCTTCCTCATTTTCTTTCTTGATAATGAAGATTACTTTCTCAAATCCGGCTCTCTTTGCGTCAAACATAGAAAAGTCCATAATAATATGTCCTTCTTCATCGATGGGATCAATCTGTTTTAAACCGCCATAACGGCTTCCCATACCAGCCGCCATGATCACCAATACTGGTTTATTCATTGCTCTACCTCCTAAATATATACCTCAAAGTAAATGTCTGAAATGTAAGTCTTACTATCCCTTGATACCGCCTGTTACACCACCGATAATCTTCTCTGACAGGAAGAGGTACAGGATAAATGTCGGCAGGAATACAATTACTACTGCTGCGAAAAGACCAGACCAGTTTCCTGTGTACTGCATGGACTGGATCATTCCGTACAGACCTACTGCTACAGGACGAAGCTGATCGCTGTTTGCAAAGATCAATGACAGGAAATATTCATTCCAAATATTGATAAAGTTAAAGATCGTTACTGTAACAAGTCCTGACTGAGCCATCGGGAACATAATCTTCCAGAATGTCTTCGTCGGAGGACATCCGTCGATCGCTGCCGCTTCTTCGTATGTACGAGACAGGTTTGCGAAGAAGGTCAGAAGGAAAATCGTTGTATATGGAATATTGATACCGATATACAAGAAGATCAATGTTGCCTTACTTGCAAATACATCATTCAAAATACCCATGTTTGCTACCAGGCAGAACAGTGGAAGCACGATCATTGTGATCGGAACACCCATAGCTGATACAAAACTTGTCTGGATGATTTTATTTCCAAGGAATGTATATCTTGCAAGCACATATGCTGCAGGCGCACAGATCAAGATCAGCGCCACACAGGAAATCACGGAGTATACCAAAGAGTTCATGAAGAATGTTGCTACACCACCGGAGCCCCATGCCGCAACATAGTTTTCAGGATGTAAGCCGGAACCGAATTTCAATACTTCTCCGGCAAATATTTCTTTCGTTGTAGACAAGCTGGCTGCAACGATCCATCCAAGAAGCACAAGTGTAAAAATTACCCACAGCAGAATGATGATATATCCAGGAGCGAGTTTTGCTTCTTTTTTCCAGTTAATTTTTTCTCTTACTTTCTTTTTTCTTTCTTTAGCCACAACTACTCCTCCTTCCTAGAATTCCAAATCATCATCTTTGAGCAACGCATTACATACGGTAAATATGAGAACTACGCACAGGCAGAGGATAATACCGATTGCTGCAGCATATCCTGCATTACGATCTGTCACCGCATTGCCCGCTCCAAAGATCTGTGTATACATATACTGCACCGGTACGATGGTTGCTTTGTTCGCTGTTACGGATGAGAACAACTGTGACCATACGAAGAATGCAGATGTTGTTACTGTCCACATGGTAATATTTGTCTTAAATACACCTTTCAGAAGAGGAAGTGTCATATAGCGGAACTGCTGGATCTTGTTTGCTCCGTCAATGGTAGCCGCCTCATAGAAGTCCGGACTGATTCTTTCAATACCACTCATCCAGATCAACATGTGGTAACCGACCATACCGAAACAGTATGCGATCAATAACGCTTTGAATGAGTTTTCCGGTGCAAGCCACTGCATCTGGGCTAACTTATCCGCGCCGATCATCTGGAAGAACTTTGCGAAAAGTCCATAATCCGGTGCAAATACATACTGTCTCCACATGGTTGCAAGCGCTACTGCGCTGACAATATTTGGAAGATAGATGACTGCACGGAAAAATTTCTTGCCACGGATACCGCTTGTTAAGATGACTCCGAACAAAAGAGATAACAGCATAACAATGATTCCACCGATCAGCCAGATCTTAAAAATATTTTTCATTGCCAATACAAAAATTGGAGTTTTGAACAATTTCATATAATTTTCAATGCCTACAAACGTCCACGTATCAAAGGAGTCTGTAACACTTTCAATATCGAAAAAGCTCATCAACACAGTTCTGATAATCGGATACAGGAACACGATCAGGAAGACGATCACTGCCGGAGCCAGAAATCCAACTATCATTCCTTTGTTTTTCTTCATTGGTTTTCCCCCTTTAAATCTTACATTTACTTAAAAAATATGGTGGCAGCGCTTTACGCTTATGCCACCATATTTTAGAATTTCACTTTTCAATTAAGCCAAGTGTTTCTTATTTTCTTCTTGCTTATTCTCCACAGATTCCTGCACACTCTTTTACAAGCTCTTCAGCTGTCATATCGCCAACCATAAGTTTTACGAAACCTTCCTGCATAGCAGATGTTAAGTCACCGTTGTTCTCAGCGCCTACTGCCCAGTCATAATATGTAGTAGTAGAATCGAATCCTGGTTTTACTTCTGCAAGCTCTGCCGGCCATGCGTCTGCATTTGCTTTGTCAGTTGGGATACAGAGAGCTTCCTCTGTCATCTTCTTATCAAACTCACCTGTTGTGATGTATGTGATAAGTTCCATAGCTTCTTTAGCTTTCTTAGAATCTTTGTTGATTGCAAATACCTGATTTGCAATGTTGTTAGCTTCTGCTCCATCTGTTCCGCCTTCTACTGCCGGGTAGTTGAAGTATCCCCACTCAAGATCGTCAGCGATCATGCCTTTGATCTCGTTTGGAAGCCAAGAACCACAGATGATGATTGCTGCATTGCCAGGTGCGAACTCTTTGTTCTGTCCGTCTGGATATACGTTAGAAGCCATCTTGTCAGAGAAATATCCCTTAGCTGCGAAGTCTTCGTAATCTTTTAATGCTTTGAGAACTCTTTCATCATCCCAGTTAACTGCATCTGGATCTTCACATGCAGGATCATTTACAAGAGCTTTCACTCCGTCCTGTCCAAGGTAACGTCCTAAGTGATATCCAAGTGTAGATGTCTGATATGTTATATCTCCTGTGATTGGTGTAATACCTGCGTCAACTAATTTCTTACATGCTGCATCAAATTCTGCCCATGTTGTTGGAGCTGCTTCGATACCAGCTTTTGCAAACAATGTCTTGTTATAGAAGAATCCGAAAATAGATGGCTGATAAGGAATAGATTTCAATGTTCCGCCGCCTGCTGTACGAGCAATCTTGAACAGCGTCTCATTCGCATGTTCTTTCTCATAGTCTGCTGCAAGCTCTTCTAAGTCCATAAGATATGATCCCCAAGATCCGTTTACACGGTTCACATCTTCATCGAATAAGTCGATCTGCTGTTTTGCCTGTAATGCCGGCTCAAGACCTTCACGCTGTCCGTTACGTCCTTTGAACTGAACGTCAACTTCAACGCCTGTGTCTTCTGTGTACTTAGCAATTGCTTCTTTGATAACTTTAGCCTGTGGCTCTTCTTCTGACCACATAGACCAGTATACAAGTTTGTCTCCGCCCTTATCGCCGCCTTCTTCTTTCTTGCCACCGCAGCCTACTGCGAGACCAGCTACCATTGCTGCACAAAGAAGAATACTTACAAGTTTCTTTTTCATAATGCTTTACCTCCTATTTCTTTCATGACATTATGTTTTCTACATACTTGCATTATAGTACAATGTTGCACAAAAAGCTTTGTCCTATAAATTCATTAATTTGCACTATCTACATTTTTGTTTTGCTTTTCTCTCGGAAATGAGTTATACTATTGGTAAAGTTAAACAAAAAACGACATCATTTTTCTACAACTATCACAAAGGAGTCTTATGGGATACAGAGGTATTGAACCAAATAATATTATTTCAATTGAGCGGATTTACAGTATTCATTACTTTGAATATATGAGTGATTTTTCTTTCGAGGGAGAAGCTCACGATTTCTGGGAATTCATCTATGTGGATAAGGGCGAAGTCGGCGTAACTGCCGGTAAAACTTCCACCGTATTAAAGAAGGGGGAAATCCTGTTTCACCAGCCAAATGAATTTCACAACGTGAAGGCAGTAGGCGGCATTGCCCCCAACCTCATTGTTGCTTCTTTCAGCTGCAAAAGTCCCGCTATGGAATTTTTCAAGAGAAAGGCTTTGAATATCGACGAAAATATTCATTATCTTCTTGCAGACATTATAATAGAAGCAAGGAAATTATTTGACTGCCGGTTGGACGATCCTTATCTCCAGAACATGCCGTTAAAATCTGACGCTCCGGCAGGCTCAGAGCAATTAATCCGCCTCTTTTTGGAAAATATGCTGATTCATTTGATACGAAAATACCAGAGTCCGCTTGTCCTCGGCAAATCCGCGCTGAAAACAGAACCTTTTAAAGTCGCAAAAAACAAAGGTGATATCGAAATTTTCAACCGCGTAAACGCATATTTGGAGAATCACATTAACGAACACATCAGCATCGAACAGATCTGTCGGGACAATCTGGTGGGGCGTTCTCAACTTCAGAAGATTTTTAAGGAACAGTGTGATCTTGGCATTATTGAATATTTTTCCACACTTAAGATCAACGCCTCCAAAGAGCTGATCCGCACAAGACATATGAATTTCACCCAGATCGCGGAACAGCTGGGCTATACATCCATTCATTATTTTTCAAGGCAGTTTAAGAGAATCACGGGAATGACACCGTCAGAATACGCCTCTTCTGTAAAGGCTGTGGCAGATGGAAGTTTTGAAGAGAAATAGAAGATTTCGAAGAAAAGACAGCGCGAAAAGCAGGCATGCTTTTTACACTGTCTTTCTTACATCCACTCACCCTTAGCAGCAAACCATTTTTCAGTAAATTCTTTGCCTCCAACCGCGGCAGTAAACGGTTTTGTCAAAAAGACTTCTATTGTTTTCATCACGGTACTATAATCATCCGTTTTTGTGTCAATTTTACGAACAAACGCTTCCCATTTCTTCTGCATTGCTTCATCATTACCAAAACTCTTAACTCGTTCAAACTGTTCTACCGTGAAATTGTGTTCACGGTTCACAAAAGTTTTTCCGAGCGCTTCGGTCAGCACTTTACCGTTAAAATCAAAATGATTGGCAACGTAATAAATATCATAATAGTCCTTCATACGGCTGGAAAATTCCATCAAACTAAGTATTGCATCAATTTTCTCAGCAACAGTCGTTTCGATGGAATAAGTATTAACTGTGGGTGCGATAAAATCGTCAAGTTGAGTAGGAATTGTTCTTTTTTCCTGCTTCGGCACAATAACATCTCCAATGCCAAAGTCAATGCTAAACGGTGTATGAGTATTTTTAATACGAGCAACTATTGATGCACCTATCCCTGCATATTTCTTCGCTACAGCAATAGGCGCAACATCTGTTATCTCAAAGGTCACAAAATCATTGCCCGTCTGAATCGCAATAATTTCCTCAAGAATCCCCTTCAACCGTTCCGGTGTATTAGGCATTTGCCGAAGCATAAAATCTACATCAACTGTTACCCGGCTATCAAAGTTAGTAAGAGAATAAAGGAACAAGCCTCCTTTCAGCACAAGATTTTCAGCATATTTTGACTTTTCCAAACGACGCAAAAACTCCTCTTGGCAGAAAAGCTGTAGACAGAGTTGATAGCTTCTTCCACTCTCTTTTGCCTTGTTTTTAAGTCGTGTAAGCACAGATACCGCTATATCAGCCATTAAGCAACACCTCCATTACATTCATAACCTTTGTGTAAAGCTTCATTTGCTTGGCATACCCTGACAAGTTTGCAAGATTCTTTTTTTCATCAGCAGCATACGCATTGACAGCCTTATTAAAAATTTCGTTGTCTAACTTTGTGCGGTATTTAAAGCAATCGCAAATTGTTCGTTCACGGTCATACACAGGTAATATTACACCATTAAAATCACTTGTAGACTTACCTATATCCAAAAAATCTTTTTGAATATAGTACGCCTTCACCGGGAATTCTTCTATGTTCTTTACCGCACGGGTCGCTGTTCTCGGTACTGCAACTGACCATTCACGAGGAGAAAAATCACTATATCCATAATGGAACAAAGCAGATTCCACACAAACAATTCCTTGGGGAAGAAGTTCTCGTATTAAACGCTCCTCTGATAGAGTATTACTCTGTCGAAGCTGATAAAAACCCCTACGAATCCTTTCAATGAACCCTTCTTTACAGAAAGCTGCAACTTCGTATTTATTTATCCCGTTAGCGACAAAATCTGAAGTTTTTGCAATGCCACCATTATTTTCAATTACTTTTTTTAAAATTTCTATTTTATTCAAGACACCACCAACTTTCCGCACACAACAAACGAATAATATACGCAGTTATTATAGTATAAATTTTATAACGGCGCAACAACTATTAGCGGACATTTTTATAAACTTGTACGCAGAAAGTAGTATTGGGCTGTACAAATCAGTATTTTCATTCGTAGCCTTTTTTCAAGTTATATACTCCTTCTTAAAGCCTAAAAACTCAACACCAACTTTATCTACAGTCTGCGAGCCGCATATTAATATGCGGCTCGAATTAATATCGCTCTATATTATCTTGGAACTTTTGATAACGCTGCTTCGTCTGCCACAAGAATCACATCTTTGTGGAACTGTAAGATAGAAGCCGGAACTTCCGGTGTCACCGGTCCGAAGAATGCTTTCGCAACTGTGTCCGCTTTATCTTCTCCACTTACTACTACCAAAATCTTCTTTGCCTGCATGATCGTTCCGATTCCCATTGTGTAAGCCTGTTTCGGCACATCATCCGCAGAAGCGAAAAATCTCTTGTTTGCCTCGATTGTGCTTTCTTGAAGATCTACACAGTGTGTTGCTTTCTCAAAGATTGCATCCGGCTCATTAAATCCGATATGTCCATTATGTCCAAGTCCCAGAAGCTGAAGATCCTGACCGCCAAGAGTGCGGATCAATTCTTCGTATCTTGCACATTCCTCATCTGAATCTTCTTTTGTTCCATCCGGAAGATGTGTATTTTCCGGTTTTACATTGACATGGTCAAAAAGATTGTCGTGCATAAAATAGTAATAGCTCTGATCATTCTCTCTTGGAAGTCCTTTATATTCATCAAGATTCACTGTTGTCACCTGAGAGAAATCAAGGTCTCCCTGCTCGTATTTTTCAACCAGATTCTTATATGCTCCGATCGGCGTAGAACCAGTTGCCAGTCCAAGCACACAGTCCGGTTTTAAAACTACCTGTGACGCAATGATATTTGCCGCCTTTCTGCTCATGTCTTCATAATCTTTTGCTCTGTAAATTTGCATTTGATATCCTCCTTAAGATATAAAAATTTTATGCTTCTACAATGTCGGCAGTTGCAAAGAACTCCGGCAGATGAAAGCTCGGAATCTCGGTCCGAATCGGCGCATAGGACGCATAATGTTCAATCTCTGCCGCTTCGGATATTTTGTAGAAATTACACCAGAAGCTGCTGCCTACATCCAAATGAAGCGGTCCGTAGATCTTCTCCAGAATCGCAATCGGCAAATGTAGTTTCATACTCCACAACTCTTCGTCGATCGTAGTTTTGCAGTCGAATTTTTCCATCTCCTCCGGCGTAAAATACGTCCGATAGATACGCTCTTCTCCATATTCCGCACGAAGCGCACCATTCGCATTCACTTCTAAATTCAAATACAATGCATTCGTATTTCGCTCTCTCTCAGAATCAAACTGAAAAAAAGCCTCCATCGCACTGTCTCGATATACAGGATCTTGATTCTTCTCATAAACACGAAGCGGATTTTTCTCCTTGCATACCATCTTCAAGTAGAAACCATCAGACGGCACAAATCCAAGATATCCATACGTCTCCGGTATTTGCTTTGTCCCCCACAGAAGATGCTCCACAAAAAACGGCTGCACTTTCTCTAATTCATCAGCACTTTCGATTACTGGTACTTCTATTCTCATACTATGCACCCCCTCTTTCTTACAAATATACCAAAAATCAAAAAAAAAGACAAGGTTTACAATTATGTAAGATTTACAATCGTGCAAAAAAAGTAACCAATCGTGCTATTGAATTATCCAGCGCAATTCCATATACTCAACTTATAACTATTTTTATAAATAATACTTTATGGATAGTACCAAAAAGGTTCGGAAGCCCGACCTCACTTATACAAAAAAGCGGGCAACAACCTTGAGGAAAGGAGATTACTGTGAAAGAAAGTAGAGGACAGCCAACAAATGGCGTACTTTAATAAGCTGTCTTATGGCAGCCTTTGAAAAATTATTATTTTGAAAAGCTAGGAAGCTAATTGTGATTCGGAAAGAGTTCCTTCTCTGATGAGCAGTTTCTTAGCCTGTTTGATAGCCTTTTCCTTTTGCTTTTCTTTCAAAGGTTCAGGTATATCAATCTTGTATAAATCGGTCGGATTCCACGCTTCACCAGTGGACAGCATCTGATAGATAGCAGTGAGAATCATCCGGGCGATGGCAATAATGGCTCGTTTTTTACCACGGCGCTTCATAATACGTTCATATTTCTGTTTATAGTAAGGAGACTTGTCGGATTTCACGGCTGCATGAGCGACTTGCACCAATGCAGGTTTGAGGTAGACACCGGCACGTGTTATCCTGACAGATTTCTTCTTACCAGCAGATTCATTGTTGCCGGGAGTCAGTCCTGCCCAACAACAGAGGCGTTTGGAATTAGAAAACGGAGTCATATCGGTACCAATCTCGGAGATAACAGTAATTGCACTGTTACGGTCAACACCCGGAATGGTACACAGTAACTGGACAGCATTTTCATAAGGGGCAATCAAAGAATCAAGCATAGTGTCTATATCATTGATTGTAGATGTGATATAATCCAGATGTGCGCGGACGAGGCGCATACGGTATTTTTGGGAATCGGTCATCTGATACCCTTCGATGGATTCAATGACACTGTCAGACTTTTTCTTTAGGGAACGGAGAAGTCTGGAAGCTATTTCTTCGTGGTTGATGGAATTGTCGGATCGTTCAATCAGGTAGTCAATAACAGATGTAGCTGATTTCCCAAAGATATCAGAAACAACCGAATCTAATGCGACATTACAGACAGTAAGCGCATTCTGATATCTGTTCTTTTCGCTGGTACGGCAGGAAGTCAACTTGTAACGATATCTTGTGAATTCACGCAAGATACGGATTGGTTTACAAGGGATATAGCTCCCAGGAACCAGACCTAATCGAAACAAATCCCCAATCCATTTGGAATCTTTTGTATCATCCTTGTTACCTTTGACTGCTTTTACCCATTTGGGGTTGGCAATAGTGACGTTGATATCGTCTTCCAAGAGATTGAATACAGGAACCCAGTATTTACCGGTAGATTCCATACAGACATCCCGACATTGGTTTTCAATCAGCCAATTTTTGAATTGCAGGATCGAATTGTTGAAGGTGGAGAAACGTTTCTTTTGGTAAGAAGGTTCTACTCCGGAAATGGTTTTAATGATTGTGGCAACGAGAAAAGATTTGTGAACATCGACGCCACAGCAGGTTTGATAAACAACTTTCATGGTCAAAACTCCTTTCAAAGTGAGATAAAGAAGCCATTGACTGCTCCACCACACATTTAACAGAGAAGTTAAAACAATTCTTACTGTACGGTCTAAAAGAGCCACTTATTTGTGCTTGAAAGATGGAACTCACACTGATTATTATGCTGTCTAAAACCGAAGAAAGTCTTTACGACTCACCTCCCCGTGCTTTGTAGTATAACTTCTTTAACAATTATTTTATCAGTAACGTGGGGGATTAAAAGACTTTCATTACTATTTGTGCCGCCGACTTGGCGGCGGAATGGAGATTATTATGTCAAAAACAAAAGGAAGAGTTACTTTACCAAGTGAATCTAATTTTTTAAACGAGACAAAAGAAATGCTGGACCGTTGGGGAGCAGACGCTCTGCGCGACAGTGACGGAACAAAACTTGATGCCACTACAAAAGCACTGGACGCCAAAATTTATACTACTTATTTTGTTGCGAGAGGACACAATGAATTCGCACAGGAGCATATGGATGAATGCCAGCAAATGCTTCTTATGTCTAAACATAATGTAGCAACAGAAGATACTGTGACCATTGATTTTCTTGATGGCTATTACAGAGAGCAGGTAGTCGCTGACTATGTACACGATCCGAAAAAATGGTGGGAAGTCATCGACCGTACTACAGGGGAAGTTGTACCGGTTTCCTGTTGGGAAGTAGATCAGGAAAAAGATCTTGTAACAATTAAGGATGCAGCTCCTTTCCATGAGTACACCGTTTCTTTCTTTGTATATGCGATCTGGGATCCTACTCAGATGTACAACCACATCACCAATAACTGGGGTGATAAACCGCACGATATTCCATTTGATGTGCGTCAGGCAAACTCCGGCGCATTTGCAAAGGATTATTTAAAACAGTGGCTTATTGACAACCCGGACACGGATGTTGTAAGATTTACCACATTTTTCTATCATTTTACACTGGTATTCAACGATCAGGCAAAGGAGAAATTCGTAGACTGGTTTGGATACGGAGCAACGGTTTCCATCAAGGCGTTGGAAGAATTCGAACAGGAATATGGCTACGCCCTTCGTCCGGAAGATATTGTAGATAACGGTTACTACAACTCTACCTTCCGCGTACCTACCCGTGCATACCGCGACTACATGGACTTCATTCAGCGTTTCGTTGCGAAGAAGGCAAAAGAGCTCGTAGAGATTACACACGAAGCCGGACGTGAAGCTATGATGTTCTTAGGCGATAACTGGATCGGAACCGAGCCTTACGGACCATATTTTGAAGATATCGGACTAGACGCTGTTGTAGGAAGTGTCGGCGGCGGTGCTACCCTTCGTCTGATCTCTGATATTCCGGGCGTAAAATATACAGAAGGTCGTTTCCTCCCATACTTCTTCCCGGATACGTTCTATGAAGGAAATGATCCTTGTATCGAAGCCATTGATAATTGGCTCAGCGCTAGACGTGCTCTGATGAGGAACCCTGTGGACAGAATCGGATACGGCGGATATTTAAGCCTTGCTTACAAATTCCCGAAATTTGTAGACTATATTGAGAAAGTAACCGATGAGTTCCGTCTCATTTACGACAATGTAAAAGGCAAAAAAGCATACTGCGGACTGAAAGTCGGTATTCTGAACTCTTGGGGAAAAATTCGTTCTTGGCAGCCATACATGGTGGCGCACGCATTATGGTATAAGCAAACTTACTCTTACTTCGGCATTCTGGAATCTTTAAGCGGAGCTGCGGTAGACGTACAGTTCTTAAGCTTTGACGAGATCCGTGAAAATGGCGTTCCATCTGACATTGATGTGATCATCAACGCAGGTGATGCAGGAACTGCTTTCTCCGGCGGTGAAGAATGGCTGGATGAAAAACTTGTGACAACCATTCGCCAGTGGGTATACAACGGTGGTGGTTTTGTAGGTGTCGGCGATCCGACCGCAGTACATCACGGCGGAAGATTCTTCCAGCTTGCTGACATCCTCGGTGTAGACAAAGAACTCGGTTTCACATTATCCACCGACAAATATTTCAAGACTGCATTAGATTCACATTTCATCACAGAAGACAGAAATTCGGACTTCGATTTCGGCGAGAGCAAACACGATATTTATGCTCTGAGCGCTGCAACAGAGATTATCGAATATTCCAATAACGAAGTACATATGGCGGCAAATGCTTACGGAAAAGGCCGCGGCGTCTACATCTCCGGTCTGCCATATAGCTACGAGAATACAAGACTTCTCATGCGCGCAATGTTCTATGCAGCAAGCAAAGAAGACCGTTACCACATCTGGTACGCTGACAACTTAAACTGTGAAGTAAACGCATATCCGGAAAGCGGAAAATACGCAATCTTAAACAACTCAAACGAGACACAGACTACCAAGTTCTACGATGGCGAAGGCAACTGCGAGACCATTACATTAGAACCTTGTGAAATCCTGTGGAGATAAAAAAGCTTTCATTAACACGAATGAGGGACAGGTCAAAAGCCTGTCCCTCATTCTATTTATTAACACTCTACTCTTCTCATCCTTATTTACCCGGCTGTCCGTAATATGCGTTGGCGCCGTGTTTTCTATAATAATGTTTATCCTGCAATTCCTGTGGTGCAGGCTGATTCTGTGGATTGATCATCTCACAGCGGGCAGCCATCTTCGCCACCTCTTCCAACACAACCGCGTTATGTACCGCCTCATTCGCATCCTTACCCCATGTAAATGGACCGTGGTTTTTGCAGAGCACCGCTGGCATTGCTTTACTGTCAATTCCGCAAGCTTCAAAATGATCTGCGATCAACACGCCTGTATTTTTCTCATATGCTTCGTCAATCTCTTCTTTTGTAAGATTTCTCACGCATGGAACTTCCCCATACAGATAATCTGCATGAGTCGTTCCGTAGCAGGGAATTCCTCTTCCCGCCTGCGCCCAGCTTGTTGCCCATGAGGAATGTGTATGCACAACTCCGCCAATCTGCGGGAAACGATTATAGAGTTCCACATGGGTTGCTGTATCAGAAGATGGATTATATTTTCCTTCTACTTTGTTTCCCTCAAGGTCAACCACTACCATATCTTCCGGTGTCAGCTTATCATACTCAACACCACTTGGTTTGATCACGAATAATCCTTTTTCTCTGTCGATCCCGCTTACATTTCCCCATGTAAATGTCACAAGACCGTACTTTGGCAAAAGCATATTCGCCTCATATACTTCTTTCTTTAACTGTTCCAGCATAGTCTTCTCCTCTTATTCTCTATCCCCACGGATTTTCTGTTGGATATCTCACACCTGCCGGCTGATTATAACCAATCTCTTCTACCGGTACTCCGATATATTTAAACACTTCATACAGCGCTTTTCCGTAATTTCCGAATGCGACTGCTCCGTGGTGAGGATAACCGCCTTCAATCAGAACATGACGGTAGAATCTTCCCATCTCTGGAATTGCAAATACACCGATGGATCCAAAGGATCTTGTTGCCACCGGAAGGATTTCTCCCTGCGCAATATAACCGCGAAGAATATTATCCGCTGTGCTCTGAAGACGGAAGAATGTAATATCTCCAGGTACCAGATCACCTTCTAATGTTCCCTGTGTTACTTCCTCAGGCAATGTTCTTGCCATGATCATCTGATATTTCATCACACCGCAGGAAAGCTTGCTGGAGGCAGTATTTCCACAGTGGAATGCCATAAATGTATCTTTTTGTGTATAATCAAATTTACCTTTGATCTCTGATTCGTACATATCTGCCGGAACAGAGTTGTTGATATCCAAAAGCGTCACAGCATCCTGACTGATCACCGTTCCGATAAATTCACTAAGCGCACCGTAGATATCTACTTCACAGGACACCGGAATTCCCTGCGTGGCAAGACGGCTGTTTACATAACAAGGAACGAATCCGAACTGTGTCTGGAATGCAGGCCAGCATTTTCCGGCGATAGTCACATATTTACGATAACCTTTGTGCTCCTCTACCCAGTCCTTTAAAGTCAACTCATACTGGGCAAGTTTTGATAAAATCTCCGGTTTTTTATTTCCTTCTCCAAGCTCCTCTTCCATCTCTTTTACAACTGCAGGAATACGTTCATCTCCGGCATGCTTGTTAAATGCTTCAAAAAGGTCAAGCTCAGAGTTTTCTTCAATTTCCACACCAAGATTATAGAGCTGCTTAATTGGTGCATTACATGCAAGGAAATTAAGCGGTCTTGGGCCAAAGCTGATAATTTTCAAATTCTGGAGTCCTTCTACTGCACGGGCAATCGGAAGGAAATCATGGATCATATCTGCACATTCTTCCGCTGTTCCAACCGGATACTCCGGAATATATGCTCTTACATTGCGAAGCTTTAAGTTGTAACTTGCATTCAGCATACCACAATATGCGTCTCCACGTCCTTGAACAAGATTATCTCCAGTTTCTTCTGCTGCTGCAACGAACATCTTCGGTCCATCAAAATGCTTTGCGAGCAATGTCTCAGAAATCTCAGGTCCAAAGTTTCCAAGATATACACAAAGAGCATTACAACCCGCTTTCTTGATATCCTCTAATGCCTGTACCATGTGAATCTCACTCTCAACGATACAGATTGGACACTCGTAAATGTCTGCCGCATCATATTTTGCCTGATATGCTTCTACCAGTGCTTTTCTTCTGTTTACGGACAGGCTCTCCGGAAAACAATCTCGGCTTACTGCCACAATACCCACTTTAATTTTTGGAATGTTAATCATAATCTTTTCTCTCCTTTACACTAAATGATCTACCGCTGCCTGCTCAATGGCAACGCCTTTTTTATATCTTTCAATAAATACTTCAAATCCTTCCACATCCTTCGGATCCGGCTCCATGCTGGTGCCTTGCGCTCCTGCGAATACTTTCTTGGTTAAGTAATCACCAAGGGCTTCTCCCTCTTCTTTGTGGATCATGTAGGAAGCAAGAAGTGCCATACCCCACGGTCCGCCTTCTCCGGCAGTCTCCATGACAGATACCGGTGTATTGATCGCCGCAGCGAGAATGCCCTGTCCTACCCCTTTCGTCTTAAAGAGACCTCCATGTCCTAAAATAGAATCAATCTCTACGCCTTCTTCTTTCAAAAGAATATCCATACCTACTTTCAGCGCTCCCAGTGCTGTGAAGAGGTGGGATCTCATGAAGTTTGCAAGATTGAACTTACTTTCCGGCGAACGAACGAACATTGGTCTTCCTTCTGTAACGCCTGTGATATTTTCTCCCGACAGATAACCGTAAGATAATAATCCGCCACAGTCCGCGTCACCTTCCAGCGCCTTGTTATAAAGCGTTCCGAATAATCGATTCATATCTACTTCGATTCCGAAATTCTCTGCAAATTCACGGAACAGCCCAACCCATGCATTCAAATCAGATGTACAGTTATTGGCGTGAACCATTCCAACCAAACTTCCGTCCGGTGTTGTCACAAGGTCAATCTCCGGATAAACCTTCTTAAGTTCTCTCTCTAATACAACCATTGCGAAGACAGACGTTCCTGCGGATACATTACCGGTACGTTTTGCCACGCTGTTTGTCGCTGCCATTCCTGTTCCGGCATCACCCTCCGGTGGACAAAGCAAAATTCCCGCTTTTAAATTACCGCTTACATCGAGAAGTTTTGCTCCCTCTTCTGTAAGATTTCCTGCCTGTTCTCCGGCAACCAGTACTTTCGGGAGAATCTCACGCAACTTCCATCCATATCCTTTTTCAGCAATCAATTCATCAAACTGATCAATTTTCTTCTGATCATAGTCCTTCGTCTCCGGATCGATCGGGAACATACCGGAAGCATCTCCGACACCTAACACTTTCTCTCCGGTCAACTGCCAGTGAATATAACCTGCAAGTGTTGTAATATAGGTAATATCCTTCACGTGCTCTTCTTCATTTAAGATTGCCTGATACAAATGTGCGATACTCCATCTCTCCGGAATATTATACTGGAAAAGTTCTGTCAGCGCCTTTGCAGACTGTCCGGTTGTACTATTTCTCCATGTGCGGAATGGAACAAGTAATTTCCCGTCCTTGTCAAACGCCATATACCCATGCATCATAGCGCTAAAACCGATGGCGCCGATATCAGTAAGTACCACATCGTATTTTTCTTTCACATCTTTTGCCATTTTCTCATAGCTATCGCAAAGACCTGTCCAAATATCGTCCAATGTATAGGTCCAGATTCCATTATCCAGACGATTTTCCCATTCATGATCACCGGAAGCGATAGGATGATGTTCTTCATCGATCAAAACCGCTTTAATTCTTGTAGAACCAAATTCCAGTCCAAGAACTGCTTTGCCGCTTTCGATCACTTCTTTGATCTGTTCTTTATTTTCCATAATGTTCTCCTTCTTATCTGCGATATGCAACACTGTTCCACATCAATTCATTTTTAAACCGACGAATCGTTGTATCCCTATCAATATAAACTGCCTCGATTCCCATTGCTTCTGCCCAGTCGCCCATCTGCTCTGCAGTAAGATCATAAGAAAATGCAGTGTGATGTGCGCCTCCTGCAAGAATCCATGCCTCTGCGCCTGTCCGAAGATTTGGCTGTGGCGTCCAGAATGCGGTAGCCACCGGAAGCTTCGGCATCGGCTTCTCCACTTTCTTACATTCCACATCATTAATAATGAGACGGAAGCGGTCACCCAAATCAATGAGAGACGTTGCCACTGCAGGACCGGTCTTGGAGGTAAATACCAGTCTTGCAGGATCTTCTCTGTCTCCCATAGACAATGGCTGACATTTGATACTGATCGGACCATCCGAAATGGTTGGGCATACTTCTAACATATGCGCTTGAAGGATACCTTCTTTTCCGGGAACAAGATTGTAAGTGTAATCTTCCATAAAAGATGTTCCCTTGGCTTCTTTCATTCCCTGTGTCATAACCTTCATTACACGAACCATAGCCGCTGTTTTCCAGTCGCCTTCGGCTCCGAATCCATACCCTTTTTCCATCAATCTCTGGATGGCAAGTCCCGGAAGCTGCTTCAGTCCTCCGAGATCACCGAAATGTGTGACAATCGCTTGATAATTCTTCTCTTCTAAAAATCTCTCAAAACCAATCTCAATTCCTGCTTGAACTGCTACATGTCGACGAAATTCTTTTTCATCTCTTCCTTCCAGAAGAATATCGTATTTGTCATAATACTCTTCCACTAATGTATCGATATCTGCTTGCGATACTGCATTTACAGATTCTACGATTTCATTGACCGGATAAGCATCTACTTCCCAACCAAACTTAATCTGCGCCTCTACCTTATCGCCCTCTGTAACTGCAACGTTTCTCATATTGTCTGCTACACGCATGACACGCACATGGCTGCTCTCGGTAATACCAACTGCAGTGCGCATCCAGTCTCCAATACGCTTTTGCACACTCTCATCTTCCCAGTAACCCATTACGACTTTTCTTGCCTTGCCAAGGCGGGTGAAAATATGTCCGAATTCACGGTCTCCATGCGCCGCCTGATTCTCATTCATAAAGTCCATATCGATGGTATCGTATGGAATCTCGCGATTATACTGCGTATGGAAATGAAGCAGCGGCTTTCTGAATTCTTGAAGCCCCATGATCCATGACTTTGCCGGCGAAAACGTATGGCACCATGTAATAACACCTGCACAGTTTTCATCAAGATTTGCTTCATTAAATGTTTTACGAATCATTTCATTTGTAAGAAGTGTTGGTTTCCAGACCAGTTCATACGGAAGATTACCGGAGGCATTCAAACGTTCTACCATAATCTTAGAATGTTCCGCTACATGTCTCAGACACTCATCTCCATACAGATCCTGAGAACCGGTACAGAACCAAAACTGATATTTTTTCATTTTCATCATAGGTTTTCCCTCTCTGTCATATATTCGTCGATTTCAAATAAAAACTTATAGACACATAAAACGATGTACAGATCTTTTTCTTCTGACCTGCACATCGTTTTTTACTTAATTAGATCTGCTCTTGCGCGCCATTATCACACTCTGGATAACGAGGAAGAGACACAACATAGCTGCAACTGTAATTCCTGTCCACCATGCCTGATCCAGTCCGGCAGAAGATACAATATTCTGAATTGTACTCAGTGACATAACACCGAAGAATGTTCCGATGATATTACCTACACCGCCAGTCAAAAGTGTACCGCCGATGATGGAAGATGCGATTGCATTCATTTCCATACCTGTTGCGTGAGATGCCGCTCCTGAACCTACGTGAAGGAAATATACATATCCTCCGATCCCCGCTAAGAGACCGCAGATAAGATGTGCCAGGAAACGAGTTCTCTTAACATTAATACCAAGCATCAGCGCACTCTGTCTGTTACCTCCTACTGCATAGAAGCCTCTTCCAAGCTTTGTATAGCGCAGTACGAAGAACAGGAGAGCAACGATCAAGATTGCTACAATAACGCCGATTTCCACATAAGCATCTACGTATTTACCGATTCGGTTTACCGTTCCCATTCCCGGAACAACAACACGCGTATCTTTCAATGCTACAAACGCTTCATTCTCTACGTTAAACGGATTTGTATGTACGATTGTCGTCATACCACGTGCGAAGAACATACCTGCCAGTGATACGATAAATGGCTGAATATCAAGGTAAGCCACCAAGTAACCCTGGACAAGTCCAAATGCAAGTCCGATGCCTACCGCAATCAGAAGTGAAACGACTACGTTTCCTCCCATGTGATCCAGATATACCGCACAGCACATACTTACAAGCGCTGCCACACCACCAACGGAAATATCAATACTTCCTGTGATCATAACAATACTCATTCCGAGGGATGCGATCAAAAGAGCCGCATTTGCATTTAAAATATTAAAGAATGTCTGCGGCTTTAAGAAACCGCCCCCCTGAAACACAATTGCTCCGATATACATTAAGAAGAATACAATCACGGTAATCAAAAGGAGCAGATTTGTATCAGACATATTTTTTAATTTGTTTTTACCGGTTGCTGTCTTTTTCATTTTTGCCATCTTAAACAGCCTCCTTTGCCTGTGGTTTAAATTTCTTTGTTAAACCAGCCAATTTTTTTCTCACTTCCGGAGCGCTGAACACAACAAGAGCAATAACAACAACTGCCTTGTATGCTGAAAGCGCAGCGGACTCTACATTGAATTTGTAAAGTGTTGTTGTCAAGAACTGGATAACATATGCTCCCAAGATAGAAGCTGTCATGTTAAATTTACCTCCGCTTAAGGAGTTTCCGCCAAGAGCAACCGCAAGAATTGCATCCATCTCGATATCTTTCGCAATTACAGAATAGTTAATCGAAGACAGACGGCTTACTTTGATCAGTCCCACAACCGCAACACACAGTCCGAGGATTACAAAAGAAATAAATTTGATAAATGCAGGGTTCAGACCATTCAGTCTGGAAGAACTTGCATTAATACCAACTGCCTGTGTATATAATCCAAGGTTTGTGTATTTCAGTGCTAATGCTGTGAGAAGCACACATACAAGCATAATGAATACCGGTGTCGGAATCGGAATTCCCGGAATGAATCCACCATAGATACCAAAGGATTCTTCGCTGATAACCGGAAGTTCGTTGTTATTGATCCACGCTGCAATAGAACGTCCCGCTGTAAATAAGATCAGTGTCGCGATCATTGGCTGGATATTAAACTTGGAAACCAACACTCCGTTAAACGCGCCACACAGCATAGCGGCTACACAAGCTACTAAAAATGCTACGATAACCGGCGCCTGAAGTTCTTCTGGGCGAGAGTTCGTTCCGCAAAGCACACGAAGGATTACTGAACCTGCGATGGCTACGGTTGCTCCCACACTGATGTCCTGTCCACCGGATGCTGCTGTAACGAGCGTCATACCAATCGCAAGAATCGCAAGCTCTGAACCGTAGTCCAGGATTGTGATCAGATAACCGGACAATACCGGATCTCCTGCACTGTTTACATCCATTGTGATTTTATAGAAAGACGGATCTACGATTAAGTTGAATACCGCAAGAAGGATCAATGCAACAATCGGAATAAAGATCTGCTTTCCTTTCATTTTATTTGTAATGTTCTTCATAATTAATTGTCACCTCCGGCAATTGTCGCCATAATACTGCTCTGTGTCAGTTCATGACCAGACAGTTCGCCCACAACCTTTCGGTCACGCATAACAACCAGTCGTGAACAAGTACGAAGCATCTCGTCTGTCTCAGATGAAATAAATGTTACGCTCATACCTTCAGAAGCAAGCTTCAATACTAATTTCTGAATCTCCACCTTTGTACCTACATCAATACCTCTTGTAGGCTCATCCAAAATCAGATATTCCGGATGTGTCAGAAGCCAGCGGGCAAGAATTACCTTCTGCTGGTTACCACCGGACAATGCTTTGATCGGTGTATCCGCAGATGCCGTCTTAATTTCAAGAAGTTTGATATATTCTTCTGCAAATTTGTTCTTCTCAGCCTTAGAGAATGGACGGAAGAAGCCGCGGAGCACCTGAGCTGCAAGGATGATATTATCTCTTACTGACAGATCTCCCACGATACCGTCAATCTTACGGTCTTCCGGCAGATATGCGATTCCCTGCTTCATAGCGTCCAAAGGCTTGGATATCTTCACTTCTTTGCCATTCTTCTTAAGCTTTCCGTGAATCACTCTGTCTGCCCCGAAGATTGCACGGACACATTCACTACGCCCGGAACCAAGAAGTCCGGTAAATCCATTCACTTCACCTTTCTTGATGTAGAAGTTAAATGGTTTAATACCTGCATTACTCTGCAGTCCTTCTGCAACGAAGAGTGGTTCCTCTCCGTCGGAACCTTCATAAGCTTTCTGTTCGCCCTTAATATCTGACATATCGTCTAATTCCTTACCGAGCATGGTTGCAACAAGTTTTACTCTCGGCAGGTCCTTGATTTCATATTCACCGACAAGCTTACCATCTCTTAACACGGTAATCTTGTCACACACTTCATATACCTGATCCAGGAAATGTGTTACGAAAATAATTCCAACACCTTTCGCTTTCAGGTCACGCATCAATCCAAAGAGTTTCTCTACTTCCTGCTCATCCAGAGAAGAAGTAGGCTCATCAAGAATCAACACTTTACAATCCATATCAACAGCACGGGCAATTGCTACCATCTGCTGAATGGCAATTGAACAGCTTGATAACTGCTGTGTTGCTTTTGCCGGAATATCCAGCGCTTTGAGGATCTTATCCGCATCCTCATTCATTTTCTTCCAGTTTGTACATACATTTTTTCCACGTCCGATATACATATTTTCTGCTACAGACAGATTCGGACATAATGTGATTTCCTGATACACAGTACTGATACCAAGATTCTGTGCATCCTGTGGAGAACGAATCACTGCGGCTTTATCAAGCCCTTTCAGATAGATCTCTCCCTCATCTTTCTCATATACTCCGGTTAACACCTTAATCAGAGTCGATTTTCCAGCTCCATTTTCGCCCATCAGCGCGTGGATCTCACCCTCGCATAATGTAAAATCTACTGCCTGCAGCGCACGGACACCGGGAAAGCTCTTATGTATATTTCTCATTTCTAATACAGATTTCTCTTTCACCAGCGTATTCACCTCTTCACCTTTATTTGCTGTGTTACTTTTTAAAGTAACACAGGCGCGGTAAACCCGCGCCTGTTAAGTCAGTCACTTAGATACCTTTTACTTACAATCCCAGATTAGATTCCGTATGTATCAACATCTTCCTGTGTGATTGTTGTTGCGTCGAATCCTTTTTCTTCCATAACAATGGTCTTCTCTTCGATCTTCTCGCCATTTTCAATCTTCTGGATTACTTCATCAATGTAAGAAGCCTGATATGGGTTACACTGACCATCATAGTTCCAGTTTCCGGCAAGCAGTTCTTCTAATGCCCATTTGTTTGTGTCAAATCCCATAACTACAACATCTTTGTCAACACCGTGAGAGATGTTCGCTTTATCAAGAGCTGCTACAGCACCTTTTGCCATATCATCGTTCTCAGCGTAGATTACGTTGAATTTCTCGCCGGAGTCGATAACTGACTGAACAATCTGCTGTGCTTTCTCTGCGTTCCATTCTGCTGTCTGCTGTGTTACAATGTTCCATCCTTCTTCTTTAGCCATAGCATCAAGTGCTCCAGAACGTCCTTTCTGTGCTGCTGATCCCATAACACCCTGAATGTGGATGATGTTGTATTCACCAAGGTTCTGGTCTTTTAACCATGTAGAAGCTGTCTCGCCTTCTGCTTCCATATCAGATACGATAGATGCTTCATAAAGGCTCTCATCTGCATCGATGGTACGGTCAAATAAGATAACTCTTGTTCCTGCATCCTGTGCATCTTTTAACACAGAATCCCAGCCTGATGTATCTGCTGCAGATAACAGAAGGTAGTCAACGCCATCCTGAATGAATTTCTGTGCTGATGTAATCTGCTCATCATTCTTAAGGCTGTATGCGAAGGAAGCTTCGTATCCATTCTCTTCTGTGAACATTTCCTTCATATCTTTGTCATTTGCTGTACGATATCCGGACTCGTTAGGATCGTTATTGATAATACCTACTTTGATAAGTCCTCCGTCTTTTGATGCATCTGCCTCATCAGAAGCTGCTTCTTTTTTTCCGCATCCGATTGCCATTGTTGCAACCATTGCTGCACATAATAAGATGCTTACGATTTTTTTCTTCATGCTAAAAATCCTCCCTTTGTATAATCTCCGGTTTGCTTTTTTCGTCCCGGTTGTTAAGTTAACTATAAGGATTTTTTCGCACATTTAAAACCAGCTATCTTCTGTAAAAAGTATATAATTTTTTTATTTTATTGTGTTTTTGCGTTTTTTTATGATAAAGGTGTGATTTTTTTTGCCGGCAGGCGAATCGTCGCCTCAGTTCCTATATTTTCCTCACTCTCAATCTCCAGACCATACTCCTCTCCGTAATAATATTTGATTCTTTGATTGACATTCGCCAGTCCGAAGCTGTCATTTTCTTTCTGTGCCACGCCTTTTGCAATATTTTCTCGAAGCGCCGATAATACTTCTTTGCACATTCCTTTTCCATTATCGCTTACTTTGAAGACAAGATTTACTCCTTCATGATATCCCCAGACAAAAATCCTACTCTTTCCTCTCTTCTTCTTCACACCGTGGTAGAGCGCATTCTCCACCAACGGCTGCAGAAGCAGTTTAGGGATCATATAGTCCGAAATATTATCTTCCATATCAACCTCATATTCCATAATGTCCTGATAACGAAAACCCTGAATCTTTAAATAACTTTCAATATGAGAACTCTCTTCATGCACAGACACAAAATCTTTTCCCTGTGCCAATGTTGTTCGGAAGAAATTCGATAAATACGTCACCATAGCGATTACATCTTCTTTCTGATTATCTTCCGCCAGCCATACGATCGCATCTAACGTGTTATACAGAAAATGAGGATTGATCTGTTCCTGAAGGAGTCTCGTTTCCATAAGGTGGAGATTCTTTTCCTTTTCTTTGATATTATCTACCAGCGTCCCTATCTCTCCGGTCATATTGTTAAAACTGTCTGTCAGAACTTGAATCTCCCGGATATCTGTCCCTTCCGATCTCGCTTTAAAGTCTCCTTCCGCTACCTTTTCCGTCAGACCGCATAATCTCCGAACCGGTTCCGTAATGCTTCGAAATGCCCGGAACGTAAGAATTGCTGCTGCATAGATTGCAAGTGCTGTAATTAAAATACAGAGTAATTTAATCCTTGCATTGTGCTTCTCCTGCAATTCACAAACTGTCTGAAGCTCCGACGTCTCTGTATGAATATAATCCTGAATCCCCTCTTCTACAATGGTTGTCAGCATATAAATATTTTCATCCAGAAATTCCATATTATCTTCATATTTCCCGCTGTTTTGAATCATATCCTCCAGCGTTCTCATATTGATCATCAACGCATTCAGCGTATTGGACAGACGTGTGATTTCATTTCGATTGATCTCCACTGACGTCATCTCTGATAATTTCTCACATCTATCTTTCATTTCCTCAATGGCTTCGTATGGGTTCACCGTCACAATTCCATTTACCGTAACTTCTCCCACTCCTAATTCTTGAAAATCTTCTTTTCTCACAACCGCCAGATACGCACTGTAATCCATGGTTTCTTTAAAATCGAGGCTGTCATTGGCATAAATAATACTTTGAGTAATCTCCGTATATGTTTTGGCAGCCTCCGTCATTGCATGCATCCCATAGATCAGCGCGAAAATCATGGGCACAAATACCGCAGCGGCAATCATGACAAGTCTCTTGTTCAACGACACGTTTTTTCTATCCTTTTCCATGCCTTATCGCCCTATCCCTTTCTGCGCGCCCGGTATTCCTTCGGAGAACACCCCTGTGTCTTTTTAAATATATAGCTGAAATAATGCGGATCTTTATATCCGACTTCATAACCGATCTCAGAAGTTTTCATAGCCGAACACATCAAATATTCTCGCGCCTTCTCCATTCTCACTTCCGTCAGATATTCTACAAATGTTTTCCCGGCTTCTTTACTGAAAATCGAACTGAAATAGCTTGGACTCATCCCAACACGCATCGCTACTGTGTTAAGCGAGATTTCCTCTGTCATGTAATGTTTCTCTATTTCCTCTTTGGCAGCCATAATAATATCTGAATACCGTCTTCCGCTTGCCATGTCACGAACTTCAATTACTTTTACCAATAACTTCTTCAGGTTTTCTTTTATTTCACGAACATTACCGTTCCTTTGAATGGCTGTCTGAAGTTCCTGAACTTCCTCTTGCAATTTCTCGCCGTCGGACAGCTTTTCACAAAACGATAAGATCACAATACAGATATCCATAACCACGTATTGCCGTACCATAGCAGAGCGCATGTGATCCTTTTCCAGCTGCATTGCATATGCTTCACAAAAATCGTCCACTTCTTCTTTCGTTCCATTGTTCAGGAACTTCTCAAGAACCGTTCTCGTCTTTCCCACCTGCACAAATCCTTTTACCGGCACTTCTCCCTCTTCCTTTTGTACCCGGAGATCTGCAATCGTTAAAATCTGTTTTGGCTTCTCTGTAAAGCGGGAGGCAAATACTTTGTCTGCTTCTCGAAAAGAATCTTTCAAATTGCGAATGCGGTCTACACTTTTCCCAACTGCTCCGAAATATTCGAGTTCTTTCCACTGAGCCATTACGCAGTGGAGACAATTGCTGAAATCACGAATTTTTCCCCGCATTTTCTCTTCATTTTCTTCCATCACCAGAAATGCAAGACCGGAAATGCCTCGTTGGAACATGCAGACACCTTCCATTTGTTTCACTTCTTCTTCCAGCGCTTCACTGGCTTGAACGGTCTGCTCAAGTAAATCCTTTTCATCTGAATTCATCAGAATTTTGAACAAACATACAGCATAGCAGGATGCGCTCAAATTCAATCCGAATTTTTTTCCTTCTTCCACAGCTTCTCCCATGGACATCTCGCCGATCATAAGCCTGTCAAAAAGTTTTGATTTCTCATTTTCTGTATTTTCCTGCATATCTCTGGAATAGCGCAGAAGCAGTTCCTTTTCTTCTCTCTCCTGTAGGATATTTTCTTTCACCTGCCCCAACGCCTCCAAAAGCTTTGCCGAAGAGATCGGTTTTAACAAGTAATCTGTAACGCCGATTTTAATTGCTTCTTTTGCATATTGAAATTCATCATAGCCGCTTAAGATCAAAATCTTAATATTGGGAAGTTCCGCCTTCACCAACCGGCTTAATTCCAGTCCGTCCATGAATGGCATCCGAATATCTGTAATCATAATATCCGGCTTTTCTTTCAGGATCAGAGGATATGCAAGCTCTCCGTCACTTGCCTCTCCCACGAACTCATAACCCTCTTTTTCCCAGTCAATACTTCGTTTTACACCATTTCGGATAATCATTTCATCCTCTACGAGAAATACTTTTATACCGCTCATCTTTTGTCCTCTTTCATCTAATACTCTCTCTGCTTCACAATATCTTCCGTAATCGCCTGTATGGTATACCTTTTTCCACCCAGCATAATCTCATAATTCTCCGGTATGTTTGCAAATACTTCTTCCGGAACATTCCATTCTTTTTGAAGGAGTTCTTTATCCTCAATCTGTTCCATCACTTTTTCTACATAATATCCATGCTCAGGATTGCACTCGGCATCTATCAAAATCTCTCCATTTCGCATTCTGCGAAGTCCCTCCTGCGTAGCATCAAAAGATATAATCTGAATATCTCCTCCCGGTCCTACCGTCTTACCGGCATCCCGAATGGCATCAATTGCGCCGAATGCTTCATTGTCATTTTCACAGTAAACAAAATTAATATCTTCATACTCTTTCAGCATTTTCGTCATGACTTCGTAAGCTTTCGCTTCCGTATATTCTCCCGACTCCTGCGCCAGAAGATTCCATCCATACTTAGCAGCAGCATCTTCCAACGCATTGGTTCTCCCGATTTGAGATGTTGCTCCCAGTGTTCCTTGGATATTTACGATATTCACTTCCGGTATCTGGTTCTGCTCCACATAGTTATTGAGCACCTTACACGCCTTCTGACCTTCCAGATAGAAATTCGATCCAATCCAAGCAGTGTAGAGACCGGTATCTCTTACCGATACTTTTCGATCTATCACGATCACCGGGATTCCGGCGCGCTTTGCCTCTTCCAATACAGTATCCCATCCGCTTTCCACCACCGGTGAAAATACGATATAGTCCACTTCCTGCTGGATAAATCTCCGAATCGCCATAATCTGATTGGACTGCTTCTGCTTTGCATCCTCAAAGAGAAGATCATATCCCCGTTCCGGTGTAAATGTCTGTTTAATGGAAATCGAGTTGGCTGTCCGCCAGTTTGACTCTGCTCCCACCTGAGAGAAGCCGATGGTAACCAGCTTCTCCTGCTCCGAATTCCCCTGCCCTGTACCTTCTTTCTTCTTATAATCATTCGCTGTGACTGCAACAAAAAGAATTGAAATAAGCAACACCACACCAATCAGGCTCGTTAATGTCTTTTTCATTACATCTGTATCCTCCGTATCTTTTCGGATATACTATCCCTTAGTTTATCGTCTATTATAAATCCACTTTTGTGATTGTAACATACTTTTTCTTTTGAAAATAGTTGATTTTTCCTTCCACAAAGAATCAGGGCGAAGTTTTTTCCATAAAACCTCGCCCTGATCCATATAAATAGATATGAACTACTACACTTTTTTATCTGCGCTTTTTCCTATACAAAACTGCACCTGCTGCCACGATTGCTGCTGCCATAGCACCAAACAAGACGCCGATATTTGCAGTATCTCCGGTTTTCACAACGTCCGCTTTATTTCCGTTGCCTGTGTTCTGTCCATCCGTATTGTCTGAACTCTGACCATTGTCTCCGGTTCCCTGACCATCTCCTCCTGTTCCCGGTTTATCGACGTCTCCTGAGTTGTCATCTCCCGCTTCAACGAGTCCTTCGATCGCTTCTTTCAAGTTCTTTACTGCTGTTTCCACTTCTTCTTCCAATGCCTCAGGATTCTTTTCTACCTTCTGTCCCGCATTGTAAGCTTCCAAAAATGCCTGATAGCTTTCTTCTGTATATTTGGAAGCATCCAGATCCTTGTATGTCTCTAAAAGCTCTCGCAGCTCTGTTTTATCCCCGAGAACACCTCCTGCTAATTCTGCATTTGTAAGCACACGGTTGTAAACTTTAATATTGTCAAATGCTCCTTTAAAGCACTTATCTTCGCCATAGAATGATTTTCCAAGATAAGCTTTTAAATTCTTTCCAAGATTGCTCATCTCATTTACCACATTCTCGTTATGGCCGATCAGCTGATCATCCAGATAGAGTTTCATATCCGTTCCATCCATGATAAGTGTCAGATGCAGCCACTGGTCTTTTACCTGGGTGTTGAGTTTCTCTGTAAATCCTTTTTCGCCGCCCCAGGAACTGGATGTAATGACTGACTTCACTGAATCGGCAGTTGGTTTCAGGAAATAGTATCGATTGCTGTCCTGCCCGATCGCGAACGTGAAATAATTACCGCTTACATCTTCCGCTTTTACATCCATAGAAAGGGAGAACGTATTTCTTCCGTCAAAGAATCCTTCCGGGAGAGCTGCAAATGTATCATCGCTTCCGTCCAGATAAAGAACATTCGAATCCTGTTCCGCATCTTTCTGCAACTTCGCCTTTCCGTTCATCGTTCCGTCATTTCCATTTCCGCTGATATCTTTTATGACTGTTCCATCGCTTTCCTCGAAATCATAAGATAACACAGGCTCCGGCTTTTCTTCCTCGTCATTCTCCTCTGCGATATCTGACCATTTATCCATCACAGCCTTATATTCTTTCTCTGTGATTGGGATCGGTGTGCCGTGTCTTGCACGGGAAGGCATGCGAGCTGCCGTCAGGCTCTCAAATTCACCTGTTGATAAATCGGTACTTACAAGTGGATAATATCCTCTTCCGCCAAAGTCATCTACAAGAAGACACCATTTTCCTTCCGGTGCATCCTGCTTATTGTATTTGAAGATTGTAGGACCTTCTACCCACTGGTTCGCATTCAAAGACTCTGACGGGATCGGTGTCCAGTTTCCGAGAAGGGTGCTGCTCTTCTCCGCAAAGATTGTCTTTGTCTTTGCCCCAAGCTCATTTGTATTTCCGCCTTCGTTCTTGGTATAGCGGTAGTACATCTTATCTTCTTCATTATAGATAATCGTTGTATCAATACTGGACTCATCTTTTTCAATATAAAGTTCCGGCTCTGTAAAACTATAGAAATCTCTTGTCTTTGCATAGTACAATCTCTGTTTTCCATAGTTGTCAGAAGCTGTCTTAGATGCCCAGTATACAACATATTCTCCGGTGATCGGATCATACGTCGCTTCCGGCGCCCATGTACAGCCCGCGTCAATCGAAGCGCTCACTTCTACCATACGCTGGTCGGACCAGTTCACAAGATCTGTGGACTCCCATACCATAAGAGACTGGCTTCCTGCTGTCTGCGCCGCTCCCCATCCGTTGCCGCCATTGATCTTTAAATCGGTAGCGATCATGTAGAATTTATCCCCTTCCGGTGATCGGATGATAAATGGGTCGCGCACTCCCTTCTCTCCCATGGTAGATGTAAGTACCGGCTTGTTATCATTTAAGTCATACCATTTGTCCCCATCTTTACTTGCCGCAAAGTAAATCTGCTCTCCGTCAGAATACCCTTCTCCGGCAAAATAAGTGAAGAAATAGCCTTTGTAGTCATCTGCTGTCAGCTTCTTCGGCGCTGCCTTCACGGTAAACACAAATTCTTTCGTATCTTTTACCTGTCCTTTTGTCAGAGTAGCTGTCAGTTTCACATCTGTATCTTTATCCGGTCTTGTCACTGTTCCAGCAGGCGTTGCGTCATATCCTTGATTTTGATGCTCTGTCAGATCTACGATTTCCGGGTGATCTGTCTCCCACGCAACCGCTACGTCATCTCCCGCTTTGGACGGAAGCGTGATATTTCCATATACCTGCTTGTCCGTTGTGTTATAAGGAAGGCTTAAAGCCTCTTTTGCCTCTGCCACTTTTCCTTCATCGGAATGATCTTTTCTTACCGCGCTGACCTTGAAAGATTTCAGGCTTCCGGTAAATGCCGGATCCGGGGAGTACAAAGATTTTCCGATATAGCCAGCGATCTTGCCATCCGTGCCATCCGCTAAAATCTTCTGGATCGAATATCCGGTATCTGCGCTTTCTACTAAAGCGCCATTCAAGTATACAGAAATCGTTCCATTGTCAAATGCAACCTTCACTGTATTGTACGCGTCCGCAACTGCTTTTGCGCCCTGTGCAAGCAACACCTCGTTATTGGCATCCTTGATCCCCGCACGCAGATTTCCTTTGTTGGCATTATTGCCATTCCCTGTCTGCTCTGGACAGAAAAACAGATAATTCTTTACATTTGGCCATTTATCTACTTTACTTCCCAAGGTAAACAGCCAGGAATTTTCTTTATTATCTGCCCCAATCTTAAATTCTGCCTCAATCTCGAATTTCTCTTTTTCGATCATGCCGGCCGGAAGCTCCACATACTTCTTATCTCCAAGGTTTAATACCTTGCTTCCCTCGTCTTCTGCAAAATCACCATCGGTAATCCCCTGTAATTTCGCGTGGTTTTCGTTTCCGGATATATCTGTCAGATATCCGTCCGCATAGCTCATGTCATATTGCGCCACAACCTCCATCTTCTCTTCCGCGGCTGTTGCCGGAAGTGAAGGCAGAAGCGAGATTGTCATTGCTGCGCCCAGCAAAATCGCCATACTCTGTTTCAACTTTCTCATTTTCTGCTCCTCTCCTCTTTTTTTGCCAAAGCATAGTTTTTTACATTTAAATGATATTTGTTTCTCAAACTGTTTTTAATACAGAAATTTAAGAAAAAGGTGAAGATTTTAATACCCTTCACCTTTTTCTCTAAAAAATTATATTTTTTTATGAATTTTGTTTGATTTTTTATTTATTTCTACACTTTTCGTTTTCTAACTACTGCAAAGCACCCAAGTACAGAAGCGCCGAGAAGAAGTGTCCACAACATGATATTCGCGGAATCTCCTGTCTTCACAGTTCCTGCGGCCGAGTCGTCTCCGCCTGTCTGACCGGCATTTCCTGCATTCTGGCTATTTCCGTCATTGTTTGTATTGCCATCACCATGACCATTTCCACCATTGTCTGTATTGCCATCACCCTGGCCATTTCCACCGTTATCGTTGTTGCCGTCATCCGGCTCTTCCGTGCTTCCTTCGTCTTTCATCTTCACAGCGCCCACGCCTTCCAGCGTCGGTGTGATCTGCATATATCCATTCTCATCAAATGTAATCTCGTCTACACAAGTCTCACGGTGTACACCCAGGCCGTCTCCTGATGTAAATATGTTGATCGGCGTATAGAATCTATGGTAAGCCATGAAATATCTATCGTTTCCATCTGCATCTTTTACATGTAATACTGACTGGTGTGCGGAACCAAGAATTCCCTTGCTCTCATCTTTGGACAAGAGATTTTTCTTCACAAGGTTCACAGACGCACTTCCGTCTTCATTAGTAAGTGTATCAGACACACCGTAATTAACATGATAATTCGGACTGTTTGCATCATCACAGGACCATGTCCAGTGATATTTTCCATCTACTTTTGTGACAACAACAGATTCACGGAAATCGGTCAGTCCATTGATCTGTTTTAATGTCCCTTCCTTAATACTCATCATGTCATCATTTAACTGTGCGATCGCCGCACTTCCATTTCCAAATAACAGATAGGAAGTTCCGTCTTCATCTGTAAAGATTGACGGGTCGATGGCCTGACCCATGTTGACACCCGCTTTTTTACACATATCTACGGTCATAAGCGCCTCGCCTTTGTCCACATATGGTCCTGCCGGATCGTCCGCTACAGCGACACCGATCGCGGACTTTCCATTTTGGAATTTTCCACAATAATAGAAATAATATTTTCCATTTTTCTCTTCAATCGTAGGCGCCCATGCGCTTCCGCCAACTGCCCATGGAGACTTGGCGATCTGTACTCCGTTTTCATTTTTTCCCGGATTGTCATTTGCCAGTTCCATGATAACGCCTTCGTCCTTCCAGTCAACCATATCTTCGGATGAAAATGCGTGGAACTTCGTTCCGCTCCATCCCGGATAACCGTCCGTTGTCGGGAAGATCCAGAATTTTCCATCAAAATAATCAATATCCGGATCTGCATATTGACCCGGGAGTACCGGATTGTTACAAAGGATCGGTTTTTTCACCGTCCATGTTTCTTCTTTGTCCCCAGTCACAAAGACTACTTTTCTGTCACTGGTAAGATCGGCTTTATCGCCATTTTTAAATGTTTTGCCATCGAGTTTAATTTCTTTCGCCTCTTTATTGAATACAAAAGATAATGGCACTTTCTTTAAATCTTCATTTTTTCGCACATAAGATACGATCGTCTTCTCTTTCTCATTCACCTCAGTGCGGATAGCTGTGTGATCGTCTGTCCCTCTGTACTCTAAAGCTGTCTCTCTGTCCGGGGCAGTTCCAACAGTTGCCGATGCCACCACCGGAAGTGTCTCAACAAAATCCGCAGACAATTCTTTAATCTGCGCTTCATCTAACGCTCTGTTTTCAATACGGAAATTATCAATCCATCCTTTAAAGTATTCTCCGTCTCCCCAGTTCGCCTTTCCTATCTGGAGGATGCTTTCGTCTTTCAGAATACTTGTCAGCTTATAAGCGCTTGGTTCTGATGATACTTTTTCTCCATTTACATAAATCGTTGTATCTGTCTTGCTGATCACCGCATCCACATGCGCCCAGTCAGAACCGGTCGCAGCGTAAGGCGCTGCCGGTCTTTCTCCTGAATTGTTGAACCGCTCCACTTTAGTCGTCGTTCCATCATTCATGATCCCCAGATATTTTTCTGACATATAGACAGGCGCACTGTCATTCGGCGCCGCATACATCACCCAGTTTGTCGCTGTCCTGTCTGGTTTCAATTCCAGAGAAATGGTAAGCTCTTTTGCGCCCGTCAGGAGACTTTTTCCATCCTTATCGGTAACTTTCAGCCAATTGTCGGCGCTTCCATCTAAATATAATGCTTTACCTGCCGATTCGTCATAGCTGTCTTTCAACGTATATGTTCCAGTTGCACGGGCATTTTCACTTTCAAATCCTGCACCATCTTCATTGAAGTCAAAGTCTGCAAGCACCTTCTGTTCTGGATCCGGAGTCGTGTCTTCCTTTTCTCCGAAGGCTTTCAATACTCTTTCTTCCTCTTCCTTGGACAGGCGCAGCACCGTACCGTGGCGGAAGTTTCCATCTACAAACTTCGCTTTATCTGTCGCGGTATATTTGCCAGGTGAAAGATCGTCTGTCAGAAATGCCTTATAGCCGCCATTGTCTCCCATAAGACACCACTCGCCGTCCGGGAGCTGATACACCGTAAATCCTTCTCTTCTGTCAAAGCCTGCGCTTCCACTCTCGCTCCTCTTCACAAGACGTTTCCAATCTCCGTTCGGAGTACTCTTATCGGCGTCTTTTCTAACGTCAAACACCTCTTCTGTCGCTAAGGTATCGCTTACATCAACAACCGTATTCCAGTCAGAAGTGGAGAAACGGTAGAACTTACCATTATCTTCCACGATGGTAGAATCAATAATATTCACTTCGCTTCCACTGTCCTGGTCTTCGCTCAACCATACTTTTGGTTCTGTGAATGTATGGAAGTCTCTTGTCCTGCATACATATACGCGAAGTGCATTTTCTTCGGTATCCTTTTTGGACTTATCTCTTGCAGACCAGTACACCACATAATCACCGGTCGTCTCGTCATAAATGGCTTCCGGCGCCCAGACACAGCCTGCCTCATCAAGCCCTGCGTATACGAGCTGTGGTTCGCTCCAATTCACAAGATCGGTAGACTCCCACACAACAATGTTCTGGCTGGCTCCGTATTGATCCCATCCGCTTCCGCCGGAACCGCCGCCTTCTGCATGAAGGTCTGTTCCTAATATCCAGTACCGGTCTCCTTCCGGTGAACGGATCAGATGTGGATCACGCACGCCAAGATCGCTTCCCGGCGCAGTATTGGCAAGAATCGGCTGCGCGTTTCCATTTTCGTCCTTATTTAATTTCTCCCATGTAAGACCATCTTTACTGTAGCCGTAGAAAATCTTTTCGTATCCGCCCTCTGTTCCAAAATTCACCCACAGATAACCTCCGTCATATTGGCTGTCATCCTGCGCTTCTTTTGGCTGTACAACAACGGTAAATTCTTTTGTCATTGATTTTCCATTCAATGTGATCTTTGCAGTCAGTTTCACCGTTACTGCCGGTTTTCCTGCTTCCGGTCTATTCACGATCCCACCGTCATACAAGTCGCCTTCCTGCTTTGACTCATCTGTGATAACATCTGGATTGTCTGATGTCCAGTCGATCACTGCCCCATGCTTCCCTGTCTTCACAAGCGGAAGATTACTTTTACAATTATCAATTCCACTAAGTGTCAACGCATCATAGGCTTCCTGCAGTTTCTCATCGCCTCTTGCGGCAAGTCGTTCGTCAGCTTCCTTCTTAACAGCCGCCTCATCCATCGCGGTATCTTTCACTACAATGTGATCGAACATGCCTCCCATAAGGAAGCTTGTGTTAAAGGAGCGTCCTAACATGGCGCGGATATTCGTCTGCTCGCTCATCTTAAAACCGATATCGTCAACGGACGCCGCTTTTTTTCCATTCAGGTAGACATTGACCGCCCCATTGCCTCCCTCTGTTTCCTCGTAGACAAGGGCTGCACTTGTCCAGTCACTTCCGACTTTTTCTGACAGCGCTACCTGATGGGCGCTGATCCCTCCGCCTTTCACGGTATCTCCATATCCCAGCTTGCCGGATAATGTAAATACATGTAAATTATTCGTCTCTGTCCCAATGGAAAGCAGAGCTCTCTTGTCCTGATCCGAAGAGGCAGACGGCTCCGTACGCTTAAGATCTACCAATACGGTAAACTCACTTCTCTTAAATAGTGCCTCTGCATCTTTGAATTCTGCATGTTTCTGGTTCTGATTGTTCCATACGTTATCAGAAACCTGTACAACAACGTCCCCCTTGTCATTTTCCACAAAGTCAGCGCCTTTATTGACAATTCCTCCACTGTCTTCCAGTCCTCCTGATACTCGTCCCGAAGAAGCATCGCCTTCTTTGGCCAGCGCTGACATCGGCGATATTATCATCGTCATAGCCAAAAACAATGCGACTCCTTTCCTGCTCTTTTTCATAATTACATTTTCTCCTTTCTTCTCCTTTCTCCGCCCTAGTTAATGTTTTTTTCCAAAGCATAGTCTTTTACATTTACATGATATTTGTTTCTCAAACTGTTTTTAATACAATAATTTAAGAAAAAGGTGAAGTTTTTAATACCCTTCACCTTTTTCTCTAAAAAATTATATTTTTTTGTGAAATTCGTTTGATTTTTTCTTTATTTCTGTCTTCTCTGTCTTCTAAGCACTGTAAAGCACCCAAGTACGGAAGCTCCAAGAAGAAGAACCCACAGCATGATGTTCGCAGAATCTCCTGTCTTCACGGTTCCTGCTGCTGATCCGCTTCCGCCTGTCTGACCGTCATTTCCTGCGCCAGAGTTTCCTGCGCCCGGTTTACCGTCATTGCCGCCGTTCCCCTGCTGTCCGTCACCGCCTGTTCCAGGTTTCTGTGTATCGTCAGCCTTTTTCAGTGCATCTTTTGCCTTATTGAGTTCATTCAGAGCATTTGCAATGTCCTCTTCTGTCGCATTCTCATCTTTCAGCACATCTTTTGCATGATCCAATGCCTGCTGATAAGCGTCCCAAGTATCCTTCGTATACTGATCCTTCTCAGAATCTGGGATTGCATGATCAACTGCGTTTTGCAGATCCTCTTTGTCCGGTTTCTCCGGCTCTGGATTCTCTGCGGTATCTTCCAGCGCTGCCTGTAACGCTTTGTAAGCATTGTAAACGTCCGTCTGTGTTGCATCTGGATCTTTCAGGACTGCCTGTGCATCTTTAATCGCCTGCTGAAGTGTTTCCCACTGCTCTTCCGTATAATCGTCCTTGCTTGGGATCCGGTCTCCAGTTGTCACTGCATCTACCAGCGCCTGAAGTTCGTCCTTATTTACCACGGAGGTATTCTCTTCTACCTTCACGTAAGCATGATATCTGTAATTATAGGCATCGTACATTGGATAGAACTGTAAGCCATTGGTTGTAAGATGCGGTACCTGTTCAGAATCTGCGCCTGTTACTACGCTGATAGAATCTTCCAGGTTGTCGCTCAATGCAACAGTGTACCAGTTCATTGGTGTGTAAGAGTCTCTTTCATCTTTTGCCACCATGACCATTGGTCCATACATGATGGATGCAACGGTGCTTCCGTCTACTTTATCCGGAGTCTTGTCAAGATGAAGTGTGTATGGCATATGGATCTCAACTACATCGCCATCTTTCCATGTACGGTTGATCTCTACGTATGTACTTACTTCTGGGTTTGTGCAGATTGTTTCTCCATTTACCTTAACTTCGAATCCTTCGGTTGCCCAGTATGGAACTCTCAGTTTCATTGTGAATTTTCCAGAACCTTTTACTGTTAATTTGGAGTGCTCAGAAGGGAATTTTGTCTCCTGTTTTACGGAGATGCCTTTCTCTTCCCAGTTTACAGTTGTCGGCATATACTGGTTGACATACAGTGTGTCTGCAGATTTTGCATAAGCGGCTGCCTGATATTTTACATGGTTCTCCATACCAGTTCCGTTACAGCAGGTAAATCCGCCGTAGTCTGTATCATAACCTCTTCTCTGGAAGCATGTAGGTTGTTCCGTTGTGCATGTAATCTGTTGTATCATGGCTCTGGGATGCTGCGATCTGGTTAAGCATTGTCCTCTCATAGTAATCCATGTACTCTGCATTGTCTGGATTATAGTTGTACAAATCTTTGGTCAGTTTCAGCATGTTGTAAGCCGCACAAGTCTCACAGTTCTCTCCGCGTCCCGCATTACCAAGAATGTAGTTACCCTGCTGATATGGTTTCTGGAATTTCTCACCGGTTCCTACTCCACCGATAGAGTAAGCGTAACGCTGTGTTACAATATCCCAGAAGTTCTGTGCTGTATTGTAATAAGACACATCTCCGGTTGCCGCATACTCGTGAACAGCTCCTACGATTCTAGGAATATGCTGGTTCGCATGTTTGTCCTGAACGACGTCTTTGTTTGCCGCCAGATCTGCAAACCATGTCTTATGGTCAAATAATTCTGCCGCTTCCTGGTAGCGGTCTTCGTGTGTAATTTCATACAGTCTTGCAAGGGATTCATTCATACCGCCGTACTCTCCGGCAATATACATTCCCCACATCTTCTCACGCTGTTCCTCTGTCGTACAGCCTTTAAGTCTTAAGTAGATCCAGTCTCCGATTCCCTTTGCCACTTCCAGAGCTTCTTCATTTCCACCGTACTGGTAACAGTCGATCATACCCGCTTCAATTTTGTGAAGTGTATAGTATGGAGCCCAGATGGTTGCATATGGTGTATACTTCTCCAACAACGCGAACTGGTCTGGAGAATATGCACTTAAGAATCCTTCACCCCATGTACTTGGATCCTTGCTCCACTTATCCTGTGCAGCATCGGACGGTGTACACTGAGTTTCGAATTCTGCCGGATCGCCCTTGGACATATCCTGAAGTTTCTTCAGCTCTGCTACCATGTAATCCATTTTCTCTTTGTAAGCAGCCTCTCCGGTAGATGCGTAAGCCTGTGCAAGCGCTGATAAGAAGTGTCCTGTAGAGTGTCCTCTTAACAGTCCTGTCGGCTCTTCCCATCCGGTCAGAGGTTTCGCGCCCTTCGTGTCAGCTCCGAAGGTCTTTCTGAAATTATAGAGCATTCTGTCTGCATCCATAACTTTCAAATATTCCAGGTCACGCGCCATATTCTGTCCGTAAATAGTATCTGTTCCATCCAGGCTGATATCGCTTAACGCAAACTCTGTCGTTACCGTTGCCGGAGCCTCTGACTTCGTATCTGTTACTTTTACCGTTGCCTTTACTTCTACATCATAATCAACAATTGTTCCGGTTACTTCAACCTTGTCGCCTGCTGTTGCAAACTGATCTGCCTTCAGGTTCGTTGGCCATGTCACTTTCTCTTTTCCGGTTGTTCCGTTTTCATACGTAACGTCTACCGTTGCCGGAAGAGATGGAAGTGTATTTTTAACCGTCTCAACTTCTACCGCTTTTACTTCTACAATGTCTGTCTTTTCATATACAGGCATTACTGTTGCAGTAAATTCCTTCGTCGCAGATTCGTCGCCATAGGAAATGGTCGCTGTCAAAGTTACTTCTTTCTTCTCACCGACCGGTCTTGTCACCTTGCCGTCTTCTGCGATAATTTCTGGATCAGAACTCTTCCATGTGATCGTCGATCCTAATTCTCCTTCTGTCGGAAGTGTCAGATCATCTCTCACAGAAGAAAGTCCGCCAAGCGCAAGAGCTTCCGTATCGCCTTTTACGATTTCTTTCGCTGTCAGGTTCTGTTTGACTGTTACTTTGAATACTTTTGTATCTGTCACATTACCAGAAGAAAGTGTTGCTGTCAGAGTTACCTCCGCATCTCCTTTTCCTGCTTCCGGTCTTGTCACCTTACCGTCTTTTGTAATAACAGCTTCGTTGTCGCTCGCCCAGCTGATATCAGATCCTGCCGCTCCTTTTACCGGAAGGGTAAGATCAGATGTCACCGCGCTGACGTCTCCAAGATCCAGCCATTCTTTATCGCGCTTTACCTTCTCGTCATCTGGAACTTCGAATTTATCCGCTACCTGTTCCTTTGTCATCGCATAGTCATAGATTTTAAAATCTGCAACCATACCGTTTAAAATATCGTTTTTAAACTGACCATAGCCGATCAAAGCGTTGTTCGCGTCTTTCAGTACAGAAAGATCCGCCTGTGTCTTCTCTGTTCCGATCAGAACACCCTCCTCATAAAGAGACATCTCTTTCTCAGAACCGTCGAAAGTTACGGTTGTAAAGATCCACTGATCAGTAGCCAGTGGCTTCCCTTTTTCTGGCCCCTTCTCATCGCCCCAGCCGCTGTTTGTTAACGCCGCTGTGTATCCTTTGTGCCCTTCGTTATTTCCATCTGCCAGCAGATACATATACGTACTTGTATTAAACTGATCTTTTTCATCTTTGAACCCAAAATCCCAGATTCTCTGGTAAGAAGCATTTGCATACTTCATATTTACCCAGCAGCTTACGGTCATATCTTCCAGACCATTGAATACGCCGGATGGAAGTTCTACATAGGTATTCGTATTGCTTGGCTGGCCGCCCTGCATTTTATATGCAGTCTGATCTGCACCATAAATGTTGACATCCTCTGTCGTTACCTGCGAACCGGTCGGACGGATCACGCCCGCTCTTCCATTGCCGCTTAAGTCATTTACGATAGTTCCTGACTTCAGGCTCTCGAAATTGTAGTGAAGAACTAATCCGTCTTCTACTTCTGCTTTTCCACCCATCTTCCCTGCCGCCTCTGCATTGAGACCGGTCATCGGAATGGATGTCGCTGTCATGGCAACGACAGCGCCCAGGGCAAGTCCCTTTTTTGCCCATTTCTTAAACCTTTTCATTTCTTTTTTCCCTTTCCTTTCTAAAAATTTTGTTGAAAGATTTTACACGTCTATGATCCCCTCCTTATAACCAGAACTGCACACGCAGTCATGCGTGTGCAGTTCCTCGCCGTTTTACATTAAGCTCTCCGTTTTCGGATGATCAGCGCTACAGCGCCTGCACTTCCGGCCAAGAAGAACATCATGCCTGGATTTGCGGAGTCTCCTGTCTTCACTTTTCCCGCCTCTGTTCCATTATTCTTATTATTTTCTGCATCGGAATTTCCTGTTCCCGGCTTACCGCCGTTACCTTCCTCTCCGCTGCCTGGTTTATTGCCATCATCCGGCCTGCTTCCTTCGCCGCCATCTGGTTTATCACCTTCATCGCCGCCGTCCGGCTTGCCAGACTCCTTCTCAAGTCCATCGATCGCCTTCTGAAGAGCCGCCACTGCATCTTCTACATCCTGCTTAGTTTCCACCGTATTCAGAGCTTCCTGTGCCGCCTTGATCGCATCCTGCAGCGCCTGATAACTCTCTTCGGTGTATCCCTCCGCTTTCATTGCCAGCGCCTCCTCAATCTTCTTCATCAGAGGAGATTTATCCACTTCCGGAACTTCTTCCGTCTTTTTAATCGTCACCTGATACTCTCTTGCAGTCACATGGTCCTGTGCCTTTGTGGTAATCGAAACAACGGTTTCCTCACCTGTCAGGCTGATCTTTCTTGCCAGCTTGTCATCGATCAGAATGTCGCCTACATAGACCAGTCCGCTCTCCATCTTCGGTGTTGCAAGCATCTGTACGCTTTCCGTATCCATCGGCACTTCCAGCACGTATTCTGTTTTCTCAGGTGCGAAACTTTCCGTTAATTTACCGGTATCGAAAGATAATGCCTTCAGGCTTGCCTCGGTATCATACTCTGCTGATGTAGAAGTTCTGATCCCAAATAATCCGCCCACATAGCTGTTGTATTCCGGCTTGGACTGGAATCTGACCGTCACCTTCCCATCTTCCGCCTTAGCAATGATCTCCTTTGGTATTTCTACCGTATATGTATAGAATTCATTTCCTGACGGAGCGTCACTGTAATCGTATGGTCCGGCCAGCACAGTTCCATCTACCATAATGTCAAATTTTCTTCCTCTGTCACCTGAGAAGAATACGCAGTTCAGATAATTATGCTCTGCATCTTTATCAATCTTCATGTCGTAACTGAACCATCCGTTCTTCTGTCCGTCACGGTAAGTCTTTCCGAGATGCGATCCAACCTGCGTGTTCTCACCCTGCTGGTTCTTTGCCGCCTCAGAGTTGTTTGCGTCAAAGCTGTCCAGATAGTCGATACTCATTTCCTGATTACGGATCACTTCTTTATTTGCAAGGATACGATCCTGAGATGCCTGTGAATCCGGCTCTTCCATATACATGTAAATACCGTAACGCTCTTTGTATCTCATATAATGCGGAGAATAGATTAATTCTTCCGACTCAGAGTCTACATTTTTAAGAGCAAATTGAATCTCGCCATTTTTTCCGTCTTCTACCCGAACCATGTTCTTGCTCAGATTTTTAAGCCACTCATCCGTACTCATATTCTGAGTTGTGATAACTGTCTGTGCATTAGGGTCAAATGTTCCGACTCTTACAAGAATTCCATTTGGATTAGAAGCTTCCATGTTACTTGCAGTCAGTTTCGCACTCAGTACAACCGGACCATACTTAAACGCAATTAAATTCGGTTTGTCCGGCATTGGATATGCAACCATCTCCATTGGCATCTGATAGGATACCTTGTCACCGCTCTTTACTTCAACCTTAAAGTATCCCTTTTCTTCCTGAAGTTCTACTTTTTTGTCGTTTACTTTGATCACTGCTTCGCCTGCTAACCAGTCCGGCTTGCGAAGTCTTAATACAGTACCGCTCTTTGCTTTTTTTACTTCAAAGGTCACCGTATCTTCATTTGGCATATTTGCAGCCTGTTTAATATGAATACCGTCCCGATTCAGTTCAGAAGCCCAGAACATATTAACAGATACGCCGTCTGCATTCATCTGATAAATGTTATCACCCAGTTTAGAGAAGTTCTCCATACCGGTTCCTGTACAGCACCAGAACTCGTCAAATGGACGGTTGAATACCTTGTTGTATCCCGGCGCCATCGGCTGGAAATACATAGTTGTTCCTGTCTCCGGATTCTGGGAGGGCAGGATTGCATTGGTATAAGTTCTCTCAAAATAATCCATATACTTCTTGTCGCCGGTCACATGGTACAGTGCCTTGGACAGTTTCAACATATTGTATGTATTACAGGTCTCGCAGGTGGTACTTGCATCGTACTCACTCTTGGTTGCATCATAACCAATCTTATCTGCCTCGTGGAAGTGCTCAGACTGACTGTTTCCACCTGTCACATAAGTGTGATGGTCAATGGTAATATCCCAGAAGTTCTTGGCAGCTTCCAGATAAAGGTCAAGACCGTCTTTTTCTTCCTGTGTCAATGCATTATAGTATTCTTCATTCTCTGTCAAAACCGTGTATCTCTTCACTGCGCCGGTAAGCTTCGGAACGGTAGTATTGGCATGTTTACCATTTAACACGTCTTTATTTGCTGCAAGCTGTTCGAACAACGCAGTCTCATCAAAATATTCCGCCGCTGTTTTAAAGTGATCATTTCCGGTCAGATTATAAAGCTCATAGAGCGCCTCATTCATTCCACCGTACTCGGTTCTAAGCATCTGGTTTTTATCTGTCAGCATGCTCAGACGGTTATACAGATATTCGCCAAATCCTTCTGCCACACTAAGCGCAGTACTCTTAATTTCCTGATCCTCTACATTCTTCGCAACATCGAGAAGACCTGCCACCATCTTATGAAGGTTATAATATGGCACGATCAAATTGTCTCCCGACTGGATCTTCGTTCCTGCAAGCGGAACACCGTCTACTCTCTGAAGCCACTCTTCCGGGAATGGAGAGACATATCCCGCGCTTTCTGGATGCGTTGCCGCATAAGCGCTCTGGCAGGCTGCCAGTCCGTTCACCGCCTCGGAGATCTCTGTCTTTAATTTTTCTTTTGTCTCACCGCTGCTGCTTAAATAAGCCTGAGAGGTCGCAGACATATAGTGCCCAAAGGAATGTCCGCGGAAGTTATTGCCGGAACTTCTCTCCCAGCCGTCATAGCCGGAGTCTGTTTTCGGCTCAAGACCTGCCAGCTTGTACCACTCATACAGGAATTTCTCAGAATCCAGACTCAGTAAATATTCATTTTCTTTTTCTGCCGCATTCACAAGCCACTCATCCTGAAGCGTTACACTTCCCATGATGCTGTCCGGCTCTGCTTTTACTTCTTTTTTCGCAAGAACGGTAACCTCGAATTCTTTGGTCACTTCCTTGCCCCCTGCATAGGCTGCTGTTGCTGTCAGCGTCACTTTTTTATTTTCTTCTCCGATCTCAGGGCGCGTTACCTTTCCGTCTTTGCTGATCACGTCTGGATCACTGGACTCCCAGGTAATGACAGAACCGCTCGTTCCCTTTGACGGGAGTACTATATTGTTCTGTACTTCAGATGGAATCTTCAGCGCGTCAAGGTCTGCCTGTGCCACCGCTTCTTTATCGAAGGTCTGTCCGGATTCTTCATAGAGTCCGATGACCTCCTCCGGGGTTGCCACGTCATTGAAGAGCTGATATTCATCAATGACTGCATCCAAATAAGATCCGTTGTATTTCGGTCCGTTGTATCCGATGGATTTCTCCATAGATGCGTCTGACCCGAGCACTCCGGTAGATGTCTCGTTGATTCCATAAGTGATAGAGGTTGCACATTCTTTTCCATTTCGATAGAAACGTATGTCTTTTGTCTCTTTATCGTAAGTAACAGCCACATGCGTCCATTCTCCCACCGGGAAGAACTCCGAGCGGTTTCCATCCACGCTCACCCGATACGGCTGTCCGTTATTTGCGGCCGGTCCTACCGACAAAGTCAGCGGACGATTCCCGTTTTCCATGGAAAGATACCATCCATCTGTAAAGTATTCATTCTTATTCCATGTGATCAGCTGCTCGCCATTTCCCATATCCTTATTCGGTTTCATCCAGAATGACAGGGTTAAATTCTCCGGCTGGAGATCCTCCTCCGTCCCCAGCTTAACGTAGCTTTTACCGTCCAGGGAAAGTCCCTGTCCTTTTACGCCCTCCGCATAATTCTCCGTTCCTTTTCCCATAGTAATGCCATGGGAGCCGGCAGTGTCCTCCAGACTGTTATCAAAGCTCAGATCAAGCACCTGGTTCTTCAGTCCCTCTGCCGCCTCTACTGTCAGCGGGGAAAGCGGAGTAACCAGCATTGCCGCAGATAACAGCATTGCCATACTTTTTCCTCTTTTCATAAACTCTCCTTCCTGATACTTCATCGATGTCTAATGCATCAACTTATACTTTCCTATCACACAATATATTCCTTTTTCATCTTTCCTGAAATGCAATAATTACAGAAAAAGGTGAGGAAATTTCAATTTCTCCTCACCTTTTTTCAAAAATTATATTTTTTTATGATTTTTGTTAGTTTTTTTATCTGTCTGTCTTTTTTCTTCTGACAACAAGTGTGCATCCGGTCAAAGATACACCCAACAGCGCTGCCCAAAGCATTAGATTTGCACTGTCTCCCGTCTTTACTGTTCCGGCTGCCTGACTGTCGCTTCCATCTCCAGGTTTGCTGCTGTCTGCGTTACCAGTGCCGCTGCTGCCGCCTGTGCTTCCATCTCCGGTTCCCGGTTTGTCATCTCCGCCCGGTTTTCCGGTTGCCGGGATCACCTGTACGTCCTTCTTAGCAGTACAGTTCTTACAGTGGATGGACTTGCTTCCGTCTTCTGTCTCGGTCGCTTCCTTGTCGATGGTGTAATCGTCCTCCCACTCATGCTCTTTCATTGGAAGTACCGTGTCTTCTTTTGTGATTTCTGTTTTTCCTTCTGCATCACGGAAGTATTTTCCACAATCTTCACAGTACCAGTACTCGATATTTCCTTCCGCCGTACAAATTGGCTCTGTCGGATCTATCTTCGTCATATCGTGGGTATGTGCCGGCGGCGCATCCTTCGTCACTTCCACCGCGGTAGAATATTCCATTGCAACCCCGCCATATCCCGGTACATTTTCGTTTGCAGTCACAATTGCAGTTACCACTGTTTTCCCTTCTCCTGCTGCCGTGAGAGTTCCTTCTTCATAAGCCGCAACCTTATCCTTTTCGCTTTCATAGGTTACGGTTACCAGATCTTTCACTGCTTTCGGAAGAACGAAGAGTTCCTGTGTCTCCCTTTCTTTCAGCGCCACTTTCACTGCCGGTTCTTCGATCAGCTCAAATGGATTCTCAACTTGTGCATAGGACAGATCTTCCATCGCACGTTTCAGATTCTTATATGCGGCTTCGATTCCTTCGTAAGTCGGATTCTTCACCGCTTCTTCTGCCGCTGCAACAGACTCATTGAGTCTCTGTTTGGATAATTCAGACAAGCCCTTCTGATCCATATCCTTTGCTTCAGCGATCAGATCCTTTAATTTGGTTACGTCCAGCGCTTTTGCAGTTACCTTAAAGGATACTGCTCCGTCAAGCACGCCGCCTGCGATCTTTGCTGTCAGTGTCACCTCTGTATCTTTGGAAGGTACGGCAAGTGTTCCGTCTGCTGCGATCACATCTGCGTTACTGCTGCTCCAGTCAAGCTTAATTCCCGCTGCTTCTTTTGGAAGCTCCAAATCATAGTAAATCGCATCTGCACTCTTGTTCTGTCCAAGAATATCCTTGACCGTCAGCTCACGCTCCAGATTCTTCTGCGCCTTCTCACTGAAGTCCTCTGCCGCCTGTGCCTGTACTTCTGTCTCTGTCAGAGCAACGCTGTAAATTTTCACGTCGTCCATAAGACCTTCATACTCTGGATCCCAGTTGTTCACACCCAGGTAAATATCCTGATTTTCCCCGGAAAGCGGGTTATTGCTGTCCACGGTTCCCAGACAGATCCCATCCAGGTAGAAGCTGAATTTGTCCTCTGTCCCCGTCATTGTGATCTGATGCCACTCTTTTCTTCCAATCTCCGGGTTGGCAAATGTCGTATGTGTCCCATAGATCCCGCCTTTCGCCCAGACCTTGCATTTATCAGATTCGTAGGCTCGTCCAGAGATCGCGATCCAGTTCTCAGGATTATGATATCCCAGGAACATCATGACCTGATTTGCCATCAGCCCCGCATCCGCATTCACCCATGCGGAAACGGTATAATCTTTGCCCATGTTTTCCTGATTCAGTTTCAAGCCATAATCTCCAAGCTGTACCGCTTTCCCGGTACGTCCTTCTTTGTAGGCAACTTCGCCATTATATGCTTTCAGTCCAGTCACAATCGCAGAAGCTTCTTTTGCCTCTCCTTCTGCGCTCTCTACACCATTTGCGAGATTTCCTTCAAAATCAAAGGTGGCTTTCAGCTGGCTTTCCACACTGTCCTCTACGTGAACCTTCGTCTCAGCTGTCTTGGTTACTTTTCCGAGCGTCACCGTTGTTGTGATCACGGTATCTCCGGCTTTCAGCGCTTTGACCGCTCCCTTCTCGTCAACGGAAGCCACCTCCTGATTCTTGCTCTCATATGTGGTCTTCGCTCCGGCTTCCACTGCTGCTTCCGGGATCTTCACCGCGATCTGTTCCGCTCTTCCCTTGAGCGTATTAATCGTCTTCGTTGCAGTGATTCCTTCCTGCTCCAGAATGTCTTCCGGTGTGATGGTCGGATCATAAAGGTTGATCACTTCCTGTTCTGTCAGTTTACGATCGTAAACTTTCACATCGTCTACCAGACCATTGAACTCCGTATCCCAGTTGTTCACACCTATATAAATATCCTGATTCTCTCCAGAAAGGGGCGCAATACTTTCTCCTTCTCCTACAGTCTTTCCATCCAGATAAGCTGTGACACCGTCATTGGAGCCTGTGATTGTCAGACAATGCCAGTCGGTGTCAATGTCAAAGTTTCCAAAGCCTTTCCATCCCAGGCTCTGATTATTGCCGCTTCCGTTGCTCCAGAATTTACAATTTGCACTTCCGGCCGGTTCCGGTCCTGCTACAGCCAGCCATTTCTCCGGGCTATGATATCCCAGGAATAATACTGACTCATTCTTTGCAAACACGCCGTCCGGTTTCAGCCACATCGACACGCTAAAGTTATCTCCCAGATCCTTCTGGTTCAGCTGTAACCCGTAGTCTCCCAGACGGATCGCCTTTCCTTTGTCTTGCGCCCCGTCTTCAAATACCGGCTGTCCGCTGTAAGCTTTCAGTCCTGTTACAATGGTCTTCGCCTCTCCCTGTCCGCTGACACTGTTTGCGATCTGGCCGTCATTAAAATCATAAGATGCAACCAGCCCTTCTTTCAGAGAGTCTCCCTCCGCCTTTACGGACTTCTGGCCAGGAACGATAACAGAGGACATAACCAATGCGCCTGCAAGGCATGCCGCCATGAGTTTTCTTTTCTTCATCTCTTTCCTTCTCCTTTCCATTGATCCGCTTAACGGTAGTCTTCTTCTACAACAGTGATCTTCACATTTTTCGTATATTCGGTTCCGCCATAAGTATAAGTAACTTCCAGCGTCTTTTCACCCGGTTGCTTCATATCAAGATCTGCTGCATTTGTTTTATAATCTTTGACTGTTTCTGTCTTTCCATTCGGAAGTGTTACAAGCACCTTAATGTCGTCCGTATCCAGCTTCTCACCTGCGGTATAGAAACGGGTGGTCTTTAATACGTCTGCATTCTGAGCCGCCTGCGCCTGATCGTCCTGTGCCTCTGTAGACACAAAAAAGGTTGCCTCTTCTTTTTCTGCATCTTTGGAAACAAAAAGCTTTCCGTCTCTGCTCACCAGATAGTATCCCGGATAAACCACACTTTCAAATGTCACACCGTATCCGGTCAGTCCTTCTACAGTCTTAAAGGTCATACGGTTTGCCTCGTCTTCCGTTCCGCCGGCATCCTGTGCCAGAACTACCGGTGCGGTTCCATTATCATCGAGCGCTACTTTCAGATACATACCTGGTTTATAGTTTGATTCAATAGAGACATACTCTGCTTTCTTCTTATCCGCCTTACCTGGAACGATCTCCCATTCTCTCTCTTCACTTCCCGCGTAGAAGTCAGCAACTACTTTCTTACTTCCGCCGATGGATCCAAAGCTTCCCGGATTCCAGTCGGTCATCGGATACTGCTTGTCATCTGTCGTATTCTCAAAGGTCTCGCTGGCAATGTAGTTTCCGTTCCAGTCGGAAATCTTGCTGACAGTTCCGGTAAGTCCTACCGCTGTCTTTTTGATCGGGTCAATGGTTCCGTCTGCATTGATATCAAGCTTCTCCACACAGGCTACTCTTCGGTAACCGCTTCCGTGCGGAAGACTTCCGTCATGATATACGAAGTACGTGTCACCTTTGAAATCAAATACCGCCGAATGGTTTGTATTTGCAGTTGCGGACGGTTCCATAATAATACCGCCGAAATCCCAGTCATTGCTCATAATATCATCGGTGGTCGCGTATGCCATCTGTTCTCTCCAGTCACAGGCAAAGAACATATAATACGGACCGTAATAATTGCCCTTTTCATCTTTCTGACGGTAGTAATACGGTGCTTCTGTAAAAGAATGTCCGTCAAACTTATCCGTATCACTGTAAATTTCCTTGCCATTCATCTTTCCGATTACGATATCGTGTCCTTTGCCATATCCAACAGAAAGATTATCTGGATTGCCATCCTGATCTTTGATGGAGATCATATCTTCATTTAACTCACAGATAAAGAAACGATTATTCCCCCATCCGAGATAGCGGTGTTCTTCCCCGTTCTCATCTGTCTCAAGCCACACCGTCGGGTCGATATCCTCCCAGGAATGCGGGCCGGATGGTGTCTGGGAATTACTTACCAATGGTTTTTTATTGACGTCTACGAATGGTCCGGTCGGACTGTCTGACACGCCGACACCAACACCCTTTCCATCTTTAAATTGGGTACAGTAATAGAAATAATACTTTCCATCACTTCCTTTTACTACCTGACTCGCCCATGCTTCATGGTCATTTCCGCCAGCGATGTCTGAACTTTTCATAATCTCACCTTCGTATGTCCAGTTCAACATATCTTTAGAAGAATAGCATCTCCAGTCCGGCATCCAATATCCTTCTCCCGAAGCAGTATCATGGCCTACATAGCAGTATACGGTATCCCCGTCCACTAAAATGGACGGGTCTCCACCGTATAAAATATTTCCATCTGCATCAAAGCCAAGCATCGGATTTCCGGAATCACTCTTATTCAATTCCTTTACTGCAGGCGCGGCGGGTTCTGCCGCCTGTGCCTGCATCTGTACAGGTTTCGCACACAAAGCCATACCCGTAAGTATAGCCAGCGCTCCTGCTATTGCTTTTCTTTTCATGCGCTAACTCCTTTTTTTCTTCACGATCACTACAATTGCCGCGCCTGCTGCCACCAGCAAGAGAACCGCAATGCCGATCGGTGCAACATCTCCAGTCTTCGCAGGTGCATCTGTCTGCACAACGCCCTGGTCTGCACTTCCGCTGTCCTGGCCTCCTGCTGGATTATTTCCATCCGGGTTTTCGCCTCCCGGGTTATTTCCGCCAGAGTTATCTCCACCTGGGTTATTTCCATTCAGATCTTCTCCACCCTGGTCACCGCCTTGATCGCCGCCCTGGTTTCCGCCTTCATCCTTCGCTTTTACAGTCACGGTAAAGGCTGCTTCCTTTCCTTCATAAGTAACAGTGATCGTCTGGGTTCCAACCTGATCTTTATCGTAACCGTCTACTTTGACGTCCTTAAGATCTACAGGAACTTCCCGTCCGTCGCTGTAAACAGCGGTTACCGTCATGCCGGTAAGATCCAGCTCTTCGCCCTCTACATATTCTGTCTTGTCCGGCTCTGTAACTTTGATAGACTCTAACGCAACCTCAACCTTTGGCTCCAGTTTCGCCATTGCATCCCGGAGAGCCTGTGCCGCCGCATCTGCTTCTTCTGTTGTTTTGACAGTATCAAGCGCTGTTTTTGCAGTATTTAATGCTTCTTCAAATACTTTCCAGCTTTCTTCTGTGTAGTCATATGGATTCAATGCTTCCGCATCGGCAATTGCCTTCTCCAGCTGATATTTATCTACATAGTCGTCTGCTCCCCATTTTCTCTGAAGCGCGCTGTACTCAGAAGCGGTTACCGGCATTACATATCCGTGACGGAACTTACTGTCCTTCGGGAAAGAGTATTCGCTCTGATCCAGCATTCTGAATTCACCGGAAGACAGATCTGTCGTGATCAGTGGATAGTATCCCTGTCCTCTTGCAAAACGGTCTACCATCAGACACCACTGGCCTTTTCCGTCTTCTGATTTCTCATTCATCTTGAAGATGATCGGTCCTTCTACCGCTCCCTGAGCAGCCATCAGATCTGTAGACAGCGTCTGGGATGGAACTTCGGTGAATTTTCCAAGTACTGCATCAGACTTGTCAATTACGATCGTTCCCTTACTCTCGTTCTTCGTATAACGATAGTAAGTTCCGTTATCTTCGATCATCGTAGAATCGATAACTTTGACTCTCTTGCCGCTGGCATCTGTTCCGCCGTCACGGTAAAGTGTCGGCTCGGTAAAGGTACGGAAATCTCTCGTCTTACAGTAGTAAATTGCGTGGTTCTCGTATTCCTGTGTTACCTTTTCATTTTCATCTACTTCCAGTTTTGTTGCGGACCAGTATACGACGTACTCTCCGGTCTTCTCATCATAGATAAATTCCGGCGCCCATGTACATCCTGCTCCTTCTGGCGCAATCTCAGATAACCATGGTTCGCTCCAGTTTACGAGGTCGTCAGACTCCCATACGACAATGCTGTGGCTTCCGCTTCCGCCAGCGCCCCACCAGTCAACAGCGCCCGTATTATAGTTGTCGCCTGCTTTGTTGGTCGCAATACTTAAGTCAGTTGCGATCATATAGAACTTATCGCCTTCCGGTGAACGTGCGATATAGTGATCACGAAGTCCGCTCTCACCGATATTGCTTGACAGTACCGGTTTATTTCCATTTAAGTTCTCCCAGTTCAGTCCGTCTTTACTCAGTGAGAAATAGGTCTGCTCCTGGTTGATATTTTCTTCTGTTCCATTAAATCTGGCAAACAGATACCCTACATAGTCCTCTTCTTTTACTTCCTTCGGAGCAGCTTTTACCGTCACTTCGTATTTCTTCGTGATGGACTCGCTTCCCTTCTTGGAAAATTCTGCTGTCAGAGTGACTTTTGTATCTTTTTTCTGTCTGGTTACCACTCCAGCCGGAGTATCGTCATATCCTTCATTTTTCACCACTTTCGTGCTGATCACATCTTCATTGGAAGAAGTCCACTCAATGGATACACCGTTCTTCTCTGCCGGAAGGGTAATATTTCCTTTGATGCTGTCTGCATTTGGAATGGTCACCGTATCGGCTACCATAGCAACCGCGCCCATCATTTCCTTTCGTGCTGTCTCATCCTTCTCTGTAAAGCTCTTCACTTCTTCATCTGTCATTGCCCAATCATATACTTTTACATTATCGTAATAAGCACGGAAGTATTTATCCGGCTGGTTTGGTACTGTCTTTTCGTTATAGAGAGATTTTCCAAGATACGCAATCAAGTTCTCTCCAAGATCTGTCATAGAGATACCTGTATTGTTATTCGCTGCAATCTTCTCTCCGTTGCGATAAACTTCCAGAGAATTCTGGGTCACAACGATCTTAATATTCTGCCATACCCGGTTATTATTCGGATATGCGCCTGACTGAACCGCCTGCTTTTCATTCTGATAGGATGTAGTAGAAATTGCAGACTTGATCTTTGTCGGCTCTACCTTCAGGAACAGATATTTATTATTGTCCTGTCCTACGCCAAAGGAGAAGTAATTACCGGATCTTGTCACTTCTTTTACATCCATGGAGATAGTCATACGATCTTTTCCATCAAAGAAGCCTTTCGGGAACTCAAGGAACGCATTATGTCCGTTCACTTTCTTGTCTCCATCAAGGTATAATACCTGTCCGTATTCCTTATCCCATACGTAAGATGCACCTTCGCTTAAGGATGCGTTCTTATCTTTATCTTTTCCGGTGTCTGCTACACCCGTCTCAGCATTATATTCCTCGTCAAACTTGTATTCCAGAGAAGGTGTGGTATCTGCCATGTCACCTTTCACAGTAACCTTGATACTTGTCTTTCCTTCTTTCGCAAACTCTTTTTCTGACATGTTGAGGATCGGCATACCGTCTTTATCATAAAATACTGGTTTGATATATGCGTGACGGCATGGGTCATACAACGGATCTCCACTGTGCCCCTTATGTGCTTCTGTCGGTCTTGCATGATATACGATAATCTGGTTTCCATTCTCATCTACAGTAAAGGAGTTATGTCCCGGTCCTGATACCTCATCATTGAAGTCAGTACTTGTCATGATCGGGTATGGATTCTTGGTCCAGTTATCAGGATTTGTCAAGTCATCTCCTGCCTTACCGCTAAGAAGTCCGATACAGTATTCAGAGCCTGTTCCTGATGCAGAGTAAGCAAGGTATACGTTGTCCCCCTTCTGAATCACTGCAGGTCCTTCATTTACCCGATGACGCACATTCTCCCAAAAATACTCCGGTACCGTAATAACAGATGCCTTACTTGTTAGCTGTGTCGGATCGCTTGGGTCAATGGTCGCAAGGTAGAGACTGGAAATCGCTTCCGGGTTCCCTTCATTTTTTGTAAAGTCTGCCCAGCAAAGGTAATGTCTTCCGCCTGCCTCAAAGTAAGTCATATCAAGAGACATTGCATTCAGACAATTCTTTTCATCTCCCGCCATTGCTTTGACGTCTCCCGCCATCTCCCAGCTGTCCGGATTCATCATATCATCGGAGTTATTACATTTCACCATAAATGGACGAATGTTGAAAGTTGTTCCGGTTCCGCTGTTGATTCCTGCTGTACTTAAGAAGTACCAGCTGTCGCCGATCTTGTGAAGTTCCGGCGCCCAAATAAATCTTCCTCGCTTTGGATCATCCTTCTCATCCCAGATTGTTACTTCCTCGGCTGTTTCAAGTCCTGCAACCGTCTTCGCTCTACGAAGAATCAGTCTGTCATAACCGTCTGCATCATTGCCGCCATTCATTGGATAAGAAGATGTAAAGTAGTAATATCCATCGTCTTCATTGTAGATAATATGCGGATCTGCCCTCTCCGGAATCAGTGGAGCTTCTGCATCCGTGTATTTGGTTCCAACCACTCCGTCTACAGTATATGTTCCCGGACGACTAGTATCGATCTTTGCGATATCATTTTCATCCCAAGTAATACCGTAAGTTTTCTTGGTTCCATCAGAGTAAGTTGCCGATACTTTTGCTTCTGATTCTTTAGAGAGAAGCTCAGCGGAGATTTCAGTCCCCTGATCCACTGTCACATCTTTTGCAGTAACTTTAAGATCTGTATTATATGGATTCTTGAATTTTTCAGCAACTTTTGTATACTCTGCTTTTGTAAGAGCCTCTTCTTCTGCCCATACAGCATCCGTCGGTGCATTTTCTACTTCTTTGAATTTGTAGGAAGAAACTCCTTTGTTTTCAAAAGTCTCAAAATCTGTCGTTGTCAAAAGTGTTACATCATCTGCGGCTTGCACAAACACTTTATACACCTGATCTGCGCTGTCGTATACACAAGTCATTTTCTCAATCTTATTCACAGGAAGCACTGCACTTCTCTGATTCTCATAAGTCGTAAGATCCTTGGAATCATATACGATAACCGTACCGCTTCCACCGTCTGAAGCAATCATTCCGAAGCTTCCGTCTGCCTTACGGAAGATGGTAGGTGCTGCGTATTTCTTTGCTCCGATAGAAGAATAGAGAATCGGCTGGTCTTTGTGAAGAACCTCATAACCTTCTTTTCCTTCTTCCGCAAGCTTCATACCACCCTGGAAGCCATAGCCTTCAGATTCAATATTTGTCGGCGCTTTACTGCTTACATAAGCTGCAACGCCTGTTCCTTTACCAACTACGGTAAGCGGGAACTCTTTTGTTCCATCCTTTGTTGCACCCTCTACCTTAATAGTAGCAACGAGTGTCACTTCCGCATTCTCTTCGCCACGTGTTACCACTGCCTTGCCATCTTTGATCTCAATGGCATCTCCGGCTTTCACTTCCCATGCAACTTCGGCATCTCCAACTTTCGCCGGAAGCTTGAGATCTTCAGAAACAAATCCTGCGTTCAGGGTAAGTTCTTTCGTATAAGCAACCACATCCTCGTCTGGATTCTTAGCTTTTACTACAATCGTAAATTCCTTGGTTACTTTAGATTCTCCGCTCTTAAGCGTCGCAGTTATTACGACCTCTTCGTCCTCGTCGCCTCTTGTTATGGTTCCATCATTTCCCATAACCTCCGGGTTATTAGAAGACCATGTGATCTCTGTCAGTCCGCTTCCTCCTGTTGTTGGAAGCGAGATCGAACGATCTGTCTCTTCCGGAAGCGACAATGCCTCCTTGTCAAACTCCAGAACGTACTCTCCATACTGCTCCGTAATCTGGTCTTTATTGAGCGCTGTGTCATAGATCCGGAAATTGTCAATCAGCCCTTTTCCGTATTCTCCGTTCGCTCCCCAGGTAGCTTTACCAAGATACAGTACACTATTTTTTCCAAGAATGTCTGAAATCTTAAATGCACTTGCCTCTTTTCCTGCTTCCTGTCCGTCCACATAAAGCGTTACATCTTTTTCTGTATGGACAACATCTACATGCACCCACTTGTTGTCATAGGCGCTGACATTTGCCCATGCACTTGCCGGTCTTGCTCCGCCATTGAAACGTTCTGCCACCAGATGATCTTTATCAGCGGCAGGATTATGTACCGTTCCAACATAGTGCTCATTCTGATATGTCGTTTCAGATGCACTTCTTGCTGCAAAAAATCCCCAGTTCACATGATTCTTAGGCATTTTCGCATCATAAGAAATAGTGAGTTCATCAAGCCCTGTCAGAAGACTCTTGCCTTCCCGAGTCGTGATGTTCAGCCATTGGTTTGTTCCATTTAAGGATAAGGCCTTTCCTCCTCCCGCATGGCTGTCTGAAAGCCCATAAGTTCCGGTAGCCTTCGCTGAATCTGTGACAATCTCCTGATTTGCATTCAGATTTTCAAAATCAAAATCAACCAATGCTTTTGGAAGATCTGCAGCCTGTACTTCCTGCAGCCCACTCGTCCCAACAGGAACAATTCCGGCAAGTACCGCCGACATCGTCAGCAAAGCAATCCCTTTTTTTGTCTTTTTCATAAAATCCCCTTTCTTCGGCGAAAATATAATTTGTTTTTTTAATTTAGGTAAAGATACGCCGATTATCTTATTTTTCCAGTATATCCCCTCTCTCAGATAGTTTGGAATTTAGTTTTTTATTGATTTGTATGATAATTTCGTGTTTTTTCTGTGATCATTTTGTGAAATTCATTTTTTTTACGAAAAAGGTTGGATATTTTTTCAAAAATTCTTAATGAACAAAGTGTCCTATATCATAAAAAAGTGTCTTCGACACTTCAACTCCCCTGCCCCTCAATCTTAAGGGGTTGGGGGTTTCTTTTTTCCTTATTTTCCCTCATAATAGACTTATGAATATTTTACAAAAGATTTTTAAAGACCATTTTGAGGAAATGATTTATATTCAACACCCTCGCGACTCTGTCATCGAAAATGTAGAAAAAATGATTAATTGTGGTGATCCTTCTTTTGGTGGTGCCATGTATACCTGCCCTTCCTGCGGGAATTTCAAATTTGTTCCTTTCCGTTGTCATTCCCGCTTTTGTCCTACCTGCGGTAACATGTATTCCATTGACAGAACTACCTCTATGTCCTTTAAGATCATCAATGTCCAGCATCGCCACTGTGTCTTTACCATTGCCAGAGAACTCCGTCCTCTGTTTTTAAATGACCGCTCTCTTTTGAACTGCCTTTTCTCTGCTGTTAACAGTGTTGTCACACGCATGTTCCATAAAGATAACAAATCAGAACTCTTTACTCCTGGTTTTATCTGTGTCCTTCATACCTTTGGCAGAGATTTAAAGTGGAACCCTCATATCCATTGTCTAATTTCTGAAGGTGGCATTGGTAATTCCCTTCACTGGCGTCACAAAAAACACTTCAATTATAGGCTTTTGCGCGATTCATTCCAAACGGCTCTTTTGAACGAGTTACATTCTAAGCTCGGTGACCCCTTTAAAAAACTTAAGGCTTCTATCTACACCGAACATAAAAATGGTTTTTATGTTCGAGCTATGCCCAATAAATGCAATCCCTCTCATGTGATTAAGTACATTGGCCGTTATCTTGGCAGACCAGTCATTGCAACTTCTCGTATTGATTCTTACGACGGTGAATTTGTTACTTTTCACTATAATCGTCATGAAGACGAAAAACTGGTCACTGAAACTCTCCCTGTTCTTGATTTCATGGCACGACTTACTCAGCATATCCCTGAAAAACATTTCAAGATGATTCGTTATTATGGTATATATGCCAGACATCGTAAATCTGACCAGTCTCTTCACAGAGCAATCTCCAGGGAAAAGCACAAAATATTCCTTTCCTTTAATCGGTGGCGAGATTCTATCCTTCATACTTTTGGTTATGATCCTCTAAAATGCCCTTCTTGTAGTACAACTATGCTTTTCCTTGAGTTATATTTCAACCATGAACCTGTTCCTTTGCATGAATTATATGAAAGAGTGATGCGTAAGCACCGATGCCGTTCTCCTGCCTCTCCTTCTTCTCTTCCACAGTCTCCTGTTACATGGTACAATCAACGTATCTAATATGGAAATGGAGGCTATCACTATGAAACGAATCACTGAGGCAGAACTTGCAAAGGAACTTCGGGAACAGTATATTAAAAATCCTCCAGAAGGCATGACTTCTGACGAAGTCCGCGACATGAGCGATGATGATCTTTTGGATATGGATTATTTCTTAAATGAAGATGATTTATTTTCCGATGAGGCTGGTGTAGACGGTTTTTATATCTTTTAACCAGCGCCATCTCTTTACCATGCTCACTTTTATGCGAGCTTTTTTCATTCGTGAATCCAGCAAATATCGAACTTTCCTATAAAGCAAAAAAAGTGCCTCTAAACGAAGCACTTTTCTATATCTTTTATTTCTATCTTATCCTATTTATAATCCGGTTCGCCCAATCATAAATCTCTTCCGGCTTATCACCTATACGAAACTCTCCCGATTCATATAATATTTTACCATTTACCATGGTAAGTATCACATTCTGTTTGCTTCCGCTGTACACCAGATTTTTTGAAATATTGTTAAGCGGCTGCATATTCGGCTGATGAAGATCGATCATAATAAGATCTGCAAGTTTTCCTGCTTTCAGCGTATCGCATTCTCTAAGCCCCATGGCTTTCGCTCCGCCAACTGTCGCCATATGAAGCACCTCGTCTGCGTCCACTGCTGCCGCATCCTTCTCTCTAAGCTTCGCAAGCCCCGTCACAAGAAACATTTCCCGAAACATATCCAGACAGTTATTGCTTGCCGGTCCGTCTGTTCCGATCGCAAGATTGATTCCTCTCTCCATAAGCCTTGCAATGGGTGCAATTCCACTTGCAAGCTTCATATTAGACGCAGGATTCGTCACCACGGAAAGTTTATGCTTCTCAAAAATATCCATATCTTCTTCTGTCAAATATACCCCGTGATATCCTCCACCTCCATATTCGAACATCCCAAGGCTGTCTAAATATGCGGTCGGCGTCATGCCGGTGCGCCCTTTACATTCCTCCACCTCTCTTATGGTCTCAGAATTATGTGTATAGACCGGAGCTTGATAATTCTGTGCCAGCAAAGCCACTTCTTTCAGTAGTTTTTCCGAAGTTGTATACTCCGCATGGAAACCAAGTTGAAAGGATATGAGTTCATGGTCGTGATTATACTTTTCATACCAATCAGAAAGCTGCTTCGGAGATTGTGTAAAATCATTTAACGCTCCTGCAATCACCGTACGAAAACCGCAATCCTTAGATGCTTCCGCAATGGCATCCGGCACAAGATACATATCGAAATTTGCAGTAATTCCACTGGTTAAATATTCCATGATCGCAAGCTTCGACAAATGATAGATATCTTCCTCTGTAAGCTTTGCTTCCATCGGAAATACTTGTTCATTCAGCCATTCGTTAAGCGGAAGATCGTCCGCATACGACCGCAGAAATGTCATTCCTGAATGTGTATGTGCATTTTTAAAACCAGGCATTACCAGATTCCCCTTGGCATCGATTTCTCTGTCCCACTCCGTATGCTCTGCCTCATCATCGAAACTTCCGCTGATCCCCACATACACAATTCGATTCTCTTCAATCCGAACCTCGCCCTCGAAAATGCCTTCGCCTTCTTCCATTGTAAGAATCTTTGCATTATAAATTCTTATCTTCATTCTGCTCCCCGCCTTTCCCGTGCGATTTACAGATTTTCCGCTATCTTTACGATCGAAGCTGTAATCAGCTTCTTAAATAAAGGCGCTACCCGATCCGCAGTCGCCTGCACCTCCTCATGACTTAATGGCTCTTCCGTCATCCCACATGCAAGATTAGATATACAGGAAATACCGCAGATCTTCATACCCATATGGTTCGCTGCGATTCCTTCACAGGCAGTACTCATGCCCACAGCATCCGCTCCCAATATACGACACATACGGACTTCTGCCGGAGTCTCAAAATTAGGTCCGGTAAGCTGGATATAGATTCCTTCTTTTAGTGGAATATTCAGTTTCTTTGCAGTATCTTTGATGATCTCACGAAGATTCTTGTCATAAACCTCAGACATATCGCAAAATCTCGGTCCCAACTCTTCTATATTCTCCCCAATAAGCGGTGAAGGAACAAAATCCGCAATCTGATCCTTGATCAGCATGAAATCTCCCGCGGAAAAATCATAATTTACGCCGCCTGACGCATTTGTGAGAAATAGCACTTCTGCGCCCATCAGCTTCATAAGCCGAACCGGAAGCACAACATCCGTCATAGAATAACCTTCATAATAATGTACTCTTCCCTGCATGATCACTACCGGAACATTTTCCACATAGCCAAAGAGAAATCTTCCTTTATGCCCCGGAACGGTAGACACCGGAAACCCTTCGATATCATGATAAGAAATTGTTTTCTCAACGCGGATCTCCTCACCGTAATCCCCAAGACCGGAGCCTAAAATCAACGCAATCTTCGGGCGAAATGGAATCTCCTCCTTCATGGACTCATAGCATTTTAATAACTTTTCGTATACTGGATTCATAAGTCGCGCCTCCTTCATTTAAGAGTCAAATAAATGTTCCACTACCTTACCATTTTCTAATCTCAACACCCGCTGGTTACTGCTGCCTCTGAATTTGAGCGTAATGTCCTTCTTTTCCTGCACAAATTCTCCATCAACCAGCACATCAATATAAGACAGCATTTCTTCTGTCACATCCGTATGCACTTTGCCCCCTTCCGGCAGGTCAACGTCATAGAGATATCCTGTATAACACCAGATATCCTTCGCCGGATAAGTCTCTTTGATCCTTCGAAGAAGGTTCACCAATTCCACTTGATTTTCCGGCTCAAACGGTTCTCCCCCCAAAAGGGAAAAACCCTGTACATATGCCGGTTCCAACAGTTCTATAATTCTGTCTTCCACTTCCTTCGTATATGGCTGTCCAAAATTAAAATCCCATGTCTCTGCATTAAAACAGCCCTTACAATGATGACGACAGCCGGATACAAAGAGGCTGATTCGCACACCCTCTCCATTGGCAATATCATATTCTTTTATATTTCCATAATTCATAATTTAATCACCCTTTTTATTATTTTATTTGTTCTATTCCATCATTCTGTTTCCTTCTATAAATTGAACTTAGTATAACATTTTTAGAGATTCAATTCCACCTGATACGGGCAAAATTTTCATTGCAATGGCAACCTGAAAATGATACATTAATCTTATCCTTGCAGGGACACTTCGTCCCATCTGTGCAGGAGTATTTCATATTTATCTTTTCCCTGAGAAGAAAATGTGTGACGCATTGAATGAATTATTTGCCGAAGAACTAAAAGAGGCGGATTTAAGAGGCAGAACCGAAGGGTTAAGGCTTGGCAGGTCTGAAGGATTACAGCTCGGGAAATCGGAAGGTCTTCATCAAGCCGCAGTGGAAACCTATCAAGAAATGGGACTTAATTATCAAGACACCTACTCCAGAGTAAAGGAAAAATACCAGCTTACCGAAGACGAAACTAGGACGATCATGGAGAAACACTGGAAATTCACATAGGAAAATTACATAATAATTCCCTATAAAGCGAAAAAGAAACCAGATTGCTGTGCTAAGTCAGCAATCTGGTTTCTTTAATATTTCAAATACTATTTCTCTTTTACAAATGCAGCACTCTGTCTTTGATTTCCTGGGTTCTTCCCTGGTTCCAGAACTGTGTTCCGATATATCCGCAAGTTCTTCTTGCCACAGACATTTTATCCTGATTCTGATTTCCGCAATTCGGACATTCCCAGATCAATTTTCCCGATTCGTCTTCCTTGATCAAAATCTCGCCGCTATATCCGCAGCATTCACAATAATCACTCTTTGTATTCAGCTCTGCATACATAATATTATTGTAAATGAATTGCATAACGGAAAGTACTGCCGGAATATTATCCTGCATATTCGGAACTTCCACATAGCTGATTGCTCCACCCGGAGACAATTTCTGGAAATCAGCCTCGAATTTCAATTTATCGAATGCGTTGATTTCTTCTGTCACATGCACATGGTAGCTGTTTGTAATATAGTTTTTATCTGTAACTCCCTCAATGATGCCAAATCTTTTTTTCAGACATTTTGCGAACTTATAAGTGGTAGATTCCATCGGCGTACCATATACTGAATAGCTGATGTTCTCTGCCGCTTTCCACTCTGCACATTTATCATTCAGTCTCTGCATAACCTGCATTGCAAATCCACTTGCCTCCGGGTCTGTGTGTGATTTACCAAGCATTCTCATACACATCTCATACAAGCCTGCATAGCCGAGAGAAATCGTAGAATAACCGTTAAATAGCAACTTGTCGATAGTTTCCCCTTTCTTAAGGCGCGCCAGTGCTCCATACTGCCAAAGGATTGGCGCTACATCGGATATCGTTCCAAGAAGTCTCTCATGGCGACATCTTAATGCACGGTGACAAAGCTCCAAACGCTCATCTAAGATTTCCCAGAATTTATCCATATCTCCCTGTGAAGAACATGCCACATCCACCAGATTGATGGTAACAACACCTTGATTGAATCTTCCGTAGAACTTGTGGCTTCCGTCTGGGTTTCTCTGCGAATCTTCTACTGTAAGGAACGATCTGCATCCCATACAAGTGTAGACTTCGCCTTGCTTTAATTCTTTCATTATCTTAGCAGAAATATAATCCGGCACCATTCTCTTTGCTGTACATCTTGCCGCTAAATGTGTGAGATGCCAGTACGGTGCGTCCTCTGTGATATTATCTTCATCCAGCACATAGATCAGTTTCGGAAATGCCGGTGTGATCCATACGCCTTTTTCATTTTTTACTCCTTGCATTCTCTGGATCAATACTTCCTCAATGATAATTGCAAGGTCTTCTCTCGTCTGCCCCTCCGGAACTTCATCCAGATACATGAACATCGTAACGAAAGGCGCCTGTCCATTACAGGTCATCAATGTGATAAGCTGATACTGGATGGTCTGAATACCGCTCTTAATCTCTTCCCGAAGTCTGCGCTCCGTAATTGTATTAATAATATCCTCATCCATGCTCTCACGACATTCTTGACGCTCAGCGATAACAGCCTTTCTGATCTTCTTACGACTGATATCTACAAATGGTGCTAAATGTGCCAGTGTAAACGACTGTCCGCCATACTGGTTACTTGCCACCTGCGCTACAATCTGTGTCGTAACGTTACATGCTGTAAAGAAGCTGTGCGGCTTCTCGATCATTGTCTCACTGATCACGGTACCATTCTGAAGCATATCCTCCAGATTGATAAGATCGCAGTTGTGTTCTTTTTGTGCAAAATAGTCAGAATCGTGGAAATGAATAATTCCTGCTTCATGTGCCTCCACGATTTCTTCCGGTAGAAGAATACGCTTAGACAAATCTTTACTTACTTCACCTGCCATATAATCTCTCTGCGTAGAGTTGATCACCGGATTCTTATTGGAATTCTCCTGATTTACTTCTTCATTTAAATGTTCGATCAGCGCCAGAATTCCATCGTCTGTTGTATTGGACTTACGGCTCATCTCTCTTTTATAGCGGTAACGCACATATTTCTGCGCCACTTCATACCCACGCATCTCCATGATGCCGGTCTCAACCATATCCTGAATGTCTTCCACGTTCACGGTATGTGTTGACTCCTGTACTTTCTGTGCAATATTATCTGCAATCGCTATGATCTGATAATCATTCATCTGGTGAATATTTTCCGTCTCTGCATTCGCAGCTTTAATGGCATTTACAATCTTCTCTTTCTGAAAATCTACCTCTTCGCCATTTCTCTTAATAATCTTTGTCTTTACCTGCATACTGTGCTCTCCCTCTCTATAACGTTCATTGTATACCAAATATAGTTTTTATGTAATCATTTACACAATATCTAGTGCGCTTTCTATCATACATCAAAATAGAGAAAAATGGAAGAGAAAGTTTCTATTTCACGAAAACTATTTTTATTCCGGCAAAAATCTCACCTCAACACCACAGATCTCACTCTTTGTTCCCACCCGCATATTCGGGCCAAATACGCCTACTCCGGAGGTCACGATATTATGCATCTCCCCCTTTTTCAAATACCCACAGGAATTTTCCCAGGAAAGAGATGTGATCAGATTCCCAGGGAACATCTGTCCGTCGTGAGTGTGACCACACAGATCAAGATCTACTCCCGCCTCCGCAAGTTCCTGCAATTCTCTCGGCTCATGATCCAACACAAGGATCGGTTTGCTCTTATCCAGCTCTTCCGTAATCTCTTCCGGTGTCTTTCGCTTCTCTATCCCTCTGCCAGGGCGTTCATAATCCGGTCTCCCATATAGATAAAACGCATCCTCGATAAGCACCGCTTCATCTCTCAACAATTTGATATTGCATTTCTTTAGAAACTTATCCATGCGAATGTCACTTTGTTTCTTTCCCTTCTGTTCAAATGTAAAACCCGCCAGAATCTTTTCATCAATATCATGATTGCCATAACAGGCATAGACACCATATGTACTGTCAATGGACGATAGAATTTCCTGTAATTTTTCAGGATCATCCAATGCCTCATACTCATTATCAAAAATATCTCCGGCGATCACCACGACATCAGGACGCTGTGCATTGATCTGTTCTACCATCTGCTTCATATGCCAGACTCCCACATTGTATCCAAGGTGAAGGTCTGCCGCCAGAACCACTTTCAACGAATTCAGTTTTCCGGCCTTCTTGTGAATTGTCACCTCATATTCTGTACTTTTTACGTGTGCAGCTCCCCAGATCCCCACTGCGCTAAACGACACGATCACAGCCACACATATGCCGCCGACAAGAGCATGTCCTGCCCGCGAAAACAATTTTTCTTTCTTAGGAAAGGATATTCTTTTCAAGATCAGTCTCAACAGATCCGCACTTCCAACTGTCAGCAAAATATACAACAGAATCCCCAGCCAATAATTACTAATCAGTTTCAACACCCTCTGAGCACTCGACGAGGGCATAAAAAATGCGATTAGTATACTGAGCGCCAGAAATGTATATATCACTACAACCCCCGCCTGCACCACCCTTTTTCCCGCCCAGTCATGGCAGCTTTTCATCCAGCTCAAAAGCCTGAGGAGAAGATACAGGCATACTGCAAGATAAATTGGTGATAAATAAACTGCGATCATATGTATTCTCCTTTCCTCACTGAAACCTTCACATCCACTTGAGCACTCTCATAATCTGTGATTCCTTTTCCCTCATTCGGATATTTTACCGAATAGATCTGATCCGCCGCAAAAACACTAAGCAGTACCACACAGGTAACAACCAGACGCTTCACCTCTACTTTTCGTATAATACTATCAAGAAGCGGCGCCAGCACATATGCGATCGCCATTCCTCCAAGCCCGAATACAAGAAGACCTTCCGCGCAGATCCTTCCATTTAGATTCAAAAAGTATCCGGTATAATCCCACCATCTGATCCCATGATGTATTTTTTCCAATAGATACGAAGAAAAGTATTCCACACCGCCGCATAGCACTATGATCGCAAAAAAATGCAGCACCGGATGTTTCCGAAGCCTGTAGAGTAAAAGAAGGATAAGAATACTTCCCACACCGTAGATCGGAAGCCACGGTCCATGAAGAACACCTCTGTTGACAAACTGCCCATCGATCACCAGATGGAGGCTCACCTCCCACAGCCAGCCAAGAAATGACATTGCAAAGAAGAGCACCGTCAAAGACCAGACTGAATAATAGCGCAGGAAGTGAGTAGTTCCAATCCAGTTCCGCCTCTTGCGTTCTGCCAATGGACAAAGGCGGATTGGATAAAACTCTCCCTCGACCACCCTCTTATTATAGTTAATCCAAAAACGTCTGCTCTCTCCCTGCTCCAACTGCTCCAGATCCTGCTGCCGCTTCAACAAGAGTCCGAAATTCTCAGCCAGAAACTGCTGCACACCAGATAATGGAAGCCGCACCTCCAACTGAATTTCCTCTCTTTTCACATCTTCATAAGCCTCTTCGAGCACCTGCGCTGCCGGACGCTCAAAGAGATATCTGTCATTTAGGAATTCACATCCTTCCACACCTTTTTTCTTGCCCTCCAGACGCAAGTCATCATAATATTCTCCAAAAACAGTCAGTATGTATGGATTGGTGAAAAGAATATCAAGAATTCCCAATGTCAAACGTCCTAACACGATCCAGCCAAGAAACGACATCTCGATCTTAAAACATTCCCATTTATGACCCTTCATCAATCTTCTTGAAAGAGTGATCGCCTGCATTGTTTTAATCTCCGGGTTTTCTGCCACGATATAAGGCACCAGGATGTAAGAATAGTGCTTGATAACACCTCCTATAATCGTTAATGTCCATAGACTTTCCAGAATTCCTGTCATCCAGACAATCAGACCTGCATGTCCCCATTTGCGTACACGGAGTAAAAATAACGCTCTCTGAGGCGGTACTTTATCATAACATCTGGCCTCCAAAAGCATCCGCCGGGTCACAACTTTAAAAACTCCAATGATAAATATCTGAACAAAACACATAAGCAGGATGCTAAGAACGATCAAAACAATCACCAGTGCATTATCGGAACCCACGATCGAACGAATTCCTACACTTAGCGTAATCAGATATGCGCCCGAAACAGCCTTATTTACAATACCCGCCAGTACCCCCCTGCTTCGCCCAAGAACCGCCTTTTTATTCTTTTTCGAATCTTCTACATACCTCTTCTGCGCTTCTTCTGCCCGCTCTTTTTCTTTTCCCGATTCAATATCCTGAGCAAACTCCAGAAAAATACCGGACAGGCTGTTTGCCGATTCATTGCGCCCATTTGGATCGGACTGTCCGGAGGATAAATGCGGTCTTATGACAGCCAACGAAGCACTAAATTCCGATCCAATCGCCGCCGACACAAGACAAAGAGCCACACACATCCAATAATGCTTCTTCAAAACTTTTCTGGCCCGTGCTTTCATTGATCCTCTCTGCTCCATACACCTCTCCTTTATCTATTGTAATGCTCTCAAGTTCCACTTCTGATCTCTTTTCGTAAATTATACCGCTTACAACTGATTCGTCAAGTGCACCTCCATTTCAATGTACAAAAAAACACCGTCCCAGAAAAATCAAAAGATGAACATTATCACTTTTCAATATTAAAAATATTTACTCATTTTTAATATTCTACATCAATATAATCGAGTACACTAGAAAGAGACATTGCGCTGCGGTTAATTACTCATCCGCTTCGCAACGTCTCTCCTCTTATTCGCAGAGTAGATAATTATCTACACCATATCACAAACTATACATCTTTTTCGCATTATCACAAAAAATCTTTTTCGCTATTTTTTTACCTTCTTCCAACGTCATAAAATCATCCTCTATCAAATCCGATAACGCTTTTGACACAACATACTTCCCCGCAAGACAAGCTGCATAGCTCTCAATTACAGTCCAAGAATCACACCCCCATGTTATTCGATCTGCTTTTCCTATTTCCAACAACTGCTTTAAAAATAAAACTGCAGTAGTCGTAGAAAGGCTTGGCAACCAGCAAATATCTGCATAGACGTTTCCGAAATTATGAATCAAGGCAAGCGCATCATCTGTCCATGGGAAACTTCCGTGAAACAAAACAAATTTTGTATCTGGATTTTTCTGAATCACCTCGCGAAGTAACATTGCATTACTCCCTTGCAAATTTCCAAGTCCCGTGTGATTTTGAAATGGAATATCGTACTTGGCAGCAATTTTACAAATATAAAAATAAATATAATCTTGAAATGCTACAACATCCTCCTTAGTACATCTCAAATTATGATATCCTCGCTTCGCCTCATCGTATGTTCGTTCAACAAACCCTATAGATCTGTCATAGGGAAGAGATGATTTTAAGGCAACACATCCTTGATCAATTTTCTCTTTAATTTTTTCTTCCACTTTCTTTAGATAAGTATCAAAATCTATTTTTTTATCCCAGCCATACACTTGAAACGGATTGTTTCCGTTATCATCTACCACATCTGTTTGATACCCAAACAAAAAAAGATTAATCCGAAACGTTGGTGTATACAAATTAGGATTTCCTAGATTTGTCCCCGGATCCCAATACCCATCTAAAATAATTTTCTCATAATGACATTCATTTTTCAGGAATTCATCATCAGATGTAATCCCTTTTGTAAACATCCTTATCTGTTCATCGAACCATAAAAAAGTTTCTTCAGTTAATCTTTTTTCAGTTTTAAGTAGTTTTTGCAAACTTTTTTCTATCCAATAAAAATAGGAATTATGGCCAAGGCTCTCAACAAACTGTTTTGCACCTTCTCTGGTTCCATCCCACTCGCAGTGACACCATCCCAAATAAGAATGCTCCACCAGATCTTTTATCCCTTCTGGAAATCCTTTTTGACTTGGCAACTTATGACAATGAGTATCAATAATTGACAACGTATCAATATACTGCTTTAATTCTAAAAAATCCGACAATCGAATCACTCCTATTTTCTCACAAATTCAACTGCATAATTCATAGCCTCGAAACTTTTTCCATAGGTCCAATTCAAAAATCCGTGAACCATACCTTTCAATATGTGATATTCCACTTCAACACCTGCATCTTCTAAACGTGCTGCATACATTAACCCTTGATCTAACAATGGGTCACACTCCGCTGATATAATACATGTTTTCGGCAACTTTGAAAGATCTTTCGCCAAAAGCGGGGATGCAAGCGGATTCTCTTAAAGCAAAAAAATCACCGTCCCCGCGGCTCTCAAGTCCGCAAAAACAGTGATTTCCTACTGCGCGATCAGGGGTTCGAACCCTGGACACCCTGATTAAGAGTCAGGTGCTCTACCAACTGAGCTAATCGCGCATCTCTTATTTAGTTTGTCACTTCTTTGTGACGCAAAATTTATTATATAGCAAGCCTTTTAAAAAAGCAAGTGTTTTTTCATATTTTTTTACTGTTTTGTCAACTTTTTTTCTGATTTCCTGTTAAAACCTTTCAGATCTACGCATATTCTTTTTACTCCTCTCATACAATTTACTAACGGGAGGTTGGCATTATGTATTTCTCTTCAAAAAAGTTATTTGAAAAAGATATTTTCCTACAGGACAAGCTATCTATATTAACAGTAATCATACTGGGAAGCCTGTCACATTTTCTATATGAATTTTCCGGGAAGTGCGTTATCTTTACATTGTTTTGTCCGGTCAATGAATCCGTATGGGAACATTTAAAACTTTTATTTTTCCCGTTTCTTCTTATTACGATTTTAAACTGGTGTCAAATGCGCCCTCCGATTCTGTCCTTTTTCTATCATCGTTTTCTCGGTGCTGTCTGTGGTATGTTTGCAACACTAACGCTTTTCTACACTTATACCGGTATCATCGGAAGACACTTTTTGATTGCCGATCTTATTATTTTTGTTTTCAGCGTTATTTTTTCGTTTTATATGAGCCAATCTTTCCAGAGAAAGCGACTTCTCCCTCCTACACAAGAAGTCGTTTTCTCTCTATGGATTTTATTATCAATATGCTTTTTCGTTTTTACTTGCTATCCACCGGATATTGCTCTGTTTTTTCCGCCACAATAAAAGATTGGTTCTCATAACAGAACCGCCGCTGTGGTATACTACACAGCGGCGGTATAAATCATTATCTTCCTATATTTCTCATTTTTCTTTTGCAAACCAATGCTGCACTTACTCCTACCGCAGATGCCAGTACCAATATAAGCCATGCAACTATGTTGCTGTTATCTCCGGTCTTCGGAACAACAGTCTTATTATTTTCTTTCTTTGTTGAATGGTTGGAACCGGATTCTTTATAGTTTGGATCCAAAGCGTTACATACCTTACATTTACCTTTGACATATTGATGTTTAATTACCGGAATATCACTCAAGTCTTTTGCCGCCGTGTATTCTTGACCATTAAACATCACTTGAGCTATATAAGTTGTGATTCCTTTTTCTGTGCAGGTTGCTTCTTTTTTCACCTTACTTGTAACACTGGCTGCCATCTCCTCTGTATGACCACTATCTTTTTCACAAGTAAATTTGGCTGTCGCCCATTTTCCATCTTTTGACCAGATCCACTCTGGTTCTCCCCACACATGTGTATGGGTAGTAAGGGATTCCGAAGGATCTACTGGTTCTCCGTTCACAGAAACTTCTCCGCCTCCCTTATTGGAAACAGTAACTCCATCCGGAACTCCCGCAAGATCAACATTCCCCTTCATAATGGTTACAGTTGTTCCGGCATTCACAGCCTTTACTTCCTCCTGAATCGCTTCTGTTCCCACTATAAACGGTTCACCAACCTGTGCAACCGGTATATTTCCTGTATAAGCTACCGGATCTTGTGTAAAGGAACCTCCTTCTATCGTCACAGCCTGCAACACATCCGCGTCACCTATCTTTCCTACCAATGCACTGGCATTTGTCCCATCAAACTTACCACCTGCTATATTCACCTTACCGGTACTTTCACCGCTTTTTCCTACTACAACCGGATATTTTGTGGATGTAACTTGCGCAGTACTACCGCTAGGAAATTCTACTACAGCATCCTTTTTAGCTACAATACCATAACTTGCTCCTTCAAAATTTCCTCCGCTGATTATAGTCTTTCCGCTGCTGACATTCACAGCACTTCCGCTTCCGACAAATGTACCTCCCTTCACAACTGTTTCTACATTTGCGACTGCTGAGCCAAGTACGCCTACCGTAGAATTATCAGGATGAATCTTCGCCTCATAACTGCCGCTTTCAATTGTCAATTTTCTTTGGTTGATTACTGCTCCAAATGCAGAACCCTTAGAATCACTCGTATCCATGAATACCTTGCCGCTACCAACAGAATCTTTGATAGTAAGATCACAAACACTTACAATGACCATTGTATCTGACACAATAAGATGTCCATTAAGATCCAACACCATTTTGTCATTTTGAGACTCTGGATATGTTCCAAAGCTGATTGGCATAGTCGCTTTGACCTCGCTGCCGCCGAGTTTGCCAAGCTTAAGATCTTTTTGGAGCTTAATCATTGTAACGCCATTTTCCAAGTTAATTGTAGCTGCCCCCGCTCCGGCCCACTGATCCAGTTCTTCCTGCGTAGTGTTTTTCGTAATGGTTGTTCCATTTTTAACTGTTGCCACATCATCTGCCGCCAATGCTGCCACTGGTAGCATAAATGTAACCATCAAGCATGAAAGCACCAACTTCAATATCCTGGCTCTTTTTCTTCCTTTCATATTCTTTCCCTCCTTATTAATTTCTGATGCTTTTCTTTCATCTTATATCACACGCTATTTTTGGCAAGAAGAAAACACGCAATTCTTAAAACTTCTTATTTTCAAACGGATTTGCAAGTTCTTTTTCTGCAAATTCTATACTTTTTTTCAGAATTCATAGTATAATTTCCTTAAATTATAATTCATGTTATCGAAAGGAAGTGTTACTATGCAGAATACCGTTTCCTGCAAAATTGAACATCATGCCATTCTTTTTGCTCTCCTCGCTAAAGAAGCTATTTTAGAGTGTGGAGACGTCGGAAAAGAAGCAATTCTCGAAGGCATGACTACATATGGTAATGAGAGAGGGGCGCGCATGGCTGCCAACGCTCTGGCTCACGGTGACGAGCTGAACACTATGACAAATCAAGCCTACGGAGAATGGAAGCCCGATTACGAAGGGCAAATGGAGTTTGGACAGCTGAGAACTCAGCCCACATTACAGACTTACGTTTCAAAATGTGCCTGGTGTGACGCTTGGAAAAAGCACAATCTTACAGAATACGGTAAATATTATTGTGTCAATGTTGACAACGCTGTTTACCAAGGTTTTCGCTCTGACTTTGTCTGCACGCCTACAACTACTTCTTTGAGTTGGGGCGGCGAACGCTGTGAATTTGACTGGGGCTACCCTTTAACCGATGAGGAAAATGAACTTCTCGCCGCAAAGAAAAAAGAGCTTGGTACTTCTTGTATGAAAGATTTTAATTATCATACCGCCCATCTAAAATATACAATTTCAAAAACACTGCTCGACAAACTCGGCGAAGCCGGACAAAAGATTGTTGACCGCGCTTTAAAAGACTATGTAGATACATTTGGACAGGAGTATCTGGATGTTCTTGATGGTGTCTATCCGGGAAACTAACCCCAAAAAAGGAACCCGGCTTCAAGCCGAGTTCCTTCTCTTTATCCCTTCATCTTCTTGATTACTTTCAGTCTGGTAAATTCTTCTCTTTCTTTCTCTTCCAACGCATTGTTGATTGTATATACAAGATTTGTATACATTGGAATCGTAATGTTTTTAAGGGCATTGGCACGCTTTTGTGTCTTCTTAATATTGGTAGCAAGACGGTATGCCGCATTTTCCACTTCTGACAATTTCAATGTCAGTTCTTTCACTTCACGAAATGCTTCTCGCGCAATATCAATAGATTCGTGAGTTGTTCCAAAGGAATATGTCAGCACATTTTTCTTGTCATTATGTTTTACATGTGGAATCTCCGTTCCCATAATACTTCTTGTCTGAATTCGAACCGAATCTTCAATCGGAACTGTAAATGCAAGTTCTTCAACTTTACTGATTCCATGTTCGATATTCGCCCTCTGAAGACATGCGTATGCTTTCGTAAATGTCGTGTCGATCTTCTCCTGTATATCCTTGGCTTCATCGATCAACGCCATCAGCTCTTTCAGAAGAATATTCCTTTTTTTGTCCATCAAATCATAGCCCTGATGCGCCAATGCAAGTGAATTCTTCGCCAGCATCAGGTTACCTTTTGTAGGAAATTCCCGTGGGTCCATACACTGCCTCCTTTCGCAGCCGCTAGTTTGCTTCGCCTTGATAATATTTATCGATCAGTTTTGTATCAATTCTGTCTAACTCTTCCTTCGGCAGAAGTCCCAGAAGCTCCCATCCTAGATTCAATGTGTCCAGAATCGTTCTATTTTCAGTTGGTCCCTGACCAATATATCTTTTCTCAAATTCTTCACCGAATTTCAGATATTTCTTATCGATCGGAGACAGTTCATCTTCACCGATAACAGAAGCCAGATTTCTTGCCTCTCCTACTTTTGCATAAGAAGAGAACAACTGGTTTGCCAGATCCTGATGATCTTCTCTTGTGTATCCCGCTCCGATACCGTCTTTCATAAGACGTGACAGAGACGGTAAGATACTGATCGGCGGATACACTGCCTGCCCATGGAGATTACGGTCTAATACAATCTGCCCCTCTGTAATATATCCGGTAAGGTCCGGGATCGGATGTGTAATATCATCGTTTGGCATCGTCAGAATCGGAAGCTGTGTCACAGATCCGGTTGAATCTTCTACAATACCCGCACGCTCATAAATCGTTGCAAGCTCACTGTACAAGTAGCCCGGATATCCTTTTCTTGACGGGATCTCTCCTCTGGAAGATGAAACTTCACGCATCGCCTCCGCAAAAGAAGTCATATCTGTCAAAATAACCAAAATATGCATATTGCATTCAAACGCAAGATATTCCGCAACTGTCAATGCAACCTTTGGTGTGATCAGACGTTCTACCACCGGATCATTTGCCAGATTTAAGAACATACACACGTGATCAGATACTCCGCTTTCCTCAAATGTTTTCTGGAAGAACTCTGCCACGTCATGTTTTACACCCATTGCACCGAACACAACTGCGAATTCTCCTTCCGCGTCATCCCCCAGCGAAGCCTGCTTAACAATCTGGGCAGCCAGCTGATCATGCGGAAGTCCATTTCCGGAAAAGATCGGAAGCTTCTGACCACGAATCAAAGTAGTCAAACCATCAATCGCAGAAATACCTGTGCGAATGTAGTTTCTTGGATATTCACGTTTTACAGGATTCAAAGGAAGTCCGTTAACATCACGCTTATCCGCTGCATTTAACGGACCGAGATGGTCGATCGGACGGCCGATTCCATCAAATGTACGTCCCAGCATATCCGGTGACACGGACACTTCCATCGGATGTCCGGTAAGCTTCGTATGCGTGTTGACAAGAGACATGTTGTCTGTTCCTTCAAACACCTGAATGATTGCTTTATCTTCATTCAACTCTACGATACGTCCCATCTTGCGGGTTTTTCCATCTACAACAAATTCTACAATTTCATCAAAAAACGCATCCTGTACGCCTTCCAGCGCAACCAGAGGACCGTTAATATTACTTAAGCCAAGATATTCGATTGCCATAATCAGTCCCTCCTTTACGCGTTTTTCTCGATGACTCTGTTATAGAATTCATCGATTTGCAATTTATACATATCCAACATCTGCAGATTATCATTTGGCACATCATATTTAATCGCGATCACTTTATCGAAGATTCCCTCTGCCTTCAGTACAGACATCGGCATTCCCATAGCAACCAGCTTTCTGCTGGTTTTATACAGATACAGGATCACATCCATCATTTTAAACTGCTTCTCCATTGATACACAAGTATCATCCTTATGAAATGCATTCTGCTGCAAAAATCCAAGACGAATCACTCTGGCGATCTCAAGGATCAGCTTCTGATCATCAGGGAGTACGTCTCCACCGATCAGTTTTACAATTTCCATAAGACTGCTCTCCTGATTGAGAAGTGACATCAGGCGGTTTCTGTAATCTACGAATTTCGGCGATACATTTTCAAAATACCATCCGCTCAGGTCGTTCAAATATTCGCTGTAACTGGACAACCAATGAATTGCCGGGAAATGTCTTGCATAAGCAAGGGATTTATCAAGTCCCCAGAAACAGCGCACAAAACGTTTCGTATTCTGTGTGACCGGCTCCGAGAAGTCACCGCCCTGAGGAGATACTGCTCCGATAATGGACACTGAACCGGTTGACCCGTTCAGCGTCTGCATCATTCCCGCGCGCTCATAGAACGCAGACAGTCTGGATGCAAGATATGCCGGGAATCCTTCTTCTGCCGGCATCTCTTCCAGACGTCCTGACAGCTCACGCAGAGCCTCTGCCCAACGGGAAGTAGAGTCTGCCATAATCGCCACATCATAGCCCATATCCCGGTAATACTCCGCCAATGTAAGCCCTGTATAAATAGATGCTTCACGGGCTGCCACCGGCATATTGGATGTATTGGCGATCAATGTAGTACGGTCCATCAGAGGATTGCCGCTCTTCGGGTCGATCAACTCTGAAAATTCTTCCAGAACCTGTGTCATCTCATTTCCACGCTCTCCGCAGCCGATATAAATGATAATATCCGCATCGGACCATTTCGCGATCTGATGCTGTGTCATCGTCTTACCCGTTCCGAAACCACCCGGAATTGCTGCTGTTCCTCCCTTGGCAATCGGGAACATTGTATCCAGAATACGCTGACCTGTAATCAAAGGCACACTTGCCGGATATCTCTTATGCACCGGTCTTGGCACACGGATCGGCCATTTCTGCGTCATCGTCAGCTCTTTCTTTCCACCATCTGTCAATTCGATTGTCACAAGCACATCATCAATTGTATATTGTCCATCTTCCACAACGGATACAACTACACCATCTACGTTCGGAGGTACCATACATTTGTGTACGATCGCGCGAGTCTCCGGTACTTCTGCAATGATCGTTCCTCCGTGAACTGTATCACCGACTGCAACGGTGATATGGGTATCCCACAATCTGGTGCGGTCCAGAAAATCTACGTTAGCGCCACGGGTGATAAAAGAACCGCCGGTATCTGCGATCCGCTCCAGCGGTCTTTCAATACCGTCAAAAATGTTGTCAAGAATTCCGGGAGCCAGCGTGACTGACACTGCATCACCGGAAGATACCACTTCCTCGCCCGGACGGAGTCCTGATGTCTCTTCATACACCTGAATCGTTGTCAGATCTTTATCAAGGGAGATAACTTCTCCTACCAGACGTTCCTTCCCGACATATACCATTTCTGACATTTTAAACTCATATTTTCCTTTTAAATAGATAACGGGACCATTGATGCCGTAGATCTTTCCTGTCTTTACACTATCCAATTCCCGCACCTCCCTTGAACAAGAAATTATGGTACTCATTTTCCAGCGCACCCTTATAGGCATGATCGATCAGAATATTCTTCTCATGGATCACCGCCCGGATACCACCGACAAAATCTTCTGTGCTGATTGTAAGCTTCATACCTGTATCCTTTTCCAGATACTCTTTTTTATCTGCGTCCGTCTGATTAATATAAATCGTCATTTCTTCCCCGTCCGCAAATCTTGCAGCCTTCTCAATATATTTTTCAAGAAGTTCAAGATATTCTTCTGTTTTCATAAAATTCTGAAGCTCTTCTTCCACTTCTGCAAACAGAGCTTTTTTCAAAAGCTTATGCTTCTTCCCTGCTTCCCGCTTCATTTCAAGCTGCGCTTTGGACACTGCCATATTCAGCTGCTGGCGGGTACTTACAGTCTCAGACTTGATGCGAAGCTCCGACTGATGCTTTCTTTCTAATTTATGCTGTTCAAACACTCCGCGCAGTGCATCCTCATGGCGTTTCATAATGGCATTTTCCTCTGCCCTTGCTTCTTCCATAGCCGCTACGCGCAAATGTAAGATCTTCTCTTCTAAGGTCAAAAATGTCACCTCTTCTCTACAGTTTCAAACCAATTGCCTCATTTACATAGGATGTGATAAAGTCTTTTCTACGTCCGGTTCCGTGTCTGTCAGGAATCTCAATCAATAGCGGCATGGTACGTTCCATACGAATCTCATTGATCAGATCCGGGAACTCCCGCCCGAACTTCTCTGTGAGCAGGATCACCCCTACCTCTTTATCGTCCATGGCAGTTTCGATGGCAGTACGAAGTGCTCCTCTTTCATGCACTACAATGCCGTCCACACCTGCCAGCCGCATTCCTGTCAGCGTATCCACATTATCACTGATCAGATACATCTTCATCTTACAATTTACCTAAGATCATGAAGGAGATGATCAGTCCGTACAGACATACACCTTCTGCAAGACCTACGAAGATCAGTGATTTACCAAGTGCACTGGAATCCTCACTGATTGCACCAAGCGCTGCTGATGCGGCACTTGCTACGGCAATACCACCGCCCACACAAGATAAACCGGTTGAAAGTGCTGCGGCAAGGTAACCAAATCCGGTTGCGTTAGATGCTGCTGTTCCTGCTGCCTCTGCTGCCTGAACCGGATCTCCACCAAACATCATAATACCGGCAATCACAAATGCACTGAAATAAAAGAACGCATTTGCTCCGATTGCTCTTTTGTAACGCTTCTTTGTTTTCTCTCCAAGAAGAAAATAACCGAATGGAATCACAATGCCAAGTACAAGGGCTCCGATAAGTAATAATTTTACTGCTAATGTCATGATTTTATATCCTCCTTAATCTATGCAATATTATTGTATTTTTCTATGTTCGTTAAATGGTTTGAATTCTCTTCCGTTTCCTTTATAGAACCGGCTGAACATCTCATAATATTCAAGCCTCAATACCTGAATTCCGACAACCAATCCTTCCAGCAGACATACGAAAATATTTCCTCCGATAACGCCTAACCAGTTCGGGCTTCCGGTTTCCGCTCCCGATAACATAAGCACCACTTCCATCATGGCAGCATGACTCACTGCAAATGCACCGATACGTACATAGGACAGTGTGTTTGAGAAATAACTGAGCAATGTCTCGAACAGTTCAAAAAATCCCTGCACAAAGAACATTCCTTTTCCGCCTTCAATCTTTTTATGATTACGTTTTACAAGATTGCCAAGGGGCTCCTTAAATACAAACATCAGGATTGGAATTCCAAGGAACAGCGCCATCATAATATTGCCCGGCACTTTATGCCCTGTCATATACAGTACAATTGTCACCACTAAGAATCCATAAAACACAAGTCCGGCAACTCCATTGTGCGAGAACCATAATTCTTCTTTGTCCCCGGACTTTATGGAATTGATGATCTGGAAGATCATCACGAAAATATTCAGTCCCATACCAAAAGCAACCGCCACAATAAATACTGTGTTGAGCTGACCGATAAACGGAAGATTTGTCATAGCTTCCGCAGGCCGCAGCCAGATAGGCTCTATGATATCTTCAAATCCGAATATACTTCCGAACATAAATCCGAAAAACATAGAAAAAAGTCCAGCCACAGATACGATTCCTGCAAGGTTCATTTTCTTCGTCAGATACAGTATTCCGCCAATCACGAACAGACAGAACCCCTGCCCCACATCGCCAAACATGGCGCCGAAGATAAAGGTATAAGTAAGTGCCACAAAAATGGTCGGGTCCATCTCATTCGCCGAAGGAAGTCCATACATTCTGATAAACATTTCAAATGGTTTGAAAAACTTCGGATTTTTGAGCTTGGTCGGGGGATCACCGAAATATTTCTCCCTGTCTTCCTCAACAACAATAAAGATGCGGTCATCGTTCTTCGTCTCTTCGAGGAATTTCTTCACATCATCTTCACCCATCCATCCGCACAAAATATAGTAGTCTTCTCTGGTATCAGCTTCCTCAATTCTTGCCGCCATCTTTCTTACGTCAAAAATGTTAGAAAGCTCTTCCAGCCGCTTCTGTGCGCCTAAGATTTTCGCTGCGTAGCGATTCATAAGCTGGTCCACTTCTTGTTCCAGACCTTCAATCTCTTTGTGTGTACTTTCCATCTGATTTTTCAGATCTTCACAAGCCTGTGCCGGAGTTCCGACCGCCTCCGTCGGGAGATTGATCCTCTCAAAATGAAGCGAGTTAAATACAGAATCTACTTTACTTGCTTCCGCATTAGAAACAAAATAGCTTCCATATACATAATTTTCATTTCTTATACCTTCAATAAAGACCGCATTCAAATCTTCAAACAGGTATTTTTCTAATCGGCGGTAATAATCTACTGCAACCCGCCCAAAACGTACTTTCATGTAACGATAATGTGTTACTTTGTTCAAATCTACCTCTAACGGACAAAATGGTTCCAACACATTGAGTCGATTCTTTAAGTCTTCTTCTTTTTTCTTAAGAAGCTCCTTCTTGTCCTGCAGGTTTAAATATTCATGATTGATCTCTCGAATCATGTCCATCATCTCAGTTTCCGTCATTACGGAATCCGCATGAACCTTCTCGTCCTTAATAAGAGCTGCGAACTGCTCTGCCTTGGCGAGAGGCTCCCGATACGGGTTCACCTCCACGAAAGGCTGTAAGTTATCTGTCGTCTTTAACTCTGCCACCGCATTTTCAAGCTGCATCTCATATTTTGACAGATACTTATCGCAGACACGGTCGATATCAACCTTCGGTCCGCTGATGCTCAAAAATTTCATCTTTACAATCATTACCCTATACCTCCCAAGTATCCTAGCGTTTCTCTTGAAGTCAGACCATAGCGGATACACTCAAGAGCTGTTGTCAGCTTATAGATCTCTTCTTCTTTTAAAAACAGATAAGTGCTGATCGTTGCTATGGAATACGGATTCCGGCGCCTGTCTCTAAGATACAGATCTCTGAGACAATCTTTGTAAAATTGCTCCAGTGTCTTGGCACCGGTATAACGATATCTTTTTTCGTAATAAGATTCCTGAAGCTTCGCTTCGAATTGTTCCACACTGGGCGCCTCCACAAGCGCTTTGAACTCTTCAATATTCAGTCGATAATGAACCGGTATCGTCAGAGAATAGATATCCGGCGGAAGAAGCCCATAATATTTCTTTGCTCTGTAAATCCACTGAATATTCAGAAGATCAATCTTCGTTCCATAATCACGTTTAAAGATCTCCAGCTCCTGCTTCTTCAGATTTCTCCTCTGTTTGCTCCACAGCGCCTGAAAATAATACAGATCCAACGCCAGGTCATAATCAAACAGGGATGCATTCCCCGATTCCTTCAACTTATTAAGTGGTTCATAATACTCTGTATCCTTCAAATTATCCACCAGCTCCTCCACCGTTGTGGATGTGATCAGCTTATCAATGGACAACTGCGAATACCTGTCAAAAAATTCCTTTTTATAATCAAGGTCAAATGGCCTGTCATAGTGATTAAACACGATTCTCAGGCAGTAATTAATAAGATCCACCTCATAGCGTTTCCAATAGATTTTCAGGAATTTCTTCTGTTCCATGCCCGCAAACCGGAACATTTTTGCCCAATCATCGTATAGTGATTGATACAGTACTTTCTCCACATGGCTTCGGTGATAAAGAGACGAATCCAGCCGGTTCATATATTCTGCATAGGCCGGTTTCCCTTTTAGATATTCAATAGCCTGAGGCACATTGGGAAGAGCTGCGATATTTTTATAATCCTGATCTGTCAAAAGCTTCGCCTGCATCGCGCGGACCTTTGTGACAATCCCACTGTAAGTCATAACATTTCCCATGTCTTTACACCTCTACAATACGTCTTACGATCTCCTTCGCATATAGCTCGTGATTTCCATCATATTCTTTTTGCAGATGTTCCAGCATAAAACTGTTCTTTTCTCTTTGTTCTGCCATTACCTGTTCCATTCTCTCATCTGCTTCTTTTTTAATGGCTACAAGCTTCTTCTGAGTCTCAGCTTCCAGTTCTTCATCAAATTGATCTCTCTCTGCCTGTATACGCTTCTCAATTTTGTGCTTTTCTTCTTCAGCATGATCAACAATTGCTTCTGCTGTAGTTTCGATTTCTGCCAGTTGTTCAATTACAGAATCCATATCTTCTACCACCTCCGCATGTCGTTTTTTTAACAAAAAAAACCATTTTTTATATCATACACCTATTTCCGAAAAATACCATGGTAAAACTGTATAAATTTATATCATTTCTTTATGATTTTTATACATTTTTTACACATACTGGACACTATTTTTAAATTTGACTTTTTATTATCCGGAAGTTAAACTAGAAAAGGCATAAAACTTATAGCTTTAACCCGTGCAAAGACACGAAAAACAAGCAAAAGGAAGGTATCAATTATGAGATTAAGAAATATCCCCCGTGCAGACAGTGTTCTTGCCGGATCTGACATGGTCATTAAGACTGAAACAGACTATAAAGGAAACTGGAAAGAGGCAATTTTTCATAACAGCAATCCGATCCACATAGAAGTAGGTATGGGAAAGGGACAGTTCATTCTCGCACTTGCCAGACTCAATCCAGACATTAACTATATCGGCATTGAACGCTATTCCAGCGTCCTTCTGCGCGCCGTAGAAAAACTGGAGGAAGAGGTGCCGAATTTACGGTTTATCTGTATGGACGCTGCCACCTTACCGGAAGTATTTGACAAAAATGAAATTTCCAGAATCTACTTGAACTTTTCCGATCCGTGGCCAAAGGCAAGACACGCCAGAAGAAGACTTACTTCCACTGAATACTTCAAACGCTACGATCAGATTCTGATTCCGGACGGACAGGTTGAATTCAAAACCGATAACCGGGCACTTTTCGATTTCTCCGTGGAAGAACTGGGGACTTCTGACATCTGGAATATGACCGCCTGTACATATGATCTTCACAACGATGCTACCATGAACAGCGGTAATATCATGACCGAATATGAGGAAAAATTTTCTTCTATGAATCATCCGATCTGTAAACTGATTGCCAGAAGGAAATAGCAGCCCCTCTCCTGCATATAATATAGGGAAATTTTTGTTCCGGAGACTGCATATGCGAAATCAGAAAAAGAAATATCCAAAAAAACAGCTCTATCTACTATTTTATCGCAACAGGCGATTGTTCCGCTTTCTCTCATGCACCTGCAAATCCATGAGAGAAGTCTGCTCAATCCTGAATTCTGATGCTAACTGCCGGACAAAGCAAAGGAGGCACTAACTTATGCTGCATCTGACTGAAAGGAATTTTAAAGCAGAAGTCCTGGAATCATCTCAGCCTACAGCCGTCATGTTTTATGCTCGCTGGTGCAGTAAATGTGCGATGATGCGCCCTTGTGCAGAAGAACTTGCCACACGTTTTCAGGCACAGTATAAATTTTGTGAGGTTGAAATTGATGAATCAGAAATACTTGCGCAATCTTACGGAATCGACATCGTACCGGCTTTTCTGTTTTTCCATAACGGACAGCTTCTTGCCGGCTTCTCCGGTCTGATCGACACAGATGTGTTGGAGACGCGTCTCCATAAAATCTTTAGGAATTGTTAAGGTATATTTCATTTGCAAATAAGCCGGTATATGGTATATTAGGATAGTATACAAGATAAAGGAGGAATGGTGAAAACACCGATTGATTATGAAAAAATTTAAAAAAATCATCCCATTTGTTGTAACTCTCTCTCTGTTCGCTTCCTGTCTGCCGATGGTCGCAAAAGCAGACAGTTCCAAAGTCGTAACTCTGGGAGCCAACCTTTCCGATGAACAGAAAAATGAAATGTATGATTACTTCGGAACAAGCGCTGACAAGGTAGAGACCATTGAAGTCACTAACGCTGATGAACGTAAATATATGGAAGGGATTGCTTCTGAATCCCAGATCGGAACAAGAACTTACAGTTGTTCCTACGTAGAGCCTACAGAAAGCGGCGGTATTCAGGTGAAAACTGCAAACCTTACTTTTGTGACCAGCTCTATGATCGCAAGTACACTGACAACATCCGGCGTAGAGAACTGTAATGTTGTTGCCGCTTCTCCAATCGAAGTGTCCGGGACCGGAGCGCTTACCGGCATTATGATGGCTTACGAGACAGCCAGCGGCGAGACCCTTGATGAAGGACAAAAAGAGGCTGCCACCGAGGAGCTTGTAACTACCGGAGAACTGGCAGATGCTATCGGTCAGGAAGAAGCTACCGATTTAATGAACAATATCAAGCAGGAAGTGATCGAAGACGGAATCACTGACGAAGGCGAGATTCAGGATGTCGTAGAAGACAACGCCGACAAGCTTAACATCACGCTGACACAGGAACAGCTGGACAAAATCGTAGCTCTCATGGAGAAAATCTCTCAGTATGATTATGACGTCAAAGCTCTGAAAGATACCTTAGAGAATCTGGCAGGCAAGTCAGAAGGCTTCTTTGCTAAGATCTGGAACTCCATCAAAGGCTTTTTCGGAGGCGACAAAGGTGATGGCGGTATCATTAACGATACAAAAGACGATATTCTCGGAAGTGACATTGTAACCGACAGCACACTGGATGATATCAAGGACAAAGTAGAAAATGCCGATACAGAAGGCTGGTGGGATAAAATCGTCAACTTCTTCAAGGGCTTATTCGGCGGAGACGACAAAGACTCCGAAGAGGCTGCCGAGACACCGGATGCCGATACTTCCGAAGGCGAAGATATCACCATCCCGGATAACTCTTCTGATGATACAAACGCAGACAGCGAAGGCAGCACAGACACAGGGAACACCGACGCCGGCAACAGCGACACTCAGGACAGCTCTTCTAGTGAAGGAGACACAGGTGCAGCAGAAAACACGGAGAATACAGAAAATGTAGAATAATATTGCGGATTAAAGGGGCTATCGGGAAATAGATAGCCCCATTTGCTTTAACATAGTTCTTCTTGTCTGACAAGACCGATTTCTTTATTTCCTAGAATATATTTCTTGCTATACTTTGCATTTTCCTCAATACAACAATTTTAAAATTCAAATACAGCCACACCATACGGTTTCAGACTATATGCAAAGGAATATGGTCTTCCGTCACACTCCTTCTTCTCCGCCCTATAGACAAGAGGTCTTTCTTCTCCGGTTCCACCGTATTTCTCTTCATCACTGTTGAGCACCAGCTTGTACTGCTTTCTTCTTGGCACTCCAACACGATAATCTTCTCTCTCCATCGGAGTGAAATTGCATACGAACAGCAGATTCTTCTTATTATCCTTCGAATGTCTCACGAAGCTGAATATGCTTCTGTAAGCGTCATCTGCATTGATCCATTCAAAGCCTTCCCACGAATGATCCAGTTCATACATTGCCTTATTCTTCTTATACAAATGTAACAAATCTCTCACCCAGTTTTGAATTGCCTGATGCTCTCTCTCTGCAAGCAGATACCAGTCAAGTTCCCGTTCCTCACTCCACTCACGAAGCTGTGCAAATTCCTGTCCCATAAAGAGCAGTTTCTTACCGGCATGTCCCATCATAAATGCATATCCGACTTTCAGGTTGGCATACTTATCAAAGCCCAGCCCCGGCATCTTATTAAGCATAGAACATTTCAGGTGCACAACCTCATCATGAGAAAGAACTAAAATATAATTCTCGCTGTAAGCATAGCTCATTGCAAATGTCATCAGATTATGATTATCTTTCCTGAAATATGGGTCAAGCTTCATATACTCTGTAAAATCGTGCATCCATCCCATATTCCACTTCAAACTGAAGCCCAGTCCATCATCCTCTACCGGACCTGTCACTTTCGGCCATGCGGTCGATTCTTCTGCTATCATAAGCGCTCCCGGATTTCTGCCGAGAACAACAGAATTCAGATGCTTAAAGAAGTCAATCGCTTCCAGATTCTTATTTTCACCATATTTATTAGCAATCCACTGTCCGTCCTGCTTTCCGTAGTCAAGATAGAGCATGGATGCCACAGCATCCACACGCAGACCGTCAATATGAAAGTATTCTACCCAGAATAATGCGTTGGAAATGAGAAAATTGCGAACCTCATTCTTTCCGTAGTCAAAAATCTTCGTTCCCCAGTCCGGATGCTCACCCTTCTTTGGATCTGCATATTCGAATGTCGGTGTTCCATCAAAGTCAGCAAGTCCATGTGCATCTCTTGGGAAATGAGCCGGTACCCAGTCAAGGATGACACCGATCTTATTCTGGTGAAGATAATTGATCATCCACGCAAAGTCTTCCGGTGTTCCGTATCTGGATGTCGGAGCATAATATCCGGTCACCTGATATCCCCAAGATCCGTCAAATGGGTGCTCTGCTACACCTATCAGCTCAACATGTGTATAACCCATATCCTTGACATATGCCGCAATCTCCTTACCAAATTCACGATAGCTGTAGAAGCCTTCATCCTCTCGTCCCGGATGGCGCTTCCACGAGCCGATATGTACCTCATAGATTGACATAGGTTCTTCTTCATTCTTCCATGTCTTTCTTGCTTGCATCCACTTATCATCCGTCCACTTCAAATGACTGATATCCACAACTTTGGATGCAGTTCCCGGACGACGCTCTGCATAATTCGCAAAAGGATCTGCCTTAAAAATATATTCATGCTGATATGTTTCAATACAATATTTGTATAACGTCCCCTCTTTTACCTTCGGCACAAAGCAAGTATAAATTCCCAAAGGCTCCTCTCTCACCATAGGATTTGCCTCTACATCCCAGTCATTAAACTCTCCGACTACGGAAACAGATTCTGCATGTGGCGCCCATACTGCAAAGTATACCCCTTCCTGTTTCCCATTCTTCACACAGTGAGAACCTAATTTTTTATATATTTCATAATGGTTTCCCTGCCCAAATAGGTACTGATCAAGTTCTCCGATCTCATATGGTTTCTTTTTCTTAGCTGCCATAGATTCATCCCTCACATTCCGAAGCAATTATAGTAATATTATACTTTAGGACTAACTAAAATTCAAGCATACCTGTACAATCTGACCAATCCTTTCACTGAAATTAATGAAAAAAGTGTCGGTTTTCTACGATAACCGACACTTTTTTATAAGAATGTCCATTTAAAATTAAATCTTAAAATCTTCTTCTTTCAGAATTACTCTGTCAGAATCATCTGTACTCTTTCCGAATACTCTTCTCGCAAGATGTTTTACATTTGCCTTCTGTGAATGAGCAATCGCCTCATCCATGATTTCCTTTACTTCTGCAACAGTCACTGCGTGATCTTCTCTCTGCATTACATCAATTCTGCTGTACAATGCAAGAATGCCCATCTCATCCAGTTTATATCCATTCTCTTTTGCATAAGTCTGACCAAATGTCACCAGTTCATCATTGATAAATACCGGAAGCTCAAGCTTGGATGTAAATTTTCTCTTGAAGTCAGGATTTGCGGTCAATATTCTCTCAAGCGGCTTTCTCTGATCTTCCAGAACAAAGAGCATCTCTCCGGTCTTCTTTTCCATCAGATAGCTTAACTCTTTTACCGTTCTCGCATTCAACTTTCCTGCTTTCTCGATAATGATCGCTCCACCGCGCAACTTTTGAATAATATTAGAGAGCTCTTTCTTATTCAAAGATTCTCCGGTTACAATCGCAACCTTACCTTGCTTTAAGTTTCTCTGCTTCTGGATCGCTTTTACAATATCTACCGCAAGAACCGTCTTACCGGAACCTTTTCTTCCGATTACAAGAAGGTTTCCTGTCTTTGATGTTCCCTCTCTTTGTGCTCTTCTGTCATTATCAAGAACTTCTACGATCTGCTCACTCATTCCACGAACCGGTACAAAGTATGAGAATAACTTTTTCTGTTCCTCTGTAAGTCCTGCCTTTAATCCAATTTCACTGGTAGCACTTAAATCATAGCGTCCGGTAACAACGAATCCGGTATCAAACGGAACACCGCTTCCCTTGGACTTCTTAATCCGCTTCTGGATCTCTGCTTCTGACGGTTCCTCAATTTCAAAGTCTGCTGCTTTCACCGATTCTTCCTCGGCAAAAAAGCTGTCAAGATCGAAATCTTCTTCATCCTCCTCAAAGTCCTCTTCCTCAAAGTCCTCTTCCTCGAAATCCGCTTCAAAATCTTCTTCATCCTCAGCTTCATCGAATTCATCAAAATCTTCTTCTGAGAAGTCGTTGTCGAAATCGTCCTCATATTCTTCTTCGGCAAAATCCTCTTCGTACGCATCATCGAGGTCGTCCTCATACTCTTCGAAATCCTCGCCGTCTTCTACTTCTTCATACTCTTCGAAATCGTCACCGTCTTCTACTTCTTCATATTCTTCCTCGTCAAAGTTGTCTTCCTCAAAGTCCTCTTCATCGAAATCCGCTTCTTCGAAGTCTTCCTCGGCTTCTATTTCTTCATATTCTTCTTCGTCAAAGTCGTCTTCCTCAGCATATTCCACATCATCATATGCAGCTTCATTCTCAAACTCTGCCTGTAAATATTCTTCATCAATCTCTGGAAGTTCTGTCTCTTCTCCACCGACAAAATCGTCCTCTGCACCGCCGAAGATCTCTTCTTCCATCTCATCTTCTTCCGTCAGTTCTTCTTCCATCTCTTTCGCAGCCTCTGTGCCTGCAACTCTGCTTTCGAGCTGCTCTACAAGTTCGAGAATATCATCCGGAAGTCTCTGTGTCTTACCTTCAAGACCCGGATCTCTGTCTTTTTCTGCCATCTGAACGATTGCTTCCAGTTCTGCTTTTCGCTCCGCTTCTTCTGCTGCCTTTCTTGCAGCTTCCTCTTCCGCTGCTTTTCTTGCTGCTTCTTCCTCTGCTGCCTTTCTCGCAGCCTCTTCTTCTGCCGCCTTTCTTGCAGCCTCTTCTTCCGCTGCTTTTCTTGCCGCCTCTGCTTCTGCTGCCTTGCGTTCTATCTCAAGACGTTCTGCCTCTCTTCTTTTCTCGGCAGCTTCACGCTCTTTACGGATTCGCTCTTCGTCCTTCTTCTTCTGTTCTTCAATGGCATCTGCATGAACTTTCTGTTTTTCTTCCCATTCCTGCAGGATCTCATCAATCTTCATCTGGCCTCCGAGAAGAAGTTCTTCTTCTTTCTGTGCCATTGCCTCTTCTTCAATCTTGATACCACTGGCAAGATTCGTCAACGCTTCTTCCAGCGTTGCACCTGCTACGACTTTTGTGATTGCAGAACTTTTCTCACTTTCTGCCGGTTTTTCTCTTTCTTCCGCCTCTTCAGCCACTGCTTCTTCCGGTTTCTCTTCTACCTGCTCTTCACGAACCGCTTCCTGTGGTTCCTCTTTTCTTATATTCTCTTCTTTTACTGTATTCTCTTCTTTTACTTGTTCTGCCGCTTTTGCCTGTGCAGCTTTTGCTTTCACTGCTGCCAATGTATTTACCTTTGGTCTTGCCCCCGGTCTGCTGTCATATTTTTCCTGCTGAAGCGGTGTCAAAGGTTTATACTTCATCTTCAATTCCATTGCCTGATATACGTATTTTCCTTCGCTGAACCACAGGATCAGATCATCACATTCCTCAAGACATTTTGCAGTCATTCCTGCCTGATGATACAGACTTGCCAGCTCATACGCCCACTTTTCCACATACTCTGCTTTTTTAAAGTCCTCCAACGCACTGATCTGCTCCGCATACGGTGCATTCTGTGCCTTGAGTATTTTATATTTTAAAATATACTGATTCGGATCTTTTGGAGCAACCTTCACAAATTCCTCGTAACAATCAGACGCCTCATCGGTATCGTTGATCTTCAGCGCTAACAGCCCAAGACGATATATGATCTTACGGCTCTCCGGTGCGCGATCATATGCCACAAATAAAATATCCCGACTCTTCTGAAATTCTCCATTGTATTCATATATCTCGCTGACAGTATTTAACATAGATGGATTCTTCACCCTGCGCCAGTCGATTGTATCCGCAATTTCCATAGCTTTTTTATACTGCTTTTCTTCTGCGTATTCAAGCATCTGCTCTGTCTTTACCCGATATTCATATTTATCCAATTCTCTCACCTCAAAATATATTAATTTTTAGTTTTAGTTACAATTTCACTGATATCAGTTTATCACAAAGACCTGCCTATTGTCAAAATATACGCCTAAATTGTTAAAAAAATATTACAAAATTGCTACAAAAATAGCCATCACAATCATTCCCGATCGTAATGGCTATTTCCTATTGAATTTTATCATACACTTTTATTTTAATCGGAGGAATCTTTTCGATTACCTGTTCCCTTCTTAACCGTTTTCCTTTTTATAAACGATCTATAACTCCAAGTCTCAGATTTTACTTATAATCTTCGATACCTTATTTATATCCCTCTAAAAGTTTATATAAAATAATTATTTTGATTATTATATCTATAACCGTTCCCTTTATAGCCAGTGCCCTTATTATTTGTCTATAAAAGTATTAAGTTATTCTCTCTATAATCTTTATCTTATATTCTTTGTTATATACATCTGCCTATCAGAACCGTTGCCCAATAAACAATATGCATATTAATTATATAAATCGATAGATTAGGTAATGTTTCTTCACACATTGTCTAATCCCTTTGAAGTTCTGTGGTATTATCCTCAATATGTCTGCAGATGTTAATCTTTATCATCCGGTTTTATCTGCTCCGATTTCACTTTTCATTCTCACTTACCGGTTATCTTCTATGGTAAAGGCTTAATTGACGGGAACTTTTCTCTGCCATACCACTAACATATTGACTTGTTGATTCTTTTACATTGTCCAATGGATTAAGCCTCCTTCTCTAAATTTCCAAAACTTCCATCTCACCGACATATGAAATAGAATGTTCACAAATAACACTTTGCTGGAAAATCCTTTTTTCCTTTGCCAGAATCCTTTCTCGTCAGATTCCTTTTTGTTATTGTTTAATCTCTTTTGGATTGACTTTATAATAGCACCGGCGTTTTAATTTGTCAACACTATTTTGTGATTTTTATTTATTTATTTTATTGTTTTCGTTGTTCATTATTATTTTCTGACTTTTTGTGTTTTTATATTTAATTCGCACTTTTCTTTCACTTCTATACAATTTATTACGTTAACCTTTTTATAATATTTGGTTGACATTCAAAGACTCAACAAATATAATTCAAGTCAATGATTATTTTTTTACAAAGGAGACTACCAAAATGACAACAACAAACTCTACACCTTCCACAAAACGAATGGTCTGGATTGCTTTATTTACAGCCATCACTTGTATTTTAGCTCCATTATCCATTCCAATTCCTATCAGCCCTGTACCAATTACTTTAACAAATCTGGTGCTATTTATCAGCCTCTACCTCCTATCATGGAAAGAAGCACTTACAAGCTATATACTCTATCTTCTCTTAGGAGTTTGCGGGCTTCCGGTATTCTCCGGCTTCTCCGGCGGAATCGGCAAACTCGCCGGACCTACCGGAGGATATCTGGCAGGATTTATTTTCTTGATTTTGATCGCCGGTTTTTTTACGCAAATATTTCCAAAGAAAAAGACTCTGACGATTCTTGGCATGGTACTTGGAATGGCTGCCACCTATATCTTTGGAACGCTATGGCTCGCTGCTCAGATGGAACTTTCCTTTACCGCCGCCTTATCCGTCGGAGTCCTTCCGTATTTGCTTGGAGACGCCGTCAAAATTGCCGCCGCCTCCATAATCGGTCCGATACTACAGAACCGTCTCTTTTTTATCCGCGATAATAATTGATCAGACATCCTTTCAGAATAATTTCTCTCTCGGCGTCTGTCATATCACCAAGTTTAAAATGAACCTCTGTCAACTCACTTCCCACAACATATGCTTTGATATCTGCCGCTTTCTCTTCGATTGCCCGGCGGATATCCGGCACAAATATGTAATCACCATTCTGAAAGCTTAACTTCTCGTGATCTTCTTCCGTGATAAACGGAAGCATACCCCAGTTGATCAGATTTGAGCGATATCTCTTCGTTGCATATTCACATGCAATATTTGCCCATCCTCCGAGTACCTTCTGACAGGATGCTGCTTGTTCTCTCGCTGAACCATCTCCTGGTTTTACTGCAAAGATCGTACTTCCGATTCCAAGATTGCCTTCGCCTACTTCCGGATAAGTTTTTCTTACTTTGCCCATTACTTCTTTCAACTCATCCAATACTTCAAGCGGACACGTTCCTGCTTCAATCGCCTTCTGCGCTTTCTGGACTTCTTTCGCTCTTCCCACGTAAGCCGGATCTTTTCTGGACAGTGCAAATTCTGCAAGTCCCAGTGGGTTTGAACGATAAGAAGATGTTTCTCCGGATGGGATCAGTTCGTCCGTAGTTGTCACCGGATCATGGATCTCAGACACCACTTTCAGAAGCAAGTTCTCCGGAAGAGCAGGCATCTTCGGCCAGTCTTTGATATTTGGTCCAAACTTAATTTCCACAGAATCATCAGCCACACCTTTACTGTCAAACACTCTGTTTGCATAGATCTTCTCATCGAAATGATAAGTCTGTCCGGTGTATTCCACATCCATAGCTGTTGCCGGTGTAAGGAACCCTTTATTTGCTGCTGTTGCCGCAATTGAACGTGCATCCATAAGAGCCACGGATGCAATCTGCCCGCTCTGAAGCTTAGAGCCTTCTCGGTTCGGGAAGTTACGTGTAGAGTGACGGATAGAAAACGCACCGTTCGCCGGTGTATCCCCTGCACCGAAACATGGACCACAAAACGCGGTCTTCACGATGGTTCCTGCCTGCATAAGATCTGCCACCACTCCATTTTTCACAAGTTCCATATAAATCGGCGTACTTGCCGGATACACACTGAACGTAAATGCGTCAGAACCGATATAATGACCTTTGATAATATCTGCTGCAGCGCAAATATTTTCGAAACCACCTCCGGCACATCCGGCGATAATTCCTTGATCCACATACAATTTTCCATCTACAATCTTGTCCTGCAGAGAATAATCTACCGCCCCATCAAGGCTTATCAGCGCTTTTTTCTCTACGTCATGAAGCACATCTTTTAAATTTGCATTTACCTCATCAATCGTATATACGTTGGATGGGTGGAATGGCATAGCGATCATCGGTTTGATCTCGCTTAAATTCACATATACAAAACCATCATAGTAAGCGACTGCCCCCGGATTTAACTCCTTGTAATCTTCAACTCTTCCATGAGTCTCATAGAATTCTTTGATCTTGTCATCTGTTTTCCAGATAGAGGACAGACAGGTTGTCTCTGTTGTCATAACATCAATACCGATTCGATAATCTGCGCTCAGCTTATCCACACCGGGTCCGACAAATTCCATCACTTTATTGTTTACATAGCCATTTCCGAATGTCGCGCCAATGATTGCAAGAGCGATATCCTGCGGTCCCACTCCTTTCATCGGTTCGCCATCCAGATAGATTCCAACTACCTGCGGCATCTTAATATCATAAGTTTTATTTAAAAGCTGTTTTACAAGCTCCGGTCCGCCTTCGCCCATTGCCATTGTTCCCAGCGCACCATAACGTGTATGGCTGTCCGATCCGAGGATCATCTTACCACCGCCTGCCAGCATCTCACGGGCATACTGATGGATAACAGCTTGATGAGGAGGCACATAGACACCTCCGTATTTCTTTGCACAAGTCAGCCCAAACATATGGTCATCTTCATTGATGGTTCCGCCTACTGCGCATAAAGAATTGTGACAGTTTGTAAGAACATACGGAATCGGGAATTTCTCAAGTCCTGACGCCCTTGCTGTCTGAATAATACCTACAAATGTAATATCATGGGATGTCAATTTATCAAATTTAATCTGCAGTCTGTCCATATTACCGGATGTATTATGCTCAGACAAAATATTGTAAGCCATTGTTTCTTTGGCTGCTTCTTCTTTGGAAACTTTTCTTCCCGTCTTTGCTGCCACTTCCTCACAGCTTTCCACAATCTCCGTTCCATTTAACAGATACACACCTTTGTCATATAATTTCACCATGCCTTCTAGTCCTCCTATGCTTTCATATTTTTCATGTGATCGGCTACCATCATTGCTATCTTAAATGTCATCGCTTCATCAAACACTCTGACATCAAGCCCCGTTTTCTTCTGAATTTTCTCCAGACGATACACCAGTGTATTGCGGTGGATATAGAGCTGTCTGGCTGTCTCAGAAATATTCAAATTGTTATCAAAAAATGTATACACGGTTGTCAGTTCTTCCTCTTCGAAGATGTCTGCTGCTCCTCCGTGAAAAACTTCCTTTAGGAACATTTCACAAAGCGATCTCGGAAGCTGATGAATCAGTCTCCCGATCCCAAGCTCATCATAAGCGAGAATCCCTCGTTCTGCGTAAAAGACGCGTCCAACCTCCAGTGCCACTTGTGCCTCTTTATAAGAGCGCGGCACATCTTTTAGCTCTTGAACAATCGTACCATATGCCACCCGCACACTTGCCAGCGCTTCCATATTCAACGTATCCGTAATCACTCTGGCAATCTGCTGCGCTTCCTCATATCCTTCTGATTGTTCTAGTGCTTTTACCAGTATTACATGCTGATCATCCACTGACGTAACAAAATTCTTTCTTCCGGACGCATACACTCCGCGCAGTGTCTCAATAATCAGATCTTCTCCTTCATTTTTCTTCTCAATCACATACACGATCCTTTTTTGATCTGTTGCAATCCCCATTTTATCTGCTTGATTATAAATATCTACAAGTAAAAGATTATCAAGAAGAAGATTCTGAATAAAGCGGTTCTTATCAAGCTTATCTTTATAAGCAGTCAAAAGACCGGACAGCTGGCTTGCGCCCATTCTTCCCGCCATTTCCATATTCGCAGGTTCGCCTTCAAGCCCTAGCAAATAAATCGGCTTTTCTTCATCAAACACAAAGAAGAATCCTTGCCTTTCCTGCAAAATTTTCGTCTTTCCATCAACATCCTGCCAGAGTTCCTGTACCTGTTTTTCATACTTCTGCATTTTCTCATGGGTCATTACAAGGCAGGTGCCCTTCCTATCCCAGACAGCACAGTCAAAACCGGCAATACGCTTAATGTCCTGCACCGTTTTATGCAATACTTTATTTGATAACATACATATGCCTCCCAAATATTCACACACACGCTTATTCTAGCACATGAAAATAAAGCTGTCTAACATTTTAACGTACGAAAGCAAGCAATTATTCGATATCATATTCTTGATAAAGTTTCTCACACAATTCGAAATCCTGCGCCGCTTTTATGACATCTTCACTTCTGCCCGCCTCGATTAATTTTTCCGCTAATGCCGCAAAGCGTTTTTGTCCCCGCTTTTCGCCTTCTTCAAATGCCTCTTCTCTCTGCACCTCTATATCCTGCTCATAATTATATTCCGACATTAACATATTCACGACCTCACTTCCATGAATCCGAAGATAATCTGCAAGAATTCCTTTGTCTATGCACTTGCGAATTGCCTTTTCATATACGTTATCACCCCTCTGCCCTTGGTACTTTCGGATTGTATCTATGAATATACTGTAATCTCTAAGCACCGGACATTTTTCCAACACTTCATGCTTCTGCGCAGGGTTAATATTAATAACCTTCACCTTTAACTCCAACATAGGTTCATCATCCTTTATTATGTACGAGTCGGAAAGATAGAGTATTTTTTCTTTCACATATTTCTCTCGTCCATTATAAAAGACGTAAATTTCCGGCTTTGGCAACGGGACTTTTTTTCTTCGGTAACGGTCTTTCACCGGTACAAGCTGTTCAAATGCTCTCCCTATGTAAAGAAGGCTTCTAAGCGGCATATTTTCATTAACCGTTGACTGATGTTCCGCCAATACCAGCAATTTGCCTCCAAGTCCAAAAGATACGTCATTTTTAAAGTTCATGTAGAGTTCGTTACCTACACGAATTTTCTCCACCGTTGTCCCCAATGGGAGCGGCTCATCATGCAGGGCATTGTAAAGTGCAATGTCATTTTCCGCTGCCGACTCATTTTCATAGAATAAATCCACAAACACACTATTCTTGCATTCTCGGTTTTCTTTGTTCCTGTTTTCTGACACTCAAGATTCCTCCTTCGTCTCTTACATATCCGCGAAAAAGGAGTCCTCTTATGAGAATAAGTATAAAGAATCCATCCTCAATTATCAAGGTTTTTCGCACATAGGAAGTTGTGTAGTTCTGTTGAAAAATCGCGGGGAATTTCCCATAGATAGTTCTCAGATTAAATTGAATGGGTACTCATTACTTGATGATTTCAAGTAGATAAAAACAGAGTAACATAAGAATTTGTAAAAGGCAATTATACATTTAGAATTTTTTATAAGATACATAATCACAGAAAAATTTTGACATAATAAAAGCGGGCATACCCGTCAAGATATACCCGCTTCTTTCTATCGTTCTTTTTATTTATTCTCTTTATTTTTTGCAGCCAGTTTCTTCCAGTTGTAATATCCGTATACAGAGTTAAACAGATAAGCAGCCCACATAACAACCATTGTGATCGCAGAAGAATCTTTTCCGATCAGTAATACCCACATTACTACAGATACCACATTGACAATGATCCACAACAGCCACTGTTCTGCGTAACGAGCCACCTGCATGATCAAAGCAATAACCGAGAATACAGTTGACATCGCATCAATAAGAGCAAGCTGTCCGCCAATGCGTGTCAGGATCTGCCAGTAGATTAAGACGACCACTGCTGTTGCGACCAAAAGAATAACAATCTGCTTTGGTGTCAGCGCTTTTCCTTCTACTTCGCCGCTCTCTTCGTCTTTATGTCTGGACCAGAGATAGAAACCAACAAAGTTCATCGGAATATAATAAAATGCGTTTAACATAAATTCACCGTACAGATGATTATTAAATGTAAGATATGCATAGATTGCCACGTTAATCGTTGCAAACACATAGGTGCTTACTTTTCCTTTTGCTGCTAATACAACTCCGAGAATTCCTGTGATTCCGCTGATCAAAGCTAATGTATTATCTCCCCAGATAATGCTCAGCACGATCATAATCACGGTAGATAATACAAGCCAACACTTTTCAAACATACTCCAGCCTTTAAAAAATTCTTTTACTTTACTCATTGTTCCTTCTTCCTTCCTCAAATTCTTCTGTTGTCAATACAGGTCCTTTTACACTTACTACTTTTGCAGAAATACAGTTTGCCATCTGAATAGACTCTGCAAAACGATATCCCGCCGTCCGCATTGCGATCACCGCTCCGATGTGGGAATCTCCTGCTCCGATCGTATCTACGACTTCTGCCTTTTTAGACGGAATCATATGATGCTCTCCATCCTCCAGAAGATGAACGCCTTCTTTTCCTAATGTGATCAAAACGGTATTTCCCGTCCAACCTTGCAGTTTCTCTGAAGCCTTCGCGATCTCTTCTTCTTTGGTAGATGTAACTGCTTCTAACTCATTCAAATGCAGTACCGGATGAAGTGCATACATGCGTTTTGCTTTTTCCTCAGAAATATAGGTGATACGCGGTCCCGGAGCATAGTATACCGTCATCTCCCGGTGTTCCTCCAGGAAATCAAGAATGGCATCTCCGCCATCTCCTTCCAGCTCATACCCACTTACGTACACGGAATCATAGTTCTCCACATTCAGATTCTCAAACCATTCACGTTTAAAATGGCATTCTATTCCTGGTACAGTTAAAAACGTGCGTTCTCCATCTGCTTCTACCATACACAGGCAGTAGCCATTATCCGAATCCGCCGAACAAATCGGACTATTATGCCCTGCCCTTTGTAATTCTTTTCGGATAAAGTCTGCATACATTCCGGTTCCCACCGGTGCAAATAACGTATAGTTTGTCCCGAAATGCTTTAGTATATCTGCAACATTATATGCACATCCTCCGACCATCATGGTCTGTCCCTTCGCATATACATCTGTACCGGACTTTGGAATCTGATCAATCTCCATCACAATATCCAGCATTGCCGCACCAACGACTATACATCCTTTTCCCATGTCACTCTCCCTCTCTTCTCTATGATTGCATCCGCATAATGTTCAAAATCTACTTGGTTTGCCTTCTGGATCAAAGCAACATATTCCTGTGGAATTTTCTCCATCCCCTGTGCTGCCCCGCAAATGGCAGTCGCCATAGCGCCGATGGTATCTGTATCTCCGCCCAGATTTGTACAGAGAAGCGCACACTTTTTCACATCAAATCCATAATACGCAATCGCAAGTGCTGCCGGAACTGATTCCGAAGTATTCACTCCAGCCCCTACCAGATTATAGAGATTTTCCAAAAATGCAGTTTCATCATCCTTGTACTTTTCTGCCAGCTTCACTCCAAGCATTGTTCTTGCACTTAACGATGGGCTTGGGGTGGAGGCTCCTAATTCCATGGCATATTCTGTGACAGAAAGAGCGTCTTCTATCATTTTCTCACGATTTTGATGCTCCATTGCCGAAGCCACTGCCATGGCGATCATAGACGCTCCGGCGATTGTAATATCACTGGTATGCGTCACGCAGGAAACTGCCGCCACATATCGGCATAATTCTTCTTTTTGCGCAGTTGTAAATAAAGTGCCGATAGGCGCGATTCTCATTGCCGCACCATTGGACACCGCCTCATCTGAAAATTCTTTTGCACTTTTCCCTTCCTGAAAAAGCCTTAAAGCAACTTTAGAGGTCGGGCCAAGAATATTATTTTCAAAGGCATTCTCCTTTTCCGCCCACTTTAAGATGTGTGTTGCAATACTCTGACTGTCCGGCACAAAATCCGTCTCTATCAGACTATCTAAAATTGTCAGCGCCTGACTTGTATCATCTGTAAATTGCCCTGCCTTATATTGATAAGAAATAATATTTTCCGGACACCCATCTAAAAAATCCGTAATCACACCATAATGTTCGAGACACCGCTTTCGGCTCCACAGTTCCGGCGGCATACCCATGGCATCTCCAATCGCCATCCCGTATAGTGCTCCCATTACTTTATCTCTCATATTACTACATCTCCTCTCTACTTATTATAATAAGTTATTTTTATTCATTCGTCTATCCATAAAATTAACAAAATATCAGTATGTTTTTTGTTAACTTGTTATAATAAGTCAGAGAATCCATTTGAATTTTATTACTCACTCAAGTATAATAGAATTATATGATTTAAGGGATTATCATTCCTGTGAAATGGGGACATTAATATGAGACAAACGCCTAAATATGCGATGATTGAAAATGATTTTATTGAAAAAATACAATCCGGGGAACTAAAGGCCGGCGCAGAGCTTCCCAGCGAATCGGATCTCATCCAATTATACCAGGTCAGCCGAGTCACTGTTCGACGTGCCATTGATGAATTATATCATCAGGGATATATTGAAAAAATGCAGGGAAAGCGCACTTGCGTCAAAGGAAAAGTCAAATTACAGGAACTGACTTCTATTTCCAGCTATACCGAAGAGATCATCCGCCAGGGCATGACTCCTTCCCGCCAACTTCTTGCTGCTGAACTCAGAGTTTGTACCAGCGAAGAAGCAAGTCTGCTGCATCTTCAAAAGGCTGATCCTGTATTTTATATGACAAGAATTTACTTTGCGGATGGGACTCCACTCTGCCTAACAAGCACTGTTCTGCCTTACCATTTGTTCCGCGATATTGAAACCTATGATTTTGAACAACATTCTCTTTATAAAATCATAGAAGAGAACTATCATACACGAATTACGACTTCATCACTCAAACTCAAAGCAGTCTCTGCTTATGGAGATATTTCCGAACATCTCAATGTCAGTGATGATACGCCACTTCTATACTCTACAGGATTGACCTATGGGATTAAAAATGATGAAGAAATTCCGATCGAGCTTTTCTATAACTATTATTTGACGACGCGATTTGAATATTCATTGATACAACGAAGATAAGGGGGAGGTGCTTTCGCACCTCCCCCTTGTATCATTTCTTTACTTTAACAATACACCTAGTTTGTGATTGTCTCTTCAGTTTCTTTGTCAAATACGTGAATCTTCTCTGCATCTAAAGCAAATTTTACAACATCACCTGTTCTTGCAGCTGTCTTAGGCTCAACTCTTGCTGTCATATTTGCTCCTTCATAATCAAAGTATAAGAATACTTCTGCACCAAGCATCTCGTATACACGAATCTTTGCTTCAATCACTGTGTCTGGAGATTTTGCAATAAAGTCAGCTTCATCATGCACATCTTCCGGACGGATACCAAGAACAACTGTCTTTCCATCGTAACCACCTTCGATCAGCTTTTTCGCTTTCTCTTCCGGAAGCTTAATTGCAGATGGACCAGCTTGAAGATAAACATCTTTACCCTCTACTTTACATGTAACGTCAACAAAGTTCATCTGTGGTGATCCGATAAATCCTGCTACGAACAAGTTACATGGACGATCATAAAGTGTCTGAGGTGTATCTACCTGCTGTACAACACCTGCGTTCATTACTACGATTCTTGTTCCAAGTGTCATAGCCTCTGTCTGGTCATGTGTTACATAAATAATCGTTGTTCCGAGTCTCTGGTGTAATCTGGAAATCTCAACACGCATCTGTCCACGAAGTTTTGCATCCAAGTTAGAAAGAGGCTCATCCATAAGGAATACCTTAGGATTACGAACAATTGCACGTCCCATAGCTACACGCTGTCTCTGTCCACCGGATAATGCTTTCGGCTTACGATCAAGAAGAGCTTCCAGATCAAGGATTCTTGCAGCTTCTTTTACCATTTTATCGATCTCGTCTTTTGGTACTTTTCTAAGTTTCAGACCAAAAGCCATGTTGTCATATACTGTCATGTGTGGGTACAGAGCATAGTTCTGGAATACCATTGCGATATCTCTGTCCTTTGGCTCTACGTCATTTACTACTTTGTCGCCGATCATAAGCTCACCGGAAGAAATGTCTTCCAGACCTGCGATCATACGAAGTGTTGTAGATTTACCACATCCTGATGGTCCTACAAAAATGATGAATTCTTTATCCGCAATCTCAAGATTGAAGTCTTTTACAGCTTCAAATCCGTTTGGATATACTTTGTTAATATGTTTTAATGATAAACTTGCCATGTTATACTTCCTCCTAAAATAGTTATTCGTCTTCTCTCTGTTAAAAAGTATAATAAAAAAACAGGCTTACGGGTATGCCCAAGTTGAACAATCTTTTGATGCTTTTCTGTACAACTTGACGAATATGCCCGATGACCTGTTCTGATTTATTTCATCTCCCAATTTAAAGAAGCGCCTGATAGATATCTCTTTTACTCACACCACGATCTTTTGCCACCTGCTTCATGGCTTCTTTTTTCTCCATACCGCCGGAAAGATAGTGTTCCATATGTTCTTCCACAGTAAGTTGTTCCCACTGGGCTTTTTCTTCCTCTCGAATTTCCAGTCTGCTCTTTCCCTCTATAACGATCACGCACTCCCCCTTCGGAGCGTTCTTTTCATAGTACGCAAGCGCCCCCGGAAGTGTTGTGGCAAATACCGTCTCATGCTTCTTTGTAAGCTCTCGGCAAACACTGACCTTGCGATCTCCCAAAACATCCGTCAGAAGCTTAAGCGTCTTTACCAGTCGATGAGGAGCCTCGTACAAAACAATCGTCCTTGTCTCCTCTTTTAATTCATACAGCACTGCCTGCCGCTCTTTCTTATCTGTTGGAAGAAATGCCTCAAATGCAAATCTTCTTGTGGGCAGACCGGATATGGTAAGCGCAGTGATACAAGCTGCTGCCCCCGGCACTGCTGTCACTGTAATTCCGGCTTCCTGACACATTTTCACCAATTCTTCCCCCGGGTCAGAAATTCCGGGTGTCCCCGCATCCGTGATCAATGCGATAGTTTCGCCATTTTGCAAGCGTTCCACCAGCTTATGCCCTTTTTCTATTTTATTGTATTCATGATAACTGGTCATGGGCGTCTTAATCTCAAAATGATTTAAAAGCTTCACGCTGTTTCTAGTATCTTCCGCCGCAATAAGATCCGCCTCTTTCAGCACTCGGATTGCACGAAACGTCATATCTTCCAGATTTCCAATTGGCGTGGCACATAAATATAAGGTCCCTGACATCTTCATTTCTCCTTTATTCTCCATCATAGATTTGCAGCAGTTCTTCCGTATAGCTTCCATCTTTTTCATATACAATCAGCGGAGGCTCCACTGTCATTCTCGGATTCCCGCCTTTTCTTCCCTCTATGAGCACCATATTTGGTTCTTTGTCCACATACGGGCATACCATTCGCAGCCTCTTAGGTTCCAATCCATATTGGCACATCTTGGTCATAATCTCCGGAAGACGAAATGGACGGTGTACCATATAGAAGCGCCCCTTCACTTTTAACATACGGGCGCTTTCTCTTAAAATATCATCCAGCGTGCATAATGCCTCATGTCTCGCAATATACAGCGCTTCTTTTTCATTTTTTAAGCCATGCTCTCCGATCATGTACGGAGGATTGGTCGTAATAACATCAAAAGAGGCATTGTCGAATAGTTTCCCTGCCTCTTTGATATCTCCGGTCACAATCTCTATCTGATCTTCCAATTTATTGTGACGTACACTGCGTCTTGCCATATCCGCGCTTTCTTCTTGAATCTCAAGCCCCGTATAACTGCCTCCGACATTCTTTGCCGCAAGAAGGATTGGGAGAATTCCCGTGCCGGTCCCAATGTCCAATACCTTCTCCTTCATTTTCACCGCAGTAAAAGAGGACAGAAGTACCGCATCCATTCCGAAACAAAAACGTCCCGGACTTTGGATGATTTCATATCCCTTGATCTGAAGATCATCTAAGCGTTCGCCCTGTCTTAAACCGGAATCTTCTTTATTCATCATCTAATTTTGACGCTCCGTTTCTTTCTTCCAACGCCCGCAGTTCTGCCATCTCTTCCTTGGAAATGCGGACATCCTTTTTCTTACGTCTCGGTTTAAATTTCAATTCAGATGCTTTGTATTCACGAATTTCTTTTTCATCATTATCCAAAGTCACAATAACTTTTACAAGCTGTCTCAACACATTGACCGACTGAACATCTCCCTTTAATCCTTCCGGTGTTGTGACAAAATCTCCTGTATTCGGAAGATGACTGTTTAATTCCTCATAAGTCTCCTCTTCATTTGTGAGACAGCACATCAGTCTTCCGCATACGCCTGAGATCTTGGTCGGATTCAAAGACAGGTTCTGTTCCTTCGCCATCTTAATAGATACCGGAGCAAACTCTGATAAATAGGTGTGACAGCACAACGGTCTTCCGCAGATTCCGATACCGCCTCGGATCTTTGTCTCATCTCTGACCCCGATCTGGCGCAATTCGATACGAGTGCGGAATACACTTGCAAGATCTTTGACCAGTTCACGAAAATCAATTCTTCCATCCGCAGTAAAATAAAACAACACCTTATTATTATCAAATGTATACTCCGCATCAATGAGCTTCATTTCCAAGCCATGCTTGCGGATCTTTTCCAGACAGATCTCAAATGCTTCTTTTTCTTTCACGCGGTTCTTTTCTTCTTTTTTCTTGTCTTCCTCTGTCGCAATTCGAATCACCGGTTTCAGCGGAAGCGTGATCTTATCATCCTCTACTTCTTTTTCTCCCACAACAACAGAACCATATTCTACGCCGCGGGCTGTTTCCACGATAACTTTATCTCCTGTTTTTATATTTAATTTCCCCGGAGCAAAGAAATAAATCTTCCCTGCCGGTCTGAATCGTACACCTATTACTTTTGTCATGAATTAATTCTCCTTTATCGTCAGGAACAAAAGCTCCATTACAAGTTCAAAATTAACATTTGCTTTCAATCTTGCTTTTGCCTTTTCTAAGCTCTCAAGAATCAGTTCAATCCCTTCATAAGAACTTCTTCTCGCCTGTTCCTTAATATACTGGATCTGATCTTTAAATACAACTTTATCCAGTTCCTTTGTCGCTTTATACATCAATACATCTCTATACCAGATCATAATGAGATCCAAGTAATCGCTGATCTCCAATTTATACACCGTAATATGATTTACCGCATTTACAATCTCAGAGAGCTCCATCTCATGAATATATTTCAACAGTTGAACGGCTTCCTCCCGAACCTCGTTGAAATGTTCAGAATTGGCAAGCATAATCGCGCGTCCCATATTTCCCTGTGCAAATGCAGTACACACATCCGCCTTATAATCCGGAATCTCCAATTTCTCCATCAGATACTTTTTAATCAAAGTATCCTTGATATTGCGAAGTTTCAGCATCACACAACGCGAATTGATCGTTGGGAGAAGAAGCTGTGCATTCTCTGTGAGAAGAAAGATCACTGCGTACTTCGGCGGCTCTTCAATCGTTTTCAGAAGTGCATTCTGCGCCTGCGCTGTCATTCTGTCCGCCTCCGGGATAATGTAGATTTTATACGGTCCCTGATACGGTTTGATATCAATGGTGTTATTCACCTGTTCACGGATATCATCTACGCTGATCGTATTTGGCTTCTCATGTGTGACTCTGATAATATCCGGATGATTCCCGCTCTCTGCCTGTATACAGGAATGGCATTCGTTACACGGGTCCGGTCCGTGCTTCTCGCACAACAGTGTCATGGCAAATAAGCTTGCCAGCATCTTTTTCCCTGATCCCCGCTCGCCATTCAATATATACGCATGTGATACGCGGTCTTCCATCACAGCATTCCCGATATATTTGATAATGTCCTTGTGTCCAACTACGTCTTTAAAACTTCCCATTCTGTATTTCCCCTATAATCTCTTCTAAACATTGTGTTTTATTCTGGTTTCTGTATCTTCTGCTTATTCCGGCTTCTCTCAAATTCTCTTCTGAAAAATCATTTTGATCTGCCAGAAATCTTCTGCACAATTCATCATACTTTGGCTGTTCCTGCTGCCTCTCTCTTTGAAGCGCACGCGACAATCGTTCACCATCTTCTACTTCAATGTAGACCGGCACAAGATACTTTTCCCCATAATATGACTTCATCTTACTGTAGGATTCAAGCGTTCCGATGATCAGATAATCCGAATCGTCAAGATTCATCTGCCCATCATCTATTGTAGCATATTTCCACTGTCCATACACAGTGTCATATGTTCTTTTCTCAATTATTTTTCCGTCTTCCTCATAATGCTTCAAAGTTTCTTCTGAAACAAAATGATATTCCACGCCGTCTCTTTCACCATCGCGGATCGGTCTTGTCGTATAGAGTGTCACCGTCTTAATCTCCGGCATCCGACTCAATATCTCTTTATACAACGTATCTTTCCCCGAAGAGCTCTTCCCCATCAAATAATATATTTTACCCATTGTTCCACACCTCAATGCATCCCTCTGTATGAAGACCTTCGATGGAAAATCCAAGTCTTTCATACTGACGAAGCGCATCTGTGATTTCTTTTGTAATCCGCTCTCCCGGCACGATCATAGGCGTCCCCGGCGGATACAGATACGCATACTCCATAGAAATAAAACCGATACTCTCTTTCCACGGAAGTACGGATACCGCTTCTCCTTTTTGCATTTTTTTCATCCTCTTCATCTGAGCCGTCGTATAAACGAGCTCCGCCTTCGGAGGTTTTATATTCATTTCTTCCGAAACTTTTTTCTCAAGACTTTCATCCAACTCAAAAAGAGCCTTCTCAAGCCGCACAAAGCCTTCCTCTGTATCTCCTACCGACGTCATGGCAAGAACATAATTTCCCGCTGCCATCTCCATTTGTAAGTGGTAATCCGAAAGAAGCAGGTTCTGAAGCTCTTTTCCCGAAACTCCGCTTCCCCCCGCAGATATCACGATCTTGGACCGGTCATAATCTTCGGTTTCTACAAGCTGTAAACTTTGAAGCTTCTTAAGCGATTTTCTCAATTTCTCTAAGCGAACTACATACGGATCAAACAAATTTGCTCCCTCTTGTTTCAACAGGTTCACGCAGGAATCGATACTCGCCATTAAAAGATAGGACGGGCTGCTTGACTGCAGCATATGAAGATAGTCCCTCACCGCTTCCCTGTTCACAAGGGTTCCATTCATATGAAGAAGCGCAGTCTGTGTCAAAGACGGTAATGTCTTGTGAAGACTGTGGATGACAATATCCGCTCCCTGGAAATTAGAATTTTTCGGGAAATACGAATGAAAGCCAAAATGGGCTCCGTGTGCCTCATCAACGATCAGCGGAATCCCCTTTTTATGCACTACTTCTGAAATTGCTTTCACATCTGACACCACGCCGTCATACGTCGGAGAAACAATTACAACCGCCCGAATCTTAGGATTTTCCACTAACGCTTTCTCTACATCATCCGCTGACACTTTTGTATTTAAACCTGCCTGCGAATCAAACTCCGGATATAAATATACCGGATGAAGCTCCTTCATATCGATTGCATGATAGACAGACTTGTGGCAATTTCTTGCCACAAGTATCGTATCTTCTCTCTCTGTCACCCCAAGAACCGCACTCAGAAGTCCCACTGTACTTCCATTTACTAAAAAATGCGTCTCGTCTGCCCGATAGACCTGCGCCGCCTGCTCCTGTGCCTCTTTCAAGATTCCTTCTGCATGGTGCAGATCATCAAAGCCTTCAATCTCTGTAATGTCCCACTCGCAGGGAAGTCCTGCATTTACGTATTTTTTATTTCTTTTGTGTCCCGGCATATGGAATCCATAATAATCAGATTCACTGTATGCTTTCAGTCTATCGTATAATGTATCCATCGCAATCTCTTCAATTATTCTCTTCTTTGTTTTCTAAAATGCTTACGTTTTATTTTAACAAAACAGGCTCTTTTAATCAAGCCATAAACTCCTCCAGTATCTGCCTGATCAACACCTCTTTCGCGGGTGTCTCTTTTTTCTCTTCCATCTGTTTTTCCTGTTTCTCCTGTTCACTTACTGTCACTCCCTGCCGGCGCAGATCTGATACAGGAAGAACCCTTGGTATCGGTTCCGGCTGCAGTGGCGCTGTTAACTCAGGCTGTGGCTTTGGCTGCGGAAGTTCTGTTGATTCCATATCCGACTGCATATCCGCCTGTAGCTCCGGCTGTGGTTCCTGAGGCGCTTTTCCCTTCGACTCAGTCTCTTTCTGGTATGCTTTTTCATAACGGTGCAGACACACATTTTCCAGATAATCAACCATATAGTTTCTCACAACACTTACACTGTACTTCTCATCCGTAGTCAAATGAAGCAGATACAGAAGAATTCCGACTCCGATCCCAAAAGCTCCCGTTGTAAGTACCTCATCATTCATTCCATTTCCCGTATACTCAAGGAACCCACCCAGAATCCCTGCTGCCATACAGATACCGACCGCCGTCACTTCCATTCTCTGAAGACTGTGAAGCTTAAGCCCCGCCACACGATACTCATACAGATACTTGTCCACAAATGCCTCTACATTTTCCACCTTCTCGCTGACCATGCAGGCATGTTCGAACTTCGCACGCACCAGACGTATAAACGGATGCGTACTTTTACCCATATTACCCGCTCCTCTCACCAGTCGCTTCAAAGACACGTTCACAATACACTTGCTAACTACGCCTGCCGCTGCTCCCAAGCCGATGATCACCCAAATCACATGCTTGTCCAAAATCATCTCTAACATAAAAAAGCCCTCCTTTTGTCTAGAATTATACTAGATATTCAAAAAGAGCGCCGAAAAAGCGTTCCCCAGATTCCGACTCTTAACTGTCACAATCTGGGGAATTTCCTCATCTTAACATTTGATATTTTATTATATTTCCGCTACAAGTTCTGTCACAAGCCTTACATTCTGCCTGATCGCACGCTTTTCGAACTCCGGGTAATCCATAACCGCACTGTTGTCAGCTTTATCCGAAATCGCACGAATAATGACACACGAAACTTTGTTCAGATATGCTGCGTGAGCGATTGCCGCCCCTTCCATCTCTGCACAAAGCGCATGGAAATTTGTAACAATCCTGTCTTTCGCCTCTTTGGAAGCGATAAACTGATCGCCGCTTGCCACGATTCCGGTAAACGTATGAATATCCGGATTCACTTTTTCATTTACTTCTTTTGCCTTTTGTACCAGACACTCATCTGCCGGGAACAGGAAGGTGTCCATCTGAGGAACCTGTCCCAGCGGATCTCCAAATACGGTTGCATCCATATCGTGCTGCACTGCCGCTGTAGAAATCACAATATCTCCGATATCGATCGCAGCATCCAGAGAGCCCGCAACACCGGTGTTGATCAACACCTCTGCTTGAAACTTATCTACGAGCACCTGCGCGCAAACCGCCGCATTCACTTTGCCGATTCCGCTTCTTACAACAACAGCCTCTCTGCCATTTAACTTCCCACGGCAAAAGTCCATACCTGCATACTCGACAACCTCTTCGATCTCCATTGTATCTTTTAAAATGGCAACTTCTGCTTCCATTGCCCCGATAATCCCTATCATCAACCTATGTCTCCTTTGTTTCAATCGGAAATGTTTCTTCGATTTCCTCTTCTTTTAACGTCACCGCGATCAGCACCGAATGAGCTCCCATATTCACCACAAGCTCTCCGTCACAGATCAGATACTCCTCGTATTCCGTTGTATATCCCTTTTCACCGGAATAGATCAGGCGCTTCATTCTGCCCTTCACCGGAACCTCTGCTTTCCACACCGGCACAGTCACTTCTGTAAGTTCATCTTTATTGTTCAACACAACAACCAGCTGTTCTTCTCCCAGAAATCTTCCGTATGCGAGAATGTGTTCTTCCCACAGAAGCATTTGCAATGCCCCTGTTCGAAATGCCTGATAAGTTTTGTGGATCTTGATCAGTTCCCTGTGGAATGCGATCATCTCCTTGTCTTCTCTTCCCCACGGATATGTCCTCCGGTTATCCGGATCGGTAAAGCCACATACTCCGGCTTCATCCCCGTAATAGATCGTCGGGGAACCTATCCATGTCATCTGAAATGCCGCTGCCTCTCTCATCACCGCCGGTTCAACAAATTCATTCGCCGCTTCCGGTCCGAGATGTTCCACACGCCCAACCACATGATTGGTTCTTGTAAGGAACCGGGAGTGGTCATGATTGGAAAGCTGGTTCATAGACGTAAGAAGAGACGGCACGAGCATATTTGCCATATGGTGTGACATAGCCCCCATAAAATGATCCGCATTTCCGCGAAGTTCCTCTCGCATCTCATCGCTGTGCTTTTCCATACCTGTCAAAAACCATGTGATCGGCTCCATAAATGCATCATAATTCATAACCGTATCCCACTCGTCGCCCTGAAGCCATTCACTTGGATCTCCATAATGTTCTGCCAGGATAATCGCGTTCGGATTCGCTTTTTTTACTACTTGACGGAACTTCTTCCAGAAACGATGGTTATACTCATTACTCTGTCCGAGATCCGCCGCCACATCAAGACGCCATCCATCTACATTATACGGAGGGGAAACCCATTTCTTCCCAATACCCAAAATATAATTTTCTAATTTTACAGAATCTTCGTAATTTAATTTCGGAAGGGTATCGTGTCCCCACCACCCTTCATAATTCACATTATATGGCCAATTTTCCGGCGCATCTTTAAAAAACCGGAAATATTCCCGGTATGGACTTTTCTCTGAGATAAATGCACCTGTCTCATAACCGGGCTGATTTTCGTAGATTCGTTCCCGGTCCATCCATTTATTGAAGGAACCACAGTGATTAAATACCCCGTCAAGAATAATCTTCATACCACGTTTGTGAAGTTCTTCCACCAATTGAATAAACAAAGCGTTGCTAGCTTCCAAATTCTTACGAGAAGCTGTACGGATCTGATATTTTGTCGCCTCGGCATTATCCCCCACACCCTCTTGAAGAATTTCTCCTCCATCTTCTACGATCACGCCTAAATGCGGATCAATATAGTCATAATCCTGTGTATCATATTTGTGATTCGACGGAGAGACAAAGAGCGGGTTAAAATACACAACCTCAACCCCCAACTCTTGAAGGTAATCCAGCTTATCAAGCACTCCTTTGATATCTCCGCCATAAAACTCGCGCACTCCCATGGCCGCCGGATATTTGCCCCAATCAGTCACACGGGTACTATAGTCGCCAATGTAAAAATACTCATTTGTCTCCACATCATTGGACGGATCACCATTACAAAAACGATCCATATAAATCTGATACATAACCGCGCCTTTCGCCCAATCCGGCGTAGAAAAGCCCGGCACGATCCGAAACTCATAAAAAGGAACAATCTCTCCGGCTATTCCGCAGCGGTTGTAATAACAGATTTCATCGCCCTCTTGGATCTCAAAGCAGTAACTAAAAGGCTCTTCATTCAATCTCCAGTCAATTTTATAATAGTCAAAAGCTCCCCTGGAACACTCTTTTTCCATATCATATCCGCCGACTTTTGTCATAAGACGCACACGGACGGAGTCATCCTTGGCTGTACGGAAACGCAGTGTCACAGTGGAATTGCATTCCGGCTCGATCGGAATCACATACTCGGTCGTTCCGTCACAAAACAAAGCCTCTTTGTTCATGTATTCTATACATCCTCTCTCTTTTCAAATAACGCTTCAAATTCTTCGCGGGTAATCTTCTCCTTTTCTAACAGGAGGTTCGCGCAGGCATGAAGAACATCTTCATGCTCTTTGATAATCGATCTTGCACGGCTGTAGCACTCATCAATGATCCGCTTTACTTCGCTGTCAATGACGGTTGCCATACTTTCTCCATATCCCCTTGAAGTGTGCGCAAGGTCCCGTCCGATAAACACTTCATCACTATCGTTATCGTAATTTACAAGACCTACTGCTTCTGACATACCGAATTTTGTCACCATGGACTTCGCAAGTCCGGTAGCCTGTTTAATATCCTGAGAAGCGCCTGTTGTAATATCATTAAACACTTCCTCTTCTGCCACACGTCCGCCAAGTGCTACCGTAATATCCTGCAGCATCTTGCCTTTTGTATTAAACATCTCATCCTTCTCCGGCAGCGGCATGGTATATCCGCCGGCACCGCCTGTCGGAATGATCGATACACTGTAAACCGGTCCCACATCAGGAAGTACATGGAATAAAATCGCATGACCAGCCTCGTGGAAGGCAGTAATCCGTTTCTCTTTTTCAGAAATAACGTGACTCTTTTTCTCTGCCCCGATACCCACTTTCACGAATGCTTTCTGCACATCTGCCTGTTTCAGATAAACTCGTTCATCCTTCGCCGCCAGAATCGCCGCCTCATTCAACAGGTTCTCCAGATCTGCTCCGGTAAATCCTGCGGTTGTACGGGCAATCTGTCCAAGATCAATATCTTCACTGAGTGGTTTCCCTTTTGCATGTACCTTAAGAATTTCTTCACGTCCCTGCACATCCGGTCTTCCAACCATTACCTTACGGTCAAATCTGCCTGGACGAAGAATTGCGCGGTCTAAAATATCCACACGGTTCGTTGCCGCCATCACAATGATGCCTTCATTCACACCAAACCCATCCATCTCCACAAGGAGCTGGTTCAATGTCTGTTCTCTCTCATCATGACCGCCGCCCATGCCGGTTCCTCTGCTTCTGGCAACCGCATCGATCTCATCAATAAAAATAATACAAGGCGCGTTTCTCTTCGCCTCTTCAAACAGGTCTCTTACGCGGGAGGCTCCCACTCCGACAAACATTTCCACAAAATCAGAACCTGAGATTGTAAAGAACGGTACCCCCGCCTCTCCTGCAACTGCTTTCGCAAGCAATGTCTTACCGGTTCCCGGAGGTCCTACAAGAAGGATTCCTTTAGGAATTCTTGCGCCGACCTGAATATATTTTTTCGGAGACTTTAAAAAATCTACCACTTCTTCCAGTTCTTCTTTTTCTTCCTTAAGCCCTGCCACTTGTGCAAAGGTGATTTTTTTGTCTTTCTCTGTGCTAAGCTTCGCACGGCTCTTTCCAAAGCTCATCGCCTTGGCATTCGCTCCGCCGCCCTGACGGTTCATCATGGAAAACAGGAAGAAAACTCCCGCCATCATAAGAAGCACCGGAAGGATCGTTGTGGTAAACCAATTATCCTGCGGCGCATTCGGCAATTCATAATCTACGTCCCACTCCGCCAGATCTTCCTGAATCCGGTTTACGTCAGACACATAGTAATTCTTCACCTCGCCGCGTTCTCCTTCTTCCGCTTCCAGTTCAATCTCCACCCGTCCGGTAGGAACATTCTTATTCTGAATCACAGTGACATTTTGAACCTGATCACTGACGATCAGCTCTTCAAATTCTTTTCTCGAGAGCATATCTGCCCTCTCTCCAAGTGTATTGGTAAGCCAGAACATCGCAAACAACAAAATCACAAATGTTAAAAGTGTGAATCCGCCTACCCCTCTGTTTCTTCTATTCTCCAAAATTGTCCCCTTTCTACTCCACACCTTCTACAATGCCGATGTATGGAAGGTTTCTATATTTTTGCGCATAGTCAAGCCCGTATCCCACAACGAATTCATCCGGGATTTCAAAGCCTACATAATCTACGTTTACATCTCTTACGCGTCGGTCCGGTTTATCTAACAGTGTACAAAGATGCATGCTGTTTGGATTTCTCTTCTTCAAGATCTCTAACAGATAATAAAGTGTACGTCCGGAGTCGATGATATCCTCTACAACAAGGACATCCTTTCCTTCTAATGTCTCATCCAGATCTTTTGCAATCTTTACCACCCCGCTTGATGAAGTTCCGTCACCGTAGCTGCTGACGCTCATAAAGTCCATAGATACCGGAACGGAAATTCTCTTTGCCAATTCGCACATAAAAAATACGCCGCCCTTTAATACACAGATCAAATGAATCTGCTTTCCTGCGTAATCTTTGCTGATCTGCTCACCAAGCTTTTTAATTCTTTCTTCTACCTGTTCTTCAGGAATCATTACTTTCACTGTCTCTGCCATTTTTCTTTCCTCCATAAAATGTAATTTCCAAAACGTGTTTTGTTCTGTCTGTTATCTGATATATTTGATTCTGTCTGTATCCCACCACCCATAAAATATGGTGTCCGTCTGCCACAAGCCAGATGTGGTCTCTTACTTCCTGCGGAATCTTCTCATTGACAAAATACTGCTTCAGCTTTTGCGTTCCCCCGGCTTCATTGATTGTAATATAATCTCCCGGCTGCCTGTGTCTGATTTCTACAGTATTGTTTATTATATCATAATCAAACCACTTCGTGTATACTTTTTCTGGAAATGTTTCCTCTTCCGGGTGGTACTCAAACACTCGCATACGATATAGCTTTCCCGGCTCCTCTTCTTCTGCACAATGATTTTCTTCTGCTTCCGCAGAACCATTGCTGCTCGTCAACCTGATCCCTTCATAGCATCGCCGGGCGGTCATCCCATATGGAAGGTAAAGCATTCTTCCCGTCTGCCGGTCAAACAATTCTGCCAGCGCCTCTATATGCACAGCCTGAAGATCCTTCTTCCTTCCCGCCCTCCGGCATAATACAAGCTGAAGTACATAATTTCTCAACTCCTCCGGCACTTGCCTGTAAGCCTCTTCTTTCAGCATCACTCCGCCTGAGATTTCCGCCACGCATTCCCCTGCATATCGTTCCACTTCTCTTTCCACATATGCTTTCACCCCGGTCATTTCTTCCATTGTGCGTGCCATATGCTGTACACTCTCTCGGTTAATATATTGTTCCAGATAAGGCAGAATCTTCTGCCGGATTCGATTTCTCGTATAGCGGATGTCCAGATTGGTTTCATCTGTACAATAAGATATTCCCCGTTTTTCCAAGTATGATTCAATCTCTTTTCGATCCACACACAAAAGCGGATGAATCCACGGTCCATCTGCCGGAGCAATACCTGCAAGTCCTGCAAGCCCCGTCCCCCGGCACAAATGAAAGATCAGCGTCTCCACATTGTCATTTCTATGATGCGCAAGCGCAATCTTCGTACCTCCCCACAGTTCCATCTGTCGAAGAAAGGCGGATCTTCTCACTTCTCTTCCTGCTTCTTCCTCTGTCAATTTATGTTTTTCGGCATACTTCGGCACATCTTCCTTATATACAACAAGATCTACGCCCAGCTCTTTACATACCGTTTCTACATACTCTTGATCCGAATCTGCATCTGCCCCTCGAATCTGGTGGTTTACATGTACTGCCCGAAGCTCAAACCCCAGTTCTTTTTGAAGATCTAAGAGCACAAAAAGCAGGCATATGGAATCCGCGCCTCCCGATACACCTGCTAATACCTTGTCTGTTTTCTCAATCATGTGCTGATCCTGCACATATTTTCTCACTTTTTGATCCATATATATCCCTTAAAATTCTACATTTCTGTCACGCAAGACGCAAACTCCCCGTCAAACGGTTTCACGCTTACGCCTTCCAGTGCATCTTAATCTGATTCTAAGACACTCTAAATATATATAATCTGGCTCAAAAAAGCAAGAACTCTTACAATTTCCAAACTCCCGCGGTCACGATCGTCATATCATCGGCGGGATTTTCTCCGCTTTGCTCCAGCACCTTTCCGAGAAGATAATGCGCCAGTTCTTTCGGATTCACAATATCGGTTCCTTCGATGAACGCACACATCAGAGTATCCTGCTCTCCGGCAGGAAGCGCATCCATCACTCCATCGGTCACCATGATCACATAGTCCCCGGAAGAGAGCACGCGCGTATCTGTCTGGATCTCAATATCCTGCAGCACTCCGATGGGAAGTGTTGTGGAACTTATCTTTTCCACCTTCCCCTTTTGCTTCACAAACGTGGCAGACGCTCCGGCTTTTACAAATTCGCACTCTCCCGTATACAGATCAAAGATCGCCGCATCTATCGTAGAAAACCGGACATCTTCCCTTCCAATGACTAATGCCGTATTCATCATCTGAATTGCCATTTTCACTGGGAATCCAGCCTCCAGAAGCTCCTCCAGCATTTCCACTACCATTGTGCTTTCCTTGAATGCTTCCTCTCCGGAACCCATACCATCGGACAGTGCTACCCCTTTTTTCCCTCCCGGGAGATCCGTCATAAGAAACGTATCTCCTGAAATCTTATCACAATCTTTTCCAATTCTTGCCACTCCCTGAAGCGTATGATATCTTGCGCCCTCCACGCATGCCACGGTACTGTAATCTTCCCCCAGGATCGGGCGCTCCCCCTGTTGCGGCATCATCACTCTTCCGACACATTTGCCCACCTCTGCCGCCAGTTCTTTCGTCACAATGCAATGCCCCTTCATTGCCTTCACAGTCAAATGGATCTCATACTTTCCCTGCGGTGTAAGGTAAAATACGGAAGACATCATTTTAACGCCGTGCTTTTTCAAATGATTTTTCAGCTTCTTTTCCAAATGATTGTCCTCAAAAATACCCGCATCCAGTTCTCTTGTCGTATACTGGATCATTTTTGCAAAGCTTTTCATCTGACCGGCATAGCCTTCCCGGTTCTTCACTATTTTGTTATTCCAGAGCATCACTTGCTTAGCGCTTTCATAGCGCTCCAAAGTCTCCCGCAAGAACCTCGGCGCTCTCAGACACTGCTTCTGCATTTTCCGTTTTAACTCTACATTGATCTCTGCCCCATACTCTTCTACTGTGCACAACACGTCGCACATCATCTGGTACGCTGCAAGCCGCTCTGCTGCCAGACAGATTCCTTTTTTTTCGCAGCCCTCGCACACACTTCCGGTCACATCCCGAAACATATTTTCAAGCTCTTCTTCTGACAAAGCACCTTTATATCCTTCCAGTGTAAAAAATGTTTTTGACAGATGGATCAACGAATCCGCAAACTTGTCCATCTGCATCACATACGGATTCAAAAAAACCCCTTTTTCTTTTACTTTGTCCATAACGGTCTCCCCTTTATTCTGTTTTTCTACCATGTCAGATAGAAACCAAATGTCCGATAATAATAAAAAGCTTTAGGATCTTCATCCTAAAGCTTGTCATCTGTACATTTTAATATTCAATTATTTCCCTTTGAATATGATTTCATTTTCATGCACCAGTCCTAATTTTTCTCTGGCAACTTCCTCCACATATTCGTCTGTATTTACATAGCTCTCCAGATCGTCAATCTCGGCAGCGCGTTCTTCTTCTTCTTTCAACTGCTCTTCAAGTTCTGTTTCCTGCGCCCGGTAAGCTTTTTCTTTCGCACGCAAGGTCATTGCATTGACAGAAACTACGACAATCAGCAGTACAATAACGGCACTGATCGCAAGCACGCTTCTCTTATGTGTCTGTAAATAACTCTTATTACGCCTTACACGGCTTCTCTTTTTCATCTTACTCATAATTATATACTCACCCTTACATCCGTCCCCAACGGATTTTAATCTTACTAATTATGATATCTTTTTTTATTTTTTTTCGCAAGAAAACGAAAAGATTTTTTTTGATTTCGGGTGTAGATTTTTTTGTATACTTTTTCAGCTTTCCACAGAGCAAGCGAAGAAATAACCGCTCCAAACACAACACCTAGTACGAAATGCCACCTGATACTTCCAGAAGTTGTATGGTAAATTTGCACAAACAAAAACAGTGCCGAGAAGATCCAGAACAAAAAATCCTCTATTTCTATTGCCAGAAGATTGTGGCGCACAATCTGCCTGACACAGTGAAGAAATCGATAAGACAGCCTGACAATCCCTCCGGAAACCACTGCCAGTAAAAAAATAATGAGTTCTTCTTTTACTTCCATCATCATGTTTAACGAAACAGTTTAGAGAATAGATTTTCTCCCTGCTTTGCCCCCGTATGTACTTCCGAATAAGAGACACTGTCAATATTTCCGGACAGATCAACCTCTCCCTTTTCAAGGCTCAAACGGTTTACGTGAAGATCCGTCCCTTTTACCATCATCATCCCCTGCTGTGTTTCCAGCAAAATCTCATTAAGATCAAAGGAGAGCACGTCTATGACCCCGGTCACCAGACTCGTTTTTCGGTTATTTACGACCAGTTTATGATTTTTCTGTGTCGTTCTCTCTTCCATGCAATCACAACCTTTCTTAATAATTATATGAAGGGCCTCGTGATTCTATTACAAATATCTGAACAAGTCTTTTGCTTCTTCTTTTTTCGTGGTATCCTGAAGCTCAAGCACTTCTACCTTCACAGTCTTTGTGCCGAATTGAATTTCGATCACATCGCCGACCTTTACTTTTACAGATGCTTTTGCCACATTTCCATTGACAAGAACACGCCCTGCATCACACGCTTCATTTGCCACTGTCCGCCTCTTGATCAGGCGGGATACTTTTAAAAATTTATCCAGTCTCATTAAAATTTCTCCTTAATACAAAAGTAGAGAACCTGCAAGAAAGGCTCTCTACTATCATCTTCTTATTCGTTCAACTTATGCGTTTACAGCATCTTTTAACGCTTTACCGGCTTTAAATCTTGGAGCTTTGCAAGCCTCGATCTTCATTGTCTTACCTGTCTGAGGATTTCTTCCCTCTCTTGCAGCTCTCTTACTTACTTCAAAAGTTCCGAAACCAACTAACTGGATCTTCTCTTCTTTCTTAAGCTCTGCTGTTACTACATCAACAAAGGCTTTTAATGCCTTTTCAGAGTCTTTCTTAGATAATTCTGCTTTCTCAGCAATAGCTGCAACTAATTCTGTTTTGTTCATGGATAATTTCCTCCTCTTGTTTGACTATAGAACTTTATATTATATCCATCGGATATCGGACATGTTCTCTTTCTTTCGCCCTTAGTTACTGTTATACCTTTTTTCCCTATATTTGTCAAGGTGCTTTTCTTACAAACGCCCTGTTTTCAAGGCTTTTCACAGATTTTTTATCCTTCGGATTCTGCATTCTGACTTTTTACAGGCGAAAATCAAACACGGTCTCCAAAAATCTTTTCTTCTCTCCCGTCTGTCTGATCGAAAGCTTTAATTTCTCAATACTTTTCGAAGAAATCCACGCCTTATTTGTATGGTAATAGGCACTTGCCGTTTTCCAGAATTTTTCCGGATAGACAAGCCGAAGCTTCATATATTCTATCTCCGCTCCGGTCAAAGGTCGAATTGCCGAATAAGCATTAAGCATATTATCTCCGAGACGTTCCTTCCACCCGTGCTTTTCCATTACCTTCCTGAGAAAATAATACAGATCTTCTACTTGAATATCCCTCTTGAACTTATCAAAATTCGTAGTCGCCTCTATCTGCGAATGCATCCCTTCCGTCTGCATCAGTACGTTATGATAATTATATTCCCCGTGAGTCACACAATATTCTTCCATACTTTTCTCGTAGAGCGCTTCATACCCGGATGTCTCCAGCATCGCTTCTGCCGCATCCGCCCATTGATACATCTGATCAAAGCATTTCAGAAAAGCATATTCAAACTCCCCTTTCGGCGTTTGATCTCGTATGAACTTGCGCACTTTTTTCAGTTCACGGTCATGTCGCAGATACAATTGCCGCAGGGGCTCCGCTACCGCCACATCACCGGACATCTCTCGTCTCATAACTCCGTGAAGCTTCGCCAGATTCCCCGCTGCTTCCAATATATCTGCCGTTCTTCTGACGTCACACTCCCGTCCCGAAAACCACCGTTTTACAATATATCGGCTTCCGTCCTCGGTACGGGAGATATACTCGTCTTCTTTATTTAAAATAATAGAATCCACATGATCATATCCCTGTTCCTTAAGATGCTCATACAATTTACACAATGCCGAAAGTCGGCTCTCGGACATCTGCACCTCTTTTAAAAGGAACACCCCCTGCTTCGCATCACATAATATAGCTCCCCTTGTTTTACGGGTACTGTTTACTTCTAAATTATATTGTTCTAATATACTTTGTTCATAATCCTGCATACTTTCAATCCCCTGTGCTTACATATTCTCTCTAACAATATGTAAGCACAGGGGAAATTATGCGTCACGCGTATGCCTGATGCGAACATCATAACCTTCCAAGCAATTCTTCTTTTGTATTTAATTCCGGTTCTTCCAGTACCAGTTCCAGAAATTCATTCAGCTTCTTCCCGATCTCTTTGCCCGGCTTCATTCCGGCAGCAATCAGATCACTTCCATTTATCGCAAGCATTCCAAGTGACACGCATTGTCCAGCCTCTGTAATCTGCTCATACAAATGTGTAACCTCTTGAATATTTGCCAGCTTTTCCTCTCTCTGGTACATGCTCTGTGCCAATGTGTCTGCCCGACGGACTTCCAGATAGCAGGAAAACAATTCTGTCCCGATCTTCGCCATCGCTCGGCGGACATTCTTCTCCTTTGCCGGCATGCGGTAATCATGATAATACACCAGATGGGAAACTTTCCGAAGTGTGTCGTTATCAAACTTCAGTCTCTTAAGCACCTTTTTGGTAATCTCCTGACTTTTAAAAGCATGATTTTTAAAATGTGCCACACCGCCTTCATCTACCGTCTTAAGCGCCGGTTTTCCCATATCGTGGAACAGCATAGTAAGCCGGAGTACTTTATCACTGCGTACATTCTGCATGGCGTGCAATGTATGCTCTCCCACATTATACATGTGGTGAGGAGTCTCCTGCTCCGTCTTCATAAGTTCATCAAATTCCGGCAAGAACTGCGCTGTAATACCAAGCTCATACGCAGTCCGAAGAAGCTCCGGACGATCAGACACCAGCATCTTAATAAGTTCCACCTGTATTCGCTCGGCACTGATATTCTGAAGTGTGGGCGCAAGCGCCTTCATACCTTCTTTCGTCTCCTCGTCAATGGCAAAGCCAAGCTGTGCGGCAAATCTGACACCTCTTAAAATCCGAAGCGCATCCTCAGAAAATCGTTCTTTTGCGTTCCCCACACATCGGATAACCTTCTTTTCTAAGTCTTCAAGACCTCCGAAGATATCTACCAGACCGTCTTTTTCATTATATGCCATAGCGTTAATCGTAAAATCTCTGCGAAGAAGATCGTCTCTTAAATTTCTGGTAAATGTCACCTCGGAAGGATGTCTGCTGTCTTCATATTTTCCATCAATACGGTAAGTCGTAACTTCAAAACCTTCCTGTTCTAAAAGCACGGTCACTGTTCCGTGCTCAATCCCTGTATCAAAAGTCTTTCGAAACAGCGCCTTCGTCTCTTCCGGCATAGCGGACGTGGTAATGTCCCAGTCCTCCGGCTCTCTTCCCAGAATCGAATCACGCACGCAACCTCCTACAGCGTAGGCTTCAAATCCATGTTCCTGTAACGTTTTTATAATTGTATGAACCTTTGGGGGTAGTTGAATCTTAATCATGCTCACAGAAGTTCCTCCATCAGTTTCTTCTGATATTCCGGCTCCGTTGCCGCTTTAATAATATCCGCTGTTCGGTTCTGTTCTGCCAGAATCTTATTCAGAGTGTTAATACGCTGAGCTGCTTCTTCCGCTGCTTTTTCTACATCTTCCGCAAATAACTCATGTAATGCTTCACACATATATCTTTCCTCCTCCATCTTCTCCTTATTTGCACGAACGATCAGATCCATAACTGTCTGATAATAGTGAGATGATTTTCTTTCTTCATACCGTCTTACCAGTTCATTGATTTCTTCTCTGCCCTCCAGATCCGTCCGAAGGTTCTGAAGCCAGTAATAGTCCTGCTCTGACAATTCTTTCGTTACGACAACCTGCATCGGTATCTGATCTCCTTCCAGATGATAGATACCCTGCGCGTATCTTCTAACCTCCAGATTTCGTTCTTTCTGCAAATGTTCTATCATTTTTCTTGGATAATAATAGCTTACAAACGTAATCGTAAGCTCTGTCGGATGAATCTCGCATACCTTTTCCGTATCCGACTGATAAAAGCAGGTATACCCATACACTTTATAGAAGTCATTGATACTTAGATAATCTTCCGGCGACTTATACTCAATAATATTATGTTGCCGGAAAATATGTCCGAAGGTTTTCTTCACTTTCCGGCTGCCTTCTTTTTTCACAATCAGTATGTCCAACTGCATGGGTTTCTTACTGAGTGTGTACTCATTTTTAATGTCAAGAATATTCAGGTCTTCCTCCAGTTCAATATGAAGCGCCGCATCGAACGCCGGATGCCACTGGAGTTTCCCAGTATTTTGTACCATAGGTTCTCCTTTCAGTATAATACAATTACATATTTTCATGCAACTAAAATTGGATCTTCCGAAAGCCGGTAAACACCAGTCCGGGAGCCTGTCTGGCTCATTATTGATAATTTTCAGAAGCAGGAATTGCTTCTGAGATTTTGTGTATATCCACTATAATAAATCAGTCAGTGAAAGTCAAGTCACATTTAGGAAAGAAAAAACGGAGCGACCGCAATCGGTCACTCCGCCATATGCTAATATAAATCTTAGTAAGATTTTCCCCAATATGCCATGTGTTTTGCAGGTTTTCCACAGTAGATACATTTATCGGAAATCATTTCTTCATCCTCGATCAGGCATCGTGTTGCCGCTCCGCCTGTTGCGTATTTTACTTCTCCTTCACATTCCGGATCTCCACACCAGCATGCTTTTACGAAACCACGATTTGCTTTGAACTTCTCTACCATTTCATCCATAGTCACTGCTGTATCGATGTGGTTGTCAAGGAATTCCTTAGCTCTGTCATACATATCCTGCTGTTCCTGCTCTAAGATTTCACGCAGTTTTACTGCAATGTCATCCAGAGATACGACAATCTTCTCACGTGTATCACGACGAACAACAACAACTTGATTTTTCTCGATATCTTTTGGTCCGATCTCGATACGGGTTGGAATACCAAGGATCTCCTGTTCAGAGAATTTCCATCCAGGGCTCTTCTCAGAATCATCGATCTTCACGCGATATCCTGCTTTCTTAAGCTCGTCAAGCAATGCGTATGCCCGGTCAAGCACACCTTCTTTGTGCTGCGCGATTGGAATCACTCTACACTCAACCGGCGCAACGTGTGGTGGAAGAACAAGTCCGTCATCATCACCGTGAACCATGATAAGCGCTCCGATACTTCTTGTGGACCATCCCCATGATGTCTCGTATACACTGTGAGGTTCATTGTTTTTATCAATATATTTAATGCCAAATGCATCCGGGAATCCACTTCCGAAGAAATGGCTTGTTGCAGACTGTAATGCCTTACCGTCATGCATCAATGCTTCTACTGTGTAAGTGTCCTGAGCTCCGGCAAATTTCTCGTGTTCTGCTTTTCTTCCTGACACATAAGGAATCGCCATCGTCTCTCTGTAGCAGTCTTCATATACATGGAACATCTGAATCGTACGTTCTTCCGCTTCTTCATATGTTGCGTGAATGGTATGTCCTTCCTGCCATAAGAACTCTCTGGAACGAAGGAACGGTCTTGTTGTCTTCTCCCAACGAAGTACGCTGTTCCACTGGTTCCATACTTTCGGAAGATCACGATAAGATTTTACTGTTCTTGCCCACAGGTCACAAAATAAAGTCTCAGAAGTAGGACGGATACAAAGTCTCTCCTGTAATCTCTCCATACCACCATGTGTTACCCATGCAACTTCCGGTGCAAATCCGTCAATGTGATCTGCCTCTTTCTCCAAAAGACTTTCCGGAATTAAAAGTGGTAAAGATACGTTCTCTACCCCTGTCTCTTTAAAACGTCTGTCCAAGTCTGCCTGAATCAGTTCCCAGATTGCATATCCGTTTGGCAGATAGTTAAGACATCCTTTTACACTTGAATAATCACAAAGCTCTGCTTCGCGCACAACATCTGTATACCACTGTGCGAAATTTTCATCACGAGGTGTGATGTTTTTGACTAATTTTTCTTTTGCCATGTTTCTCTTCTCCTTTTCATACATTTTCACGAAGCCCTTGCCCCGCCTTATATTTTACGAAGAGCGCATCCTGTTGGAAACAAAAAACGCCAAGCCTCCTGCGCTCCCTTAAAAAGGGACCGAAAAGCTCGGCGGTACCACCCTAGTTAACTGTAACCCACTTACAGTTCTCTCATTTATCGCTATCGCTGATAAGCGCTGTATTTTCATACAGAGGCTCCAAGGCCGGTTCCATATAAGTGTTAGGCAGAAATCTCGCACCATCTGATTTCCTCTCTGAGCCGGCTTACATGTACTAATCCTCTTCACAGCCAAAAATCTTGAGTTAAACGTAATTTTAATCTATACCCTTTCGTTTGTCAAGGTCTGAAATTCCTTCCTTTTACCAGATTCTCGACATTTTTCTATTCTTTCTTTTCATATATACATATCAATGATATAATTAAACACATGAAGTATTTAAGAAAATGTACCCTGCTGTTCTGTCTTCTGACTGCATCAGTATCTTTATCGGCATGCGGTTCTAAAGAAGAGCATCAGCCGGACAAAACACAAACCGGAAAACAATTGAATACAGACAAAAACACTTCGATAAAATCAAAGGAACAACTTCCTGTAAAAGTGACCGATACAACATTTACAAGGCTGTCCCGAACAGAGCTTCAGATTTCATGGTCGGATTCTTTAAATCCTTATGTCGCGAAATATGATGTTCTTCGTAAATGTCCCGAGCAATCCCAATGGACGGTCATCCAGACGCTCCACTCAGATGGAGAAGCACTGGGGCGAACACTTGCTGTCACGGATACGCTGTCTGACGATTCCATGCAGCAATACCTTTACCGAGTGGATGTCACCGCAGCTTCTCCGGATAAATACAAGAGCGAATCCGGCGAAGAGATTCCGGCAACAAATCTTATTCTCTGTATTGATCCCGGACATTTTGAAGGAAAAAATGCTGTTACCTCCGATGATCTTGGCTACGCAGAAGGAGATTTTTCTCTGGCACTTGCTATCGAACTTGAGAAAACGCTGAAAGAAACTTATGGAATCAGTTCCAAGCTCACGCGCAATTCCGGCACAATTACCATTGACGGATATGAAGACCGGCAATTAGATTCTTCACACATCAGTCTGCGCGGAGAACTGGCAAAGGATTGCGACCTATTTGTATCTCTTCACACCAATGCCAATCTGGAAAATGCCGGCGGTTCACCGACCGAGCAGCAGCCCATTTCCATAAATAAACCGATTATTTTCGTTAATTCCGTTGCGCTTGACAATCCGACAGCGCTTCGCATTGCAAATGAAGTAGGCAGCCGCCTCGCCGCCGCTTCTTTTGACCAAGGTCTTTCGGAAACCAAAGCCTTTCGGGAAGCCCAAAAACAAGAAGTCCTTGAATGGACGGACGCCTATAACGACAGCCGTGACAAAGAAGGAACCGTATGTAAGCGCACGGGAACAAAGGGGGATTACTATGGTGTTCTGCGCGGAGCTTCTAACGTACAGGTTCCCGGTCTCATCATTGAACATGGATTTCATACTGTGTCGGAGGTTCGTCAGGCTGCTGTTAAAGGGGACTTAAAAGCGGTCTGGAGCAAAGCAGATGCAGAAGGTATCGCTGCCGGTTTCGGTCTTTTAGATAATGAATAATTACATAAGAAAACTTTTATTTATAATAACTTGAGAGTAAAGGAGAAACTATTATGTTTTGTAAAAATTGTGGAAGTCCACTGGATGATAATGCTTCATTCTGTGGCAATTGCGGTGCAAAAGTAAACCAAGAAAAGGCTCAAGCCGAACCTTCTTCAAATAAGAAAAAACATTCGCCACTGAAATTTGTATTTCTGATTCTCGCCCTGCTTCTCGTCTGCGGCGGTCTCTATGCTACAGTCGGATTAAATATGCGCAAAAACCATTTAATGTCTAAAATAGAAGAATCAAAAGTTGACGAATATGTAACTGCCGGAAAAAGACTGAACAAGCAGTGGTCGAAACTTGGCATTACTGACTTTTCTGACAAGAACGATCTTTTAAAGGATTTTAAAAAGATCAACAAAAATGTTTCCGATTTCCAGTCCTGCTGCAAAGAAATCAAAACAATGCAGGAGGAAAAAGCAGACTATGATCTCGCACACGAAAACTACGAAGAATATGAAAAACTTCTTTCTGACTGTGCAGATGCAATAAAAGAAGAAGACGCCTCCGGCGCCTTAGAACTCTTTCAGGAAGTCAATCAATCTTTCACTGATTTAAAAGCCGCCAACAACGATTACATTGACGACCGTATTGACACTTACGAAAATCTGGACCTTAAAGGTGCCGAAGACAGAGTTAAAACGTCCTACGACAAAAATCTTTCTAAAATCCATGAGCTTACAAAGAGCGAAGACCGCGATTACAAAGCGCTCCAAAAAGCATTTAACACGATGGATCAGACAATTTTCATGTATATCGAACCGAAAAATCCTTTAGAGATCACCGTTCAGCAGGTAGACGCCTCTGAATTTCCAAAGGTAAAATTATATGTGAACATGAAAGATCCTGCCACTCAAAAGGTTCCTGACAATCTGGATAAAACACTTTTCTATATCAACAAAGAGGATGCAAATCAAAAATACGTAAAGCAGGTTGTCACTTCTGTAAACCAGCTCAATGAGAAAGAAGCGCTGAAGATCAACATGGTTGCTGACGTCAGCGGAAGTATGGACGGGGCGCCACTTGCAGAAGCAAAAAACATCATGATTAATTTCATTAACAGTGTACAGTTTGACGCAGGCGACCTTGTAGAACTTACATCCTTTTCCACAGGTGTGCGCCTGGAGCAGGAATTTTGTGATGACCCGAATGTTTTGACAAACGACATAAATGCACTTTATACCGATGATATGACCAGTCTCTATGATGCTCTCTATACAGCAGTTGAGCGTGTAGCAACCCAGACGGGTGCAAGATGTGTCATCGCTTTCACCGACGGAAACGATAACTATAGTAACTGTACTCCTCAGGATGTCATCGATGTGGCTAAGCGTTACCATATTCCGGTCTTTATCATCGGCATTGGTTCGGTTAATTCCAATGATCCAAGCCAGATTGCAGCTCAGACTGGCGGAGCTTATTATAATATCAACACTGTTGACTCTATGCAAAGTATTTATGATGAAATCTATCAGATGGAAAAAGAACTCTACCTTGTAGAATTTGAAGACAACACCGGAGCAACGGTAAAAGATACCGCTCAGATTGAAGCCGGATATCACAGCTTGGAATACGGCGGAAAATGCAGCTATTCTTACACACCGAATGTACTGCTTAATCCAAACAGCACTTCCATTTATCAGGATGGTCCGGAAGCAGTTGTAGAAAGGTACTTGAAGAACTTCCCTCAGGCAGTCACAGATTCCGACTTTTCACTGATTGCAGACTGTATGAAGCAAGGCAGCGCAATCTATACCGAACAGGAAAAATATGTGAAGCGCAATATTGAAGAGACTCTGGATTCTTACGAGATTGTGGACACCCAATACAGCGGAGACAGCAACTGCGTAATCTCTACACGGGAAACATACTATGTTCAAGTACAGGGCAAAGCTCTTCAGCTCATGACACAGGAATGTAAATACTCCTTAGAGAAAAACGGAAACGACTGGAAGATGACTTCTTTCGTTGATCTCAAAGTTACTTCAAGAATTAAACAATAACAATTAGGAACTTTAGAAATGATAAATTCTTTGAACATTTTATATGAAGACAACCACATCCTTGTCTGCGAAAAACCTTCCGGTATCGCCGTACAAAGCCGGCGTATCGGAACTGCGGACATGGAATCACTTTTAAAAAATCATATTTTCCGGGAAGGTAACGGACAGCGTCCTCCCTATCTGGCAGTCATTCACCGATTGGATCAGCCTGTGCGCGGTATCCTTGTATTTGCGAAAACACCTTTCAGCGCAAAAGAGTTAAACCATCAGCTGACAGATGGTTCCTTCGGAAAATACTACCGCGCATTGGTAGATGGTATTCCGTCTAAACCGGAAGGAATCTTAACCGATTATATGATAAAAAACGGACGCACCAACTTATCGTCTATTTGTGCCAAAGACCAGCCCGGTGCTAAACAGGCGCGCCTTACTTACCATACGGTTGCACCGAAAGAGCTTTTCTTTCCTGCACCGGCTGTCTCCTCTCATCAGACAGAATTGGAAATTAAGTTAGACACCGGACGTCATCATCAAATCCGCTGTCAACTGGCTCACCTTGGCTGTCCGATTGTAGGAGATGCAAAATACAATCCAAATGCACAGCACGGTACAACCATCTGCCTGTGTGCTTATAAGCTGGAGTTCCGGCATCCAAAGACGAAGAAAAAACTGACATTTAAACTCTCAACATAAAAACATGCCTGTGGGAACCAAAATACTGCTTCCCACAGGCATGTTTTATATTGTAATTATTTTTTCAATTATACTTCCTCAGGTTCCTCTGTCAGAGCCTCTTCATATTTCTCAAGAATAATCTTTTGAATCCGCTCTCTTGTCTCTGAGTTAATTGGATGAGCAATATCTCTATACTCTCCATCTAATGCCTTCTTACTTGGCATTGCGATGAAAACACCTTTTTCACCTTCAATAACTTTAATGTCATGTACTACAAACTCATCATCCATAGTAATTGACACAACCGCCTTTAATTTTCCCTCTTTTGCGACTTTTCGCACACGTACATCTGTAATTTGCATTCTCTTCTGCCCCTTTCTTACAAGCCGCTGCACTATAGTGCATACCTCTCGTTCTTTTCAACAACTACTTTCACACCATCTTCGCCAATGTATCTTGTGTTTGCTCTGATGGTATTTCTACTCTCGACAATACAGTTTTCAATATAGGTATTATCCCCGAGATACACATCATTTAAAATAATAGAATTTTTAATGACACAATTATTACCGACAAATGTCTTTTTAAATAATATAGAATTTTCCACCGTACCATTGATAATACTGCCGCTTGCCACAAGGCTGTTCTTCACAACCGCACCCGGATTATATTTCGCCGGCGGCAGATCGCTTACTTTTGAATAGATTTCCGGCTCCTGCCGGAAGAAATAATTTCTGACTTCCGGTTTCAGGAAATCCATATTTGTCCGATAATAAGCATCGACTGTTGATATGCTGCTCCAGTAATTTTTTATCTTATAACCATATATTTTCTTCAGATTTCTGTATCTGATAAGAATATCGGTTACAAAATCATGTCTGTCCTCTTCTGCACAATGTTCGATCATCTCGATCAACAGGCGTCTTCTGATTACATAGATTCCCGTTGAGATAATACTTCCATTTGCCACCATAGGTTTTTCTTCAAATTCCTCAATGCGCATCGAGTCATTCATTTTTAATACACCAAAACGGCTTGCGTCTTCGCCCCGCTCCAGTTCTCTGCAGACAACAGTGATATCCGCCATCTTAGCGATATGATATTCAAGGACTTTATTATAGTCCATCTTGTAAACGGCATCTCCCGATGTAATGATCACATACGGCTCATGGCAACGTTTCAAAAATTCCAGATTCTGGTGAATTGCATCTGCGGTTCCCCGATACCAGTATCCATTATCCGCAGTAATGGTCGGAGTAAATACATACAGACCACCCTGTTTTCTTCCAAAATCCCACCACTTGGAAGAATTCAGATGTTCGTTTAACGAACGTGCGTTATACTGTGTCAATACGGCAACTTTCTGAATATGTGAATTGGACATATTACTCAAAGCAAAGTCAATTGCCCGATAGCTGCCTGCGATCGGCATTGCCGCTGCCGCCCTCTTACGAGTCAGATCGCGCATTCTGTTGCTGTTTCCGCCTGCTAATATAATTCCTACTGCTCTCATGCTCGTCCACCTGCCTTTATCAATGTTTCTCCGCTTTCCAGAACTCCGTCAGGATAATCTTCTCTGGATGTAACACCGCTAATGGCAGTATTTTTTCCAATCTGCACTGATTCCGGAATCACTGAATTCTCTCCGATCGTCACAAGACCAAAAGAGTAAATTGCCGGTTTCAGCCGGTTTGGCACATCACTTCCTATTCCAAGTACCGCGTGATCTCCAATCTTCGTATTCTCCGCTATGATTGCTTTATCGATCACACATCCCTGTCCAATCTGCGCATCCCTCATAATGATAGAATCTCTCACTACTGCACCTTCGCCGATCACAACGCCGGAGCTGATGATACAGTTGTGTACCTCTCCGTAGATCTCTGCGCCATTTCCGATAATACACCGATCGATCACTGCCTGAGACGCTACATACTGCGGCGGAAGAATAGAGCTGTTCGTATAGATCTTCCAGAATTCTTCATAGAGATTAAACTCCGGAATAATATCGATAAGCTCCATGTTCGCTTCCCAATACGAACCAAGTGTTCCTACGTCTTTCCAATATCCGTTGTATTCATAGGCAAATAAACGCTGCCCATTTTCATGGCAGTACGGAATGATGTGCTTTCCAAAATCACACCCCGGTTCATTTCGAAGTGCTATAAGCGCATCCTTTAATACCTGCCAGCTGAATATGTAGATTCCCATCGATGCGAGGTTACTCTTTGGTTGTGGCGGCTTTTCCTGAAATTCTTCAATCCGCCCTTCGCCGTCTGTAACTACAACACCGAACCGGCTTGCTTCCTCGATAGGTACCGGCATTGCCGCAATCGTGATATCCGCATGATTGGCCTTGTGATAATCAAGCATTACCTCATAATCCATCTTATAGATGTGGTCGCCTGACAAGATCAGCACATAATCCGGTTGAAATGTCTCCATATAATCCAGATTCTGGTAAATGGCATTGGCTGTCCCTGTATACCATTCGCTGTTGCCGCTCTTCTCATACGGCGGCAAGATTGTCACGCCTCCAAAGTTACGATCCAGATCCCACGGAATCCCTATTCCTATATGAGAATTCAGTCGAAGCGGCTGGTACTGCGTCAATACTCCTACCGTGTCAATGCCTGAATTAATACAGTTGCTTAAAGGGAAATCAATAATCCGGTATTTTCCCCCAAATGCAACTGCAGGTTTAGCAACTTTAGACGTTAGGACTCCAAGTCTGCTGCCTTGTCCACCCGCCAGAAGCATTGCAATCATTTCCTTTTTCCTCATGTCTCCACCCCTTCCCAGTCGTTCAATAACTGTATTATACCATAGTTTCTATAATACGTGAACAAATTTTACAAATTTTAAAAACTTTTTCTTTACTTTTTATGAAAATATACCAAAAATTTAACCTTGGTTTTTTCTCGAGATATGTATATAATATAATAATATGATAAGATACTATCATTTATGACACATATAATAATGGAATTGAACACATCAATAGAAAGGTGACTTACTTATGTATAAAATTAATTTTACACAACCGGTACACGTTCACTTTATAGGAATCGGCGGTATCAGCATGAGCGGTCTTGCAGAGATTTTATTAAAAGAAGGCTTTACAGTCTCAGGTTCAGACAACAAGGAGTCTGCGCTCACCGATCAGCTGGAGAAAGCCGGCGCCAAAGTTTTTTATAAACAACAAGCTTCTAATATTATAGATGGAATTGATGTTGTCGTTTATACTGCTGCCATCCACGAGGACAATGAAGAATACCGCGCCGCGCTGGACAGAGGACTTCCTATGTTAAGCCGCGCGGAATTATTAGGGCAGTTAATGACAAACTATCAGATTCCGATCGCTGTTTCCGGAACTCACGGAAAAACCACAACTACATCAATGTTATCTCACATTTTATTAAACGCTGATCTTGATCCTACCATTTCTGTAGGTGGAATCTTAAAGGCGATCGGCGGAAATATCCGCGTGGGAAATTCAGAAGTATTTCTGACAGAAGCATGTGAATACACGAATAGTTTTCTCCACTTTTTTCCTAAGATCAGTGTGATTCTCAACATTGATGAAGATCACCTCGACTTTTTCAAAGATCTCGATGATATCCGCAGATCTTTCCGCAAGTTTGCAGAGCTTCTTCCCGCAGATGGCACTCTGGTGATCAACGGTGAAATTCCTGATTACGAAGAATTGACAGAAGGACTATCCTGCCATGTTGTTACTTACGGTCCGGATACTTCCTTTGATTACAGCGCAGTGAACATCGCTCACGATGCATCCGGATGCGCTTCTTTCGATTTTGTAAAACACGGAGAATTTGTAACCCGCATTTCCTTATCCGTCAACGGCGACCACAACGTATCCAATGCGCTTTCCGCTCTCGCCGTTGCTGATGTTTTGAAGATTTCCGTTCAGGACGCCGGGGCAGGACTGAAAGATTTCCACGGCACAAACCGCCGCTTTGAATACAAGGGCGAATTTAACGGAGTGACTGTCATTGATGACTATGCCCACCATCCAACGGAGATCCACGCAAGCCTTGCTGCTGCAAAACATTATCCCCACCGTGAGATCTGGTGTATTTTCCAGCCTCACACTTATACGAGAACAAAGGCTTTATTCCCGGAATTTGTGGATGCATTAATGCAGACGGATCATGTGATCTTAGCGGACATTTATGCCGCACGCGAGACAGACACCCTCGGTATCTCTTCGAGAGATCTCGCCGAGGCATTAAAAGAAAAAGGCGCTGACACTTACTATTTCCCTTCTTTTGAAGAGATTGAAAACTTCTGCAAAGAGAAGTGTCAAAAAGGGGACTTGTTGATAACTATGGGAGCCGGAGACGTTGTAAACATTGGGGAAACGCTTCTAAAATAAAAGTTATCCACATTTTCCACAGGATTTTATCCACAAAAAACTTGATTTTTGGCTCAAAAATTTCTTTTTTGCCTGTCCAACTAATGCTATAATGTCTCTACGAAATGAGAAATATTGGGGAAGGACCGGCATAGGTTATGAAGAAACTGACATTAACAAATTCAGCACAAAATAATACAACCGTACTGGAAAATGAATTTATCGACCAGTATATGATTAAGGCAAACGGAGAGTATGTGAAAGTATACCTTCTTCTTTTGCGCCATCAAAACGAAGCTTCCACACCGCTTGGCATCTCTCAGATTGCCGACATTTTAGAGGTGACGGAAAAAGACGTGATCCGTGCGTTAAATTATTGGAACAAACAAGGGCTCTTAGAATATGAATCCGCGGAGACTGCTCCGGTCACTTCACCGAAGCCTGCGCCTGCTGTTGTTTCAGAGCCTTCTTCCAAGGTTCCTGACATCCGGCAGTTTAAGAGCCGCAAGGAATTTAAGGAGCTGTTATTTGTAGCAGAACAATATCTTGGCAAGACGTTATCTGTCACCGATATTGACACGATCACTTATTTCTATGAAACATTAAAAATGTCTGTGGAATTGATCGAATATCTGATTGAATACTGCGTTGAAAACGGTCACAAAAGCATGCATTATATTCAAAAGGTTGCTCTTTCATGGCACAAGCAGGATATAAAGACTGTCGATCAGGCAAAAACAAGCTCATTGCTATATAATAAAAACTGTTATTCGATTTTAAACGCATACGGAATCAAAGGACGGGCTCCGGCGGCTTCCGAGATTGCATACATTCGTAAGTGGAACGAAGAATACGCTTTCAGTTTGGATATTATTCTGGAAGCATGTAACCGGACAATGAATGCAATTCATCAGCCAAGCTTCGACTATACGGATTCTATCTTAAAGAAATGGCACGCGCAAAATGTACGCCATCTCAAAGATATTGCCGCTCTCGACGCTTCTTTTACCCGCGAAAAAGAGCTGAAGAAAAAACAGACGGTCAAAACACCTGTGATAAAGCCCACAAATAAATTCAACAATTTTGAAAGTCGTTCCTACGATATGAATGAGCTGGAACGCAAGTTAGTACAACAATAAGATCTGCATAAAGAGGAGAACTGCTTTTCATGGCACTTTCGAATTCTCAGTACGATGAATTGATGCGTACATACGAACAACGACAATTAGATAATGAACATGCCCTTCGCAAACGTTACGAAACTGCTTGTTCTATGATTCCTGAGCTTCCTGCTCTTGATAATGCCATATCATCAAGCAGTATCAAACAGGCCCGTCTCTTACTGGACGGACACGAAGATGCACTCAGCGAGCTCAAAAAGGAAATCTCGCGTCTTTCTGCACAGAAGCAAGCTCTTCTTTGTTCTCACGGATTTCCGGAAGATTATCTGGAACTCCACTATCTCTGCCCGGACTGTAAAGACACGGGTTACATTGGTACGAATAAATGCCACTGCTTCAAAAAAGCAATTGTGGATTTATTATATACACAGTCAAATTTGCAGGAAATTCTGGAAAAGGAAAACTTCTCTACGTTTTCTCTTGATTATTATTCCAGCAACCACAAAGACCCGCTTACCGGACGTTCTTCGCTGGAAGCTATACAGACTGCCCTGCACATCTGCCATGAATTTGTAGATACATTTTCTGAAGATTTCCGCAACATACTATTATATGGTGATACCGGTGTGGGAAAGACATTTCTCTCTCACTGCATTGCCAAGGAAGTCATGGACAGTTCTTATTCTGTCATTTATTTCTCGGCTTCCCGGCTTTTTGATGTGCTCGCCAAAAATATGTTTGGAAAAAAGGATGAGGAAACGGACGACTCTCTGGACTATATTTATAATTGTGATCTGCTCATTATTGATGACTTGGGAACTGAGCTTGCCAATACTTTTACTACATCACAGCTTTTTTCCTGTCTCAACGAGCGTATCCTTCGCCGGAAATCGACCATCATTTCAACAAATCTGGCACTTGACGATATTAAAACTATTTATTCAGAACGTATCTTCTCACGGATCAGCAGCCACTATACTATGCTCAGGCTCACCGGAGATGATATTCGCATCCAAAAAAAATTATTAAACTTGGGAGGTACAAATGATGTTACGCCGTAATGAACGTATTTTGGACAACATACCGGTTGGGTCTCTGGGAATCATTGCCTTAGATGGCTGCACCGAGATGGGAAACAAGGTCAACGACTACATCGTAAAATGGCGCCATGAAGACGGACATGCACACAAGGATGATGTTGTTTTCCATGGCTATGAAAGAGACAACTATTTGATCGAGGCTAATACCCCTCGTTTTGGTTCGGGGGAAGCCAAAGGCATTATCAAAGAATCTGTAAGAGGTATGGATCTTTACTTAATGGTTGATGTATGTAATTACAGCCTCACCTACTCCCTTTCCGGAAAAACAAATCACATGTCACCAGACGATCATTTTCAGAATCTGAAGCGTATGATTGCTGCAATCGGTGGAAAAGGCCGCCGCATTAATGTTATTATGCCTTTCTTATATGAAAGCCGCCAGCACAAAAGAAGCGGTCGTGAGTCTCTTGACTGCGCATTGGCTCTTCAGGAGCTGGTACGCATGGGTGTTGATAATATTATCACTTTCGACGCGCATGACCCGCGTGTACAAAATGCAATTCCACTGAGTGGATTCGAGACAGTCCGCCCAACTTATCAATTTGTAAAAGGACTTCTGCGCACCTACAAAGATCTTCAGATCGACAGCGATCATATGATGGTAATCAGTCCGGACGAAGGCGCTACTGCCCGTGCTGTTTATCTCGCTAACGTTCTGAATCTGGATATGGGAATGTTCTACAAGAGACGTGATTATACACAGATCGTAAATGGACACAATCCGATCGTTGCACATGAATTTTTAGGTTCTTCTGTAGAAGGAAAAGATGTGATTATTTTAGATGATATGATCTCTTCCGGCGACAGTATCTTAGATGTTGCAAAGCAGTTAAAACAAAGAAAAGCAAAACGAATTTTTGCAGCTGCTACTTTCGGACTGTTCACCAACGGTCTTGCTAAATTCGATCAGGCATACGAGGAAGGTATGATTGATGGTATTCTTACAACAAACCTGATCTATCAAACACCGGAATTACTGGAAAGACCTTATTATATTAACTGTGATATGAGTAAATATATTGCATTAATGATCGATACTTTGAACCACGACGGTTCTATCAGCAGTATCTTATCGCCAAATGAGCGTATCCAGAACATCGTAAGAAAATACAAAAACGGAGAGGAAGTCGTTTAGACTTCCTCTTTCTTATATGGAATATGTAATTTTCTCAAAATAGCCTCTTCTCTCTTCTGACAAGTAAAGATCAATACTTGCTTTTTATTCATTGCCAGCCATTTTAATGTGTTTTCCAAACGTACATCATCATAATAGGCAAAGGTATCATCCAGAATAACCGGAAGCTCCTCTCTTCCTAATACATCTACCGCCGCCATACGGAGTGCAAAATAAATCTGCTCAATCGTTCCTCTGCTCACCTGAGAAACCGGTATCTTTCTCCCTTCACTGATAAGGCTCATCTTAAGCTGGTCTTCAACTACAAGCCTATTATATTTTCCACCGGTAATTTCTCGTATAATAGAAGACACTTGAGCATTTAATTCTTCTCCCATCTTACTTTCCAATTTCCGTGATAATTCTTCCAGCTTATTCGCGGCAAATTGTACAGAAGCACATTCTTTTTCTATCCCTTTTACAGAATCGTCCAATTCATCCAGCTCCGCAATCTGCTCCTGCAGATTAGAATACTCTATTTCACGATCCTTTAGTTCTTCTTTTGTATGTGCAAGCTCCCATTTCAATTTTTCAATAGATGCTTTTTCTTCCTCCGGCGTAATCTCTTCCAACAACTTTTCCGGCTCCGTCTTTTCCCGTTTCTTTCCCACTTTCATTCGGTTCCAGACATAAATTCCGCAACTTAGAAATAATATAATTGCTATTAGATAATTCCACGGTTGATGAAGCAAGAACATTGGTAAAATAATGATTAATGCAAATACCAATAATTCTAATGGGTGAATTCGCCATTTTTCCGGTCGAATCTCATCGATAACACCTTTGTTTTCTGTTTCCCGCTCCGCCTTTTCTCTTTCCTGCTCTTGACGAACCGTAATCTCTTCCTCCAGACACCGCTGTTCCTCGCGCAGCTTATGTATGTCTCTCCATATATAGGAAGCCTCCTGCTCTTTATGCTCTCTCTGCCTCTGCTTCTTTTGAAGCGCTGCTTTTAACTGACGTTCCAGTTCTTTTCTTCGCTCCTTCAGCTGATCGAAGGCTCCCGTAAGATTCATATCTCCGCCTCCACCGGCATAGTAATTTGTAGCAAAATCTCTTAACTCATCCGCCAGTGTGCGATCCGTCTCAATTTTTAATTGTCCTATTGACACCGTATTCTCATAAGAAGCTGCATTCACTCCACCGAGCAGTATTTCGAGATCTCCATTTTCCACGAATAGTTCTTCACCATCATCCTCACAGATCAACTGAACCTTTTTTGAAACTTTATCAAAATCTCTGCGAATACAAAAATGTTTCCCTCCACTTTCAAATCTCATGCTTCCCGAATAATAATTTGGATTTTCCCACGGTTCATACCGTGTAAAAGTATCATTCGACGATGCTCTTCCACGCTTTCTTTCCATGCCAAACAGCATGCCCTTAATAAAAGTATGGATCGTTGATTTCCCCGACTCATTTTCTCCGTAAAACAACTGAATCCCATCTGAGAGACGAATCTTTTTTTCTGTGAATTTTCCAAAATTTTTAATTACTAACTCTGCAATCTGCATATTAATCCCTTCTTGTCTCCATGAGCGCTTTTACTCCTTCACACATAGCTCCATATTCTATACTCTCCCTATCATAGTCCTTTAACTCTTGAATAAAATAACCTAAAATATTGTGAGCATTATTTGTCATAATTCGTTCAAAATCATATGCCGGCACTGTCTCATCTGAAATTTCAATTATATTTCCGTAGACATCCATACCGGACAGGTCATATCGGACTTCCGGATCTCGAAATCCTGTCAGGATTATTTTATACATATTTTGCTGTCCATTTTCCCGAATTACCCGATCGATTTTCTCTCTTAATGCAAATCCTGTCATGTCCGGTGTCACTTCCACTTCAACATGGCAATATTCTCTTTTGGCATTTGGAACAAATCTTGTTTTACAACCACGCTCCGTAATCTCACCGATAATATAACCATGCTGTCCCACATCATTTTTATCAATCGGTTCTAATGCTCCGCAATATGCAATTTTATCTTTCACCAAAGACTGTGGTTTATGGATATGTCCAAGGGCAATATAATCATATCCACACTTTCGTAGCTTCTCTTTTTGGAATGGTACATGCGATTCATCACCACCATGCAAAAGCAAAACTTCATATTTTTGTTTATGTTTGGCATTTTTTTCTTGACATGTACACTCTATAATTTCTCTTTTATGATAACTGAATCCTGATACTGCTGTTTCGAGTTCAGGAAACTCTATAGTTTCCAGAGTTTCTTCCAATAACACATGAACATTTGAAGGCCACGAATATGTACGATAATAAGAATCAGCTTTTATGTAATCATGATTTCCCGCTGTCAGCACCACTTGTGTATGTGACAGCTTGCCTAACAAATAGCCAACTTCTTTTAGCTCTCTTAAAAGTGGCTGGCGATGAAATAAATCTCCCACAATCAAAAGCAGATCCATTTCCTCTTTCTCGCATATTTCTATCACTTGTTGGAAGCTATTCCATATTTCCCTTTCCCGCTTTTGTGTGTAAGCGGTTCCGGCGTCCGGCTTTGCCCCTAAATGAATGTCCGCGGTGTGTAGAAACTTCATTCGGTTCTTCCTCCTCTTCCTGCTTCTTAGACGGCAGCGTCACAATAAACTGTGTGCAAAGATCATTACTCTTCGCCATCACACTTCCACCATGCAGCTCTACAATTTCTTTCGCGATAGCAAGTCCGAGACCTGCTCCTCCGGTTCCGCTGCTCCTTGAACCATCCACACGATAGAATTTCTCAAAAATTGTCTGCAGCATTGTTCCCGGAATTTTATCTCCTTTATTACTGAATATAATCTCTATATTTCCATTCTTCGCTTTTGCCTCTATCTCAATCTTCGTTCCCTCGTAACAATAGGCAATTGCATTTCGTAAAATATTGTCAAAGACACGAGCCAGTTTATCCGGATCTCCGGTCACTTCCAGATTCTCCTCCACATCCACTTCGCAACTTAAATGTTTCTCTTGAAGCACTGCATACAGCTCATCCGCCAATTGTTCTAACATCAATGACAAATGGATATCTACCGGCTCCAATTCTATGTCTTGAAGATTATACCGAGTGATATCAAAAAACTCATTTATGAGCTCTCCAAGCCGTATAGATTTCTCATGTGCGATATGGATATATTTTTCCCTCTCTTCCGCCGCCATCTCCGGATGCGTATCCAACATTGTCAAATATGCAACAATCGAAGTAAGCGGTGTCTTTAAGTCATGAGCGAGGAAAAGTACCAAGTCATCTTTTCGTTTCTCACCCTCAATAGACTCTAGCTCCTGCCTCTTTAAAATAGCCTTAATTTCATTTAGTCGGATCTCGATAGGTTTTAATTCTGTAATCAAATGAATCGGTTCCGTAGAATCCGATACAATATTTTCGATTCCATCACCAACCTGATCCAAGTATTTTGTCATTTTAGACAGCGCCACATAGAAAAATAAAGCAAATAAGAGAAGAAAGCCGACCACCATAAAGAATGTCTTATTATCCCCAATAAGACGCCAATACAGATCAATCGCAGTCTTCTCTTCCACTTGAAATGCAGTCAATATGCTTATAAATGCTCTTGCAAACCAGTCGTTGTATATGCCATCGATTACATAATTCAGCAAAAAACCGCCCACCAGTACCGTCAACGCCGTTACCAATACTGTCTGTAGCAAAATACTGAACTTTAATTTCCGATAGTTATTCTTCAACTTTATACCCCACTCCCCAAACGGTTTTAATGAAATCCGATTTTCCGGCAGGTGTATTCATCTTTTCACGTAGATGACGAATATGCACCATCACCGTATTGTTGCTGTTCTTGTAATATTTCTCATGCCATACTTTTTCGAAAAGCTCTTCAGAACTTATTACCTTTCCTCTGTTTTCACATAACAGCCATAGGATATCAAATTCAATCGGCGTCAATGTCAACGGAACTTCATTATATACACATTCGTGAGAGGTTCGATTTAACTGAAGTCCTGCAAAATCAATAATATCCCCTGCATCTTTTCCACCTTCATTATATTGTGTATATCTTCGTATCTGAGCCTTCACACGAGCCACAAGCTCCAGAGGATTGAAAGGCTTCGGTATATAATCATCTGCGCCTAATGTAAGACCTGTAATCTTGTCCATATATTCCGTTTTCGCAGTCAGCATGATCACCGGAAATGTATACTTTTCACGAATCTGTTTCAAAATCTGAAATCCATCCACATCCGGCAGCATAATATCCAGAATTGCCAGATCAATCTTCATACTCTTAATACAGTCAAGCGCTTCCTGCCCCGTATAAAACTTATACACATTATATTGATCATTTTGCAGATATAATTCAATAACATCCGCAATCTCTTTCTCATCATCAACCACTAAAATATTCATACTCATAGGACCCCTCCTATCATGATTCTATAATAAAAAAGTAACTATTCAGCTTTACAACCATCCCCCCAAGCTGCCAGGGCAGCCTCTTCGCCGCTTACGCAGCTATGGTTCTCGTTGAATGGCTAAACGCCATATGCCGCCACATCAGTTCAATCTATCGCAAATAAATTTGCACATCTCATACTGATGTGACAGCGCATAGCTGAATAGTTACTATAAGTCGCAGTTATTTACAGTACGTGGGAATGGAATTACGTCACGGATATTGCCCATTCCTGTAAGATACATTACACATCTTTCAAATCCAAGACCAAATCCTGCATGTCTTGTTGATCCGTATTTTCTAAGATCAAGGTAGAAGTCATAGTCTTCTTCTTTTAATCCCATCTCTTTCATACGTCCCAAAAGCTTTTCGTAATCATCTTCTCTCTGGCTTCCTCCGATGATCTCTCCGATTCCCGGAACGAGACAATCTACTGCTGCCACTGTCTTGCCGTCTTCATTTAATTTCATATAAAATGCCTTGATATCCTTCGGATAGTCGGTAACAAACACAGGACGCTTATACACTTCCTCTGTCAGATACCGTTCATGCTCTGTCTGAAGGTCTGCCCCCCAAGACACTTTGTATTCAAATTTGTCGTTGTTTTTCTCTAAGATCTCAATCGCTTCTGTATAAGTCACTCTTGCAAATTCAGAAGACACTACATTATTCAATCTTTCTAACAATCCTTTATCTACGAAAGAGTTAAAGAAATTCATCTCTTCCGGCGCATTCTCAAGAACATAGTTAATGACATATTTGAGCATGGACTCTGCCAATACCATATTGTCATCCAGATCAGCAAATGCAATCTCCGGCTCAATCATCCAGAACTCTGCCGCATGTCTTGTTGTGTTAGAATTTTCAGCACGGAATGTCGGTCCGAATGTGTAGATGTTGCGGAATGCCTGCGCATAAGTTTCACCATTTAACTGTCCGCTCACCGTAAGGCTCGTCTCTTTATTAAAGAAATCCTGAGAGTAATCTACTTTACCGTCTTCCGTCTTCGGAACATTTTCCATATCCAGAGTGGTTACACGGAACATCTCTCCGGCTCCTTCACAGTCACTTCCTGTGATCAATGGTGTATGCACATACACAAATCCTCTCTCCTGGAAAAACTTATGAATCGCGTAAGCCGCCAGTGAACGCACGCGGAACACTGCCTGAAATGTATTGGTTCTCGGTCTTAAATGAGAAATTGTTCTTAAGTATTCGAAACTATGACGTTTCTTCTGCAATGGATAGTCCGGTGCGGATGCGCCTTCTACTTCCACAGTATCTGCCTGAATCTCAAATGGCTGCTTTGCCTGTGGTGTTGCAACCAATGTTCCTGTTACGATGATCGCCGCTCCAACATTTAACTTGGACACCTCTGCAAAATTATCCATTGTATCATGGTACACAACCTGTAATGGTTCAAAAAATGAACCGTCATTTACTACAATAAATCCGAATGCCTTGGAGTCGCGAATACTGCGTACCCATCCTCCAACTGTAATCTTCTTATCCAGATATTCTTCCTTATGTTTGTATAGTTCTCTAATGGTTATTAAATCCATATCTGCCTGCTCCTTTTCTATCATCACACTTTGTGGTTAGTATAACACATCTCTGCAAAATTTAAAAGTATAACAAACAGCAGGACACCTCTCTTTAAAGAAATAGAGAAATGCCCTGCCATCCTAATTTTCTAATTCCAAATTTCCTGCCGCAATTTCACTTCTACATTGCTAAACCACTTAAGCTAATATCACTTTCATTGCCTCTGCCAATTTCTCTTTCTGGGTTTTTGCCTCTTCCAGATCCTTGCCAAGAGTTGTGTAGTAGATCTTAATCTTCGGTTCTGTTCCGGAAGGACGAACGATAACCGTTGCCCCATCTTCTAATTTATAGATCAATACATTTGCAGATGGAAGTCCTGTCTCTTCTGGTTTCGTATAATCAATTGCCTGAGCTACTTTCACACCGGCAACCTCTGTCAATGGATTTTCACGAAGGTTCTGCATGATACCTGCCATCTTATCCATTCCGCTAAGTCCCGGGAATTCAAAGCTGTCAATCTTGTTAAAATAACGTCCGTATTCTGTATAGATCTCTTCCATTCTCTGCTTCAGGGAGCTTCCGATACTTCTGTAGTAAGCTGCCATCTCACAAATAAGCATAGAACCGATGACAGCGTCTTTATCACGGACATACGGACCTGCCAGATATCCGTAGCTCTCCTCAAAACCGAAGATAAAGCGATCCACTTCTCCGGCTTCCTCCAACTGTGCAATCTGATCTCCGATCCACTTAAAACCGGTAAGCACATTACGAAGCTCCACTCCATAGTGAGCAGCCACTGCATCCGCAAGAGGGGTAGATACAATAGATTTTACTGCTACCGGATTCTCAGGCATGGTTCCTTTTTCAATGCGGCCTGCACAAATATAATCAAGAAGCAATACGCCGACTTCATTTCCGCTGACAAGCTCATAAGAGCCATCCGGACATTTCATTGCAATACCTACGCGGTCCGCATCCGGATCTGTGGCGAGCATAAGATCTGCTCCTGTCTCTTTCGCAAGATTTAAGCCCTGCTCCAAAGCCTCAAAGATCTCCGGGTTCGGATAACTGCATGTTGTAAAGTATCCATTTGGATATTCCTGTTCAGGAACAATTGTAATATCTGTAATACCAATATCTTTTAACACCTGTGTTACCGGCACAAGACCAGAACCATTTAACGGACTGTATACTAATTTTAATCCGGCAGTCTTACAAAGTCCCGGACGAACCTGACGAGATTCAATTGCCTCATAAAGCGCCTTCTTACAATCGTCTCCTACAAAGCGGATCAAGCCTCTTTCTACGCCTTCCGCGAAAGAAATGTAGTTTGCTCCGTTCAAAACATCTGTCTTCTGAATTTCTTCATATACAATTGCCGCCGCATCGTCTGTCATTTGACAGCCATCCGGTCCATACGCCTTATAACCATTATATTTTGCAGGATTATGAGATGCTGTTACCATAATACCTGCATTACATTTATAATAACGTGTTGCAAAAGAAAGTGCAGGTACCGGCATGAGCGCGTCATAAATTCTTACATTGATTCCATTCGCTGCAAGAACTCCTGCTGCCGTTTTCGCAAATACATCACTCTTCAAACGACTGTCGTAACTGATCGCTACGGTCTGGCTTCCTCCCTGTGTCTTTACCCAGTTTGCAAGTCCTTGTGTTGCCTGACGTACTACATAAATATTCATACGGTTCGTTCCTGCACCTAATACACCTCGAAGTCCGGCTGTTCCGAACTTAAGGGCAACTGCGAAACGCTCTTTGATCTCTGTCTCATTCCCCTCGATTGCTCTCAACTCCGGATTTAAATCCGCATCTTCCAAATCTGCTGCCATCCATCGTTTATATTCTTCCAGATACATTCTTATCACTCCTGTCTTCCATTAAAAATCTAAATTAAATATACCATGTTTAGGAGTGAATGGCAACAATCAGTCTGAATACCTGTTCTACCGTTTCTATCAGATTCCTCTTGGCATTATCCCGATCCATTGCCTCTTCTAATGTGGTAATTCCTCTCAAAATCGGAAAGAACGCATGAATTCCCTCTTCGTTACATTTTCCGGCATCTTCCGTCACACTTCCGGCAAACGCAAGCACCGGAATGTTATATTTTCCAGCCAGTTTTGCCACTCCTACCGGTGCTTTTCCCATCGCAGTCTGACCGTCAAGACGACCTTCTCCGGTAACGACAATATCTGCATCTCGAATATACTGTTCTAATTTTGTTTCTTTTAAAACAATTTTAATTCCCGACTCTAATACCGCATTGGTAAATGTAAGAAATGCAAAGCCAAGACCTCCTGCTGCCCCTGTTCCCGGATACTTAGGATCTGCTTTCTCATAATGCTTTTCTGCAAGCTTTGCATAGTCAGATAACCATTGATCCATCTTCCGTATCATTTCCGGTGTTGCTCCCTTTTGCGGTCCATACACAGCGCTTGCTCCTTGTTGTCCGCATAAAGGATTTGTCACATCGCAGGCAACTTTAAACTCACACTGTGCAAGCTCCGATATTACGTTTTCGCTCTTAATTTCCGCAAGATCTTCCAAGCCAACAGCACCGTAAGGAACCGGATTCCCCTTGCTGTCCAAAAACTCATACCCAAGTGCCTGTAACATTCCGATTCCGCCATCGTTCGTTGCGCTTCCGCCAATACCGACTACAAATTTCCGGCATCCTTTCTGAATCGCATCCCGAATCATCTCACCGACACCATAAGTTGTCGTAAACAGTGGATTTTTCCTCTCATCCGGAACCAGCGTAATTCCTGCTGCCGCTGACATCTCGATGACTGCCATTTTCTCTTCTTCTATGATCCCATACGCACAATCTACAGGATCTCCAAGCGGTCCTGTTACCTGAACCTGCTGCAAACTTCCATTCATCCCCTGCACAAGTGCGTCTACCGTTCCTTCTCCTCCGTCTGCCAAAGGTCTGACAACTACTTCCGCCTGTGCATCCGCACGACGGATTCCTTCTGCGATCGCATTGCCTGCCTCCACAGAACTTAAACTTCCTTTTAATGAATCAATCGCAACTACTGCCTTCATTCTTCTCTCCCTTCTTGAATCGTATATTCCTCATTGACTTATGAAACAGAAATATGCTTACAGGCAAGGTGGCTGCCCTCAAGCACACCGAGTCCAATTGAGCCTTGTAAATATGGGCGGTCCACATCACAGGCAGATAATAACTCCTGTCCATCTACTTCTACCGAAATTGTATCATGCTTTGCATGGATTGTAATCTTATATTCATTCCCGTGGCGCCACATAAATTCTGTCGTCGCAAGAATCCTGTAATCATTCTCTTTTTTCAAGATTCCGATTTTGTTATCGGGAAGCAGCGCCGCAGCATAACAACGTCCGGCCCCCTGTACCCTTACATTCATCAGAAGCTTCTCGCCCACAACCGGTATGACCACATATTCCACCTGATAGTCATCCCAATTATATTTTCCTGTGTAAACCTCTCCAAAGTCTCCACACGACAAATGAAGCATATTATTTTCCAGATAAAAGAGACCTTTTAATCTTGTAAACTGACTGATTTCCCGATGTACGATCGTCCAAAGCTCTTCTTTTTCTTTTTCCATACAAATTCCATAACATGGATTCCCATCCACATATAAATCATCCATCAGGCATACAACTGTAGTCCCTTTCCCTCGGTTTCCTTTCACATGGATACAGATCCCGATTTCTTCAATAAGACCGCCATCAAGTGCCGGAAGCTGGCAGGATAGTTGTTCCCACTTCCCTTTTGAGAGACTTCTCTTTTCTCCATAGTAAATGTTCTGTGTGTGCTGTTCTTTTGCATATGCGCTCACTAAAATTTCATTACCATACTCTGGAAGCATTGCACTTACATGCACCGTCTGCCCCGGATATGCTACAGGAGAAAATGCCGGATCATAACGACTGTCATGAAAATCTTCCGGCCCATAATAGGTCTTTTTATACACATACAGATTCTCTCCGCCCTGCATGATATTTGCGGTAACCTTTAAAGACCTTATTCCACTCGCCGCCGATTCCGTCGTATTCTGTAGTGTGTATTCCAAATCCGGATAAATATCGGATGCGTGAAGATGCTCGGACCTAACGCGTATTGCATGCGTTGAACCTGAATATTCAAAATGACAGCTATCGATTCTCTCCTCAAAAATTGTCCGATATGGTTCCGGCAATTCCAACTGTTGAAGAGCCGCAGCTTGCTTTGCGATATAAGACGCCGCATAAGGAATATCCATAATATTCAACGAACCGACAACACTGGAGCATACAAGAAAATCATGGATCGGACGACGCCATTTCTCATAATCTATTGCATCAAGACCTCCTCGAACTCCCCTTTTCCATATAAAAGTGCAAGGATCATTACTGCAATATTGGGAATGATATGGCACACTCCCTGATACTTGTCATATCCATAATGCTCAAAAATATATCGGTAACAAGCTTCCCAGTCTCCATTTGTGCCATAGCTTTCAAAACACTTCATCACTGCCCGTACTACACGAACATATTCACAGTCCGCCGGAAGATAACTTAATGCTTTCTCAATGATTTTAAAAATATCTTTCTCCACAAACGCATAGCTGATGCAGACTGCTACAAAGATCCCACCATATATTCCATTTCTATCATGTGTAACACTTGCTGCTTTCTCTGCTAATTTTTCCGCCAGATCCGGATTTCCCGGGGTCACAAGTCCCCATGTAGCAATAAAAATCTGACCACCGATCTGTTCTGCTGCCACATGCCCATTCTGTTCGATACTTCCGCTTCGCGGCGCTGTAATCCCATTTCGCAGATTCAGATACGCAGTATGTTCTGTAGATACACCATAACCGCCCCACCAGAAAAAGCCATGTTCGAAAGGAGCATAATTTAACAACGCCTCTGCCACATCCTGTGCTTCTATTTCTGCCCCTTTTCCACTGTCTTCTAATGCACGTAGGAAAAACAGCGGACCATTGCTGTCATCGTCCGCTGCAAACTCTTTTCCTCTATAATCTATCGGATATCCATCTAGTTCCCCATATATGTTTTTAATCTGCTCATAACTAAAACCTTCTACCGGTGCCCCCATACGGATTCCAATCATCTTTCCGAGCCACCCTGCATAGATTTTCTCGATGTATTCTTCTTTCATCAACATATAGAGTTCCTCCTACAAAGAAGTCAGATCCACCTGTGTTAATTCTTCTGTGCTTGATACTACAATATTCGCAGCACCCAGTAGTTCTTTATTTCCTACACCGATACACTTCATATTTCCCGCAATGGCAGCCTCAATTCCTGCCTGTGCATCTTCCACTACAATACAGTTTTCACATGGAACTCCAAGGAGTTCTGCCGCTTTTACAAATACTTGCGGGTTTGGTTTCGGTATCTCAACCAGATTTCCATCTACCACTGCATCAAACTGATCGATCAGGTTCATCTTCTCAAGAATCATACCGCCGCTTTTACTTGCAGATCCAAGTGCGATCAAATATCCCTCGCTCTTAATCTTCTGCAAAAATTCCGGAATCCCTGTAAGAATTTCAGACTCATCGATTTTTGAAATCATGTCCAGATAATATCCATTCTTTCTTGTCGCTAATTCCAGTTTCTCTTCTTCTGACAGATTATCAATACCGCCTACTTCTAGCACAATATTTAGGGAATCCATACGGCTTACCCCTTTTAATCTCTCATTATGAATAATATCGAATTCAAAGCCGAGTTCGGACGCCAGCTTTTTCCATGCCAGATAATGGTACTTCGCAGTATTCACTACCACCCCGTCCAAATCAAAAATTACCGCTTTCATAGTCTTATTTCTCCTTTTTCTCCATAAATACATGTTATGTCAAGGCAATATCCAAGCTATCTTCCAGCACATATTCCTTGTTTTCTGCCTTTACACGGATCTTTCTTCCTTCTTTTTTCTCACAATTTAAAGTAATGTTATCTCTGCCGACTGTGAAATGAACCTTTACACCTTCTATATACATATTGAAATCCATTGTTTTCCACTGCTTTGGAAGATTCGGTGTCAGATACAGAACACCCTTTTCATAATGAACACCTGCAAATCCAAAGATCAGACAATTCCAGATTCCTCCAAGAGAGGCTGAATGAACGCCATCTGTACTATCATGTGGATTTTCATTAATGTCTACGACAAGACATTTACGGAAGAATTCCCATGCCAGATCCATTGCTCCTATAGCGGCGCATGCTTGTGCATGTGCACAGTAGCTTAAGGAAGAATCATGTATCGTTCTATTTTCATAGAAAAGTACATTCTTTCTGACAGTCTCTTCATCAAAAAGTTTTGGGAACAGGTTTAGAAGCATCACCACATCCGCCTGCTTCAGAACCTGCATATTCACTACTTCTTCTCTGGAATAATCAAGAAGCACAGACTGTTTGATCTGAGATTCTTTATATTTCTCAATGTTTTCCAGACATGGCTTTGACAAAAAGCTATCGTCCTGCGGAATAATTCCATCTTCATTGGGTACCGGAAGATACATCTTCTCCTGAAATTCCTTCCATTTCTGTAAATCTTTTTCCAATTTGAGTTTCTGATTTAGACTTTTAAATACCTCTACGTTTTCTGCCTTTAATTTTTCCGCATAATTAAGCGCCATTTTCACACAGTACACCGCCATATAGTTGGTGTAAGCATTGTTATCTACATGCTCCGTATATTCATCCGGTCCGATCACATCATAGATTCCGTATTTTTGTCTCTTTTCATCCCATTTTGCACAGGATACCCAGAATCTCGCTGCTTCAAAGACAATCTCATAGCCACAATCTTCCATGAATCTATCATCCCCCGTAGATTCATAATATTGCTCTACTGCATATGCGATATCTGCTGTCACATGATATTCTTTAATACCGGACCAAACTTTGTTTGCCTTACCGGTATGTATGTTGAGTGCTGCATAAAGCGGAGTTTCCTCTTCACCGGTACGTGCTGCTTCCCAAGGGAACATCGCCCCTTCAAACCCGTAGTCCTTCGCTTTCTTCCTTGCTCCGTCTAACCCTCTGTAGCGGAATTCCAGCAAACGTTTCGCCTCCTTAGGATATCCGTATAAGAGCATCGGGAACAGGAAAATCTCCGTATCCCAGAATACGTGACCTTTGTAGCCCTCTCCGGTCAAACCTTTTGCGGCAATACTGCTCTCATTCGTATGCCACGGTGTCATTCCCAGAATGTGATACTGGGCAAAACATACAGCTGCTTCTTCCGCTTCACTCATACCATCTACATGAACACGCGTAACATCCCAGAATTCTTTCATTTTCGCCTGCTGCTCTTCTAAGAGAACGTCATACCCTTTATTCAACGCAGCCAACAATGCCAGTTTTCTCTCTTCTGTAGTAATTCCATCTTCGCCTTGATCTGCAAATGTCACTTTCTCAAAAATAACTTCTTTGTCTTCCGGAGTTACCGCATAAGTTCCATACACGCCTCTTCGTTTAAGATTGAATTCCTTTTCTTCCTGCACTCCGCAAACCACTTTGCACCCAACAGCTTCTGTCACCGTGCCATTCTCGAGCTCGCTTCGTATCTCCATGATCTCCTTGTCATAGACTCTGGCAGTTGAGGTATGAAAATGTGACACACCGCTATTGGTCATCTGTCCATTAATTCCGGTTTTTATTTTAACCTGTCTGTTTCTACCATCCAAAAACTGAACACGAAGAGACTGTGCAAAAAGATTGGTCTGAGCCATGGATGCAAATCTCCGGTTTTCCACCAGTACTTCACCCTTTTCACCAAGATCAAACACATAGTGAATGACCAGCTCGCCGCTGAAAATGTCTAATTTTCTTTCGAACGATTTAAGACATGAACGTTCCGGATATATCTTCTCTCCGTCAATCTCTAATCCAAACCATGTAACATCCGGACAATTGACAAGCTCTGTAACTTCCCCTTCATATGCTTTATTGAACGCTCCACTTAAGAACATTCCTCTTTGTTCTTCGATCAGAGAAAATGGATGAGCCGCGCGCACTCCCATATATCCATTGCACTGCGCAAATACTGATTCTGTTTTTAATTCATACTCTGGTAAAAACTCTTTTTCACCAATCCAAAATCTTTTCTTTTCTCTTTCTGTCTGATAATGAATCATAAACTATCCCTCACTCACCTCTAATTAAAAACTACGGGTCTGCCAGTCTTAGCAGATTCATACAGCGCACAGATCAACTTCTGAATATAAGCCCCCTGTTTTGCTGTCACAAGTAGTTCTTCTTCTCCAAGACACGCTTTCACAAAATTAGTGTCTACATCCAAGTGCCAGTCTCTCATCTCAAGGAATGGGAATGTCTGGTCTACGAGCTGACCATCTTCTTCACCATAAATCTCTAACGGGAACAGATCAGCGCCTTCCTTAGAACCGTAAAATTTGACACTTCTTACATCTCTTTCTTTTCGATTGATCGCAAAAGAAGTCTGAAGATCAAGACTCGTTCCGTCAGCAAAACGGACATATCCAAAAATTCCATCTTCTACCGTGAAACATTCAGGATCCCATCCGCCCATAAGACCAACTTTCGATGTCTTACCGATACGGTCACTGCTTGTCGCACAGACATAGGAGATTTCCGGATAATCAAGAAGGTATAATGCGCTGTCTAACATATGTGCGCCAATGTCAATCAACGGACCTCCGCCTTGGATCTCCTTATTAGTAAAGCATCCCCATCCCGGAATTCCTCTTCTTCTATGCCATTTCACTTCTGTATGATAAATTTCTCCCATCTTGCCATCTTTGATTCTATTTTTCAAAAATGCCACATGCTCACTTGCCCTGAAGTGGAAACCATAAGAGAGAAGTTTCTTTTTTTCCTGCGCTTTCTTTTCCATGCTTTCGGCTTCTTCTACTGTAATTGCCGGCGGCTTTTCACAGAATACATGACATCCTGCTTCCAAAGCATCTAATGTAATCTGGCAATGAAATTTGTTCGGAACACAGATTGTTACTGCATCTGGCTTTACCTCTTCTAACATTTCTTTATGAGAATCGTAATATTTTTCAATTCCAAACTTTTCAGCTACTGTCTTAGCAGCTTCCAGACGCGTGTCACAGATTCCCACAATCTCCACATTCCCCATAAGCTGATAATTCGGGATATGTGTTACCTGAGCGATCTGTCCGGAACCGATGATCGCCATTCTTAATTTTTCCATTTTGTTTCCTCTTCTTTCCTGTCTGTCATCAGATATTTTAAAGATCAAAAGGATGCCGCAAAATGACACTGCATACGTTGTACCGACTCACTTTACCGCACCCTTTCTTTATAATCATTTTCCTACATAAACTGTTTCATGAAATCCACAGACTCCTGATATACCTTCAAAGGATCTTCGCCGCGAATTCTTCCTTCATTTACAACCGGACCTTCATAGCCGATTTCTTTTAATGTCTCCATATGGCGTTTCCAGTCAATCGAACCGGTTCCCGGCTGATAACGGTGATTTTCAGCAATATGGATATGTCCTACATACCTTTAACACATCTTTCATTAATTTGATAAGCTCATGTGTCTCCGGAAGATGCATACACGTTGTTCCTAATTCTTTCCACATGAATCCAATCGCATCCAGACGGATGAATTTAGCGCCGCTTCTTCCATACATAACAAGGATATCCAGAATCTCTGCCAACAATTCCGGGCACTCAAAGTTCAGATCGATCTGGTCGTCACTAAAGGTTGTCCATACATACTTTTCTCCGTCTTTGGTCTGGAATTTAGTCAACAACGGAAGCGCTCTCGGACGTGTAACTGTGCTGTAATCAGCATCTTTATCACAGGTGATAAAATAATTTTTATAAGGCTCTTCGCCTTTCAAATATCCTTCAAACCATTCACTGCTTTTTGAGATATGGTTGATCACCGCATCAAACATTAAACCGTAATCGGAAGACATCTCTTTAATCTGTTCCCAGTCTCCAAGCTCCGGGTTGATCTTTCTATAATCCACAACAGAAAATCCATCGTCCGATGTATACGGATACATTGGAAGAAGATGAACCGTTTCAATTGCTTCTCCCACATATTTATTCAGAAATTGATGCAGAACCTCCAGCCCCGGTTTCTCGCCATCTGTAATCGTATCTCCGTATGTAATCAGGATACTGTCTTTCTCTGAAAGCGGTGTCTCTAAAGCTTCTGTCGTTTCGTATCCGTTAAGCTGCTCATCGATCAGCTTCGTCGCAGCTTCTGCTTTCTCTTCGCTTTTGTATACGCGAACAAGCCTCTCTTTTATTTGTTTCTTCAAACTGTCTTTCATCTTTTTTCTCACTCTTTTCTTTTTATAAGCAACATTCTCTTCCTATTTTGTCTATTATTGACAACGTTGTCTTGCTATTTTTTCGTGACAACGTCAATTCGGCCTCTTGGCTTGACAACGTTGTCACATTTTGCCCTATTTAACGCTCTCCGCATTCGTGGAGAGCGCATCTTTTTCGTCTAACTATGTAGATTCTCTCTCTATCACTTTGCATGGGAATTTAAAACTTTTATTTTCATCTTCACCATTACTTATTCGATCGATCACATAATCAATACAACATTTTGCAAGCTTTTCAAAGTCTTGTTCCACCGTAGAGATCGGCGGATAATAATATTCTCCTAATGTAATATTATCAATGCCGAGTACGGCAATATCCTTCGGGATCGCTAATCCCTTCTCGTAGATTGCCCGGTATACTCCAAGCGCTCTTTCATCACCTGAGACGAAAAAGGCATTGACTTCGTGCGTATCCAGGACTTCTTTTGCTTTATTATAAGCCTTCTTCACCGTATCGAGCCCTGTAAATATGTGGTAATCTGTTTTCTGCTCTTTCATCGCAGCTTCGAATCCCTTTACACGGTTCTGGGTAGATAAAAATTTCTTCTCTCCTATAAACAGAGCAATCTTATTGAGATTCTTTTCCGCTAAATATCGTCCGCCCTGGTAGCCCACATCATAGTTATCCAGGCTGACTGACGGAACATTCGGATTCTCCGGTTCTCCAAACACGACATACGGAATGTTGTGACTCTCAAAATAATCCACTCGAGGATCTTGTAAAATATTCTCGAGTAATATTGCGCCATCTGCAATTCCACTGGCGATCAGATAGAATCCATCTGTCTCGTCTTCTTCAAAGCGTTCACTACTTGATGGCGAAAGGACAATTTTCATAGAACGCTTCTTTGCATATGTGAATAAATGCTTTAACATAATTGTATGCCAAATACTCAAATGCTCTTCATGGTGACGCTCGGCAAATACTACGATAATATTCGTCCGGCTTCCTTTTAAGCCACGGGCAAGCATATTTACCTGATATCCCTGCTCCTTAATTGTATTCATGACTTTTTCTCTCATTCCGTCACTGACATTCGGGCTGTTGTTCAACACTCTGGATACCGACTTGATCGATACTCCACAGGCATTGGCTATATCAACAATTGTCACATTTCCCACTTGACATCACCCCTCTTTGTCCTACGTTGTCATTATAGTTCCTTTCTTATCTTTTTTCAACCCTCTTTTGACTTTTCAGCATAACTGGCAAATTCGCACCACTGTTTTTGTTCACTTGTCACAAAAATCGTCTCATTTCTTCTTATGCATATTTGACTATCTCACACTATTATAAACAGGGGAGCATACCACTTGACTGATATGCTCCCCTGTTATTCTTTTCCCTATGCTCTCTCACTATAGTGATGTGCTTCTTCAAGCATCATATCTTTTACTTTCATCAAACGAATCTGGGAACTTCTCTCATTCTCATCCAGCTTCATTGTGATATATTTGATCGTTGCCTGAGCCTCCGGAATCGTCACATGCTCCAGCGCATTTACACGACGTCTCGTCTTCTCAATCTCCGCCGCCATGAGCTGACATGCTTTTTCTGTCTCTGCAAGCTTCAACATATCCGGCAGAATATCTGCCAGTGATTTTACTGCACCATCAAGATCGCTGGAAGTAAATGCGAATCCATAAGAATAAATGTCGTTGGCATCCGCTGTCCTTGTCTTCGTCTCATAGACTGGGATATCAACACTCATAACATTTTTCTGTGTTACATTCAGATTCACTTCCTGCTTCGGTGCCATCAATGCTGTATTTAATGTAGCTTCGTCCATGCCTGCCTTCGCTATGACAAAATTCTTATTTGCAGAGAGGATTCCAGCTTCTACTTTTTTTCTAAGCGCCATATTCTCCTTGACCAGTTCAAGAAACTGACGCATCAGCTCGTCACGCTTATCTTTCAGAAGTTTGTGTCCTCTTCTGGCTGTAACAAGCTTTTTCTTTGTTTTTGTCAGCTCCATACGGGTAGGAGTAATCTGCTTTTTAGCCATCGTTTCCCTCCTTCATTTGGGCTTGCACCCCTAGCTTGCGCCTTTTCGGCTTTCTCGCTGCGGGCCCCCGCCCTACCGGCTTTTTCGCCATGCCCAGCTCGAATCCGCTTCGCTCCTTCTCGCTGCGGGCCCCCGCCCTACCGGCTTTTTCGCCATGCCCAGCTCGAATCCGCTTCGCTCCTTCTCGCTGCGGGCCCCCGCCCTATACAGATATAGAAAAGTTCTCATTTGCAAGCAAGCTTGCATGATACCTTTTCTATATCTGTGCATGGCTTATTGCTTTCCATAATATTGATCCAAGAATTTATCGTCGATACGTTTCAGTTCTGCTCTTGGCAGCATAGACAGAAGTTTCCAGCCGATTTCTAATGTTTCTTCTATTGATCGATCTGTGTTGTAACCTTGAGATACGTATTCCTTCTCGAAGGCTTCTGCAAATTCTGCGTATTTCAGATCAATCTCTGTAAGCGCTGCCTCTCCAAGAATCGTCATCAGCTCTTTGGCATCTTTACCACGAGAGTATGCTGCAAATAACTGGTTCATCGTGTTGGAATGGTCTGCTCTTGTCTTTCCTTCTCCGATACCTTTATCTTTCAGACGGGAAAGTGACGGTAATACATCGATTGGCGGCTGCAATCCCTTTCGGTACAGCTCACGGCTTAAGATTACCTGTCCCTCTGTGATATATCCGGTAAGGTCCGGAATCGGATGTGTCTTATCATCCTCTGGCATAGTAAGGATCGGGATCATTGTGATACTTCCGTTCTTACCTCTCTGACGACCGGCTCTCTCATACATGGTCGCAAGGTCTGTGTACATATAACCCGGATATCCACGACGTCCCGGAACCTCTTTCTTCGCTGCGGAAATCTCACGAAGTGCGTCTGCATAGTTTGTGATATCTGTCAAGATAACCAATACATGCATATCTTTCTCAAACGCCAGATATTCTGCCGCAGTCAGCGCCATACGCGGTGTGGAAATACGCTCAACCGCCGGGTCATTTGCCAGGTTAATAAACAGCACGGTTCGGTCAATTGCTCCTGTCTCTTTAAATGACTCAATGAAGTAGTTAGACTCTTCAAATGTAATACCCATCGCAGCAAATACAACCGCGAATTTTTCGTCTGTGCCGCGTACTTTTGCCTGTCTTGCAATCTGAGCCGCCAACTGAGAATGTGGCAGACCGGAACAAGAGAAGATTGGCAGTTTCTGTCCACGAACCAATGTATTCAGTCCGTCAATAGCAGATACTCCGGTCTGGATAAATTCCTCCGGATATACTCTTGCCGCCGGGTTCATCGGAAGACCGTTGATGTCTCTTCTTTCTTCCGGCAAAATCTCCGGACCATCATCAATCGGACGTCCAAGTCCATCGAAGACACGTCCAAGCATATCGCCGGACACACCCAGTTCCATTGTTCGTCCAAGAAAACGCACTTTACTGTTACTCAAATTAATACCGGCTGCATTTTCATAGAGCTGTACAACCACATTGTCTCCATCTACTTCCAGCACTTTACAACGACGTTTTTCTCCACTGGCAAGCTCGATTTCTCCAAGCTCATCAAAGGTGACGCCCTCTACTCCTTTTACCATCATCAGCGGTCCGGCAACTTCCTGTATGGTTCTATATTCTTTTGGCATAATTAGAAGTCCTCCTTCCCGAATGTTCCTTTAATTTCTTCACGAAGTTCCTTCATGATCTTCTCATACTCTTCTTCGATCTGATCGGTTGTTGTGTATTTATAACGTCCGATTCGCTCTCTTACTTCCATAATCAGAAGTTCTTTCATCGGAGCGCCTTTTGCCAGTGCTTCGCTTGCCTGATCGTAAAACGCAAGCACCAGTTTCATCATCAAATACTGTTTGCGAAGCGGTGTATACGTATCAATCTCATGGAAAGAGTTCTGATGTAAGAAGTCTTCACGGATTGATCTTGCCGCTTCCATTTTCAGACGGTCACTCGGTGAGAGTGCATCCATACCTACCATCTGTACGATTTCTTCCAGCGCCGCCTCTTCTGTCAGAAGGCTCATCATTCTCTGTCTGTCACTCATCCAGTCTTCGGCAACCGTATTGTTAAACCAATCCTGCATATTGTCAAGATACAGGGAATAACTGGTCAGCCAGTTGATCGCCGGGAAATGTCTCTTATATGCCAGCGCAGAATCCAGTCCCCAGAACACCTTCACGATACGAAGCGTTGCCTGCGATACCGGCTCAGAAGTATCACCACCCGGTGGAGATACCGCTCCGATTACAGACAGAGAACCTTCTCTTCCTTCTTTTCCAAGAGACTGTACACGTCCTGCTCTCTCATAGAATTCTGCAAGACGAGATCCAAGGTATGCCGGATATCCTTCCTCACCCGGCATTTCTTCCAGACGTCCTGACATCTCACGAAGAGCCTCTGCCCAACGGGATGTTGAGTCTGCCATCAATGCTACGGAATATCCCATATCACGGAAATATTCTGCAATTGTAATTCCAGTATAAATAGATGCCTCACGTGCCGCAAACGGCATATCGGACGTATTTGCGATCAGAACGGTTCTCTCCATCAGCGAACGACCTGTCTTCGGGTCCTTAAGCTCTGGAAATTCATTCAAAACGTCCGTCATCTCATTTCCACGCTCACCGCATCCGATATAAACTACGATATCTGCCTCCGCCCATTTTGCAAGCTGATGCTGGATAACTGTTTTACCACTTCCGAAAGGTCCCGGAACAGCAGCTACACCACCTTTTGCAATTGGGAAAAATGTATCTACTACCCGCTGTCCTGTTACAAGCGGTGCATCAAGCGGAAGTTTCTTCACGTATGGACGTCCTTTACGAACCGGCCATTTCTGCATCATTGTAAGTTCCTTATCACCGTCTTTTGTGGAAAGAACAGCTACCACTTCCTCTACGGTAAATTCTCCTGCTTTGATCTCTTTTACCGTACCGGAAAGCCCGTATGGAACCATAATTTTCTGTTCTACAACAGCGGTTTCCTGAACGGTGCCAAGCACATCTCCTGCGGACACCTCATCGCCGACTTTTGCAACCGGAACAAATTCCCATTTCTTATCTCTCTTTAAGGAAGCAACTTCAACTCCACGCTGTAAGTTATTTCCTGAAATCTTCATAATATCATCAAGCGGACGCTGGATTCCATCGTAAATGCTTGTAATAAGACCGGGGCCAAGTTCTACGGACATTGGCGAGCCTGTAGATTCTACCGGCTCACCAGGTCCAAGACCTGATGTCTCTTCATATACCTGAATGGATGCCTCATCACCATGCATCTCGATGATCTCTCCGATCAGACGTTTCTCGCTGACACGTACAACGTCGGACATATTCGCATCACGCATACCGGACGCGATAACCAGCGGTCCTGCTACTTTTTTGATCGTACCTGTACTACTCATGTGGACGAATCACCTTACCTTTCCTACAATTTTACCACTGCACAGCTCTTACTCTGGCATGGCTTAGCTGTCACCGAACAGAATGTCTGATCCGACAGCTATCTCTACGGATTTCTTTACTCCCGCTACTCCGGCTCCGGTATTTCCTGCAATTCCCGGAATCTGGATAATAGCCGGAATAATCTGCTCCTGATATTTTGAAATCTCATGCTTTAACTGTGCGGCACACGCTTCCGTGATATAGATCACACCGTAATCTCCCGCTGCCAGTTTTGAAAGCATCTCTGCGGCTTCTTCCTGAGTCTCAACCGGAAATGTATCAAGTCCCAGTGCAGCGAAACCGTAAATACTATCGTAATCGCCTAATACTGCAATCTTATACATACATTTCCCTTACCCTTTCCCGAATAGAATCATCCGGCAGATCACTTCGCTTACCGGAAAGAATGATTCGCACCGTTTTTATTTCATTCTGTCTTGCGATCACATAAGCAATCACAGGACCTATTGTAAATGCATTATATTTCTGCGGACTGATGGTTTCAATAATACGATTATCGCACCATCGTTCAAATGCAGACGGAGATTCCGCTAACGCTTCTGCCCCTTCCGCATAGACGGTTCCAAGCAGATAATCTCTCAGTGCATCTGCTCCTGCCAATGCTGCTTTTGCAAGTTTATCAACACTGACGCTATCACATTCTGCCATCGCCCGCTTCATGAATTCTATTGATTTTGCGGTTTTCTGCGCACGCACGGCAATCTTAATATCTGCAACTGCAACGGTAGATTCTGCATAATCCCGAATAATCTGGTCTTTTGCTTCTTTTCCCGCTTTATAGATTGCATCAAGCGCCGCCCTGTCGATCATCACGTCGCACAATTGACCGTCTCCTGTATGAAGAAAAGATTCATACGCTTCTGCTGCCACATGCTGCATATTTGCCGGAAGCTTACCAAAGTTCTTCTCCTTCACAATCTCCAGCATCTCACTGCCCGGAATGGATACATCTTCATAGAAAATGTGACGTTTTTTCCCTTCCGTACAGGTTTCCTTGATGGCTGCTTTCAGATTGTGAAAAAGCTTCGGATAAGAAAGCACCGCAAAGTGTTCCATTCCAACGGATAATTCCTTTACCACTTCCCACACCTTTTCTTCTTCTCTGGTCAATATGGCCTCGGCGTTTCCCGATGTTTCAGAGTCTCCCCATCCCTTCTCTTCCAGGAACTGAAGACACTGCTCATAGCTCTGGCACCCGATCAGCTGATCAATGGTGCTGTTAGAAAACAGGGAAACTTCCAGCGCCCTTATGCGCGCAACCGCATAGGTATACTTTTCACTCATGTTACTCCTCCTGTTGCGCGTTACGCGAATATGATACGATGCACTTTATCAGACAACTCATCTTTTTTCGCATCAAAAATTGCCTGCAAGGTACAATTTTCTTCTATGCCTCCATAGGCGAGGACAAATCCATTTTCTATTTTTCTGCCTTCTTCCGAGATGACCAGACTTCCGCCTTTTGATGCTACCGATTTTTCTACTTCTGCCCGAAAATCATTCGACATTCTCGCAAGGTCAGAAGCTGCAAAAAAGATCTCTCCTGCTTCCGGCAGTGCATATTTATCAAGCATCTTAAGAAGAAGAGCAAAATATTCTTTCTCGTCCATAGCAATCAGGGAATCGTATGCTTTCTTAAGCACATCTGCGATTACTTCCTGCTTCGCTTCCAGAATTCTGGTTCTTCTCTTAAGATCAATTGCCGATGCCACTCTCTCTTCATAAGCTTTTACATCTGCTTCTGACTTGCGCTGTGCAAGTTCACTTGATTTCTCTGCTTCTGCCTCGGCCTGACTTGTGATCTTTTGAGCATCCGCTTTTGCTTCTTCGACCTTATTGTCTGCTAAAGCCCTGGCTTCGCTCAGAATCTGGCTTTTCATTTTCTCTAATCCAGTCATAGCCTTTTACTCCTTCTTAGACCTGAATTCCATTTACTGCAAGGAAAGAAATCAAAAGTGCAAGAATTGCATATGTCTCTACCATTGCAGGGAACAGCATCGCTTTACCAAACTGATCCGGCTTCTTTGCTACGATACCGATAGAAGACGCTGCTGTTTTTCCCTGTGCAACTCCTGAGATCAGTCCAACAATACCAATCGGAAGACATGCTGCCAGAATCATAAGACCTGTCTGCACACTGACATCCGCAACGCCTCCGCCTAAAATACCAATCTTAGATAATGTGATAAATCCAACCAGCAGTCCGTAAAGTCCCTGTGTACCTGGAAGAAGCTGCATGATCAAAACCTTGGCAAACTTACTTGGGTCTTCTGTTACAACTCCGGCTGCCGCCTGTCCTGCAATACCTACACCCATTGCAGATCCTGCACCTGCCAGTAATACCGCAATTGCCGCGCCCAGAAGCGCATATACGATTCCTAAATTTTCCATAATACTCATAGTCTACATTTCCTCCTTATATGTTGTTAACTTCGCTTATTATTAATCTGCATTACTCTGAACATCTACATATTTTGTATCTGAATGAAATGGCCGAAATGGTCTGCTTCCGCCTTCGTAGAATTTTCCGAAGAACTCTACAAACTGAAGACGGTTTGTGTGTACATATGCGCCCAGTAAATTGATCGCCAGATTCAGCGTATGTCCTACGACAAAGAATACAACGAACAAAATAATACCAAGTATATTATTCGGGAACATTCCGATCATCTGATTGATTACAGATGCGATAACTCCGGTAGCAAGCCCAAGGGCTAACAGACGGGAGTAAGATAATACATCACTTAACCATCCGGTAATATTATACAAATCATATGCTCCAAGCGCGATCCGAAGTCCCGGATTCTTGCTGCTTCTTCCCGACATGAGGACAATTCCGACTGCTCCTGCAATCGCAAGTCCTTTGGCAAGCATATTAAGTGCCGGTGGGAACACGATCGTTGTCTGTGCAATAGATGCAAATATATCACTTGGCAAAAGCATGAGGATCAATCCCACAAGAAGCATAAACCATAACACTACGTCACAGAAGAAATCCATAACCTTGTGATCTTTCAAACACAGATACCCTTTGATTCCAAGACCGACAAATAAATGAATCACACCAAACAGCATCGAGTATACGAGCAATTTCATCGGATCGTTCAGCGGCATGAACCACAGCGCATCGATCGTAACCGTTGTTCCAAAGAACTTCTGTGATACAATATCTACAATATTTCCAAAGTATCCGCCGAACAGGATTCCCCAGATTACAGTCGAGAGTCCGCAATACATAAATAACTTTATCGACTTGTGCATGCTTTCACTCATTCTCGGGAATTTCTTCAGCATGACCAAACACGCAATCGCAATAATCGCTCCATATGCGGCATCCGATAACATCATACCAAAGAAAAACACATAGAAGAATGACATGATCGTTGTCGGGTCGATTTCTCCCTTCTTCGGGAGTCCGTAAGATTCTACGATACCCTCTACCGACTCAGAAAAGCCATTGTTCTCAAGAAGTGTCGGCGCCTCTTCCTCTTCACCCAGTGCTTCGATATCTATCACACAGTCATAGTTATCTCCAATCGCTTTTTGGATTGCCGGCACGACCTTCTCCGGCACATACCCGCTGACGAGAAAGGTTCTCTGAGACTGAGGGATCGTTCCAAGAATCTGATACTTATCTGCCCGCATTCGGAAATAATCTCCGACTACCTTCAGGCTATTTCTCGCATCTCCATATCCTGCGATCGCTTCCTCATCTTTTTTAATTTCCTGCTTCAGGGCTTCCACCTTCTGCTCAAGCTCCTCTTTTTCTTTTGCCGGAACCTGATCTGTCATCTGCGATGGTCTTGCGAATCCGCCCGCTCGAAGCGCTTCTTCTACCTTTCCAACATTTTCTTTCATACAGAACACGGTCAGATAAAGTGCATCCTTATCTTTTTCAATCACCTGCACTTCTATATCAGGCGTCTCTTCCGGACAATGCTCTGCCACAAGAGCATATATGCGTTCTGTCGTGGTATCTGCTGCCATTGTTCCAAGCAGCATTGCAACTTTTTTCGTACCGGAATATGTCATCGGCACGTCTAAAGACAGCCACGGATGAAGGATCTCTATCTGATTTTCAAGCTTCAGTATCCCTGCCTTTTTCTCCGCAATCTCTTTACTCTTCGCAATCAGAATGTTGGCATTTTGTATCGCTTCGTCTTTCCCTAAAATGGCTTCTTGAAATTCTTCCTGACTGATCAGCTTCTTTCCTTCCAAACCGGCAAACATAGATGTCTTGACCGGAGCATACTCGTCAAGAACATGGAGCGCAGCTTCTGTAAGATGTGTCTTCTTCTCAAAATCCTGCCGTGCACTTAACGTGTCCATTTTCTCAAAGCCTGCTTCGTCTTCGGCAACCTGACTCATTTCCATGACTCCAAGGGATTGTATCTTCTCCAGAATTGCCTTACGGTCTTTCTTAAGCGCGCAGATACTAACTCTTTGCATCTGCAAGATTGCCATAGCTTCATCCCTCCTTTACTTTTATTCCACTCTTTCCATTCAGTTTTGGTTCGTTTAAACCAATTCTGCAATCACCGAATCAATTGCTTCTTTTTCTTTTGCCTGCGCGGCTTTTTTCAATTCTGCAATCTCTTCGTCTACCCTGGCGAGCGCTTCCCTGGTAGAAATATCTCCGGCATCTTTCGCTGCGCTAAGCGCCGCTTTCGCCTTCTCTTTCGCTTTCTCCTCCGCCTGTTCTTTTATTTCATTGGCAGATACAGTAGCTTTTTCAAGGATCGAGGTGCATGTTACATCGGCTGCTTTTAATATTTCCTCTGCTTCACTCTCCGTCTCCTTGATGGTTTTAATGGTCTCTTCTACCATTCTGTCACCACCTCTCCTATTTTGATAACAACTTTTTTTGTAATTTAAATTAAATTATAATATCATTATGTGGAAATGTCTATAAATTTTTCATAACATTTCTTTGGACTTTAGTCTAATGCCGCACAATTCACTCAATTATCTTACAACTGTATCGTTTTATCACATCACAGTGTTACCATTTCAAATGATGCAAATGACCTTCCAGATTCATCCCCTCAAAACCATTCTGACGCAGTGCTTCGTACAAAACAATTGCCGCTGAATTTCCGAGATTGAGGGAGCGGATATCTCCGACCATTGGAATCCTTATACAGTCTTCTTTATGATTCACAAGAATCTCTTCCGGTATTCCTGCGCTTTCTTTTCCAAACATAATATAACAATCCGGCTCATACTTGACTTCTGTATATATTTTCTCAGCCTTGGTAGTTGCCATATAAATCTTAGCTCCCGGATTCTTTTCCAGAAAGTCGTTATAATCGATATATGTTGTCACATCCAGATCTTTCCAGTAATCCATTCCTGCTCTTTTCAGATTTTTTTCATTTAACCGGAACCCTAACGGCTCGATCAGATGTAGTCTTGCATTGGCAGCCACGCATGTGCGTCCGATATTTCCTGTATTTGCCGGGATCTCCGGCTCGTGAAGTACAATATTTAACATATGTAATTCCTCCTTAAAATATATGTTTATTTTTATAATTTTAAAAAGGATTGTTGTGGCAATGCGCGCAACAATCCCGTCATTTCTATGTTTCGAAGATTTTATATATTTCATCCGGTGCCGGACGATCGATATAACGGATTTCTTCTCCGTTCTGTATGATCTTATCATTATTATCCGTCATCCGTCCGATTACTTCTGCCTGCACGCCATATTCTCTTAGCTTTTCTGCCAACTCGTCTGCCTCTTCCGACACGACCAAAAAACTTCCCACCGATGATAGCTGATAGGGGTTCAAACGATACCGCTCACACACTTCTACCGTTTCCTGCAAAATAGAAAACTTCTTCATATCTGTCTCAAGTCCCAATTTTGTTTCTTTTGCAACATCCCAAAGTGACGCGAGAATACCGCCTTCTCCGATCTGTTTTATCATCGTTACTTTTTTTTCTCCATTTATTTTGATAAAATCAATCGGTTTTTTACCAAACAAATATTTCCTATATGCCAAAACTTGTTTCATAAAGGATGGGGAAAACTGCTGCCCAAGCTCCTTTTCTTTTTCTTCTGCCACTTGGAGCATTCCACTCATTCCTACCCAACCGACTAAAATAATTCCTTGTCCAGAAGAGACCTCTTTACGCCTTTCTCCTAATAGACATGTGTCTGTTTTAGCCACTCCAGTTACACACACTGTTGGAAGCGATACAACAGATGCTATCTGACCTTTTGTTTTTTCAAGGCAAATTTTTTCTTCTCCACAGACTCTTTGCAACATCTTCAGCATTCCATTCATTCGTGATTTATAAACAGCCGGAGGTATCATAACTGTCGCCTCCACGTGCACTTCCTCGGCTCCATTCGCCCACAATTCGTTCGAGACCGAAGCCAACGCATATACTCCGGTATATTTGGACTGTCCATACAATGTTTTTGTATTCGTTGATATTTCTTGATTACAGCTTTCTATCTTCATGCCTCATCCTCCTTGAGCAAGATTTTATCACAATTTCTCTTCACATTCCACATAAGTAGCTTCTCTTACCAGAATAAAGGCTTACATAATAGAAAAACAGCAGTAATATCCTGCTGTTTTTCATCAAGTGCAGTACTCTGCACTTCCTTATTCACTTTAGATTGATCAACTATTTTTACGAAGTAATTCCATATACATTACAAGTCCTTCACACATCACCGGATCCAAAACTGAAATTCCTATTACCTCTTCCAGTTTTGGAGCAATCCCCATTGTCGCCATGCCGGTACAGGCAAGCGCTATAACCTCCGCTCCATTTTCTTTCAACTGCTTTGCTTTTTCACACACGGAATTCCACCCTTGCACATCCTGTAAATCTAATGTACTGTATACGCCTTCCGGTATTGCATTATCAATCAATCGTTCCTTTAGTACTTTTTTATAATTCTTGGGAGCTGTCTCTGTAATTCCCAGTGAATAGATTTTTTCTCCATAGCGAAGGGACATTAACGCTGTACTTTCCCCCGCTCCTACCACCGGAATGGACAAATCCTCACGGACAAGTTCCAACCCCGGATCTCCACAACAACTGATGATCACTCCATCTACTCCCTGCTTTTCAAATTCCTTTGCCAGTTTTCGAATCTTTGGAATTGCAGCTGCTTCACTTGTTTCATCATGCACACCTTCCGGCTGATCCGGAATACATCTGGAAATCACAGAAAATTGGGGAAACCATGATTCTAACAATCGTCCATGACACTCGCATGCTTCCTTTTCCTGAGTAATCACTCGGATTACTCCTATTAAATATTTTTTATCCACCTTATTCTCCGAATCCTTGAAATCTTGTCATGCTTCCATATAATTTCTGAATACGTGCATACTCTTCCTTGTCATAAAACGCACAGACACCCTGCCCAAATTCTTTTGCCACTTCTAATACAAAACGAGCTGCCTCTTCTACATCCGTCATATGTGTCGCACCGGTTGCACATCCCGGAACAACGGTTTCTGTAGTAATAGCAACCCCCACCACTGGTGCACTTGTAGCAACAGATGGCTGAAGAATACTATTAATATGGAACAAATCATTTCCATACGGAGTAATATCCTGTTGTGTCAATGCAAACACCTTTGGACGTCTCCCTGTTGTAATTTCCATCAAATCCAAAAGGCGTTCACTCACTCTTAAAATATATCCCTCTTTTACAGTCGGTGAAATAAAGAAGCCTCTTTCATTAGCAATTCGATTCCCTTTTGTTGTATCGATCGATAAAATGGCATCCATCTCATCTGTAACTTCATCCTGATTCACCTGATACATCTCAACAGGTGACCCCATAAATGCTACTGGTTCATGAGGCTTTGTCGGCGCATCCGGGCATACATGTGTTGATACAATTACATCGCCTTTCAGACAATCGCCCTTCATCTGCATATCAAGCAGCTTCGCAGCTGCAGACAGCGCAGCCAAAGCTCCATCTCCATCAGATACAAATCCAACTCTTTCCGGTCTTGCACCTAATCCTCCCAAGCGTCCCAGAATTCCAATTGTCGGCGCATCTCCACCATTTCTTTTCCCTTGTTCACCGGGAATTACAACTCTTACCATATGAGTTTTCCCTTGTTCTCCCTCTAAAACATGAGTTTCAGCCTGACAGTTCGGGTTGATTTTTTTCAGATATTCAACTACACGTGAACCATCTGCTTTCTCATCATCTAAAATATCATATAAATCTAACAATTGTTTATAAAGCATTTTTCTCCTCCTACTCAACACTCTTCTTATTAAACACAGGATATAATACACAGTTCAAAATAAAGGCTACGATAATTCCCACAACAGGAATCGGCACAGTCTCAGAAAGTTTAACCATGAATGGTACTCCGAATCCTGTCGGCGGATTTGACATGGTAAGTCCCACCAATGCAGCAATGCCCCAAGCAATCATAGCATTCCATTTCCAATTTGGAAGCTTATTTTCTTGAATCAGTTTAAAGTCGTAGCCCGCTTTATTTAAAATAAAGAAATCCGATACAATTACACCTGCTACTGCCGGAATCGTGGATGTTAGGATCGTCAAAAAATTCATATAGTATTTCTGCACGCCGATTGCAGAAATAACCGTACTAACAAGACCTACGATCAAAGTCAGTTTCCAACGGACATATGGGAACTTTCCATTAATCGCATTTGATAACCCAAGAACAGAAGAATACAAGTTATTATCATTTGTCGTCCACTGAGCAAGGATTAGAACAATAGCTGCAATTATGCCCAGTCCAAGCTGAGCAATCATTACCTCCACAATGTTCCAGTTCTGGAACGCATATGTAAACAATGCTCCGAGGAATAAGATTGGAAGATAGCCAATAAAATATCCAAGCAAACAACCAATCACAGAATCCTTTGGTTTCTTAGAATATCTTGTAAAATCTGATACAATTGTAACACCTACCGCAAAGTTCCCTACTACTGCAGCCACACCAACTGTCAGCGGAATCGCAGCTTCTACCGGACCGGAAGATACGATTTCAGAAAAAGGCACTTGTTTTAAAGTAAGCGCTACTGCCACAATCGAAAGAATAAACAGTAACGGAACTGCTATATTAGAAAGCATTTTAATTCCTTTGTAACCGATAATCGCTGTCAGCATCATCGCCAATGCTCCTAATACTGTAAAAAGCGTCTGCGGCAATTCTGGTCCTCCGGTTTCTTTTACTAATGTAACTACCGTATTACCAAACAAATCTGCTTGAAACGCAAACCAACCAAAGTTAGAAAGTGCCAGAATCAAGCCAAAAATTCTCGCTCCATTTGTTCCAAAACAAAATCTTGATCCCATAGAAGAAGACAAGTGTGTCTTCGCTCCTACAATACCAACTGTCGCTGCAATAATAGTCAAAATAACAGCTCCAAGTATTGCCGCAATAACCATATCCTTAAATCCAAGTCCATTCGCTAAGATTCCGCCTGTTGAAATCGCTGCCAAACAGAATCCACAGCCAATCCATACAGCTCCTTGGCTTAGCCAAGACATATGCACCTCCTCCGGCACAGGGGTTGCTTCATAGTCATTAAACTGTTCTTCTACATTTTTATTCTTTTTCGCACTCATTTTATCATCTCTCCTGTTTTAGTATTCTGTATATTCTGATAACAATTTATAGCTGTCCGGTCTTCTGTCTTTTAAATAATGAATATCAAGACGAGCCTTTGTCAATTGATCTAAATCAATCTCCGCATAGACAATTTCTTCTTTTTCTTCCTTGCTCTCTGCAATGATCCTTCCTCTCCAATCAGCCACCTTACTATTTCCAAACATATACAGATCATCTTCATGCCCAAAGCGGTTTACCCCCGCTACATAAAGAGTATTTTCCAATGCTCTTTGCGGAATATTTAGGTTCCACATATCCCAGTCCTGAATTCTCCATGCACTTGGCATAAAGATCAGTTCTGCTCCCTTCAGCGTAAGGACTCTGGCAGTTTCCGGAAATCCGGCGTCATAACAAATCATCACACCTATTTTTCCATACTTTGTATCAAACACAGGAATGTCTTCTCCTGCATGGAAATAATAACGTTCTGCCGCCCACAAATGGTGCTTGGAGTAATCTCCCAAAACAACACCTTCATCATCAATCACCACTGCTGCATTGTAAAATACACCTTTTACTTTTTTCTCCAAAGTAATCGGTGCTATCACATAACACGCACATTCTTTTGCAACTTTTTGAAGCCTTGTAATCGTATGACCATCAATGGTTTCTCCGCAATTGTGAAATCCATCACCAATCAGTTGAAAGTTATAGCCCGTATTAAACATTTCTGGAAAACAAACGATTTTTGCTCCTTTCGCTGCGGCTTCTCGTACCATCTCAACTGCTCGATCTGCATTTTTTTGAAGATCGCCAAGCACACTCTGATATTGTACAAGAGCAATTTTAAACTGTCTTTCCATGATCTTCTCCTCCTTCACAATCATTCCATTTCTATTTTCAACATTATATCATCTCTTTCTTTTTCATACGAGATTCACCATGCACGAAAAAAGGCACAGCAAACGCTGCACCTTGCACATTTAATATTAAGTAAATACTTTTATTTTTTCTTTAACATGGGCATTCCGCCCACATATGGTCGTATTTGTAACGCGATACCAAGCTGAAGTAACTGATTTCCATCTGACAAATCTACCCCTGTCAACATTTCAATTTTTTGAAGTCTACGAAGCAATGTATTTCTATGTAAAAAAAGTGCTTCTGCCGCCTTCGTCCGGATTCCCATATTCTCTATCAAAACTTGCAGAGTATGCACCAATTCTGTGCGGTGAAAAGCATCGTATTCCTCCAGTGCACCCAAATATTTTTGAACAAACTTCTGTAAATATAGATTCCCTCCATCTTTTCGAATCGCACGTTCCAATAATACCTCCGACAAACATGCGTATCCTTCATTCCGTTTCCCAATTCTGCAAATCTCAATTACATCTGCTGCACATTCATGAGCATGCCTTATTTCCAAATATGAATCGACTTCCTCAACAATTCCTACTGTCACAATCATACCAACTCCTGCTTGAACAGCATCTTTCATACTCTTAACAAGTTCTTTCAACGCTTCTGCTTCTTGCTGTCCCTGCAAAACACAGGAAAAACTATCACTTCTTCCAACTAAGACTCCCGTATATCCATTTTTCTCTAAAATTCTTCTGAGTATTTTTTCCGTACGCTGCTTTATTTCCAAAATTTCCGCTTCTGTCATATTTTCCACTTGTTCACGAAATCCATCCATATCCAGTACAAACAAGCTAAACGGCGGTTGTGGCCACTTCAAAAATTTTGCACGATAAAATGCCTCTTTCTCCGATGGAATAATTCCAAGAACAAGCTCCATATAGAAATTCGCCTGCTGATGCCACAACTGCTCACCCGAAAGTTCCCGCGAAGAATTTTGAATTTCTCCCGCTATCACCCGTCTCACAAGAGGCTCTGTAAGACTAATCGTTGGCATTTCTACCGGCATTTCAAAAATAGGAATTTCCAATTCTTCTGCCCGTTCCAATACTCCCCGAGAGATTTCTCCGATAAATCGAGTTTTCAAAGCCAGACCACTGCCCTCTTTCTCTGCCAGTGCTTCTACGACTTGGACTAATGCCTCGCTATTATCTTTTAAAGCATATCCCGTTGTTACCAGAAATTCTCCCCGCTGGAGCCATTGACTAATATCCGGTATTTCCATTGAATCCACGCATCGGATTACTCGATTCAATCCTTTTTCTCCTGCCAACAATCTGCATTCCTTTAACCCTCCGAAGGTACGCGCCTCGTTAACCGTTAACTGCATCTTCTTGCTTTCCTCCTATTGCCTTCCTAATGTGAATAAGTACAAGGAAATCAACTAGTTTTTTCCCTATATTGCAGCAGCCTGTGCAATTGCCGCGTTAATCTTATCTCCATCCTGTGTTGCAACCGCATTTTTTACAAGCGCTGATGCCTCCGGGTTATCGGACTTGGTTCCCACCTCAATGATCTGGTCTGATTTTTTATAATAGCTGTCATTGATCTGCTCTTTTCCGACTTCCTCCCCATCTTCGTAGATTACTTTCCAAAGCCTTGCTGTCTTACCGGTATGTGGACTTCCTGTATATTCCATACTTCCGATGGCTGCTTCTGAATTGGTTTTATAAGTCACAGAATATTCTTCGGTCTTGGTTGTCTCACTCACCAGCTTAATTTCCCTGTTTTCCGGTCTTGTCTCTTTTCCGTAAATGGCAAACGTAAGTTGATTGTTATCATCAATTTCACCATGAATATAAATCGGAGTATCATAGTTATTCTTAAATCTTAAGTCTTTCGCATCTCCTGCAATTGCAGCGTCTCTTGACGGTTCTACATAATTGACCAGCATAGAGTGCGGATACCGCTTCGTAATCTCCACTTCCGAATAGAGCAATGCATTATAAAGCGTAGTTGATACCTGACAGATTCCTCCTCCGTAACTGTCCACGACTTGTCCATTTTCGTAAGAGCCTGCCGGAACATATCCGTGTTCTTCATCATACGGTGCCGTCAGATCATGTACCGACGCTTCCTCTCCCGGCATCAGCACTGTCCCATTTAGCATCTCGGCTCCTGTTTTCAGATTCTTCCAGCGTTCGCCGCCGCCTGCATCTGTTGAGAAACTTCCCAATTCATCCGTAACACTTTCAAGATCCTTCTCTTTTACCTTCGGCTTTTCTTTCTTCATAACCATTTTGATCGAGAAATCTTTATATTTCCACTTCGTATTCAGATACTCTTCCAGAACCTCTATAGATTTCGTTATATCTACCGTTTTTCCTTCCTTAGCCTTTGTGATCGTCGGCTTAGAATCCTTGATTGTTATGGACGCGTCCACTGCGTGTGCCGCAAGCGGAACCGCCTTTTCTTTTAATGTGGCTTTTGCAGCTTTATCCTTGATATCAATATTTTTTTCAAAAACCACTTTTTCCTTTTTTAACTTTCGAAGCTTAAAATACCGACTGAATACGCTTCCCTTTTTTCCGTAATCTACAGCTTTTTGTGCTACTTTTTCAACCTTACCGTAATTAAGGCCTAATTCATCCAGCGTGACTTCCACACTTTTTTTCTGCACTTTTAATGTAACTTTTGTCTCTCTGTCTTTTTTCAAATGCTTTTCAAGTTCTTTAACAGCCTTATCCTTTGTCATTCCAGACACATTCACAGAACCTATGTAAATATTATCACAAATCTTATTCTGAGGATATTTTGACACAGAACGATAAAGCAGGAAATAAGAAATGCCCCAAACCAATAAAATACACACCAAAATAAAACCGAAAAGAACTTGTCTCCTTCTCTTCCGCCTCAAAGCTTCTCTTTTTGCACTTCTCATATTTCTTCGCCTTTTTATTTGCTGTACCGCCATCCCTGTTCCTGCTGCCCCTTCTATTGCTCTGTTTTCTCCTTAGACCATCATCGCAGGAATGACCGCTGTCGCAACCATCGCAACAATGACAACCATAATTACAATTGCAACAATTTTTCTTACTTTTTTGTTGTTAAAATCCATTTTCTATCCCTCTTTTCGATACACCATATTTTATACTTTTTATTGCCTTTTTGCAACAATCACTATCCGGAAATTCCGTTCTTTATGTCATAAATGGAATCTCTACTGTACGTGCGTCATCATTCAATGGATTCCTTTTTTGATAATCAAAAAGCACCGTTTTCCCAAGAATCGGAAATGTTTCCAGATGAGTCATTTTTCTCATTTGGTTTTTATCATATTGCTCATAATCATCTAAGTATTTTCGCTCTTTTTCTTCCGTCATATAAAAATTTCTCACTGCTTCTTTCGAATGCTTAACCTCTCCGGCAAAATCCGGACGTGTCTTAGCATTTTCCCGGAGATAATAATCATATGTTAGAAGTTCCCGGAAATATTCTTGTTTCTCCCGACACTTTCTCGTTACAAACGCTAACAATATCTCATACCTTGCACTTCTTTTATGTTGTATGTTGTGAAGCCCCTGCTCTTTATAATAAGCCCAGATATCTTCATACATGATAAACGGTGAATCATATTCTTTTTCCAGTGCATCTATTGTATATTCGAACTGATGGCTGTTGTAATATACCTCAACCATTTCTTCAATCCCTTTCAGACGAAGCACTTCCTCATAAGATAACCAGTTGGTGTATAATACTTCGTATGGCGGCTGACTCTGATAGACCAATCCGTAGTCTTTTTTCTTTTCCTCCATATAAGAACCTTTTAACACCTTCAAAAAACCAAGCTGAAGCTGCTGCGGATACATATGATATACTTCGTCAAATGAATGTGCAAAACTTTCCAGATCCTCATAAGGAAGCCCCGCAATCAAATCCAAATGCTGGTGAATATTCCCAAAACTCCTTACCCTGCTGACAATCCCTTTTAGTTTCTTAAGATCCATGGTTCTTTTAATTTCACGTATTGTATCAGGATTCACGGACTGCACGCCGATTTCCAACTGGATGAGTCCCGGACGCATCTGCTTCATTAAACGAAGTTCTTCTTCATTTAACAGATCTGCGGATATTTCAAAATGAAAATTTGTCACTCCATTATCATGTTCCAACAGATAGTTCCAGATTGCGATCGCATGCTGGTGATTGCAGTTAAATGTACGGTCAACAAATTTCACCTGCGGTACTCTGTGATCGAGGAAAAATTGAAGTTCTTTCTTCACCAATTCTATATCGCGAAACCTCAGCTTCTTATCTACCGAAGACAGACAATAGCTGCAGGAAAACGGACACCCCCTGCTTGTCTCATAATATATGATCTTGTGTTCAAATTCTGCCATATCTTCATAGACAAAAGGCACTTTACTTAGTGTCTGCTGATTAAGCAGCTATCTGTAACTTCCAACTCTTACATCTGTTCCGGTCATGCCAGAATCGGAACAGATGCAAAAGAGCACAAAGTATTCGCCTCTGAATCCTGAACAGATTCGTCACGAATACAGATAATGCGATAGATGTCAACTGCGTTTCTTCCAGTTTTGTGGTAATGCAGCTCATACCATAACAGCGTTTGCTCAGGCTGAAGGTGCGCTCCACTTCGATTCTATCGGTATTATCCTGATACTCTTGTTTTTTATCAACTTTTGCTGTGGCGCTTGGTCTGCCCAGCTTTGGACCTGATAACCGGATCCCATGCTCTTTGCAATAACTCCTGTTTCCCCTGGTCCGGTATATCTGATCTGCCAGGACACGTTCTGGATAATAACCGGTACGCTCTTTGAAGCGTTCTATTGCTTCAATCAGGCAGGTGCTCTCGTTGTATGCCTCGAAAGATATTTTTTCGAGGCGCCCATAACCTTCGCTGTCAAGACTGAGATCAAATTTTGCGCCAAATTCAACAGGTGCTTTGACCTTCCCTCTGACAATCGGCCGAAGCCATGGCTGCGAAATGCTTACAATGCGATGCTCTACAGAATGGATTCTGTTATCATACATATACTGTTGCTGTTCATACAGCCTGATGATGGTAAGATATAGGCCGATATCCTTACCTGTCATGGCGTATCCATCACTCATGAACTGTTCCAGATAGCCAAGATCTCTTTTCACGTAGCCAAGCTGTCTGCGGAGTGCGCTGCGGATTTTCTTTGCCGTGTGCTTTCTGCTCTTGGCAAATGCAAGATACTCTTTTCTGGCACGTTTGCGGTATCTTCTTGGCAACTTAAGACCATAACATTTACAAAAACAGTAAATCATGTTTTCCAGCTTTTCTCTTGCTTCGTTCAAAAGCGAGATGTCCTGCGGATAACGTATGTTTGCAGGTGCGCAGGTTGCATCAAGTGTCAGAGTCCCTTTGTTTGTATCTTCTTTTGCAGTACCATCATCACCGGATTTTCCTACGGATGGAGGAGTATGGTCATCTTTGTCATCCTCCTTGTGAGCAAGAAGATACTCATTTACTTCCATCAGCATATCTGCTGAAATGCGTTTACGGAAAAGAACCAGTGTACTTGCATCAAACGGAGCTTCTTCCCGAAAACCGGGAAGCCCGATAAAGTATTGCAGATACGGATTCTCAGCGATCTGTTCCACAAGCTCACGGTCGGAAAATTGGAACTTGGTCTGGATGATCAGGGCTCCTAATGCCATGCGAAGAGGCTTGGCAACATTACCCGTATCACTTGGAAACAGCTTGGCATATTTTACTTCGAATTCATCCCATGGGATTCGGTCAGCCAGTCTGACCCAGCGGTTATCCGGATTCATGTGGAGTCCCATAGGTTGGTTGAAATCGAGGAATGAATGCTGTAACTTGTCGATCGGTTTGTACATTGTTTTAGCCCCTTTATACTTAAAATCTGTAAGAAAACTGCAAGAAAAACGATTTGTTTTTGTCAAAATCCTTGCAATCATTATACCAGAAAATGGGGCAAAAGTCAGTAAAATCAAGTGTTTTCAGTTTGCTCAGCAGACACTACTTAAGTCCATCGGCATGCGCCATTCATTTTCCGCTATTTCTCCGTTATCCTTTCTGAAAGTAATTCCTTTTATCCCTGCAAGAGAGCGCTCATCCGCTCTTTTCTCTTCGTACAGACGTGTTAATTCTGCAAAGGTTTCTTCTCCTTCGCCCTTCATAACTCCCGTAACTGACGGAAGCCTTTTCAGAACATCTGTCGAATCGTACGATACTTCCGGACCGCCGACCCATATAGGCATGTCCCTTCTTAATTTCTTTATTTCTTCTGTCAATCGCTCTACATATGAAAGATTCCAGATATAACAGGACAGGCAAAGTACATCCGGTTTCCTCTCATAGATATCCATCATAATATGGTCCAGTTGCTGATTGATCGTGTACTCTGCAATTTCTATCTCAACATCTTCCGGCGTAGCTTGTTTCAGCGCATAAGCCTTCAGTGCGTACACTGCCAGATTAGAATGAATATATTTCGAATTTATCGCAGTCAGTAATATTTTCATAATTTCCTCCAGTTTCTCAATCCCCATTGACATTTCTGCCAAAACACGATAAAATATAGACTCGTGCAGCCGGGGTGTTAGCGGTACCTTGAACCTGCAATCCGCTATAGCAGGGGTGATATTGCGCAGAGGGCATTGTCTTGCAGGGCTGCCCTTGACAAGTGGCGTTGATGACTGGGTCTTACGCGACGGAAATCTGTGAACCGTGTCAGGTCGGGAACGAAGCAGCACTAAGCAGAATCTTCCGGGTGCCGTAAGGGTGCCTGGTCTGAGTTAACTGTCAAGGTAACGCCTGTGAGCACTTGTTCGAAGCGCAATGCACGTTTTTTTATAACTATTCAGCTGTATGCCGGATAGTTTTTTTCTTTTTTTCGCGCAATTCCTTAAAAAATGCTTTCATCATCTGACTGCATTCCTCTCCCAGTACCCCGGTTGTAAGTTCCACCTGATGATTAAACTCCGGCACATTCAGCAGATTTAAAATAGAGCCGGCGCAGCCTGCTTTCGGATTCATACAGCCTACGACAACTCTATCCATGCGCGACTGAACGATTGCACCGGAGCACATCTGACACGGCTCCAATGTAACATACATCGTACAACCTTCCAGTCTCCAATCGTCCATTTTTTTGCTGGCTTTTCGAATTGCCTGAAGCTCCGCATGTGCCAGTGTATTTTTGTCGATGGTTCTCCGATTATATCCCCGTCCAATAATTTTATCTTCATATACGATCACACATCCGATCGGCACTTCGCCTATTGCATATGCTTTTTTCGCCTGCTTAATCGCTTCCTTCATATACTTCTCATCTGTATTTACCATAAATCTACTCCATTACTTTCTTTCTTGACAGCGATAAGGGTTGCGGATCTGACGGCACCAGTATCCGAAGCTTTCTCCTTCGCATTCCTCTTCCGGCAATTCAAGATCTGTTTCGGTAAGCGGGATAAACTGCGGAAAACCAAATACCCCTGCTGCCTTGGCTTCCTCTTCGTGGAAGATACCCGGAACTCCAAGGTACATCATCTGCTCCTCCTCCAGAAAAACAAGATGATGATAATTATAATATCCGTGAAGTAAAAATTGATTATTGGACAGCTTCCATTCACATCTGGGCAGCCTCGACAGCTCCTTCCGCTGAATTTTCCTCGCATGATACCGTCCAATAGGTTCGCATGCAAGAGCTTCCGTTTCCTCCTGAATCTCACAGGTCTTGGAACTGTCTTCAAGCTCTTCCCATTCGTCTTCTTTATCTTCTACTTCTGATTTTTCGTCTTCTTCCTCTTCTTCTATTTCTATCGGCTCTTCTTTTCTCTCCCAGATCTTCATATGTTCCACATCTGCCGGCATATCGTCCCACACAGCCGCATATTTCCGATCGCCATGATTTTTCAACACAATGCCTCGTATTTTAGAGAAATTTTCTGCCTCTCCGGTATCTTCTTCCGTATAATGCAGCCGATAGTTCACTGCCGGATTAATGTTCGTTATTTCTCCCTGCCAGACTCCGACACACAATCCGCCCTCTTCATAGAACAGGTAAAGTTCCAGTGTTTCTCCCATGTTCAGATGCAGTCCCTTTCCGTATATATGGATCATACACTCCTGTTCCTGCTGATCTACTTTTACAAATCCTACATTACGGATTCTTCTGCCCTCTTCATACTCGTACAGATATCGAATAAATCGCTTCAAAGTAACACTCCTTAGAGTCCATTTATCACAATCTATTCCTGTTCCATACGAAAAATACCGCAATTATAAAATTGCCTTTAATTCCTGATATAATCTTTTCGCATAACTGTCTGTCATTCCGCAAATATAATCGGTCACCAGAAGGAGCCTCAAATATAACCGCTCTTCATCTGATTTCCCCTGAGCCTGAAAATGATATGCGTTCTTATAATTACTGGAAATAAACGAGACCATTCTGATATCCAGCGTTCCCATTTTCTCTTCTTTATCATCATACTTGATCACTGCAGATACAAAACGATCCATTAGATAATCTATCATCGTCGCTTCCGCCACTTCCATACGGTAAATCGTATCGGAGGTGAATACTTCCCGAAATGCAAGATCACCTAACATATCCATTAATTTCTCGGCAAATGTATGATAAAACAGATCATGTTCATATTCGCCTGCCATGATCTCATTATAATTGGATGTGAATCCATACGTCGCACAATTGATTAAAAATCCTTGCACACGAACAATCCAGTTTTTAATCGCATACTCCTCCGGATCTTCTACGTGCTTGTCTTTCCCTCTTAAATACAACTCGTCCAACAGCCTTGCAGGATTAAATGTATTGGCATCACTTTTTCCATACATTACCTGCAGCTCTGTCAGCTCTTCCAATAATTTTTGATAGCTGATAAATCCCTTGATAAAAGCATCTTCGATATCCGCAGTCTTATATGCAATATCATCTGCCGCCTCCAAAATGAAGGTCAGAGGATGGCGCCTGCCATTTGTCCCTGTCGCTTCCTGGATCTCTCTGAAAATTTCCGCATCCGCCAAATAATATCCTAACTTCTTATCTTTAATATTCCCGGATTTCGGATCTATCTCATCGGAAGCCACCGGATATTTAACAATCGTATTAAGCAATGCATACGTAAGATTCATCCCATGTTCGTCCACAAGGAAATGAAGTTTGCTCACCAATCTGAGAGCCTGTGCATTTCCTTCAAAATGATACAGGTCTTCACGCATCCTTTCTGTCAACATTTGATCGATCGGCTTCCCGTGAAACTTAAGAACGGGAAGGTTTCTCTCAAACCACTCTCGAATAGCCAATTCTCCAAAATGACCAAATGGCGGGTTGCCGATATCATGTATCAGCCCCGCACATTGTAATATACTGCAAATATCTTCCTTCATTCTCGGCGTAAAGCCCGTATCTTTTTTGTATAACAAAATATTCTCTCCGATATTTTGTCCCAGTGATTTTGCAAAGGATGACACCTCAAGAGAATGTGTCAGACGCGTCCTAATAAAATCACTTTTATCCAACGGAAATACCTGTGTCTTATCCTGCAGGCGCCGAAATGACGCACTGCCGATAATCCGGTGGTAGTCTTTTTCAAACTCGCTGCGAAGATCCGTATTCTTCAAGTATTTATTTTTATTGGACGAACCTCTGCTTCGCTTCGTCGATAACAACTGTTCCCAATTCATCTATGTCACTCTTTTCTAATCCAAATAGATTGGTGGTTCATAATCTTTTCCAAGAAGCACCTTTTTCCTCTCTTGATAACCAAGGAATGCCCATTCTGTCATATCTGTCCATTTATGCTCTCCTCTGTCATAGACCTGCACATAACCAATGCGGCTTGGATGCATACGAACACTGTTGGACTGATATTCATGTCCGGTGTAAGGATTAATATCACCTTTTTCAAGATCCTCCTCTTCCGTTCCTTCCGGTTGAAGCTCTTTTACCTTCTCTTCTGCATATTCAGTAAACGAATTAACTTCTTTTGCATCTTCTTCCTCATCAAGAGAAATGGTCTCTGTATCAAATATTTCTTCTACTGCTTCTTGCGTATCTGCTGTCTGTTGCGGCTCCCGCTCTTCTTCTACCGGCTTCACAGGTTCTTCTACCGTTTTCTTTCTTCGTCTTAAATAAGATGTCCAGCTGTGTTTCTTCCCTTTATTCTCTCCATCTTCAAAGATGGTTCTATTTTCCTGTTTCTTTTCGGATTCTTTATTTTCACGCTCTAACGCTGCGGCTTCTTCTAGGATGTCCTCAAGGGATTCTTCCTGCTCCGCTGGCTCTTCGTAAACCTCTTCGACATATTCTTCTACTACCGGCTCTTCATAAACCTCTTCAACATATTCTTCTGCCACTGGTTCTTCATAAACCTCTTCAACATATTCTTCTGCCGCCGGTTCTTCATAGACCTCTTCGACATATTCTTCTGCCGCTGGCTCTTCATAGACCTCTTCGACATATTCTTCTGCCACCGGTTCTTCATAAACCTCTTCAACATATGTCTCTTGAGGTTCTTCTATATAATTCTCCTGCATTTCCTCATGGGATTTCTCCGCCTCAACAGAGAGATTTTCATCTAGAATATTGAGATAGAAAGGGCAACCTAAAATTCTCGCGATCATACGCATATCCTGCTCTTGAAAATTGTCACGTCCTAATCTCTGCGTCAGATTCTGTCTGGACATTTTCTTTCCGGTATGCTTCTCGATCAATTCTGCGAGCTCTTTAATTGTCATGCCTCTTCTGCTTAAGATAATCTTGACTTGTTCTGCAAATGTCAAATCCATCATGTGTATCCTCCTTATTTAATTCATTATACTCCCTCATAAGTTTATCCATATACGTCCATCTGTAAACTAATATATTTCTTGATAAACCCTAGTTTTTCCCTTTTTCTATTCTATCAAATAGATAAATAGACGTCAAGATACACGATTGGGGACAGTCTCATACTTTCATGAGACTGCCCCCATTTTATTTTTTCTTATTAAATCAATGGATATTTTTCAGTAAGACCTGCTACCAAGGCTTTTGCTTTTTCTACATTTGCTTCGTCCTTGATTACAAGAGAAATTGCTTCTGCTATAACTTCCATATCCTCTTCTTTCATACCACGGGTGGTCACTGCCGGCGTGCCAAGCCGAACACCGCTCGTTAAGAACGGAGATCTCGGATCATTCGGGATTGCATTCTTATTACATGTAATATGCGCACTATCCAAGCGTTTTTCTAAATCTTTTCCTGTCACATTTTCATCCCTTAAATCTACAAGCATAAGGTGATTATCTGTTCCTCCAGAAACAAGATTCACGCCTCTGTCTAAAAGGGCATTGGCTAATGCCTGTGCATTAGCTAAAATCTGTTGCTGGTATTCTTTGAATTCAGGCTGCAATGCCTCTTTGAAACAAATTGCTTTTCCCGCGATCACATGCTCCAACGGTCCCCCTTGTGTTCCTGGGAAAATAGCTTTGTCAAAGTTAAATTTTTCGTTTGCTTTTTCATTCCAAAGGATCATTCCTCCTCTTGGACCTCGAAGCGTCTTATGCGTTGTCGTGGTCACCACATCTGCATATGGAATCGGACTTGGATGCAGCCCTGCAGCTACTAAGCCAGCAATATGTGCCATATCTACCATCAGATAAGCACCTACTTCATCCGCAATTTCACGGAATTTCTTAAAATCAATGATTCGTGCATATGCACTTGCTCCCGCAACAATGAGCTTTGGCTTTTCTTCTATCGCTCTTTGACGGACTACATCATAGTCAATCACGCCTTCATCATTAACACCGTAAAAGGTTGACTTAAAATATTTACCCGATAGATTTACCGGCGATCCATGAGTTAAATGACCACCATGGTCAAGGTTCATACCGAGAATCTTATCTCCCGGTTCAAGCATTGCAAAATACACTGCTAGATTTGCCTGCGCCCCTGAATGCGGCTGTACATTAACATAATCACATCCAAACAATTCTTTTGCCCGGTCTCTGGCTAGGTTTTCTACTACGTCCACACATTGACATCCTCCATAATATCGTTTTGAAGGATAGCCTTCCGCATACTTATTCGTAAGCGGACTTCCCATAGCAGCCATTACTGCTTTACTTACCCAGTTTTCGGATGCGATCAATTCAATATGAGAATTCTGCCGCTTCATCTCATCTGTAATCGCCTGTGCAATTTCTGGATCTGTCTTCAAAATCTCTTCATATGAATACATATCTGTCCCTCCTCTTTCGGAATTGTCTACTTAAATATAGCTTATCCTTTTTGTGAGGTATTCGCAAGAGTTGTTTGAAAATAAACCGTTTTAGTACATACCATCTACAGTATTCTTTAATTTTTTCAAATCCCCATCTAAATGTTTGTACATTTCTACATAATACGGATACAATTTATCATAAGCTTCTACCCATTCATCTACCGGCTGAATAATTTCATTTACCTTTACAATATTCTCAACCGCTTTCGTAAGATCTGGGAATACTCCTACTTTATGTCCCACAATCAACGCATCTCCTACCGGAACATCTCCAGATTTTTCATCCAATAAATAAACCGGCATCTTCAGCATTGACGCTTTAATCTGAGACCATGTATGACTCTTTGCACCGCCGCCACATATACGAAGCACATTTGCCTTAGCTCCTGATTCTTTTACTGTTTCCATAACATGACGAAGCGCATATGCAGTTCCTTCAAAAACAGAACGTACTAACTCGCACCGCTTCATTCCCATGCCCATTCCGATAAACATACCTCTTGCATACTCATTCCATAAAGGCGCACGCTCTCCTAAAAGATATGGGAAGAAAAACAATCCGCCACTTCCTGGTTTTGCTTCCAATGCCAATTCATTGAGGTATGTATAGATATTCTTATCATGCGCCTCTGCATACTCTCTTTCTTCTGCTGCCATAGTTTCAATAAACCACTTTAATGCTGCCCCACTTGTCTGAATCGGAGCATCAAAAATCCACGGCATGCCGTCAATGGAACATGGTTTTGTTACAACCGGAATATCTGGAGCACTCTTTACGTCACTTCCAACAAACACTAAAGAAGTAGTACCGGAAGACTCTCCTGCCTCTCCTAATCTACTCATTCCTGTTGCATGCATTGACGCCATCGCATCACTACAACCTGCTACAACCGGAATCCCTGCAATTAATCCAGTCACTTGAGCTGCCTCTTCTGTCACAAAACCAATAATATCATTCACTAGTTGTGGCTTAGGTAATACTTCATCTAAATCAATACCTATAACATCAGCAATTTCCTTTGACCATTCCATCGTAGAAATATCTAAGCACTGTGTTCTGGATGCTTGGTCAATATCTGTAGTCATTTTTCCTGTTAATTTATAATTGATAAAAGAACTTGCCTGTAAAAAATACGCCGTTTTCGCAAATAATTCTGGTTCATTTTTCTTAAACCACAAAAGTTTATTAGGAAGAAACGCTACTGATGGCTGTCCTCCTACAATCTCTACAAAACGATCAAAACCAATTGCGTCTACTATATAATGAAGTTCTGCTGCTGATCGACTGTCTTGATAAGTCATTGCATTTCTTAATGGATTTCCCTCTTTGTCCACCGGAAGCATAGTTACCGTGTGCGAACTAATACAAATTCCGCGAATCCGCTTAACAACAGCTTCTCCGGCTTTTTCTGTTAATGCTCTAAAAATTTCTACTGTGTTTTGCCACCACTCATTTGCATCCTGCTCCTGCATATTCGGTCCTGGAGACAAGAATTTACTTGGTCTTGAGCTTTCTGCTACCACGGTTCCATCTTCCGCCAGAATAATTGCTTTTATGTTCGTTGTTCCACAATCCATTCCCAATAAATAATTTTCAATTTTTGCCATCTTTATTCCTCGCCTTCTTATCATCTTGATAATTCTTCTAGTTAAACAATAGCAAATCTGCTCATACTTCTCAAAAATGTATTTTCCTTTTTTTTACGGAAATTTTCAACATGTTTTAAATCCATTGCCGTTTATATATGGAAATAATCCGTTTGAATCTCTACCTTTTTCTTCCTATACTTAACTATGTAAATTAAAATATAGAAAGGAGCTGTTGTATAATGAAAATGAAAGCAGCATTAATGTACGGACCTAACGATATCCGCGTAGAAGAAACCGACAAACCAACTTGTCCGGAAGACGGACTCATTTTAAAGATTATGTCTGTAGGTCTCTGTGGGTCTGATATCCGTAATCTTACCACAGATTCAAGAAAAGGGAACTACCCTTTTATCTACGGTCACGAAATTGTTGGTTTTGTTGATGAAATTGGTGCAAGAGAAACCAAATATAAAGTAGGTGATCGATTATTTTTATTCCCCGGTACTTACTGTATGGAATGCGACGAATGTATTAGTGGACACAGTGAAAATTGTTCAAATACTGCTGTTGCAAAACTTGCAGGAACTGGTGGCTTTGCTCAATATGTAGCAGTAAGTGGAGAAAAGATTCGCCGTGGCGGAATTTATGAAATTCCGGATGAGGTCTCCTTTGATGCAGCAAGTCTTGGTGAACCTCTGACTTCCGTATTTGCCTGTCTTGAAAATATAAAAGTCGGTTATCCAGATACATTAGTAATTATTGGTTCCGGGCCAATTGGTTGCTTCATGTCACAACTTGCTAAAATTCGCGGCGCACAGAAGGTTATTATGATCGACATCAATGAAAGCCGCTTACAAATGTCTAAACAGTTCGGTGTAGATGTCACTATAAACAGTTCCGAAGTTAATCCAATTGAAGCAGTAAAGGAGCTCACCAATGGAAAAGGTGCAGACAAAGTAATCTCCGCCACACCAGTAAATGCAACTCAAACTCAAAGCATCCATATGGTTAAAAAAGGTGGACTTGTTGTATTTTTTGGAGGTGTTCCAAAAGGATCTATGACAGAACTTGACTGTAATTTAATTCACTACAACAACATTTGGATTAAAGGACATTTCGGTGCTTCTTACAGTCAGTCAAAACGAGCTTTCCAACTTGCAATTTCACCGAATTTCCCTACAGAGAAATTCGTAACCCATATCCTTCCTTTAGATCAAATAAATGAAGGTATCAAACTCACAAGAACCGGAGAAGCAATCAAAGTAGTCCTTCATCCTTGGGATTAATTGCTTTTCTAACAAAAAAATTCCCTTTCATTATTATAAATCAGCAAACCACCTATTCGGGTGGTTTGTTTTAAACTATAATCATTTACTGCCAGTCTTTATTCACTGGCTTTTTTCACTACATAATGAAAGAGCTTCCGCTTTCACGATTATATCACTGTGAAAGTGGAAGCTCTTTTCTCTCTACTACAAAGGTTAAACGCTTTCTCTTATTAACCTTGGGAATCTAAAGCTTGAGCATCTGTAGTAGGTGCTTTTACACATGCAACAATACCAATCACTGCTAATGCTACTGCTGACAAAATGAATCGATTGGAAATATCATTTCCTAACATATTTGCCAATGGATTTACAACATATGCAGAAATAAAGTTTCCTACATTATAGGTTGCAGACACGATTGCAATTGCAAGTGATGCTTGCGCCGCTGGTACCATATTGGCTGCAAACGTAACTGCTCCCGGATTTCGAATTGCAAATCCAAATCCTACTACTGCTGCTCCTACGCAGATAACTGGAAGATTTGTTGAAAATCCTACCATTGCTGTACCTACTGCCATCATAAGAATTGCGGCACCAATGGTGAAACGTTTGAATAATTTTACTGTATTTCCAAGAACTAAACCACCGAGAATACCGATCACCTGCATAATGGAAGCCACTGTTCCTGCTGTGCTTGCATCACCAATTCCTTTACGGTCAATGTACATTGCTATATTTGTGTTGAAGGTTGCTACAAAAACACCTGTAATCAAGCAAAGTGCACCGAAATAAATCATACTTCCAGAAATACCTCCACTTGCTTTCTCTTCTTTTGCAACGACTTCTCCCTTCGGAACAGTCAATGCTACAATAAGAAGAATCGGAATACAGATTAAAAATACAAGATATCCTCTCTTCCATCCTGCCATTGCTGTAAAAAGACCGGAGCCTTTTGCAATAATTGTTCCACCGATGCTTACAAAAATGGACTGAAATCCCATAACCCTTGACTTCTCAAGCCCTGTAAAATAATCAGAAATCAATGAAGAACTTACAACAACTACAAGGGAAAGTCCTGCTCCAATTACAATACTTGCAGCATATAACATCCAGAGCTTTGAATTTAATACTTGTGGCATAAGACCGCCAATAAGCATTAAAACAGTACCAATAAGTGCGATATCTCTTTTAGTAATTTTAGGTTCCATCAATGGTTCTAACAACATCATTGGGAGTGTTGTCAAGTTAATTAGTGTCAATACAATCTGAATCGCTGAATCTGTTGCATCCGGGAAAAATTTACCCACTTCTGCGAGAATCGGTGCTAATGCACTATTACAAGCCATTGTCAGAGACATTACCAAAAGGCCGGCTGCAATTACTTTTTTGTTCTTTCCTTTTTCCATTTCTCATTCTCCTTTATACTATGTATCTTTTTATCTTTTCCAAATATATTTTCTTTCATTTCCTTCTAAATAGGCTAAAACTTCCTGTGCCATCATCTCACCTGACCAGTTATCTACATCTGTTGTAAGACCTGCCATATGAGGAGTACATACCACATTTCTCATAGACAATAGTGGGTGATTTGCCGGTACCGGCTCCTGCCAGTAAACATCTACTGCTGCCCCACCGATCGTTTTGTTTTGAAGTGCTTCTACGAAATCTTTCTGATCAATGACTGCCGCTCTGGCTGTATTGATTACAATAGCTGTTGGTTTCATCTTAGAGAACCAGTCTTTATTGACAATTCCTTTTGTTGCCTCTACAACCGGGAGGTGAATACTGATCATATCACTTTCTGCAAGCATCGTATCAAGATCTACTGCTCTGGCTCCATCTGCTTCAATTCTGTCAGCCGGAAGATATGGATCATATGCAAGAATCTCCATTCCAAATGCTTTCGCTCTCACCGCCACTTCACGACCAATCGCTCCATACCCTGCAATACCAAGTTTTTTACCATAAAGCTCAAAACCAATACCGTAATCTGTGAATGGGTGGTTTTCATCCAGCGGTCCAAACGTAACATTTTTTACATCCGGAACATTATAAATATCGTCTACAGCCGGTCCGACATGTTCTCCTTTAGCAAGTCCGGTGCTGCTTAATGTCAGTTTTCTGGCAACCGCGATCATTAATCCAATATTAAATTCTGCAACTGCCACGCGGTTTCTGCCTGGTGTATAGGAAAGCTGAAGTCCTGCTGCCTTGATTGCTTCATTATCAACAGTTACCGGAGTTCCTTTGGCTACACCGATAAATTTCATACCAGATTCTACCCAAGCATTGATAGTATCTGTTCCTGCATATTCATCTCCAAGCACAACCACTTCAAAACCTTTACACTCTTCCTTTGTCTGTTCCTCCGGAGCATTACCTTTCCCATGTTTCAACTCACCGGCAATTGTAATATCGCAATATTTTTCAATTTCCTGCATACGCTTTTCTGGAAGCTTAGTACACAAAACCAATTTTTTTTTCATTGTTTATCTCCTTCCGGCGGTTCTCAACAAACCGCCATGTTTTGTTATTTTTAAACAAGCAATGCACTGTAATAAGCGGTGTTCATTGCATCATAGATCTTTCCGACCTTTTTACAGTCACCGATAATGTAATATTCGTCTACAATATCCGTTAAGGCGTCAACCTTATCATAAGGTGATGCAAAGCCCAAGGCACAAACAACACTGTCGGCTTCTACCAAAATCTCTTTTCCGTCTTGTTCACAGAGCACTCCCTCCGGTACAATTTCTTTTACCTTCGTGTTAACCAGGCATTTCGCTGCTTTTTCGACTTCCGGCATTAGTCCTCCACGATAAAATGAGTTTACTTCTTCTGCAATTGTAGATTTCATTTCTACAATTGTACATTCTTTTCCTTCGTGAGCAAAACCAACTGCACCTTCCGCTCCTACAAGACCGCCTCCCATAAATACGACTCTCTTTCCTAGTTTCTCAGGATGTAATTCGGCATCAATAGCCATTATTACATTTTCGGAATCTATACCTTTAATTGGCGGACAAAGTTCTTTCGAACCAATTGCTACAAATAAAGCATCTGGATTAAACGCTTTGACATATTCCGGTGTCACTTCTTGATTCAATAATACCTGAACTCCTGCTTGTTTCGTTCTTCTCTCTAACACTTCGATTAATTTCCGAATATCCTCTTTAAAATAAGCTGCGCCTGCCGGATGAAGATTTCCACCAAGGCGATCTGATTTTTCTGCCAAAGTAACTTCATGTCCCCTTAACGCTAGTGTAATAGCGGCTTCCATACCTGCCGGACCTCCGCCTGCAACAAGAACTTTTTTCTTTCTTTTCGGCGCTTTTTGTGGAAGTTTCGCACGAAGTTGTTCACCCATAGTTGGATTGACTGCACATTTTACCATTTCCAACTCACCAGTCGCTCCAAAGCATTCATAGCACCGAAGACATGGCGTAATATCATCCGCTTCATCATTATAGGCTTTCTTAGGAAGATATGGATCAGCAAGGCTCGCTCTTCCCAGTTCTACTACGTCCGCCTGTCCACTTGCAATAATCTCTTCCATTTGTGCTGGATCATTTAAAGATCCTACACAAGCAACCGGTGTTTTTACATGCTTTTTAATTTCTGCCGCAAGATAAACATTTACTCCTCGCTTATAAAATGCCGATGGATGTGTCCTACAAAACATATCCGGATCTTCATGATTTCCACAGGATACGTTGATTAAATCTACTTTATCATCAATCATCTCAGCAACTTTAATACAATCTTCAAGTCCAAGTCCTTTTTCTGTTAAATCATCTCCCGAAATTCTTGCTTCGATCGGAAACTGTGGTCCCACTGCTTTTCGCACTGCATCTAATGCCAGCAGGAAAAATCTTGCACGATTCTCTAAAGATCCACCAAATTCATCTGTTCGTTTATTCCATACCGGAGAAAGGAATTGGGAAAATAACCATCCATGAGCTGCATGTACTTGTACCATGTCAAAGCCGGTCTCTTTACATAACTTCGCAGCTTTTCCATACGATTCAATAATTTCGTATACCATTTCATTTGGCATTTCCTGTACTTCTCCGGCAGGCATTGTCATTGTACTTGGGCCATATGCAACCTGACAGGTGTCTACATCCCCGCCTACACTTGCCAGCCCTCCATACATTCCTCCGTGAGATAGCTGGATATTAGCATAAGCTCCGGCATCGTGGATTGCTCTTGCTGCCTCTGTCATTCCTTGACGAACGCCAAATGCATCTAGCTGAAGTTGTTTATTGTGAGATTTTCCCGTAGCAGAATGCACAATCGCCTCTCCATATGTCACAACCCCGGCTCCACCCATTGCCTTTTCTTCCAGATACGCAATCATTTCCGGAGTAAAATGACCATTTAAATCAATCATACTAGGACTGGTTGGGGCGCAGATGATTCGGTTTTTCATCTTAATATTTCCAATTCTTAAAGGGGAAAACAGATGTGGATATCGCTTTCCACATTTACACTTCTCACTCATGTTTCTCTCTCCTTTACATTGCTTTACGAAGAATATCCAAAACATCTTCTTTTGTTACACCCTGTTTTGGATTGAAGCCAAGAACAGGTTCTTTTAAGACATCATCAGCTAACATTGAAAGATCTTCTTCTTTAATTCCCTGTTCCGATAAAGTTTTAATTCCTAATGTTTTTGTTAATTTTAACAATTCCTTAGAAAGGAGAAGTTTGTCTTCATCTAAATTTCCAGAAACCGGAAGCTGTATTGCTTTCGCAAGTTCTACCATCTTTTCCGGACAACTATCTGCATTATATTCCATAACATAAGGAAGTACTGTAGCATTAGCCATTCCGTGTGCCAAGTGAAAATGTGCACTTAATGTATGCGCAATTCCATGTACCAATCCAAGATTCGCATTAGAGAATCCAAAACCTGCTATAATACATCCCAACATCATTTGCTCTCTTGCCTGCATATCATTTCCATCTGCAACTGCTTTTGGAAGATTCTCATAAAAAATTTGAAGACCTTTTAAAGAATGATACTCTGTAAGAGGTGTTGACATATTTGAAATGTAACTTTCTACCGCATGAGTAATAGCATCCATTCCTGTCGCAGCTGTAACTGACGGTGGCATTGTACGAGTAAATTCCGGATCTGCAATTACCTTATCTGCTACAATTTTATTGTCAATAATTACATATTTACATACTGCCTCTGTATCAGTTAACGCAACTACATTTGTAATTTCGCTTGAAGTTCCGGCTGTTGTAGGAATTGCGATCAAAGGGAGTACCGCTTCCTTGACCATACCAATACCACCATATCGACCGATAGGGCCCGGATTTGTCATTAAAATATTTACTGCTTTTGTGAGATCAATACTACTTCCTCCTCCAACAGCAACAAACACATCAATATTTTCTTTTTTGGCAATCTCAGCTGCCTCTTCTACAACTTCATTGGTCGGATTTGGAATAACTCCATCGAACACTGTAATTTTTACATCCGCGTTCTCAATTTCTTCCAATACTTTCGTTGCAATTCCAGCCATCTTAACTCCTGCGTCATATACAACCATTACATTTTTGGCTTTATATTCTTTTAAAATTTCCGGTAATTTCTTTGCTGCATCTCTGCCGAATACAACATTGCTGCTTACAAAAAATTCGCTTGCCATCTCATGCTTCCTCCCTTTCTGGTTTATCTATATTTTTTATACCGCTTGATCCGCAGCAATTAATTCTTTCATTTTCTTTACGCCTTCTTCCGGCATTGGCTCGTATGTACCAAGAAGTTTAGCATAAAGTGTTGTAACTGCCATTTCTTCTGTATACTCTGTTGCTGCCATTGCTGCTTTCATATTTTTTCCGCAGCAAAACATTCCATGATTTTTAATCAGAACAGATCTTCCATCTTTTCCTAATGCTTCTACAACTTTATCAGCAACCTCATCACTTCCCGGCATTGTAAATGGTACGATTCCTACTGGCACAAATTCACACTGTGGTGGAGTAATTGGTTTTAACTCTGCATCATCTATAATGGCTCAGTTGTCAAGACAAAAATCTAAGGTTTTTATAATGAACTGATATAATTGGTAGTTACCTGGAATCAGGGAAAAGGTCCCTTATCCATATATGCATTAAGCTACATAAGGCAGAAGCATTGCCGGATAATAGCATTCAGCTGGTGTTTTATAATCAAGAGCAGAATGGCATCGCTCAAAGTTGTATGTGTGAATATACCGGCCGATGGCAGCTCTTGCTTCTTTTATGTTGTTGTATTGCGTCAGATATGCTTCCTCATACTTGAAGCTACGAAACCAACGCTCGATCACGATATTGTCAGCCCAGCGACTTTTTCCATCCATGCTTTGACGGATGCCGTTTTCTTTCACAAAGTCAATGTATTGCTGGCTTGTAAACTGACAGCCTTGATCTGAATTCAAAATCTTTGGTTTTGCTGTTTTAAATGCCTTTTTAAGAGCATTAATAACCATTCTGCTGTCTAGGGTATCATCAACTTCCCAACCAACGATACATCGACTGTACCAATCAATTACAGCAGTTAAATAAAGAAATCCATGCTTGATTGGAATGTAGGTAATATCAATGGACCATGCCTGATTTGGAGCATCAATGACAGCATTTCGCAGAAGATATGGACATACCTTGGCCTGTTGCATTCGCTTAGAAAGATTTATCTTAGGATAGATTGGATGAATATCCATTTCATTCATATATCGACGAGCCTTACGGCGTCCCACTTGATAACCTCTGTTTTTTAGTTGTG